>MDSZ01083850.1_pt1 | contig 215759 bp, 195 predicted proteins | sample 811201 | NCBI WGS metagenome assembly MDSZ01 (sample SAMN05326647, study PRJNA326480) | marine metagenome | isolation source: seawater | place: Indian Ocean: North | collected 2010
AAAATATTTTTTGCCTTTTCAAGCAAACCATAGTCTATTGATTCTGGTTCAATAAATTCCCATAAATCTTCAAAAGGTTCGTTTTCATCTATTTTTGGAGTAATTTTTTCTAAAATGTCAAATAGCTCAGGTAGATATTTTTTGTAACCTGACATTAGTGTTTCTACTTTCCAAAAAAACATACCTGCATTCCATAAGAAATCGCCGCTTGAAATAAAACGTTCAGCTAATTTTTTATGTGGCTTTTCAGCAAAAGCTTTAACTTGAAAAACATTGAGATTATTTTTTTCACGGTTTTCACTATGCTGTATGTAGCCATATGCAGTAGAAGCGTATGTTGGTTTTATGCCAATTGTAACCAATGAATCTTTATTTTTGGCAACGGTATTAGCAGTATTGATAACTTTTTCAAATTTATGATGCCCAACAATTAAATGATCTGCAGGGAAAACACCCATTATTTCATTAGGATTTTTTTGAAAAAAATATGCAGCCATCATACCTATTGCAGGTGCAGTGTCCTTTCCCGAAGGCTCTACAAAAACATTTTTTGGGTCTATGCCTTTAACTTCACTTATTATTTGATTGTACAGTTCTTGTCTTGTAATTATGTATATATCTGTAATTATTTTAATTTTTTTTAGACGATCTACAGTTATTTGTAGCATCGTCTTTTTACCAACTATTTTTAGTAACTGCTTAGGTTTATTTTCACGACTGTATGGCCAAAACCTAGAACCCTTACCTCCCGCTAAAATCACGCACTTCAATTTAATTGTCCATCTTTAAATTCAATTGATCAAGCTCGACTTCCCAATTAGCTCGAACTTTCACCGTATCTGAATAAAAATGAAACCACTCCGGTTGATAATATGGGTTAATCACTCCATACGAATATTGCATATCCTCATTATTGTCTTGAAAAAACATAAGAGAGTAGTTTCCTTCTGGTATTTGTTTTAATTCGATAATACCATCGGAATTTACCAACGATCTTAATATTGGTAATTCTTTTTTCATACCCGCAAGTTCTGCTATGATTTTCTTTTCAGAATCAAAAGAAGTTTGAACTTTTAATTTCCCATATTTTTTAAAGCCAGAAGTTTTTATTCTTATTGATAGTAGTGAATCCTTAAATGATTGACCAAAAATTGGCACTACTCCAGATCTATTTATAAACAAAGTATATTTTGCTTTAGGCTTCCAGTTGTTCTTTGGAATTAATTTGACTGAAAGCGGCGTATAAAGTTCTATATCAAATGATACTATTGTTGAATCTTCAACTAGTTTAAAAATATCTTTGGTTGTATTTAATTGGACTTGTGTGGAAAAATTTATTTCCAAAGGTAAAATTTTCTCTGATTCTATTATTTGTATGTAATTTTCATATGGTTGAGTTATGGATAATTCAGTTGTATCAGTTATCGATTGCATTTTTACCTTAATCATACCAGGGGATACTATATTTATATTATTTTTTTTCAACCCTAATGTTTGAACAGTAATAAGATCATCTAAAGAATCATCCAATCTAAAATGAATTTTAGATTCATCATTGATATCTTTAAAAATATCGAACTTAATTGATGATGAGTCTTCTTTAATAATTTTTAAAGGTATCTTATTAAAAATTTCTTTAATACTTCCTGAAAAAGATATAGTTCCCCAAGAACCTTGCAAGGATTCTGCACCAATAATCTTTAATCCTCCTATTTGATCTGGCACACGAATATTTAGTCCTGTATGTGAATCATTTTCAGTTAAATCAATAATAGGATACCAACTAAGACCATAATTAATCTTATCTTGAACTATAGGAACCCCAGATAAAATTTTATCTACTGCAACAATTCTATATTTACCTTTTGAAAGAAATTTAAAATTGAATTTACCATCATCAGAAGTATCGATTACATAGTCAGGTTTTTTCTGGAAATAATCAACTGAATCAAGCTTATTTTGGATTTTCCATAAATTGAGTGATGAAGGTTTTGAATAATAAACTTTACCGCCAATTGAGCCTTTATCTATTTGATTCCCGGTAGAAAATGCAATTTGCATATTGTTAGTTAATTTTATTCTTTGTTCATCACTTAGGTTTCGATCAATAGACAATATATAAGTTTGATCTGGATATAGTGAATTTGGGAAATCAACAAATAATCTCTTACCTTTGTAGGTTATATCTAGTTCTTCAGAAAGTTGAGGGAAAACTTTTATGGCTCTATTAATAGTATTTTCATCAATATATTCTGAAAAAAGTAACTCTACTCTTCCACCAGAAAATTTAATGGTCCCATTTGGTGGCGTGACCTGAACTAACTCAGGAGGGATATCATCTTTAGGGCCACCAGGGGGGCTCATCACTGCAGCACAGGAATAGAATATTAAAAAACTATGCCACCTTAGAAGCAGGTATATTCTATTTAAAATTATTTTCAATTACTTAATTCTAATTTAACCGGTATCTCTTTATTGAAAGTTATCTCATTTCGTGAAATATTTAACGTAATACACCACACTTTTACTCCTTTTTCATATGCATTTAATAACGCTTTAGAAAATTTTGAATCCCTTTCCCACATCGGCATAAATAAATCCGCGTCAGATCTTTGACATACAAACAATATTCCTGCTCTCTCTCCCTTGGTTACCAAATCCATTAATGCTAATGCATGACGACGTCCTCTATCTGTAATCGCATCTGGGAATTTTGCAATTCTATTTTCTACGTAAGTGACTGATTTTACCTCAAGATAAAACTTTTTTGCTTTATCATCTAATAATAAAAAATCAAAGCGATGATTGTTGATTATTACTTCTGGTTTCTCCAGTTTAAAATTTTTAAAAATAGAAAGCCTATTGTTTTTCAATTCTTCCTTTATGAAATAATTTGGAAGAGTTGAAACTAATGAAATTAGCTGACCTTCTACTTTGATGAATATAGTAGTATATGCAGTTTTTCTTTTTTTACTTAATCTAGCAGGACGAACTAATAATTCTGATCCAGGGATTAACAGTTCCTTTAATCTACCAGGATCTGGTAAATGACTTTTATGTAATTCCCCATTAATCTTAACTGTAGTAATAAACCTATTGGGTCTATCAATAAAAGTTGCAGAGATCAAGGGTCCATCAATTAACATAAATTAGTTCGGAAATTTAAATCTTAATCAAATATTCAAAAATAATATAATATTTGATTAATTTTGTATTTAATAGATTAAAAGAATTTATGCCCCTTGTTCCATCATATATAAAAAAACTAGAGAATTACACACCTGGTAAACCTATTGATGAAGTAAAAAGAGAATTAGGTATTACAGAAATCACGAAACTAGCATCTAATGAAAATCCACTAGGAGCATCTCCTTTGGCTATTAGAGCAATGATAGATTCCATGAAAAACATCCATAGGTATCCAGATTCATCTGGATACGAATTGAGAAAAAAATTAGCAAACAAGTTTAACATAAAACAAAATAATGTTGTTTTGGGCGCAGGTTCCGAAGGAATTATGTCTACAATAATGCGTACTTTTTTGCTTAATGATGATGAGTTAATAAGCGCAAAGAACTCATTTATTGGTTTTCGTGTTCTTGCAAATGCCTCTGGAAGAAAAGTAATATGGGTTCCAATGAAAAAATATCGATATGACCTAGAAAAAATGGTAGAACAAATAACAGAATATACAAAAATCATTTACATTGCTAATCCTGACAACCCAATGGGTACATATGTAACAGAAAAAGAATTTGATGAATTTTATTCATACGTACCTGATAGGGTATTAATTATTTTGGATGAAGCCTACTTTGAATTTGCTCATGACAAACTAGACTATCCTGATTCAATGACATACCGATATGATAATGTAATTACACTTCGTAGCTTTTCTAAAGCTTACGGTTTAGGAGGTGTCAGAATAGGTTATGGATTTGCACACAGTGACTTAATTTCTAATCTCTTAAAAGTTAAGGTCCCATTTGAACCATCTACGCTAGGACAAATTGCTGGGCTAGCTGCTATTTCTGATACTGACTTTTTGAAAAAGACAATTAAATTAAACAAAAATGGAATGAATTTTTTATCAAATCAATTAGATACATTGGGAGTCAAACATATAAAATCAGCTGCAAATTTTATTACAACAGTTTGGGATTCAGAAAGTATGGCTAAAGAATTAACAATAACTTTAATGAACATGGGTGTAATTGTAAGGCATTTGGATACCTTTGGTTGGCCCAATTGCATCCGGATTTCAATAGGCCTAGAAAAAGAAAATGAACAATTCATAAGTTCTTTAGGTGAAATACTTTGAACGAAATTTCATATACCATAGATGGTTTTAACCATTGCGAGTTTTACGTAGGGAATGCAAAGCAAACTGCATTTTACTATTGCAGTACCATGGGATTCAAACCAATAGCATATTGCGGTCTCGAAACTGGAAATAGAAATAAAGTTAGCTACGTTTTAAACCAAAATAAGATTAACCTTTTGATTACTTCTCCATTAAAAAATAATACAGAAATTGGTGCACATATTGAAAGGCATGGAGATGGCATCAAGGATGTTGCTTTTACTGTAGATGATTCAGAGCTTGCATGGAAAACATCTTTAAATCGAGGGGCAAAAAGTGCTATTGAACCAAAAGAAATAAAGGATAGTAATGGAGTAGCAGTAATCTCAGCTATAAAAACTTTTGGAGACACCACACATTCTTTCATAGAACGAAAAAATTACCATGGAGTCTTTTTACCTAGATATCATAACAATGAAAATAAATTTACTTATGATGAAACAGGCCTAATTCATATTGATCATATTGTTGGAAATCAGGAGGAAGGAGAAATGAAGAATGTTTGTGAATACTATGAAAATGTGTTTGGATGGCATCGCTTTTGGACAGTAGATGATAAGGACATAACAACAAAATACTCTTCATTACGATCTATTGTAATGGCGAATAATAACGAAAAAGTAAAAATACCCATTAATGAACCTGCGGAAGGATTAAAAAAGTCTCAGATACAAGAGTTCATCGATTTTTACGGTACTGCTGGAATACAACATCTAGCTTTTTCAACCAAGGATATTATAAAAACTGTTAAAAAAATGCGCAAAAACGGAGTTGAATTTCTTCCTACTCCTTCTTCATATTATGATGAATTGAGAAAGAGAATTGGTGATATAGATGAAGATATTGAAGAATTAAAACGACTTGGTATCTTAATAGACCTTGATGAAAATGGCTATATGCTACAAATTTTCACAAAACCACTTCAAGATAGACCAACTCTTTTTTTTGAAATAATTCAAAGAAAAGGATCTAATAGTTTTGGAAAAGGTAATTTTAAAGCATTATTTGAATCAATAGAAAGAGAGCAGCAGAAAAGAGGGAACTTATAAATGAGATTCGCTACTTACATCCATAATGAAAATGGCCAACTTAGGTTCGGCTTTAAAAAAGGGAAATATATTTTTGATGTCATACTAGCCTCAAAATGGGTAGAAAAAAATAAAAATGATAATTCTTTTTCAAATATTCCAACGACTCTTAAAGCCTCATTGCAAAATTGGGATTTAAATTATCCAAAACTAATAAGTTTATATGATGAAATGGCACAAGAAGGTATTGAAATAGAGAAAGTTAGTGGAAAAAGAATAGCCTATCTTGAGACTGAAGTTCAATTAACTTCTCCTGTTCCAGACCCCCAATCCTTTAGAGACTTTTATGCTTTTGAACAACATGTCCGTGCTGCTAGAAAACTCCGAGGTCTCAAAATGCATCCAGATTGGTTTAAAATTCCGATTTTTTATTTTTCTAATTCAGTTGCACTTTTTGGACATGGTGAAAAAATCAACTATCCAAACAAAACAAAAGAATTAGATTTTGAACTTGAGTTTGCAGTTATCATTGCCAATGGAGGTTCAAATATAGCAAGTGAAAACGCTAGTAAATATATTGCAGGATATACAATTTGCAATGATTGGTCTGCACGAGATCTCCAAAGAGAGGAAATGGCTATGAGTTTGGGACCTGCAAAAGGTAAAGATTTTGCTACAAGTTTTGGACCATATATGGTAACCCCAGATGAAATTGAGAACGCTTGGGATGAAAATGGGAAATTAAATCTTCGTATGACCTGTCATATAAATGGGGAATTAATATCTGATGGAAACACAAATGATCTTTACCATCCATTTACAAAAATGATTGAACGTGCCTCAATGAATACAAGAATACTTCCTGGTGATTATCTTGGTTCAGGGACTGTTGGTACAGGCTGCATTTTGGAATTGAGACCTGAAAATACTGGAGGCTGGATTAAAAGAGGAGATACAGTCAGACTGGAAGTAGAACAACTTGGTGTCCTTGAAAATAAAATAGTATAATTACTTTATGCCTTTCTATCAAAAACAAGGTCGCATTCCAACAAAAAGACACATCCAGTTTAGCGATGAGAAAAATAACTTATATTGGGAAGAATTGATTAGCCGGGATGGCTTTAGTGGTATATACTCTAACGTTTATCACACAAACCCACCTACAAGTCTCAAGGCAATTGGAAAATTCAAAAAATCAAATTTAATCTCTGCTAATATTAGCCATCGACACCGACATATATTAACATCTAAACTTAAATCAACAGGAGACTGCATATCATCAAGAATTCCTCTTTTTTTTAATAAGAATATTATTATTTCAAAAGCACACGCAATTAATTCAATGGACTTTTTATATAGAAATGGCTTTTATGATGAGGTTATATTTATTCAATCCGGAGAAGGAAATCTACAAACTAATTTTGGCACCCTTAAATTAATTGCTGGTGATTTTGCTGTCATACCAAGAGGAGTAATTTGGCAAATTGATATTAAAGAAGAAATGAAACTATTAATCATAGAATCTGCTTCTGCAGTAGAAACGCCAAATAGATATCGAAATAAATTAGGACAATTACTCGAACATTCACCATATTGCGAGCGAGACATAAAAACTCCAAAACTTACCTCACCAATTGGAAACAATTCAATTGATGTCCAGGTAAAATTAATGGATGGAATTCAAACATATACATACCACAATCACCCATTTGACATTATTGGATGGGATGGTTATTTTTTCCCTTTTTCACTTAATATAAATGACTTTATGCCAATCACGGGGAAAATTCATCAACCACCACCCGTTCATCAAACTTTCCAAACCAAAGACTTTGTAATCTGTTCTTTTGTGCCAAGACTTTTTGATTATCATCCTGAATCTATCCCCGCCCCATATGCACACAGTAATGTTGACTCTGATGAAATTATTTTTTACGTAGATGGTGAATTCATGAGCAGAAAAGGAATTGAAAGCGAATCCATGACATACCATCCAATGGGATTGCCTCACGGACCCCAGCCAGGGAAAATTGAAGAGTCAATTGGAGTAAAAGAAACAAATGAACTTGCTGTAATGATTGATACTTTCCAGCCTTTGAATATCACTAATTTTTCATTAGATATTGATGATGGAGAATATCCTTATTCTTGGATTGATAAATGATTTTTGACCCAAAAGAGATTTCCTTTTCTGATACTCATAAGATTATGATTGGGTCAATTGTTCCGAGACCTATTGCTTTTGTATCAACAATCTCAAAAGATGGAAAAAATAATGTAGCACCATTTTCATACTTTAATGGTGTATGCTCTAACCCACCTACTATTATGTTTGCACCTGCGCGCCGAGCTTGGGATGGGAAAAGAAAAGATACATTAAATAACATAATAGATAATAATGAATTTGTAATTAATTTGGTTTCTGAATCCTTTGCCGAAAAGATGGTTGCCTGTTCTACTGATTTTGATTCTGAGGTTGATGAATTCAAGATTTCTGGATTATCTCCAAAAGAATCAAGCAAGGTAAAACCACCAAGGGTTGGAGAATCAAAGATTAGTTTTGAATGTCAGTTAAATCAAATTATTGAAATAGGTAATGGAGATCCTGGTAGCGGTTTCATTGTAATAGGAACGATTGTACTTTTTCATATTGATGATGAAATATATGATAATGGAAAAATTTTGTTAGAAAAATTTGAACCGCTTGGCCGATTAGCAGGAAACTTATATACTAGGCCAAATGACAACATAGAAATTATTCGAAAAATCAAACCAAAATAAGTTCAGAAAGTAAATTAGAGATTTAAATCAATTAACTCTTCATCAGATACTTTTATTGATTTAAATACCGTCCCTGATTTAAAAATAAATGTTCTTCCTCTTTCAAGCATAAATGTTAGATGATCATTAGCATCACAACTTTCATCTTTAGTTAACCCTTCCATTGTATCCTTTCCATCGCTTACAACCATTATTTTTGCCTTACGTCTATTTCCTTTGGAATCAAGAGCTCTGACTCTGATGGGAATCAAATCCTTGCTAGAAATATCCAATCTATAGTTATCAGTAACATCTATTGCATAATATTTCTTTTCATTTGGTAACCAGTCCATCGGAAAATAAAGATTTGTTTCTTCCCATGTCGCAGCAAAAATCCCATATTTCATACTGTTTTTAGTTGCTTTACTAGCAAGTTCATGAAACCAAATTTCATTTAGCTTGTTACCTGTTGGTTCTGCAGCGCCAGTAAAATGCCATCTCCCATCCCATATTTCAACCCATGAATGATTTCCAGAGTTGTTATACCATGATGGTGTACCTACAAAACGTGCAGGAATACCAACACTCCGACAGGCATCAATTAATAATATACTAAGACCTGTACAGGATGCCATCCCTGCGAGAATACTTTCATATGGCGATTGATCAGCTTTTGGACGCTTTGTTGAGTAGACAACGCCTAGCATATCATAAATTTTTTGGTTAAGCAAGGCTGTAGCAGAATAAGGTGAATCTGAGTATTCGACTACTGGATAAAACCTGAAATAAAAATCTTTTCTCCAATCATCAATACGTTCATTCAAATTTGAATATGGGAGAACGTAAGCATAAAAAATTTCATCTGGGATTTTAATATCCCAAGGATTATCATTTTTTACTTTATAAGCAAGGTTACAATTAGAAATTAGAAACTCTGCTGAAACTTCTTTGAGGTGATCTTCTGGCATATGCTTAATTAACCACTCCATCCCCTCATGTTTATCTTGATGGATTTTATCTAGTGCTTGAATAATTTCGGAACGATTATCACCAGCAATTGATAAACGATTATTTATGTCGTTTCCAAAAATATAACTGACAAATAAGAATAGTATCTTTATCTTAATTATATGTTTCATATTGCATAGCAGACTACAAAAACAATTTACATACTTCAATAAAAATATTAAGTAATGTAACCACATAATATTTTTTATTTTTTCATATGAATATGGAATTAAAAAAAAGGATTTATAATGCCCAATGCATTGGAAATGTAGAACCAATAGAATATATGACACCCTACCCATCTATCCGTTCTGTTATTGAAGGTCAAATTATAAAGTTTTCTGATAAAGTAATATTTCAAGATTTGAAAATCACTAATAGTATGTTTTATTCTTTTATTCAGCAAACAAGTAATTGGTTGCAAGATATTGGACTTGAACCACAACAAAGAATTATAATCCCTAAATTAAGATTCCCTGAAACTGAAATTCTACTTTTTAGTGTATGGAATATGGGGTGCGTAGCAGTACTGTCATCAGATTCAATTCATGAAAGAGATAAGAAAAGATTCATGCTTCGTGATCTTCTAAATTCTGGAATGAACCTTTTTGATGAAATAAAACCTTACCAAAATAGTTACCAAGTTAAATACAAACCACTATTACAAGAAGAAGCACTCTTGACATTTGAAAAAAAAGAAGGAATCAGACTTTCACATTATAACCTGCTTATTAACGTTAGTGGAATACAAAAAGGTATTGGGTTAAAAAGTAAAACTCGATATTATTCTGAACTCCAACCAAACTCAATTTCATGGGTGATATTTAATACAATTTTGCCAATATATTCTGGTTGCATTTACGATTCTTTAAATCCAAAATTAACAATAGGAACATCAGGTAATAGTTTTAATATTCGACAAGACCTAAATAATATCAATGAATTTTCAAGAACAGACATAGCAATTTGTCCTGAGAATACCGCTTGTCTTTCAGTTGGGCGAAAGCCTATTCACCTAACAAGTTATGAAATTGAGCAAGGCATTTTGAAGGTAAAGGGCCACTCGGTAATGATGGGATATTTAAAGGAGGAATCAAACATTTCATCTTTTAAAGAAAATCATCTATCATTAGCTATTTAGCTTAAATCGTTGAGTACTTCTTTCGCATGATTCTTTGGTTTTACCTTATCATAAGCTTTTTGAATCTTGCCACTTTCATCAATTAGATAAGAAACGCGATATACGCCTTCATATTCCCTGCCCATAAATTTCTTCAATCCAAATGCCTTATATTTTTTGATTGTATTTTTTTCTGGATCTGATAAAAGATGAAAAGGGAAATTCTGTTTTGTGCAAAAATTATTTTGAGCTTTGACTGAGTCTGCACTTATTCCTAGAACAACTGTATTTTTTTTCTGGAAATTTTCGAACTCATCACGGAGTTCCTGGCCCTCGGTTGTTCATCCAGGGGTACTAGCCTTAGGATAAAACCATATTAAAATTTTTTGACCACTAAAGTCAGACAAACTTACTGAATTACCATCCTGGTCATCCAAGGTAAATTTTGGTGCTTTTGTTCCTTCTGATAACATTTTAATCTCCATATTATTCTTTTAATAAAATCTCTGACCATTTCATACGATCATCTCTTGAATTTATCATACCATTTACAGCTGAAATTCCTTCTTTCTGGCCATTCCAAACAAGCATTTTAAGACCTACTTCATATTCTACCCATTTGAACTGAACATGTTCTGAAGAAAGTCTAACATCCTCATTATCCACTTCTATTCCAAAAACTGGAACTAAATTAATTCTATCATCTTTTGTTTCATAAAATCTACTTATATGATCTGCAATGAACATATTTTTGGGTGACAAACCTGTTTCCTCCTCAAGTTCACGTATCGCAGCCTGATATGCCGTCTCTCCTTTTTCAATTTTTCCTGCGACACCTTGCCAAAGATGCTCATATATTTTCGTTTCAGCACGCTTCAACATCAAAAATTTAAATCCCTCTTTCTTTTGAATAAAAACATAAGCGTCAATCACTCTAACCACAATTTTAGTCAATTACATGCCTCTCATATTTTCCATGTTGTTTAACGTACGATCTGACCATTTAGAAAAATTATTATTATTTATTTCTAGGCGAATTTTTTTCATTAAATCATGAAAAAATACAATATTTAGTGTAGAGGCAATTCTTAAACCCAATACCTCATTAATATTAAAAAGATGCCTTACATATGATTTAGAGAAAGCTTGGCCCCATGGATGAGAAGAGTTTTTATTAATCATGGAATGATCATTCTTATATTTTTCATTCCTAATATTAATTACTCCATTTGAAGTAAAAACCTGACCATTTCTTCCATTTCGTGTTGGAAGCACGCAATCAAACATGTCAACCCCTCTTCTAACTGCATGGATAAGGTCTGACGGTTTTCCCACCCCCATCAAATAGCGTGGCTGATCAATTGGAAGAAGAGTACTACAAAATTCAATTGTATCGAGCATTGCATTTTTTTCTTCTCCTACTGCAAGCCCTCCTATAGCCATCCCACAGGTTGAAAAAGGACCTAATTCTTCAGTACTAATTTTCCTTAATTCTTGATTGATTCCACCCTGAATGATAGGAAAAATAGTTTGCTCAAATTCGTAGTATTCAGGATTTTTTTTTAACCAACTCCAACAACGACTCATCCAATTTGTTGTCCTCTCAACAGCCTTCTTAATGGTTCCGTATTCTGCGTTGCCTGGAGGGCATTCATCAAATGCCATAATTATGTCTGAACCTAGGTGACGCTGAATCTCCATTGATTTTTCAGGAGTGAAAAAATGACTACTCCCATCTAAATGTGATTGAAATTTAACTCCTTGGTCATTAATGCTATTTAGTCTAGAAAGAGAAAATACTTGAAAACCACCACTATCAGTTAAAATTGGTTTTTCCCAAGAAGAAAATTGATGAAGGCCACCTGCGTCATGGATTATTTTCGTCCCCGGTCTCAGGTATAGATGATAAGTATTCCCCAAAATTATTTGAGATCCAATCGAATACAATTCTTCAGGGGACATTGTTTTTACGGCTCCAACAGTGCCTACAGGCATAAATACCGGTGTCTTTATTGCACCACGATCAGTTTGCAGTATTCCTGCTCTGGCATTTGATTTATTATCGGTAGATTTTATTAAAAATTTCAAAAATTTATCAAAATAGTACTTTTATGGCTTCTTTGACATGATTAATTGGTTTGATATTAATATCTAATTTTTCACTTTTAATATTTTTACCAATGGATGAAAATGGTATAAGCGCATTTTTAAAGCCTAATGAAATAGCCTCATTTAATCTATGTTCAATTTGACTCACAGAGCGTACTTCACCAGTTAAGCCTACTTCTCCACATAGAATGGTTAAATTATCAATTGGTTTATTCATCAAGCTAGATGTAATTGAAGAAATGATTGCCAAATCTAATGCTGGATCATCAATTTTAAGCCCGCCAACTAGATTTACGAAAACATCTTTTGTCCCCATCGAAAAATTCAGTCTTTTGTCTAACACAGCAATCAACATACCAAGACGTTTAAAATCAAATCCATTGACATTGCGTTGTGGATTAGCCTGATTTGTTTTCGACACCAGAGCCTGTACCTCAATAAGTATTGGTCTAGTACCTTCAAGAGAAGGATATATACTAGTGCCTACGCTATTAATGCTACGTTCAGCAAGAAACATTTTTGATGGGTTTTTTATTTGTATTAGACCATCCTCATTCATTTGAAATACGCCTACTTCATGAGTAGCTCCAAATCTATTTTTTGTTGATCTAAGTATGCGGTGTCCATACCTATTATCCCCTTCCATATATAAAACAGTATCAACCATATGTTCAAGCATTTTGGGCCCGGCAATAGTGCCCTCTTTTGTAACATGACCAACAATTAAAATTGAAATATTATTTTGTTTTGCAATCTCTAATAATTTTTGACCACAATCTCGTATTTGGCTAGGTGAACCGGGTAGTGAATCAATGTCCTGGTTCATAACAGTTTGTATGGAATCAATAATCAGTAATTCTGGCATTATGCGATGCATGTGGTGCATAATTCCATCTAGGCTGTTCTCGCTTGATAAAAAAAGATTTTTAGAATTAATTTTTAATCTACTGGCGCGAAGTGCTACCTGTTCTTCACTCTCTTCAGCAGAAATGTATAATGCTTTATTTCTCAGACCTGAGCAAATATGGAGTGCTAATGTTGATTTTCCAACTCCAGGACTGCCACCAAGTAAAATTAATGAACCTGATAAAAGTCCTCCTCCTAGTACTCTATCAACCTCAGACAACCCAGTATTTAATCGCTTACCAGAATCTTCTTTTAAAATATCATTTAGCGATTTAGTATCTCTTAGTATATCGTTTTTTCTTTTTTTACGATTACTAATTTTAAATTCAGATAATGTCCCCCATTCATTACAAGAAGGACATTGACCGTTCCATTTAGGGAAATCATCTCCACAAGAACTGCATAGATAGGCTAATTTTGATTTTGAGGAAGACACTAACTAAGTTTGATTACCAATGTAATATAATCTTTTACCAATCAGGTCCTAAAGAAAAGTACCATTGTGGCTTGGAATAGCCACTTGCATTTTTATCCCAAGCCATTTCAATTTTTAAAAGAAAATATCCAAGATTAATTTTTGTTCCTAAACCAAAAGTAGTTACAAATGGTGTATAAGTTCCAGTGACATCCTCACCATATCTCTCCGGCCATATATCACTAGATAACTCTTTAGCATCATCCCATGAAGCTCCAACATCTAAAAAAGCATGGCCACGAATGTTACCAAAAATCATTTTTAGTGGAAATCCTAGTGCAAGGTAATTTATGAAAGGAAATCGAATTTCTAGATTCACTAAAGATACTGTATTACCAAATCTCTCCCCAAATCGTGCGCCTCTTAGTGGCCAAGCATATTCAGTAAAATAAATATCATGAATTAATGATCCGTTTGAAGTATCAAGTATTACCTCTCTAAAATTGCTATTATCTGGGATTCCATTAGTTTCTCCGCCTCCAGCGATTAAATATGGAACACCACCTAAAAAGAATTTTTGCCTATCTTGTCCAAAACTCTTACCTAAGAACCCTCTAGCAGCAATAGTATAATCTCTACCAACACGCCAATATTTTCTAAAGTCTGCTTTCAATGTTTGAAATTTTATTTTATTTGATCCTAAACCTGGATTTACAGTTAATGTTGTATTCTGTCTGAATCCATCAATAGGTCCCGTAAATCCAAAAATAGTGTTATCAAATACCCAACTGACTTTTGGTAATAACGTTGAATAATTGGTTGATGAAAGAGTATTATATTGTGGGTTACCCCACATGTCTGTTGACCCTTCAAGTATCGAATATTCTATATTATGCCAAGATAGCCCATAGTCCAATCTCTGGAAGCGACTAAATGGTTGAGAAATAATTCCTTGCGCGCCGTAATGTCTTAATCGACCTAACATCGATCCAAGATAATCTACCTGAAAAAAATTAGCAGTTTGGAATCCAGTAAAATAATAATCAATTTTATTCTTCAAATACCCATATTGAAAAAAGTAATCACTGTTTGTTAGGGTTAATACCATCTCAGTACCAAATGATATTTGATGATCACCTAATATGTCACTGAAAGCAAAATATGTCATCCCACTAGTACCAAAAACATTACTCACCTGCAAATTTCCACTAACTAAATCGAGCGTAAATCTTGTTTTGTATTCTTTAGAAACATATCGGCCGTTTACTTTTGCAGAGTCTATAGTAGCAAGATCGTTTTTTTCAACATCATCTTTTTCAATAGCGTTATAGTGCTCATATCCTTTTGCAAAAACCCAATTAGAATAATCATTAGATGTTTCAACAACTTTTTTTAAACTTGATTTATGTTTACGTAAATCTGTTATACCATCAGTGTCTACATCATAATTCAGAATAAATTGTGTAGGTTTTACAGTTTGTTTTTTCAAAGCTAATGGATTAGCCAAACTATAGAGATCCCATCCTATTTCTGAATATCCTGCAAAAATTAATGTTTGGTCATCACCACTTAATGTTGGCTGTTGAAGCCCTGTAAGAACGTTCGTTACTGCATATGGTTTATCTGCGATATCATCATTATTTGATGGATTTATTGGGTGTATATAAAGATTCCATACACCATTATAATCGGCAGTATAAAAGATGCTGTTTTCAGTTTTTGCCCATACAGGATGTGATTCATTATACTCTGTATTTGTTATTCGACTAATTATTTTAGATTCAATATTCACTGAAAATATATCAGTTTGTCCATAGTCGTGCTCGTACATAAATCCATCATAAGCTCCAGAAACATTGTTACCTCTATCAGAAACAAAAACAATCTCAGTTCCATCTGCATTCCATGAAGGATAAGCGTCTGAGAATATATCATCTGTGACCTTGTGATAGGATTCTGATTTTAAATCAAATAAATAAATATCGCTTGCTTTACCTGATTGGCCAACAAAAGCGATATCTTTACCATTTGGACTCCAGGAGGCAGAATATACACCTTCAATCGCAATTTCATACTTCTTACCTTTACGAGTTTCTACTTCAACTACATGTAAAACGTCACTTTCCCCTGCCTTGGCTGCAAAAACAATCTTTTTACTATCTGGAGACCATGATATGCCAGGTTGCAACCATTTAAGTTCTTCAAAATCAACAGTCCGATTTCCTTTAACTAATTTTTTTATTCTCTTACCTGTCATAGCATCAAGAATGTGAATATCAAAATAACCATTTTGGTCTGATAATACGGCTACTTTACTTCCATCTGGTGAGAGTGCTGGACTAACATTATAAAAGTTTCTGTTTTTTTTGTGATCTGTAAGCCTCTCGGCAATATCTTCAATAGAGTTTCTATCCTTGACATCCGGCCAATATTCTTTTTTTAAATATTTATGCCACTGTCTTGTAAGTTCTTCATAATTCATACCTAATGCTAATTCATAACCCTTTTCAGCATTTTGAGTTTTTTTCATTGACCTAAAAACATCGCCAATTTTTTCACGTCCATATTTACCAGCAATAAATCTCCATAAGGATTGCCCACCCTTATAAGCCATAAAATAATTTAATTCTTTTATTGAGGGCATTCTTTCATGAACAGCAATATCTCTAATAATCATATCTGCTTTTGTATCCCAATTTGAACTCAAATATTCTGCCAAACCTTCATTTGACCATAAAGGCACTCTTATTTTTGTTCTGCTTGAAATTACATTCTGCATTCTACCACCATAAACCATATCATTTATTATTGCATGGACAAGTTCATGGTGTATTACGTGACGGAATTGTTCGTAATTTCCCTCAAATGGAAAAACAACCCTATTTTTAAACAACTCAGTTACACCACCGATTCCTTCACGCATATATGTGCCAACGATATTGGTCTGCTGAAATTCATTATGCGAATTATAGACCATAATGGAGACTCTTTTTTTTAGGTCCCACCTTAGATGAATTGAAATTTGTTCATAAGCTTCCTCAGCAACTTCCGCAGCAAATTCTGCCAAATCTTGCTGACCACCATAATAATATATGTCAAAATGAGGGGTTTGGATGAAATTCCAATCAAAATCTCGATATTGAAGTTTGTTTTGCCCAAATGACTGGCCATTTATATGGGAAAGCAAGAGGATTATGGGAATAATTAATTTCATTTCTTAATGAATTTACATAGCGATTACTAAAATAATTCTAATTTATTTTTCACAAAAAAGTCAATACAGACCACTATCAAAGATAGAGAGATGTATGATTTTTATTCCAATGGACTATATTACCCATTAAATATCTGTTGAATTTTCTTTGCAATATATCGTCCAACAATCTTTTGTCCATCTTCATCAAAATGAATCCCATCTATCTTTGAATATTCTACCACTTGTCCTAAGTCCAGGTAATGGCAGCCTTTGTTTTTTGCGATACTTTTAAAATACTCATTTAAATGAAAGGACTTTTTCATTCCGCCTTTGAAAATAATTTCATTATTTTGATCAATAAAATTTTCATTAGAGAGAGGTGGTGGACAGCAAATAAGTATTTGGGGTGGATGTTTCATTCTTACTCCGAATGATGTTCCAATTATTATATCGATTATTTCAGCAATCCCATCACTAATTTGAATAGCGTCTCGGTTAAAAATGGTTTTTAGATCATTTGTGCCTAACTGAATTATGACAATATCCACTGGTGCATGAGAATAAAGACACGGCAAAATATAATATGTTCCACTTTTGCCATATAAATCAGGATATTCTACATTTGTTGTTCTTCCATTTAGTCCCTCTTCAATAACATTAAATCCATCTCCTAGTAATTGATGCATGATACCAGGCCAACGTTTTGATGCTGAAAAACGTTCCATATAGAGAGTTTTAGGGTCAAATGCATCTGGAACAAAACCCCACGTGTTTGAATCTCCAAAGCATAGTATGGTTTTTTCATTCATAATAAAAATATACTAAAATGAATAAAAAGTTATATACAGATAAATAGTTTTGTACAAAAAAAAAATTTATTATCTAAGTTCTGTGAAGGTAATTTTTAGGCATTATGAATACTCCTGTCTATTTTGTTTCTGACATACATCTAAAAATAATCTTGGATAATGACGAATTGAAAAGAAGAGAGAAGCTCTATCGTTTTCTGGACATTGTACAAGAAACAGGTGGAACATGCTTTTTTTTAGGAGACCTGTTTGACTTTTATTTTGAATATCAGAATATGATACCAAAAGCTTATTCAGATTTTTACCATAAAGCTAAAAGTCTACGTGATGCTGGTGTCAGTCTTCATTTCCTTGTTGGAAACCATGATTATTGGGTTGGAGATTATATTAAAAATTCAGTAATGGATCAGGTATATTTTGGAGATGGCGAATTTAAAATTAATGGCAAAAGATTTTTTTTAACACATGGTGATGGTTTGTTGAGTTGGGACAAAGGGTACCGGGTTTTAAAAAAGATTATCCGCTCAAAAACTTTTATTTGGCTTTTTCATTTAATACATCCTACTATTTCATATAAAATTGCCAATTTCATTTCAAGAAGTGGTAATTATAACAATCATGATGCAGACTTTAACAATGATGTTCGTTCTGAATTACAAAAGATTGCAAAGAATCATTTTGATAATGGATTTGACTATATGATTTCAGGTCATTATCATCTAGGAGAGATGTATAAAATAAATAGTAAAAAATTAACAGTTTTAGGAGACTGGTTCTTTAAACCATCATACGCAGTTTTTGATGGCAATGATCTTGAATTAATATCTTGGGAACATGATGAATAGAAATATTTTGATTCTACTAACATTCTTCATACTTCTGCAGGGGTGTTCAACTATCAAAAACCTATTAGGTAAGGGATCAATTGGCGATCCAAATGACCCTGACTTTCTGAATAGGGTACAAGAATTAAAGAGTGAATATCGTGGTGGAAACGTCAAAGCCCTTGATGAACTGATTAAAGTATATGAAGATAAAGACCTGCATGTAAAATTACGCATTGCAGCCGGAAAGACTCTTGCTCAAACACAACATCCTAGAGCTCTACACTCTATCTCAGAAATGGTTGCAAACACTACAGCCGTTGATTACACACTTTTGAATGAATCGATAAATATGCTAGGCATTTTTAGTGAAAATCCAAAAGCAGCGGATGGTCTTATTCGCTCTATGCATACAATGGAAAAGAGAACAAATGAAGTTCATATATCCTTAGTAAAAAGCCTTAATAGAGTCAGAACAAAAGATCAGATTCTTGCTTTATTAGACCTCTACCAAGTTGCAAAAAGTAATATGGCCAGAACGGAAAGATTACTTACTGAGACGCTTGGAGCAATAGGTACTGATAAAGTTGTGCCAGTATTGACAAATGTTGCTAGAGATCCAAAGATAAATATTGGCATTCGTAATAAGGCAGTTGAAATATTAGGAAAGAAAAATCCTGATGATGTTGCCATCGCATTTGCAGAATTACTAGGAGACCCCAATACAAACCTCGAAGTAAGAGAATTCGCATTAAATACAATGAAAGGTGTAAAGGAAGAGAATCTAGTGCTGGCATTGCTGAATACCTATAACTTAGGTAAAACACAATACTACAGTTTGTTAAATACCATGTTGGCAGCACTTGGTGAATTTGATGATCCAGAAGTAAAAAAAGCAGTTATTGAAATTGCCCATAGTAAGGACTATCCCATAGACATACGGAAAAAAGCTATCGACAATCTAGCTGCATTTAATGACCCGAGTATTGTAGATGGTCTATTGCCGATGCTAGAGAAGAAAGAAAATTATATTTATTATGATAACATCATAAATATGGTTTATGCTCTGGGTGAAGAAGAAAAAAATGCGGAGAAGGTAAGGAGGATGGCATTTAAAGCTCATTTTTCCAGGAGGGAACATGACTAAATATTTGCGATACATACTATTATTTGGCCTCCTTTTCGCAGCAAAGAAAAAAGGTAAAATAAAAACTGATTTTAACATATCTGGAGTTGTAATTGGAGTTGATGGTGAAGGATTGAAAAAGGTAAAGCTCACAATATTTGATGAGGACAAAAATGAAATTGAATCTGGAAAAACTAAAGGAGATGGCGAATTCAAATTTAAAAAAATTCCTCCTGGCTCATATTTAATTGAAGCATCACATAAAAGTGAAGGTGAAATTGATATCCCTTTCGTAATTGAAAAGGCAGACTTAGAAGGTTTGAAAATTGATTATTCACAAAAAAATACTACATTAAGTGAACTTATTGTAAATGAGAACATAAATGAAAAACCAGTATCTGAAGTTTTACCACAGCAGAGAAAAAGAACTGATAGTGAAAAATTGAAATTTGAAAATCTATTTTTTGATTATGAGTCAAATCTCAATTCCTTAAAAATAGAAATAGACTCTTTAAAAAATGTAGTAAGAAGTTATGAAAAAGGCCAAACCATGCCTAATATTGATAGAAAAATATTGGAAATGATTAAAATTCCAGATTTTCAACATCGTGTTGAGCTCCAAAATGGAACAGTCGTTTCTGGTGAATTATTACAAGAGTCTGATTCTACGCTCACATTAAAAACTCAAATTGGTACACTAGTTCTAAAGAAAGAAATGGTAGTACGTATGAATGAACTTGAAAAACCTGGTCCGAAGATCATATTTTTAGGCGAGCCATATGTTGACTACTATCCTGATAGACAAATCTTCTCTGGAAGAGTAAAAAACGTAGGACAAATTCGAGCTGATTTTGTTAGAGTTCTGGGTACACTTTTCGATCAAACAACTGAAAAAGCTGGGAGCGATTCTGTTTTTGTTAAAGGCACCAGAATTGCTTATGATTCTAATGTTGTAGCAGATACTGCCCTCCAGCCAGGACAAACCGCATCCTACAAACTTACCGTATCAGTAAAAAAGGGGAAAAAACCACAATATCACACAATGGATATTAATTGGAATCAGACACAGTAAAATGAGAAAATCATTACTAATAATCTTTTTTCAGTGCTTTTTGCTTGGGCATAATGGAAAAACTAACCGTATAATTGAATTCCCAAATATACCTGGATTTAAAACACTCGTTTGTGATCTTCATATGCATACTGTATTCTCAGATGGTAGCGTATGGCCTAACATTAGAGTAATGGAAGCCAATAAAGATGGACTAGATGTAATTGCAACGACTGAACATCTTGAATACCTGTCTTGGAAAAGTGACATACCACATCCTGACAGAAACCGATCTTATGAGCTAGCAAAAAGTTTTGCAGTTAATTCTGATTTGTTAGTAATTAATGGTTCAGAAATAACAAGAGAAATGCCTCCTGGACACGCGAATGCAATATTTATAAAAGATGCTAATAAATTAATTAAAGAAGATCCCATTGATTGTTTTTTAGAGGCACGTAAACAGGATGCATTTATTTTTTGGAATCATCCTCACTGGGCTAGCCAATCGCCAGACGCTAGTGTTCCTCTGAACCAACTGCATATTGAAATGATTAATAATGGGCTCATAGAGGGTATTGAAATTGTAAATGATACAACATATTCAAATGAGGCTTTTCAACTCGCTCTAGATTTTAACCTTACAATTCTTGGGACATCAGACATACATGATATTATTGATTGGCAATATCGGATACCATCAGGAGGCCATAGACCAGTTACATTAGTTTTTGCAAGAGAGAAAAATGAAAGTTCTGTAAAAAAAGCTTTGCGAGAAGGTCGAACAGTTGTTTGGTTCAACAAAAAACTTATTGGAAAGAACGAGAACCTATTACCTCTAATCAATAACAGCTTAAAAGTAACCTCCGCAAAATACATAAAAAACACTTCCATTGTTCATATGATAATTTCTAATAATTCTGATGCACCATATACAGTTCGTAACCAAAGTGAATTTGATTTTTATAATCAAACCAATCTAATCACAATACCTCCTCACGGAGATGCGGTGCTTGATGTGAGAACATTAACAAAAAAAAGAAAATTTGAATTAAAATTTGAAATACTAAATGCACTAATTGAGCCTGATAAGCACCCTTTACTTCGACTAATAGTTAGACCAGAACAATAAATTTTTATTTTCAATCTTTTCATTAATTTCAAACTTATATGACCATATAATATGGCCAATCTGATTAAATTCTTTTTATTTCAATTATTTTTACCTCTTCTTCTATTTGGTGAAAATAATTACCCAATTATTCTTGTGCATGGGTTTCTTGGATGGGGAAAAGAGGAAGTTGGAGGTATAAACTACTGGGGTGGGGAGAAGGATATTGAAAAATATTTGATTGATAAGGGATATACAGTTTACTCTGTATCTCTAGGCCCTATATCATCAACATATGATTGTGCAGTTGAAACCTTTTATCAAGTCAAGGGAGGTCAAGTTGATTTTGGGAGAAATCATTCAAAAAAGTATAAAATTGAACAAAGACCAAAAGAAAGAACTTATGTTGGACTTTACCCAAATTGGGATGAAAATCATCCGGTTCATCTGATTGGGTATAGTTTTGGAGGGCTAACAACAAGGATGCTTCTTCAACTTCTTGAGTCAACATTCATTGATGATTCAACTGGTATGACAGAAGAAAGTCTATTGCTAGGGAATTCATTGAATAATTGGGTCAAATCAATAACAACAATGTCCACACCACATAATGGTTCGACTTTGTCTAATATTGTCATTGATGCATTACCCTTTGTAGATAACCTGCTACCAGTTGCAAATATGCTCAGTACTAATTTTTATGATTTCGATCTGGACCACTGGAATCTATCAAAAAGCGAGAGCGAATCTTTATGGAGTTATGTAAAAAGATTAATTGATCACCCGGCCTGGAATACAAAAAATAGCATTGCTTGGGACTCAAGCATTCAAGGGTCAAAAGAATTAAATGACCTGTTAAAAATTAATCCAAGTGTTTATTACTTTTCATCAAGTACTGTAGCTAGTGTTCTAGATTCTAATTCAGGACAACATAAGCCCGCTGATCATGTTAGTATCATGAGTTATCCCTGGTCTTGGTTAATAGGTAAAACTATTATAGATATGGGTAATGGCGAAAAAACAAATAAACACTGGTTTGAAAATGATGGTACTGTTAATACCATATCAATGATGAGACCATTTACAGGTGAGAACGGCCCCGAGCCATTGAAAGAGTTGTCAAATACAAAAATTATTAAACCTGGGATTTGGCATCATATTGGCATATTCGAATTTGATCATAAGTCTTTTTTAGGTCATTTTCTAGATGAGCCAAGTAAAATAAATGAAATAATGAATATATTTGAACAACAAGCTAGACTACTTTATTCCTTACCATAATTAATTCCCATTATAATTATTTTTATTTTATCTTCTACCATGAGTGAAAAAGAGAAATTCAACCTAAATCAACTAAAGACCATCCCAAACATGTTAAGTGTGAGTAGATTGGTACTAATTCCATCTTTGATAATTCCAAGTTTCTTCATTACTAACGAACAAGAAGCAAGAACGATCTTCCTAATAATGTTCATTATTATTGGCGTTACAGACAAACTTGATGGTACAATAGCAAGATACTTGAACCAAACTAGTCACCTGGGTGCCAAACTAGATACTATGGCAGATATGGTATTCTACCCTCTGGTTGCTTTATGGCTCTATCGCTTTGCCCCTGAAGTAGTAAGTGGTTGGTGGATTTTAGTTTATTTACTTCTTGCATTATTTTTCATGAAAATGATTCTAGGAAAGAAAAAGTTTGGTGAGATACCTGCCTTCCACACAATTGGTGGAAAAACTTTTGCAGCTTCTCTTTATTTTTTTATGATAATTGCTGTAATTAATCCAGTTATGGCATCAAAAATATTTCCCTTACTATGTGTTATAGGTTATCTAAACCAGCTTGAAGAGATGTATATTTTTATGACAAGAGATAAGATTGATGAAAATATTAAGTCAATTTTTGACTAATAATTTCAATATAAATTAATTTCCTGATTTCAAATTATTACCAATAAAATTTGTTAAATATCTTGTAAAATTAGAGCCTATTATTTTATGGAACATAAATAACATTATATCGTTGATACCCCAATGGAGAGCCTAATGAAATCCTTTTTCAAAAACGCATCTTATTTCATAGTATTTATAGTTTTTTTTGATTCACTATATGCACATAAAGACCATTCCAATAAACCTAAAATGCCTGCTATTGGAATAATCCAAGGCACCATTGTTGATTCAGTTACATCCAAACCCATAGAATATGCATCAGTAACAATTGTAGATTTTGAACATAATGAGGTTATTACTGGAGGACTATCAGATAAGAATGGTAACCTAAACATAAGTGAAATCCCATTAGGAAAATATATTGCCATAATCGAATTCATTGGATATAGAAAGAGAGAGATTGGTCCAATCAATCTATTCCCAGGGCAAAGTGGGGGGATTAGATATGATTTTGGAAAGATAATGTTAAGCATTTCAGCTCTCAATATGAATACTGTAGATGTTGTTGGAAAAGAAAGCACTTTCATTCAAACAATTGATAAAAAAGTTTTTAATGTTGGTAGAGACCTTAGTTCATCTGGAGGAACAGGTGCAGATGTTTTGAGGAAAGTCCCTTCTGTAGACGTTGACATTGATGGAGTGGTTTCCATAGCAGGAGATCAGAATGTAAACATTCTTATTGATGGGAAAAAAAGCGGAAGAACTGGCAGTGGAAGACGTGGTGAGGTTGAAAACATTGCAGCTTCCATGATTGAAAAAATAGAAGTAATAACAAATCCATCAGCAAAATTTGACCCGGATGGTGTTGGCGGGATTATCAACATTGTATTAAAACGGGGTTCCTTCGATGGTTTTAACGGAACAATCTCTGGTATGCAAGGTCAATATAACCAACGAAACATAAACCTCAATGTTAACTATAGAACAACCAAATGGAATATTTTTACAAGCTCAAATTATAGAACAGGTGATAGGGTTGGAGATGGCCTAAGAAGATTTCAGTATGACTATGACACTAGAATCGATTCATTATTTCAGGAAACAAGTAGAACAAGAACACCAAACAACCTAGGATTCCGGGTCGGCGGAGATTATTATCCATCTAATTCAAGCACTATTGGATATACCTTTGATATTTCAAATCACAATGAAATAACCGAACAAGAATTTAATTATACTATAAACACAATTAACCCACAAGTAATTGGAATTTTTAATACAACTGAAACTGATGATGGCTTACATATGGATCATGTATTATCCTATGAAAATAAGTTTAAATCTGAAAAAGAATTATTAAAAGCATACGCTAGTTTTTCTCACGAAACTGATGACGTACATGAATATGGGGGGATTGAAAATAATATAAATCTAACCGATTCAAATGAAAACACACAAACTTATGAAAAAAATAATAGCACTACTATTGCCATTGATTATGAAAATGAATATGGGGAAAAATTAGGGATTGAAGTTGGCTCAAAAATATCTTTAAAGAACTTTGGTGAAGACCTTGATTATTTGAGCTATAATTATGAAAACAATTATGAAGAAGATATTTATGCGGCATATCTAGTTGCAAAATATGATCTAACAAATAAATTTGGTTTAAAAGTTGGTGCCAGGTACGAAACAGTTGATACAAAAGCGACTCTCAGCGGCCCTGAAGCAAGTGATTCAATAAACATTTTGACAGAAATATTTGATGAAGCAATTTCTAAATCACCGTTCGATAATCCTTATTCTAAAATTTACCCCAGCGCGTTCTTACTCTACAAATTAACAGATAGACAGACACTTCAATTTGGATATTCTAAAAAAGTTAACAGACCAAACAGGAGAACAATTAGTCCTTTCCCAAGCAACACACAAGATATCAGCAGACTGAGAAATGGTAATCCATTTCTTAACCCAGAGTATAGTGATGTGATGGAATTAAGTTTTTCAAATAATTCTAGGAAATTGAATTTGAATATTTCTTCATCATATAAGAATACAGATGATGTTATTATGTGGTGGGACAGAGATTATATGACGTTTATTGACAATGAAAAGCCTAGTGGGCCTGATACCACTACCTACGAGATAATGACAGCTGGTAATGCCGAAAAATCAACCAGTATAAGTTTTAATGGTAATATTATGTACCGTCCAATTCCTTTTGCTAGTATTATGATATGGGGTTGGAGCTGGGATTCAGAATTATCGGATAAATACGAAGCTGATTTCAATGGAAATTCTAGAGGATTTGGTTTTGGTGGTAGACTTACCTTAAATATGCCTAAAATTGGTAGACTAGAATTGTCTGGCAATGGTAGAGGAAAAATGAAAATAACTACTGGAACCATTCCAAGCAACTATCGTGTAAATGTTGGACTACAAAGATCATTTTTAAATAATAAGTTATCTGTTACATTAAAAGTACAAGACCTATTTGACTCTGGAAAATTTATTATAGATACAAGAAATGAGGTCACTAACGCAATTACATTAGAAGAATTCACTCAAATAATGTATGCTGAACGTCAACGTGAAAAGAGAAATATGTCTATAGTATTGAACTATAATTTTGGTAAACAACAAAAGAAAAGATGGAATAGGAGTGATTTTTCTGGGCGCTCTAGGCAATCAGGTGGCGGCGGAATGGATATGGATTATTAGTCCTATGGACGCCTAATGCGCGCAATCATATTTCTTATCTCTTCAGGAACCTCGGGACTTCTTTTACAAACCAAATAAGCAACAATAAAATTTACAATTGCTCCTACTGCTCCAAATGCATTGGGCTCAATTCCAAAAAACCAATTAGGCTCCATTGATCCAAGGAATGATGTTGACTGAATAAACATTATCCCCTTATGCTGAAATACATACAATAAAGTTATTCCAATCCCTGCAAGCATTCCTGCAATTACACCTTCCTTATTCATCTCATAAGAAAATATTCCCATCATTAATGCTGGAAATATCGATGCTGCTGCAAGTCCAAAAGCAAGTGCAACTGTTCCAGCTGCAAAATCAGGTGGATTAAATCCAAAATACCCCGCTAATGCAATTGATACAGCCATTGCTAAACGACTTGCAAGCAATTCTTCTTTTTCTGAAATATCAGGTCTAAAAACACCTTTTAAAAGGTCGCGTGAGATAGATGATGAGATCGCAAGCAATAAACCTGCTGCAGTTGATAGTGCAGCTGCAAGACCGCCTGCTGCTACCAATGCGATAATCCAATTTGGAAGCTGAGCAATTTCTGGATTTGCTAGAACCATTATATCCCTATCAACTTTTACCATTTCATTACCAGTATGGTCAGAATATTGTATCAAACCATCATTATTTTTATCCTCATATTTTAGTAGTCCTGTTTTTTCCCAATTTTTGAACCAAGAGGGTCTATCCACATATGCAAGATTAGCCTCCTCGGATGGTTGCTCTATGGTAACCATAAAATTTAATCTTGCCATTGCTGCAACCGCTGGAGCAGTTGTGTATAGAATTGCTATGAACAAGAGAGCCCATCCAGCTGATAATCTAGCAGCTTTAACAGATGGGACTGTAAAGAAACGCATAATAACGTGTGGTAATCCAGCCGTACCTATCATAAGCGATAATGTGTAAAAGAACATATTTAGAATACTCAACCTTTTATTTGTAGTGTATTCTTTGAATCCAAGTTCTGTCATTATCTGATCTAATTTATCTAAAAGGTAAATTCCATCATCTAATTTCCCACCAAGTCCAATTTGGGGTATTGGATTTCCAGTAAGTATAAAGGATATAAAAATGGCGGGTATAGTATAAGCAATTATCATTATTACATATTGTGCTATCTGCGTATAGGTGATGCCTTTCATACCTCCCATCACTGCATAAATAAATACTATTACCATCCCAATTAGGAGCCCTTGATCATAATCCACTTCTAAAAATCTTGAGAAGGCCACGCCAATCCCCTTCATCTGTCCGATTACATATGTAATTGAAGCGATAATTAAACAAGTAACTGCAACCACTCTTGCTGTTTTAGAATAATAACGATCACTAATAAAACCTGGAACAGTAAATGTTCCATGTTTTCTTAGGTATGGGGCTAAAAGTAATGCTAATAGCACGTAACCACCAGTCCAGCCCATTAGGAACACCGAACCACCATAACCCAAAAAAGCAATCATGCCTGCCATAGATATGAAAGACGCAGCTGACATCCAATCTGCGGCAGTTGCCATCCCATTTGCAATTGGGTGTATATCACCACCAGCAATATAAAACTCATCTGTACTGCTGGCTTTTGCCCAAAATGCAATTCCTATGTATAGAGCAAATGTTATCCCGATGATTATGTACGTAAGAGTTTGTAAATCCATTAGAAATTATTTGATTCTAGGAATCGTTTTTTTGGAATTTTCTATCTATTTCACCTATCTTGGATGCATAATAAAAAATGAGAATGACAAAAATATAAATTGAACCTTGCTGGGCGAACCAGAATCCAAGTTTATACCCACCTAGTCTAATTACATTTAACTGATCAACCAATAATATGCTAAAAACATAGGAGGATAAAAACCAAACAATAAGGCACTTTGTAATGAGAGATATGTTTTCTTGCCAATATTCTGTTTTTTGGTTCATACTTTTTGAATTTAAATTTTTATAGGTTAATTAAAAATCAATATCAAAAATTTTGGTTATATTTTTTGAATCTTTATGCAAAGGGGATATTACATAAAATAGTGGCTTAACCATTGATTTTTTTCCCAATATTCTATGCCTTTGGGATATTCCCATTTGCATAATCTGCATCAGTTTCTAGAATATTATTAAAAATATTCTTTATAAAACGTAACCGTTCTATTTCATCACTAATTGTAATTAGTTCTTTTTTTATGTTCAGTGGTAATTGTATTCCTTGAAGGAACTCATAAGAAATTTTCTTATTCATATGTAGGTCAAAATCTTTATCAATACCAAACTTGAGTAAAATTTTTAAATATGCATCCTGAAAACTTTGAAATTCACTATTATCTGAAACTGTACTGATTGGAACATACTCAACATTCCCCACAACTGTCTCTTCTTCAACTTTTGTACTTATGACATGAAAGAGTTCTTGTCCTTTAACTAGGATATCATATTCGCCATTTTCATATTCTTTATAAACTTTATCAACGGTTACTTTAACGCCCTTACTAAAAACTTCTTGATCTTCACTTAGAATAATTCCAAATGCAATTTTTTCATTAATAGCATTTCTTATCATTTTCTTGTACCTAGGTTCAAAAATGTGAAGAGGTAGATACTCATAAGGCAATAAGACAAGGTTCAAAGGGAATAGAGGCAGTTTCAATTAATTATTAATTATTTTTTATGTTTATTTCTATAAAAACTTAACGAATAGTAGGTTGATAGTGCCAATTGAAATAAAAAAAATATTATAATTACAAATTTGTTCACGCAACAAATTAAAAAATATTTTGTTGAAAAAGTTATTCCGTTTCAATAAATTTAAATGTTAGATGTTTATAATAACGCTCATAACGCTCATAATTTAGCAACTGCAATCAATGGAAAAATATTCATTCGCACATAATCATAAAACTGCAGAGGTCCAGCTGAGACAATTTTCGAAAAACAAATTAAAACACTATGGACGATTAAGGAATTTTGACTTCGGGAATCAAAAGGAAAATTTTGTAAGTAGCTTATCGCCTGCAATTAGTAGACGCATTATAAATGAAAAACTGATTATTAGCCATATCTTAAAAATTTTTCCTTATGAAAAAGTTGAAAAATTTATTCAAGAAATTTGTTGGCGTACATATTGGAAGGGATACTTGGAACATTATCCAACCATCTGGAAACATTATGTTAAAAATAGCATAAATAAGCATTTATTCAACCACCACACTTACAAGGATGCAATGTTAGCCAATACAGGTATTAAGTGCTTTGATCATTGGATTTCTGAATTGCTTGAGGGTGGTTATTTACACAATCATGCAAGAATGTGGTTTGCGAGTATATGGATCCATACCTTAAGACTTCCTTGGGAAATTGGTGCTAAACTATTTTTGGAAAACCTTATTGATGCAGACTCCGCATCAAATACTCTTAGCTGGAGATGGGTTGCAGGATTACACACAACTGGAAAAACATACCTTGCGAATGCTGATAATATTAGAAAATTCACCAAGGGCCAATTTTATCCAAAAAATCAACTTGCAAAATCTCCAATTAATATTGGTGATTCAGAACACAATATGATAGATAATTTTAAATATAAAAAACTAAATGAAGTTCACGTTGAATGCTTTCTAATTCATGAGAATGATCTATCATTAAATAGATTAGTTAATTGCGACTTACTTCTGATTCAGAAAAGTCCACTTTCTACAATAAAAAGATCAAAACTTGCGAACCAATTCATATCAAATGCACTAAATGATTTCCAGAATGAAATTTCTAGAATTATTGATGCAGAAATAGTTTTTATACATTTAGATGAATTTGAATCCACAAAAAATATACTTAAAAGTAAGGATATCAAATTAATCCACACATCCTATCCTTCAATTGGATTTTTAAATGATCACTTAAATAAAATATGTAAAAGCCTCGATGTTGCATTTAAATTTTACCACAGAGAATGGGATATTAAATTTTGGCCGCATTCATCAAAGGGTTTTTTTAAGCTTAAATCTAAAATCCCAGAAATTCTACGTGATTTAAATTACTAAGACTAATTAAATGCTCAATTTTCAAATTAGAGGTTATGGCCTTGAACTATGTGCTGGTGGAATTGAAAAAAAAGAAATAAAAGCTTTAACTAATAGGATTAGGGATGAGAAACATTCTCTTGCTAAAGTTATGCTAGATGGAAATTGGCTTAACTATTCTGATATGTGCAATATTTCATCATCAATTGTTTCAAACAAAACTGAGTTAATAGTTACATCATATAATTCAAAAAATTATTATGATGATGGTTTTTCATTTTTCCGATCTGATATTAATGAACTAACCCAAATTCCTGTAGATAAACCAATCACTGTTTCTAACAATCACGCGCTAATCGTAAATAAAGCAATATATTATGGTTGTACTTTCGAAGCTGAAATAAGAAATCATGATCACTTGAACTTTGATAAAAACCATTTAGATATTTCAACTATCACTACGCCATTTCATCATGAATCATTACTTGATGAAATATTTTTACATAACTCAATGCTTGCTAACCTTAATCGAAAAAAACGAGAACTTATCGCGTTTCAGTCTACTATTTACACTAGCAATAGTTTAAACATACCAAAAAAAGTATCCTCTGATAACTTTCTAAACGAATATGATAATTTTCTTGATTCAAAAATCGAATTAAAAATAAACTAAAATGAGACCACTAAAAGAATTAAAGACAGCCACCATTTATTTTATCATTACTCTAATTAAATGGACTTTGCCCATATTTATCATATTAGCTATAATGTACCTTACAATAGTTATTATTAATCTCTTCTCATGATGACAAAGCTGTTAAAAAACAAAACTTTTCTTTTATTTTTTTTTGGTAATGTAATGTCACTAATTGGATTTGGTTTTAACTTAATTGCAATAAGCTGGATGGTTCTTGAAAAGACAGGTTCCGAGTACGCGCTGGGTAAGATAATGGCCTCTGCTACTGCACCAGGTTTGGCACTCGCCCTATTCGCTGGAGTCATTATTGATCGAGTAAACAGAAAATGGTTACTGGTTAACCTGGATATCTTCCGGATGATAGTTGTTGTTTCCTTTCTGGCAGTTCTATTGCAAAATGAGTTCCAATTGTGGTATTTATATCCGGTTGTAGTTTTGATGGGCTTAGGGAATTCACTTTTCTGGCCAACAGCACAAGCATTTGTTCAGGAAATTGTTGAAGAAAAAGAATATTTTGATGCAAATAAATTACTGTCTGCTAGTTACCAAGTTGGATCCATTCTGGGCGCGAGTATGGGCGGTTTTATCGTACATCTCTATGATCCAATAATTGCTCTCTGGATTAATGTAGGAACTTATTTTATTTCTGCTATTTTAATTTCCTTAGCCCCTTTTGTTCATACGCGTTTTAACAAAAATCAACCTAAGCTATTTGACTCTCTGAAAGTTGGTTTTGTCTATCTTAAAGGCAAAACAGACATTCTAATTCTAGGGCTTACTACCATCCTTTCAGATGTAGCTATTTGGGGATCATTATCTGTATTAACCATTACCATTTCAAAAGAAATTTTTGATAAGGGCACCTGGGGTTACGGTCTACTTGATGGCCTCTATGGGATTGGTGCACTTCTTTCTACTGTTGTAGTTGGGTATTTTTCTAAAAGGTTTGGTAGAGGAAACTATCTAGTAACTTGCTACGTAATTGCTGGATTAATGTGTTATGTAGTTCCTATCATGCCATCTATTTATCTAGCGGCACTAATTTTTTCTCTAATGGGACTGCATAATAACTCAGCCAGAATAATTGTTCGAACGATATTCATGGAGAACATACCCAATGAAATTATGGGAAGAGTTCAAACAATTTTTGGAGTGTATACTAGAGCAATGGTAATTCTTAGTTCGCTCTATGTAGGTTGGCTAATTGAAACCCATTCAATAGAAATAGCAGTATTCTTCACCTCAAGTCACTTTGCTTTTGCATTCCTTGGAACGCTTGCAGTTATCATTCTTTGGCAAGGAAATAATACGATACTAACAAAAAGTAAAAATGCCTGAATTGCCTGAAGTCCAAACTGTTGTTAACTATATTAAACCAATGTGTGTTGGTAAGAGGTTAACAAGAGTGAAACCAGTTTGGAGTAAAGTGTTTCATAATTTTAATGAAGGATTTAATTCAAATTCTAAAAACAATGAAGTCCGTGACGTCTACAGAAGAGCAAAGTTCATAATCATCGCATTTGAAGATTACATATTGGCTGTACACCTTAGAATGACCGGGAAATTATATATGGCCAATAATAATTTTCAATCCAAGCATATTACAGCAATCTTTGAATTTGCGGGCGGAGACTCACTCTTTTTTGAAGATGTCAGAAAGTTTGGCAGGATATATTTATATGATGATTTAAAAGTGATTGATTCAAAACATGGCCCTGAACCTTTGGACTCGAATTTTACACTAGCACAATTTAGAGATATGATACATCAAAGAAAGAGAAATATCAAAGCTCTACTACTTGATCAATCATTTCTATCTGGCCTTGGAAATATCTATGTTGATGAAAGTCTTTGGAAAAGCAGAATCCATCCTAATTCTTTGGCAAACATGATCCCAAATATAAAAGTTGAAGAATTATACAAAAACATCAGGTCTACCTTAGAAGATGCAATAAAGGAAAATGGTACTACCATTATTGATTTTTCTGTTAATGGAGAATCAGGGCGCTATGCCAACTGTCTAAGTATATATGGTAGGAGTAAGCAGTCTTGTTTGAGGTGTAAGACCAAAATAAAAAAGGTGAGGGTTGCAGGAAGAGGTACCTATATATGTTCTAAGTGCCAAAGGGTATACAGGGAGAGATAGATTAAAATGTTAGAACCTTTTCAAATATTAAAATCAGAATGGGAAAACATTAACCTAGGAATTCAAAAAGCAAAACATGACTATCATTCTTTTGTTCTTTCAACTATCTCAAGTAATGGCCCTGAATCAAGAACAGTTATTTTAAGAGCCCTTGACGAGGATAAACCAGCAATATGGTTTCATTCCGACAAAAGAAGTAAAAAGATACTACACCTGAAAAAAAATGAAAAGGTTTCTGCGTTATTCTATGACAAATCCAGAAAAATTCAACTAAGAATTAATGGGCTTGCATATATTGAGGATGATATTAAAAATAATAAAAGGATATGGGAATTAATGAGGCCAGAAAGCAAAATCTGTTATATGGGCCCATATGCTCCCTCACAAAGAATAAATCAATTCGAACCAAATATTCTTGAAAAGTCCGCTCATGACTTAAATGAGGAAGACGAAAATCTTGGTCTATCCCGGTTTTGCAGGATTGGAATAAAAATAAAAAAAATCGATTGGCTTAAGCTGGATTATAAAGGCCACCAAAGGTTAGAGTTTGAATTTGGTAAGGAAATAAAAGTACAATGGATTGCATCATGAGTTTGAAAAATAAAAAACTAATTGCTATGATGATTATTTCATTCGCTGTCTCATCTTGCGTAAGATTGTATAATGGATCATTTGCTCAACCTGATTTCAAACTCATACAACCTGATGAACTAGGACCAACTGTTGAGAAATGGGAGGATGGAGCGCGAACTAAAGATAACCATAATGAATTTGAGTGGTGGTATCTTGATGCAAAACTAGAAGATGGATCTCTTTTCGTCTGTTACTTTTACAAAGTTCATTTCATAAGAGATCGTTTTTTTATAGGCATGAATTATAGCTCAAAAGAGTATGGTGAAATATTCAAGTTGAAATATTTTAAAAAGAACGAGGTTTCCTTTGCTAAGGACAGTTGTAACGTAACTATGCGAAATAATTATTTCATTGGCAACTTAAAAGACTATCAGATTTCTTTAGATCCAAATGACTTTGATGGTTTTGGAATAGATATTGATTTATCTGCAAGACTGAAACCATATAGACCTCAAGATGGAGTTATAAAAGCTGAAGAAGATTTTTTTGCATGGCTAGCAGCAGTACCAGATGGGGAAATAAACCTTGAATTGAATATAAACGGAAAGAAAAGCCAACTCAAAGGCGATGGATACCATGATCACAACTGGGGGAATACACCGTTGCAGCGATTGTTTGATGGATGGGTCTGGTTTCGCGGAAAAACAGATGGTCATACTGTAATTGCTGCAGAATTAAATACCTCCGATGAAAGAGGTGGATATGACATCCCAATTCTCTATGTCGCTAATGAAAAAAATGGAATGATTATAAATCGCTTTGGTCAGGATGGCCTTTTTACAAAATATTCCAATAAAATAGAGGGCCTTTACAATAAGGATAATGAACCATATTTCTCATCATTTGACCTGCTTACAAAGGATGGATGTTATGTAAAAATCTCTGGGAAAGATGTCATTGATAATACGAATCTATTTAAAAGAGCTGGTTTACCTTGGCCAATTAGGTGGGCTATGAGTCAGGCAAAGATTGATCCATATTATACAAGATTTGATAGCAACCTATCGTATGAATTGGATGGGAATACAGAAGATGGTTACGGTGTTTTAGAGGTGATGGATTTAAAGTGAGTAATAGTAGCTTAGTTAAAATAGAAAGAGTCAGCAAGTACTTTGGAAACGCAAGAGTACTCAATGATGTTAGTTTTGAGATTCCAAAAGGATCAGTTCTAGGCATACTTGGACCAAATGGAAGTGGCAAGTCAACACTAATGAGAATCATTGCTGGATTAATTAAATCTTGGGATGGCAATATATATCTTGAAGGTAAGTCCATTATTGATGACAATATATACTTGCATAGAGCTGGTTTTTTAATTGAAGACCCTGCATTCTATGAACATTTAACAGCCGCTGAGAATTTAATGATGCTTTCAAGATTAACTGATTCTCCATTAGATAATATAGAGAGATTGTTAGAAAGGGTTGATTTAAACCGTTCTGCAAATAAGTTAGTAAGAAAGTTTTCCTATGGAATGAAGCAGAGGCTAGGAATTGCTCAAGCAATTTTGAATGACCCCGATATTCTTTTCCTTGATGAACCAAGCAATGGACTTGACCCCCATGGAATAGTCCAGATGAATAAAACAATAAGCAATCTAAATAAGCAAGGAAAAACAATATGCCTTAGTACTCATATTGTTGATCATGTAAAAGACCTATGTAGTCATATCATAATTTTAAAAGAAGGTAGTTTGATTTTGGATGACTCTATTGAAAATCTTTTCAAGAACACTACAAAGTATGACATCAAATCCGACAATATAGAATCTATAAAAAACAAATTATCTCAACTTAAAAACTTAACTATCCTTGAAGAAACAGATAAAAAACTAACTATTGATTCAAAATTAAATTTAAGTGAACTCCTCAAGAATTTTTCTGAAAGTGATAATCTATACAGTATTAATAAAAAATTAGATATTCAGGATTTGTTTTCATGATACTAATACTTGTAAAAAATGAGCTTGAAAAGGTTCTAAGAAGAAAACGTACTTATATTAGCTTTCTCTTGATTGGGATCTTAATTCCTTTCGTTGTTGGGGCAATAAGCAATGGTGGAACAACATTAGAAAAGAGTATTTATGGTCAATTATCAGACTCTTTTTTTTTCATAGGTTCTCTATTGAATGGTTACTTAGCAACCTATATTATCATAGCTGTATTAATTAATCACATGCCTTTTTTATCTACCATCATCGCTTCAGACATTTTTTCTGGTGAATATTCCAGATCAACTTTTAGAATGTATTTAACTAGGCCAATATCAAGAACTAAAGTATTGGCTAGTAAGGTCATTGTTGTGTTGGCTTATACCAGCACTCTTATGGGATTTTTTTTCTTGTATTCATTAATAATCAGTATATCATGGCTTGGGACTGGTGAGCTAGCAGTTTTTCACAAGGGTATTTTATTTTTATCAAGCGATGAGGTAATCCAACGATTTACCCTAGCATTTTTAATTTCAAATTATGTTATGCTCACCATTTCATTACTATGTCTGTTGATTTCAGCCATTTCAAAAAATAGCGTCACCCCAATCATCATTACCATTAGTATAGTTTTCGTAGGAACTGCAATAACATACATACCAATAGAACTATTTAAAATAATCAATCCTTATCTCTTCACTGGATATATTAATTCATTTCTTAGAGCATTTCATAATCCGATACCCTGGTCGCATTTTGGTTCATTACTCATCACGTGCACTGTTTGGTCTACGCTTTTTGTTTCTCTATCACTATTTTTCTTCAATAAAAAGGATATCACTGACTAATGATACGGCATTTTAAAAGTCTGTTTACAATCACCGCTCTTTGTAATCTCCTCCATTCTTCTGACTTATCACTAGATGAAATAATTTTGAAAACTAATGAAGAATTTGAAAAAGTGTCTGACTTTCAAGCCAAAATGACTGTAAGCCTTGATGTACCTGGTTTGAGAATGCCAAAAAAGGAATATCGTGCATATTATAAAAAGCCAAATAAATTTAAAGCCACTACAAAGGGTTTTGGTGTTTTACCGAATACAGGACTATTCACAAGTCCTAAGGATAATTTTGATAATTTAAAAAATATGACCATAAATCAAAACCAAACTAAAACTGGAAATAATCAGATTATAATTAGTGGAACCCTTATTACAGACAGTCTCAAAGCAAAATTCCCAAACGAATATGCTAAATTATCATTCAATCCAATTGTAGATGTTGTAGTAGATACAACCAAGTGGCTCATCAATTCCGTTACAAGCAGAATAGATACTCTGAAATTGTTCCAGATAAATAATCATTATGAATTATATGAAAATAAATACTATCTACCTTCAATATCAAAAGTTGAATATTTTATCAAAGATATGAAACTGGCGAATTGGTTAAAAGATGATATACCCAGTATGATTGGAGCAAATCAACAGTTTGCGAAAGGTCAGGATATTGTTAAAGGATTGATAACTGTAAAATACTCCGACTACTTAATAAATAAAAACCTACCTGATTACATATTTAAGAAAAAACGAATTGACTAAGAGAGGTTATTAGATAAGTATACCATTATTGCATTTTGAGCATGCATTCTATTTTCAGCTTGATCAAAGACAATCGAATTCTTTGATTCCATTATCTCATCTGTAACCTCTCTACCTCTCTCAGCTGGAAGGCAGTGCATGAACAGCGTATCTTTTCCAGTATTATTCATTAAGGATTTATTTACCTGATAGGGTGCAAAAACTTTTTCTCTCTGAGCTGCCTCTTCTTTTTGTCCCATTGATGCCCAAACATCCGTATAAATAACATCAGCACCTTTTACTGCTGAAATTGGATTATGAGATAGTTCAAAAGATGATAAACCTGAATTTTCTACCATTTTTACAGTTTCCATATCAGGCTCAAATCCTTCTGGACCGCAGCAGACAAATTCCATTGGGAGCCTTGAAGCAAGCTGCAACCAAGAATGAACAATATTATTGCCATCTCCCATATAGCAGATTTTTAGGTCATCAAGATTCCCCTTTTGCTCCCATATCGTCATAATATCACATATGATTTGACAAGGATGATTGTAATCTGTTAATCCATTTATTACAGGTACATCTGAATATTCAGCAAGCTCAACAATATGCTTATGATCAAATAACCTAGCCATAATAACATCATTATATCTACTAAATAATCTAGATATATCTTTGATTGCTTCTCGTTTACCTATCCCAATATCATTTGGACCCAAAAACAGTGCATGACCACCCATCCACTCAAAACCTGTTTCAAAAGAAACTCGTGTACGTGCAGAAGGTTTTGCAAATATCATTGCAAGTGATCTATCCTGAAAAGGTTTATAATTCTCTTTTTTATGAAATTTAGTTTTTAATTCTTTTGCAAGATAAAGAATCTCCCAAATTTCATTGGAATTATAATCTGAAATATGAATGAAATGTTTTTCCATACTGCTGCCCTTATAATACGTATCTGCTTAAATCTTGATCTTCAAGTATTCCATCTAAAGATTCTTTTACAATTTTAGCAGTTATTTTTATTTTTTTTTCTCCTCTTTTTGGCTGCTCGTAAAGTGGTTTTTCAAGAAGAGTTGTCATTATAGTATGAAGCCTTCTTGCACCAATATTTTCCATATTTGAATTTACATCTGAAGCAATTTGTGCAACTGCTCGAATTGCAGCATTATTAAATTCTAATTCTACATTTTCAGCACTTAATAACGCTGTATACTGTTTTATTAATGCTGATTGAGGATGCGTAAGTATTTTTATAAAATCATTAGTTGTTAACTTATCAAGTTCCACTCTAATTGGAAAACGGCCTTGCAACTCTGGAATCATATCAGAAGGTGCACTTACATGGAATGCGCCTGAAGCAATAAAAAGTATGTGGTCAGTTGAAATTACACCATATTTTGTATTTACGTTACTACCTTCTACTATTGGTAACAAGTCACGCTGTACACCTTCACGACTGACATCCGGTCCCGAACTATTATTGTTTCCAACTACTTTATCAATTTCATCTAAAAATACAATTGCATTATTTTCAGTACGCTCTTTAGCTAAACGAATAACTTCGTCTTGATCAATTAGTTTTGACGCTTCATTTTCAGTAAGTACATCGCGCGCTTCTTTAACTGTCATCTTTTTAGTTCGTCTTTTTTTAGGTAAAGATCCTGTTATCATATCTTTAATGTTCATGCCTATATCTTCCATACCCATGGGGCCAAAAACTTGCATCCCAATTGTAGGTTCGTCATCAACATCTATTTCAATTAATTTATCTTCAAAATCTCCATTATTATATTTTACCCGAATTTTATCTCTAGTTCGTTTTTCTCGGTCAATTATTTTGACATTTTTTTCACCTTTACTATTTTTCTTATTAGGAAATAAAATATCAATTATGCGTTCATCTGCTAAATGCTCAGCTAACTCCATTACCTCAACATATTTTTCACGTTCTACCAGTGAGACTGCAGTATCCATTAAATCTCTTATAATAGATTCAACGTCTCTGCCTACATAACCTACTTCCGTAAATTTGCTAGCTTCTACTTTTATAAAAGGAGCACTTGCAAGAGCAGCTAACCTTCTAGCAATTTCAGTTTTTCCAACACCCGTTGATCCAATCATAATGATATTATTTGGCATTATCTCATCCCTTAATTTTCCTTGGACCTGCTGTCTTCGCCATCGATTCCTTAAAGCTATTGCAACTGCTTTTTTTGCGTTTTTTTGACCTACAATATATCGGTCAAGTTCTTTAACAATCTGCCTGGGTGTCATCTGACTCATGAAATTTCTAAAACGGAAATTGAATGATTAGTATAAATGCAAAGATCTGCTGCGATTTTTAATGATTCCGATGCAATTTTTTTTGCAGAAAATTGAGTATTTTTCAATAAAGCTTCTGCTGCAGCTTGGGCAAAACCACCGCCTGATCCAATTGAAACTACCTTCCCATCAGGCTCTATGACATTCCCATCCCCTGCAATTATAAAACTATTCTGCTTATTCATAACAACAAGCATTGCATCTAGATGTCGGAGCATTTTATCCATTCTCCATTCTTTAGCTAATTCAACAGTTGCTCTTTTTATATCACCTTCATATTGTTCTAGTTTTTGTTCGAATTTCTCAAATAGAGTGAGGGCATCTGCTGCTGCACCTGCAAATCCTCCGAGGACTTGGTTTTTTGCAACCTTAAAATCACGTACTTTAATCGCTTTTTGTTTAAATGCCATTTCTCCAAAAGTAACCTGCCCATCTCCTGCCATAGCGACTTTCCCTTTGTGCCTTACACCAATTATGGTTGTTGAACGAATATCTATTTTCATCACAAATATATTACTGAGCTAATTCTTTGAATAACTTTGAATCTATGGGTAAAACTAGTGTCGTTTTGTTATCAATTACTTTTTCGTAGGTTTCTAAAGTACGAATGTATTCATAAAAGTCGGGTGATTTAGAAAACGATGATGCATAAATATCAAGAGCTCTAGCTTCTCCCTCTCCTCGTATTTGTTGAGCTTGTTTATATGCATCAGCAAGGATAACAGTTTTATCTCTATCTGTAGCTGCACGAATTTTTTGAGCTTCTTCTTCACCTTCAGATCTAAACTTGTTTGCTTGGCGTTTCCTTTCAGCTTCCATTCTAGCGTAAATTGAAGCTTCATTTTCCCTTGGAAGATCAACTCTTCGTATTCTAACATCTATGACTTCAATTCCATATTTTCTAGTTTCTTCATTACTAGCATCTGTTACTTTATCCATTATTATTTCTCGGTTTTCAGTAATGATTTCAACCATATCATGAGTACCTAATTCTTGTCTTAATTCCGAATAGACAATATCATCCAAACGTGTTTTAGCAGTAGGTACTGCTTTGACAGTTTGTAAAAATAATAAGGGGTCTACTATCCTCCATCTAACATAATTATCAATAATTAGTGATTTTTTATCCCTACTTAGAATTTCCTCAGGAGGGACATCATATTCCAAGAGCCTTTTTTCAAAAGAATTAGATGTTTGAAAGGGGGCTGGTAATTTCCAATTCAATCCAGGATCTTTAATTGTTCGTATCGGCTTCCCAAATTGAAGAATTACAATTTGCTCAGTCTCATCAACGATTATAATTGTTGACAGAGTAAAGAGAGCAATAACTACTATCAATGCTAAAGAAAGATTTTTCATTATTTTTTACCTCCCAATGCTTTATTTGGATTAAGGTTAAGCAGATTTAAAACATTCCCATTATCTTTATCTGGGACTATTATTTTTTCTATTTCTGGAAGTACTTTTTCCATTGTTTCAAGGTAAAGTCTCTTTTCAGTAATACTTTTTGCTTTGTTATATTCTTTTAAAATTGTTGTGAATTTCACTGCATCTCCCTCTGCACGTTTAATTCTAGATTCTTTAAATCCCTCTGCATCTCTAATCATTGATTCAGCTTCACCTCTCGCTTTTGGAATGACATCATTTCTATATCCTTCCGCTTGGTTTATCATTCTATTCTTATCTTCCTTCGCAGAGGCTACATCTTTAAATGCACCAATTACTTCTTTTGGAGGAGAAACATCTTGTAATTGTACAGCAACCACGTGTATTCCAGATTCATACTTATCAAGAATTGATTGCAACTGGACCTTTGTTTCTTCTTGGATTGTAAACTTACCAGTTGTTAGAGTTTCATCTATGTTATTACGCCCAACTACAGTCCTCAAACTAGCTTCTGCAGCCTCTCGCACTGTTAATTCTGGTGCAACAATCTTAAATAAATAGGATACGGGATCTTTAATCTTATATTGAACTATCATTTCAGCATCAACAATGTTCTCATCACCTGTAAGCATAAGACTTTCTTTTTCAACTGTTCTATACTGCCCATTTTTCAAAGTCCTAAATCCAATCTCAATACGCTTTACCTCTGTAACTTTTGGCGTGTTAGCGGTTTCAATTGGCGAAGGAAATTTCCAATTTAACCCAGACTGTGCTATTCTTGTATGCTTTCCAAATGTTCTAATTACACCTACTTCATCTGGGCCTACAATAAAGATACCTGTTAATAACCAAACAATTAATATTGCAAAAATTATTGGTGTCAATTTAAAATTGAATTCAGGAATCTCTACCTCCTGGTCTCCTATTATTATTCTACGAGTTGCCATATTCTCTCCTTTATAGTTCTTTCCTTAGCCTTGCTACTGGATACCCCATTTGGTCTCGATACTTTGCTATTGTCCTTCTTGCTAAATCATAACCAAATTCCTTTAGTTTTTTAACAAGTGTATCATCACTCAATGGAGATTGTTTATTTTCGTTTTTAATTATTTTCTCTAATGCGCGCTTTATAACAAATGTTCCTAAAATCCTACCATCGCCTAGCTCTATTGAATCTGTAAAAAAATGCTTCATTTCATAGATTCCATATGGAGTGTCAACATACTTACCTCGTGTTGATCTACTAATTGTCGAAATATCCATTTGGATTTTTTCTGCTACATCTTGAAGTTTTAACGGACGTAAATAATCTAAGTCACCAGCAAACCACTCTGGTTGAAAAAAGATTATTGATCTCATAACATTAACCATAGTTTGTCTACGTTGATTTATGGCTTCAATAAACCAGTTAGCTGAATCCATTTTTTCTTTTATAAATTTCTTTGCATCGTCTTTAAGATTACCATTCTTTATTTTTGCTTCATAATCTTGGCTAATTCTTAGTTCTGGTATACCAGAATCATTAGTAGTGATAACCCAATCATTTCCATCCTCTGTAATGATAAGATCAGGAATAACAGTCTGAAATTTATCTAAATAACCTTCCCCTGGGCGAGGATTTAAATGTGAAATGTGGTCTATTGCAGTTTGAAGTTCGTTCTCATTACAGTCAGCTCTTTTTTTAATCTTATCATACCGTTTTTGCATAAAATCATCAAAAAATTGATCAACAACTTTATAGGAAAGTGACTCTTTATCATTCTCTAATTGAATCAATAAACATTCTTTTAAATTTCTGGAACCAATACCTTTTGGCTCTAGTCTTTGGATTTTATGTAAAATTGGAGCTATTTCATTTTCTAATAATTCAAATCTATCTGCTATCAAAATCAAATCAGCATCAAGATATCCTTTATCATTGGTATTCCATATGATTTCTTCAGCTATTTCATTTTCTTTTTCACTCATACCTAAATCTGCTATCTGCTGAATTAAGTTTTCTAGTAAGCTATGGCGATCTGGAAGAGGCATTTCACTTTTTTGTTCAGAAAAATAATATGCTGATTCATCACTATACATATCCTCCAAAGAAACATCTATGTCATCTATACGAGTATCATCATTAATCTCGTCCTGTTCCGAATCACCAGTTTCAACTTGTTCTAATAAAGGATTTTGTTCAAGCTCTTCAATTATTGCGTGCTCCAGATTCAATGCGTTTAATTGTAGCAATTTGGCATGTAAAACTTGTCGTGGAGCAAGTTTTAGTTTCTGAGATTGAATTTGTCTTAAACTATTGGGCATCTTAATTGAGCGTAAATTTTTCACCCAGATATAAACGTCTGGCTTCCTTGTCGTTTGCTAAAAAATCTGAAGTCCCTGACTTCAAAATCTGCCCATCAAACAGTAAATATGAGCGATCCGTTATTGATAGCGTTTCTCTAACATTATGATCAGTAATTAGAACTCCTATTTGTTTATTTTTCAAAGATTGCACGATACCTTGAATTTCTTCAACTGCAATTGGATCAACACCCGCAAAAGGCTCATCCAAAAGAATAAAATCTGGATCCATGCATAAACATCGAGCTATTTCAACTCTACGACGCTCACCTCCTGATAAAGTATTACCTTTATTATTTAGTAAATGAGATATTGATAAATCATTAAGCAATGATTCTATTTTTTGATTTTGGAGTTTCAAGTTTAAATCATTTCTCATTTCAAGAACTAATTTCAAATTATCTTCTACGGTTAATTTGCCAAAAATAGATGGCTCTTGGGCTAAATATCCTATTCCTTTTCTTGCTCTCTTATACATAGCATCATAAGTGATTTCGGTATCATCTAAATAGATTTTACCCTTCGTAGGTTTTACCATACCAGTAATCATATAGAAAGATGTAGTCTTACCTGCACCATTAGGACCCAAAAGACCAACAATTTCCCCACGTTCCAAAGAAATATCTATCTGTTTAACCACCATTCGTTTTCCATATTGTTTAAATAGCCCTTTTGCAATTAAAGCATTATGCCTATGTCTCATTTATACTCTTTTCCTGTAACCCCTGAAGGTTGGATTATTTTCCAATTTTTTAAGTCCGAATCTGATTCAAATCCAATACCATAAATAGTGTCACTCTCAATAGTAGTTATCATAATGCTATCCTTTGTATAAAGTTTCTCACTTTCGGATAACCATGTCAAACTTTCTGAAAAAAGTGTTATGCCACTATCCGAGGTAGCAATAACGTTTCCACTTGCCTTCATGTCATTAGAGCTTTGGTTTACTTCAGCCCTAAAAGATGTCAATGTTGATGTGTGTTTTTCATCTTTATCATAAAAATCCACAATAATATTACTATCAAGTAATAATGATGCATTGTCACTATATTTTGCTAAATGTCCAGATTCTACCTTTGCTCTAATGATTCCACCATCAGTTAATGTAATGTTTACTCCCCAACTTTCTTGATCTGGCATACCTTCTTTTGAAACTTGATTTGTAATTGATTCCTTTGTGCAGGATGAAAAGAAAATAAAGGAAGATATGATTATAAAATGTATCAAATTAATGTTTTTGAATATTTTTTTTCATTTCTTGGTACACTTCATCTAAACTACCTTGTTGTTCAATAATCCATGCGACTGCTTCACGGAAAGCACCCTCTCCACCTGAAAGTTTTGTTACATGTAATGCTATCTTTTTCACCTCTTCTCTTGCATTTGCTACTGCTATGGGTAGAGCAACTTTTGTCATTATTGGCATATCAATAATATCATCACCGATGTATGCTATCTCATTGTCTTTAAAATTATTATTAAGCTTTATTTCCTCATAAGCGGGAATTTTATTTAAATATCCATTATAAACATCTTCTATTTTTAACTCTTTTGCTCTAAGGTCGGTTGCTTCTGAATATCTTCCAGAGATGAGTGAGATTTTTATATTGGCAGCTTTGGCCATTGCAACACCTACACCATCAAAAACTGAAAACTTTTTCAATTCGATTCCATTACTACCCTTATAAAAACTACCATCAGTCCAGACCCCATCAACATCAGAAATAAGCATTTTTATTTTCTCAAATTTTATTTTCAATTTATACTATCCCTAATCTTTTTTACGGAAATGAGCAAAGATTCTAATTTTTCTAGAGGCCATTGCGTAGAAGCATCAGATTTTGCATTATTTACATCATCATGCACTTCCATAAATAATCCATCACATCCTGCAGCTACTGCAGCCTTTGCTAAAGTTGGAATCATTGAACGCATTCCACCAGTAGTTTCTCCTTTTCCTCCAGGTAACTGGGCACTATGGGTTGCATCAAATATAACGGGATATTCTAACTCTTGCATTATTGGTATCGAGCGCATATCTGCAACAAGATTATTATAACCAAATTGGGTTCCTCTGTCAGTAAGTAAAATATCTCTGCAATCAAACACATCTAATTTTTTAATAATATTTTTCATATCCCATGGTGCAATAAATTGGCCTTTTTTTATATTTATTGGTTTCCCAGTTTTAGATGCAGCCTCGAGTAAATCTGTTTGTCTACATAAAAATGCAGGGATTTGTAATATATCAGCAACCTCAGAAACTGGTTTTGCTTGAGATGGTAAGTGTATATCGGTTATTACAGGTATTCCAATTTCTGATTTAACTTTTTGTAATATCATAAGACCTTTATCTAAACCAACTCCTCTAAATGATGAAATTGAAGATCTATTTGCCTTATCAAATGAACTTTTAAAAACCACCTTAAGATCGACCCTTACGCATATGTCTTTTATAGCAGATGCAATTTTCAAAGTATGGTCAGAATTTTCAATAACGCATGGACCAGCAATAATCCCTAATTCCTTCATTCCAAAAACTACATTTTTTATATTAACACTATTCATTTTTTTGTTTCACTGATGCCTTGACAAATTCTCTAAAAAGAGGATGCGCTCTATTGACCCTGCTCTTCAATTCAGGGTGAAATTGACCTGCAACAAACCAAGGATGATGCTTAATCTCTATGGCTTCTACGACATTCAAATCTTGATTCATACCTGAAAATATAAGACCATTATTTTCTAAACGTTTTCTATATCGATTGTTCACTTCATATCTATGTCTATGCCTTTCTGAGATAATTTTCTTTCTATAAGCAGCGTACATTTTTGTTTTTGTTTTTAATTTGCAATCATAGGCACCAAGACGCATAGTGCCACCTTTAATCTTAATTGCTCTTTGAGATTCCATTAAATCAATAACAGGGAATGGAGTTTTTTTGTCAAACTCTGTAGAGTTAGCACTAACTAAACCACATACATTTCTAGCAAATTCAATAACTGCACATTGTAAACCAAGGCAGATACCAAAAAATGGAATCAAATTCTCTCTTGCATATCTTACTGATTGAATTTTGCCCTCACTTCCTCTAGAACCAAATCCTGGTAGAATTAATATTCCGTTTACACCGGAAAATATCATTTGAGCAATCTCTTGGTTCTTAATTTTTTCTGTTTGAACCCATTTAACATTAACTCTTGCATTATTTTCTACTCCAGCATGAACAAATGCTTCCATTACACTCTTATATGAATCAATTAGTTCTGTATACTTTCCACATAGTGCAATGCTAATATCATACTTAGGATTTTTATAATTGTGAATAAATTTTTTCAAATTATCTAATCTTGGAGATTTACTTATTTTTAAACGTTCTTTTATTAATTGACCAACATTTTGCTTATACATTGCAAGAGGTACTTCATAAATACTTGGAACATCTATTCCTTCTATAACATAGTCTGGACTCACATTACAGAATAATGCGATTTTTTCCCTTACTGCTTGTTCTATTAATTTCTCAGACCTGCACAATATCATATCAGGTGTAAGACCAATCTCACGCAATTTCATAACGGAATGTTGAGTAGGCTTTGATTTTAATTCACCACTTGCTTTTATATATGGTAGAAGAGTTACATGTACTATCATATGATTATGATAGCCTACTTCTAAGGATAATTGTCTAATTGCTTCCATAAATGGCAAGCTTTCAATGTCACCCACTGTTCCACCAACTTCACAGATAATAACATCATATTTAGTTGGATTACTATTTAAGGCTTTAATGCGAGTTTTTATTTCATCGGTCACATGTGGAATTACCTGTACTGTTTCACCAAGATATTCACCTTTTCTCTCTCGTTCTAAAACAGTACTATAAATTTGACCAGAAGTAGCGTTGTTTTTCTTTGTCATATTAACATCTATAAAACGTTCGTAATGACCAAGATCAAGATCTGTTTCAGAACCATCATCTAGTACAAAAACTTCACCGTGTTGATATGGATTCATGGTCCCTGGATCCACATTGAGATATGGATCTAGTTTTAATATCGTAACGTTTACATCCGCTTGTTTAAGCAAATATCCAATTGATGATGCCGCAATTCCTTTTCCTAATCCAGACATCACTCCACCTAAGACAAAAATATATTTTGTATCTATACTAGTCTTTTTCATTCATATTTTCATTATTCTTATTAAGACAGTTCATTTTTTTTGAAACTTTTTCTAAATCTTCTTTGGTATCCACTGACCAACTGTCACAGTTAGTAATCACCGCATGAATATCCATATTATTATCTAAAGCTCTTAGTTGTTCCAAGTTGGATTTTATTTCACGCGATGACTTTTCTAATTTAGAAAACTTGAAAAGTTCATTTCGACGATAACCATATACACCTATGTGACGATACACTCCACCAATCTCATAGTCAAATATGTTTCTTTTAAATTCAATTGCATTTTTCTTCTCATCAACAATTGCTTTTACAACATTTGGATTTAAAAGATCACTAACAGTCAATTTAGATGTTACAATAGTTGAAAATTTAATTTCTTTGTTATCAAATGAATCAACAAGCATATCAATTAAAGAAGGTTCAATAAGTGGTTCATCTGCTTGAATATTAATTATATTTTCAACCTCAGGCATATTCATTATTACTTCAGCGATACGATCTGTTCCAGATGAACAATCAGGCGAGGTCATAATAATTTCGAAATTAAACTCTTTTAATGCATCTAAAGTTTCTTTTGAATCAATCGCCAAAATAACCTTATCAAGTTTTTTGGACTGTAACACTCTCTCCATTACGTGTGCAACCATAGGTTTACCATTAAGATCTGCCAAAATCTTATGATGCAGTCGAGCTGAATTAAGTCTTGCAGGGACAATACCTATATTCATAAAAGATTTTTCTTATGATTAATAGAATAGTAAAAAATTTTGAAATAAATTATGTTGACATTTATATTTTGCAATATCTTTTTTAATGCTGATTTAAACATATAAAATTTAATCTTTCTGGTAGTATAAGGACAGAATCAACAACAAAAATGAAAACTACTCAAATCTAAGTGATTCAATTGGGTCCAATTCTGCAGCTCTCCAAGCCGGGTAGATTCCAAATCCTATACCAATAACAGAACAAACAATAAGACCTATCAAAGCCCAGTCTAGAGGTATAACGGCTGGAATGTCAAATAATAATGCCACGATATTTCCTCCACCAATTCCCATTATAATTCCAACTACACCTCCAAATTCACTCAAAAAAATTGCTTCCATTAAAAATTGTGTTAAAATATCCTTTTTAGTTGCTCCAATAGCTTTTCTTATGCCAATCTCTTTTATTCTTTCGGTGACCGAGACTAACATTATATTCATTATTCCTATTCCTGCTACTACAAGAGCTATGATACTTACCAAAAGTGCAAAAAGCTTAATACCGTTTGTAAAACCAGAAAATTGTTCAATCATTTCAGTGTTTGTTATTATCTCAAAATCATTTTCCTGCCCTGGTTGCACTTTCCTTATCGACCTCATAAGACCGATGGCTTCATCCCTAGTTTTTTCAAAGCTCTCTTCAGAAGCTGATTCTACGGTGATACTTAAAGTTGTTCTTTTATCTGAAAATTTATTAAGAAATGTTGAAATTGGTATTGCCATAAAATTATCCTTACTCGTTCCAAAAGCTTCACCCTGCCTCTCAGTAATTCCTATCACTAAATAGTTTAGTCCATTGATTTTAATTTCCTTATTTAAAGGGTCTTCAAATGGAAATAGGCGATCAACCACATCCATTCCAAGTATGCATACGTTTTTTGCAAAATGAATGTCTTCATCAATAAAGTTTCTACCATCTGAAATAAAAGTATTATATGATCTAATAGTGCCGTCATCACCACCAAAAAGTTCAACAGACTTTTTTATTATTTTATCTCTGTATTTTACATTCCTGACAGAAGTTCCCTCAGCAACACTAACCAAAATAGGTAGTTTTGCTCGAGCCTTTAACTTTTTATATTGAGTAAAATCAATATTCTTTCTTTTTCTATGTTTTTTTCTACTATCACCAAAGGAAATAGAAGGAAATTTCTGAATTACAAAAGTATTAGTTGCAAACACATTTAAACCTGATGCCACAGAAGACTCTAATGTTCGAATTGCTGTCATTACGCCAATTACAGAAAAAACACCAATACTAATTCCAAGCAATGTAAGAGAAGATCTTAGCTTGTTTTTTCGAATTGAATCAATTGCCATCCAAAAGCTTTCTTTTAATGTGTTTTTTATACTTCTCGATTTGATTTTTTTACTCATATCTCAATGAATCAATCGGATCTAATTTTGATGCACGATAGGATGGAATAAAACCAGAAATCACACCCACAACTATACTCATAAACATAGCAACCAATGATAGAAATATTGGCAACTCAGATGGGAAAAACTTATTGATGAAAAAACTAAAAATATATGCTAATAAGATTCCAACTGAACCTGCAAAGAGACAAATTGTAACTGCCTCCATTAAAAACTGTCCCATAATCATACCTTTTGTAGCACCAATAGCCTTTCTCACACCTATTTCTCTAGTTCTTTCCTTTACAGAAACAAACATTATATTCATTATTCCAATCCCACCAACAACAAGGGATAAAAGTGTAATGAATATACCAGTTCCACCAATCGCAATCTTTAAAGCTTTATATTGCTTTTCGAATGCTTTTGTTTGGTTAATTGCAAAATCATTTTTCTCATTAGGTTTGAGACCTCTAATATGGCGCATCACTGATATAATCTCATCAAGACCATCTTCTAATTTATCATCAGGTACTTTTACACTTAGTCTCATCCAACCTCTTTTTGAAAAAATCCTCTTATATGCACCAAATGGTAAGATTGCCTGCTTATCAACGCTAAAAAGTCCTAAAAACTTTCCCTGTTTCTCAAGTACACCAATTACTCTAAACTTTATATCATCTATCTTTATATACTTCCCTACTGGATCTTTATCTCCAAAAAAAGCTTCTCTTATTCCTTCACCTATAACCGTTACTCTTGAACCAGAACGGTCTTCATTTTTTGTAAAAAACCTACCAGTAGCAATATTGGTACTAATTGTTTCCATATATTCTTCATTGGTACCAAATATTTCTGTTCTAGTACTCTTATCTTCAAATGATAATGAAGCACCACGCTGCATTACAGGAGCTACTGCCAGGGCATACTGGGATTTTTCTTTTATCTTATTTACATATTCAGGCAACATGCGCGGTCTGTTTCTAACCTCCCACCATTCCATATCGCTAAACCACTCGTAACGACTAACATATAAAATGTCTTTCCCAAGCCAGGACATACTACTTTCAAATGATTTATCAAGACCAGAAATTAGAGTCCCCATCAATGTTACTGAAAGAATCCCAATTATTATACCTAGTGCAGTAAGAATAGACCTTGTTTTATTTGCAAAAACAGCAGATAATGATATCTTAAAATTTTCAACAAATAAAAGAATCATTTTTTTTCTATATATAAATCTTCAATAATTTTGCCGTCTAGAAGGCGAATGATTCTGTTTGCATGTTGTGCTATATCATCCTCGTGAGTAACTAAAATAATTGTATTACCTCTATTATGTAAATCATCAAGAATTTTCATAATTTCTTCTCCACTTTTTGAATCTAGATTTCCAGTGGGTTCGTCCGCAAGTATAATAGAGGGATTATTTACCAATGCTCTTGCTATTGCAACTCGTTGCCTCTGCCCTCCAGACAATTCATTTGGCCTATGATGAGATCTATCAGAAAGTCCCACACTACTGAGGGCTTCAGATGCCATTTCTTTTCTTTTATCTTTTCTGATATTCGCGTATATGAGTGGAATTTCAACATTGTGCTGGGCTGTTGCTTTTGGTAATAAATTAAAAGTCTGAAAAACAAAACCAATTTTACGATTTCTTATTGAAGCCAATTGAGAGTCATCCATTACTTGCACCATTTCGCCCTCAAATTCATAAATACCAGAGGTAGGAGTATCTAAACAACCCACCATATTCATAAGTGTTGATTTTCCTGAACCTGATGGTCCCATAATTGCCAAATATTCATTGTCTTTTATTTCAAGATTAACACCGTCTAGCGCACGTACTTCTTCTCCCCCTACATTGTATATTTTGTAAATATTTTTTAGTAAAATAAGAGCCATAAATGGATTAATAATAATTTCCTGAAAATTTTAATGAATGTATGTATTATATTTAATTTTTAGGGTTTTCACTTGTACCTGATGAATAATTATTTAATGTCACCAATGCGCCGTGAAATAATTCTTTACTAAGAACTCGGTAACCACCAGTTACAATCATTTCTCCTAAATTGACGCCTGATTCTACAAAATAATGGTTTTCACTTGATATTCCTACATTAACAGGTTTAATGATAGCGTACTTTTTTTCTGATGGTGCTATTTGATTTTCATATTCATCTACCAAAATGAAAACGACATCAATAGGATTGATTTTCTTATAGGTTTTCATTTCATTCTTATCATTCCCCCATTTTTTTTCCTCTTTATTTTTAACACGATCATCATCATAATTATCTGGTCTTGAAGTAAGGGATTGTATTGGAATTGAAATTACATTCTTAAGGGTTTCAGTAATGATGTTAACAGTGCTACTCATCCCTGGCCTTATTTTATCTGGCACAGAAAGCATTTTAACCTTCACTTTGAAATTTGTTACTTGATTTTGGACACCCATATTCATTGATTGAGCAGTATGTGCAATTTCACTTACCATACCATAGAATATAGTATCAGGATAAGCATCAATCTCAATTTCTGAAGTGTCACCAATTTCAATATTAACTACATCATTCTCATTAACATCTACCTCAACTTCCATATGACTAAGATCTGCTATTGTCATTAACACTCCAGGATTGAACATACCCCCAACTGCCATTTCACCCTCCTCCTTTGTAATACTTGTAACTATGCCATACTTAGGAGCAGTTAACTGTGTTTTCGATAATTCATCCTCAGCAGATAATAAATTTGCATTTGCCTGCTCAGATTGACTTAAAGCAATCTGGTATGATGCTTCAATTTGCTCAAGTTCTTGTTTAGATATCAAATTTTGAGAAAAAAGAGATTTTGTTCGATCTAATTGGGATTGTACTTTTCGCAAATTAGCTTCCGATGACCTAACCTGAGATAGCGCATTGTTATAACGTGGCCGTATTTGTTTTTCATCAATACGGATAAGGTCTTGCCCCGGCTCTACAGTGTCTCCTTCCATAACCGTAATCTTTGTTATCCATCCTGTAATAGTAGATGTGATTTGGACAGCCTCTTCTGGTTGGATCTTACCACTGGCATTAACTTTATGTACTATGTCACGGGAATCAATTAATTCTGCTTCAACAAGAAAACTTTCGTCATCTTCTTTAAAAAGTAACACGTAACCCACACCTATTATTAGAATTGTTAGGAGAGGAATCCATACTTTCTTCTTTTTTATGGTTTTAAGCATCTTTACTCTTCTTTTATTTTATATTCAGTGTCTAATATACCAAGCAAAGCTTTTAAGTTTGCCTCCTGAATTCTAGCATTATGTACAACAGTAATTAGATTTGTATTAGATCTAATTAAAGATATTTGCGCATCTAGAACTTCTAAAATAGTAGTTGACCCTAAGCTATACCTTTCTCTGACTAGTTTAAGATCTTCTTCTGCTGATTCAACAACTGATCTGTTTATAGGAATTATTTCAGAGAAATTTGTTAATGTTTCACGAATTAATTCTGCCTGAACACGTAAATCATTTAGTAATGTTATATATGCATAATCTGATTGCATCGTTTTTATTTTTGCCTGTTGTTGTTGAATAGTTAATGAATTACCACTATATAATGGTAGGCTAACATAAAGATTGATACCAAAAGACCAATTATCATCAATTGCTTCTATTAATTTCTGGGTAGTTTCACCATTGGCAGAATAATTTAATGATGTATAAATAGATGGAAGTCTTATGCCTTTAATAATTTTATAAGAAATTAAATCTAATTTTTTTTGGGCTTCTGCAACTAGTAAGCTTGGATTTTTGTTTTCTAATTGCTTAAGTAAATCTCCACTACTAGGTATGTTTGGTATGACCCATTCGTCATCAGTTGCTGTAATTTCTTGTCCAAAATCCTGTAATCCCATATCGTTGAATAAAATCCTTCGTGCATTTTGTAAATCTGTTTTAAGATTTAATAAATCAATTCTTGCCTGCCCTTGAGCTACTTCAGCTTTTAACAAATCTGTTTTCTTTATTAGTCCTAAATCAAATTGTTTTTTTACAAAAGTTACCTGCTGATTTGACATCTCTAAATTTTTAACAGATACATCAAGAAGTTTTTGAACTTGTAAAAGACCATAGTAAGATTTGATTACATTTTGAATCACCATAATTCTCATTGATCTCTCATTTAGTTCAGCTATATCGAGAACTATTTTTGCTTGATTAATCTGATTACGTGATTGCCCCCCATTGTATAGGTTCTGAGTTAGTGAAATCCCAGTTGAATAATTATCAACGTGGTTTAATTTGATGGTATCGAGGCTTAAGGTCTCAAAATTCAAACTAACACTTTCCATTTCTGGAAAATGAGATTTACCAAAAGAACTAGTGGCTTGTATTGATGGAAGAATATTACTTAATGAGCCTTTTAATCCTTTTGTTGCATGAGTTACACCTAACGTTGAAGACAATAAGGTCTTTTTTTGTTCAAGAGCAATGGTAATACAATTTTCTAATGAATAACTCTGTGGGTATAAATAGTTAAGAATAAAAAGAAACACAATTATTGTTGTTTTATTTTTCATATATTTCTAAAAATATTTCAACGATTAAAATTATTTAGATTTAGACACTATAATTATTTATTCACTGGATGATTTTTTATATTGAGCAAGTATTTGAGTGCATCATCATAACTATTGTTAATACTTCCATCAAGAATTGCTTCCTCAATTGATTTTTTGATTTTACCAACTTTAGGCCCCTCCTCTAAATCACATATTTTCATTATCTCCTTACCTCTAATAGGTGACTGAAAAGCTTTCATCTCATCTCTTTTGATTACGATTTGCATCTTATCTTCTACATTTTTAAAATTTTTTAGATACTTTTTTACCTTATTAGGGTTTTTTGTTGTTATGTCTGCCCTACATAATGTCATAAGGTCATTTAAATCCTCTCCAGCAGCAACCATCAGTCTCCTTATTGCTGAATCTGTGACAATATCTTTAACCAATGATATGGGACGCAAATGCAAGAGAGTTAGTTTTTTTAAATATTTTTTCAGCTTATTTGATAATTTCATTCTTAATGCTACTTTATCTATCATTTTTTCTCCAACAGCATCATGTCCGTGAAATGTATAACCTTTTTTTTTATCGATCCTTCGAGTATTTGGTTTTGCAATATCATGAACAAGAGCAGCAAAACGAATTTCCATTTTATCTGATAATTTAGCTGCATTGTCAACTACCTGAAGGGTATGGTCAAAAATATCTTTATGGTGCCATTCAGATGTTTGATTCATACCGTACATAATATCTATCTCTGGAAAAATTTTTTTCATTATACCCGTTTTCTGCAATATTGTGAGACCAATAGATGGTTTATCAGTCTTTAATATTTTTATGAATTCATCTCTTATCCTTTCACTTGATACTATGTCAATTCTTTTTGAGCACTTTTTCATTGATTGATTGCATTTAGAATCAATTTTAAACATTAGTTTTGATGCAAAATATGCTGCACGCATAATTCTTAAGGGATCTTCAGAAAAGGTCTCATCTGGTTCTAGAGGAGTCTTAAGAATTTTTTTCTTGATATCTCCAACACCTCCAAATGGGTCATTCAATTCTCCAAATCGTGAAGGCTTTATATCCATAGCCATCGCATTAATTGTAAAATCTCTCCTTAACAAATCGCCATTTAGATCAGTATAAATGATTTTATTCGGCTTTCTTGAATTAAGACCATAAGATTCTTTCCTTGCTGTTGCAACTTCTATTTGCAACTTTTTATTTGGTATTACTGCCGTCCCGAATTTTTCAAAAGGGATAATTTTTTTTGTTCCTAGTTTAATTGCTAGTTTTTTTGCAAAAGGAATCCCTTCCCCAACAATCATAAAATCTATATCGTTTATGGGGTTCCCCATCAATAGGTCTCTGACAAATCCCCCAACAACATATGCCTTCACATCTTCATCCACAGATAATTCTCCTGCACAAAACAAAATAGCCCTTATCGAATCATATTCAGGGTTGTTCAATAAATCTTTAATGTTTGCCATACTATAAATTACTTTTTTTAAACAAATACAAACACCTTGTAAAGATAAACCTTTTTAATCAAATTCTTTTAATGATCAAAAGAACAAGATTTCATATTTATATTTCTTTTTTGGCCTTTAATCTAATATTTGCTCAATTTTCATCAGTTGATGTTAAAATTGATGATAGACTATTGCGCAGTAATGAAAAGCAAAAAATTATCAATCTTCATAGTGATATAAAAAGATTTTATATTAATTCAACTTGGGATGATAATTATAATGATTTGGATATTAACATATATGTTCAAATCATTTTTGAAGGCGTAACAGAGAAGGGAAGCGAATCCATTTATAATTGCCAAGCACTTTTTTCTAATGGTGGAGAACTAAGATATTTTGATAAAAGTGTCCAATTCATTTATAATTCAGGGACCAACCTTTATTACGACCCTGTATTATTTGAGCCACTAACCGGTATTTTAGCATTTTACGGACATCTTATTCTAGCCGGAGAAATTGACACTTATGAATTTAATGGTGGAAATAGTTCATTTGAAGTTTCTAGAGACATTGCACTTCGCGGATCAGCATCAGATTATAAAAAAGGGTGGGGTTCTCGAATTTCTCTTGTTGATAATCTCAACCGAAATATTGGATTAAGGAAAGCTCGCCTAGCATGGTATATTGCAATGGATTTATACAAAGATGAAAACATTAATCCATTATTAGAAGAATTGAATATTATGTTAGATGGCATTGAACAATCCTACAGGGACATAGGAAGAGATAATCATACCCAGTACTTTTTAAAAATACATTCAAACCAAATTGCCAAAATACTTAAAAAGTTAGGGCAAGAAGAATTACTGATAGACATGATAGAGCTTGATCCAGATAGAATTGAAATCTATCGATCTGCATTAGAAAAAATTTCTAAATAGGTTTTTTTCCCTAAAATATAATATGAGATAACTATTGGAGAGGTACATAAATTTTTCATGATGCTCCCATCTTTGATTCTTCTTATTTTTTTAAATTGTAAACGTTTTTTAATAATTGAAAGTGGGTGTGTTAAAACCCAAAACAGAGCTCGAATTATTCCTGTAACGTGATTTATATCTAATTTAGTTATTGCATATATAAGTGCAACAAATTCAAGCATAATTCTTATTATTCCTAGGTAAGATGAAAAGAAAAGAGAATAGTTCCCTAAAAGCATTAAAAGGGAGTTTCGATGATTTAAATAATATTTTTGATGACTATGCATAGGTAAAGAAACAGCGTTTTTATGGAAAACAATTGATTTTGGTTCAACCCAGATTTGATATCCCATCGCTTGTAAGCGCCAACATAAATCAATCTCTTCCATATGCGCAAAAAAATCTTCATCAAATCGGCCTGCTAAAAAAAACAGGTCTTTTCTGACCATCATAGAAGTTCCAGATGCCCAAAAACATAACGCGGGATCATTATATTGACCATTATCTTTTTCTTGTTCAAGAAATAAACGCCCTCTAGCAAATGGATAACAAAGTATATCCATTTGCCCACCACAACCCCCAGCATAATCAAAAATTTCTTTATCAAAATAATTTAAAATTTTAGGCTGCACTGCAGCAATATTGTGATTGCCATCAATACGATTATAGAGATGATTTAACCAATTATCATCTTGGATTGTATCGTTATTTAAAAAAACTAAATATTCCCCTGATGCAATTTCGGCGCCTCTATTACAGCCCCCAGCATAACCATAATTTGCATCATTCTCAACTAATCTAACTTTTGGGTGATTATTACGTAACCAAGATTGACTACCATCACTTGATGCATTATCAACAATGATTAGTTCGAAAGATTCAAATTTTGTACTATTTATAGAATCTATGCACTCTGAAAGAATGTCAATTCCATTCCAATGTGGAATTATAATTGAGACTATTGGTTTTTTATTGGCCATAGTGACCTATTTTTTATTCGCTTGAGCGAACCTCATTCAGAATTTTAGCTGCATTTCTATCTTCTGGGTTACGTGAGACCCACTCTGATAATATCATTTCAGCTTCATTTAACATACTAGTCTCTCTATAAATAAAAACCAAAGAAGAAATAATCTCAGGATATGCCTTTTGCCAGCGAGACCATTGTTTTCTTTTTATTGTGTTGTTACCAACACCAACAGTTCGAACCATCCCTTCAATCTGTAAATATTCTTTTCTCATATCCTCTAAAGTTTCTATCGCTTTTTGAAGATCATCTAATTCCCTGTAAAAGGTATTAGCATAGTCAACTCTGTTTAACGGCTTTCCACCTTCTCTTTCCAGTAGTTGATTCAAAATATCTCTCATGGAATCTAATTCACCTAAATCACCATATATCCTCGCAACCTGGTAATGGAGATCTTCTGATTGAATATCAATAACCCTACTAGGGATTTTTTCTTCCATTTTATTCAATGTTAGAATTATCTTTTCCTTTAACTCATTTAACTTTTGTTCAGATCTGTTTTTTTTCTTTTTCTCTAGCTTTTGATAATCAACATATAAAGTAAATGCAAGTTGTACAAACGCACTCCTGTAATTTTGCAGCAAACGTTTGGTCTGTTTATTATAGTACACCGATTCATTTCCAAGATTTCTAAACATATATCCTGATTGATAATTCTTTGACCACCCTTGATTTAATTCTCCTTTTTCTTGTATGATTTCTTCATCTGTTTCAGGTTGCAATAGTTCAGTCATGGATAAATAAAAATTATCTTCATCAAAATTCGTAGACCATTCTTTTGGACCTACATCGTTCATTAGGTTATCATACATTCTATCAGTATCAACAGGGTCCGTTTTATGGCTTTTCAGTTGGAAAGTAAGACCCTGCATATCAAGATACTTATCTAAACCTATGCGGTTTTGTTGAGAAACAGTAACTGCAAAATAAATTGGTATTCTCCACCCCGCATCACTAATAATTCGCATGATCATCATATCTTGCACACGTAAAGCCTGCCCTTGATAAGTAGGTTTCATATCCCATTCAATATACCCATCTTCATTTTTCGGATCATCCTTGACAGGAACTTTAATCTTTTGCGTTTCCCACCTTTGGAGGTTTGAGGTTAATTGGTCTATTTGACGATCTGTTAGTGTAATGAACCTTGTTTCCTTTTGACGCTTATCTCTCCATTGTTTGATATACCATGGAGTGTTTAGCAGACTTAAATTTACTACCGCAACATCCGTTCTTAGCTTTTCTACCTCTTGCAAATACCAAAGAGGAAATGTATCATTATCACCGTTTGTAAAAATGACCGCATTGGGCTCACATGACTGCAAAATGTTATAACTATAATCCCAGGCAACAAAGTTCCCTGAACGGTCATGTGAGTGATAGTTTGCCTTGGCCATGGTGAAAGGGATAAAATGCGTCTGAAATAAAAGCGACAGAACGATTAAACGCTTTGCCAAATCCTTATCCTTAAAATACTTTGATATCCACTCGCCTAAGGCAACACTTCCTACCCCTATCCATACTGAAAATGCAAAAAAACTTCCAACATATGAATAATCTCTTTCTCTAGGTTGGGGATTGTCTTGATTGAGGTAGATAATAATCGCATAACCCGTCATGATAAATAATGACATTACTGAAAATGCCATTTTTTCATCTCTATAGGCATGATAAAACATACCAATGATACCAAGTATAAATGCAAGAGGTAAACCAAATTGCGTTATGTCTACCCCGTCTTCACTATTTTTTGCACCCATTTTAATGACACCAGGTTCTGATGCGGGCCCTCTACCTGCAAATTGCCAGAGAAAATATCTATTGTACATTTTTATTACTTGATAATCCCAAAAATATTCCCACTGTTTACTAATCTGATGTCTACCGTATTTTCTTTTTTGAGATGAAGAAAATTCTCTCCCTGGCCCTTCAGGATAACCTACAACTTCATGTATCGGCGGAAGACCATTAAAACGGCGTGGTAAAATTGAAACATCACCATATTGCTCGCGCTCGAGATATGAAATGAATGCTTCAACTGTTTCAGGGTCATTTTCATCAATCCCAGGATCTTGATTGGACCTTACAAATATCATCGTGTATGTAGAATAACCAATAAGCACTAGCACCATTGACGTCATAGCAACAGATATCAATCTCTTGTTATTAGATATTGCCCATATCATAATTCCAAAAATTGTAATAATTAATAGACCTGTTGAGAAAACACCTATTGCATCAGCAATTTTTGGAATTCCCTTAATGATAACATTATGAATTATAAAAAAAACAATCGCAGTAATTAGCATTGTGACCCCAAAAGTGAGCCACTCAAAGTTGTATTTTTTAAAATAAATAACCAACGCAACAAATGGTAAGGTTAGCAAATTAAGTAAATGTAATCCAGTTGCTAAGCCTATCATATAGGCAATAATCAAAATATATCTTTCATTACCTAATTCGTTAGATTTTTCATTCCATAATAAAATTAACCAAACAACAATCGCCGTAAAAAAAGTACTAAATGCATATACCTCCGCTTCTACTGCATTAAACCAATGACTATCAGTAAATGCAAATGTAAGAGATCCAATTAGTGCAGATCCATAAACGATTATTTCATCGGTTTTAGACTTTATCTCACCCTTCCAATTGACAACAATTTTGACAATGGATAAATACAAAAAGAAAACTGCAAATGCACTTGCAATTGGGGAAAGAATATTTACCCTAAAAGCAATATCCTCACTGAATGGAATCATTGATGCTATTCTACCTAGCAATAGAAAAAGAGGACTACCTGGAGGATGCGGAACACCTAAAGTGTAGGACACTGCAATGAATTCACCACAATCCCAATAGGAAACCGAAGGTGCCATAGTATCAAAATAAACAATAAATGAAATGATTAATACAATAATAGATAGTATTCGATTGATTCGTGTTTGTTCTAGATTTTTCATGATTTTTTTTGATTTAAAGTCGAGGAATTTAGTTCTTAAAGAGGCGATAGAAAATGGTTCATCATGATAGATTTATATCCTCCAAATATTTTTTGTAATTACTAATAAAGTGATTTTTTATTTTAAAATTTTCTAATGAGGAAAGATTTGGGTCATTCTTAACAATGGAGAAAGCTTCTTTTCTAGCTCTTCTTATCAGCCTACCATCAGTTATCATATTAGCTATTTTAAACTTAAAAAATCCAGATTGTCTTGTTCCAAAAAACTCTCCCGGCCCTCTAATCTTTAAATCTTCATCTGCGATAGTGAAACCATCATTTGTTGTTTCCATAATACTAAGCCTATTCAACGAAGACTCACTGAAATTTCTTCTAACTAATATACAATAACTTTTTTTTGCACCCCTTCCCACTCGACCTCTTAATTGATGAAGCTGTGTTAAGCCAAAGCGTTCAGAGTGCTCAATCAGCATAACTGTAGCATTTGGAATGTCCACTCCTACTTCAATAACTGTAGTTGAGACTAAAATATTTATGGTGTTCCCCTCAAAATTTTTTATTATCATATTCTTTTCTTCAGCCTTCATTTTTCCATGAAGTAGCCCAACTTTTAAACTAGGGAAATGTATTTTTGATAGATCTTCATATGCGCTCTTTGCTGCAGCAAGATCTATTTTTTCAGATTCCTCAATTAATGGATATACTACCATACATTGTCGACCTAAAGATACTTCATCCCTAATAAATTTATAAACCCTATTCATTCTTGATGGTTCCACAATTTTTGTTACGATTGGAATACGGTTCAAAGGTAGTTCATCAATTACAGAAATATCCATATCCCCATTATATGTTATGGCAAGTGTTCTAGGGATAGGTGTCGCTGTCATTGCAAGCGCATGGGGATGACTACCTTTATTAAGTAGGGCAGAACGTTGCTTAACACCAAACCTATGCTGTTCATCAATAATTATTAAACCAAGGTTTTTAAATGATATATCGTCTTGAATTAATGCATGTGTACCAACCACTATTGATATGTTGCCAGTAGTTAAACCATCAATGATTTTAATCCGTTCACTTTTTTTCATTTTCCCAATAAGAATTGCACACGGGATTTTTACTTTATCTAAGTGTTTCTTAAATGACCTATAGTGCTGTCTTGCTAAAATTTCAGTAGGAGCCATAACAGCTATTTGGACATTGTTCCCTACTGCAATCACAGAAATAAGAATGGCCACAATTGTTTTACCAGACCCTACATCACCTTGAATCAAACGGTTCATTGGTAGGCCTTTTTTCATATCAAGATGGACATCTTGAATTACATTTTTTTGGGCTTTTGTGAGCTCAAATTCTAAATCTTCAGAAATAGTTCGAAAATAGGGCCCTACATCTATTAACCTTTTTGATGTTTTTGATTCTAGTGATTTTTTTCTCAATGCAAGAAGTAATTGTAGAAAAAAATGCTCATCAAATTTCAACCTTCTTACAGCAGAATCTAAATCTTCAAGATTTTTTGAAAAATGTATGTCATTTAAAGCTTTTTCTAAATTAATTAGACCATTGTTTTTTAGAGTATTCCTTGGCATTTTTTCTGGAATCGATGAAATATTTCCTAATATATTTTTCATTATGCTTCTTAGCCTTCTTTGATCTATCCCAGCAGATTTCATTTCTTGATTTAAGGGATAAATTGGAATGATTTTCCCAGAACTAATAGGGTCTTCATCAGATTGAAGTTTTTCACATTCTGGATGTGTAATGGAGAAGCCTTTAAACCACTCAACCTTTCCATTGATTGCTAATTTCTCTTTTATTTTAAAAAGATTTTTTATATATCTAACGCCATTGAACCAGTTTAATGTTAAAATTCCCGTACCGTCTGATACAATAATTTGAAACATTTTTCCATTACGAGTTGGTCTCTCACGAAGAGTTTGAACATCTGCAACAATTGTATATCTCTCACCTTTTTTTAAATCTCCTATTGGGGTAACAACTGTTCTATCGAGATGTCGCCTGGGGAAATAATATAACATATCTTCAATAGAAAATATTTCAAGGTCATTGAATATTTTTGCTCTAAGGTGACCAACTCCTTTAATAGAAGAAATGGGGTCATTTAAATTCAAAACTGACCTAGAAAATAATTATTTCCATTCTTTTCGATAGGTATAATATACGTTTTTAGTTTCACCTGCATTGAGTGTTAATGGAAAATGAACTGTTGAAGCATCTTCTTTCTGATAATTAATTGATTCATCTTTTATTATCCAGTCACCATTTATATGCTCAACTAATAAAACATTTATTTCTTCACTTCGTGCATTTGTAATTTTTATTTCTATGACCGCCTCTTCACTTTTTCGTTGTCGGTCGTAATTTAGAACTTTTCTATTACCAATTACATCAAACGCACGACCAGAAGTTAATGTAGTTGACTGGCCCTTTGGTACCTGCCCCATTTTATCAGCACCAATATATGATAGCCCAGATGATTTTTTTGAAGAATAAATCTCAACTTTACCACCAGGAAGAGATATCCCTAAACCATTTGACTCTATGTTCACCATAGTAAGTTGAACTTCTAATGGCTCCTCTTTTTGACGCCTTTCACTATTTTCAAAAACATATTTCTTTTCATAGCCCACATCTAAAGGACCATACATTCTTACAGTGATATTCTCCTTTGGCCCTAAATCATATGATTCATTTAATGCATAAATATGATAATCCCCTAGCTCGTCTCTACTCATATTTGGCATCATCTCACTTGCGGCTAACATAGTATTACGATTTAATCTTTCTGGCCTAGGACCTATTGATTTAACCTTATTTAAGTTCCCTTCTACCAACATTAGTGATGCGTTTTTAAAACCCATATCTGAACTATTTGAAATAACTGCTTCTGCTATGAGCTCTCCTTTTTCTTCATTAATCATTTTCAATCTATACACAGTATCCCAAGAGAAATTGTTAGTTTTATAAACTAACTCTCCATTTACAACCCTTTTTAATTTTGATTTTATGTCCCATGATAAATAGGGACGGAAAATGGGCTCTTTAAGATTATCGGACTCTTTTCCATAAAATTCTAAATGTCTTTTATTGTATGATAAAATCTCCGCCTGTTTTGAGATTGTAATGGTTGTGGGACTTGTTTCCAACAGTATTCCTTTGACCTTTTTACTATCCATAGGTTTTAATACTATCTCCTTACCCCTAAGCGAATTAAAATACCTTGAGCTTGTAAAAATATTATCATTGAACGTTTGGGAAATAATGTCTGCCCCAATTATATTTAAAAATGGTGTATCTTTATGAATACCATCTGGTAAGTCACCCCACATAACAGAATTATAACCTGATTTTATTGACCATTCTACTGGTTGCTTAACTAGCGCGGTACCATCTTTGTATATGGTCAATGTAGCTTTTTTTGAGGAACAAAGTGCAAATGAAAAAAGTAATAATAAATAAATAGATTTGTTCAATTTAGCATCTCCAAATTTGATGTCAATTTTTCTAATTCTTCTTTCAACTTATTTTGGTTTGATTTTTCTTTTTTAATTACATACTCCGGTGCACGTGTTAAAAAATTTTGATTTGTTAATTTAGTATTGATTTCTAAAAGTAACCGCTTGACTTCAGACATACGTTTGTTCATTCTTTGAATTTCTCCAGTCAAATCTACTAACCCTTCAAGTAAAATATATAGCTCCATACCATTAGAAACTACTGTTGCAGAATACTTTGGCTTTTTAATATCTACACCAATTAAGATGTCGTCAATCTTGGCCATAGATTTAAATAAATCCAAGTGCACATTCAAAAATACTTTTTGGTCATCAGTACAGCGTATGTGCAGGTTGGAAAGTTTTGAAGGGGGAATATTCATTCTACTGCGAATTGATCGTACTGAAGTAATAAGTTCCTTGAGTATATTCATAGTCTTTTCAGAAGAAATATCAATTAAATTTTCTTTTTTTATCCACGAAGATATAATCAAATCTTTAGAACCCTTCGTTTTAAAATGAACCCATAATTCCTCTGTAATAAATGGAGCAAAAGGATGTAAAAGAACAAGTATGGTACGGATGCATTTCATTGAAATGATTTTAGAATTCATTGAAAGATCATCATTACTACGAAATCTCGTTTTTGCAATTTCTAAATACCAATCGCAAAAATCACTCCAGATAAATTCATATAAAACCTTTGCAGCTTCATTAAAATGAAACCTATCTAACTGTTTGTTATAATCCGCAACTGTCATTGACAATCTACTGAGTATCCACTTATCAGTGAGGTCTAATTCAATTTCTTTGATAGAATCATTTATCTCTTCGTTTTCATTAAGATTCAATTGAATAAATCTGCAAGCATTCCATAACTTATTCATAAAATTTCTTCCTATCTCAAGCCTGCTTTTTGAGAAAAGCACATCCAATCCCTGAGGTGACATCAGCATAATACCAAATCTTACTGCATCTGTACCAAATTCATCAAATAATTCAATTGGATCGGGTGAGTTACCTAAAGACTTACTTAGTTTTTTACCAGTTGAATCTCTAAGTATGGATGTAAAGTAAACATCACTGAATGGTTTTTGATTTTGGAATTCATATCCAGACATAATCATCCTAGCTACCCAAAAGAAGATAATATCTGGCCCCGTTACAAGCGTGTCTGTGGGATAAAATTTATTAAGCTCTTCATTATCTTTTGGCCAGCCATAAACACCTAATGGCCAAATCCAAGAGCTTGCCCAGGTATCTAAAACATCTGGGTCTCGATTCCAATTCTCTGGATCTTTTGGACCATCAATTGAAACGTGAACCTTACTTTCATCATCATTATGATACCACACAGGAATTTGGTGACCCCACCAAAGTTGACGACTTACACACCAGTCTTTGATATTATTCATCCAATGCTCATATGTTTTTGTCCAATGTGAAGGATGAAATGAGATTTTTTTATTTTGAATTGCCTCCATTGCAGGCTTAGATAGTTCTTTCATTTTAATGAACCATTGTTTAGACATATAAAATTCAATGGGCACATTTCCTCTTTCAGAATATCCGACCTTGTTAACATAATCTTCTACTTTTTGAATTAATCCTTTTGAATCAAGATCTTGCACTACCATTTTTCTTCCATCTTCTCGAGAAAGACCTTGATATTTTCTTGGGACATTCACATTTAGAGAAGCATCTGGGTTCATAATATTTATGAATTTAAGATTATGGCGTTCACCAATGGAAAAGTCATTAGGGTCATGTGCAGGTGTAACCTTAACACAACCGGTTCCAAAGTTAGGATCCACATATTTATCAGCAATAATTGGAATTTCCCTGCCTACTAATGGAAGAATAATCGTTTCTCCAATTAAATCCTCATAGCGACTATCATCAGGGTGAACTGCAACGGCAGTATCACCAAGCATTGTTTCTGGACGTGTTGTCGCAACCACAACATACTTATTTAGATTTAAAACAGGATAGCGAAAATACCATAGAGAACCTTTTTTCTCCCGGTGGAATACTTCTTCATCACTTATTGCAGACTTAGAAATTGGACACCAGTTAACTAAGCGATGTCCTCTATAAATCAATCCTTTTTCATATAGTAAAACAAATGCATGTAAAACTGAATTACTGTAATCCTGGTCCATCGTAAATCGCTCTCTACTCCAATCACAGGAGCAACCTAATTTTTTTAACTGATTTATAATTATTCCACCATACTTATTCTTCCACTCCCATACGTAACTTAAAAATTGTTCACGTGTTAGTTTATTTTTATCAATGCCTTTTTCCTTCAGCATTGCAACAACTTTTGCCTCAGTTGCAATTGATGCGTGGTCTGTCCCAGGAACCCAACAGGCCTCTTTTCCTTCCATTCGTGCTTTACGTATCAAAATATCTTGTATTGTGTTGTTTAGTACATGCCCAACAGTGAGCATACCTGTAACATTAGGGGGCGGCATGACAATTGTATATGGTTCTTTTCCTGAACTGGAATCACTTTTAAAATAATCTTTTGAGAGCCAATGGTCATACCATTTGCACTCAACGATTGATGAGTCATATGTTTTTTCTAATTTGGAATAAGGCATTGAATCAATATGGGTGAATAAACCTAAAATATTTTATTTTGAGTATCTGATTTTACGACAATTAAAATACTCTTTCATTGGAAACATAATTAGCAAATTAATTTTTAAATTAATTAATTAACGTTTTGTAAAATTTTAGGAATATGAAATATATTACTTAGTTCAAATAATTTTATATATTAAAATAAAAACCATATCCTTGAATCAATGATTGAAAAAATATTTCGGTTGGTAATTTCTAATCCTAGGATAACTTTAACTTCCCTCCTATCTATAACTTTATTTTGGTCTTTATTCATACCTAGGATAAAAATTGATTTTTCAATCGAACATCTATTTTCCAAGAATGATTCAGAAGTTGAAAAATATTTTTCTTTTAGAGATGCTTTCGGTCGCGAAGATAATGTAATCACAATAATATATAAACCTGACAATCATTTAAATAGAACACTTTTTATAGAACTAGAGACACTTGTCATTGAAATAGAGGATATACCAGGAGTTAAAAATGTGATTTCTTTATTTAGTTTAAGCGATATTGATTCTAGAGCATGGTTAGGAAATTTTCAATATGATGATAGCGTTTGGAATAGAGATACGATTTTTAAAAAGTTGAAATATATCCAAACTGATCCATCCATTGGTTCAAGAATATTATCTAAAGATCTATCATATGGTGCTTTAATTATTAACCTATCTGACGAAGCAAATAATCATCGCAGTCGATCTAGTTTATTGAACAACATAAAAATACTTACTGATAAAACATCATCAGAATGGACTTTCTCAGGAGTATCTGTTTTGCGCACTGAATATGTTCGTTATATGCTTCGTGATAATTTTGTTTTTTTACCACCCATTGCAATATTACTCATTTCGATTTTAATGTATGTATTTCGAAATTGGGTCTTTGTATTGCTTCCAATGGGTACTGTGATAATAACGGTATTATGGTTGCTTGGTATAATGGGATTATTTGGCTTAGAAATCAATATTATGACATATATCGTACCCACGCTCTTATTTATAATAGGCATTAGCGATGCCATCCACATACAGGCAAGATTCAGAGAAAATCTATTAGAAAGCCCTACAAATCCTACCAAATGCATGCTCAAAACAATGGTGCAAATGTCAAAAGTAATTTTCCTTACTAGTTTTACAACTTCAATAGGATTTTTCGCCTTGACTACAACATCCATCAATATTGTACAAGAGTTTGGCCTTGAAATTTCTATTGGAGTAATGATAGCCTGGTTAGTGTCAATTTTATTAGTGCCTTCAGGTATAATTATATTCCAGTCTTATGACAAAAAAAATAACAGCTTGTTTTTTCCAATGCTGAATTGGTTAGCAAACACAATACCAAAACAACCTTGGGTATTCATTATTATTCCTTTAGTTATTGTAAGTACTGCGGTGTACAAAATAAAAGATATCTCAACTGATGCATCATTAATGGATGACCTAAGACCTCAAAATAAATTGTATCGCGATTTGAAAATCACAGAAAAATACTTTGGGGGGGTTCTTCCTTTTGAGGTCTTATTAAAATTAGATAAAGATAACAATATCCCTAACAATACTTTACTAGACCCGTTTTTCATACCATATTTAGAAAAAGTTGAAAAACTTCTAAATAATGAATTACGAGATAGCAGATTTTTTTCATTAAACACACTGCTCAAATCTGTAAAAAGAGTTCGTGGTGATAATGAAGAAATATTTTATGATAAAAGTTTTATAGATCAAATAATAAATAGTAGATCGAAGGACCAAATAAAATTAATCAGTGATGATAATCAAACTCTTAGAATCACAGGCTTAATTGAAAATAAAACCTCATCTGAGATGGAATCCATATATGGTCGATTAGATTCATTAGAAAAATCATTCCCAGATTATCTTGACATTGAATGCACAGGTACAACGGTAGTCGCACTAAGAACTAATGATTATCTTGTTCAGTCCTTGGTAAACAGCCTTGGATTAGCACTTTTCTTCATTAGCATAGTAATAGCAATAATGTTTAGAAAAAAATCGATTCTTTTTGCAAGTCTAATTACAAATCTAATTCCTATTTTTACAGTTCTTGGTTTTCTAGCATGGCTTGGTGTTTCAATACGACCACCAACTGCAATGACCTTTTCAGTGGCTCTTGGTATTGCTGTTGATGATAGCTTGCATTTTTTATTACGCTACCTTAAAGAGCTAAATAAAGGACAAAATAAAAAAGAGGCAATAAAGTCTACAATATTACATACTGGGTCAGCGTTAATGATTACTACAACGATTCTTGTTTCTGGTTTTTCCATACTCCTTCTATCTGCTTTTCTACCAACTTATCAATTTGGTCTGCTTTCTGCCGGTATGATAAGCACAGCACTTATCTGCGACCTTACATTACTACCAGCTCTATGTTTAATCCTTCCTGAAAAAACTAGAAGATTTAAAAAGTAATGTCAAAATATTTCCAGGAGGATTCCCCACTCATTTCATCAACCCCATTAGCATTTGTTTCATTGATTGCTTTTATTTTCCATCGATAAGACCCTTCGTGCATACCATTTTGTATACCAAAACAAGAAATAAGATTTGAAGGAGCATTTGAATGAAAAGTATTATTTTGCTCTCCCCAATAAGAAGTAGCTGGGAAAAAGGGAAATGATATTGGAGTTGTATTTTCAAATCCAAACCAAATATTATAAAACTTACTAACCCAAATTGTTTCAATATCATTACCCATTAATTTTTCAATCCTTATTATAAATTCACTTGTATATTGGAAATTAGATACATTATCAACCCAACGAAAAATGGGAAATGAATCTGATACGGTATTTATTGGTGAAATTGCTGATGGGCCAGAACTAATTGTATATGAAACTGTATCCGATGGCTCACTATGATTTCCGTCAAGGCCCTCTGCTCTTATAAAGTAAAAGTATTTCACATATTCTACTGCTGATGTATCAAAGTATAACGTATCATAAGAAAATTCATCATTTATAAATGTTCTGCCTAAAAAATCATATTCAATATTTGAATTAGTTGTTTCATTTCCTCGATAAATTGAATATCCTTGTACATTTGTATTTTGGCTGGAAAACCACATTAAAATGATACCACTCTTCAATCTATTATCAGAATCTATTCCAAGTTCAAATTGATTGTCAGATTGTGTTTTTTCTACTATTACAGGAGGTGTTAATGTGGTATTGTTGTTTATCGGGATATCGCAACCAATAAATAATAGTATAAAGATGATTTGAAAAGTAAATTTCAAAATTGCAACTCCATTCCGATGCGATGTGCGCCACCTAATTCGTGGTCACCAAAACCATAATCTAATCTTAACTCTTTTACTTTTTTAAACTTTGTCATAAACCCAATACCACCTTGGTACGTATTCGCATAGTTACCTAATCTTATATAAAGTTTTTTTCTAATTTTTAATTCCATACCATATTGTAATTGATTTGGAAACAAATTGTTTTGCTGGGTTAAAAATAAAATATTTGTATCAATTATTTTAATTGGATGATCATAACTGAATCCATATAAGAATTGCATTGGTATGACATCTTTTAAATTATTAGACCATATTAAATGTGTTCCTGCAATATTATTTATACTCATACCTGCAGAAAACCTTCCCAGATTCCAAAATGAAAAAACATCAGATAATGAAAAAGAAAACATTCCTCCAATATCAATGCCGATGCCAACTGCGTCTCGATTGTTCAACTCTTTTTTTATCATCTTTATGTTTGCACCAATTGGTGCCTCAAAAGGCAGATAATTAAGCCCTAAATTTATTTCACCATTATATAACTTTGAATATATAGAGGTAAAAGAAATTTCTAAATCCTCGAAAACTTCATAACCATTATTAAAAAGGTTTCTAATTGAATCACGTCTAGCTTCAAGAGAACCAATCAATCCAAGATCTGGCCGAACTTGAATATCGTCTACTATCAAACCTGAAAAGTTAAAACTAACATATTGCTGGTTTTTTAAAGGAGTTGCGATACTAATGCTCGAATATTCTGCAAGATTAAATTGATTTACTACAAGAAGGGAAAACACTCTATTTTTTATTGATGATATAGAGGCAGGTGAAATATAAAATCCTGTAGGGTTACCCATATCTGCAATTACAGCCTGCCCCAAGCCAAGGTTACGGGCAGATGTCCCAAGGTTTAAAAAAGCATCACCATACTTTCCTGTAGAGAAAAGGTAACTTATGAAAAATAGGATTGTGAGATATCTCATCTTGACCTACCAACTTTACCAATACTATGAAATGTTTCTCCTTCAAATTTGAATTTGTACTTATAAAAATACACTCCATTTGCAACCTCGGACCCAAATTCATCCCTGCCATCCCATAATATTTCATGATATCCAGTAGAATTCAGCGAGTTACTATATAGATAATTATAGTCATTGAATTCTCTTATGCTCCTACCATCTAATGAATATATCTTCAAATTAAAATCTTCAACGCTACGAGTTAATTCATAGGAAAACCGTGTATATTGGCTAAATGGGTTAGGGAAATTACCATAGTCGAATATTTTCATTTCCCCACTTACAATAAAATCTATTGTTAATGTATCTGATAGATTGCCCATATAATCTGAAGCAACAAAGCTTATTGTCCTATCATTTAATGATAATATTGGATTCAAGGTTATCTGAGTAAAGGACCCTACCTGATCAGTTTGAATATCTTGCATCACATTCCAATCCAAACCATTCTTAGAAAATCTTGTTTCTTCAGAGTTCAAATTAATCCCATTTTCATCTCGCGCCAGAATATTGATTTCTGGTTCATAGCCTATGTAGCTACCATTAAGTAATCGTTTACCATTAATCGTAGCCTCTAGTATTGGAGCAGAATTATCATTCACATGCATCCATATATATTCGGATGAACCAGTACCTTGAAAAGTGTAAAAACCAGCTCTCCATTCACCCATTACTGGTAGCCATAAACTCATAACTCCATCATAAAAAAACAAAAGAGTATCTTGCCCATAGTGTTTTTGCAGAGGCCATAAACCAGTCCAATTTATATTTTCATTAACTACAATATTTAAATTAGTCGGACTTTCTTGATTTTGAATAGGGACTATACTAGGTTGACTTTTATTATCATAAGCCAAATCCATATTTAATAAAAGTATGTTTTTTTGTTCCACCTGTCCAGAGACAGCATGCAAACCTAGTTTTTGATAGTAAATTGTATCATTATTCATTAAGTCTTCGGTTGATCCTTGATTTGATGTAATCCAAAAACGATCAGCAGTTATGGATGTATCTAAAGAATAAACCTGATTTTCAAGGTTTTTCCTTTTATTATCTACAATTAAACGAAAAGTATGACTTCCAGAACGAAACGGAAAATCAATGATTTTTGTAATCTGTTGGTTAGGAAAAATGTTCAAAGAATCAAAATGGAGCTGTGTATATGTGGAGTCTCCTTCCCATCTAACATTCAATGATAGATGACACATACCATAACCATTTGAATGATTTTTTAATTTGCAAATCAATCCCACTCTATCTGATTCTGGCATGAGAATTGAAATTGGTTTTACTTCTATCTCTGAATAGATTTTAATTTCAAAGTTCTCTGACCAAATTATTAAATCACTATCTGAGACTACTTTTAACTGTAGAAAAATAGTCGTAGCAGAGTCAGGAATAGAAATTTTATTTGCTAAACTGTAAATATTATCCCCATCATAAACCATATTATCAAAAAACAGGTCATTTACCCAGCATTCCACATTCAAAATTTCATTTTGAGATTCTACAATAGCACTAAAAGTAAGACTATCGCCAATAACAGGATACTCAGGATCAACAGATTGCAAATCAAAAAGAGTTCCACCAAGCTGATAATATGTTGAAAATTGAATATTCTCCTGATTATTCTGGTTTAATACGCCTACCAACTTGACCTGTCCGGAATCAATATTTTCAGGAATTAAAATTGTATTACCATTGGTAGTTTGAGGTTCTGATATTGGAAAATTATTATCATCAAACCATTGTATGGCTAGTGAATCAAAATTTAGAGAATCAACACCAAGTTCTATCTCACCTTCATTTGAAACTAAGAGACCACCAGCATCAAGATCAATATTTTCATAAGTTAAAATTTTGATTGCGGGATCTCCTAGTAGATTAAATTGATATATTTGACTTATTGCTATTTCTGGGTAAATAGAGTTGTTAAATAAATATTCCAATTTTGATTGATTTAATAATTCTCCAAAAGGCAACATATCATTATTCGTATCAAATAATTTGTTTTGAATTTTTTCCAGAAGTAAAAAATTGTTTTGTATCCAACCAACTCCAGATGAGCCTAACCAAGCATATGAACCTCCAGTTTGGTGAGCCATCATTCTCCTACCAAGCGAATTTTCATTCTTTATATCTCCAGTGTAACAAGTCATACTTGTTATAAAGGGTGCCTTATCCTCATTGTTTAGCTCAATTAAATCATCTAATGTAAATAAAGAACGGTCACCCCACACAGCACCACCACCGTGTCCAAAAAAATTAACATATGAAACTCCATCTTCGAACCGATTGATTAGTGTTTCAGTGCTACCATAAAAGGGACCATTTTCTGAATACATATCAACAAATAGTCGAATTGGGAAGAAACCTTTATTAATAATTCTTGGAACCAAATCCTCAGTTTGGTATCTAAACTCATCATCATAACCAGCTATCATGAGAATACTATTTTCCCAAATCCCATGTGACTGATTTATCGCATTCATATTCTTGTTTACCATATTCTCAATTTCTAATATGTTCTTTGCAGGAAAGCGACCTATAGAAAGTTCTGGGATATAATCGTCCCCTTCAATTAATGAATACCAATAATCTGAAAATGCAGCACCATAGGCTACCGTTTGAATAAACATAGCAGGAATAGTAAGGTCCTGAGCAATCAACACATAATCAGGAGTTTCCAGCCAATTTGAATATGCCTCTGAAAGGAATTCGCGTATTGCATAAGGACTTAGGACACCATCTGAATAGTATCTATATATGGATTCAGGTGTTTTAATTACTGCGCCATAATTATTTATCAATGGAAGTAATGCCTGCTTAAAAGAATCTGGTGCAATCACCACATAATTTGATTGCTCAAAATGAATATCGTTAATTGGATCAACTTTTTGTATTCTTTTTGGATATGGAATTTGATTAATAGAAGATATAAAATATTTTTGCGATTGGTCAATTATCTGATCTTGAAAAACCACACTTAAATTCTCATCAGATTCTATCAATAGGAAATTTTCAAGCCTAGTTTCTCCTGATTTGTAAATAATTATGTCAGGTGAAGAAAAACCATTAATGGTGAACTGTGATGTTGATGTATAATTCCCATCTCGGCTAAAATATAATTTATCATTATTTATTTTGTACAATCTATCATATGTAACTTCTATCCAATCAAGCAAAATCTTATCAACAAGCCCATCAAGATCTTGAACACCTATATTCAGTTGATTCAATCCAACTGACAAGTCTTCATTGGTAAACTGATTGGAGGTAAACTCCTGTGTTGAATTTCCATACCACTCTAATGAGCCTAAAAATCGTTGTTCATTCAATGTTATGTTAACCCGCCTTAACCCAGGTACTATGCCTTGGAACTTAATCTTAAGTTGATAATGACCACTTGGCGAAGGATTTGGTGCTTGAAAGAAAAAGTTATAATTCTGATCCCCATAAAGTGAAGGGTCATAAAAATAATGATCGAAATCGTCCCACTGTTCATTAATGTTCATATTAGCCAGTTGTTGATAGTTATCATTTTTTTCATATTTAATGACTGAATTAAATGAAACTGGAATCTGAACCATATCTAATCCTTCAGAAGGATAAACATTCTCAACACCATATCTAAGCCCATCTGAATTCTGATTCCAAGTCAACCAGTAATGATTTATTGATGTATAAAGATTATCATCATAGTCACTTCCTGAAGGTGGCTTAACACCTTCTCCATAAAATATGATACCTATTTCTTCATTATAGTCGATTAATTGTTCAAGCCCATCTTTATATAACCGGATTTTATTTGGATCAATAAGTGCTATGGATGGTTCAATAACTATAAGGCTGTCATACGGTATTTTATAATATCCACTTGAGTCAATATCTATACGAATAAGGTTATTAGAATGCATATAATCAGGAACCAGATTTTCTGAAATAGAACTATGTACTTGGATACTATTTTGTTTTTTGAAATCATACTCTGAGAGTACAGTTCCCTGATTATTTCCATCCCAAGATAGATTAATTATTGTTTTCCCATACCATTGCCAACTCCCATTAATTTTATCAACAATGTTTATTTTTACTGTAGATACGTTATCTTCTCTAATTTTCCCAACAGAACTAATGCTACCCTGACCATAGGAAAAATCATTTATGGCATCTGATGTATAGTTTTTTAGCAGAGTTGATCCATCATTAAATCTTTCATTCTGATTTATTCGTGGATTAAAATTTGTTAGAGGAAATGGATTTTCTCTTGAAATTGATAATTTGGCATCACTAGGGACATTCACCAAAGGAATCGTAATTATTGGTAAAAAAAAATTCCCCGGAGATCGGTCTTGCGAATAAAAAGGGATAGAATTCAAATGAGATTCATCCACTAGCATAGTGTCTATTGAACATTCAAGTTCAAGCCTTCCCGGTCCTGAATAAATAATCTTAGGTAAAGTTAAACCACAGACATTGGTACTTAATAATACCATAACCATAAAAAAGATTTTTAATTTTAGCTGGTGCATTTGGAAAATAACCAGATATTTATTTTAATAATGCCATTTTTCTTGTCATGATAACGTCACCAGCTTCTAAGGTACAAAAATAGAATCCTGTAGGTACATAATTGCCATTTTCATTTTTACCATCCCAAGAAATACGATGACTACCAGAAATTTGTTTATCATTAAAAAGATTTCTGACTATTCTACCTCTAATATCATATATGCTTATGGTAAGTTGATTTTCCATAGGAATATAATACGAAAACTCCGTAATAGGGTTAAATGGGTTTGGAAAATTTTGATTCAAAAGGTAGGAATTTGGAAAATCGGATGAAATTGATAACCCAGTTAATTCTTGTTCATAATACTTGATGTTACCATCATAATCTACATCAGCAATTCGGTAATCATATAACTCATTCCATACAATACTTTCATCAGTATGTATATATGTATTATGATTCGAAGTACTGCCCTGGCCTTGAAGATTGGTGTTATTGATGTAGCTAGCAATTTCAATCCATCCTGCATTTGCTGTTTTTCTTTCAAGAATAAATCCCAGATTATTTATTTCACTTTCTGTTACCCACTGGAGAATGATACCATTCGATGTTGCACTCACAATTTCAAAAGAGGTGATCTCAACAGGAAGAGCGCCATCTGTACTAACCGAGAAAGTTTTTATGAAACCATCACTATTTAAACCTTCGTATGCAAGTACATATGTGTCTGAATCTATTTGAATCAATGAATTATGCCTTCCTTTATCAGTATCATGTTCAATTTCTTGAATTTCTGTGATCGATCCGCCATTCGATGAAATAGTAAATGAGGAGATATAACCATCCTCATCTGGACCAGAATATGCCAAAACATAAGTATCAGAATCAACTTTTGCCAGCGAGTTATAACTCGCGTCTGAAATATCATACTCATATGATGCTACCTCTGTAATGGAAGACCCACTAGAAGATATTGTAAACGTTGTAATGAATCCATCTCCCATTTTACCACGATATGCTAAAGCATAGGTATCGGAATCCACCTGAATCAATGAATTATCCATACCGTTAGCTATCATGTGTTCTAATTCATCAACCTCGGTGATTGAAGATCCATTAGATGAAATTGTAAATGTGGATATGTATCCATCATCTCCATCGCCGGCATATGCAAGAGCATAGGTATCAGAATCAACTTGAACAAGCGAATTGTATGTTCCTTGATTAGTATTATGCTCTAAGGTAGTAACCTCAGATATGGATGAGCCATTCGATGAAACAGTAAAAGTTGTAATGAATCCATCATCATTAGGTCCGGCATACGCAAGAGCATAGGTATCAGAATCAACTTGAACAAGCGAATTGTATTTTGCATCACTTGTCTGATGTTCTAATTGAGTTACTTCAGTAATTGTAGTACCATCGGAAGATATGGTAAACGTAACGATAAATCCATCATCATTATTTCCTGTATACGCCAATAAATATGTGTCAGAATCAACTTGAACAAGCGAATTGTAAATTCCTTGATTATTGTCATGTTTTAAAGATGCAACTTCAGTAATCGTATTTCCGTCTGATGATATCGTAAAAGTAGCTATCCACCCTTTTTCATTCTCATCTGAATAAGCAAGAGCATAGGTGTCAGAATCAACTTGAACTATGGAATTATGCCTTCCCATTTCAGTTTCATGCTCTAGAACCGAAACCTGTTGTGCATTTATAAATTTAAGAATAATTAAAAATAGCTTTATTTTTTGGCTCTTCATTATCATAAAATATTCCATGCACTAAAATAAAGAATAGAATGGTTATTCATTTATATATAACTTTAATCTTTGAATAGGGATTGTTGTGCCTATGACAATCTTAGAATTTTACTTCAGATGCCATTTAGAATATCAAATATACTAATATTAAAAACAATATTATTTATGACATTTAAAATTGCCACTGCTAATGGGCAAGATAAATCAAAAATTAATAAATATTCATATTGGGAAAAATGGACAACAAGTTTTAGGGGACAGGTTACTATCAGCACTGGAACAAGCAATGACATTCCACTTGGTCGGTCTTATCATGAAACAGGAATAGAATACATACCAAGAATTTCAGTGAAAAAGAGCTTGAAAAAAGATAGATTTTTTGATGCAGAATGGGAATATAAATTCAATAAACTATACACTGGAGATTCACTCTACAATAGTATTGAAAAAAACCATCGTTTATGGATTCGCTATGCAAGCAATAAAATAGAGGCTAGATTTGGACTACAAAAAATGGTTTTTGGACCAACGCAAATTCTACGACCTCTTTCATGGTTTGACACATTTGACCTCAAAGACCCAACTTCCCAAACTGATGGAGTAAAAGCATTTAGACTCCGGTGGTACCCTTCAAATTCTTTTTCAACTTCGTCTTGGGTGTTGATGAATGAACAAGACACCCTTACTATTGGATGCCGTTTAGAGTTATCAAATAACCTTGGAGAATGGGGCTTAACGATTCATCAAGACAAATCAAGTTCTTTGCAATTCCTAGGTCAATTAGGCCTACCAATATACGGCCCTCATTCACGCGCAGCAATTGACTACAGATATGATGGTCTATTTGGATTTTGGAATGAAAGCGCGTTCATTAGCTCAAATAAATCCAAAATAAGATTGATGACAATAGGCGCTGACTATACATTGCCTATTTCTAACGGCATCTTAATAATGACTGAGACAATGCATCTTTCAAATCAATTTGAAGATAAAAAATCAGACCAAATTCATACGGCATTCATGGCTAGTTTACCTATTGGAATAAATCATATGGTCACATACATCACACAACTTGATTGGAACCAAGAAAAAAGTTATTATTATGTTCGTTGGAATAGCACATTTGATAGTTACAATCTAAATATGATTTTATCATTGAATCCAAAACGAAATCAATTTGATATTCCAATTAGCGAATTACCTGATTCAATAATTGGTTTTGGCACAGGCATTCAAATGATGCTAATCTATAATTACTAAGGAAAACAATGGAAAAGAATGTAATTACAATTAAAAACCTTGTTAAACACTTTCCTATTGGTGTTGAAAGATTTACAGCATTAAAGAATGTAGACCTAATTCTACGAGAAGGAGAATTTACTGGCCTAGTTGGTCCCTCAGGCTCAGGAAAGACAACCCTTTTGAATATCATTGGTGGATTAGATTCAGCCAGTGAAGGAAGTGTAAGTGTCCTAAAACAGTCAATGAATAACACTACCCATAATGAAAGAGCCAAAATGAGACGGAAATATATGGGATTCATATTCCAAAGCTATAATCTACTCCCAGTCTACACAGTTTTTGAAAATATTGAACTACCACTTATTCTCAATAAAATGAATCAAACAGAGAGGGTTAATAAAGTTGAACAGGCAATAGAATGGGTTGGGCTCACTAATAAGCGGGATTCAAAACCAAATATGTTAAGTGGTGGTGAATGTCAACGTACGGCTATTGCCAGAGCAATTGTACATCAGCCTGCACTCGTACTGGCAGATGAGCCCACAGCCAATCTAGATGCAGAAAATTCTCATCATATTATGAAGATTTTATCAAATTTAAATAAAGAGTTGTCCACTTCTTTCATCTTCGCGACTCACGATGAAAAAATTATGGCTTATCTCAGACGAATTATTCATCTTGGCGATGGTGAAATAACTAAAGATGAAATCATTGATAATCCCAAGGCTCACAATTAGAAATGCTTTTTAAAATTGCACTGAAAAATTTATTGGGTGCTAGGTTACGCACTCTTTTAAATGTTCTTGTGACATCTTTTTCATTTTTTCTGATTTTGTTTATGTCAGCCATGTACGATGGTATGCTCCAACACGCCAAACAGGTTACTATTGATACCGAGATTGCTGGCGGCGCCTACTGGCACCCGAAATATGACCCTCTGGACCCCATGACTTTTGAAGATGCACATTCAGTACTACCCGCAGGAGCACAAAAGCTTGTAGATGAAAAAAAAGCATTCCCGGTTCTGGTGAGTCAAGCATCCATCTATCCTGAGGGTCGTATCATACCCATCATCATGAAGGGCATTCCACCTGATCAGAATATTGTTAATATGCCAACAGATGCACTTTTTGGTTATGAGGATTTTGCGATACCCGTACTGATAGGAAAAGGAATGGCCAGCGAATCCAAACTTAAAGTGGGTGATACCTTTATCATTCGTTGGCTGGACTCTGAAGGGACATACGATGCAAATGAAGGTACTATAGTACACATTATGGATACAGAGAATTTCAAACTGGACATAGGCCATATTTGGATACCACTTAACAAAGCCCAGTCTATGCTAGCGATGGAAGGAGAAGCGACCTATGTGACTTATAAAAAAGGAGTTCCGCCAGTACAAGATAAGGGGGACTGGATTCCCCGTGATATTAGTTACCTGGTACAGGATATGGAAGCCATCATTGAAGCGGATGAACCAGGAGCCCAAATTATGTATTTGATTCTCCTAGCTCTGGCAGCCATGGGCATCTTTAATGCTCAGGTATTATCCATCTTTCGCCGTGGAAGGGAAATTGGCACACTAATGGCTATCGGGATGACACGTCACCGGGTGGTGGGACTCTTCACCTTGGAAGGGGGACTTAATGCGGTACTGTCCGCAATAGTAACATTGATTGTTTTTGGACCAATTCTTTGGTATTTTGGTGTGTACGGGATTCCTCTACCCATTGATTACTCGGAGATGGGTTTGATTATAGCCAAACGCCTTGTACCGGTTTATACTATAGGGCTTGTCGTATCAACCACCATCTTAGTCTCTATCATAGTTCTTATTGTGAGTTATATTCCATCCCGTCGTATTGCAAAAATGAAACCTACCAATGCTTTACGTGGTAAGGTGATCGCATGATTAAATTTTTAACAAAAGGATTGCTCCGGGACCGTTCCCGAAGCCTTTTCCCCGTTTTAGTCATTACTCTCACGGTTACTCTAGTTATTTTCTCAATTGGTTTCATGCAAGGCACCATGAATAGTCTACTTCTTGATACTGCCGTCATATTGACAGGCCATGAGAAAGTTGTAACACGTGCCTATAGCGAAGAAAGCCAGCTTATGCCTAATGACCTAGCCTTAATGGATGTTGCTCAATTGGTTGAAAATTTGGAACAGGCCTACCCCGATTTTTTCTGGTCACCACGAATCACATTTGCTGGGCTTTTAGATGTACCAGATGAGAATGGTGAAACAAAAGCTCAAGGTCCCGTTATTGCCTTTGGCATTGATTTCCTTTCTAATGGATCTAGGCAGATAGAGATTTGGGAACTTGAAAAATCTCTTGTGAGCGGAAAGCTGCCTGGAAATAGCAATGATGCACTTATCAGTTCAAAAATGGCAAATCAATTGAATATAAAGATTGGTGAAAGTGTTACATTTATTGGCTCAACAATGGATAATGCTTTTACAACTTATAATTTTAATATTTCCGGTACATTCAACTTAAGAAAAGGCCAAACAGATAAACAGATGATGCTTGTTGATCTATCAGGGGCTCGTCTTGCCTTAGATATGGATAATGCTGCTTCGGCAATATTTGGCTTTACCCACTCATTATATTACGATGATGAAACTGCTGTTGCAATGCGTACTGATTATAATAATATTAAAAGTGACAGTTTGGATATTTTCAGCCCCTTCATGCTCGCCCTGCGGGATGGGAATCAGATGGGAAACATGGTAGACATAAGTAACGCAATGATGTCAATCATGGGTGGGATTTTTCTAGTAATTGTCATGATTGTTCTTTGGAACATGGGTCTTATGAACGGCCTACGCCGCTATGGAGAAGTAGGTCTACGACTGGCCATGGGTGAATCCAAGGGGCAAGTATACCGCTCTATGATCTCTGAAGCGATAATCATAGGTTTAACAGGTACTGTGGTTGGTACTGGGATTGGGCTTGCGCTCACCTACTATGTACAAGAGAATGGTATAGATTATACAAAGGGCATAGAGGCTCTTTCGAATTCGTCCATAGTCATGCCAAATATATTCTACGCCCAGATTACACCCGCTCTTTTCTATATTGGATTCATACCTGGCGTTTTGGCTACAGTCTTAGGAACCATGTTGGCGGGCCTAGGCATATATAAGCGCGAAATGGCTCAACTATTCAAGGAACTTGAAACATGATTAAACGATTAGCATTTTTAGGTTTGACCTCATTCATTCATTCTCAAAATGAGTCAATTAACATAGATGAAATCATCAATAAAATGGATGAGAACTTAAATGCAAAGACTAGAATTACGACCAGTAAGATGATTGTCCATGGCCGTCGCTCAAGCAGGACAATTGAATCAAAAAGTTGGGTTATAGGTTCAGAAAAAGCTTTTACAGAATATCTTTCTCCAGCAAGAGAGGCAGGAACAAAAATGCTAAAACTTGACAGCAAGCTGTGGACATACTCGCCACAAACTGACCGCGTAATTCAAATATCTGGTCATATGCTTCGACAATCTGTGATGGGTTCAGACATGTCCTATAATGACATGATGGAAGATCGCCCAATGCAAGAAATATATATTGCAAAAATTGTGGGCTCAGAAAAAACTGATAATAGAGATCATTGGGTTATTGAAATGGAAGCAAAAGTAAAGGGCTTGCCATACCCAAAAAGAAAAGTATGGGTTGATAAAGAATATTTTCTACCCTCAAAAGAGGAACTTTATGCAAAAAGTGGTAAACTTTTAAAAACATCAACCCTCAGTGATTTCAAAAAAGTTGGTGCCCGCTGGTTTCCCACTAAATTCAATTATAAGGATGAACTAAAAAGAAATAGTAAGGGGACTGAATGGATTATAGAAAATATAAAATTTGATTCAGAAATCCCAAAATCTCGATTCTCAAAAGCTTTACTTAGAAAATAACAAAACCATTTCTATGTGGGGTGTATGAGGAAACATATCGACCATAACTGATCTTGTGATTTCATATCCATTTTCAAAAAGAATCTTTGCATCTCTTGCTTGAGTTGTAGGATTACACGAAATATAGACAATTTTTTTTGCTTTTAATTTTGGCAGATAGCTTGACATATCCTTGTGGAGTCCGGCTCTAGGTGGGTCAACCACTACTACATCAGGTTTTGGGATGCGTTTTGGAAGTTGACCCGATTTGAAATAAGTATCTAGATTTGCTTTAATGAAATGGACATTTGAGATATCATTTATGTCAGCATTTTTTTCTGCATCATCAAGAGCTGATCGTATGACTTCAAAACCATAAACAGTTTTTGCATTTTTTGATAAAAATAGAGCAATTGTTCCAGTACCACAATAAAGATCATATACGATTTCATCTCCCTTTAGACCAATTAAATTTTTAACCTCTTCATACAGAATCTCCCCTTGAAAAGTATTCGTCTGAAAAAAAGAATTTGCTGATATCTCAAATGTAAGATCATCTATTTTTTCCCTGATAAATGATTCTCCAAACAATAAAGTTTCATATTCTCCAAACGCAACATCTGCCTTTCGAGTATTGACGTTGTTTACAAGAGAGGTTATCTCTGGAAAATTTTCAAGAAGAGCATCAGTCAATGGAGATATTTTATTTATGTCATGATATGACGTTACGAGATTTACCATTAGATCTCCTGTATTAAAAGCATATCGAATCATTAAAAACCGTAAAAATCCAATATGCGATCTCGGGTCATATGGTCTCAGTTCAGAGTGTTTCAAACACACTTCTCTGGTAAGTGATAAAATCTTATTCCCAATTTCAGGCTGTATGTGACAATTTTTGATATCAAGAATTTTATCAAAACGACCTGGTATGTGAAGGCCAAGAGCAAATGAACGATCTACACCTTCCGGCTCTGAATCAAGAACCCAACGATTAGGAGAAAAGGTAAATTCCATTTTATTTCGATAATGGTAAATGTTTTTGGCGGGCCTCACTTTCTCTAACTTAAAATCATGAAATCCACCAATTCTATTAAACGCATCTTCAACTTGGGCAGATTTTTCTTTTAATTGTTCGGGGTAAGACAGACTTTGTAATTTGCTGCATATCCAATAATGATTGCAACAAACATCTATAGCGTTTGGAGATTCATTTAATAATTTTATTACCCTAGCCTCTGCATACCCTCTTCTTTTTTTATAAACTCTCACCAAAACTTTCTGACCAGGAATGGCTTGCTTAACGAAAATGACAAAATTGCTTTCTCTCGCAAGGCCCATCCCCCCATAAGCTAAAGATTCTATCTTTAGTACAAGTTCAGAACCTCGTTTTATCAATGGTGCATCGCTCATTTTAAAATCTCAACTGCATTACTTGTTCCAATGCGATTTGCTCCAGCATCGATCAATAATTCAATATGTTCTAGTGATTTTATACCACCACTTGCTTTGACACCCATGTCAGCTCCAACTGTTTTTCGCATGAGCTTAACATCTTCGATAGTAGCACCTCCACTCGAAAAACCAGTAGAAGTTTTTACAAATGTTGCTCCAGCATCTTTTGCAATTTTGCAGGCTATTTTTATTTCTTCATTATTTAACAAGCAAGCTTCAATTATTACTTTAACACAATTACCGTCAGACGCTTCAACAACTTTATTTATTTCTTTCCTTATAACTTCAAAACTACGATCTTTCAAAGCACCAATATTTAATACCATATCAATTTCTTCGGCCCCCTGATGTATCATAAACCTTGTTTCAGCATATTTCATTTCTCCTGAATCTGCACCTAGAGGGAAACCAATCACAGTTCCTACTTTAGGTTTATGTTCTTTCAGATTAATTGCAGCTAGCGGCACATGAAAAGGATTTACACATACTGAAAAAAAACCGTGTTGAATTGCTTCTTTACATAGGGTAGTAATATCAGACTCCATCGCATCCTGTTTGAGATTTGTATGGTCTATATAATTATTTATGGAATTCATATGATTGTTTTTATCTTGTCAACTAGTTCTAAAGCTTCTTTATGATATGGTGCTTCAGCATAAATACGAATGATTGGTTCAGTATTGGATTTTCTAAGGTGCACCCATCTGTCATCCCAAATAAATTTAATTCCATCAATCCGATCTACAACTGCATCACTAAATAATGAACTAACATCTTTTATTACTTTATCCACATCGACACCATCAACGTTTATTTTATCTTTAACAATTTTGAATCGTGGTAGAGAATCATGTATCTGGCTCAGAGGAGTGTCAGACAAGGACATACGGTTCAATACCATTGTTGCAGCAACCAAAGAATCTCGACCTAGATGACATTCTCTAAGAATCACACCTCCATTACCCTCTCCGCCTAATTCAGAATTCACCTCGTTCATCTTGTTCACAACATTTATTTCACCAACTGCCGAGCGAGTAACCATACATTTGTTTTTGTCAGCAAGTTTATCTATTGCTAAGGATGTAGAAAGATTTACAACAAAATTCTCTCTTCTTTTTGTTTCTTTTAAATATCCATCAGCAGCAATGACTAATGTATATTCTTCCCCTATTGGTTCTCCTTTTTCATTTATGATTGCTAAACGATCTGCATCAGGATCAACAGCAAATCCAGCATCTGCCTTTTTTTCCGCAACAATTTGGCCAAGTTCCGTTAAATGCTCGGGCAATGGCTCAGTACCCCTTGTAAAGTTCCCATCTGGTTCACAATTAAGTTTTATAACATCACAACCCAAAGTCTCTAATAATTTTGGAATTGCAATTGAACCAGCACCATTTACAGCATCTATTACAATTTTAAATTTTCTATTTTGCATTCTATTTAAATCAATACAACTAATGCTTGCACAAGAAATAATATGTTTCTGTATTGAATTTTTTTCATGCCAGACAAGGCCGTCTTCATCAGTTAATATTGAATCGATATTTTGATCAGTTAATTCAAAAATATTCTTACAATCATCTGAATTAAAAAAGGTACTATCAGACCGTAAAAATTTTAACCCATTCCAATCAATAGGATTGTGGCTTGCAGTTATAACATATCCACCAATTGCTTCAGAATCATTTACCATAAATTGAACTGTTGGCGTAGGAACTATTCCACAATCAACAATAGTCCTACCTAACCGAACTAATTCACCTGCCATTGCTTCTTGTAATTCTTCTCCAGAAGGTCTACTATCCCTACCACAAACTATCACACCTTTTGGTAAATAATGGTGAAGTGCTCTAGCATAGTTGACAATAACTGATGGTGTAAAATGCGTATCAGTTATTCCCCTGACACCTGATATGCTGCGAATTAGCATTTAGATATATCCTTTTATTAACTATTTAAATTCGCAAGAAGGTTAAATTGTTCCAAAAGAAAAGCCCCGTTTTTTTAACGGGGCTTACGAGTTTCTTTTTGGAAAGTCTATTTACGGCGTCTTCGTCGTCGCTGTCGGATGGCACGCGGATTATTCCGTAATGCCTCTATCCTAGCGAGTCGCTTGATACGCCTAACGGTCTTCTTCTTTGCTTCCCTCTTAGTATCGCTTGGCTTTTCGTAGAATGATCGATTTCTAATCTCTCGAAGAACTCCTGCTCTTTCCCACATCTTTTTAAATCGACGGAGAGCTCTTTCAAACGATTCTTTTTCTTTGACCTGCACCTCAACCACTATAATCACCTCCAAAGTGTAGTTTGTGGTTATGTTCTTATTTACATTATTTTAAAAAATGCCGGGCATTTTAAGTGAATAAATATTGATTTACAAGCATTAAACCATCGATACAAATTCATTAATCGTTAGACTTTCAGGACGACGAGTAAAATCAATTTTCTCTTTTATTTTAGATGAGATATTCCACCCCTTTAATGTATTTCGTAGCATCTTCCTTCTTTGTGAAAATGCTGTATTAACAAGCTTATTAAATTTTAAATATTTATCATCATCAATTAGTGGTGGTTCTTTTTTTGTAAACTTCACAAAAGCAGAATCAATATTTGGCTTAGGGATGAATACATCTGGCTTGATGGTAAAGCATTGTTCTATGTTTAAATATGCTCCAACTACTACAGTCAATCTACCATATGACTTTGTATTTATGTCTGCAGTTAATCTATCTGCAACTTCCTTTTGCATCATTATATATGCATCATCCCAATAGTCTAACTGCTCTATTAACCAAAATATTATTGGTGAAGTAATATTATAAGGAATATTCCCGATGACTCTTACAGGAATATTGAGATGCATCATCTCTATATCTTTTAATAGAATGTCTCCTTGGATAATTTGCAAACCTTTGAATATTGGTTTGTTTTTCAATTTTTTTACAAGCAATGGGTCTATCTCAACTACAATCATATCATTAACAAATGGATATATCCTCTCAGTTAGAGATCCATCACCGGGACCAATTTCAAGGATGTTGTCATTATTTCTAGGGTCTATTGTTTTAGCTATTTTATCTAATAGATTAATGTCAGTTAGAAAATTCTGCCCCCATCTTTTTCTAAAAGGGTGTTGCTTCGGTTTTGCCATTTTTTCTTATTTACAGGTTAAAAACCTCAGTCGCGTTTTCTGATGTGATGTCAGCTATCTCCTCAATAGTGATGTTGTGCAAAGTCGCTAAAAATTCTGCGACATATCGTACTCGCCCAGGTTCATTTGTTTTACCTCGATATGGTGCCGGACTAAGATATGGGGAATCAGTTTCAACTAGCAATCTATCCAATGGTATTTGTTTTGCCACTTCAGGTAGGTGACTATTTTTAAAAGTTAAGTTTCCAGAAAAAGAAATATAATACCCTAGTTCAATAAGTTTTTCCGCAGTTTCAATACTACTTGAAAAACAATGGGCAACTCCATACACTTTTGGGAAGCAATTTAAAATAGATAAAATATCCTTGTCAGCATCTCTATTGTGAAAAATAATTGGCTTTTTCAAATCCATGGCTATTTCCATTTGCTTATAGAATACAGCTTTTTGTATTTCTGAATCAGAAATGTTCCGAAAATAATCTAGGCCCATTTCTCCTACAGCAACCATTTGATCAGAATCCATTAATGAATAAATTTGTTCTACAAAATCTTGTGGTGCATTTTTAGCATCATGCGGGTGGATACCAGCAGAAGCATATATACTATCAAATGACTTACTTAGGTTCAAGCACTCTTCCGAATCCTGTAAATTAGTAGCAACACAGATGAAACGATTAACGCCTAAGTCATCAGCCCTTTTCAGCACTCCATGAATATCATTTTTTAAATCATCATAAAAAAGATGACAGTGAGTATCAGTTAACATTTATATTATCCTTATGGTAATATGACCTACAAAACTAATTTGATTTTTAAATTAACACGATGATAAAATTAAAAATTTCTGGTTTATTTATTGCACTACATTGTTTAACGTTATGTAAACAGTTATACGTTGGTGACACATTAAAATTTCATCCAATAAATTGGAAAACACCAAGCCCAGAAGGATGGAATGCCCAATATGAGATTCAAGTTAGTTTTCCTACATCGAACGAATCTTGGCATAAAATATTTATGGTGCAGACACTTAAATGTGATTCTCTAACAAAGGGTGATAAATTCCCTTGTGGTGAATGGGACTACATTTGGCACACAAAAATAATTACTGATAACCAAGGAGAAGAGATTTTCTGTATTGGTAGTTTTGTAACTCCTTACGGAAAAAGATTGGAATTAGGGGGAGAGAAGGGCTGGGTTTGGAAATATGACATCACAGACTACGCTCCCATATTAAAAGGAAAACGCAAGATTATTGTTGGAAATAATCAAGAATTGCTTGATTTAAAATTTTTATTCATCAAAGGAAATCCATCCAGAGATATTTTAAAAGTAGAGAATATATATCCCTTTGGAGAGTATAAATATTCAGACATATCTGATGACCTAAAACTAAGGAAGAAAACTATTCATCTTATGGCAAATGCTAATGGTTACAGATTAAAGTCTGTCATATCTGGCCATGGTCATGAAGGACCACGGAATTGCTGCGAGTGGGATAGTAAAACACATTCATATTATATGAATGGTTGGGAAATATTCCGGTGGAACGTTTGGAAGGATTGCGGAAACAATCCCATTTATCCTCAAGGAGGAACGTGGCCTTTTGATCGAGCAGGTTGGTGTCCTGGTACAAAAGTAGATGAATATTTTTTTGAATTAACGCCTTTTGTAACACCAGGGGATTCGATTTTATTTGATTATGGAATTGAACCTTACTCTGATAATGGTGAAAAAAATGGTTTCTTTCATATGACACATCAACTCTTTACATATGGCCCCCCCAATTATGAAATTGATGCAGAAATCGTTGAGATCATTTCACCAAATACAGAACAAAGATTCCAAAGAATAAATCCAGATCTTTCCCACCCCAAAATTAAAATAAAAAACACAGGGAAGTATGATCTAAGATCATTAGAAATTATCTATGGATTAAAAAATAAGAAAAAGTCTTTTTATAATTGGAGAGGGAATCTAAGTTTTCTTCAAGAAGCCATCCTAGAATTACCTCCACCAAATTGGAAGGGAATAAGGAAAAATAGAGAATTTGAAGTATTATTAAAAAAACCTAATAATCACGACGATCAAAATCCAATCAATAATTACCTATTAGCAGAAATTCTTATTCCAAAAGTATTCCCCAATAATTTCAGAATGATTCTAAAAACTAATGACCTTGGTCGCTCAAAAGAAAATTCATTTACAATTTTTGGAGAGGGTGGAAAAATATTCTACGCTAAAGATCAGTTTCAAGATTCAACTGAATATGATTATGAAATCACATTGAAAAGCGGATCCTATCAATTTTTATTCAAAGATAAAATGGAAGATGGAATTTCTCTACATTGGTGGAATAGAAATAGTTCACCAGAAAAAGTAGGAATTGATGGTGAATTGCTATTTGTTTCAAACAACGGTGATACGCTACATCAATTTGACCCTGATTTTGGAGAAGAATTGAGGTTTAACTTTCTTGTTGGAAAAGTCCCTTAACAAAAGATAAAGATATAACCATGAGTTTTTTTATTAAGTCATTGTTTATAGTAATTCCAATCTTTACATCCTTAATTATTATTGAACAAATAGCATCAAAGATGCTTAAAAAGAAAGTGAATAATTCTACGGATATTATTTCAAGTTTAAGTTCTGGCATTACTAATATCACGAAGGACGGTATGAAAATCAGTATCGTTTTAGTAAGCTATTCTTTTTTTTTAAAACATATGAAGCTCTTTGAAATTCAACCTACTTGGTTAGCTGTAATTGTAGCTATCATCGTTCAAGACTTTAGTGGATATTGGCTTCATAGGTTAAACCACCGAGTGAACGTATTTTGGAATAGGCATACGATTCATCATAGTAGCGAAGAGTTCAATCTTTCCTGTGCGTTGCGTCAATCAATTTCAGAAACCATTCACTTTGGTGCAATACTAATGATTCCAGCTGCATTGGTAGGAGTTCCAGCAAAAATATTTGCCATTCTTGGTCCAATACATTTGTTTATGCAGTTCTGGTATCACACAAAGCTTATAAATAAAATGGGATGGCTAGAGCATGTAATTGTTACACCATCGCATCACAGAGTTCACCATGCAATTAATCCTGAATACATAGACAAGAACTATGGTCAAATATTCATTATATGGGATAAGCTTTTTGGCACATTTCAGCCAGAGCTTAATGATGTAAAACCTGTATATGGGATGCTAAGACCTGCTAAAACATGGAACCCCGTATTAATCAATTACAAACACTTATGGCAATTGATTAATGATGCTTATCACGCACAAAGATACTGGGATAAAATACGCATATGGTTTATGCCCACTGGATGGCGTCCAAGAGATGTAGAAAGTAAGTACCCCATTGATACCATAACTGATCCTTTCAATCAAAATAAATATAAACCAATTATAACGTCTCCATATTTTATTGCCTGGTCATTTTTTCAACTAAATATTGCACTCATAACCATGTTCCACTTTTTCACCATAATTCATAAGCAAACCATGGGATTAAACTATTGCTATGGATTTTTCATAATATTTCATGTGTTTTCTTTTACATCTACATTAGATAACAAAAGGTATTCAATGAAAACAGAGCTCATGAAAATCTTTTTCATTTTTGTTTTGTTATATTCTCAGGATTTTCATTGGTTTGGACTTACATATATTTATGGCGGCTCAATGGTTCTATATTCATTACTTTCATTTTCAATAACATATTATTATCATAATACATTTAAACTTAAAGCCATATGAGAATAATCTTTTTATATGTTTTAGACGGAGAAAAGTAATGCGGATTTTACTAAACCAAGGAGATTTAAAATACTTTTCTCCGTCTTTCTATCTTGGAAATAATATTATGCCAAAAAAAGATAAAAGTTCCATTCATTTTATAAGGAAAGAAAAGTAATTTGATTCCTGGAATTACATATTCCATTTGAGATAATAAAAATATCAAATGTTTTTATAATTTTTTTTAAAAGAAGATGTTATTTGTTTCACGCTTTCAAATAAGTTATCATTACCATACAATTAAAAAGAGTGTTCATAGTTCCCATTTTTAAATTATGCTATATAAAAACATATTAAAAGCATTGCTGGTTGGAATGGGTATTTCAACTTCACAAGACTATCCAAATTTTGAAATTATACATAATCAAAATCCTTATCAAAAACCTATCATCTTACACACGATGTCCGATCAAAATCGCTATATGGCAATTATTGACAGCAACTTGAATGTTCAATGGCACATAAACAGTGGAAATTTGGGATTAGATTTCAAGGTCAATCAGACTTATCTGACATATTTTGACAGATCAAACAAATCATGGATATTAATGAATGAATTCATGAAAGAGATTGACACCATGATTTGTGTGAATTCTCAATCTGCAGATTACCACGATTTCCAAATATTAAACAATGGTAACTACATACTGCAGGCCTATGATTCATTATTCGTTAACATGAGCACCATTGTCGAAGGCGGGCAACCTGTTGCTTGGATAACAGGAATAGTAGTAATTCAAGAATTTAATTCTGATGATGAATTAGTATTTGAATGGAATGCGTGGGACAACTTGGACATATCTAATTATACAAATCTTAATCTGGAGGCTGATATAATTAATTGGATGCACGTAAATAGCATTGAAGTTGACTTTGATGATAATCTCTTAGTATCAAATAGGAGGAGCAATGAAATAATTAAAATAAATAGAACTAATGGTAATGTTATCTGGCACCTTGGGGGACCGTTGAATGATTTTTCAATTATCAATGATCCAAAAAACGGATTTAAAATGCAACATGATGCTAGAAGAATTAACAATGGAAATATTACAATTTTTGATAATGGGGTTACTCATAGCCCTCCAATATCTAGAGCAATTGAATATGAAATAAACGAAGAGAACTTTACTGCAAATCTAGTATGGGAATACATTCATCCCGATAGCATACTAGGCCTTGCAATGGGAAGTGTTCAACGCCTACCAAATGGAAACACATTAATTAATTGGGGAACCATAAGTAATCAAGGTGCATTGATATCAGAAGTAGACTCGGCTAACAATTTAGTATTAGAAATAAGATATCCACTTTTCCATAGAGCCTATAAAGTACGAAAAAATAATTGGGCGTTTGAGGTGAATCTTATTTGTGGAGATACTAATCTAGATTCTCGAATTGACATATATGATCTACAATACATAGCCGATTATATTTACAATGTAAACAACATCCATAACATCTATCATCTTTTTAGAGCTGATGCAAATAAAGATGGCCAAATCGACATCCTAGATATTGAAGTTTTAATTAGTACGATTCTCCTCTAAACCTTTACCATAATTATTTTTTTTTGATTTTTTGAATTGTTTTCGGGTAATGGGTTTGGAAATAAATAGGAATTCAAATTTATATGGAAGAAAGATTAATCTTACCTTAAATAGTAATAGCCAACATCTGTTGAAATAAATTTTTCTCTTTAAAATAATTTATCAATCGTTAAAATTCCTATTTTCTTCATAAAGTCTTTTATATTCATCCCAAGACTCACTTTTCCATATTGTTAAGTCTGGTCTAAAATGTTTTCTTTCTATCCTTTCTTCATTGACCCATTTCAAATCAACCTGCTCTCCTCCTGGAATGAAGCTTTTATGATATACAACTCCAGTAGCAGTATCAAAAATACGAGAATAGTGTTCCTTTGTTAGATTATCACTATCTACATAATATTGATATCTACCAACATCTACTGAACGTTGGTTCGCTCCAATGGAAAGAATGAACAAGATTGTTAGTGTAGCTCCGGTAATTAATCCTTGTAAAAATGAATTCATTTTTGACTCCTTTTCTTTATTTAATTATAGATTATTAAGTACCCCCGCTTGTTAATTGAAAGCATTTATGAGAGTTCCAAAAGATATTTAATACTAAAAATACACTTCGTAAATTGACATGACTAAAAAAGAATGTTTGTTTTTTTCATCAGCAGAACGTGCTAGTTTTTATAATGATATTGCATTTGTAGATTACGAAGTAGCATTTACATACTTAAAATGTTAAAAATTATAATTAATACATTATTTATTATCTCATTCGCTTTTGGAAGTGACACCTCTAGAACTGTAGAAACATACAATAATGGAAACATAAGCAGTATCTCTTACCATAAAGATAATCCTGATGGTTTAGAGCTAATCAAGCAAGAGGTTTTTCATATGACCGGCCCAAAATCGATGGTTGGTACATTTAAGAATGGATTTAGAGAGGGTTTATGGACTTTTTGGTATGACAATGGCAATAAACGGTTAGAAGGTTTTTATAAAAATGGCCAGAAAGATAGTCTCTGGACATACTGGTATGATAATGGGGTCAAGGCCACGGAATATTTTTACGATAATAAAACAAAAGATGGCAAAGTTCTTGAATGGCACATTGATAAAGAATGTTGGGACCAAAATGGAAATGAATGCGAATGCGGAGACCACTGGTGGAGTGAATGTGATTCGTATTAATGACTAAAAAATCATATTTGTTATTTTCTGTGATTAGAATCATCGTCAAAAATCTTATTTTAAAACACCATATACACGGTTTGGTTTTTAATGGATGAAAATAAAAAAATAGCCTTTATACATTATTTTACCGAATTCATTCTGGTGAGTATCGGACTAGGAATACTTTTCGTTTTACTTTTTTTTAATGATTTTAAAATTTCAATCAAGGTACTGTCTCTTTGGGTTTTCTTTTTCAATGGGATACTTTTTACTTACTGGGCTTGGAAAAGCAAATCAAAAGTTTGGGAAAAATTCATGGCTGGTACATATTTTGTTATTGTTGAAATAATTATCGCTAGCTCATTTACCTCTAACCAAGGGTAGTTAGATTTAATGAAGCCAATCTATAAAAATTATTTCAGAAAAAATAAAAATGCTGATCCAATTCTTGAAACCATAGAAAATGTTGCTGTTTTTGAAAATTTATCACAAAAAGAATTATATGAAATAGTAAGGCTCACTCATCAAAGGGATTATAAAAAGGATGAATCTATTTTTAAAAAGAATGCTCCGGCTGAAGGTATGTATGTACTGCTAGATGGAGCAGTCGATATTTTTGAACCTGATTCAAATACTATACTAACTACATTTAAATCAGGTGATTTCTTTGGCGAATTAGCGCTAATAGATGAAGAACCTCGAATGGCATCTGCAATTGCTACGGAGAGTTCAAAATTAATTGGTTTCTTTAGGACCGATCTTCTAACCCTAATGAAAAGATCTCCAGAATTGGGAAACGTAATTTTAATGAATATTTCAAGGATTCTTGGAGAAAGACTACGCAAGACAAATGAAGAATTAACAAAAAATAATTAAACATGAATTATGTACAAAAGATATACAGATTGTTATTGTTTGTACTTATTGGAATAGTGAGCTTGGAGATATTGCCACTAATCTTACCCATTATGGCAATGCTTATATTTGCTTTTTTATTTACCACAATATTTCTTCAACCCGCTGATTATCTTGAGCGCCATATAAAGTCAAGAGCATTAGGTGTGATTCTCATCTTGGTTTCCACCATCGCCTTAACAATTACATTCCTTGGAACTTTTATATCAAACCTAGGATTTCAGATAAAAACCTTTACTAAAAAGATTCAAAAAGAAGAATTTTCATCAAATGTAGAGAGTCTTTTTGCCAGTATGAAAAATAATTTGCCTGATTTTCTATCCAATCTAATTCCAGAAAGTGAAAAATTGATTTCAATTGCTAAAAGTTCAATGATAAATATTTTTCAAAATATTCTATCGTTACTTAGTTCAGCGGGGAACTTGTTATTTATTACGATTATGATATTAATCTTTACAATAATTCTCTTGGTTGAATACCATGATTTTAAGCGATCATTGGTTTGGTTCTTACCTAATAAATATCTTGAAGTTGGATTAAGAGTGATTTACAATATAGAGCAGCAAATTTCTAAATATCTTAGGGGACAAATACTGGCGGCAAGCAGCGTTGCAATCTTATCAATTATTGGATTGTTCACACTAAATCAACTTGGAGCAAACGTTACTCTAGTTGTCTTTATTGGAATCATTGCAGGACTAGCAAATTTAATTCCAATGGTCGGTCCATTCATTGGTATGATTCCGGCAATTATGATAGCTTTGATGAATAATGTCGGAAGTGAAATTGCACTTAACCATCAAATTCTTGGTGTATTGCCCTCGCCTTTTTACATATTGGACATAATATTAATGTTTATAATTGTTCAACAAATCGATAATAATTTCATTACACCAATAGTTGTAGGAGATAGTGTTGGACTGCATCCCATGGTTGTAATGTTAGTACTCTTATTAGGAGGCACACTATTAGGTCCTTTAGGTATGCTTTTTGCTATTCCAGCGGCAGGAGTAATAAAAGTTATAATTAATGAAATGATTTTTCTTAACAAGAATTCTCATCTTTTGTAACTTTACTTTTTAATAGTAAAATAAACTATTTATCTATTTCTGCAATATCAAATAAAAATGCATACTCTAGTGCTACCTCTTTATAATATCTGAATCTTCCCGATTTACCACCATGCCCAGCGTCCATATTCATATGTAAATATAATTTATTATCACCCTCCCAATATTCACGTAATTTTGCAATCCACTTCAGAGGTTCAAAATATTGAACTTGGGAATCAAAAAAACCAGATGTAATAAGCAAATTCGGATACTTTTTTTCCTGAACCTGATCGTAAGGTGAATAAGATAACATATAATCATAAAACTCTTTTTCTCTCGGGTCACCCCACTCATCCCATTCATTTGATGTGAGAGGGATGGATGGATCAAGCATTGTTGTTACGACATCAACGAATGGTACTCCTGCGATGGCACCTTTCCACATTTCAGGTTCCATGTTTATCACAGCTCCAATCAATAATCCTCCAGCACTTCCTCCATAACAAAAGAGATTATCACTACTCGTATAAGATTTATCAATTAAAAATTTCCCGGCATCAATGAAATCATAAAATGTATTTTTCTTATTTAACAACTTACCATCTTCGTATGATTCTCTTCCATATATCTGACTCCCTCTGATGTGTGCAATTGCAAAAATAAAACCACGATCCAATAGACTTAATCGTGGAATGCTAAAATATGGGTCACTAGTACTGCCATATGAACCATAACCATATAATAATAAATTATTAGGTCCATCTGTCTTTTTATTCTTATTGTAGACAAGTGAAATTGGAATTTTCTTTCCATCTCTTGCAGTTGCATATATTCTTTTAGAATTATAATTGGTCATATCATAGCCACCAATTATCTCATCTTGTTTCATAAGTACTTTTTTTCTCTCATCCATATCATAATCATAGATTGACCACGGCGTTACCATGGAACTATAGCTATATCTTAATATATTTGTATCGAATTCTTTGTTTGTGGATATCCATGCGGCATACGTTTCTTCTCCAAAATCAACATAGTGCTCTTCTCCACTCGCAAGATTAATGATACGTAATCCTCTCAATCCATTGCGCCTTTCATTTAGGACTAAATGATTGTCAAAAATTTCCATATTTAATAAATGTACTTTGTCATTATGTGGTATTACCTCTTTCCAATTAGACATTTCAGTCGCATTTTCAGAGGTTTCCATTAATCTATTATTATCTGCTTCCCAATTAGTTAAGATATAAAACTTGTTTCGGAAATGAACTATGGAGTATTCATGTTTTGTACCTCTTGGAGTAAAGTTCTCATAATTGCCATAAGGATTATCAGCGTCAATTAATTGATAATCGCTCACAAGAGTACTGCTGTTCCATATTACTATGTACCTACCAGACTTTGAACGACCAACTCCAATATAATATTCATTATCTTTCTCGTGATAGATTAATTCATCATTACCAGCACCTTCCCCTATTGTGCGTCTATATATTTTTTCGGATAGAAGAGTTGTCTTGTTTTTAGAGGTATAAAAAACAGTTTTGTTATCATTAGCCCAAGCGACACTACCTTGTGCGTTTGATATGGTTTCTTCTAAGATTTTCCCCGTACGAAGATTCTTGAAATATATGGTATAAAATCTTCTACTAAGTGTATCAATCCCATATGCAAGCCAATTATTATCGGGACTAACACTTCTACCTCCGATAGAAAAATAATCGTAACCCTGTGCTAATTCATTTCCATCAAGTAATATCTCTTCTCTTGAATCAAGACTCCCCTTTTTTCTACAATATATTCGATATTCTTTATCTTTTTCATACCGTGAATAGTAATAATATCCGTTTTGCATATAAGGAACAGTTGAGTCATCTTTCTTAATGCGCCCCACTATCTCATCAAAAATGTCTTCTTGGAATCCTTTTGTGTGCTCTAAACTTGCTTGGGTGTAGGAATTTTCTGCATTAATATAATCAACAACTTCCTGAGTATGGTCATCGTATGGCTTGGTTAATTTTTGCTCATCTGTTAGACGCATCCAATAATAATCATCAACTCTGGTATCACCATGGTTGGTCATTGAATATGGCTTTTTTGAAGCTTTAGGTGGTAGTGGTAGTGGCTGATTGCAAGAGTTCATAATAAGCACTCCAATTAATAAATATTTTTTCATCCTGGTTTCTTTTTCATTAGTTTTTGAAAATCAATTTACCTTTTTATATTTAGTAAATAATTAAACCTGAATCTAAGTATTTATTAGAACAGTTTTTATTTTTGCCTTTAATTAAATTAAACTAAATATTAAAGCTCATTAGATACTCAACATATAACTTTTAAAAAATTGTCGTAACAAAATTTAACCAATAAGAATACTTTTAATTAAAACTAGACAGTGCATTTAAAAATGAAAAAGAGGTTTTCGGTTCTTATTATCAGCTTAATATTTAGCAGCTGTGGGTCTTATTTAACTATTGAGCAACCTAAACCAAACATAAATGAAAGAATGTTAAGCATAAAAAATTATATTATTAAAAAACTTAGTTTTCTTCCTTACATTGAATATGTTCCGGATATAGAGCCATCTACATCTGGAGCTACGCTTTTAAATGAAATATACAAATACGAAAATATTGTAAACAAACACATAGAGTTTGATCAAAATAAGAAAAACGATTTATTTCCATCAGAAAAAGGAACATTAAAAAAAATATTGAATGTTTTTGTGCGCTTTTTCAAGAAAGATAAGGATAATGATACCATAGAAGAAAAGATTTCAGAGATCAATGCCTTACGGCAACTAACTGCCCAATATGAAGCTTGGCCAAACGGATGGGAAAAGAGCACGAATCAGTATGGAAAAGATCTCTCCTTAGATGAAGTAGATTTGCTAAAGGTTGAAATAAAAAGAATATCAAAAAATTTAAAAAAGAAGAAACAAACCAAAAAATATACTCATACTGTAAAATGATTGAATTGCTGGCTAGACTAAAAACCACCAATTCCTTTTGACTTATATATTACTTTTAAATTAAAATTTTACGGTGGAATTTTTCTTTTAACTAAACTTTAAAAGGGGGTGATCAGTTGTCTAATTCAAGTAGTTTGCTGACCTCCAATAAATCAGCAAAATAAATCCACAGTGCTGACATTGTGAGGTCGGCAATAATAAATAAAAAACGCGTCGAAAATGACGCGTTTTTTATTTAAGTATATATTAGTTTTATAATCAGAAGTAATATGAAAGCTAATGAAAGCATAAGACCAATAATACCTGGGACAATCAATCCTCTTTCGAAACACGGTCTTGAAGCAATTAATGGAAGAATGGAAAACAATAAAGCAGGTGAATATTTAAGAAATGAATCAATATCTTGAGACACTAGTTTCTCATTATTAAACAACGAATATAAACAGAGTATTACGATAACCGTAAAAAACCAACCTGCAAAATTTAATATGGGCACCTTATAATATGATCCGGGTTGTTTCCAACCCCAACGCTTTTCATTAACTGCTAATGGGTCTAAAACCAAGTCTAAACTAGTAACAAACAAACTGGTCATAATAATAAGCAAAATTGTTTGAGAATCATTTTCCCCAATCTGGATTCCTGTAATTAAACTACAAAAGTTTAAACCCATATAGGTTAATCCTGCCCAAGATATTGGAATAATTAATGGAACACCTGCTAAAATTGGCCCAGGAAATTTTTCAATATCATATTCATACTTCCCTCCAAATAACAAGCCACTTTTAGAACCTATTATCTCCATTGCAAAACCAATAATCAATGCTAATCCCATAAAGATTAAGATGTTTACCCACTCCCAAATTATTGAACCGTGCATAATAAAATAACAAAGACCTAATATAATCTGAAAAAAACGTAATTTTTCAGCTCTCTTGTAACTCTCATTATATTGGAGGTCATCATTTTTAATAAACCATGAAAATGAACCTTGACGAACCATACGATATAAAAATGGAACTGATCCTGTTAGCAATACAAATATAACAAGTAAAGATTCATTCATTTTCATAAGGTTATTCTTCTCTTGTACATTTTTTCATAATACTTCATACAAGAGTCATATATTGGAATCAATATAGGATCAAGTTTTATTTTTCGCTTACGATGTGAATCAAAGCCTGTCGTTTGGACAACACGTCCATACCAATGTTCTGCCCAGACCCCATCTGATTCTCTCTTTCCTTTTGGCCATGACAACATTCTGGATGAAAAACAGATTTCTAGTTTTTGACATAATTTTTTTAAGATTTTTTTTGGATTTTTTAAAAGATCATCAGCATCTATAATTGGTGGTGATTCTCCATTTTTTTTTTCAAGATGGTCCAGTATTTTGCATAACTGTGGATATCCTAAATGGTTTATGTTTTCTAAGGGAAATTGTTTCATATAACTGTTGATTACAAGTTTTGGATCACGAATTAATAAACAGTTTCTTAAGCCATCAATCCAATCTATGCTATCCCCATCTAATATGTGTTGAGCCATTTGTTTTTGATACCATATCTTTTTATCATTAGGAAAGGATTTTGTACATATCTTTACTACTTCACTCCAATTGTTATTTTGAGATGCAATAATCTTTTTTTTGCCTGGGTGTGCCAAATTTGTATTTTTTAAGTAGTAAGCATAAAATGGTTCATCTAACACTACTGTATCTTCCCGATTTTCAAAAGATCTCATCATCGCAGTAGATATATTTCTTGGCCCCGACCACATAGCAATGGTTATTCCATTCATTGTTTTTTGGTTTTCCCTTCTATATCTGAATCATAAAGTATTTGAAGATGTTTGGTTAGCTTTCCAAGGCTGCCATTTCCTATTTTAATTCCATCTACTGAAGTAACAGGAATTATTCCAGCAAAAGTCCCTGTCACAAAAACCTCATCTGCACTATGAACATCCTTAAGACCAAAATTTTTTTCATATATTATAATTTTATTTTTTTGGCATAAATCTATCACACTGCCTCTGGTAACACCATTCAAGCAAAATTCCCCCTTGGAGGTCCAAACTTCATTATTACGAATAATGAAAAAGTTTGTAGAATTACAAGTGGATACATTCCCATTAGGATCAAGCATTAGTCCTTCATCTACACCCATTTTTTCTGCTTCAATGCAAGCAGATATACAATTATGCTTACTCAATGAATTAATTCTTGGGTCTTGTGTCCGATTATCTCTGATAGTAGCTACCGTCGCGATAGTTATACCTTCATTCTTAACTTCCTTACTTGCAATTTTATACTCTGGGATTATGACAATAGTTGGCTTCCCAATCGTGACCTTTGGGTGCTGGTATGGGGTTGATTTTATTCCGCGTGATACAATCAACCGAATATGCACATCTGAAACCATTCCATTTATTTTGAGAGTTTCAATAATCGCAAGTTTTATTTCTTCTTTTGATTTATGAATATTCATTTCAATGGATTTAGCCCCATCATAAAGTCTATCCAAGTGCTTATTTAAATGAATTAAAGTTCCCTTATGTAAACGTATACCCTCCCAAACACCATCTCCTAATAAGTAGCCACTATCTAAAACAGAAATTTTAGCTTTCAAACGATGAAAAAATTCACCGTTAATGTATATCTGAATATTTTCATTCCTTTTGTCTATGATATAGTCGTGTGTTGATGGCATAGTCTGTGTTTACTGTATTTGTCTAAGTCGTTCAAATAATATTGCAGAAACTGTAGCGCTTACATTTAACGAACTAGATTTCCCCTGCATTGGAATTGTGGAGACAAAATCGCAGTTTTCCAAAATTTTCTTTCTGATACCATATCCCTCACTGCCTACAACAATAACAGTTTTATCCCTATAGTTTATTTCATGCCACTGCTTAGCATCAACGCTATTTTCGATACCTATTATCCAAAATCCGTTCTTTTTTAATTTTAAAAATAGCTGATTCAAGTTAGTTATTTCATAAATAGGAATATTAACAAACGCACCTTGACTTACTTGAATTACTGTTTCAGTAACAGTAGTAGAATTATGCCTTGGAATAACTATACCATCAATGCCTGCACATTCAGCAGTTCTAATTATTTGGCCAAGATTTTGAGGGTCTTCAATACGGTCTAAAGCTAAAATGCAAATGTCTCCTGGATAATCATACCTAGGCAAAGAGTCCAAGGTTAATTTACCTTTAAACTTGACAACAATGCCTTGAGTTCGTTTACCAGGATATAAGTTGTGAAAATCTGTTTTTTTTAAAATTGAAATATGATTAAAGTATTTTGAACCAATTATCTTTTTTTCTTTATGAGCCAGACTACCCTCCATTATGTCAACACTCATGATGGAAAAACGATTTGACTCTAATAGCGATATGGAATTGTTAATACCTATGCATACATGGGTTTTTTCATTTGATTTTTTGAAGGTCATATCTTAATGTCAATTTTATATCACATTGTTCAAATAAAAATTAAAATAATCATTATTGATATAATTGAATAATTATTTCTCTAATAGTGCTAATAAGACTTAGTGAACTGGTTGCTACAAAATGATATCAGAGGTACATTTGCAGCCCTCTCAAATACATAAAGTAACTTTATGGGCCCATAGCTCAACGGTTAGAGCAGCAGACTCATAATCTGTTGGTTCGGGGTTCGAATCCCTGTGGGCCCACCATAAAAATTCATTGCAACTTTGACTTTTGATTCTTTCAAATTTGAGTTATCTCTTTGTATTTTTGTTTAACTACTTAATTTGAAGTATTTTCCACTATAACCAGAGGAACTTTATAATGAAGATTTTATTTACTTTTATATTGACCAGCAGTCTTTTATTTCCAATCGGAAGTATTGTCATATTTAACGATGGAACAAAAATAGAAGGTGAACTAAGTAGCGTAGATGAGTCTTCAATATCCATTACCCCTTTTGGGTTAACATTCCCAGAACAAATTAGGATGGAGAATGTAGATTCTCTAAAACTTTCAAATGGGAAAGTGATTGTAGCAAATAATAATGTTATGTTTTTTTACCAAAACGGAGAGCTTATTGAACCAAAAACTACTGTAAATAATATCATAAATGTCAAAGATGACTACGAGGTAGAATATGTTTTAGTTCCAAATTGGAGTATTAATCTTTACACAGGATTTCCTATTATAAAAGCATCCTCTTTTAAAACATTTGATAAAAGCAATTTTCTTTTTGGATTATCGATTGGATCTCCTTTTGGAATTTTTGCAGGAGACTTTTTTATGAATGTTATTGCCGAATTTGTGTATTACAATTTTCAGCAAAAAAGGAATCTTGATGGTCAAAATTTTGGTGGACCTGCATTTCAACTTGGAGTAAGCCCTGGTTTTTTCATTGGACAAGCCAGTATCAGTTTGACAGCATGTACAGGTGTATATCAAAATGACAAAAGCGAATTAACATCTGGGTTCATCGCTGGTGGAAGTCTTGATATTCCGATGGGTGCTTTACTAGATGATGAAGATTTTCCTATTGAGGTAAGAATTACTGGTCGAACTAATATAATAAGCAAGGATGAAGGCGTAACAGGGTGGATAGATGGGGGTGTTTCTATCGGATACGAATTTTAACACAATTTAAATTAATACTTCAGTTTTTTTCATCTTCATTGAAAAAATTTAAAATATTTTTCTTTTTATTAAGTATTTATAGTGCCCAATCCATTTATAATGGTAATGTTGTATTTAATTATGATGGTACAGAAGATGGATACTTTAATTCACTCACGCAGGACTCCATTTCATCTGGCATCAGCTTTAATCAAAACATAGCTGATACATCAACACTTTTCATCGCATCAATAAGTGAACAGGAAAATAATGAATTTGATCTCTTCCTTGCAATAATACGAGATACAACATCTCCGATGTTGCCTAGGACTTGGAGTATTCCAGGAGAGGGGAATGAGGAAAACCCCACAAGTCTGGAAACCCTTCTAATTTTCATGCCCGGGCTTGATTCTAGTTTTGTAATTGAATTATTCGATGCTTTTACTGACACATCTTCGGAGGAAGATAGTACAGACGTATTTTCAGTCATATTTGATTCTCTTTCCAATGATATTTATTTGGGTCTATCAGGAGAACTAGAAATATTTGAAATAAATGATACGCTAATACTTGGTACTTTTAATACTGTAATGATTAAACCTGCATTTTATTTTCCACCACACACCATAACAATTAATGATGCAGAATTTGAATTTTATAATCCAATTCTAGAGGAACTAACAGTTAGAAAAAAAGAAATATTTGATGACAAAATTCTGAGCTATCGCACATACCCAAACCCATTCAATTCGCAAATAAAAATAGAAGTATCCATCACAAAGCAAATAAAAGATGTGTCGTTATTCATCTATGACATAAAAGGTAGGCTTTTAGAATCTATTTTCATTGGACCACTTGAAAAAGGCATCAAATCATTTATTTGGGATTCCCAAAAAAATCCAAGTGGTGTATATTTTTCAGTCCTAGAAACAACTAATCAAGTGATAACCAGAAAAATTCTTCTTGTAAAATGAAATCCTTAGAACTTGAGAACTATGAAATATTAAATGATATGATTCTATTAAAATGGAATGATGGTTCTGAAAATGTACTTAGCTTAAAAAATTTAAGAAACTCCTGCCCTTGTGCCCACTGTTCAGGAGAAACTGATGTGTTTGGCAATATTTATAAAGGGCCTGAACAGATTCTAAATGAGGATAGCTATGTCATTACGGGAATTCAACCAGTTGGCTATTATGCCATAAGACCATTTTGGAAAGACCAGCATAAAGATGGAATATTTTCTTATGAATTTTTAAAAAGGTTATGCGACAAGTACGACAAAACATAAACATTAAAATATTTATATATTTTTTCCCACTTATTCTAATATCACAAGAATTCGAGCTTAAGGAAATTCAGCTTTCAGGATTGATAAATGATAAAGACCAAGAAATATCAGGAATGGATTGGTACAAGAATAAATTATTTCTTTTACCAGAAAATCAAAATGGATTTTTGTTCGTTTTAGAGAAAAATGAAATTATAAATGCCATCAACGCTGATGATGGAAAAATCATAAGGCCCCAAAAAACACGATTTATTGCGCCAGATTATTCAGAATTAATACAAGGATTTGACGGTTTTGAAGCAATAAGCTTTAAGAAAAAAAATGTATACATAAGCATAGAGGCAGAGTATGATGGAGTAATGATGGGTTATCTCATTTGGGGGAAAATTAATTCAAGGTCGAATGAAATAAAAATCCCTGAAACAAATATCAAACAAATTGAAACACCCATACAACTCAAGAATATTTCATTTGAAAGTTTACTGCATTACAAAAAGGATGTTCTGATGATGTATGAGGCAAATGGATTCAATCTTCAACCAGAGGGAGCATCACACATTCTGTTTTCTTCAAAAAATAAAGTAATTAAAGAATTGCTCTGCAGTAATGTTGAATATCGCATAACTGATGTAACAAAACTCGATGGAAAAAACAGATTTTGGGCCATTAATTATTTTTGGCCTGGAGACAAAAAACTATTAAAGCCTTCTCGCGATATCATTCTGGAAAAAACTAAAGAAGGTAAAACACATAAAGAATCTGATGTAGTAGAACGTTTAATAGAATTTGAAATAAAAGACAATAATATCGTTTTTACTGATAAAGAACCAATGCAATTAGAATTAGAAAAAAATAACCCTAGAAATTGGGAAGCCATCGCTCGATTGGAAGACAAAGGATTGTTGATTGCTACAGATAAACATCCCAGAATGATATTTGGCTTCATATCTTTTAAATGAAGTTTTTTAATTTTATTATTCCCATTATTATTTTTTTCACATTTGGATGTAGAAATCAGAATTCTGAACAGTATGTTCTAATGATATCGTTTGATGGATTTAGGTCTGATTACATCGATTGGTATGAAACTCCCAACATAGACAAATTTGTTAGTGCTGGTGTTATTTCAGAAGGACTGATTCCTGTTTTTGTTTCAAAAACTTTCCCAAACCACTACAGCATCGCAACAGGTCTTTATGTTGAAAACCATGGACTTATTGGAAATCACTTCTACGACCCTGTGCTGAATGATAATTATTCTCTTAGTAATAGGAAAAAGGTTGAAGACCCAAGGTTCTATGGCGGTGAACCCATTTGGGTAACAGCAGAAAAAAATGGTATAAAAACTGCATCTTATTTTTGGGTCGGGTCTGAAGCTCCAATCATGGGGACGTACCCATCAAAATGGAAAAGGTATGAACATAATTTTCCTTTTGAATCAAGAATCGATTCTGTAGTATCATGGCTAGCCCTTCCAGAAAAAGAAAGACCGCGCTTATCTTTGCTTTACTTTCACGAACCGGATGAAACAGGTCATAATAAGGGACCTAAAAGCAAAGAAACAGAACAAAAGGTAATGCAACTTGACTCTTTATTTGGCGACCTAATTAGAAAACTAAAAGTTCTTGAAGTGTCATCTCGGCTTAACATAATAATCCTATCAGATCATGGAATGACAGAAATCAGTTCAGACCGAACCATAGACATTTCTAAACATATCGACATAAGCAATGTAAAACAAGAAGGCTCTGGGCCTTATTCATTCTTGTTTGATATTGATGATTCTAAAAAAGAAAAACTTGTCAAGTCCTTAAATGAGATTCCACACTTAAAAGCGTATGAAAAAATCAATATTCCAAACCGTTATCATTTCAAAAATCATCATAGGATCAAGGAAGTGCTTTTAATAGCTGATGAAGGTTGGTACATTAAAAATCAAGCTATAAGTAGCAGGTCAAGCGCGGGAGCCTACATACCAAAAGGTGGTACCCACGGATACGATAATCAATTGAAAAGCATGCATGCACTATTTGCTGCAAGTGGGCCTATGATAAAATCTGGTTTGGTGGTTCCACCATTTGAGAATGTGAATATTTATCCACTCATATGTCAAATTCTAAATATTCCACCTAATGAAAAAATAGATGGAAAGGTTGAAAACATCATCCATATTTTAGACATATGATTAAGTTCGTGAAGTTAATACTTACTCTAGGACTTTTGAAACAGACCATCTTAGCCTGGGGAAGTACTGGACACCGTATTGTTGGTAAGGTAGCAGAATCCTATCTCACAAAAAATGCAAAAATGCAAATCAAGAAACTAATGGGACATCATGACCTCTCACGATTCAGCGTATGGGCAGATCAAATAAAATCAGACCCAACTTGGAAACACGCAAATAACTGGCATTGGTGTACCGTCCCTGATGGTGAATCTTACCAAAAAGGTAAACACGGTGGCTTAGCAGTTGAGAAAGTGAAAGAATTCATTTTAACTTTAAAAAGTAAACAAGCTACAAAAGAGAAGAAGCAGATTGCGTTAAAATTCCTTGTTCATTTAATTGGGGATCTGCACCAGCCTCTCCATGTTGGTAATGGCAGTGATCGTGGAGGAAATGACGTTAAGCTTCAATGGTTTGGAGAATCAACCAATCTACATAGTATTTGGGATACTGAGCTAATAGATCATCAAAAGTTAAGTTACACTGAATACTCCTCATATCTAATGCTTGATGAAGACAGAGGCCAAATAAGAAATTGGCAGGCTGATAGTGTTTTGGTTTACGTACATGAATCAAGGGATCTTCGTAACCAGTGTTATGAGTATGACAAGACAAACCTAAAATGGGAATACTTTTACGTTAACAAGTCACTGCTTGAGCAGAGATTATTTCAAGGAGGCATACGACTGTCTGGTGAATTGAATAGAATTTTCAAATGATTTTCAATCAATTTTAGTCTGATTTAATATTTCATCCATTCTTCTTGATACTTCATCCTGATTACCAAGATAAAAACTATTGATTGGATTTAATTCTTTATCTAATTCATAAACTAAAGGTACACCTGTAGGTATGTTAAGCTTCATAATCTCTTCATCGGAAATCTTATCGAGATATTTTACAAGCGCTCTTAGAGAATTTCCATGGGCTACTATCAATATCCTCTTTTTTAAATTTATACTGGGCATTATACTATCGAACCAATATGGAAGAAACCGATTAACCGTATCCTTGAGGCATTCAGATCCTGGTAGTTTATCTTGTGATAATTGCGAATAAAGATCATCTTTGCTAGGGTGCCTTGGGTCATCAATATCTAATTTTGGAGGTGAGACATCGTAGCTTCTTCGCCATAGGTGTACTTGTTCATCTCCAAACTTTTTCGCAGTGTCTTTCTTATTCAATCCTTGCAGTGCACCATAGTGTCTCTCATTTAGTCTCCAACTAGATTGAACAGGGATATCTTTCAATCCCATTTCATTAATGCAAATTTTCATTGTCCGCTTAGCCCTTTTCAAAAATGATGTATGTATCTCATCAAAAACATAACCTGTTTCTCTAAGCAAAGCTCCTGAGTTTTTTGCTTCTTCTTTTCCCTTAACTGTAAGGTCAACATCTGTCCATCCGGTAAATCTGTTTTCTAAATTCCATTGGCTTTCACCATGTCGTAATAAAACTAATCTAGTCATTTATTTTTTTATTTTTTATAAAATAATAGCATTAGAAATTCTTATCCTATCATAGTCTACAAAAGTGATTTTTTCATATATTTAGATAATGTGTGGAAGAAAAACACTTACCATAACGAAAAATTCAATCGTAAAAAAACTCAAAGTTGACGAATGGAAAATCAGGGACTATCGCCCTAGCTACAACATATGCCCAACACAATATTCACCAGTCCTGATAATGAAAGAGAAAAAAAGAATCGTAAGGTCAATGAAATGGGGACTCATCCCTGAATGGTCAAAAAATGATTCCTTTTCATCAAAGATGATAAACGCGCGGGCGGAAACATTATCAGAAAAACCATCTTTTAAGAACTTAATACACAGAAGAAGATGTGTCGTTTTAGCAGATGGATATTTTGAATGGAAAAGAGTTAATAGAGAGAAAATCCCATACTACATTAACCCATCTAATGAACCCCTATTCCTAATGGCTGGCCTATGGACAATATGGAGATCAGATACTTCTGTTGTCCAAACCTATACCATAATAACTATCCCTGCTACAAATATCATAGCACATATTCATCATAGAATGCCATTAATTTTATGTCCTAGTAAGGTCAACAAATGGATTGACTGTGAAAAATATTATCACATAGAAATAGATAAGTCGTTAGAAAACTCAAAGTTAAATCTATCCCAGGCAAGAGTAGGAGAATATGTAAATAATGCATCAAACAATTCAGCTAAGTGTATTGAGCCAAATGTAGGTTCTAAAAGTTTAAAGCAGTCCGTTCAAACCAAAATCTAACATACATCTAATTAATTACAAATTTTAACAAGGTAACCTTCAACGATAAAATATGTTTGAATGATAGCAAAGAATAAATTTTGAGATTAAATGATAATTTAATAGAAAGCTAATTTGTTTGCTTTTTTATATTGTACTTTTCAACAAAAAATTGAATAAAAACAAGAATATTTTTTTTAATCAAATTAGTATTTAATCCTAACATCATTCCAAAACTTATTCTTATAATTAAAGGTCAATATTTGACATTATTAATAAAGTAACTAAGGAGATATACATGAATTGTTCTCAGCGAATTCTTGCGGGTCTTCTCTTCTTTTCCATAGCAACACAACTCTTTGCGCAAATGACAGTCTCAGGTATTGTCAAGGACTCCCAAACGGGAGAAGCGCTCGCAGGAGCTAATGTCGTGGTAGATGGAACTGGTAATGGAGCAGCTGCAGGTTCAAATGGTCAATTTACAGTCAATAATGTTCCAAGTGGTGCTTCTTTAACTGCATCAATGATTGGATATACAAGCGTTTCAATGGAAGCATCTAGCTCCATGACTTTTAGGCTTGCACCATCCGCACTTGAAATGTCAGGCTTAGAAGTGCTTGCTTCTCGAGCAGATGAGAAAACACCTGTTGCATATACAACTGTTACCAAGGCAGAAATGGAAGCACGGTTGGGATCGCAAGACATACCTATGTCTTTAAATACCACACCAAGTGTTTATGCGACACAACAAGGTGGTGGTGCTGGAGATGCACGTATAAACGTACGTGGTTTTAACCAAAGAAACGTTGCAGTTATGATCAATGGTGTTCCCCAAAATGATATGGAAAATGGTTGGGTATACTGGTCTAACTGGGATGGAGTTGGTGATGCAACATCATCAATACAGATGCAACGAGGTTTAAGCGCTGTAAATCTTGCAACACCATCAATTGGTGGAACAATGAACATCATCACCGATCCTGCGGCACATAAGAGTGGCGGAAAATTTAAACAGGAGCTAGGTGCAGGCTCATTCTTAAAAACGACCCTAAATTATAATACTGGTCTTATAATGGATGACAAACTAGCGCTAAGTGCAACATTAGTTAGAAAAACTGGAGAAGGGATCATTGATGCAACTTGGACTGACGCTTGGGCGTATTATTTTGGTGCAAGTTTCCAAATGAATGAAAAAAACAGATTTGAGCTTTATGCTGTTGGTGCTCCACAAAGACATGGACAGAACCTTTACAAGCAAAATACTGCTACATACGCACAAGAACTTGCTGCAGATATGGAAGACCATGACGCATCATCCTATGCTGCGGGTGCGAAGTTTGAAACAGAAGGTGGAAGAATGTTTAACCAAAACTGGGCACCTGTTAGTTCATCATATACAGGGAAACAGTATTGGTATATGTACGGCGTTGGTGGATTATTTGGAGGCGGTGAAACCCAAGACCGGCATGATCCAAACTTTCTAAATGAAAGGGAAAATTTCTTTCACAAGCCACTTGTAAACTTCAACCACTATCTTACTTTAAATGATAAAATGAGACTATCTTCCGTATTATATTGGTCAGGTGGCTCAGGTGGTGGTACAGGAACTTATGGTAGTGTCAGTAGAAAACCCGCAGTTGAAGGAAATAATTGGTGGGCAAGTTCACCCTGGCAATGGGATTGGGATGCTGAGATTGCTCAAAATTCTTCTAACATAGACTCGGCTTACTCTACTAGCGAAAATCGTTCCACGGGAATTCTTCGTAATTCAATAAACAGACAGGATACTTATGGCTTAATTTCAAAGTTAAACTTTGACCTAAATGAATCAATAAAACTTCAAGCGGGAGTAGACTGGAGAACTGCCGGAATTGAACATGCAAGAGAAGTGCGAGATTTGTTAGGAGGTGATTATTATGTTGACTTTGCTGATGACAATGCGCCAGATGGTAAAGTTGTTAGACTTGGTGACAAAATTGCTTACAGCAACATAACAACCGTTGATTGGTTAGGTTTCTTTGGTCAAGGGACTTACTCTTCAGGTGCGCTCTCTGCATATGGTATGTTTGGCTGGTCACAAATAGCATATACATACCAAGATTCATTTACTGTAGCAAAAGCTGTCATTGATCACGGAGATGCCATCACAGCTACTCAGTTAAAAGGTGGGGTTATGTATGATCTAAATGACAATATAAGTCTTTTTGCAAACTACGGACTTGTTGAAAAACCACCTATTATGGACAATGTTATCTACTTTGATGGAACAGTAGCTTCAAACCCTGAAAATGAAAAATTCTCAAGCCTTGAAGGTGGTGTGAATTATAGTTCAGGTGCAATGGCTGTAAAAGCAAATTACTACTTAACAAAATGGATGGATCGCAACCTTACAAAATCAGTAACGACAGGACAAGGGTCTAGTGGTGATACTGACGTGATATTCTTAACTGGTGTTGACCAAGATCATTCTGGACTTGAGGTTGAAGCTTCAATGCAAGTCATTGACATGCTCAGATTGGATGCGGCATTTGGAATGGGTAATTGGCAATTTGTTGGTGATGCAAGTGGTGAATACCAAGAGGCTGAATTTGATAGTTTAGGGAATCAAACGGGTCAAACATCAACAACATATAGCTATGCTTTAGAAGGCCTCTATGTTGGAGACATGCCTCAGACTGGGTTAAGTTTTGGTGCAACACTAACACCACTACAAGGTCTCAGCATACAGGCTCTCTTGAATTACTATGATAAGAATTATTCTGATTGGAGTCCTTCAGCGAGGGAATATAGTGGGGATGATAGCGATGCAGACAGGGCACAGGTTTATATGGCACCTTCATATAGTAAACTAAACCTACATGTTAATTATGACCTGCCAATCGATATAGCAGGAACAAAAATATCTGCATTCTTACATGTTTTTAATGCATTAGACGCTGTCTATGTTCAAGATGCCGTTGATAATAGTCAATATAATGGATATTACATTGAAGATGACAATGACAATGTCTTAAACTCTCACTCTGCATCTACAGCTGAAGTATTTCTGGGTACTCCAAGATACTTCAATGCTGGTTTAACAGTTCGTTTCTAATAAACGAAAACTTATGTTAAGTAATAAAAAAGCCCCAGTAGGGGCTTTTTTATTATTTAAAAGATATCAAATATATCGGGAAGGTCTATATCAAATATCTCGAAAATCTTATCCTGTAGATTAACACCAAACATAAGACCTATTGATGTCCAGTGAGTGTTTGTAGTTTCATCAATAATTCCCCATACGCGGTTATGCTGCATTGTTAAACCAATAATTATTGGGGTAGGTAATAGATTAAATACTGTTGACCCACCTAAGGAAAGGCCATACCCCGGAGATACTAATCCTAACCCAAGTTTGATTCCGGTCTCCAAATTACTTGGGACCCATGACCATGCTATGCGAGGGTCTATCTGAGCAGTTAAAAAATATCCTATGGTTTGAAAGTTTTGACCCTCTAGTTCTGAGTAAAAATCAAACCAATTAATATCCAGACCAACATCAATATTCTTTCCATCTAATTTGAATAGATTTTGACGACCCAAAGAAAAGGAATAAGTAATTCCTGCATTGTGGCCTTCTAAAGTTTCTTCAATCAAGAAAGGTTGCCCATATCCCAAGGTTAAGTATGATTTTGGCCCGGTACCCAACACAGAATCTTGAAGAGCTCGCTTAGCATCTCTTGCTTTTTTCCTTGCTTCTTTTCTAGCTAGTTTAGCTTCTTTTTTAGCTTCTTTTGCTTGATCCTGTGCGTAATCTTCGATATCTTTAGTTTTCTTGATAGCATCAAGCGTTGCGGTAGCTGATGCAGCTTCTAATCTTGCTCTTTCAGCTTCTCGCTCTGCATCATACAATTGCTCTACTGCTTTTTGTGCCTCAATCTTTGCCTTTTCCATCCTCTCTTTAAATAGTTCAACATCTCTAGCTTGACCCTCAGCCTTACGCATAAGCTTTGTAGCAGTTCTTGCTCTTTCATTTGCCTCATTTAATGCTTCTCTAGCCCTTTGGAGCTCTTCATCTGCTTTGTTTAAAGCATCTTCCGCTCTAGAAGCAAATTCCAAAGCAAGCTCTAAACTCTGCAAGTCCTGAAGACCTCTATCAATTATATCTCTTCCTGTCCATTCATATCTATAAGCGTATTTATCAGGCGGCATATAGGGTATGATCTTCCTTTCTAATTCTTTTCCATTTTTATCTTTTATTACACGTACGGTCTCTTCAAGGTTTCTATCATGATTAAATTCTTTAGTCTCTATTATTTCATTCTCCGCATTGAAATACTGAATCATTTTTAAAAATGCACCTTTTTCCCAAAATAGTAAATGTCTGCCAACAAAAATACCCTCCGAATCAAAGTAAGATGATTCTGTAACCTCTGAAAAAAGTTTATCCTCTTTCAGAACCGTATAATTAAAATTATAGGAAAAATATTCAAATCCAACTGAGTCACTAAAGGAAACCTCTTTAGGTCGACCATCACTTCTGCTCTTGAATTTTGCAACCCAACCAGATCGCATATAACTTAATTGATTTGAATAAAGATTTGGGTCAAGCTTTGACACATTTCCATTTTCATGGAATCGGACTTGATACTCTGACCTTGCTCCCGATCGTGACCAAATAATGTCATATGTTATTTTCCGTTTTTTATCTTTACCAAATTTTGTTACAGTTTTGATTCGGTTATCTTTATTGAAAATGGCCATATAATAAGTCTGTCCATAAAACTCATGCGGCTCTCCACGCAGGTCTAAAACTCTCCTGTATGGATTCCAATATTTATAGTATTCTACTCGAAGTGTTGATACAACATTCGCATTGGTATCTTTTTCATTCCCGAAAAGAAGGAGTACATCAAAAATAAGAAATATAAAAAAGAATAATCGTAATCGATTTATCAGGCCATCCCCCAACTCATCAAAACTATTATGACAAAGAATAGTGAGAAGCCAACCCAACTTCCTACTTGAAATTTTTTATTAAAATCAATTACATCCTCATCCAGAGTTTGATAATTCAGTACAATTGTCTCATTATCTCCTTCCTCAACAAAAATATCGAGTCTTCCCATTATAAGAATGTCATTCATTAATTTTTCTTTTGAGGTCAAAGCATTCGAATCTTCACTGTAATTATTTGGGAAATATCCTACCTTGTGCCAACCAGGCAAAACGTCTACCTTGTTTTTTAATGGAGAATATCCTACAAGATGCCCATCAACATATATTGGCAACCCTTTTGTATCGCAAATAATTTCCAAGGTTGTTCTCTCCCTTGCATCTTTCCATGATGTTGGATGTGCTTTTTTTTTTGCATCTTTTGGATTAGGAAAAACAAATGAGGGATTTACTTCTTTTTCTTTAACATAGTCTGAAAAAGTTAAAACAATTATTACTTTTTTACCTTCATCGTCTAAAATAACATCAAACATTCCTATTTCACGATTAATTTGAATTGATAGCTGCAATGAACTTTGAGACCAGAGCTGTTGTACATCTTGAACTGGATAAGCGATTAAATCATTAAAGAATGTTACCTCAGGTTTTATTACATTATAGAAGTTTAGAAGGAACCAATTTTTTTGCTCTATCCAGCTAGATATATCTGACCTTTCAATTAAGCTCGACAGTTCGAATTCCATTCTTAAGCCTGTCTCCGTTGTATTCATTTTTGAAGATACAAAAAATGGCAAGTCTTGGCTTGATAAATGCGAGCTAAAAAAAATCAAAATTATTATTCCCAAAGATCTAGCTTTGAAAAAAGAACTTGATAATCTTTTACTCAGATTCCTCATCTCTTAGGGAAAGATTAATTCTAATATTTTGAGTTTTCCCCTTTGGAACATATATGTCCTGATAGTCAGGTATATCCATCGCAAACTTAGGGCGTGGTGAATTTGGGTCAACGACTCTTACTCTATGCCAACCTGGTGTAACTGCTAACTTTTTTGGGATTGGTGTTTTCCCAATTAGAGATCCATCAATGTAAACATTCGCACCTTCTAGGTTACAAGCAAGCCTCAGAAATGTCTTTCGCTTTGACAAATCAGGAGGTAGCAATTTGACCTCATTTTCATTTGAAAGTTTTCGGGTTTCTCTTTTGACTTGTGTAGTAATAGGGGTTTGATTTAGTAACTCCTTAGCAGTCTCACGAGCTTGTTGCATAACACTACCAAATTCTTGATTTACATCAAAGGTCTTTTTATCTAGCGAAGTAACCACAACTGGTTTTTGACCATCCAAGGCTCTTTTCAATTCATTATAGGTTCCTTCTCCAACAATTCCATCTACATTAGTAGTATTAAAACCTCTATCCAATTGGAACTGAATAACAGCATCTTCTGTAATTGGTCCGAAACTTCCATCAATGCCATCTTTGAATACACCACCTTCTCCTAAATCATATCCTAAGAAAGTTAGAGCTTCTTGCAAAGGCTTTACATCCTTTGGCCTTCGAACACCTGTCATAAGGAATCCTTTATCTAGAATAAAAGAGATGTCTATAGATTCCCTGCTTAGTTGTTTTCTCTTAGGAGGTGGAGGCCCACTAATCTCTATCTTATCCCTTTTTATGATAACTAAAGGCTTAGGTTCTTCTTTGGCTATGTCTAATTGATTATTGGCATTAGCTTTTTGTTCATCTTGTTTATCTGTGAGACTATCTTCTGTTGAATACCAATTACTATACCATACAAAATATTTTTCAGGTCCATATTTATCTCTGGCATAAACAAAAGAATCATAAAAAGGTGAACCTTTAGCTTCTTCTTTTGGTAAAGAGAAAACCCTATTTTCATTACTATTTTCAGATACTTTAACATTAGATCGAATACTATCACTTAATGACTCCCATACCTGAATAAGAATAATCCTACTTGCTGAAGAATGAAATATTTCAAAATCTTCAATAGGCCTTTGAAATAAATATCCAATCTGAACAGATTCATTATTTTCAGTAATCTCTATATCAATCAGTGGTGGCTCAATTACAATGTAATCAACAGCGGTTGGACTTAGGTATGAACTATTTAGAGTAACATAAAACCAATTTTCTTGTCCAGACCACCCAGCAATATTATCTAAATCCAAAACAGAACTATTAACTATGCGAATCAATGTACCGTTGCTTTTGGTATGTGATGTAATTAATTGCACCTGGTTACTCATACCAATGGACAAAACAATAAGAAATGAACTAAATGCTTGAATATATTTAATTCTTAAGGTCATTTAATTTTTCTCTTAGTTCTGTTATGGCATTCAACTCTTGCATTGGGTTTTCACCATTTGATTCTTTTTCACGAATTTTTGCACGTAATTGATATATTTTTTCTTTTATAGGATTAGATTTTAAGATTATAAGACAGTCAGACACAATTTCTTCAATCTCACCGCTTTGATTTTTTGAAAATAAGATTTTGGTAATTGAATCCCTCTCCTGCTTATCTTGAAAATACTCGATTATTGAAGATGATTCCACATTCAAATCTTCATCTATCAATATTTTTGCAAGTTTATGCAATAATGGTGATTTAAATAAACTTAATTCAATTCGATCAATTACATATTTTCTTATTGAAGAATTATCATTTATTAATAATTTTAGCAATTCAATCTGTGCTTTTTCAATTTTACTGGAAAATAGAATATCATCCTTGACTTTAGAATCATTTCCCAAATTTCTCGGAAGATTAACTCTTTGTGTATTCACTAATCGAATGAAATCACGTTCATCAACAGAGAGTTTTTGCGATAAACTCTTTACAATGTCATTGCGGATAACTCCATTATCTATTACTTTTATTTCTCTTGCGAGATCTTCTAAATATTTTTGTCGATTTGCACCAGATAAGGAAAGGCCATCATTAAAATCCAAATGGTAGTCTATGAAATCTATAGAATTATTAATAGAATCCATAACTGAGTTTTTCCCATTTTTACTTATCCAATCATCTGGGTCTAATCCTTTGGGAGGCCTTACTACAGAAGGGATTAACCCTGACTTTAATAAAATCCATCCTGCCCTTATGACCGCATTCCCTCCAGCTTTATCTCCATCATAGAGTAAAATAATTTTTTTTGTTAATCTAGAGATTGCGATTGCGTGCTTAGAGGTAAATGCTGTTCCTGAAACTGATAGAACAGGATGAATATCATTCTGATAAAGCTTTAGGAAGTCCATATAGCCCTCTACTAAAATAACATATCCCTCTTTTCTAATCGAATCTCTAGTTGCTTGTAATCCATAAAAGACATTACTCTTTTTATATAGAGGGGTTTCAGGTGAATTCAAATATTTGGCATTGTCGTCATTATCGAATATCCTACCTCCAAATGCTATTGCCTTACCTGAGGGATGAAATATTGGAAACATTATTCTAGATTTAAATCGGTCGAAAATTCCGTTTTTTGTCTCAGTAAACAAACCAGATTGCAATATTTGTGCTTTTGTAAAACCATTACCTTTACATCTTTTAGTTAGTTGGTCCCAACTGTTCTTGGCATAACCAATTTTAAATTGCTTTATCATATCTATACTTAATCCTCTATCCAATAAATACGCCAAGGGTTCTTTTCCAGAACTAGAGAATAAGTTCTCCTGATATAAATCAAGGGCAATCTCATGTAGCATATAAAGAGAAGAAAAAAGATCATTAGCCTCATTATCCTTTTCAACAGTGATTGGTATGTTATATCTGTCTGCTAAAAGTTTAACTGCATCGGGGAATGGTATTTGCTGATAATCCATTAAGAAAGAGAAAACATTTCCTCCGGCGTTACATCCAAAGCAATAGTATATCTGTTTACCAGGTGCAACGCTAAAAGATGGTGTTTTTTCATCATGGAATGGACACAAACCGAAAAAGTTAGGCCCTTTTTGTTTTAAATCTACATATTGTGATACTACATCAACAATATCAGATGAGTCTCTGACTCTATCTATAATGTTTTGTGATATTCTTGACATTAGGGCTGAGTAATTTGTTTGATATATGACTCACCAATCAATATTGGATCCTCCCAATTAAAAAAATCAACCACTGATATTCTAACTTCATTCCCAAATTTTGCAATTTTAGAATTTTTTTCAATTATCATAGTCCATTTACGAAGTGGCAGCAATGTGATAAACCAAATAAAGATTGTTGTAATGAAAAATCCTTTTATTAAACCAAAAGTGAATCCAAGTGTTCTATTCATTGATTGATTACTTTTTGATAATAATGCAATGTGAAACATTTTTGTGATTAACCTACTAATTAATAAGGTTACCGTAAAAAGGATAGTAAATGATAAAAAATTTACTGCCCAATCTTGTAGATGTATTATTTCCTTAAGCTTTATTTCAAGTTCAGTGGTTTTTGAAATGGAAATGGTAACCGCTAATATCAAACCCATAAGACGGCCAAATTCTTCAATCAGACCTTTTTTAAATCCGTTATACCCTAAAAATAGGATAAATAATAAAGCAAGACCATCTAGGAACCACGACATCTAATCCAATAATTCTCTTAAAAGCATGTTAGCAGTTTTACCATCTACTTCTTGCCCTCCTTGCTGCATAATCAACGGCATAACTTTTCCGATTTCAGAAATTCTTTTAACTTTAGTTTCTTTTAATATGGTTTGCACTAGTGTTTTTGTTTCTTCATAGCTCATCATTTTAGGCAAATATTCATTAAGTATTAAGAGTTCAGCTTGTTCTTTATCGGCTAGTTCCATCCTATTGGCTTTATCATACATCTCTGCCGATTCTTTTCTTTGCTTAACCAATTTTTTTATTATGGAAATACAATCACTTTCTGTAATATCATTTTTAGAATTTATTTTTTGCTCTTTTAGCTTTGATAATAACATTCTTAATGTATCCGTAGCTACTTGGTCCCCCGATTTCATCGCTGCATACATATCTGATTGTATTTTTTTTATGAATTCCATTTTACCCTTTATCAATTCTCTTCATTGATAAGAGTAAATAATCTTTATTTGTCTCAAAACCGATAAATCTCCTACCATTTTGTTTACAAGAGACCCCAACATCTCCAAATCCCATAAATGGGTCTAAGACCCAATTTAATTTAAAACTGCTAGCATTTAATATTCTTGAAATTAGTTTGAGAGGGTATCTGCCAACACTTTCTTCAAACCTTGGAAGATCTAACCAAATATTAGACTCCTCACCAATATTTTCCGAAGATTCTATTGTATTGATTCCAACTGGGTTTTGTTTAAATAAGAATTCCTCGGTTTTTGTTGCGAACCAAATATCAGAAGCTTGATCAACCCATGTTTTCGAATTTTTTGTTTTATTTTTATCTCTCCAAGTTATTCTTGATTGTATATGAAATTGGTTCGATAGAAGTCCTTGATACATCCCCGAATATTCCCATGGTGTGATTATGTAAATTGATCCTGTTTTTTGCAATACTCGATGTGATTCACTAATCCATAACTGATTCCATTGATAATATTCTTGTAATGTTTCTCCCATGGAATTATCTGAATTTAAGTCCCAACTATTCTTTGGAGGACTTGCTATGATAAGATCAATTGATTGATCGGGGATTTTTTTTAGTCCATCAATGCACTTTGTAAGAAACACGCCTTCTTTTATAATACCATCAAGCATAGCCATATCTTCAACTGTCTGGATTGCTGGAAGATATCTGTTTAAATCATCTATGGTCAAACCAGGGAAAGGCTCATTGGGATTATTATAGTGATATATCTTGTTTTTTTCAGATGAAATTGACATATTAAAATTTAGTTAAAATTATTCATTTAATCTTCTGAGAATATCTTGTTCAATTGCATAAAAGCGACTAAGGTTATTGAAAACATTAAAATCGTTTGTATCAACTATCAGTACAGGTATGTCATTTAATGAGTTAATCCAGCGTTCATAAGTTAAATTGAGTGTATGAAGATATTCTAAATCAATAGATTTTTCATACTCTCTTCCTCTAGTTTTTATTCTCTTTAATAGAGTATCCGTAGTGGCTTTTAAGTAAATGATAAGATCAGGTTTGCGCAATTGAGCAACCATAATAGAAAAGAGTCCACAATAACTCCTCCAATCTCGTTTAGACATTTTACCAATCTTATACAAATTCCATGCGAAAATCTCTTTATCTTCATATATTGTTCTGTCTTGCATTATTCCTTTGGACATAGAATCCATTTTAATTTGTGCTTTAAACCTTGTATATAAAAAATATATCTGGAGATTAAAACCCCATCTTCGCATATTAGTGTAAAAATCATCTAAGTATGGATTGTTTTGCACAGATTCATAAAATGGCTCAAAAGAAAGTCTATCACACATAAGTTTTGTGAATGTTGTCTTCCCCACCCCGATATTACCAGCGAGACCAATGAAAGGTGAGTTTTGTTTATTTTTCTGCATATTAATAAAAATGAAAGAATTAATTAAATCTTTATAAATGTATTCTTGCACCATAATAAATAATTTTTAATAATTAAACTATGAAAAATAAACAAAAAGTACTTTTTATATGTACTGGTAATAGTTGCCGTTCGCAAATTGCAGAGGGATTATTACGCAATATGGAAAGAAATAACTTTGAAGTTTTCAGTGCAGGAAGTCACCCAAGCCGTGTTCATCCAGCTGCCATTACCGTAATGAAAGAAAAAGGAATTGATATTTCAAACCATTCATCAGATGGCATAGATAAATATTTAGAGGAGGATTTAGACATTGTTATCACTGTTTGTGATAATGCAAAAGAAGTATGTCCTATTTTTAAAGATACGGTAAAAAAGATGCATTGGAGCATAGAAGATCCTTTTAGAGGTTGGAAATCAAAAGAAAGTGATTTAGCTAATTTTAGAAATGCTCTAAATGAAATCGAGAAACATATTAAAAGTTCATTAGTATAGGTTAAAGAATGATTAAAAAAGTCATAATATATTTATTTTGTTTTGTTTCGCACATCTGTGCAGGAGAAATATCAGTTTCAATATCTGAATCACTTGTTAATGATTATCTTAAATTAATTGATAGTCATGAGATTCCTAAAGGGGGGAAAAATGACCAAGCTTTTTGGTCAATAATCGACCCTTATGTGAAATTTGAAAAAGGGAAAGCAAGTTTCTACGCTACTGTAAGATATAGAAAAGGAAAGATAAATATAAAAAAAAATATCAATAAGAATATGTATGTTGAATACAACTATGATGATAACATTATAAATTTAATGATAGAAAATCCAATCATAACAATGGAAAGAAAAAACCAAAGCCTTGGTAAGCTTGACATAAGCTCTCTTTATCAACAAGGTTTAAAATTTCAAGGACCTCGACCAAAAGATGAAACGATAAAATTGAAAACTGTAAAAGGAAAAATTAAAATTGAAATGAACATAAAAAAATCATTGATATACTTTGAAGAAAAAATTGTTAGAGTCGCCATTGATCTGGATTATCAATAAATAAAATTATGTCTTACACAGATTGAAAGAAAATTATAGTTAGAAACACAACAATAAATGAAAATAGTTATTTCTAAGTTACCTGATTCAGGCTGGTGGTCAGGAGGAATTCCAAAATACGAGGATAATCCAGCTATGAAAAAAGGACTCATACCAAACCACATATTAGCTGAAAAAGAGCGGAAAGTTTTGATTTCAGCCATAAAAAAAAGTGGACATAATATTCTTGAATTTGACTTTCCCCTGATATTAGACCAACAAAATCCTAAACATGATTTTGTTTTCATCAGAGATTCCTTTATTTCCAACCAAATGGGAACAGCAATCATATTAAGAGCAGGGGAACCATCAAGGAGAATTGAAAACCAAATAGTAACCAGCTATCTCGAATCACTGGATATTAAAATCATAGAAATGCCTGATAAAAAAGGAATAAGAGCTGACGGCGGAGAATTCTACTTTTGCCGTGAAGAAAATGTTCTATTTTGCGGATTAAAGAGGAATACAATGCAAGGAGCCACTTTTGTCGCCGAAAAATTCAATGTAGCTGAACTAGTAATAATTGAAGGTAATGGTTATCATCTTGACACATTCTTTACACCTGTATTAGACAAAAAAGGTTGTATCATTGCTTTAATAGCCTGTAAAAAAATGTTGTCAAAAATTTCAGAATCTAGTTTATGTCAGTTTGCTAAATCTAGAAATATTCCCTTAATTGATATTCCCCAAGTAGATTCACTTGGCACAGCAAGTAGCATAGGTAATTTTGCAGCAAATGCATTACCTCTTCCTGGGGTTTTAATAAGAGCAAATCGATTTACAGATTTAAGTGTAGAAGAAAAGTTACGCGAATTAGAAATAAAATCATTCATAACGCCAACCAGCCAATTTCAACTCAGTGGTGGATCAGTCCATTGTATTACAAATGAACTTTGACTGTTGAAGACCAAAAAATGGCTAACAAATCTTATTTTTGTATAATTAAAAACCTATTCCAGCACGAACATTAAAAGATCCAAAATCGGATATCCCTGGTGCCAATTCTTGATCACTATCTAAAAAAACATGGCGATAAAAAACATGCGTATCTATGAACAATACTTTGAATTGAAAAGATAACTGAGCATGGACACCTGTATTTTCTATTGTGTTTTCTTCTAAAAAATTTACTATTTCTTTTTGATTTAAATTAGTTGGATCTGCTGATAAATCACCCCCTAATAATTGCTCCATTAAGTCAATGGTCATTAATGGCGTAGTTTGATATAATCCATACCCAGCACCATAAAGTAATTTAGCTTTTGCCAAAAATGGGATCCCTAATTTCAATGCATCTCTGTATGCCGTCAGGTGTACTGATGCGTTGGACCATATAAAATCATATGGCCCAATTTCTATAGGATTATTAAAATCAAATTGATATTCTGCCCATTGAGCTTGCGCATCAATCTCAAAATCAATAAAAGGAAGGACATCAATGTAAGCGAAGATACCTAGTTGATAAGGATTTTCAATTTTTGAGGTAGTCATCACGGCAGTGGACAATGTTAGATTTTTGGTCGATTGGGATGGCTCAATTACGAATTGGCCTTGTCCAAATTGCAAACCAAGACCTACAGCTCCAAAACTAATAGAGGATGAAATTAAAAAAAGTACAATTGAAATGATTTTCTTCATTCTTAATCCTTTTTTTTATTAATAAAATAAATTTATAGAGTTTACATTAACTATGACCATGAAACAAATCCCTCATTGTCAAATTCCACTTACCCTAAATAAATTGCAGTACAATATTTATTAATGAAACAATACTTTATTCTAATTTTCCTAGTGGTCTTTAGCACCTCTTCATCACAAGGAGTTCTTTGGCCCACAACTCTTGAAAAGCACTTTACTTCAAACTTTGGTGAAAATAGAGATGATCATTTTCATATGGGCATTGATATAAAGACCAAAGGGAAGATAGGGATGGAAGTGCTTGCAGTTGAAGACGGTTACATTAGTAGAATACGTTCCAATTATAATGGTTATGGTAAAGCTATCTACCAGAGAACAATCACAGGACACGAAGTCGTTTATGGCCATCTAGAATCATTTACACCTATTATCGAAAAGGTTTGGAGACTTCAACAGGCAAAGCGTTTGAGTTATAATGTTGATACTCAATTTTCTTCTAGAGAATTCCCTTTAAAAAAAGGAGATCTAATAGGCTATTCAGGGAATACAGGTCATTCCTTCGCACCTCATATACATTTTGAATATCGAAATAGTAAAAGCATTCCACTAAATCCATTGACCTCAGCCTATAATTTAGAAGATCAAATTAGACCTATTCCAAAAGAGCTGGCTTTTATTCCAATTTCACAGGGCGCCTTAATCAATGCAAGCCCTTTAACAAACATCATACCATTATTTCGAGACAAACAAGGGATATATCATTTTGCAGGAGATACAATTAGTATTTTTGGAGAATTTGGGCTTGCTTTAAATGCGATTGACAAAAGAGAGGGAACCAGAAATAAATACCAATTTCACAAAGCTGAGCTATTTATTGATGGTGAACTAGAATTTGAAATTAGCTATGATAAAATACCATTTAATCAGGGAAAACACGCCAAAACGATTATTCAATATGACCTAAAAAGAAAAAATCTTGGTGAATTCCAAAAATTATACCGCCTACCTGAGCATAAAAAAACTTCAATTCACAAAACTGATAAATCTGGAATTCTGGGTCTTTCTCCTGGCTACCATAGTGTTGAAATCAAAATCCATGACGCATATAGGAATAAGACAATTGTAAAGGGTGTACTGGCAGGTACATTCCCAATGAGCCTTGATGTTGAGGAAGTCTTTAGAGATAATAAAATTATTATTTTAGCATTGACACCCAAAAGAGGTGGACTTGCAGTTCGTGATGCTGTAATCTATAATTTCACACCCTATGGTTTCCCAGATCAAAAAGTTGAAATAGTACATTCGGAGCAAGTTAAAAAAAGCCTGCATGTAACACTTCCACTTTCAATGATAAATAATAGGGCATTACAAATTATTGGCATTAACCAGATAGGTGGTATGGTTGAGCCATTTCACTGGACAAGCATTAAATCAAAAATCAGTGTAATTGATATAAATCCAGATTTAAAAATATCCAATACGGAAAGAGGAATTTTCTTTCAAATAGATATTGATCATTTTGTTCCCGCCATAGCTAGACTAAGACTTGCAAATGACAATACATTTATGTCCTATGATATGAACCAGATTAGGCCAAATACATTTATTACTGAAAAATTATCACACAACGTCGTTGAAAACATGAAATACATTGACGTGGAATTAGCCAACGGAAACCTTTCAAGAGAAACACGTTTTTTATATCCTTTGGAATTTGTGGGACCTGGTAAAGAATATGTTGCATTTTCTAATGATAGAAATTGCTCTATAAAAACAAAGCCTGGGACATTTTTTCAAAATAATGTAGTATGGATTGATAAAGTTGAGGATCATGTAAAAGTAAATGATGGTTTTCATATGTCCTCTGTATATCAAATACAACCCTACGACCTCGCTTTGAAAGGAAATTTTCAAGTTAGCATAAGATATCCAAGAGACCTAATTGAACACTCCAATCTTGGAATATATTATTTTGATCAAAAGTCTGAAAAGTGGGTATATGCAAAATCAGAAAATAATCGTAGAAAACAAACTATTACTGCTGAATTGTCAAATATGGACGCTGTAACTATCATACAAGACCTTGACTCTCCAAAAATTAAAAAACTATTCCCTGGTAATGGAGGCCAATATCAGAGCGTAGATGTAAATAGAATCAAAATAGAATTAGAAGATAGCATATCTGGCATAGAATCAGAAGAAAGCTCATTTGAACTTACCCTCAATGGAAATAAATTGTACCCTGCATACCAACCACTCAAAAAAACCATTTCGTACAACTTGGATAGGCCCTTAGAAAAAGGCTCACATCAAATTGATTTTATGGTTAAAGATAAATTAGGTAATAAAACAAATAAAACAATCTATTTTTCAGTTTATTAGTGTTTTTTCCTTATAAAGATGATAACCCTAGAGTATTATATCCTTTTGTTACATATTCAATAATCATTTTAAACATAATTGTATTTTTATTTCAATTCTATGTTTCAGGAAATAATCCGAATATGGGTCGGTCATTAATTTTGAAATTTGGATTTGTGCCCAATAACTTTAATCCCATGGACATCATTACTTCAATGTTCATGCATGGTGGATTTGGACACATAATTGGTAATATGTGGTTTTTATATATTTTTGGAGATAATATTGAGAGTATTCTCGGACATATAAGATTTTTAAATTTTTACGTATTTTGCGGTATTGCCGCAACTATGACACAATTTTTCATAGATTCATCATCTGCCATTCCAATGGTTGGAGCAAGTGGAGCCATTGCAGGTATATTAGGTGCATATATGCTAAAATTCCCTAAGGCTAAAGTATATGTTCTTGCCATAATAATTTTCTTTATTACGAGGTTAATTGTTCCAGCTCGGATTGTATTAGGCTTTTGGTTTTTGATACAATTGTCAGAAGGATTAAATAACATTGGAATAAATACCACTGGTGGTGTTGCTTGGTTTGCACACATTGGAGGATTTATCTTTGGTATAGGCACAATAAGAATATTTCAAACTTTTCGGTTTAAGTATAATGAAGAAAAAACTTACTGACATGGCTATCGCAATGCGTGAAAAATCGCATTCTCCATACTCAAAATACAAAGTCGGGGCTGCAGTACAAACAGAAAATGGATTAATATTTGGAGGATGTAATATTGAGTCTTCAAGCTATGGCCTCACATGTTGTGCAGAAAGAGTAGCCATTTATAACGCAATTTCAGCAGGATATAAAAAAATTACATCTTTAGCAGTCGCTACAGAAAATGGTGGAATGCCTTGCGGCGCATGTAGACAAGTGATATGGGATCTCTGTAGAAATATCCCAATCTACATTTGTAATAAAACTGGCTATATGAAAACGGTTTATAGTATTGAAATTCTTCCCGATGCCTTTGATAACACATTCCTAAAATGAAACCAATTATAATGGGAATCTCTGGTGGAACTGGTTCTGGAAAAACATTCATCGCAAATCAGATAAAGAAATCGTTTGAAAAGAATGAGGTTTTGGTTCTAAATCAGGACGCTTACTATTATGATCTTGGACATATTCCCTTTGAAAAAAGAATTGATATAAATTTTGACCATCCTGATTCAATAGATATTGAATTACTTTGTACTCATATTTCCAAATTAATAAGCAGGGAAAGTGTAAAAATACCAGTTTATGATTTTTCAAGACACGTAAGAAGTGATATTATTAATATAACCTCCTTCGCTAAAATGATAATTATTGAAGGAATTTTTTCCTTGTATTACCCTGCACTTCGTAAATTATATACGATGAAAATTTTTGTTGATACACCAGAGAATATTAGACTTAAAAGAAGAATAACTAGAGATATTCTAGAAAGAGGTAGATCAAAGAAATCCGTTGAAAAACAATATATCGAATCTGTTGCACCAATGCATAAACTGTATGTGAAACCAACAAGAAAGTATGCTGACATAGTGGTACAAGGAGACGGAAACTCACAGGACATCATAAAGATAATCAAGTCAAAAATAACGTCACTAAAACGATGAATAAATCTCTTAGAAACTCGGGGTGGATAGAAGTAATCTGCGGTAGTATGTTTTCTGGGAAAACCGAAGAATTAATTCGTAGACTTCGCAGGGCAGAAATTGCAAAAATGTCAGTATCAATATTTAAACCAAATATTGATTCACGCTATAGTTCTGGACATATAGTTAGTCATAACAAAATAAAAATGCAATCTCATATTATTCATAAACCAAAAGAGATAGTTGAAAAATCTATAGATGATGCTGTTGTGGGTATTGATGAAGCACAGTTCTTTGAAGATGAACTTGTTCAAGTTTGTAAAACTTTAGCATCGGGGGGGAAACGGGTTATTGTTGCCGGACTAGATACTGATTATAGAGGAATTCCCTTTGGTCCAATGCCTAAAATAATGTGTGAAGCAGATTATTTGGATAAACTTCGAGCAATATGTGTCGTTTGCGGAAACCCAGCATCATACACTCAAAGAACTTCTCTAGACTCAGATCAAGTGGTCATAGGCGAGTTAGATAAGTATGAAGCAAGGTGTAGAAATTGTTATAAAGCTCCAAAAGATATTTAATGATGCAATTAACAGGTTTATTAGGAATCATTGTTCTGCTAGGAATAGCATTTTTATTTTCTAATAATAGAAAAGCAATTAAAATCCGTACAATAGCTTGGGGTATCGGGTTACAGGTGTTTTTTGCAATTATTATTTTAAAAGTACCATTTGTTAAAACAAAGTTTACTCAAATCGATACCATTTTTAAAAAAATCATCAGTTTCTCTGATGCAGGTAGCAATTTTCTTTTTTCTTCTTTCATTCCTGATGTAGGTTACCATGAAGCTATGGTGAATTTTGCCTTCCGAGCTTTGCCTGTGATTATATTTTTTTCAAGTCTTATTGCTGTAACATATCATTTTGGCATTATGCAATTTCTCATAAAATGGGTTGCTAAAATTATGGAAAAGAGTATGAAAACGAGTGGTGCAGAAACATTGAGCATTTCTGCAAACATCTTTGTTGGACAAACAGAGGCACCAATTCTCATTAATCCATTTATAAAAAACATGACTAAATCAGAGTTAATGGCTATTATGACTGGTGGGTTTTCAACAGCTGCAGGTTCTGTTCTGGCTTTATATGTCTTATGGCTTCAGTCTATACCAGGTATTGCAGGGCACTTGCTTGCAGCAAGCATAATGTCAGCTCCTGCTGCTTTGGCAATTGCAAAAATAATATATCCTGAAACTGAAATTTCTGAGACAATGGGTAATTTGAATTTAAGTCATGATCAAAAAGCAGTAAATGTTATGGATGCACTCGGCCAAGGAGCAACTAATGGGTTAAGGTTAGCAGCAAATGTCGCAGCAATGCTCATCGCTTTTGTATCCATAATTACGATGATTAATTATTGCTTGATTTTTTTGTTTTCAATTAATATGCAACAAATTTTAGGAATAATATTTCAGCCACTTGCTTGGTCAATGGGAATTCCTTGGAACGAAGCCAAAATAGTAGGTACCCTAATGGGAGAAAAAATAGTTTTAACAGAGTTAATAGCATATTCCAATCTAAGTGAGTTAATAAAAAACAATGAAATCTCAAATCGAAGTGCAATAATCGCAAGCTATGCTTTGTGTGGGTTTGCAAATTTTGGATCTATTGGAATTCAACTTGGAGGTATTGGAGGCATGGCACCAAATAGAAGAAAAGATATTTCAAAGCTAGGTTTTAAAGCTATGGTTGGTGGTGCATTAGCTTCATGGCTAACAGCAACAATTGCAGGTATATTATTATGAAAATCATCTTGTTATGAAGTTATTAATTATGGGTCCTCCTGGAGTTGGTAAAGGAACACAGGCTAAAAAAATTATTGAATATTTTAATATTGTGCATATATCAACAGGTTCATTACTCCGTGATGAAATTAGAAAAAATTCAAATATTGGCGTTGTAGCTAGCAGCTTTATTGATAAGGGAAGGTTGGTTCCCGATAAAACACTTCTATCGATGGTCAAAAAAAGGTTATCAGAAACAGATTGTGATAATGGATATATATTGGATGGGTTCCCAAGAACAATAGATCAAGCCTCTGGTTTAGAAAAAATCCTAGAAAAAATGGGCCATAGCCTAGATTTTGCCATAAGCTTGTATGCTGAAAAAGACGAACTTGTATCCAGATTAATAAAAAGAGGTAATGATTCTGGAAGAAGTGATGATAACATCAAAATAATAATAGAGCGCCAAAAAATTTATTGGGAACAAACCGCACCAATTTTAGATTTTTACAAGAAAAAAAATATCTTAAACAATATTAATGGTCTTGGTAAAATTAATATTGTTACGAAACGAATTTTAAAAGTTGTAGAAAAAAATGCTTAAAATAGGTCTTACAGGTGGTATCGGTTCTGGAAAAACTTCTGTTAGTAAACTGTTTAAAAAATGGGGTGCATACATTCTAGATGCAGATGCAATATCTAAGGAAATATTGAATACAAATGAGATAGCCCAAGGTGAAATAATTGCTGAATTTGGTTCAGATATATTGAATAAAGATGGAAAAATAGAAAAACAAAAATTAGCACGCATTGCCTTTCAAGATGAAAATCACCAACTTAGATTGAATACAATTATCCATCCATATGTATTTTTGATAATTGATTCAACTTTTGATGAGATATTAGCGAATGGAAAACATGATGTTTTTTGTGTAGATGCCGCACTGATATATGAATCAGGTGCGGATACGCATATGGATTATGTTGTAGTGGTTACATCTAACCTAAGATTGCGAACGGAAAGGGTGATGAGTAGAGGTGGTTTAACTAGAGAGGAATTCTTAAAAAGATTAGACCTGCAGTGGAGCGATGAAGACAAAATCCATATGGCTGATTTTGTCATTCATAATAACAGCACTCAAGATGATTTAGCAAAAGAGGCAAAAAAAATATTCGATCAAATAAGTTAATCCCTTTGTGCTAGTGGTTTATCTAATAATTCTTTAATAATCATAGATTTTTTTAATGATTTCTTGGTGTTAAATAATTCTTTTTTAATGTTAGTGCTTTTTTTCCATTTGTTTCCTAGGTGCAACTCCTTTCTTTGAGAAAGATCAGAGTGGTATATATTCCTTTCAAACTCTTTAGATTGCTCATCAATTTTAGTTATATCATTTTCATCCCCAACTAAATCTTCAGCAATACTTTCTTTCTCTTCCATGGTATCTTCAAAGGAAAAATGATTACTGTCAGATGTAAGCACCTCACTGGCCATATAATTCGGCTTTTGTGTAAAAGGGTTCTGTTCAAACAACTCATTGATTATAGTATTGAAATTAGAATCCTCTTTTTTATTTTCCTGACTTGGTTCATAATCCCATTCAGGATCAGACTCTATTTCTTTACGTTTTTTGTCTTGTTCACGCTTTTTGAGTAATCCAGATATAAGATAAAGAAATAATATTCCTAACCATTCCATATTATTTATCCTCTTTTACCAGCAGAAATAAAATCCCATTGCAAAAAACCTCATCGAAAATTGGCAAAAATGAAAATGGATTTAGAACTTTTGGTAGTCCAAATCTAAATGAGTATGCAGGTCTTATTATCCAGTTACTTTCTTTGATTATAAAATAACCAACTGAAGAAAGAATATGCTTCATTTTTTTTATTGAAATTCTAGTTTTTTTCGTTGCAATTAGATAATCTATTTTTTTTTCTTCGCATCCTATTAATCTTAAATATCTCTTGTATAGTGGATTTGGTAATAAATGTAAATATGGAAGCTTACCTAATATTTTAGGTATTGTTTGCTGGTGGCCAGCATAAGCGCAATATTTTGGTGGAAATGAAACAAACAATTTTCCCCCAGGTTTAAGAAGATTATATATATTTCTCAGAGCTAGTTCTTTTTCCTCAATATGCTCAATGACATCCCTAATAACAATAATATCATATTTATTAGTTATTCTTTTTTCATAAGAAGATGTTTTGCAAATATTTGCCTGAAATAAATGTAAAGTTTTTTCTTGGTTTAATATATTTGCATTTTCGAATCGAATATCTGATAATTCTATCCCAGAACATATTGCGCCTTTATCCATATAAAACTTTAGTAATCCTGCCTCTGCACAACCCACTTCTAGAATATGCTTCCCTTTTACATCAAAATCTCCTATGTAATCATAAAGGAAGTTTTGTCCGTACCAATGTTGCTCAGCATAGCAACGTAAACAACGTTGGGATATTTTTTCCCTAGCATTATCTGGAATTGAAATATCCATAAAGTATATCAGTAAATTATTAGCTTTCCTCTGGTGAATCTTCAACTATGGATTCTGCTCCAGTATCAGCTATGGAATCGCGCATAGATGTATCAGATTTGATGTTCTCCATTTTATAGTAATCCATTATTCCCAAATTCCCCTCTTTAAAAGCATATGCCATGGCTTTAGGAACTTCAGATTCGGCTTCAACTACTTTAGCTTGCATTTCCTGAGTCTTTGCGGTCATTTCTTGTTCTTCAGCTACCGCCATTGCTCTTCTAGTTTCAGCTTTGGCTTGTGCTACACGCAGATCAGCTTCTGCCTGATCTGCTTGTAGAGAGGCACCAATGTTTTTTCCTACATCAAGATCAGCGATGTCAATAGATAAGATTTCAAAAGCTGTACCAGCGTCTAATCCTTTATCTAAAACTGCTCTGGAAATATTATCAGGGTTTTCTAATACTTGAGAATAATTTTGAGCAGAACCAATGGCGGAAACTATACCTTCACCCACTCTAGCAATTATGGTATCATCTGTTGCACCACCAACCAATCCAGGAATATTAGTTCTCACGGTTACCCTTGCCCTAGCTTTTAATTCAATCCCATCTTTTGCTACAGCAGCTAGATATCCGTCTTTTGGTGCATTAATTACTTTTGGATAAACAGATGTTTGAACTGCTTCATTAACATCACGTCCAGCTAAATCAATGGCGGTTGCAGTTTCGAAAGGTAGTTTAATATTTGCTTTATCTGCTGCAATTAATGCAGAAACAATATTCTGAACATTCCCTCCCGCTAAATAATGTGTTTCCAACATATCAGTTGTAATGTGTTCAAGGCCTGCTTTATGCAAATTAATCACACCGTCTGTGACCAATCTAGGCGATATTTTTCTAAGTCTCATACGGATTAAATCCACAATACGTATTCTACCTATACCCAAGGATACAATTCCTTGTATCCACATCCCAATAGGAACAAAATATAGAAGTGTTACCGTGGAAAAAACAATAAATCCAATTAATATCATTTGTAATACAGGCATAATTTTTCCTTTTTATTTTATTAATTCTCTAACCAAAACTCTATTACCATCAACGCTAAGAATTGTGACTTCTTTCCCTTTTTCGATAAACCCACCTTCGCTAACAACAAAGATTCTTTTTTCTTTTACATTGACCCAGCCAGAAGGATGTAAATCGGTATCTGCAACCGCAGTTTCTCCTATCAGTGTTTCCCAACCTTGTGTATTTGAATACCCCTGTTCTTTCTTTTGAGTGCTGGGAGCAGTAAGTTGGTTCCAAAACTCAGATCTTATCATAATCTTTATCAAGAATACTGCTCCTACAAATGCTCCTAATAATCCTATAAGAAACCCGTCCATAGCTTGATTTAGCACTTCTTCTCCAACAGGAACTTCAGGTAATAAAAGTAGATAGAAGCCATATAATAAGAAACCTAACCCTCCTAGACCAACTATCCCAAATCCAGGTATAACTAACATTTCCAATAATATGAGTGCAAGGCCTGAGAACATAAAAATCATATCTGACATAGTTGCTAACTGGGCAATGTATGATGCGCTTAAAGAAAGAATAAGGCAGGTAAGCCCAACAAATCCCGGAATACCCCAACCAGGACTTTGTAGCTCAAATAATATACCTAAAAATCCAAATGTTGTTAATAATGATGCAACAACAGGGTTGGTTAAAAATCTTACAATTTTTTCAGACCAATTAACTGAAGATTCAATCAAAATGGCATTTTCATACCCAAGTGAATCAAATAACGCTTCGATGGTTTCAGCCCTTCCATCCGCAATTTTATATTTAATAGCTTGATCTGTTGTTAGTGAAATTAACTTACCATCTTTTCTGCCTTCAATATCATTTACAGTTACTGAATCATCTTCAATAAAAAGCTTGGTAAAATTTAATTCTTCATCAACCATCCCTCGTGCAATTTTCTTGTTTCTTCCTCTTTTTTCTGCAGTAGAAGCCATTTCTTCACGCATAAAACTTATGACTTTCTCACTACCTTTTTTTCCAGACATATCGACTGCTGTTGCTGCTCCTATTAAGCCACCACTTGTCATATAGATTTTTTCGCAAGATAAAGATATCAATGCACCTGCTGAGATTGCTCGACGATTTATATATGCTACTGTTGTAACTTCTGAACTTAGAATCGCATCTTTAATCTGTGTAGCTGCATCAACACGACCACCAAATGTATTAATATCAAAAACCACAGCCGTCGCATTTTTGGCCTTAGCCTCATTCAATGCTCTTTCAATGAATGGTGGCAAACCTAAATCTATTGTTCCTTCAATTGGAACACGATAGATAGTTTCTGCATTCAAAAAAGAAGTGACAAGCAAAACATAGATAAAAACTTTTTTCATATAATTGAATTTCACACATAATTAAATAAAAAAACGAACAAAATATAGTTAAAACTAATCCGTAATTTTGGTACGAAATGAAACTAAATCATCAATTTACATATCTATTACTTATTGGAATGAAAAGGATACTTTCATCAATGAAAGCACAATCAAGATACAAGCTTGCAGTGAGCATTACCAATATTGCATGCCATTACTTTCCATTCCGAAAAGCAGTAGCCAAAATGAACCTCCACCAGGCCTTTCCAAGTTTGTCAGAAAAAAGAATACTTCAAATCTTAAAAAAAACTTATTTATTTTTTATTCATAATTTTATTGAGTTTATTGCAATTCCAAAATCCTGGGAAAATATTAAAATATCAGTAAAAGGAGAACATCTACTTTCGTCTTGTTTAAATGAAAACAAGGGTGTCGTTTCTGTTACTGGTCATTTTGGGGCTTGGGAAATATTGGGAAAATGGCTGGGAGAGTATGCTAATCTTTTTACAGGAGTCGCACTACATCAAAAAAATAAAGGCTTCGAAAAATTCACTTTAGAACAGCGTAGTATTCCTGGAACAAAACAAATTTTCAAAAAGGAGCCTCTGGAAAAAATGTATGAAGTGTTATCTCAAAACGGGCTTCTGGGATTAATTAGCGATCAAGATGCCAAAAAGAAAGGAGTTTTTGTAGATTTTTTCGGTAAACCCGCATCCACACCAAAAGGCGCAGCGCTCTTTCACATAAACACTTCTGCGCCTATGATGTTAGGAGTTTGCATAAAAAGAAATCTTGATGAATACGAAATAAGATTGATACCAGTAGATACATCAACTCAAAACATTACTCTTATCACACAAAATTATACAACAATGTTAGAAAAAATTATCACAGAACATCCTGAACAATATTTCTGGTTTCATAGGCGATGGAAAACTAGGCCATAAAAGGCTAGTATTATATGGTTAAAATAATTCCAAAAAATCACCCTGACGCTGTAAAAGAAGCGTGTAAAGTTTTATATGATGATGGCATCATTGTTTATCCAACTGACACTATTTATGGTTTTGGATGCAATGCAAAAAGTGAAGCCGCAATAAACAAATTAAATAGCCTTAAAAAAAGAAAGGGGCCTATCAGCGTATTGTGCCCCAATATTGAAACAGCATTGGAATGGATGAATTTGCCAGATGTACAAAAATTAGCTTCTAAAAAAAGACTTGGTGGGAAAAACACAGTTATTGTTCCCGTAAAAGATAACATTGTGTCTAGTATTATATTAGGTAAAAATGGAACTCTTGGAATAAGAATTCCACAAAATGATTTTTGTGCTAATATTTCAAAGAAATACCCAAATCCCATTACCACTACTAGTGTTAATCACACAGGTTTTGATCCACACATAGATCCAACTGAAATCAACAAAGAATTTAAACATAATATAGATCTTTTAATTGATAATGGAATTATCAATGGAAAAGGGTCAAAAATACATTTATTGGAAAAAGGCATTTGGAAAGTATTGCGAAAATGAAGTCATTTATTCACCTTGTTTTTTTATCTGGTTTTCTTTTTTGCAATGTACCTTTTAGAATAGGTGAAACCCTTTATTATAATGCATCATTTGGAGGCATTCCCGCTGCATCAGGGATTTTAAAAGTTGTAGATAAGGAGAAAATAAATGATAAAACAACATTCCATGTCCAATTCACTGCAAAATCACAAGGATTAGCAAATTATATTTTCCCCATTGATGATGAGATTAACATATGGTTAACTGAAGATTCGCTGAAAACCATCAAAGCAATCTCTAAAATAAATGAAGGTAATTACAAAGCAAAAAGAAATGTTATTATTGACCATAATAAACAAATTGCCATTGTTAACAACGATTCAATCAAAATAAAAAGTGATACTCATTCTCCCTATTCACTGTTTTATTATTATCGTAATAAAGATTTTACAAAAGTAAAAAAAGATGGAATTAATACAATTCAAGGAAAAAAACTAACCAAATTAAATATTAAAATCGAAAATAATATTACCGTGACTGTACCCGCAGGCGAATTTATGACAACTAAATTAACCCCTCAAAAGTCAAATAATCAAAAATTTAAAAATAATGGCACTATGTCTATCTTTTTTTCAAATGATAAAAACAGATACCCTGTATTGATATGGTTGAAATTAAAATATGGTAAGCTTGAATTAGAGTTAGAAAAAATTACTAATTAAATAATCTTAAAATATCTTGAAAAATAATTGTAATCATTAATAATAACAAAAATGCCATCCCGACCTGTTGGATGGCAATACGCATCCTCAAAGTTAAAGGTCTCCTAATAATCCCTTCTAAAAGATGGATGAATATATGGCCTCCATCTAATCCTGGAATTGGTAAAATATTTAAAAATGCAAGGTTCACGCTTAGGAGTGCCATAAATGTAAAAAATGGCACCATCCCCGCTTCTGCGGTTTGCCCAGCCAACTGGGCAATCATTATAGGTCCACCAAAGTCTTTAACTGATGCAGAGCCATAAGCTAAAAGCTTTAGACTATCAAATATCATCTGAAAACTCCCCAAAGTACGAGAAAAACCAATTGCTAGAGCTTCTTTGATTGTTAAATCTTTATAAACTACCTCTGGGTATATTCCAATTACGCCTAGCGTATCCATCCCATTAGTCCCAGGCCTAATATTGGAGGTCGTAGTGATAGACAAGGTCTCTAGGGTACCTTTTCTATCAATAGTAAAATCAAGTTTTGTATCAGGGTTAGAATTGATTATTTCTGATAATTCTTTCCAAGTTTGTATATCTTGCCCATTAATATTAACTATTTTATCACCGGGATTGATTCCAGCGACTGATGCTGGGTGTCCATCAACAATATCTGAAATAAAAGGCGTATCGCTAATCTCAGATAAACCTTGATAATATCCAATTGATGCAAAAAGAAAAAATGCTAAAATTGTATTCATAATCACACCAGCACTCAGCACCCATATTTTTGCCCAAAGTGGTTGAGATAGAAATTCATATTTTTCATATCTAATATCAGCATCCATGTTCTCATCAATAAAACCAGCCATTTTTACATAACCACCTAAAGGCAATAAGGCAAGAACATATTCGGTATTCGACGCAATTCTTCCAGGCCTTCTTATAATTTTTTTATAGATAGATTTCCATCTCAACCCTTCGCTCGACCAAGAGAAAAAGAACAAGTTAAATTCTATAGCATCGTCTATGGATTTCAATGTTATAAATCTTGGAGGAATACCTATTGAAAATCTTTCAACGCGAACACCAACAGATCGCGCTGCAATAAAGTGCCCAAATTCATGAATGGTTATAAGGACACCAAGAATTATAATTGTCGCCCAGAGAGTTGTCATACTTACTTAATCTACTACAAAATTAATTTTTAGTTCCACTAAATCAAAAAACTTCAACTTTGTTCTTCACCCAAGAAACTAGGTCTTGTAAGTCACAAAGATTTGGTTTTTCCATCCAAGGGTGATCTTCCAAAATTGATTCATTAATTTTTGGAATATCTAAAAATCTAATTTCACCCTTTAAAAAACGCGCTACCGAAAAATCGTTTGCCAAATTAAGAGCAGCGCCTGCAGTTCCACTTAATTCCAAGGCTCTATAGGCTAAGTCAATTGAAGGAAATCGTAGTTTATCTGGCTTATGAAAAGTTAAATCAGGACAATTAAAAAAATCTAATCTTTCCCAAGGTGCCTTGATGTGGTTAGGATATGTTAACGCATATTGTATTGGAACCTTCATATCGGGGACCCCCATTTGCGCCTTAATTGAACCATCATTCATTTCTATCATTGAATGGATTATTGATTGTGGATGTATCACAATATTGATTTTTTCTACATCAAATCCAAATAACCAATAGGCTTCTATGACCTCTAAACCCTTATTCATCATGGTAGCACTATCTATACTTATTTTTGCTCCCATTTCCCAATTTGGGTGCTTAAGTGCTTCTTCGACAGTGATTTCATTAAATGAAGAAAGACTTCGTTCTCTAAACGGTCCACCGCTCCCTGTTAAAATCAATCTGTTTACATCATTTAATTCCTCACCAACCAAACATTGCCAAATTGCAGAATGCTCACTATCAACTGGAAATAGTTTAGTGCCAGCTTTTTTTAACTCCGCATTTATAATACCACCAGCCATAACAAGACTTTCCTTATTAGACAATGCCACATCAACACCCGCATGAATAGCCTTAATCGTTGGTTCCATACCAGAAAAACCCACTAGCCCATTTAGCATAATGTCAACATCTTCTTTAGCAGAAAGTTCTAATAACCCATCCCTTCCAATTAATAATTCAACACCCAATGATCTTAATTCTTTTTGTATACTTAAATCTGAATTTTCATCAGCTATAGCAACAGCTTTTGGACGATGTTCTTTTGCTTGTTTTAATAGTAACTCTGTATTTCTATTGGCTGATAAATATTCGATACTAAAAAAATTTTTCAGATGTGAAATTACATTCAATGCATTAACACCAATAGAACCAGTTGAACCTAAAATTGAAATTCTTTTTCTCATTAAAAAAATTCTTTTTGTACTGAAATCCTATTTAAGATTTGATTAGAACTTATTCTTAAACTTATACCAACAAATGTTTCTAAAACAGGTACGGTAAATTCTAAGCTAAAATAATTAATTTGACCATTTAATGACTTGCTTAGTGTTGTATCATTAGATAACGATTTCATATCAAAAATATTCACTCCCATACCAATGCAAGCTTTATAAAAGTCCTGACTTATCCATTTTTGTAAATCAATGGATTGAGATGTCATTTTGAATTGTTTCACGCCAATCAGATCAGTTCGTTGTATTGATGTAACCCAGTCTAAACTGTCCTCATTATCACCAGAGTATATTTGTATTCCAGCACCCATAATGAATGGATTATACTGTTGATTTGAAAAACCATATGATTTAATGGTAACCGCTAGGTTTTTTGTTGCTTTTAATCCCATACAAAAATCTGGATATTTAAGAAGATTCACTTCTCCATTGTTAATTAAGGAGGTCATTCCGGATTGTAGATAAAATCTGTTTGCACTTATTGGGTCAATCCTTGGAACATTGCTTAACCAAAGGGACAAGCCTCTAACTATCTGTTTCTGGTTCATTTCATCGAAATTAAAAATTCCTGAATCTGCGAAAATTAAATTAAATAGAATGCAAGTTTTGGCAAATAGTTTCACAATATAAATTTAAATTATACCTCTATTTGAAGAGTGGATAAAATTTAAAATCTCATCTCTAATCTTTGATGATGGAATATCTGATGCTATTTTTTTTAGAGCACTTTTTCTATCTAGTTTTGATTGAAAATATATCCCATATATCATTTTCATACTCTGTCTTTCTTCAACTGAAAAACCTCGCCTTTTTAATCCAACCCTGTTTAAACCCTTAAACTTCAGAGGATAATCTGCTGCTAATATAAAAGGAGGTATGTCTTGCGTGACTCTAAACCCTCCGCCTACAAATGAATGTACTCCAATTTTTGTAAATTGATGGACAAGAACTCCACCTCCTAGAACAACCCAATCATCAATCTCTACATGCCCACCCAAAGTACAAAGATTAGATAATATCACATTATTTCCTATTATGCAATCATGAGCAATGTGCGTTGATGCCATCAGTAGACAATCAGAGCCAATAATTGTATGTCCAAGAGCTTTTGTTCCGCGATTAATAGTAACATACTCTCTAATTGTTGTTCGGTTACCAACAATTGTTTTTGATTCTTCACCTTCAAATTTTAAATCCTGTGGTATTTCACCAATAGAGCTACAGTGCATTATACTACATTTGTTGCCAATTTTTGTATTAGGACAAATTGTTACATAATTCCCAATTTTAGTATTATCACCAATAACAACATCTTTATCAATAAATGAATATGGACCAACTGAAACATTGGATCCTAAAATAGCTTCTTTGTCTACTAATGCCGTAGGGTGGATTATATTTGAAATATTAAACTCTCGCTCTTTCTACAAGATTTGCCGAAAAAACTGATTCAGCTACAAGCACCTGTTCAACTATACACCTACCATGAAACTTACATAAATTTAGTTTCTTTTTTAATAGGTCAACTTCGATTCTTAATTGGTCTCCTGGCACAATTGGCTTTTTAAATCTTGCTTTTTCAACTGAAGTAAAAAACATGTTTTTTGATAATGGATCTTCTACCTGATTAAGCATTAAAAATGAACCTGCTTGAGCCATTATTTCTAATGAAATCACTCCAGGCATTATTGGCTGCCCAGGAAAATGACCTTGAAAAAAAGGTTCGTTTATAGTCAAATTTTTCAAGGCTAAGAGTGATTCCCCTGGTTTAACAATTTCTATTCTATCAATAAAAATAAATGGATATCTGTGAGGTAAAATTTTAATTATATCATTTATGTCAAATTTTGTTTTATTTATTAATTCATTCATTGTTTAGTATCCCAGATAATTCTTTACTGTATTGTTTTTTTAATTTTTTTACAAATTCAACATTACTTGCATGGCCTGCTCTAGCCGCAGTTACGTGACCCTTAATTGGTACTCCTAGTAACGCTAAATCACCAATCAAATCCAACGTCTTATGTCTTACCGGTTCATTTTTAAATCTTAATAATTTACCATTAAGAATACCATTTGCCCCTTCAATTATATTTTTTTCGATCCCGAAAAGATTTTTTAACCTTTGCATTTCCATCGAATCAATTTCCTTATCAATAATCACAACTGCATTATCTAAAGCACCACCTTTGATGAGGCCTTGTTCTTTCAACATTTCTACCTCACTTAAGAAACAAAAAGTTCTTGCTGGTGCAACTTCAAATGCAAAATCTTCTTCCATATTATAAATTGCCTCATATTGGGTTCCCAAAGCTGGAAGATTATATTCGACCATAAATGTAATTCTAAACCTATCTGATGGAATTACGTGTATGTCTATATCTCTATACGGATTAGTATAGTTTACGGCAGTTGTTATTTCTAAAATTTTTCTCTCTTCTTCTTGAACCTGAATGCCTGCTTTGATAAGACATTCAACAAAATCTTTAGCGCTACCATCCATTACTGGTGGTTCTTTACTGGTAAGTTCAATGAGAATATTATCTAATCTTAATCCACTGACAGCCGCGAGCGCATGCTCAACTGTATGAATTCGCACATCATTTTCTTCAATGGTTGTACCGCGAGAAATATCAACAACATGGTCTATGTCTGCTTTAATCTCTGTACAATTTTTGATGTCCGATCTTATAAAACGAATGCCATAGTTTTCTGGTGCAGGGTGAAAGGTAATAACACTTTTAACTCCTGTATGTAGCCCAATACCCTGACAAGATTGAGAAGTTTTAATTGTTCTTTGTTTTCTCTCCATAAAGTGATCTAATCCTTTTTAATAATTTGGTCTACCTTTTTGCGTAGGGTACTAATTTGATTGATAAGAGCTAATCTTTTGTTATGCTCCTGAATCTCTCTAGCAGGATATCCAGCGTAAATTTTACCCCCTTTCAAAGATTTAGTTACTCCAGACTTAGCAGCAACCATCGTGTTATTACCTATTGTCAAATGTGGTCCAACACCAACCTGGCCACCAAAGGTACAATAATCTCCTACTTTGGTACTTCCAGCAATTCCAAATCCAGCAGTGAGAATACATCCTTTCCCTATTTTAACATTATGTGCAATGTGTACTAGATTATCTACTTTGGTCATTTCTCCTATAACCGTGCTACCAATAGTAGCACGATCGATGGTGCAGTTTGAACCAATTTCTACACAATCACCAATAATCACATTCCCTTTTTGGGGGATTTTTTTATGTACATTTTCGTATTTCACATAACCAAAACCATCACAACCAATTATAGTGCCACTATGAATCACAACATCATTGCCTATTACGCTATCACCATAAATAGATACATTTGGAAATATCTTACAATTTTCACCTATAACTACGTTCTCTCCAACGACAGAATTCGAACCAATTTTCGATCCATCCCCAATAGATGATCCTTCGTTTATTATTACTCTTGGTTCAATGGTAATTTTTTTCCCAATTTTTACATCGCCCGATAATATTGCAGTAGAATGAACACCTGAATGTGGTTTCCTTTTTGCTGGATAAAAAAGTTTTAAAGTTTCTCCCATCGCTAATTGAGGATTTGAAACAACAATACCATTTTTTCCATCTAGCAAATTCTCATTACTAACAATAATTGCAGTTGCTTTTGTTGTTGATAAATATTTTTTATAAATAGGATTGCTAAGAAATGTTATAGTATTGGGGCGCGAATTTTGAATTTCGGATACACCTAATATTGATAAATTTGGATTACCAATGATTTTTCCTTTCAAATGCCTGGCTATTTCGGCAAGTGTAAATTTCAATTTATTTTTCAGTTTTCAAATTTCGTAATTCATGTAAAACATCATCAGTCATATCATATTGAGGTTTTACGTATAATAAACCCATTTGTGCATCAATGATGTAATCAAAGCCTTTATCTATAGCCACTTTTCGCACAGCTTCTCTTACCTTACCAAGAATTTCGTATTCCATTTGAGCAGACTTTTTCATTAATTCTCCCTGCGGTCCAACTTTTTCCGCTTGAAAGTTTTGAATTGAACGTTCCATTTGCATTATTTGTTGTTTAATACTTTCTCCTTTATCTAGCGCCATCAGACGTTTTACCTCATAATCCTTACTTAAACTATCAAGCTGTAAAACCATTTGTTCGTATTCAGCTTGCACCTTCTGGTATTCCATCTGGAGTTGAGATTCTGCATCTGTGAAATCTTCATACTCCGTTCTAATTCTTTCAGATTGGATATAGCCAATCTTTAATTGCGCAAAGCTAGTAGATAAAGCACAAAAAAAGACTGTATAAAACACAATATATCTAAAATGTTTATTCATAATTCATTCCTTATATTCTTAAAATTGTTGACCAAATGTAAGGGTTGTCTTCCACCCTGGTTCTAACTCACCATCTTGATTTAATCTATCAAACCCATATCCAATATCAAAACCTAACATACCTATCATAGGCATGAAAAAACGTATTCCTGCACCTACAGATCTTTTTAAATCTAGGGCACCACTTCTAGGTAAATTTAGTCTTTCCATTAAATGTACAGAAGACCAAACATTTCCCATTTCTGCAAAAACCAGCCCATAAACTACAGGATTTTCTGCTAATGGAACTCTAAATTCTGTTCCAAATTTAACTAGTGCGTTCCCTCCAATGGGATTACCGCTAGAAGTAACAGGCCCTACCCGATTATCATCATAACCTCTTAATGGATTACCATATGGTATTCCGTTCCCTCCCATAATATAACGGTCATAATATGGAATGTAGGATGAACTCCCATCTCTTGATGGCAATTCTTTAACTACGCCAATTTTCATAGAGTTCATCAAAACAAATTTCCAGAAGGTTGGAGTATACCATTCAAGTTTTAAGGTGTGTTTGTGAAAATTTTCTTGTCCTCCTAAGAACCATCCAGAAAGAGTAGAATTAATCGAAAAATGTGATCCAATTGTAGGGAATTCAGGGTGGTCTCTATTATCTCTCTTTATCGTTTGGACAAAACTAATACCATCAGTTTGAGTTTTACCTCCAGCGTATTTTTCAAGATCTGATTCAGTCCCAGCATATTCTCTCCTTCTAACCATAAATCTCCAAGTTCCTCTGAAATAATCATCAGGCCATTTAAAGATACGACCCCACATTAAACTTCCATAAGTACTTATGGTTTCTAATGGTGAATAATACATAGCTGATCCACCACCACGCATATCATATCCAAGCGACGCACCTAATAAATTTTTTGTATCATTTACCATTGGATCTGTAAAACTAATTGAGGCTCTTCTGGTTTTTGGTCTATCTATGTCATACCCTTGAGTTGACATAAAATTATTTTGTCCACTATTGTTTACACCCTCACTGTAACTGAAACTAAAACTTTGACCTTTACCTCTAAAATTAGGTAATGATAATCCTCCTCCCCCTGTGAGGCCATAATATTGAGAATAACCCATATTTGCACTCGCCTGTCCAGCAGGTTTCTCCTCAACCTTAAACTGAACATTAACTTTATCTTCAGAGACAGGTATTATGTTTGGAGCAGCATCAGCGAAGAAGTTTAGCATCATAACTTCTCTATAACTGCGAGCAATTAATTCCTGGTTGTACACATCACCTGGAAAAACCCGTAATTGCCTTCTAATTACATTCTCACGCGTTCTAGAATTTCCTACAATAGAAATATTATTTATGTAAACTTTATGGTTTTCAGTAATCATAAAGTTTATATCTATGGAATCTTCTCCTGCAGGAGTTATCTGAGGCTCCACTCTGCTGTAAATGTATCCTCTATCTAAATAAAGACCCTGCACTCTTGAAAAAACGGCAAGGTTAAAATCTTCTTCACTATATACTTCAGCTTTGTCTAATGCCAAGGCTCGATTAAGAGTTTCTTCATTAAATAAAGTCATACCCTCCCATGAAAAATTTCGATATTTATATTGAGGTCCTTCATTTACTGTTATATTTATTCCCATTTTTTCGCCATCAGAGGAATAATTAATAGAATCACTGACAATTTCAAAATCTTTATAACCCTTGTTTCTATAGTAAGTTGAAATTGATTTCATATCTTCTTTGAATTCTTTCTCGTCAAATGCAGACCTCCAGAAAAAATACCAATTCTGTTGCTTGGTTTTTTTCATTTGCCAACGTAACCAAAAATCAGAAATTGATTCATTTCCATTGAAAGTTATTTCACCAATTTTAACCTTTTTATTCTCTTGAATATTAAATACTATATCTCTAATAAATTCTTTTCCTTTTCCATCTTTCAAAGTCAATTTTTCTTCTGGTTTTTGAAGAAAAGAAGAAATTTCCAAATTTAAATATCCTTTTTCAGCATATAATTTTCGTATCTTGGATTCTACATTTTTTATAGTATTTGGTTTAATTCTTTGTCCTTTTGACAATTGTATTTCTTCTTGAAATTTTCTGTCTTTTATTTTTTTATTTCCATTATATTTAATATTTCCTAATATAAAATTTTCTACAACCTCTATGGTAATAGACAACCCATTTGAAGATTCATCATTGTAATAGATTTGAACATCTTGAAAAAGACCTAACTTCCATAATTGTTTGATTGCTCTAGGAAATTCTGCTAGTGTTACAATCTCTCCTGATTTTAAACCTGAAGTAAACAATATTGTGTTCTTAGATGTGATTTCATTGCCTACAATATTTATTTCCTTAATTTTTATTTCTTCAAACTGGGCTTCGATAGAGGAAATGAAGACGATGGATATTAGTATTAGCTTTCGTATCATAGTTGATTTATTTCACCTGTTCACTGACTTTCCCAAATCTACGCTCTCTCGATTGAAATTCAACTATTGCGTCAAGTAATTGGGGTCGCCGAAATTCGGGCCAAAAAGTTTCTGTCATTACGATTTCAGTATAAGCTATTTGCCATAGTAAAAAGTTACTTAGTCTATATTCTCCACCAGTCCTTATTAATAAATCTGGATCTGGCATATGAACTGTATAAAGAAATTCTTTAATTTTTTCCTCATTAATATCATTTATATTAATTTTATCATTTTGCACCTGAAATGCTATAGCTTTTATAGAATTAATTATCTCTTGCCTACTACCATAGTTTATTGCTAAGCAGAGATTTAATCCTTTATTGTTTTTAGTCAAGGTAATTCCATCTTTTAGACTCTTAGCTGTTTCGGCAGGTATAATATCTAAATCGCCAAGAATTGTAAACCTAACATTTTCCTTATGTAGTTTTTCTATTTCAATTGTAATTGTTTGAAATAATAGTTTCATTAAGGCCCCGACTTCTGATGAAGGTCTTTTCCAATTTTCAGTTGAAAAAGTATAGAGCGTGAGATACTTAACACCAATTTCACCACAAGCTTTTGTTATTTCTCTTACAGAATTAATTCCTTCACGATGCCCCGCAATTCTGGGTAATGCTTTAGATTTAGCCCACCGGCCATTCCCATCCATAATTATTGCAATATGATTTGGAATATGACTGGTTAGGATACTATCACTAATTTGCTTGTTCATTCTATGTAATCAAAAAAAGTTGGCGAAGTTACTTCCTGCAAATTTTCATTACAACACAGATGGTAAGTTGTTTGTCATATATTTGCAATAATAACAGACTTAAGTCTAATTATGTTCCATTTTTTACATATTAATAATTGATGAAATCTTTTTAGCAATTGCATTATAAATTTGGCAAATCTCGTTTGAATCGTCTAATGTTGTAAGTGGCCTTCCTTCATCAGTCGAGATTGTTATTTGTTCTGAAATTGGTATTTTTCCAAGTAATGGGACATCAAGTCTTCTGCTTTCTTTTTGTCCTCCGCCAGTTTTAAATAAGTCTATTTCAAGTGAAAATAAACCATCAGAACTAATATTTGTTTTTCTACCATTTATTTCTACTATCCCAGAATCCTGTGTATCAATTTTACCTTTTAATAAAAGACCAGACATGTTTTCTATGACACCTAAAACTGGAGTATTGACTTTTTTAAACATATCAGCACCCTTTCTAACATCTGCAAGTGCAATGTCTTGAGGAGTGGTTACAATTATTGCTCCAGTCATTCGCAATTTTTGTGTTAATGTCAATTGTATATCTCCAGTCCCAGGAGGCAAATCCAAAACAAGTACATCTAATTCCCCCCAATCAACATCTCTAAAAAACTGTTCTGTCATTCTAGAAACTAATGGGCCTCGCCAAATGACTGGGGTTTCATTACCGCTGATAAAACCAAAACTCATTACCTTCATCCCATATTTTTCTAATGGAATTAATTTATTATCTTGCGTCATTTTTGGTTGCTCATTTAAACCTAAAATTATTGGTAAAGAAGGCCCATAAATATCAAGATCAAGTAAACCTGTTTTTTTTCCTTCCTTTGCAAAAGAGGATGCAATATGTGCTGCAACAGTAGATTTTCCAACCCCCCCTTTTCCACTTGCGATTGCAATTACATGCTTAACATTTTCTAATACAGAGACGGGATTGTTTTTTTGATTGACATCAAGGCCTTGTGGCACTTGATTTTTAAGTTTGATATTTACAGATGTAAAGTGTTTTGCAAGTTCACTTCTTACACTTTCTACCACTTGGTTTTTCTTATCAAGATTTTGTGAAGTGATATTTAATTCTAATGTAATATTTTCATCTTTAATGGAAAGCTCTTTGACCATCCCAAATGAAACAATATCTCTGTTAAATCCAGGGTATTTTATTTTTCCAAGTATTTCTAAAGTTTTTTCTTTTTCCATATTCATTTAAAATAAAAAACGGCCATCTTGCGACAACCGTTTACGTTAATTTAACAACATAGAGAATGCTAACCAGAATAATCCCTTCCAAACCAATCATAGTTAATTTTAATGTATTTATTCCATTCATCAGGAACCTCACTCTCTTCAAAAATTGCCTCAACAGGGCACTCAGGCTCGCATGCGCCACAATCAATGCACTCTTCAGGATCTATGTATAAAGAATCATTTTCTTCTGGCACAAACCCATCTGCCTTAGCTTCTGCACCAGCACCAGTTTTATCATGCGGCCCGTGGATACAATCAACAGGGCAGACCTCCACACAAGCAGTATCACAAGTACCTACGCATGGTTCACAAATAATATATGTCATTTTAGTACTCCTTTAAGATAAAGATATAATTTATTAAACAATTAGATACTCAATTTAAAATTAAAACTTAAATGTATAAAAAGGTTTTGAAAGTAATTTTCAAAACAGAATTTAGTGATGATTGAATCAGAAAGAAGAAATATCATAACATTGTGGCTCGCTCAAGTAGTATCACAATCAGGCGATGCTATTTACCAACTTGCTCTATTATGGCTCATACTTGACATTACTGATTCAACCATAATAACAGGCATAGCTGCCATGAGCGCGTATTTTCCTGCCTTAATCTTTGGTTTAATAGCAGGTGTGTTTTCAGATAGGAAAAACAAATTACATCTTATGATTTTATCTAATGCAGCGCAAGCATTTACTGTTGTTCTAATACCAATAGTTATTTATTTAAAAATTGAAAATGTTTGGCTTATATGTTTCTTAGCATTCCTGAAAAGCAGTTTTAACACATTATTCCAGCCAGCAATTCAATCATTAATCCCAAGGCTATTTTTATCGAAAAAGCTAGTTAAAATAAATTCTATACTTATATCATCAGGTCAAATAGCATGGATGCTTGGACCTATGACAGCGGGCATATTATTATCTTATATTTCCATAAACCATCTATTTTTTGTTGATGCGCTCACATTTTTGTTAGCTATTTTATTTTTACTTTTTATAAATCAAAATAATCCGGAAAATGAAAATAAAAATGAAAATTCTAGTAATTGGTCAGAATTAAAAATTGGAATCACCTATCTTCTGAACAACAAATCATTGTCATACATAATGATTATTACATTTATTAATAATCTATTTATTATGGGTCCAGCAGTTGTAGGGTTGCCAATCCTTGTTCGGGCAGCATTAAATGGTACAGCATCTCAATTTGCATATATTGAGGGGTGTATGGCTATTGGTGCACTTTTTGGCTCCTATCTTGTTACTAAATTAAACCAAATACTAAAAAATGGGACAATTTGGGCACTAGGATTATTTATTGATGGAATAACATTTTCTTTTCTTTTATGGGCAGACTCAATTGAAAAAACAATGTTATTAATTTTTATTCATGGAATTGGAATCCCATTCATAATTGTAAGTAGAACCTCCATAGTTCAACTGCACACACCAAATAACATTCATGGTCGTATATTTTCTTTTGTACACTTAGGAGTTGTGGGCACTACTGCTTTATCATCAGCAATCATTGGAGCAATTACATCGATTGTATCAGTCAAAGTTGTATTTTTTTACTTTGGATTAAGTGCATCAATTTGTGGGATTATCAGTATGGGTTTTTCTAAAATTAGGAATATTGAATAATTAAGCTTATGAATTATATAATAATTGACCAAGGTACTTCATCTACTAAAGGATTTTTATTTAATGAAAATGGTGAAATAGTTTATAGTAATAAGATTAAGTATGTATTAAGTAGACCTAAACCGTTCTATGTAGAGTGTAATCCAATAAAAATATTAGAGGACATAATAGCTATATTTAAAGAAATGTCTTCTTTTTCAGGTTCAGAAAAAGTTATCAGTGCTGGGATTGCATTTCAAAGATCTACTTTCCTTTTTTGGGATAAACTGACTTGCACACCAGCAACTCCAGCTATTAGCTGGCAAGATAGTCGAGCGCACTCAATTGTTAATCGTTTTAAGGAAAGTGAAAATGATTTATGGGAAATAACTGGTACTCCCTTAAGCGCACATTTTGGTGGACCTAAGTTTATCCACATGATTGAAAATAATAAGAGCTTGCTTAACGGCATAAAAAACAATACTCTTTTCTTTGGACCTTTAAGTGCATTTATTACACATTCTATCACTGGTAAGCCAGCGGTTGATGAATCAATCGCTTGCAGAACATTAATGTACAACCTGGAAAAGGGAATATGGTCAAAATTTGCCACAAATCTTTTTAATATACCGCTAACTTGCCTACCTCCCATTAAGCCAACAAACTTTAATTATGGAAAAATCTTGAATTCTAATATTGAATTACAAGCAATAATTGGTGATCAACAAGCAGCATTAATTGGCCAAAATGGGCTTAAAAGGAATACTGTAGGATCTAATTTTGGTACTTCAGCGAGCATACAATATAATACCGGTAAAAACGAAGTAAAAATTCATGGACTTATTTCTAGTATTTTGTATTCTGAAAAAAATGAAAGAATTTTCATGGTCGAAGGTACAATCAATGCGTGTAATGCTCTTTTCAAACATTTAGAAAATGAATTAGGCATATCGCACGAAGACATGTTGTGGGAAAAACGAGTACAACACACGACAACAAATGGTATTTTCATTCCCGGATTTAATGGAATATCATCACCGTATTGGAAAACTGGACTTGAAAATATCTATGTAAATCTTGATTCCAATCCAAACCAAATTATAAGAGCAGGTATGGAGTCGATTGGTTTTTTATTTAATGACATCGTAGAATGTTTCAAGGATGTGGGTTTAATAATTCCAAGTTTATTAACAGCTTCTGGCGGCGTCGCAAGGCCTGTATTATTGCAATTTATTTCTGATTTAACAAATTTAAGTATTGGATTTTCAGCTATAAAAGATAGAACGGCTATTGGAGTTTATAAAATACTTAGCAAGAAACATTCAAACCAAAACGACCTTCATTTCTCAGAGATATTTAATCCACAAAAAATACACAATATACAGGATAAGAAAACGCAATGGGGAAAAACACTTTCAGATAATAAAATAAAAAAGAGGTTGTAATTATTCTGAAATATAAAGTTTTCTGTTTTGAAGTTCAGTCATGTTCTTGACTGCTTTGATTTCTTTCACAGCTCCTTTTATCTCACTATTTAGATTTTTTAAAATCTTATCATTGACTGCCATAGAATTACTTAATTCTATGAAATCTTCATTGGCCACAATGACCTGCTCTTTAGCTTTTTTTGCATCATCAATCAATACATCTAATTGAGATTCAATTTGATTGATTTTTGTTCTTAGCGTATCTGATTTTTCATTATTGTTCATTATTTTACCATTGATAAGGAGGAGGCCTATTAGAACTAATATTATGTTGAAAGCTAATAAAATTGTTGTTGTTGATTTTTCATTTTTCATAATTATATGATTCCCATCCTGGATTTACTTACAAATGAAACAAAATATTGAAAAAATTATTATCAATAAAATAATCAGTACATACTCATAATACCAAGCATAATTAAAATAAAGTATGGTACTAAATCAGCTGCTCCTATGTAATCTTTTGCAATTCGCTGACCTGCAAAAAGAAAAGTAATAGTAATAGCCAACACTACAAAACCATAGAATATCCATAAAGTAGTACGCATTGCAAATGCATAATATATCCCATAAACGAGCATAGCACCTCCTAACAATTCTAATATTGTTAGAATACTAAGAAGGGGAGAAATAATTTTTTTTAAAAATGAATTAGAAAAATGTACTTTTAAAAATTCAAGATTCCCCTCCCTATCCATAATTTTATCAATACCAGACTGTATGAATGCAATGGATAAAAAAATTGCTGTTAATATTTGACACAAGACAAGTGGGTCTTTAAACGGGATTCCTAATAGTTCTATTCTGTCTCCATATTTATCTAGAACTGATTCAGCAAATATATTTGATAAAGAAAAAAATAATATAGAGCTAACCTTAACAATTGATTTCATTAATTTCCCCTTTTAATAATAATTTTTCTATTCTACTTCTAACTAAATCTCTAATCCCCTCAACAGTTAAATGTGCGTATTCAGTCTTATCTATGGGTTTACCAAACCTTGTCTTAAGTATTCCAGGTTTTAACCTCCAATCATTTTTTTTCTTGGCCTTTAATCCACCTATTAGCGCTATTGGTACAATTGTGACTCCTGTGTTTTTTGCAAGATGAAATGGTCCTTTTTTAAAAACTCCTAGCTCCCCATCAAGAGTTCTTGTTCCTTCCGGAGCTATAATAAATGATACGCCTTTTTTAATCGCCTTTTCAACAATTGATAATCGACTTATTGCATCTTTTAAATGGGAACGCTTAATTGGTATGGCGCCATATTTTTTAATTACACTTCCCCACAATGGATATTTAAATATTTCTTCTGCTCCAACTGCAGTAATATAATGTGGAATGAATGCTCCCAACATAAAAGGATCAAACATAGAAACATGATTAAAAAGGTAAAGATATGGTTCTCCTTCTTTTGATGGCGGAAAATTTTCTTTAATTAACCATTGTCCAGCAAACAAACAATATAACCAGCTAAGTGGCCGGATTAGATAGTGTATGTTTTTTGTTGGGATTATATAAATTAATGGAAATAGCATAATCAAAGATGGTACAAGAAATAGATACCATAAGGGCCAAAAAATTAAGGATGCTATAGTTTTATATAAACCAATCATATTTACTCAATAATTTAAATAGTTTATGATTGGCTTTTGGAAAAGAATATAATTTTATTTCATCAACAGTTATCCATGCAGATGCCTTTCGAGGTAATAATAGAGTTTTGTTTTCAATACAATAAAAACAATGAAAAGTAATTGAAAAATGACTGTAGGAGTGTTTAATTGGATCAATTTCTTTAATTATTTTAGGTTCAAAACCACATTCTTCAATTAATTCTCTTTTTAAAGCGTTTTGTAAGGTTTCTCCATTTTTTACCTTACCTCCAGGAAATTCCCAAAGACCACCCAGCATACTGTTCATTTTTCTTTTTTGAATATAAAAAGTTTTCTTTCTCCATATAATGCCTGCAACAACGCTTATATGGGGATTTTTTCCTTTTTTTTGTAAAATAGGGTAAATGTTTTCTTTTTTCCTTTCATAAGCTTTGCAATTAGATATTATTGGACAACCAGCACATTTTGGATTTTTTGGTAGACAGATTGTAGCTCCTAATTCCATTAATCCTTGATTAAAATCGCCAGGGTTTTTTGGTGGAATTGCTGAAATTACAGTGTTTTTAATACGCCTTAGATTTCTTTTGGTAAGGTTTTTTATACCTAAAAGACGTGATAAAACTCTAACAACATTTCCATCTATAGCCGGGAAGGTTTTCTGAAAAGCTATTGATAAAACAGCGCCAGCCGTATAATCACCAACTCCAGGTAAGGAAATAAATTGTTCAAAAGTATTAGGTATCATACCATCATAATGCTTAAGTACAATTTTTGTCGCTTTATGAAAGTTTTTGCATCTATTATAATATCCAAGTCCTTCCCATAATTTTAATAAATCATCAAAATTAGCTAATGCTACAGATTTTAAAGTTGGAAAATGTTTAATCCATTTTTCATAATAAGGTACAACCGTATTGACTTTAGTTTGTTGGAGCATAACTTCTGATAACCAAATTTTATATGGATTTTTTGTTAATCTAAACGGTAAATCTCTTTTATTAAAATTATACCAGTTGACGATACATTTTGAAAGGAGTTTTATTTGCACTATACAGGTTTATTTTTTAATTGAACTTTTTATTAATTCCCAGTTCATTGAAGAAATGAACTCCATTACCTCTTGATGACTGCTGGCATCAATTAAATAATCAAATTTCTTGCCTAAATTTTCAATTTTCAATTCTACCCTTAATTGTATTTCATATCCCTGTTGAGATAATTGCACAATTCTGATTCGATTATCGTTTTTTGATTTTGATTTAATTATGAGATTTTTATTAATCAACCCTGAAACAAGCCTCGTAGCTGTACTATTGTCTATTCCAAGTTTATTTGATAATTCCGACATTTCTATACCCTCTTCAGGCACTATCAATAGAGCTATTATTTGCTGAAAAGACAAATCCGGGATTTTAATGTTTTTTTTGAAATGGCTCTGCAAGTTAATGAACAATGAAAATAAAAGATCGCCATAAATCATACTTGTATATTACAAATTTTTTAGGATAAATATATTATATAGGTAGTTTTTTTAATCTAATTATATGCTCTTCTAGCTCTTTTTGCGCTCTATTAAGCCTGCCACCTCCACCAAGGTGACCAATTATACTCCAGTGATCCATATTTGATAATTTAATCCAGTACCATTGCCCTGGGATAAGCAACTCTGACTCATCATATTCAACAATAGGATCGAGGCCATTAATACCGGTACTAGGTCCATACATTGATACAGTATTTACGACACCATCATTTTCATACCAAGTAGAATCAGTTTCATTACCATCCGACCAATAACCAACTCGAGAACCTAACAACTTCGAGCGTGTCCTAATCAAGATTGATGAGCCCGCAACTGGATCATGGAAAAAGCTGTCTTCCCTTTGTGAAGTAGTCGAAGTGACAAAAGAAAAATAATAGACACTAGGCGATGCCTGTAAATAATTATTTAATTCTTTCGCCCCATCCAAACTTAAATCCCAAGCGCTGATATTTTTTGTTTTCCATGCATTGTGTGTTCGCATGCGGTTTAAATAGCTCGGCCAAGACTCATTATCATCCCTTAAGAAATTCCATTGCTCCAGATTAAAATCAAAAAAACGTGTCCCAAGCACGCCTGCAATACCAACAAAATATTGCACAAAAGGTATTGTTTTTGTTACTATTTCTGAAAGGGTTGTCCCATTGTGAGGAGTTGAAATGGTTGTGATGCTTTTAATCATACCATTATTTACGTGACCTAATAATCGAGACTTTTCTTTTTCAAGCTCTTGATTGTCAATAAAAAATTCATTATTTAATAAATATAATAACATTCTTGCAGTCTGACCGCCCATACTATGCCCAATAATATGAATAGGATTGTTACTATCCCAAGCAAGATAAAGGCCATCATATACCTTATCTTTAGGCTTGCGGATAATACCAAATTTCTTTGAGTGTTTTTCTCCATAATCTACCTGCCCACCTTTAAGCTGATAATAAGCTTCAATAGCCCTTTCCCAATTTGAAGACACAGGGCCTACAGACAGCTCAATGACTTTATGACCATTTTTTTCCAGTTGGTCTATATAATCTTTTTTACCACCCCAATAATTATATCCACCCATTTCATCCGGGCCCCATCCCATAAACCCATGGATAAATACAATTGGATAATTGTTTTGTGCAAATATCAAAGTTGACATTATTAAAAAGTATGAAAGACATTTCAGCTTCATATTTCAATTCCAATTTCAACACCTTGCACTATTGCACCCGTACCATAATTATAAACTCCATATCTAATAGATGTTGTATTTAAAAGATAGCTAAAACCCACCGAGCTGGAACCAACGATTGATTTATAAATATTTTGCTTGGTGTTTTGGTCTAATTTTCTAGATCCCGAACCAAAAAAAAGTTTTAATTTTTTATTAATCTGGAAAACCCCTCCTGTAAATAAGGAAGAAGGTTCTAGGTGGCGATCTAATACAAAATCAAAATAAAGCCTTAAGGGCAAGTGTTTTAATTTTGTAGAACTACTAAGAACTGTTTCATTAGAAAGGGAAACATTAAGATTGCTAAAGTTAATTCCCCAGTTTTGAAAAGATATTCCTAATTTAGTTTGATATTTGGAAATATTATAAATTACTCCACATGATAAGTTTAGCACTTTTATTTTATAGTTTTGATATTTTGAAAAGAAATAATTAAATGAAAGACCTATTTTAATTGGAAGAGATGGATGTTTTTTTGAAAAACTAAATTTAAAATGAGTGTCTCTTGAATAATATTTATCAGTTGCCACTCCACTATCATCATACCCATTAAAAACACCGTAAGATATGTTGTTTAAACTAAAACAAAATAAATTATTTAACATAGGAAGTGCAATACCCACACTTTGACTTGTTATTTGGGATGGATATTTAATTATAGATGCTGAAAACTGCCTATCATCATAAACTGCGGGGTTAATATTTTTTGATAATACAGAAGAATGTAAGTAACCAGCACCGCTTAAACTCAGGCTTGAAACTGAATGGTATGCATGTAAAGCTGGGAATCCTGTTGCGCCATTAAGATTACCTAAAATAAAAAGAAAAACAAGTATATTAGTGTAGCAATTTAATTTAGAAAACATCATATTAGACTCAATGGATTAAATTGGATAATAATTTTATTGTTTCCTAAAATAGATTTTTTATTTACAAATTTAAAATTTTTTTTAATGAATTCGTGTAGCTTTTTACCATTAGGGTCTATTGTTTTTTTAGATTTAAAAATTAATTGATATCGAAAGTTTCCTCTTAGCTTTTCTAAATAGCATGGCGATGGTCCCAGCATAGAAAGACCAAAATATTTGCCTTTAATAGAATTTGAAATTTCCAATGCCAAATTTGAAACTGCTTTTTTTTGCATTCCCACAAACTCAACCTTAACTAACCAGCTAAAAGGTGGATAATCCAATTCTTCTCGTTCTCTTAATGCAATATCATAATAGCTATGCAAGTCTAGGTTTGCAGCACATTTTATTACCGAATTATTTGGAGAATATGTTTGTATAACTACTTCACCGGGAATCTTACTTCTCCCAGACCTTCCCGATGCTTGATAGATTAATTGAAAAATTTTTTCACCAGCTCTAAAGTCTGGTAAATAAAGTCCTAAATCGGCATTTATGATTCCTACAAGAGTAGCGTTGGGGAAATCAAGACCTTTAGCTATCATCTGTGTACCCAAAAGTATATTAATCTCATTTTTTTTAAATGATGTTAATAGCTTAGCGATATTTACTCCAGAATTGGAGGTGTCCATATCTAGCCTTCTGACAACTGCATTTGGGAATGTGTCTTCTAATAAAGCTTCAATTTTTTGTGTACCAGCACCTCCAAAATACAAATCTTTGCTTCTGCACTCTAAACATGAGGTATTGCTATCCTTTTTTATCGTGAATCCACAAAAATGACATACAAAACTATTCATTTTTATGTGAAAATTAATGGTTACACTGCAATTGGGACACATCAAGACACTTGCACAACTATTACATCTAATTATAGGAGAAAATCCTCGCCGATTTTGCAATAATATGATTTGCTGGTTTTGTAATAACCTACTTTCAATCTTACTTTGAAGTAGATCTGAAATAACTTGACCTGTTTTCCCGGTTTCAGTTTTTTCATTAATCATATCAACTAAATGAACTTTGGGATAACTGGCTCCTCCATATCTTTTTGGAAGATTTAATATTTTAATCTTATTTTTTTTAAAATTATAATAGCTTTCTAAACTAGGAGTCGCACTCGAAAGAATAATCATTGATTTATTAATGTTCGCGCGCATCATTGCAACATCTCTAGCATGATACCTTGGTGATGGTGAATCTTGTTGAAAAGAACCTTCTTGCTCTTCGTCGACCACAATTAAACCTAAATTTCTCATTGGAGCAAAAATTGCACTTCTAGCACCGATTACAATTTTAAAATTCCCTTTACATATTTCTCTCCATGTCCAAGCACGCTGACTCTTTGATAGCTTTGAATGCCATATTGCAACAGCATCTCCAAAAATTGATTTAAATCTACCTGATATCTGTGGAGTTAAGGTAATTTCTGGTAACAAAATAATTGCAGTCCGATTTGTCGACAAACATTTCTCTACTGCTTTGATAAAAATTTCAGTCTTCCCACTGCCGGTAACACCATGAAGAAGGAAGGGAGAGTATTTTTTTTTATCAAGTAATCTATTGATTTTTTTTAACGCTATTTTCTGATCATCATTAAAATCAATTTTCTTGTTCATGGGTTCAAATGACATACCATTTAAATCAGGCAAATTTTCTTTTTCAAACAATCTCACCAACCCTTTTCCTTCTAGGGATTGACATATTTTCAAAGGGTTTGATGCATATTCATTCAATAATGAAACTTTTATCGAAAAATTAGACGAAGATAAAACTTTTAAAATTGAATACTGTTTAGGGGCATTAACTCTTAAGCCTTCAATCATTTTTATATTTTTTTTAGATAATAATTTTACAAACCAACTTTTTGGCGGTGAATAGCGTGTAGACAAACTATTGGGAAATGCTGCCTTAGCAACCATACCAATAGGTGTCATATAATAATCAGAAATCCATAGTAATAACTTCCATAATTCAGGAGTGAACACATTGACATCATCAACTAAGCTAACTATGGATTTTGTTTTACCCGAATAATCAGTTGATTTTTCAATATTAACAACAATTCCTTGTGTGTTTCGACTTCTGAAAGGGGCAATAATTCTTGAACCAATAGATAGTTTTTTCGCTAAAGCATTAGGAATCAAATAAGTAAAGGTTTGATAATTTGATATTGGGAAAGCTACTTTAGCAAACATATGTGATAATTTCTATTTCATTATGGCATATAACAATCGAAATCCGTTGTAAAAGAATACACTTATAATAGATTGGTGCCAATAACTACTTATGATTTAATTACATATATTTTTATATCACCATTAAGACCATCTCTGATTTTTATTGGGACATGATATATGCCCAATGCTTTAATTGGTTCGTCAAGCATAATTGAATTACGGTCAATTTTTAACCCTTTTTCTTTTAACGCTTTATGAATATCAATAGAGGTCACCGAACCAAACATCTTATCTTCATCACCAACTTGAGTTTCAATTGTAATTTCTGTTTTTGATAGAGTATTTAATAAGGTCTCATTTGCCGTTTGTTCACGTAAATTTCTATTTTTCAATGTTCTTTTACGTTCTTCAGCGATTGCAAGGTTACGTTTTGAAGCCCGAAGCGCAATCCCCTCAGGTATAAGTTTATTTCTAGCAAAACCTGGTTTGACGATAACTATATCACCCGCCTCACCTAATCCACCAAAATCTTTTAATAGTATAACTTCCATATTAAACTCCTTATTCTACTCCTCTTTCTACATATGGCATTAACGCAATTGACCTTGCTCTTTTTATGGCCCGAACTAATTTTCTATGCATTTTTGAGCTAGTTCCAGTAACTCTGCGAGGCATAATTTTACCCTGATCGTTAACAAACCGCCTAAGAAGTTTTACATCCTTGTAATCAATATCATTAATTCCATTTTCTTTAAAGAAGCAAAATTTATTCCTATTTTGAAATACCATTATTCTCCCTCCTCTTCATTATTATTTTTTTCTTGTGCAGGTTCTATTTCACTACCAGCATCTTCTTTTTCTTCATCTTGGGTATTAGACAATGTATCGTTTTCATCGGGAGAAGTATTGCTGCTATTTTCAGACATACTGTTTTCTTTACCATCAGTTTCCATTTTAGATTTTTTTTCTTCTACATAAACTTTTGGTTCATTTTCAAGGACTACTGTCATATGCCGAAGTACTGAATTATTTAATTTCATCCAAGTGCCATATTCAAGCATTTTTTCCTGATCTCCCCCTTCGTATTCAATGATAATATATGATCCATATTTCTGTCTATCTATAGGATACGCTAGACGTTTTTTACCCCAAATTCTATGATTAATAATCCTAGAGTTTGTTTTTTCTAACTCTTTACTAATTTCAGACATTGTTTTTTCTAGTGTTTTATTTTCTAGATTTGGATCAACAATGTAAACTGTTTCATAAAATGACATAATATCTCCTTAATGATATGCTATAAATTTTTTAATAAAGGTGCAATGACGAGCGACACAACAGACATTAACTTGATTAGAATATTTAATGATGGACCTGATGTATCTTTAAAAGGGTCTCCAACAGTATCACCCACTACTGCAGCCTTATGTGCTTCAGAACCCTTCCCTATAACATTATTACCAATTGACACACCCTCCTCTATCATCTTTTTTGCATTATCCCATGCGCCACCAGAATTTGATTGAAAAATAGCCATTAATACACCACACACCGTAACGCCGGCCAATAAACCACCCAAAGTTTCTGGCCCGAAAACGAAACCAATGAAAACAGGCGTCGTTACTGCCATTAATCCAGGCATAACCATTTCCTTAATTGCAGATTGAGTTGAAATTGCAACACAACGATCATGCTCAGCTTTTAACAATGCTTTCTCATATAGTTGACGATCTTCATCATTCCAATCTTCTTCTTTCTTTAGATTCATAAGCTCAAGAGCACCTTTTAGCTCAGGAATTTCTCTGAATTGCCTACGAACTTCCTCAATCATTGCCATTGCTGCGCGACCAACAGCACCCATTGCTAAAGAGGAAAATAAAAATGGAAGCATTCCTCCAACAAATAGACCAGCCATAACTGTTGGATTAGATATATCAATACTATTAATTCCGCTTTGCACCATAAAAGCAGCAAACAAAGCTAAAGCTGTCAGAGCCGCTGATCCTATAGCAAATCCCTTGCCAATTGCAGCAGTTGTATTTCCTACTGCATCAAGCTTATCTGTTCGATCTCGAACCTCAGATGGCAATTCTGCCATTTCTGCAATTCCTCCGGCATTATCCGATATTGGACCATAGGCATCTACCGCTAATTGAATTCCAGTGTTTGCAAGCATACCTAAAGCAGCCATCGCTATGCCATACAATCCCGCAAAGTGGAAAGCTGAGATAATTCCAATTGAAATTATTAGAATTGGAATTGCTGTAGATTGCATCCCAACACCCAAACCTGCAATAATGTTTGTAGCAGGACCAGTCATTGATTGCTCTGTAATTGATTTAACCGGAGAAGTCCCCGTACCTGTGTAGTGCTCAGTTATCATGCCAATTCCCAAACCCGCTGCAAGACCAATAACAGTTGCCCAAAAAACACCCATATTAGTGAACTCTGTTCCAGATTGCATAAAGGTCTGAGGTAAAAACTCCTGAATTAAAAAGTAGATAGCGACAACCATAATTCCAGCACTACCAAATTCACCTTGATTTAAAGCTTTTTGAGGGTCTCCTCCTTCTTTTACAGAAACCATAAAAGTTCCTAGAATTGAAACAATAATTCCCGCACCAGCAATAAATAAAGGAAGTAAAACGAAATTAAGATCGAAACCTCCATTATTGCCTAATACAAGTATACTTGATCCTAACACCATTGATCCGACGATAGAACCTACATAAGATTCGAATAAGTCCGCACCCATTCCAGCAACATCACCTACGTTGTCACCAACATTATCTGCGATTGTAGCAGGATTTAATGGATGATCTTCAGGAATCCCCGCTTCAACCTTACCAACAAGATCAGCGCCAACATCTGCTGCTTTAGTGTATATTCCACCTCCCACACGAGCAAACAACGCAATAGAAGATGCACCCAGTGAAAATCCGGAAATTACATTTAAAACCATGTTAATCTCGGTTTTTGTTGTACCAAATAAAGATGTATAATACATAAAAAGTCCACCTAAACCCAAAACGCCTAGACCAACAACGCTTAACCCCATAACAGATCCCCCACTAAACGCTACATTAAGCGCAGTAGCGAGTCCGCTTCTTGCAGCATTTGTAGTTCGGTTATTTGCTTTTGTTGCAACTTTCATCCCTACAAAGCCAGCCAAGCCAGATGCTAATGCACCAACAATAAATGATAACGAAATAAGTACATTTGAATCCTCTCTATCATTATTTGCTAAACCGAGTAAAACTGCAACCGCCAAAACAAAAAGAGCTAAAACTCTATATTCTGCTTTTAAAAACGCCATTGCACCATCTGCAATACTTTTTCCTATGACTTTCATACGGTCTGTACCTTCGTCTTGGGCTTCAATCCAGTTTGTTTTCCAAAACGAAAAAGCAAGCGCGATAAACCCCGCTACTAGTACAAAAATAATATTATTGTTTTCCATTGGTTAATTATCTCCTAATATCTAAGAATTAAATTCATTCATAGCTCGGTCTAACCCTCTAACAACCAGGGTTTGAAGAGCATCTGCACATTGTTGAACCATAGTTTTCACTTGATCAATGTTTGCTTTATTAAATGGACTCAAAACATAATGTTCTGATGGCCGCATATAATCAGAAGCCGCAATCCCCATTCTCAATCTTGGAAATTGATTAGTTTGAAGATTGTAAATAATGTTTTCTAAACCTCTATGGCAGCCGTCTCCTCCACCAGGACGAACACGCAAAGAACCTAAAGGTAAATCTACATCATCCAGAACAATAAGCATATTAGATGGTTTTAAATCCCATTTTTCCATAACATCTTTTACAGCAAGACCACTTTTATTCATCATTGTCGTTGGCTTAACTAATAAAACCTTACGGCGCTTAAGCTGACAAAAAACATAATCTCCCTTACCGGGATAAAAATCAATTTTATTTCTGCGAGCAAATTCATCCAACACCCAAAAACCTGCATTGTGTTTAGTGTCTTCATATGCATCTCCAACATTTCCAAGACCGACTAGTGCAATCATGAATCTCCAGATGTCTCATCAGATTTATCGCTTGGTGACTCATCACTCTTTTGCTCCCCGGAAGATTCTTCAGCAGTATCTGCGACTTCGCCTTCTTCATCAACCTCTTCTTCTTCAACAACCTCTTCTTCAACAGCGGGAGGAGTAATTGAAACAATATTAAGACTTGAATCAGTAACAATTTCTAAGTCTTCCGTATCAATTGTCAAGTCATCAACGCTTCTAGCCTCATTTAAGCCTAAATCTTCAATATCTAATTCTATATTTTCTGGTACATCCGTCGGATAACAGCTTATTTCAATTTGATTTAATGATTGCGAGAGAACACCTCCCTCATTCACACCAATGGGGTTCCCAATCAACAAAAGCGGTACAGATATCGTAATCTTTTCAGATCTCCGAACCCGCATTAAATCAACATGAATAATCTCATCTGTGACAGGATGATATTGTAACTGTTTAATCATTGTGTACTGACTATCTCCATCTTGATCAATTTCAAAAATTCGTTGCCCTGATTGCATTGCATGAAATAAAATTGATTTTTGAATAGATATGTTAACGTTTTCTTCACCTGAATAATAAAGTATCCCAGGTATCAAACCTTGACGTCTTATTATTTTTGATCCTTTTGATCGAGTCTCTGTCCGTTTGGTTATTTCTAATTTATAGTAAGACGATGGCATCGTTTTATCTCCTTAATTTAAAATTCAAATAAAGCACTAACAGATTCTCCATTATGAATTCTGTTTACTGCCTCACCAAATATCCTTGCAACAGATACAATTTTCATTTTTTTAATCTTTTTTTCCACAGGAATTGCTATTGTGTCTGTTACAATTATCTTTTTTATTTTTGATTGCCTTATCCGTTTAATAGCTGGTCCAGACAATACGCCATGAGTTGCAACAGCAATAACTGACCTAGCACCTTTTTCAATAGCCGAAGCTGCTGCATTAACCGTAGTTCCAGCAGTGTCAACCATATCATCAATAATTAAAACGTCTAAATTTTTTAAATTACCAATTAAATGATTAATTTCAGTTTTGTTTGGTGCAAATCGCCTTTTATCAATCAAGGCAAAATGCATCTGAAGAGCCTTCGCGAAGCTCTGACTCATTTTTACTGAACCAATATCAGGAGCTAGCACTACAGTAGTGTCGGGATTTAAATTTTCTTCCATTATAGCTTCATATAGAACTTTTCTACTGTAAAGATTATCAAATGGTATGTTAGCAAACCCTTGAATCTGGGTTGAGTGGAGATCAAGGGTTATAATCCTATCTGTACCTAGCGCCGTTAAAATATCAACCATAACCCTTGATGATATAGGAACTCTAGGCTGGTCTTTTCTATCTTGTCTTCCATAACCAAAATATGGTATTACTACAGTTACAGTATCAGCCGATGCTCGAACTGCTGCATCCACCATAAGGGCAAGCTCCATAATGTTTTCAGAGGGGCCATTAGTCGATTGGACTATGAAAACATCACAACCTCTGATATTTTCTTCATACTTAACCCAAATTTCACTATCAGAAAAGGTGCGAATTGAAATTTTTCCAAGTTGTTGGTTAAGAAAATTGGCAACCTTTTCCGCAAGGGGTAAATTACTGCGCCCGCTAAAAATTTTTAATTTATTTTGTTTCATATTAAATATATTTCTTGCTGGGGCGCAGGGATTCGAACCCCAACTGCCTGGACCAAAACCAGGTGTACTACCATTATACTACGCCCCAAATTCTGCTATTCTTCTAGCGTATTTTAGAAATTGGTCTTGCAATAAAAGTATTGTATTCAGGGGGGATTGTTAACTCAGCAGATTTCGCATCTGCTTCATTGTTAAAAATTCCATACACAGTCGAGCCAGAACCCGACAGACTTACAAACTTAGGGCCTGTAGCCCAAAGCATTTCTTTTATATTTGCAATCTCTGGATATGCTGGAATAACAATTGATTCAAAATCATTCTCAAAAAACTCAAAAGGAACAGTTCCTTTTGTCAATAAGTTACTAAAATTAACTTTTTCTTTTGATTCCTCCAAAAATTTTTTAAAGGAATTATATGCCCATGTAGTATTGATTTTTATATCTGGCATAACCAATAAATACGTTCCATTTACACAGCCATCTAATGGGGTTAGAACTTCACCGATACCTGAAACCTGCTGCAATCCTCCATCAAGAAAAAATGGAACATCAGCTCCAAGATTAATTGCAGCATTAATTAGCTTTTCATATGGGCTATGAAAATCATATAACACACACAATCCCTTAAGGATTGTTGCAGCATTGGAAGACCCGCCTCCTAATCCACTTCCAGGAGGTATGTTTTTCAATAAAGATATTGAGACCCCTCCAATTGAGCAGAATTTAGATAACTGATCCCAAGCATTAACACATAAATTAGAACTATCATTTTTTAACCAATCCACATTTGAAGAGAATTCACATCCTGATTCTAACTTTTCTAGTATTATCTCATCATATAAGTCAATTTCTTGAAAGAGCGAATTAATGTTGTGGAATCCATCTTCCCGCTTATTTATAATTTGAAGACCCAAATTTATTTTAGCATATGATTTTAAGGTAACGATAGACATTATTCTTTCTTTATAATTGATGCAATTGTCATAACTGCCCACCCCTTACCTTTGCCAACAACTCCTAAGCGATCAGTTGTGGTTGCTTTCACACTTATTTTCTCAAGGTCTGTTTTCAATATTAGAGATACATTTTTCCTTATTTTTAAAATGTGGTTTTCCAACTTTGGTTCTTGAATGACTATTGTTGAATCAATATTATTTATTTCATAGCCCGCATCTTTAATTCTTCTTAAGGAGTCAATCAAAAAAAGGCTGCTTTTCTCATTTCTTAAACTCTCATTAGTGCTTGGAAAAAAATTACCAATATCACCAAGGCTAGCTGCACCTAACAATGCATCAACAATCGCATGACACAGTGCGTCTCCATCGGAATGTCCTTCAGAACCAAAATCAGAAGGTATTTTTATTCCACCAATATAAAGCGTTTCTCCATGCTTTAATTTATGAACATCGTACCCTATGCCTATTCTAATCATTTTAATAGCCTCTTAGCTTTTTGCCAGTCATCAATGGTCGTTATCTTGAAATTCATACTAGAACCTTGGACAAGTGCTATTTTATAACCCATTTGCTCCATTATTGATGATTCATCTGTAAAAACTGAACTATTATAATCTTCATTCTGATATGCTTTTAACAACTTCTTTTTTTTGAAAGCCTGAGGAGTCTGCGCTAACCATATTTCATTACGATTAATAGTTTTTTTTACATAACCACTTTTTGAATGTTTTAATGTATCAGTAGCTTTTAAAGCAATAATGGACCCATCTGCATTTTTACAAGCATTAATAGAATCACTTATAAGCTTTCTATTAACAAACGGACGAGCAGCATCATGTATAAGAATTAAATCTGAGTTTTTACTTGAGGATAATACGCCATTTTTTACTGAATTTGCTCTTGATGACCCACCAGAAATCACTTTTACATTTTCACCGAATTGAGTCTTCACTTTTTTTTCGATTAAAGTTTTAATTTCGCTCGGAACAACCAAGATTACTTCATCAATTATTTTAATTTTTATGAAAGTTTTTAGTGAGTAGAAATATAAAGGGCTTCCACAAAGAATTTTAAATTGTTTTTTTTCGCCAAACCTACGACCTGCACCGGCAGCTGTAATTATAGCCGATATCTTCAAACCAGATTATATTATTATCATAGCATCGCCATAACTAAGGAATCGATATTTTTTCTTTTTCGCTTCCAGATATGCTTTTTTAATCAACTTTCTATCAGCAAAAGCACTTACCATCATAAGTAAAGTTGATTGAGGGGTATGAAAATTTGTTATCATTTTATCTACCATTTTATATTCATAGGGAGGATAAATAAATTTATCTGTCCATCCTCTTTTTGGCGTAACCTGAAATCCTGAAATAGCAATGGTCTCTAAAGCCCTAACTGTCGATGTCCCTACTGCAATAATTTTTCTGTGCCTCTTTCTAGCTTGATTAATAGCCATAGCTGTTTGAGGAGATACTTCAAAATATTCAGAGTCCATTTGATGGCGATTCAAATCTTCAACCTGAACTGGTCTAAAAGTGCCAAGACCAATATGCAGAGTGACTGTTTCTACTTTTATACCCTTCCTTTCAATTTTTTTTAATAATCCATCAGTAAAATGTAGCCCTGCTGTTGGAGCAGCAACTGCTCCACGCTTATCAGCGTATATTGTTTGATATCGCTTTTTATCATTTTTACTTGCCTCTCTTTTAATATACGGAGGCAATGGGGGTGTTCCTATGCGATCAATTATATTGTCAAAGTTGTCTCCTTCATACTCGAACCGAACAACTCGGCCTCCTGAAACAGTATTGTCTATAACATCGCAAAGCAAATTAGGAGTGAAAACTAATTTATTCCCAATTCGAACTTTACGTGCGGGTTTTACCATTACCTCCCATAAATCATTTGACAATTCCCTCAATAGAAAAACTTCCACCTTAGCATCTGTTCTATCTTTTGTTGCGAATAGACGTGCTGGAAACACCTTTGTGTTGTTTAAAATAAGAAGGTCGTTTTTCCGCATATAGTCTGTTATGTTAAAAAACTTTTTATGCTCAATCTCACCAGATTTTTTATTCACCACCATTAATTTTGAATAATCTCTTCTTTGGTGCGGATTTTGAGCAATAAAAGACTTTGGTAATTGGTAATTAAAATCACCTAGTTTGTATTTTTTCTTTTTATCTATCATTAAATAACCCCTGTTGGTCTTCGATTTTTTCTTTTCCTAATAATTCATATGCTGCATCTTGGGCAACCCTGCCTCTTGAAGTCCTCATTATAAAACCTTCTTTAATTAAAAAAGGCTCATATACATCTTCAATCGTAGCGGTATCTTCACTTACTGCAACAGCAAGGGACTTCAAACCTACTGGTCCACCAGAAAACTGTTCTATAATTATTGATAAAATTTTTCTATCCATGTCATCAAGCCCAATCTCATCTATTCCTAATTTTTTAAGTGAAGATTTAGCAACATCTAAATTTATTTCCCCATTTGCTTTTACCTCTGCATAATCTCGAGCTCGCCTTAGTATGCGATTTGCAATCCTTGGAGTCCCTCTACTACGACTAGCTAGTTCCATGGCGCCTTCATCGGTTATAGAAACCTCTAAAATGTTTGCAGAACGAGTAACAATATGGAATAATTCTTCTGGTTCATAATAGTCTACTCTTAAAACGACTCCAAATCTATCCCTCAGGGGGGAAGTGAGGTTTCCCAACCTTGTGGTAGCCCCTATTAAGGTGAAGGGTTCAATATTTAATTGAACGCTGCGGGCACTGGGACCTTTATCTATCATAATATCTATTGTAAAGTCTTCCATTGCTGAATACAAATACTCTTCTACAACACTATTAATTCTATGTATTTCATCAATAAAAAAAACATCTCTTTGATTTAAGTTTGTAATCATACCGGCCAAATCGCCTGCCCGCTCTACAACAGGACCAGAAACATGTTTTATATTTGACTCTAACTCTTTTGAGATAATGTTAGCGAGAGTAGTTTTTCCTAGACCCGGAGGTCCAAATAAAAGAACATGATCCAATGCATCGCCTCTATTATTTGCAGCTTCTATATATAATTTCAAATTGTCAACGAGTTTCTTTTGGCCAATAAATTCATCAAACTTAGAAGGGCGTAACGATTTTTCAACAGCAATTTCATCACCAATTAACGTTGGATCTGTTATATGAATTTCTGTCATCTACTTAATTATATCAAAATCATTGGAATTATAGCATAGAAAATACATCGTGAAAAAGGCTACGTAAAGATTTCAAGACAATTAAATAAACAAATTATTTGATTTTTCATACTAAATATAACCAATGCTTTCTAATCTTTGTTTTCGATCAGCTGCAAATCTAGTAATCGATTTTAATAAGCTATTCGAATCTAGTTGAGACTCAGCAATAATCTGTTCAACACTCCCCCCAGTTCGCCATTTATTATCAAAATCAGGTGAAACAGAATATTTTTTCACCGTGGGGTTTGATATCCAATTGGTCATTAGCTTAATTGAGCTGTTTGTTATAATCATTGCATCGTGCCACTCTTTTGTTGAAATCACAGATTCTCTATATTCTTGAGTCTGTCTTTTAAACAATTCCCAACTAATAGCAGCAATAATTTTAACATTTGGCCCTTTATTTCTTATTTTTTTTAATAATTTAATTATGGAATCTGTAGAGCTAGTACCCCTTACAATTATAACCCCCTGTTTCTTATATTTGGGACTATAGTTTTTTATTACATAAGCTCCTTTTCCAGCATCTAAATGTGAAGCGATTTTTAAATTTTTTCTATCAGGTATTTCAACAGGTGGTCTTGTTAGATGAATGGCCACAATTGGCACATCTGTTCTCAATGCTGAAGTAAGGCACGGCGCAACCTCATTGTGTTCCCATGGATGCAGGTTGATTATATGACCATCTGGAAAAAGTTGAGTTACTCCTGGTGCAAAAATACCAAAATGAGTCCTGCTATCCTCTGCTGTTTCTGGACCAGAATGGCCTACAACCCATATAAATTTACCAACCTTTAAATCAGAATCTTGAGCAATCTGACTAAATAATCTTAAGGGACCGTATTTAAGATAACTGAAAGAACCATATGTGCTTGCTGCTCCAAAAAACCCATTGAATTTTTCATAGGTATTATTAGAAAAGTTAACGGTTGCCGCACCGGCCATCATACCAGCATTTGTAAATTCAGTGATGCCCTGCGGAAACAATGGACTATTCAAATTGTTTTCCTTATCATAGAGTCCTTTATCTGTAGAGGAGCCATATTCTTTTGCAAAACCAGATATGTTTGTTGAATCCGCTAAATCTGCGCTCATTGCAAGAACTAAAGGCCTACCATACCTCTTGTCAAAAATTGTATTTAAATAGCTAGCATATTTTGAAAAACCAACTCTATTAGGAACCTTTTCACCAGGGTTTACAAAAATATCGGGTGGTAATGATTCTACATCGAATAAAGATTGTGTATCAAATTCATTGGAAGTAGTGACGTTGCAAGAATTAATTTCATTAGGAACAGACTCGCCAAGTTGAATAAGACGATTTGACAAATAATCTACATATTTCGGATTATCTGACATTACCTTGAATACTGAATGAAACATTGATTTTGCTTGGTCAAGTTGTCCATTCCAAGTTTGAGCAGCTTTTTCTCCAAATTCCAAAAACTCTATGTTATACTTTTCTGCAAAATCCTTTTTTGTTTTCCAAAACAATTCTGAATTTCTTTTATGAGCAGCTCCGTGACTAAAATTATCGTAAACATGATATCCGCGTCCTTTTCTTGTCTTGCTGTATATCACCTTAGGAATGTTTTCATCATTACTATCAATAAGTAATCTTGTATATGCCTTAGATAACTCTTCCCAGTTTTCACCATCCTCAACACCTTCGACATGCCATCCGTGTGAACCAAACCAATCCTCTGGGCCGCCGTAGACTATAGAACTAAATGGTCGATTATCTATACCAAAATCATTCCAATCTAAGAAATAAACCAAATTACCCAAGCCCAAGCCCCATGCTGAATTAATCGTTTCATGACTAGCGCCGGTAGTAAAACCACCTTCTCCCTCAAATGCAAAAACCTTGACATTCGATGCTCCAGAAAACTTTAAAGCAAGCGCAGCCCCCGCAGCAAAAGGAGAACCATGTCCACTTGGACCTGTATTAGCCTTAAAAAACAATGTTTTCCCTTCCATTTCAGCGTGCCCTGGCAGACCGCCATTCTGCCTTAAGGTGAGTAAATCCTCCCATACAAGTTGAAAGTCCGGACCTTTGAAATTTTGATATTTTTTTTCTCCTGTCTCCCTGTATTTAATCCTTAACGATTCATTTAGTACAGCTAAAGTTGCGTAAACTACAGGGTTACAATGACCTGCAACTAGAATGAACCTATCTGAAAATCTCTTACCAGCTTCGCGAATATCCCACCTCATAGCGCCAGATAGTAAAGTAGAAACCATGGCGTGAACCTTGGATCGAGATCCACCTGGATGCCCACTTTGTCTCAAATTAAGCATAATATCAATACACTGATCAATGAGATCTTTTGTTATTTCCCAATATTTATAATCATTTTTTAACAAATCAAGTGGCTTCATTTTTACCTCTATTGAAAACTTTTTTTAGGAATAATCCTGTATATGAGTTATTAAGGGATGCAACTTGCTCAGGGGTACCTACGCCAACAACCTTTCCTCCACCATCTCCTCCCTCTGGCCCTAAATCAATTACCCAATCCACGGTTTTAATTACATCTAAATTATGCTCAATGACAACAACAGTATTTTTTCGACTCACTAGGCGTTGTAACACCTTTAATAGCATCCAAATATCTTCAAAATGTAACCCTGTTGTAGGCTCATCTAAAATGTAAATAGTTTTTGAAGTAGACACCTTAGACAATTCAGTTGCCAACTTAATTCTTTGTGCCTCTCCACCAGAAAGCGTTGTCGCCTGCTGTCCAAGATGGATATAGCCAAGACCAACATCCACAAGGGTTTGTAATTTTTTTTTGATAGTTGGTATCGAGCTAAAAAAACTTAAAGCTTCTGATACAGGCATCTCTAATATTTCTGATATAGATTTTGTTTTGTATTTAATTTCAAGCGTTTCCCTGTTATACCTCTTACCTTCGCATACTTCACAAGTAACATAAACATCAGGAAGGAAGTTCATTTCTATTTTTATAATACCATCTCCTTGGCATGAATCACATCTTCCACCCTTTACATTAAAAGAAAACCTGCCGGGCTTATATCCTCTTATTTTTGACTCTTCTATCTTAGCGAATAAATCACGTATGTGAGTAAAGACTCCTGTGTAGGTTGCTGGATTTGACCTAGGGGTCCTTCCAATAGGTTTTTGATCGATTTCCACAACTTTATCAACATGCTCAACACCCTCGATTGAATCATAAGCCAGAGGATAAGACCTAGAGCCATATAGTTTTTGTGATAATATTGGGTATAATGTTTCATTTATGAGCGTGCTTTTTCCACTTCCAGATACCCCTGTGATTGCTATAAAACTTCCTAAGGGGATTGCGATGTCAATGGCTTTCAAATTGTTTCCTGTTGCTCCTTTCAGAAATATTTTATTTTTATTAACGCCTCTACGATTTTTAGGTATTTTAATTTTCTTCAATCCCGAAAGATATTTTCCAGTTATAGATTTTTTTGATTTTACAATATCTTTAGGAGCGCCAGAAAACACCACCTCACCTCCGTTTCTTCCCGCTCCTGGACCTATGTCTAATACATAATCTGCTGCTTCAATTGTTTCTTGGTCATGTTCTACAACTATTATTGTATTACCTATGTCTCTCAGAGATTTCAAAGTATTCAATAATCGATTATTATCCCTAGGGTGCAACCCAATAGAGGGTTCATCTAATACATAAAGCACCCCCATTAATTGAGAACCAATTTGAGTAGCCAGCCGTATTCGTTGAGCTTCTCCGCCTGAAAGCGTTATGGCAGAGCGATCTAGTGTTAGATAGCCAAGGCCAACATTGTTTAAAAAGCTCAACCTCTGTTTAATCTCTTTCAATATTTGATTAGAGATTTTGCTTTCTATTTTTGACAATTCAAGATTATCAAAAAATTTTATTATTTCTTTAACCGACATAGAAGAAACCTGGCCAATGTTCTTTTTATCTATAGTTATTGCAAGGGTTTGCTTTCTAAGCCTCATACCTTCACAACTTGAACATGGCCTCATACTCATAAATTGTTCAATCCATTGTCGAATCCCAGATGATTTTGTTTGGCTGTATCTCCTCATAAGATTGTTTACTGCGCCCTCCCATCCTCCAGAATATGTTCCTGTCCATCTATCTGATGAATATTCCATTTCTAATTTATCATCACCTGTGCCAAACAATAAAACATCACGAACATTAGTATTCAATTTTATCCAAGGTGTTGTGAAACTGAATTTATAATGCAAAGCAAGGCTTTTTAAAATGCTACCATACCAATTACCCCTGGGTTGTTCACCTAAAGGAAGGAGTGCGCCTTGAATAAGGCTTTTAGATTTGTCAGGAACCATCAAATTAGGATCTACTTCCATATGAGAGCCTATTCCATCACAAATTCTACAAGCTCCATAAGGTGAATTAAATGAAAACATCCTGGGAACAATTTCTTCTATTGAAATATCACAAGTAGGGCATGCAAAGTTTTCAGAAAATAATAGCTCATTATCTGGTAACTGGTTTATCAAGACCAAACCATTCCCCACCCTCAATGCAAGTTCTACTGATTCAGTTATGCGATCTTTAATTTTATCTGTAATTATCATTCGGTCAACGACAATTTCAATTGAATTTTTCTTGTTTTTATTTATTTTAATATTTTCATTAATTGATTGTATTTGACCATTTATACGCAATCTTAAAAAACCATCTTGCCTAACCTGATTTATCAATTTTTTATGTTCGCCTTTTCTACCTCTAATTATCGGTGAAAGAACATGAATTTTAGAACCAGGTTTTAATTTTAGGATAGCGTCAACTATTTGTTGAACTGTTTGTTTTTTCACTATTTTGCCACATTTCCAACAATGAGGTTTGCCAATATGTGAAAAAAGTAAGCGAAGATAATCATGGATTTCTGTTACAGTTCCTACCGTAGATCTGGGATTCCGTGCAGTGGCTTTTTGTTCGATTGAAATTGCAGGTGACAAACCTTCTATTGAATCAAGGTCAGGTTTTTCCATTAACCCCAAAAACTGCCTCGCATATGAAGAAAGAGACTCTACATATCTTCTTTGCCCTTCTGCATAAATCGTATCAAATGCGAGAGATGACTTACCTGATCCTGACAATCCAGTAATGACAATCAATTGGTCTCTTGGAATAGAAACATTAATGTCTTTTAAATTGTGTTGTCTTGCACCTTTTACTATAATTTTATTATTCACTTTAGTTTATTTGATTAGTTTTTATAAAAACAAAAATTGAAAGCACCAAATTTACATCTAATCTTAACAAAGCAATAAAACGATTTATTTAATAAGGGCATTTCTAATACTACTCATATTGCTTGGGATAAAACCTTAACCATTTTAACTTGAGATATGGGGTCATTAAGAAATCAAATGCTAATATCAATGCCACATATGAGTGATTTAATATTTTCTAAATCTGTTATTTACATATGCGAACATGACAGGAATGGTGCAATGGGTATTATCATTAACAAACAATTAAATTCATCTGACATCAAAGCAATTATTAAACAACCATACTCTTTTGGTAGCTCTTCTAAATCATCATTGAAAAACATCTATTTTGGAGGCCCAGTATCACTAGAGAAAGAAATCATCATATATAGCACCAGCGCTTACTCACACCAAAAAATTTCCATTTTAAAAGGAAAAAGTGAATTAAATGAATTAAAAGTAAAAAAGGATATCCAGTATAAAATTATGTTGGGACATTCTGGTTGGGGCGCAGGACAACTTGAAAAAGAGATAAAAAATGGAGATTGGTTAATTCAAAACACATCTTCTGACTTTGCATTTAACATACCATCAAATCAGATGTGGAAAAAAGCTGTGCAACAAACCGGAGTCGACCTTTCTTCCCCAATTGACCCAATTGGGTACACATAGTGCCTTCATTATATAAAATATTAAAAAACATTCCTTAAGCCTTGAGGACAATTCTACCCTCATTAGCAATAGTTTGTGCAGCTTTGCTTTGGAGCCTTGATGGGCTCTTAAGACAGAAATTACATTTGACATCACCTATCATAATTGTAGGATTAGAACATATAATCGGCTCTTTATTGTTTTTACCAATTATATTCAAATCTTTTTCAGAATTAAAAAAAATAAAAAAAAGAGGGTGGTTATCTATAATATGGATCTCAGTTTTTGGTGGAATACTAGGAACTTATTTTTACACAAAAGCCTTAGGCTATGTAGAATACATTGATTTATCAGTTGTTGTCTTAATTCAAAAATTGCAGCCCATTTTTGCTATTTTTTTGTCTTCTTTAATACTTAAAGAAAAATTATCTAATCGCTTCTTAATTTTAGCATCATTCGCAATTCTTGGTGGTTATTTCGTAACATTTGGAAATAATTCAAACGTGTCATGGGATAACAAATCTCTCGTCGCCTCTTTATATGCGTTATTAGCGTCTTTATGTTGGGGCAGCTCAACAGTAATAGGAAAGACCGCATTAAATTACCTTTCTTTCAAAATAGTTACAGGATTGCGTTTGCTATCTACGGCATTAATCTGTCTTGTTATCATAATTACCACATCAAAAACAGGAGAATTATATTATCTAAGTATCAAAAACTATTATTTAATTATCTTGATAGTGTTTTCTTCTGGTGCACTTGCTCTATCCATTTATTATTATGGACTAGAAAGACTTCCGGCATCTCAAACGACAATATATGAATTAGCCTGGCCGTTGTCAGCCGTTTTCTTGGATTATGCTCTAAAAGGTAAAACCTTAAACATTATGCAATTGCTCGGTGCAATTGTTTTACTTTCATCAATGATACTTTTAACCAAAGAAGGTAGAAATGATCAATTTTGGCATAAAAGAACATAATCACAACCTAAGGTATAACCTTATCCATGAATTTTTTTGGGGTTTTGGTGTTGCTTTTCACACTATTTACGCTGTCGTTCCATTATTTCTAAAAGAACTTAATGCTCCAGAATATATTGTCATATCAAGCGCTGGGATATTTTCAATTGCTATCGCATTACCTACCTTTTTTAGTGCAGCATTAGGTAGAAATATTAAAAACATAAAAAAATCTGCTATTTCAGTTCACTGCATCATCCTTGCGATTACATTTATGATGGGTTTTACTTTCACTATAATTGATTCAAAAATTGTTAATAATGCTTGGAGAACATATCTTACTTACTTCATTCTATATGGTTTTTCAATCGGTATAATTGTCCCGATATGGACTGATTTTTTAAATCAAAGTACCCTGACTGAATTCAGAGGAAGGTTTTTTGGTTTAGGTTTTGCATTTAACAGCATAGGAAGCCTTACCGGGGGAATTCTTCTTAAATATTTATTATCAATCTATATTGTTTTTCCAAAAAATTTTGGAATTGGTTTTTTTATTTTATTTTTTTCTTTAACTGTGGGAACAATCATGTTTCTCCCATTCAAGGTGAAAGAACAAAAAAAAGCAAAAAACCATCAATCTCTTAATAACTTTATCATTGAAACAAAAAACATTCTAATGCATCATGGCAATTTTAAGAAATATCTTTTATCAAGAATGTTTTACTCAGCATGCTTACCGGGCATGGGCCTATATGCGGTATATTGCCAAGAAAAATTTAATTTTGCTTTGAGTGAAGCTGGTACTTTTACAGTTATAACCGTTTTATGTTCAGCTTGCTCAAGTTATCTTGCAGGAAAAATTGGAGATATGTACGGTAACAAATACGGTATGTTGTTAGCATATTTTGGGCATTTTCTTGCTGGAACAATCGCCTTATTTATTTCAACTATGTATGATGTATATATGATATTTATTGCAATTGGAATAGGACAAGGAGCATTTATGCCATCTGCAATGAACCTTATTTATGATTTTTCTAATAAAAAAGATGTAAAAACTTATATGGCTCTTGTAGATACAATATTAGCACCATTTGTTTTGTTTTACATTCTATTAATTGGTTTTTTTATTCGGAATGGTTATTATCAAGTTTCATTAAATATTCTGGTTGTCAGTCTGATAATTAGTATTTTATTGATGGTTTTTATGGTTGAAGACCCCAAAAATGAAAAATCTATAATAACACGATTTTCTTCTTGATTTTCCTTTAACTCAAGCTAAAAATTACACAGTCAATATGGTTACTTTTATTTCTTATCTGAAACAATTGTTTATAATCAGTTTTTTAACTGTTATGTTTACGGCCTGCACGCAAGACAATCCTGCGCGGCATTTAAATCTTGGGAACTGGTATCTGCAAAGGGGATTAATAGATGAAGCAATTATGGAATATCGTGAAGTATCCAGGCTCTATAGCGGTGATCAAAGCATTTTAGATAGAGAAGAGTTCCAAGTATTAGGAACTGCACACCTTAAACTGGCAATAGCATACACCAAAAAAGGGTGGTGGGAGTATGCATTAGCTGAGGCAAAACGAAGTTTTGAGATAACACCAAATAAAGACTGCCACGATTTAATTACTCTGATTCAAGATAAATTACTCCAAGATTCTAATTTCCATACGGAATAAGCATCTAAAGAATCCCTGACCTAGATTCTCCTCCATCACAATAAATAATTGAACAATTTATAAAATCTGCATCGGGTTTAAGAAGCATTGAAATAGTTCCTGCAATGTCTTCAGGGGTTGTTGTTCTTCTCATTGGATTTCTTTTTTTTGTGTTCTCAACCCACAATTCCCAATTATCTGTTATTTTTGTTAATGCTCTGGTTGGCGTAACACCTGCCTGTACGGCATTAGCTGTAATACCAAATTGCCCTAATTCCCATCCGATTTGTCGTATGATTGCTTCCATTGCAACTTTAGCAACGCTAACTGGCCCATATCCCTCCATTGCAAGATAATTTCCTTCACTAGTCAAGCCCAATATCCTAGAACCGTTTCCTAGAAGTTCAGACTCGTGTAATTTTTGGGTCCAGTATAGTAATGCGTTACCCATCACATGTATAGTCATATCCATTTGTCTTTGTGTTACTGGTTTTTCTCCAAAAAAATTTGTAGTTGTACCAAAGGCAATCGAATGCAATAATAATTTGAGTGGCTTTTCTTTAGTTATTTTTTTGATCTCGGGAATATATTCATCAATAGCTTTTTCAGAAGCTGCGTTAGTGTTAAAATAATGACATCTCCCTTTTGTAATCTCTTTTACTTCTGCTATTGTTTTTAAAGCAACTTTTTTTGCATCTCCTCTATCAAAATGAAATGCTATTATACCATAACCATCTTGGGCTAAACGTTTAGCGGTTGCAGCACCGTGGCCTGTGGAACCACCCAAGATTAAAACCCATTCAGACATAATTTACTCCAATTATCAACCAATCAACTTACCAGATATTTTTTATAATTTCTTCATCAAATCTCATTTTAATATCAGGTTATTTTTCGTACTCTCCGCAGTTAATAATCATAAAAAAATGAGCAAAAGAAATAGTTATAATCACGAGGACCTTCTAAAAAGCGGCCAAGGCCTACTTATGGGTCCAGATACTGGAAAGTTGCCTACTGAACCAATGTTGATGGTAGATAGAATCATTGATATTTATGATAATGGCGGTAAATACAATAAAGGGAAAATAAAAGCAGAATTAGACATAAATGAAGATTCATGGTTTTTCCATTGCCATTTCAAAAATGATCCAGTTATGCCTGGATGTCTAGGATTAGATGGTATGTGGCAACTCGTAGGTTTTTATTTAACCTGGATTGGTGGAAAAGGTAGAGGCAGGGCACTAGGTGTTGGAGACGTAAAGTTTAAAGGACAAATAAGACCCTACCATACCAAAATAACATATGATATAGATATTAAAAGAGTTTTAGATAGAAAAGAGACACTAATGGTTTGGGCAAATGGAACGGTTAGTACTAATGATAATAGAACAATATATTTTGCTAAAAATCTTCAGGTTGGATTATTTAAAAGCCTAACATATGATTTTGGTGGTGACCCATCGGAAGACACATTTTAAAATAGTCCTGCTTTGCCATGGCTCTTCAATGTGGAATAGTAGGCTTACCAAATGTAGGTAAATCAACAATATTCAATGCTCTTACAGAATCTGGAATTCCAGCAGAGAACTACCCTTTTTGCACTATTGAGCCTCATATTGGTATTGTTGAGCTTCCAGATGATAGATTAGCTCAATTATCAAATATTTATCAACCCAAACTAACAACACCGGCTACTGTAGAATTCATTGATATTGCAGGATTAGTGAGAGGTGCAAGCCGAGGAGAAGGTCTTGGTAATCAATTTTTAGGACAAATTCGTCAAACATCAGCAATACTACATGTTATTAGGTGTTTTGAAGATGAAAACACAGTACATGTTGATGGAGCCATTAACCCATTAAGAGATGTAGAAACCATTGAGACAGAATTACTGTTAGCAGACCTTTCAACTCTTGAAAAGAGGAAAATTAAAATAGAAAAAAATTCAAATGTTTCCGATAAAGATTCATATAAAAAGTTAGAAATAATTGATAATCTAATTAAAGAATGCTCTAGTGGAATATCCGCTAGAAGAATCGAACTGAGTGATGGGGATATGTCGTATAAAAAATCATTACAATTGTTGACAGATAAGCCTGTTCTGTATGTTGCAAATGTAGATGAAAAATCAATCACTAGTTTTCAAAAAAATGATTTTATAAAAGACTTAAAACATCATGCATCAAAAGAAAAGAATAAGATTATTTATTTATGTGGCTCAATAGAGGAGGAAATTTCGCATTTGACATTTGAAGAAAAGCCGACTTTTCTAGAATCTTATTCATTAAATGAACCAGGTTTGAATAAAGTAATTCGGTCTAGTTTTGAATTATTAAATCTGGAAATTTTTTTCACTTGTGGTGAAAAAGAGGTGCGCGCTTGGACGATTACAAAGGGAACAACTGCTCCAAAGGCCGCTGGGAATATTCATTCAGACTTCGAAAGAGGATTCATAAAAGCTGACGTATTTCACTACTCTCAAATTATTGAAAATAAATCTGAAAAAGCATTAAGAAATCTCGGGCTAATAAGACAAGAGGGTAAGGATTATATCGTAAAAGACGGAGATTGTATTTATTTTAAGTTTAATGTTTAAAATCTATTTTTGAAAAAGTTTTTGTAATATATGATTAATTTTCATCTTCCCATTCATCTTCCCATTCATCTTCATATTCATCTTCATCTTCATATTCATCTTCATCATCTTCATCATAATAATAATCAGGGGGATAGGTGAAATATGGATTGTGCGGCATTGCATACGGATTGTTTTGTGATTCAGAAGAAGGCTCTATGTTTTTATCTTTTTCTTCTTGATTTTTAGTCTCTGATTCTTGTTTTACAATAATTACCCTAGGGTCCTCTTTATCGTTTGTTGTATTACTAGACTTGTCTATGGCGCTCATAACAAACTCACGGTCTTTATCAGTTAAGCCAATGTTTTCATTAGTAACTAATTTAGAATTGTGTTGATTTCGAAAGTTTAGACCTGTTAAAACTGCAAAGAAAAGTATGATTAGCGAAAAGATTGAACCTTCAGGTTCAAGTTCAAAGCCACCCCACATATTTTGGGTAATTCCAAACCCAAAGAAAATTCCCATTGAAAGCAATACGCCAAAAAGAATGATTATATTACCCAATTCTTGCGGCATGTTAGATTCCATTACCAACATATATATAACCCAAACCAATATTCCGCAGACAGCTATGATAATGCTGAATAGGAATTCTCTCATAACAAGAGAAACAAAAAATCCTACAATTCCCGCGGCTGGTATGACGAAACCAATGCCAGATTTCATATCATTAGCCATTTTAAAACTCCATTAATACCTCGAATTACAGTAAAAATTGGTACGCGTAACTAAAAAATGCAAGAGTTTCCTTAATCATAATTTTTTTTAATTTTTTAAGTGATCGCACAAAGTAAAAGTGTAACTTTTAATATTAAATGAAAAATAATCTCATAAAAATTGGTGTCCTAGGAGCAGGTCATTTGGGGCAACATCATATTAAACATCTAAAAGTATTAAAGGATAGTCACCTAGTTGGGTTCTATGATTCAGATATTAGTAGAGCAAAAGAAATATCTAAATCCCACAACGTTAAATGCTATAAAAACCCTGACGATCTAATTAGAAACGTTGATGCATTGTCAATTGTAGTGCCGACAAATAAACATTATGAAGTAGCTAAAAAGTGTATCAAAAATAAAAAGCATGTTTTTATTGAAAAACCAATAACATCAAGCCTAGAAGAAGCAGATGAGTTAATCTTACTTGGCAAAAAAAATAAAGTTTTAATTCAGGTTGGTCATATTGAAAGAATTAATCCTGCTTTGATTGCATTAAATAAATATAAAATAAAACCTGAATTTGTTGAAATACAAAGACTAGCACCATACACATCAAGAGGAACTGATGTCCCTGTTGTTCTGGATAAGATGATCCATGATATTGACATATTATTATCTTTAGTTAAAGCGCCTGTGCACAAAACACATGCAACTGGCGTTTCAATCCTAACTAATTCAGTAGACATTGCACATGCTCGAATTACTTTTGAAAACAATACAGTAGCTAGTGTTATGTCAAGTAGGGTCTCTCAAAATGAGGTTCGTAAAATTAAAATCTTTCAAAAAAACTTATACGCAATTCTTGATTTATTGAATGGTTCAACGGAGATATATGAGATCACATCTGATAAAATTGATAAAAAGAGTTCTAGAGTATATGTTCCTTACAGCCACAACAAGAAAAATAAATTTATCGCTTACCACAAGCCAATACTTCATAAAGTAGACCCTCTGGCTTTAGAGCTAAAAAATTTTGTAGAATCAATTAGGGGAAAAGAGAAACCAATTGTTCCTGGGATTGATGGGAGAAATGCATTGAACCTAGCCTTACAAATTCAAAAAATAATTATAAATGACATAAAATAATGGTTCTTAAGAATTTTCTTTTCAAATATCGAAGTTACACACCAATACCGCTAGCTTTAATAATCCTTTACAATTCACAGCTTAAATTTCCTGATGCTATTTATGGGCTAACTTTAATATTGTTTGGTGAATTATTTAGAATTAGCGCAGTTAGATATGCTGGAGGAATAACAAGAACCAGAGATGTAGGAGCAAAAAAATTATGTAGTTCTGGGCCTTATGCAAGAACCCGTAATCCACTTTATATTGGGAATATCATAATATATTGCGGTTTTGCCTTGTTTGCTGGTGGTGATAATGTTTTGATAATCCTTATTGCCGTGATACTATTTTTTTCTTTTCAATATTGGATGATTATTGAACTTGAAGAAAAAACACTTTTTACTATTTTTAAAGATGAATATGTGCATTATACTCAGAATGTACCAAGGTTTATTCCACAGTTAAGATATTGGGATGGGTTAGGTCACAGGAGCCCAATGGGAATATTTAAAACTATTAGTACAGAAAAGAGAACTCTTCAGAATATTTTTTTATTTTCATCTCTAATCATAATAAAAAGTTTTTGGAAATTTTAGGCACACAGGTATTAGAAATAAGGGGGTATAATCAATAAATTTTTTTTGATTGCAGGCGAACCATCGGGCGATCTTCATGGTAGCAAATTAATCCAAGCCATTAAATCGATAGACAGAAATTCTTCATTTATGGGATATGGTGGTGATTTAATGAAAAAGGAGGGAATGCGCATAGTTAAACATGTCGACTCCCTTGCAATTATGGGATTCGTTGAAATAATAAAGCATTTACCTAGAATGTTAAAAACAATAAGAAGAACAACAGACTTAATATCTAAAACTAAACCTGATAGGGTGATTTTAATAGATTATCCAGGTTTCAATCTCCGAATAGCTAAAAAAATTTCATATTTAAAGATACCTATCACCTATTTTATCTTGCCTCAAATTTGGGCTTGGAAGGAAAACAGACTCGAAACATTAAATAATTATACAGATCAGCGGATATCGATTTTCCCTTTTGAAAAGGATTGGTACTTAAATAAAAATGTAGACGTAAAATATTTTGGTCATCCGTTTGCGGAAAACGAACATTTAAACGAAAATACTAAATCATTTTTTTTAAGACATAAGCTCACCATCAGCGAACCCATTTTGACTCTTTTACCAGGAAGCAGACAACAAGAGGTGAATATCCATTGGCCTATTTTTATAAAGACAGTGCTTTTACTAAGAAAAACTTACCCTGGATTACAAATTATAGTAGGAAAGGCTGCTGGAGTTAACCTGAAAAACATACCCAGAGATTTTAAGATTGAAAGTAATTCAGAAAAAGCAATGCTGGTAGGGTCCTGCGCGCTAGTCTCTTCAGGGACAGCAACACTAGAGTGCGCATTTGCAGAAACACCTTTAGTTGCATGCTACAAATTTCCTTTACTGACTTGGGTTCTGGTTAAATCAATGGTCAAAGTAAAATATTCATCGATTGTTAACCTAATAGCAAATCGAAAAATAATACCAGAACTACTACAAGAGAAAATGACCCCAAATAACCTCGCTGAAGAAATTATTCCTCTCTTAGATTTAAACTCCAAAAAAAGAAAGATGATGATGACAGAATTAAAAATAGTAAAAGAAGGTCTTGGTTCGCCAGGTGTCTACCATAGGATAGGGAAATACATACTTAACAATTAATACAACTAAATCCAAAAACAATTTTCTTGATAAATATTTGTATTATGCAAATAAATAAAATTTTTAAAACATATTTACCACACCTACTGTTTCCCCTATCAATTCTTTATAAGATAGTTGTTGTTTTCCGAAACACGTTATATGATTGGAGATTAATAAAAATTAACGAGTTGCCTTGTCTAGTAATAAGCATTGGTAACATAACCACTGGTGGCACCGGGAAAACACCCACTGTTTTAAACCTTTGTTCAATATTGACCAAAAAAAATTATAAAGTTTCAATTTTAAGTCGAGGTTATAAAAGGAATACAAAAAACACATTACTGGTTAGCCAAGGACAAGGCCCTATGTGCAATTGGGAAGAATCTGGAGATGAGCCGTATATGCTTTCTAAAATGACTAAAAACATACCTATCGTTGTAGATGAAAACCGCTATAGAGGCGGCCTTTATATCCTTAAACATTTCAAATCTGATGTGGTCATACTTGATGATGGTTTTCAACATCGAGCTCTTAAACGAGACTTGGATATCCTTTTGATAGATGGAAGTAATCCCTTATCGTACCGCAACATTATTCCAGTAGGTAAATTAAGAGAGCCCTGGAAACAGATAGAAAGATCTAACTTAATAATTTTTACAAAAAAGAAACCCTCAATTCATCTTTTGAAAAAAGTAAAAAAGACAAATATTCCCATATTTCAATCAATTACCACCTCAGAAATATCAAATCACAGCCCCAACAAATCTGAACTTGATTTAAAAAATAAAAATGTATTTTTAGCTTCAGGCATTGGGAATCCTGTCTTTTTCAGAGAAACTGTAAAAGATATGGGTGGAGTAATTAAGGGAGAAAAAGTTTTTCCAGACCATTATAAATATAAACAAAGAGATCTTTTAAGTTTGGAAAAAATAGCTGCTTCAATTAACACAGATTTTATAGTAACAACAGAAAAAGATTGGGTAAAACTCGATTCTTTAAATGCAACATTCCCATTTATAGTAATAAATATTAAGATTCTGATAGAAGATAACGAAAATGAATTCTCTAAACTAATAGATATTAAATTTGGGCAACACCCCATGCAAAAACCACACCAACGAACGTAAGCATCAATGGCCAACCTGTATTAATTAGCTGCTTAGAACTAGGGTCATTAAATACATGTACTTGAAATTCATGAGTGGAGGTTGCTCCATGTTCGTCGACCGCCATTAAAATAAAATCATTCATACCCAATTGGTTTTTTCTTGGTGTCCATTCAACTATTGCTTTTTTCTTGTCAAACCTAGCGTATTTAGGCAGCCTAACAGCTCGATAGGCTACTTTGTCACCATTTAAATCCTCGGTAGAAATCTTATATCTCCACGAGTGTCCTGTAAGACCAACAGGCTTAGGATTAGACATAACGGTAGGTGCATTATTCACAAAAATTTTTCCTTTTTGTACATCTGTACCGTACCCATCGCTTACTGCAACTTCAAATGTATTGTTGTTTATTTGAGCAGCTTTTGGAACCCATAATATTTTGCCATATCTATCCATTTGCATACCATGGGGACCTTTCATTAATGTGTACTCAAGTTTTGCACTTTCGTTTTTATCATCAACCCTAACTTGATATTTGAACAATTCACCAACAAGCCCCATATGCGGAGGATTAGATACAATTGTTGGCAGGTGATTTGTGTAGACTTCATATGTCTGTTCATCTTTTGTATAACCATCAGATGCTACAACTGTTATGCGATGTACATCTGCCTGTTCTACGGTGGGGGTCCAACGCAATGTACCTGATGACCCTTCTACAACCATACCCTCTGGAAAATCTAATAAGCTAAATTTAAATGGGTTGATTTTTTCAACAACTACCCTTGGAGGTTTTCCTTTTTCGCCGTGAAAGAATTCCCAAAGAAAATCTTTAATTTTTATGGTTCTCCCATCTCGTGTAGTTAGAATAACCCATAGCCTATCATCTTCAAAAAACACAGAATGAGTGTATCTTTTTAAGTTTAGTCTAGAAACCAATGAATCTGAAGGATATTTTGGATCAACATAAAATATAGCTTCTGAATTATGCCAGTCACCTAAAAACCTATCGATATTAGATATTGCAACATCATCTGTAATATTTACAGAATATAATCTAATTGAAGAAACGTCTTCAACTTTAACCACGCGTTTAAATGGAAGCAGAGAACCTTTATTCTTATCATTAATCATTACTTTGTATGCATATTCATCACCAACTGTTGCGGACATGGTTGGCACTGAAACAATGTTTATTGGGGCGTTAACAAAAAACTCAGATTCAATCATTCTAGACTCATGCCCATCTGAAATTTCTATTTTTAATTTATGAAAATCCAAATCGTTCATTGTTGGTTCCCAACGTAGATATCCGCTATAAGGATCCATCCTCATACCTCTAGGTAGCTCATGAGCAGTAAAAACAAGTCTGTCATTCTTATTTGGCTCTTCAATTTTTAACTCAAACTCCCATGTTTCACCTACTTGTACAGTAGACATCATCATGGGGGCAGACCTAATGATAGGTGGGTGATTAACAAACAGATTAACAAACTGTGTATCTGTTGCAACACCGTGACTTGCTATTACAGCATACTTTATGCTATCAACTTGGATTGGGTTAGGGGTCCAACTAATTGTTCCATCTGGCAACAACTTCATCCCATCTGGACCATAAAACAATTTATAATTAATTTTTTGATCAGGTTTCTGTTTCCATACTTTAATTGGATATGAATAGGGTGTGCCAACGCTTGAATTAGTAGGTGCCTTAGATAGAATTTTCACACCAGCACGTGAAAACAACTGAAAATCTTGTGCGGTCCTTTCAAACCCGTCGGTTGCAATAATTCTTACATCGTATACTTCAACATGTGCGCTATCTGTCTTCCATATTACGATATCATTTTCAATAGCCATACCATCAGGAGCAATTTCCAATTCCAAACTAATTGATGCATCTTTATTTTTATCTTGAACAATAGGTTCATATCTAAACGTAGAACCAGCTATGAATTCTGTTATTGTTGGCTGAGTTAAAAATCTAGGTGGGTCATTAACGTATATCCACATCCCCTCATCTCTACTTTCTAAAACAGGTGTAGCTTTAAAAACTTGTTCTTCTTCATTCATCCCTGTTGTTGCTTCCATTAACTCATCCACTTTCATTCTCACCAAATAAGAAATTGGAAATGCGTCTAGTTGCTTATCAGTGGGAACCCAGTTAATTGATTTACTTTCATATAAAAAGTACATTCCCTTTGGAGGCTGGTTATCCCATCTAAAACTATAAAATTCATCAGTGCTGTCTTTTGGGATTTCATATAAAAAAGGCTGCCCTGGCCGAAGAACATATCTTGGAAGAATATGTTTGGGTAATCGCTGTCCGACAGACTCTTTTGGACGAGGGATTTTTGGAGCCTCTAGCGTGCGAACAACCTTTTTTGGGATTGCTACTCTTGGTTGTTCTTTTAAAACCTTTCCTTCTTTTTGTTCAATGCTTAGTGTACTCGGTATATAGCTAGATGGCGATTGTCCAAGGTCTGTTATTATTCTTTCTTCCTGCTGGGGTTCAAGAGGCTTTCTATCTTCTGGAGGGACTTCGATATATAATTCAGAAACCTCTGGTTCTAGGTCTTCAACATTTGATAGAAGGTCAGGTAATCTTTTTTCTATGAAATCTGATGTGATAAGATAGCCTTGTTCCAACCTATCAGACTTGTTCCCAAGCTGAACGACAAAGGTTCTGTTTTCAATTCCATTCCATCCTGATAATAAAACACTTCCAGTGTAATATCCTGCTTTTTTCAGGGGAATCACTGAAAAGACTTGCATTTCTGGTGGAACGTTTCTCATTGCGTTTTGAACACCCTCTATTCCACCATCAACCCCAGAAAGAAGAGTAAGGGAATTAATATCAGAAGAAAGGAGTAAAATATCTTCATATTGATCTTGATTGAAATCCTCAACAACCACTTGAGTAAGCGGTCCTGTTGTAATTGGCAATTCCTCAACTACTAGTGTTGCTGGTGTGAGAGTCAGTGCAAGAACATCACCCGAACTAAAAGAAACTAAAACATCAAAAAAGCCGTCTGCATCCCAATCAGTTAGAGAAATTGAATAGGGCAAAATTCCGCTTAAACCATCAATTTTTTTTCGTATCAAGTGTCCAGAATCGAAAACCCCGCCAATATTATAAAATGGTTGTACCTTAATTGTATTGCCATCTGGACTCAGCGCAATAATATCACCATACCCATCACTATCATAATCGACCACCCCAACATAGAGCAACCCCGAACCAACAAGTAATTGGTCAGGTCTAACTTTTTTTGTTAGCGATAGCCCTTCAGGGGTCGAGTCAATGATTGCAAAACCACGAAATGGGCTACCAAGAGACATAACTATTTCTTGATCTCCATCCGCATCTTGATCAAATAGCTGAAAATTATTACACCTTAGGGAACGATTCTCTTTTCCTACATCTAATGTTAAAGAGGGAATTTCAGAAAAATGTGTCCCGTCCCAACTATATGTAGCAATGAAAACATGTGGAGTAGATTGATTACCAAACCTGGAAAGATTCATTACCAAAATCAAATCAGGTGAGCCATCACCATCAATGTCTCCTATTTGAGCATCAACAAATGAACCCTCCAATGCAACAGGTGGTGTAAACTCCCAAATTAAGGTCTGATAGCCTTCAGAGTCAATTTCATAATATCTAACTGCGTTTGGGAACACTTCGAAATCCGGATTAAGCTCGAGAGATAAAAACTCTAACATATTATCACCGTCTAAATCATATGTCCCGTTCATATGAACTATTTTCTGTGCAAACACAAAAGAAACAGTAAGCATCAAGGCAATTATTTTAATAACTTTCTTTGGAGTGATCTTATTCATCTAATAACAATAATTATCAATTATTCTTTTTTCGGCTTGTTAGCATTGTTTGGTTCTTCCTCTGGCTGAGACTCTTCTGGTGCGGAAGGAATGTTTTCTTCTTTTACTGGTTTTTCAGGTTTTAATATTTCTAATTTTAACGTATCTAAAGAAGAATCGTTTGGTTTTCTTTTTTCAACTTCTAGAACTGTTGGGGAAGCTTCATTTTCTTGCGCTCCTGGCAGTTCAAAAGAAGAATCAACATTCGTTTTTAATAAATCTAATTTGTCTATTGGAACATTGCTCTGTTTTGGTTCGATAGGCACTGCAGTTTCAATTTGGTCTGGCTGTACATTAGGGAGCCTAGGTTCACGTGTAATTTTGGGCAATTTACCAGTAGGGCCAAAAAGCGGCTCTTCTAATGATGCGCCCTGCAATAATTTTGCTTTCAATTCTTCTGGAAACATTTCTTGAATTAACATAGAAAATAATACTGATGGCCTTACTAAGCCTACTAAATCATATTCTGTGGTTACCTTTTTTGTACCATTGTCACGCACTATGACTTCTCCACGGACAGTTTGCAAAGTTCCTTCATCCAAAAACACCGCTAACGACTGCGAAGGAGAAGAGGGCGTTGTTGAGGAAAGGTAAATTCCTTGATAAGTTGAGTCTTTTTTATCTTTAAAACTAAACCTAATTAGTTTATCGGTAAAATCCATATCCAAGGAGGTTGGAAACCCTTCAAAGAAATAATTAGGAAATTCAAAAAGCTTTGGGTCAAATGATTCAGGTTGATAGGATTGTGATAAGGAGTCATCTGTTGGAGATATTGACATAAACACAACATTTGTTTGCATGTCGTGTACCATTGTAAGAGTGGTAATGCTATCTAGCCTCGCATCTCGTAATGAATATGCAAAATCATAAGCCTCACCTTTTTTTAGTGTCGCAAGATCTGCAGATATTCCGTGTTGCAAATGGGTGGGTTCTCCCAATGCAGGAACTTGGTTCACAGCAACTCCGAAAGGTGCTTCTCCATCAAAAACATATCTGTCTTTAGTTTCAGAAACTGGTGTAAGTGCCATGACATAATATAAATCTATTTTCCCGCTGTGCTGATCTATTGTAACTAGCGTGTCTTTAGTTTCGTTTTTTTTATTTAATGCTGTAATAGCATTCTCTGTAAAAGTCGCAATCTCAACATCTTTCCCTGGTATTTTTGGAACACTTGATGTATCAGAAGTGTCGGGTACATACTCTCCTAAATCCAGCTGCGTGAATCCTGCCTCATCTGCCCAATTTATACTCTTCATATCATCATTAAATAATGGTATCGATGTTTTTTCTTCCAGAACATTTTTCTTATTTGAATTACTATCTTCTATTGAAGACAGAAAATCTCCAAGTGTAGGTGCCAACATGCTGTAGTCTTTTTTGACCTTCATTCTTTCAGTTTTATTGATATTTGGTTCCTCCTGCCCAAGAGGCAAGCTTGTAACATCTTTTTCATAGACTATATCAACTGGTTTTAGGGTTGCAATTTTATCATTTGAGTTGTCAATTGGCGGCTCAAGGGCTTTAGCCTCATTTCGATATGAAATGTTTTGAGAATTGATAACTTTTGAAAGTGTTTTGCTTTGACTATCTTTGTTACCCAATGTTTTTTCAAATTCATTTTGTTGTGCAAATGGCAAAGAACCCTTATTGGTTAAGTCAAACTCCTCAAAAATCAATTCATCGCTTACTACACTAAGTAAAAAATTCTCACCAGACCCAAAAGGAAGAAGTAAGCCAGATGGTTTTTTTTCATTTGATTCAAAAGGTCGAATGTTTGCACCTAGAAGCAGTCGGGCTGATTGTAATGAAAAAGCTCTTGAGTAAAGTAGTTCGTTGTCATTTGTTACATCAAAAATAGCAGTTTTAAGCTCGCTTCCCTGTGGGGAAACTAGAGCCATATAATACTTACTCTCATTTCTAAACCCACCAACATACACTGGCCCATTACCATTTCTAATTATCGGTGCGGATAGTGTTTCATTGTTTTTTAAAACAATAGTTTTATTAATTATGCCTAAATCAAAAAGGATGGCTTTCCTAGATGGGCTACCAAAGGATACGGCCAAGTTAGGATTCCCAACGAAATTTAGAGTAAGATTAGAAGGCCTTATTGTATTAATACCAGTAACTGAGTTTTTATAAGTAAGTGGCTCATTGGAAAAAGCGCCATCATTGTAAAGAAAAACATATAACCAAATCTGGTTTTCGATAGCAACTTGGAGCCTTGGAATAAGCACTAAATCATCAAATCCATCGTTGTTTATATCAATCAATTCACCATCAGAAAAATAACCATCCTCTAGATGATAGGTCCAAAGAGTGTCATAGACACCGTTTAATGTTCGTTCTATCCATAATGCAGAAAAGCTTTCGGTATTTAATATTAGTCCTTCTTCAAGACTATCTGAGTTAAAATCATACGGCTTATAGACATAAAATGTCCCCTGAGCCATCAAAACAGATAAAAAAACTCCTATAAATACTGCCTTAAGAAAGCGCATTTTTGCTCCTCTGAACGTACTTAACCTTACGGCTAACCTTAATTTGATACATCTTTTTAGGGAGGAAAATACTGTTTTAAACTCCCTTACCTCGTAAACTCTTTTAATAATATAGGATAATGTCAGTATTTAAACAAGAAAAAGCCCAAAAATGCCTTTTGAAAAAATTAATTAATTTTTACCCTATATTTTCTTTCTAAATTGAAATATGGATTTTAATTTGATACAGACCAGTAAGCAGAGAAACACTTTATCATGAAACATATCATTTCAATTTTATTTTTCAAATTTTCGATTTTATTTGCGCAATTCAGTTATCCTGCAGAAGATTTCTTAGGAGGAGGTATTGGTTATAGCCCGATGTACATTAAACTTCGAGAAATCCCTGGTTCACAGGCTTTGACAAATGTGGGTTTAGACCCAACCCAGTTCAACGACCCTTTCGTAATTCATGGTGGCGAAGGCTTTGCTCATATTACCGGAAGGTGGAGAATCGGTTCTTACGCTGGCCTAGGGGGTTCTTCCATAAGCACAAAACCCATAATAAAAACCTATGTTGATGATGACCCTTTGAATACTTCTGGTACCAAAGGTTGGAATGGAGAAACCCTAGATGAATATACTGGGGTTTACGATCCTTCAATTGTTGCAAAACTATCGTTTCTTCTTGGTGCTGCTACAGTAGAATATGTTATGCCAATATTGCAAGACCTAGAGCTCTCTTCTGGTGCGCTTTTAGGACTCGGGCATGTTGGTTTAAGTCTTGAACAACAAAGTGGTGAAAATATTGGTTGGGGCGACGCATTCAGCAATGTTTATGGTGAGTTTATCGAAGGGTCTGTATACTATGCCGTTGACACCGGGTTTGAACCTAACGATCCCATAACACCGCTTCCTGTCCCTGGCTTGTTAAGAGAAGTAGGTGCAACTTTTTTTAACTTTCAACCCTATATTGCTGTCAAGTTTCAATTTTTAGAACGCTTAGGACTAAGAATCAGTGTTGGATATAACAAAGGAACTGTCCGTCAAGGTGCGTGGAAACTGAATGGTCGGACACAAATTACTGACTCACCTCAAGCAGCTTTAGAAGGTGTTTCTTTCCGTATGATGGGTTACATAGGTCTTTAACTTTTAAAATATACACTATGCTTAAAAAACTACGAGGGATATGGCCCTCCGCCATATCCGGCATCATAGGCTTTGCAATTGCCACATTAATTTTTATACCTACCTTGTATCCAAATAGTCAAAATATCTATAGAATAATTAGAGAAAGAATAAATGTCCTAAATCAAATCATTGGTTATGTTAACCATTTTTATTTTGACAAGGTTGATATGGAAAAAATTATGGATGGTGCTTTTCATGGGCTAATGGAAGAGTTAGACCCCCACTCCACCTATATACCTGCAAAAGAACAAGAAAACATAAGCGAGCTCTTTAAGGGAAATTTCCAGGGTATTGGAATCGAATTTGATATATTAGATGGCTTCATAACGGTTATTGCACCAGTTCCAGATAGCCCCTCAGATATTGTAGGGCTGATGTCTGGAGATAAAATAATTGCCATAAATGGAAAGGATGCTTATAAAATAACCAAGACAGAGGTTTTTGAGCAACTAAGAGGCCGAAAAGGAACAAGTGTTACCGTAACCATCAGTCGATTTGGAGAGCCAAAACCATTTGATGTTTCCATCGTAAGAGACAACATACCAATTTATAGTGTTGGAGCAGCAACAATGCTTGATGAAGAAACTGGATATATATCCCTAAGGCGTTTTTCTGCAACAACAGAAAAAGAAGTAGTAGAATCCATTAATGCTCTGACAGCAAAAGGAATGAAAAGATTATTATTTGATTTAAGAGGAAATAGCGGTGGATATTTAGAACAGGCAGCTGCAATATCAGATCAATTCATAAACACGATAGACACCTTAGTATTTACTAAAGGAAAAATTAAAGAATCAAATCAGGTTTTTAAAAGTAATCCAAACAAAGGAAACTCTGATTTCTCTCTAATTATTTTAATCAATCGAGGTTCTGCGAGCGCATCTGAGATAGTTTCTGGTGCAATACAAGATCTAGACCGAGGATTGGTTGTTGGTGAGACTAGCTTTGGAAAAGGTCTTGTGCAGCGACAACTTCCCCTTGATAGCGGCGGAGCAATACGTGTTACCATCGCGCGTTATTATACTCCAACAGGAAGATTGATTCAAAGACCATATGAAGATGGTAATGACCTTGCATATTACAGAGAGCTCTATGATTTGGACAGAGAAAATAAAATTGATAGCTTAAAAGAACTTAGGCCTAAATACAAAACAAAATCTGGGAGAACTGTTTATGGGGGTGGTGGAATAACACCTGATAAATACATCCCATTTAAATCAACAATTAATTCAGAGACCATTAAGGTATTAAGGAGTCCAAAAAGACCATTTTTTAACTTCGCCTCACAGTACGTATCTAGAAATCAATTTGATTTCACAAACTTTAATCAATTTAAAAACAACTGGGAGACACCAGACGAATTATTTAAAGACTTTCTTTTACACCTTGAAAAAGATTCCTTAAAAGTCAATAAAGACTCACTACTTACTGATTTTCCGTATATTGAAAACAGAATAAAAAGTGAAATAGCTGGGTCAGTTTGGGGTAAAAATGAAAGTGCTAACATAAGATTGTTGTTAGATAATCAAGTAATTGAGGCATTAAAACATTTTAACGAAGCTGATGCATTCATTAAATCAATAAATTAAATTCCAAAACTTTAAAACACATATTTTAATTACTTTATTATAAATCATAATAGAAACGGAGTTATGAAATGGTACATTATTTTTTAGAAGGTGGAGCCTTTATGTGGCCAATTCTCATGGTGCTTATCTTCGGATTGGCTTTTGTGATTGAGCGTGCATATTCTTTAATGATGTCGGGTGTCGATTCTCAATTGTTTTTTGATAAGATCACTGAAGCAATCAATGATAATGGAACAGAAGAAGCTGCAAAAATTTGTGGTGAAACAGAAGGCCCTGTCGCTGCAATATTCCACGCTGGATTGTCAAAAATGAACCGTGGTTTGGCTGAAGTAGAAAAAGCCATTCAAAATGCTGGAGCAATCGAAATGGCTTTCTTGGAAAAAAACATGATCTGGTTAAATGCTGTTATAACCATAGCTCCCATGCTTGGTTTTACTGGAACAGTTGTTGGAATGATTGCTGCATTTGACGCTATTAAAGCAGCAAATGACATATCCCCCGCTGTTGTTGCAGGAGGAATCTCCCAAGCGCTATTAACAACTGCATTTGGTTTGATAGTCGCAATGATCATTCAAACTTTTCAAAATGTTTTTGTAGCTAGAATTGATAAATTGGTATTAGACATGGAAGAACAGTCAATAAAAATGGTAGACCATCTTCAAGACGCTGACTCAAATAAATAATTTTATTTAGATAACACTTTATGGCAAAGAAACGACGATTCAAAGGCGGGGAAATTCCAACATCATCTATGGCAGACATTGCCTTTTTATTACTTATATTTTTTCTTGTAACAACTACCATAGACACTGATAAGGGACTTGGGATTGTATTGCCACCTCCAGGCGACATGGAAATTGAAATACGTAAAGAGAACATTCTTAACTGCTTAATTAATTCTCAGGGAAAAGTACTGCTTGATGAAGAACCTACTAATGTAGAACAAATCCATCGAATTGTTGGCGAGCGATTAAGATCTAATGATAAATTAGTTGTTTCAGTCAAGGCGCACCCCAAAACGGCATATAGTGATTATGTAAAAGTCATCGATCAATTAAAAATGGCAGATGCAAAGAGAATATCAATAGCAAATAGTAATTAATGAAATTTTCAAAGAAAACTAAAATATCAAGTGAGATTCCCACAGCATCTATGCCTGATATTATTTTTATGCTATTGGTGTTTTTTATGGTAACAACAGTTTTAAAAGAATATTCTGGATTACCAGTTAATCTTCCAAAAGCTAAGCGAATTGAAAAACTTAAATCAAAAAGGCATACAGTTCAAGTATGGGTGTCAAAAGAGGGACTCATTTCAATAGATGATCGTCTGATGGGTGTTGATGATGTATCCATTGTAATGTATGATAAGAGAGTTGCAAATCCGAGAATAGTGGTTTCATTAAAAGGTGATGAAGAAGCAGAAATGGGGTTAGTTTCAGACATACATGAAAACCTTAGGGAGGTGGAAGCATTAAAGTTAAACTACTCATCAAAAACTTTAGTTGATTAATGAAGTTAGTTAATCCGTTAAAAACTCGGTACCCCATTGTAATTCGCATTACAACATTAGCAGGAATCTTCCTAATAATATTAAACTTTCTAGTTTTTCCAAGATTCGGTAATAACATGGAATTTGAAGAAGTTGATCAAATTATAATTGAAAATATTGATATTCCACAAACCCAACAAATAGATAACACGCCCCCGCCTGCGAGACCTTCAATTCCTGTACCATCCGATGATGAAGACATCGCTGACGACCTAACCCTTGACGAGCTGGATTTTGATGATTTTTCTAATTTAGACGCACCACCACCTCCTCCTTCAGGTCCAAAAGTTGTTTTCATACCATACGATGATCCACCTGTAGCAATGAGCCCAATAAGACCTTCTTATCCAGAAATTGCTCAAGAAGCAGGAATAGAAGGTGTCGTTATTGTCCAAGCATTTATTGATGAAAAAGGTAGGGTAAAGGAAACACTGATTCTTAAAGGGGTTCCTAATACTGGCCTAGATGAGGCAGCAATGGAGGCAATTCGCAAGACACGTTTCAAACCAGCGAAACAACGTGAACGGTCAGTAGGGGTTTGGATTTCTATTCCTGTGAATTTTAAATTAAAATAGCTTTCAAAGCTGGCTATAGGTGGTTAGCCTTTTAAATTGCTAAGATTATATTCTAGATTCATTTTTCTTATGTATTCCACCGAAATATTTTTTGGGCATTCTGCTTCACAAGCTCCCGTATTGGTACAATGACCAAAACCTTCTTCATCCATCTTGCTAACCATTTTCAATGCTCTTTCCTTCCTTTCAGGTTGACCCTGAGGTAAAAGAGCAAGCTGGGATATTTTTGCTGCAACAAACAAGCTAGCTGAGGCATTTTTACATGAAGCAACACAAGCACCACAGCCAATACATGCAGCAGCATCAAAAGCTTCTTCGGCAATCTCTTTTGGTATCGGCGTAGAATTACCATCAGGTGCACTACCGGTATTTACTGAAACATAGCCCCCAGACTGAATGATTCTATCAAAAGAACTTCTGTCAACAACGAGATCTTTAATGATTGGGAAGGATTTTGCTCTCCATGGTTCAATAGTTATCGTGTCTCCATTTTTAAAGTGTCGCATATGAAGCTGGCAAGTTGTGGTGCCACCTAGTGGACCATGGGCTTGACCATTTATTACCATTGAGCACATACCACAAATCCCTTCTCTGCAATCATGATCAAAAGCAATAGGTTCTTGCCCTTTGTTTACAAGGTTCTCATTTAAAACATCCATCATTTCAAGAAAGGACATATGTGTGTTCAATCCATTTAACTGGTATGTTTGAAAAGAGCCTTTTTGCTTTGGGCCTTTTTGTCGCCAAATTTTTAGTTGAAGATTCAAATTTTCCATTTTATTTATAACTTCTTTGTGTTGGGTGAACCGTATCAAAGTTTAAATTTTCTTTAAATAATTCTGGTGGTTCATCATTACTTGTATGTTTCCAAGCTGATGTAAAAGAAAAATCTTCATCATTTCGAAGAGCTTCACCTTCTTTTGTTTGATATTCCTCCCGAAAATGTCCTCCGCAAGACTCATTCCTCTCCAGTGCATCCCACATCATTAATTCACCAAGTTCAAAAAAATCTGCAACACGGCCAGCTTTGGCTAGTTCTTGGTTAAAAGAATGGCTATTGCCTGGAACATTAACTTGTGACCAAAAATCTGCTCGCAAACTTTTTATATCCGAGATAGCCTGTTTTAACCCAATTGCATTTCTTGACATTCCACATTGGTCCCAAACAATTTTTCCAAGCTCTCGATGGAAACTTTCAACTGATTTATTTCCTTTGTTTTTTATTAACATTTCATTTCTACCTGCAGCTTTTTTTTCTGCTTCTATAAAGGAATCGTGATTGGTGCTTATTGAATCTGTTCTTATATCATTTGATAAATATTTACCAATTGTGTAAGGAAGAATAAAATATCCATCCGCTAATCCTTGCATCAATGCAGAGGCACCTAGTCTATTTGCACCATGGTCTGAAAAATTACATTCTCCAATCGCATAAAGACCTGGCACTGTTGTCATTAAATCGTAGTCGACCCATAGCCCCCCCATAGTATAGTGTACAGCCGGAAAGATCTTCATCGGAGTAGCATATGGATTTTCTCCTGTTATCTTGTCATACATTGCAAATAAGTTTCCATACCTGGATGAGATTATGTTTTTTCCAAGTCTTTTAATTGAATCATTAAAGTCAAGATACACTGCGAGTCCCGTGTCTCCAACACCATAACCTTCATCACACCGCTCTTTAGCTGCTCTAGAAGCGACATCTCTTGGTACTAGATTGCCAAATGCTGGGTACCTCCTTTCAAGATAATAGTCGCGTTCCTCTTCAGGTATCTGATTTGGGCTTCTTTTATCACCTTGATTTTTGGGCACCCATATTCTACCATCATTTCGAAGTGATTCAGACATAAGAGTAAGCTTAGATTGATATTCTCCAGATACTGGTATACAAGTTGGGTGAATTTGCGTATAGCAAGGATTAGCAAAATAGGCACCAGCCTTGTGTGCTTTCCAAGCAGCTGTAACATTACTACCCATTGCATTTGTTGATAAATAATAAACATTCCCATAACCACCTGTTGCCAAAACGACAGCATGTCCAAAATGTCTACTATATTCTCCTGTGATTAAATTTCTAACAATTACTCCCCTAGCCTTGCCATCGATTACCACTATATCTAACATTTCATGGCGATTATACATTTGAACATTGCCTTTATAAATTTGGCGACTTAATGCGCTGTAGGCCCCCAAAAGCAATTGCTGTCCTGTTTGGCCTCTTGCATAAAAAGTTCGTGAGACTTGAACACCCCCAAATGACCTGTTGTCAAGGGTTCCTCCATATTCTCTGGCAAACGGGACACCCTGGGCAACACATTGATCAATGATATTGGTACTAACTTCTGCTAGTCGATATACATTAGCTTCTCTAGATCGATAATCACCACCCTTAATAGTATCATAAAACAATCTGTAAATAGAGTCACCATCATTTTGGTAATTTTTGGCAGCATTTATGCCGCCCTGAGCTGCAATAGAATGTGCTCTTCTTGGACTATCTTGAAAACAAAAAGCTTTAACCCTGTAACCCATTTCACCAAGAGATGATGCAGCAGATGCTCCTGCCAGGCCTGTACCAATCACAACGATCTCAAGCCTTCGCTTATTGGAAGGACTGACAAGTGGAACTGTAGATTTGTAATTAGTCCATTTATTTGCTAGTGACCCTTCTGGTGTTTTACTATCTAAAATCATAACTGAACCAAGAAAAGATACACAGGTATTGATGCGAATATCAAAGGGATTAAAATCGCTATTCCAGTAGCACTAATTTTTATGAAGTTTTGATATTTTTTAAATTTTATACCAACAGTCTGAAAGGAAGATTCAATTCCGTGTTTTAAATGCATGGATAAAAAGAACATACAGACAACATAAAAACTTGAATAAAGTGGGTTTGAAAATGCCGATACGGTAATTGTATATAAATCTTTTATTTTTGTTCCATCGTTTAAATATTGATATGGCATATCTCCAAAATGCATTTCATACCAAAAACTTCTTAAATGAATAATAATGAATACTAAAATAATTGTACCCAAAAGAGTCATGTTGCTTGATGCCCAACTAACATTCTTATTTCTACTGGAAACTTCATATTGGACGGGTCTAGCATTTTTGGATTGAATGGAAAGAAAAACCGTTAATACAATATGTAAAATAATGGAGAAATAGGTCAAAAGTGATAGAATATTCACAATAGGATTCGTTGTCATAAACAAAGCGTATTCATTAAATCGTGTTTGTCCTTCAATACCGGGAATGAATAACTGCAAATTACCTACAAGATGCCCAATTAGGAAGATTACGAGAAACAAACCGGATAAAGCGGCGATTACTTTTCTAAATATTGTTGATTGGGAATAATTTTTCATATTTATGTTAACTAAAGCACCTATAAATTAAACTTTTTAAGGTTTTTACTGCCAAAGAATTGTTGTAAATGATTAATCAATAATCTTTCGTGAAAAGTACACACTGCACAATAATAGACAGCTTAAAACATAAAACAAAGAACTGAATATTGATTCTGGCGAAAAACCATAAGAAAAGCGATAAAATACTGCTAAAATTATAAAAACACCAAAATTAATCACATTTCTTACTAATAAAGTTCCAAATCTAGTAGTATATGAATACAATAATATCACAAACCCAAGCCCAAATAGAGAACAACCACAAAAAGCATATATCAACTTCAAATAATTTTGTAGCGAGTGCGTTGCTGGATATAAAAACATATTGACAAATGAAGTGTCGAGGATGATTTCATTTTGATATTTATTTATCATCCAAGGCTGAGGATGAAACAAAATAACAATTCCCAAAAATGTTAAAAGCAAACCTATAATGGAAATTGGAACCCAGCTTAAATTATGTACAGTACTTTGATGCATTCTTCTGTGCCTGTATTGCAAATGGCCCTTTGTTAATAACTATGTCATAAAAGGAACCAAGAAACATTTCTTCTCTCTGATTACGTTTTTTTAACCCTTCTAGTGCTAATTCAGAGGCCCAACTTATCCACTCACCATAAGATTTACCTTGAGGTCCAGGTTGGTCAAACTCTAAAAGAAAGGAGGATTTATTAAACACAAGCCTATCTTGCTCTGTCCATTTTGATACAGTTTTAAATACTTCATCTCTAATACTGATTACTGTCAAGAGACCGGTCCAAAATGCGATTGGAGCCATTTCAAAACCCCGAGGTGTTAAATCCGCTCCTCGAACTTCCACTAAGTTTTTAAGTCTAACATTAGTAAAAATTTGATGTAGGGCAGCTTTAATATCTTTTTCAAACAATTGATTTTGATCCTGTAAGCTTTTTAATCTTTGACCGATTACCCCCTTTGAGCTAGTTATAGCTCCACTACGATCTAATTCAAAGATGTTTTGAACATTAGAAACAAACTCAACATAGGAATTTACAAGCCCTTTTGATTGATTTATTCCATGATCAATTAAATTTCCACATCGACCATTATCTGTTCTGCTCCAAATTTCATTTCTTATGTTTTTTTTGTTCATGGAAGTGTTTTCTTTAAACGGAGAATTTGCAAACAAGTAAGCTGCAACTGGATGCAGACAATCAGCAATAAAAGTCATCTCTTCAACGTCCTTAGGATTCAAAATATCAAAATTTACTTGAATGCTTGCTGTATTTCTCATCATCCATTTTCCCATTGTTCCTTTTTTTTCCATATTTTTATCCATTAACTGATATTTTAAATCATTAATTAATTCAATCTTTTCAGGATGATATATAGGTTCCAAAGCATAGTGAATAATTTTCAAACCATTTTCTTTTGTAACCTGATCAAGTAGTTTATAATGATGTTCTAATGCAAAAGCTAATTCATTTAAATCTGCATAAGGAGGGCTTGACCATTCTAATTGCCCGCCTGGCTCTAATGAATAAACACCATTTTTAAGATTGCGTTCTTTCATACATTTTAGTAAATCAAAAGCAGAAAAATGATTTCCTTTATTTACTGGCAGTCTAGTATTATTATCATTATGTATGATGTTTTCTATTTCAGCTCCAATTAATCTGGAGTCTTTATTCACACATTTAGATAAAATATAAGATCGAACTCTGTCTTTTATTTCCGCCTTCATCTTTCTTTTTACATTGAGTATAATACCATGCTAATTAAAAATGCAAAAAATGGTAACCCAACGTTTACACCCCCCGTTATCTCTCTTAATTTTTTTGGTTTATCTCCCATTTGATTAAACCTTAATTCAACGACTTCAAGCTTTCCAGATTCAGCATATACCGTTGTAGCTCCAAATGATTCATTATTTTGAATTATAGAATCATAAGAGACAAACCGCATTCCATTTTGACGCCTTAACTTTGTATACATAGGAGAAAATCCACTAACCTGATGCCATCCCGGCTCAACCTGTATTGGTTTAGATATTGGAGTATCGCCAACATACTTACCATCAACATATATTGGAACCCCATCTAAGTTCGAATCAATTCTAATTCCACTATTTCTGTAAAACATAAAGCCTGGATCAGTTTGTCGTTTTGGAAATGATTCGGGTTTGTTTAATGGTAACTCATCTCTCCATCGGTATTGCTCATTATCAAGAGATGAATAGTCTAAGGCCTCTTTTTGATAACCATATAAAAATTCTGGTATTTCTCTTTCTTGTTTTAAATTCAATTTAAGGGAAGACCTTAACGAATCATCTGGTTGAGGGAAATAACTTAACCACGTATTTTCCTCAACAGAATCAGCCTCAAAAATTTTTTCATTTTTCTTTCGGGGGATACCAATAATTTCTTTGTTCGTGTATCTTGTCTTGATTTTCTTATCAAGAACGCTTGGGTCTATAAACTCTGGAACTTGAGGCATCGCTTCTGATACATTTAAATCATCAGTAGCATTAAATGATAAGTTTTTTCTTCGCGATGGGATGTACTCTTTCTGCAAACGAGTTACGTCATACTCATCCGATATTAAACTTTCATCAGTAAACCAGGCCTCTACAACGTTAGTGTCCGCACCCTGGGTTGGCGTAATGTCCATACTTAAAATCGGTAGTGTATCATTAATTAATTCTAGGTAACGTGGGATATGCTGCTTTTGAAGTTGTTGGAACTCTAAATAGTTGGACCTTAGCAATTCCTCTCTGCTTTTTATGGAAACCACATTTGAGTCTGAACTTTGAGTCTTTGATGAGATTTTAGGGTCTTCTTCTATTGCTTTTATTTTAATATCTTGGTTGCTTTTTGGAATAAATCTTTTTTGAAAATCAAATAGGTTTTTTTCAGACTGAAGTGAGGTTTCGGTAGACAACAATGGTTTTTCTTCTTCCAACCCATCATAATTAGGCAACACTTTTTTCTTTTTCCGAAAAATTTTAAAAACATCCTTCCATTTTTTCTTTTTATTTTCTTTTGCGAGTAAGGTTTTTTCTATTGGTTTCTCTTTTATGATTATTGTGTCTTTTGGCAATTCATTTTCTAACGCAATCGGCGATTTCTTCTTTGTTTTTTTATAAGATGGAAAAATTCCGCTAAACCAACCGTCATCTTCTTTATCAATTTTTTGATTTTTGTTTCGGTCATTGATATGGAATTCGTTATCTTTATGATCATTTGCATCGACAACTTTACTCTCTTCTATTTTTTCAGCTAGTATTTCACCGGTTTCTGGTTCAATATATAACTCATCAAACAAACTGTCTGCAGGATTCTTTTTTTCCATATTGCGTAGTACAAATTCATCAACTTTCCCATCTTTAACCGGAGCAATCGATTTTTTCATCAAAACCGACCTGGTTAAAGCTTCTTTTTCTCCTGGGTGATTAGTTGTATATAGTTTCCCATGATATTCAAAAATAGCATTTGGACCAAGCTCTTTTCTAGCCTCATCAAAAGCATTTTTAAAATTTGTATTATACTTAGGAAACCCCGAGGATCGCGCAATATTAAATACAGATGTGCCATCTTTTTTAATATGTCTCTTGAGACTTGCCACTTCAGACCTTCTCATTTCCGTATGAATAAAAACAATTGTGCTTGGGGAAGTTTTTGAATTTATTATATCATATCCCAGAATCGGCTTTTTTAACAGTATTGCTATTTGCGTGGATTCATCAAAATCATCTATGACAATTTTTTTTACCGCACCATTAAAGGAAGATTGTGGTATCTTATTTTTAGGCGGTCTAACACCGAGAAGAGTTAGATACACCCAACCCCTATCAGACTTCCAACCAATTATGTCATCATCATCAATAGGTTCAGTATAATCAAGATTTACCATTATACCATTCTGTTTGATACTATAACTAACATCCTTAAGGCTACTAGAAAACAATATCGACATACAGAAGCATAATACACATTTTATGAATGTATGATTCAATGAGAACTCCGCATATGTGGGCCATTGATGACCCGCCTAATTTTAAAATAAATCTTTTATTTAAAGCAAGAGATAAGTAGAAGTCGTTATCTTCATAAATATTAAGGTTTAATAATGGTCATTTCGTTTAAAATTAATGGTCATACCCAACTTTAACTGTGTTTACGTAGTGTTTTGGACTTACTATTTAGAATTCAACGTTTGAAATGATAGTCTATCTAAATAAAATTTGATATGTTTAAAAAAGCGAATAAATATATTTACTTGTTGTTTATATCTTTAGTTTTTTGCGATAAAACCGTTACAAAAAAGGTCTTTCATGTTTTTAGTAGCTTTGGTGAAGAGACACAGGAGTTAAAAAACACGGTTGTAATGAAGTATGATTCTAAAGGCTTGTTGATTGACAGCACAATCTATAGCCACACCCTCCCCTTGAGCGAAAAATATGTCTATGTCACTGGACCAAATGAGGGATTAAAATTAAGAAGAAGCTATGATAAGGAAATGATTCTTTCTTACAAGTTTTATTATGATGACAACAAAAATAGAATTATCACAACTCTATCAGGAACTGGAGATAGTATGTATTGGAAACAGTATCAAAAGTATGATGATAATAACAAGATTATCAAACGAATACGGTATGTTCCTGATGAGGCAGTCAATCCAGAGATGATAAAGGGAGATTTAAATTCTAAAGCAATGCTTTGGGGTGAGACTTTTTCTTACGATTCCTCTGGCGCAGTTCTTGAACAAAAAGAGTTATATCAAAATTATGTATTGGTAATTACCAGGTTTGGGCTTGACTCCCTTAAAAAACCCATAAAACAAAAAGAATACTTTGATCCATCAGTAATATTTCAAACCATATTTTTCCACAATAAAGATGGAAAGCTTGCACAAGAAATTTCAGTTGGAAAAAATGGAAAGTCGTTAGGATCAAAAACATATGAGTATGACATCCTAGGTCGTCGCATTTCTACTACCGTTTACAACGAAAGAGGGAAAATTCAAAACATATACAATACTGTCTTTGATGATGATAATTTGAAAACATATGACTATTATTCAGATTCTAGTGTTAAACTAGAATCAATAAGAGAAGTCTTGTTAGATAATCAGGGTCGTCCGTATGTTGAAGCATTACTAGACGGCAGAGATATGGTATTGGAAAAAAACGTATATTATTATGATGAGTTAGGAAGGTTAAATAAAGTAAAACAATATGATATGGTATCGCGAGGAAGATATGAAAATAGAGAAATTCCTATTAGGGTTAATACCTATGAATATGATTAAATTAGTTATTGAACTTTCAATGGGAATAAACCCCGGAGGTAAATATGAAAGTCATTGATCCAAAAAGCATGCTGATAGGAGCCTTAGGAGTTCTATTGGTATTATCAACATTAGGATTAAGGCCAAAAACAGATGAACTTGGACATTTAGTTGTTCGCAGTCTCACAATTGAGGATGACCGCGGCGTTATAATGGGCTATTTGGGAAATGGCTATATGCAAACATATAATCAATATGGAGAGCCTACTTTATTCATTGGAACGGGAAAAGATGGCGGGGGATACATGAGAGCATATAATGGAAACGGAGATGAATCTGCATATGTCGGAACAGGAAGAATGGGTGGTGGTTATATTCGAACTTATAATAATTCTCAAAAAGAGACCTCTTATCTTGGAACAGGCTCAGATCACGCTGGGCAACTCAGGATATATAATAAAGAAGGTGAAACTTCTTCTTATTTGGGTGAAGGTTATTTCCAGGCATACAACCAGTTTGGAGAGAGAACTTTGTTCCTTGGCACAGGTACAAGTGGAGGAGGATATTTGAGAACATACAACTTTAACGGTCAAGAAACAGTTTATTTAGGTACTGGAGCAGATAGCTCAGGACAACTAAGAATTTATGATTCAGCTGGAGAAACTGGTACATTCATGGGTAGCGGGTATTTTCGAACCTACAATCAATTTGGAAAATTAACTACCTATCTTGGCAATGGAAGAGATGGAGGCGGATACTTACGCACAAATAATAAATTTGAGACTGAGACTGCTTTTCTTGGAACCAATAATTCAAACGAAGGTCTTATAAACCTGAATGATAAGTTTGGTCAAAGCTTTTGGATACGTTTAAATAAGGGTAAGTGATTTTTATACATTTTTTTGACTTTATCATCTCATTGTCTTAAATTTCTGGAACAAAAGGTATCCGAGAGGGGGATGAAATAGCTATTCATCCATAACACCTCCTAATTTACATACTCAGATAATGAGGAATTGACCATGCGGAAAATACTGGTTAGCTCACTTGTTTTATCGTCAATGGCTCTTGCCCAGAATGATGGACTTGTGAAAACATATTACCCCAGTGGGGCTCTTGAAACAGAAGGTAATTACACCAATGGTGTCAGGGATGGATTATGGACATTTTGGTATGAAGGTGAAGTCTATCAAGACTTCGGCGAAGATGGTGAACCCAACACACAGGATGAGGGTGAAGGGAACGGACAGTGGGATTCAACAGAAACCGTACTAGTAGATTTAAATGGAAATACGTACTACGATCCTCCAAAGAAACAAATGGAAGGTTCTTACACAATTGGAAATAGAGAAGGATTATGGACGATTTGGTATTTAAATGGTATGCGAAAAGAAGAATCAAATTATAAATCAGGTAAGCTTGATGGCTCAATAACCAGATGGTATGAAAATGGAAACAAATCGGAAGAAGGAACATACCAATCTGGAAAACAAAACGGACTATGGGTCTGGTTCTTTAAAACAGGAATAAAGAAAGAACAAACATCTTTTCTTGATGGGCAACAAAATGGATTATGGATTCAATGGTTTAAAGAAGGGGCAAAAAAATCAGAAAGAAAATTCACCAATGGAGATCGTGATAGCATATGGACATCGTGGTATGATAATGGAAATAAAAAACTGCAAGCAACATACGCCAATGGAAAGCTTAATGGAAAATGGACATCGTGGTATGAAGATGGTATTGTTAAAGAGAAAACAGGAAGTTATGTAGATAACAAACTAGATAATAAGTGGATTTATTGGGCAGAAGATGGTAGAAAAGTGGAAGAGGTCACATACTCATCTGGGACAAGAAATGGACTATATACTGCTTGGAATAGCGACAATTATAAAGTCTTAGAAGGAGAATACCTGCGCAATGAAAAGCATAAAGAATGGACTGTATGGTATGATGATGGAGTTTTAAAAGCAAAAGAGAATTATTCTAAAGGTGAGATGGATGGTTTGTGGGCCTGGTGGAGACCTGATGGGGTTAAAGATAGAGAGGGGAGTTTTAAAAATGGTGTTAAACACGGACTCTGGACGACCTGGAATAATGCAGATCACAAAAAGGGTGAAGAAACATATGTAAATGGTGTTTTAGATGGCCTTGTAACAGTTTGGCATGAAAATGGTAATAAAGATAGAGAAGGCATTATTCGTGGAAATGAACCAGAGGGGTCTTGGACATATTACTTTGCCGATGGAAATGAGGATTTCAGATTTGATTATGGTTCCGGTCTTGACCGTGTAAGGATATCAGAGCTTGAAGAAAGAGACGGAACTTTCTATAAAATAGGAAAACACAAACCATATACCGGAATTGTTGTAGAGTCTGGAGGAATAAAAGACTATCTTCTTCTAGGCAGATTTAAAACAGGGAGACGAGACGGACAATGGGTGCAATGGTACCGAAACGGACAAAAAGAGATTGAAGGAACCTATCACAGAGGGAAAAAACATGGAGAATGGTCCTTATGGTATGAAGACGGAACAAAAAAAGAAAATGGTGTTTTTGATATGGGTGAAATTAATGGGACCTATAAATATTGGTATGCTAATGGCCATCTTCATATGGAGCAATCATACAACAAGGGAAAACCTTATGGCAGATGGACGTGGTGGTATGAGCACGATCATAATTTAAAATTCACCAATGGTAGCTGGTCTTATAGAGGCGGTACATATAAAGCAAGTAATGATGATGAACTTTGGAACTGGTGGTGGTACTTAAATGACAATAAAGAAATGGAAGGGCATTATGTTGATGGAAGAAAGAATGGGGTTTGGACATGGTGGTATGATGACGGAATAAAACAATCAGAAGGACACTATTTTGAAGATGAACAGAACGGGGTTTGGTCGTATTTTGCACCTGATGGATCTGTGGCTGAGGAAATAACATTTTTAGCTGGTAAAAGAGATGGGCGTTCAACCATTTGGCTGAGCCCTGAAGAAAAACAAGAGGAAAAATTTTTTAAAAATGGAAAACTTGATGGACCTACCACATTATGGGTGAATGGTTACAGAAGTATAATGACAACCTATAAATCAGATACACCAGAGGGCCCTTGGGTAATTTGGTACTCAAACAGTGACCAAATCAAAGAACAAGGTTTTCATCAAAATGCCATACGAGAAGGTTTGACAACATATTATTATGAGGATGGAACCATGCAAAGGGAGGGATTTTTCAAAAATGGTCTTCCAGATGGAATATGGACTTATTGGAATAAAAAAGGTGAAAAGGATTTCGATTTCGATTTTGGCTCAGGCCTCGAACATATTTCTATAGAAAACTTAGTAGAAAGGGAGTCTGTTTTTTATAAACTAGGAGAGGAAACTGCATTTACAGGAATTATAACTCAAGAGAATCCAGAAATGGACTACATTTTCTTAGGAAGAACAAAAGATGGGAAAAAAGACGGTAAATGGCTAAAATGGTTTCCAAGTGGAAAAGATGTTCCAGAAGTTATTTTAGTTGATGTTCCTGACCCCGAACCTGTCCTTCCTTGGAGTGGTGGGAAACAGGAGCAGGGTGGATATAAGGATGGTAAAAAACATGGAGAATGGATAGAGTGGTATGACAACGAACACATTAAATCTCATGGTACATATAATATTGGGATAATGGATGGACACTGGACATTTTATCATGAAAATGGAATCAAAGAAAAAGAAGGTGTTCTGAACAATGGCAATGCAGATGGATTATGGACTTTTTGGGATGATGAAACAAACAAGGTTCAAGAGGGTTCATTTACAAACGGCATAAAAGAAGGCCAGTGGACAGCATGGCTTGAGGATGGTCGTTTAACAGAGGGATACTATGTTAATGGAAAGAAGAACCAAACCTGGACAAGTTGGTGGGATTATCAAAGAAGCAGAAAAGAGATGCAAGGCTCATATGATAACGGAAAAATGATAGACAAATGGTTTTTCTATGATAAAAATGGTAATCTGAAAGAAATTAGATATTTTTCACCTGATTTTTAAAATTATTTGACATAAAAGCCTTTAAATTCATCCCCTACAATCAGGAGAAAACCTAGTGAAATACGTATACTGCTTTGGTGATGGAAAAGCTGAAGGCTCTGCCGAAATGAAAAATACACTTGGTGGGAAGGGTGCAAATTTAGCGGAAATGAATCACCTAAACATTCCTGTCCCGCCAGGATTTACAATCACCACAGAAGTCTGTTCACACTATTATGATAACAACCAGCGCTTACCTGAGACCCTTGATGGTGATGTTAAAACAGCTATAGAAAAAACTGAAGAAATCATGGGTTTAAAATTTGGGGACGTAGAAAATCCCTTGTTGTTATCAATAAGATCAGGTGCTAGGCAATCAATGCCTGGAATGATGGAAACCGTATTAAATGTTGGATTAACATCAAAAACAATACCTGGACTAATTAAAAAAACTGATAATCCTCGTTTTGTATATGACGCATACAGACGATTAATTATGATGTATGCTGATGTTGTTATGGAAAAGGCATCTGGAATTGAAGTTGCTGGTGATGGCATACGTCACAAACTTGAATCTTTGATAGAAAACCACAAAAAAACTAATCAATATGCTAATGACACTGATCTTTCAGGGGAAGACTGGAAACATTTATCAGAAAGATTTCTGGAAATAATTGAAAAAGACTTAGGCGCAAGTTTTCCAGATGATCCAATGGAACAACTTTGGGGTGCAATAAAAGCAGTGTTTCAGAGCTGGAACGGAGATAGAGCCATCAATTACAGACAAATAGAGAATATTCCTCATGAGTGGGGGACGGCTGTAAACATTCAAACCATGGTTTTTGGGAATATGGGTGAAAACTCGGCGACCGGTGTAGCATTTACTAGAAATCCTGCCACAGGTGAAAATCAATTTTTTGGTGAATGGCTTATTAACGCACAAGGCGAAGATGTTGTTGCTGGTCTTAGGACTCCAAACCCACTTAATGAGGAAACAAAAACAGAAGGAACTAAAAATCTACCCTCATTAGAATCCACAATGCCAAAAACCTATTCTGAATTAAATGAAATAAGAAATATTTTAGAAAAACATTATAATGATATGCAAGACATAGAATTTACCATACAGGAAGGAAAACTGTGGATGCTTCAAACAAGGGTTGGAAAGAGAAATGGTTCTGCTGCAATTAAAATGGCAGTAGATATGGCTAACGAAGGAATGATAGAAAAAAACACAGCTCTTTTAAGAGTAAGGCCCAACCAAATAGATGAATTACTTCATCCAATGCTAGACCCCGATTTAGAGCAAAAATCCACCGTAATTGGCGAAGGACTTCCTGCAGGTCCAGGTGGTGCTACAGGAAGAATTGTGTTTACTGCAGATGATGCAGAAACCTGGAATAAAAATGGTGAAAAGGTCATTTTGGTAAGAGATGAAACCTCACCTGAGGATGTTCATGGAATGCATGCTTCTCAAGCCATTCTTACTTCAAAGGGTGGTATGACCTCCCACGCAGCTCTCGTAGCGAGGGGGTGGGGTAAATGCTGTATTGTTGGATGTAGTGATCTTCAAATAGATACAGAAAAGAAAGAACTTATCATCGATGAAAAAATATTGCCTGAAGGCTCTTGGATAACCATGAATGGTACCACGGGAAAAATTTATTTAGACCAATTAGAACTAATTGATGCAGATCCTACGTCACATAAAGAATACAAGGTGCTTATGAACTGGGCGGATGAAGTGCGTAAATTAAAAATAAGAACAAACGCAGATAGCCCAGATGATGCTAAACAGGCTATTGAGTTTGGTGCGGAAGGAATAGGTCTATGTAGAACTGAACATATGTTCTTTGATGATTCAAGAATACTAGCAATAAGAAAAATGATTTTTGCAGACAACGAAAGTGATAGAAGAAATGCTGTTATGGAGCTTTTACCATATCAAAAAGAAGATTTTAAAGGGATTCTTACAGCAATGGAAGGACTACCAGTTACCATAAGGTTGCTTGATCCACCACTACATGAATTCATGACCTTGTCTGAGGATCAAGAGCTTGACCTTGCAAATGGTTTAGGTGTAGGAATAGAAACTGTCAAAAATAGAATAACTGCTTTACATGAGTTGAATCCAATGCTAGGGCATCGTGGTTGTCGTTTAGGAATAGCCTATCCTGAAATTACTGAGATGCAGGCTACCGCCATTTTAGAAGCAGCAGCTGAGCTTACAAAAGATGGGCTTACGGTTTTACCAGAAATTATGATTCCTCTTGTAGGAACCGTTTCTGAGTACGTTGACCAAGAAAGAATCGTTAAAACAGTATCAAAGAGAATCAATAAAAAGCATGATGTTGAATTAAAGTTTATGGTTGGAACAATGATTGAACTTCCTCGTGCTTGTTTAACGGCAGATGAAATTGCAGAAAAGGCTGAGTTTTTTAGCTTTGGTACGAACGACCTTACCCAAACGACTTTTGGGTTTAGTAGGGATGACATAGGTTCATTTCTTCCGGATTATTTAGAGCGTAACATCCTGCCCGGGGACCCATTCCAAAGCATCGATGTAAATGGCGTTGGAAAACTCTTATCTATGGCAGTAGAGTTAGGTCGGAATTCAAATAAAAATATAAAAATTGGAATATGCGGTGAACATGGTGGAGACCCCGCTTCGATTAACTTCTGTAGAGAGAATGGACTAGATTATGTAAGCTGTTCTCCGTTTAGAGTGCCAATAGCGCGTCTTGCCGCAGCTCAAGCTGAGCTATGAAAACATTAACAACAAAAAAAGCCGCAAAAGCGGCTTTTTTTGTTAGATAATGTTTATTCTACTATTCTACCATTTCCCCACCAGATAAAATATCTTCAATATTAATTTCTCCTTTTTCTTCCGCGGCTTTAGCAGCGTCGACAAACAGTTTCCTAGCGTTATCAACATCTCTTTTCGGCATGGGTTTTGCACCCTTGTCTTCATCATACATGGCTTGTTTCTTTTGCGGAAGCATCTCTTTTAGCTCTGAAATTTTTTCTGGATCCAAACCTTTAAAAGCTACAGGCAAGTCATCCAATTCGACAACATTCAATAGACCTCGGATTGCGTCAGGTGGGAACTTTTCCATGATATCGTCAAATGTGAGAAAAAATGTTTTCACAGCAGCATATAATTCAGGATTCTCATTCTGTAGAGTCTGCATATAGCGTTCTTGGTCAGATGATGACATACCACTCAACATATCCGCTATTTCTTTTGCTCCACCTCTGGAGAATTCTGCTGTTCTTGGCAAATAGGTTGACTTTTCTCTTAATCTTGCACCAACCTCAATGATTCCCTCAAGAGGAATGTCTTCTAGTGAACCTAATTCTATGAGAACCTGTCCTTTTAAAGCTGCCTCTAGTTTGTTTAGAATTAACATTTTTTTATCAGGATCTAATTGTGCAAGAATCATTGCTATCACTGGTGGCTCTTCCTTGTCAAGAAGCGCAACTAGCTGCTCATCATTTAAATCAGATAAAAAATCAAATGGTTGAATTGGCCCCTCATCGGTTTTATCACCATCAAATTGTTCGCTAAGAAAACCAAAGTAAAACTCTTCCATTACTCTTTTCTTTACTGAAAACGATACAGGGCCCATTGCTTGTAGTGTAGAACGTATCTTCCGAACCTCGGTCTTAGAAAGCCCCTTGATTAATGACATTGCTAGGCTTTCTCCAACAACAGAGAACATAATGGCAACCTTTTGAAGGCCTGATAACATATTATAATCATTTATCATAATCTAATTCCTCAAGTTTTATTCATCACCTGCTTCTTCACCATCTCCATCACCTGCATCTTCGGACTCATTTGAAGAAGCATCATCAGATGTAGTAGCAGCGGTTTCGGGGGCCGGCTGTTCTAACCACTCTTTAACGATGGTAGATGTTCTACCCGGCTGACCAACACTCATTGATACTATGGATTTACGAATATCGTCTATCTCACTTTTTAAAACATTTGGATCATCATGTAATGATACGGTTTCACCACCGTTTTCTTCGGATAGGTCCCCATTAGCACCTGCCTCAACCTGTTCTTGGCCATTTGGAGATGCCTCAGCTTCTGTTTCGTCAAGAGTAGATTCAGGTTCTTCAACCTTTGGCTCTACCACTGCCGGTTCTGGTTTTTGTTCTTTAGGCAATTCCTTTTTTTCCGAAGGTTTTTTTCTTCTTTTTCTTCTTCTTGGCGGCGGATATGGCGGATATGGCGGCATTGGAGGATATGATTGTTGTGGCGCAGCTTTTCGCTGAAGAACAACCATGACAAGCAGTCCAACAATTACAACACCAGATGCTATAAGCATAATTGTCTGAATATCCATTCCCGATGCAGCTTCAGCTTCTAATGCATCTAAATCTGCTTGCACAGCATCTAATGCAGCAATTTTTTCAGCAATTAAAGAATCTCTACTTGCTTTTTCTCTTTCTCTTGCGCTTAGTTCAGCTTTTATTTGGTTTTCAGCTTGTTTTTGAGCATCAATAGAATCTCTCAACATTGCCTGCAACCACATTTTTCTTAGACTTTGAAGCTCGTTATCAAGCATTGCAAAGCGACTTGAATCTAATTTTTCAGCCTTTTCTTGTTCCTGTAACTCTTTAACTGATAGCATTTCCTTTAACGCTTCAATTTCTGTTTGTAGTTTAGAATTTCTAATAGAATCCTTTCTTGATAGTTCTCGTTTTTCGTACTCAGCTGCTTCTTGTAATCGTTTTTTATCTAATTCTTGTAGTTGAGATTCATATTTTTTAAGATCTTCCTCTCTTCTTAGACTAATTTCCTCTTTATAGGTTTCTATGTCGTCTCGCCAATTTGTTGATTCCGTAACCCTTTTTTCTTCTAGTTTGTCTATTTTTTCAGCAATGTTTTTTAGCATTATCTGCTCAGCGGATCTTTGATCACGTCGTTCTTTAAAACTTGCTGTCATAATTGTCAACTTATCTCCACGTTCCCTATCAAATTTTGAAGCAGTCATTGCTAACTGGCGAATGTTTTCTATTAATTCAGGAGCGGCACCCTCTTGAAGAATCAATGACAAATCCATTCTTTTTATTACAGCTCTAGATGGACGTTTTCTAGATAAAACCTTATCAACAACCTCTTTTTCAACTTCGACATCTTCTTCAGCAGGATCACCCATCGGCTTCATGGTTTTTGGAGCAATTGGTCTTGATTCTGTTAGTGGGCGACCAGATTCTATTGCTTTTGGCTGAGCAACATCGACCTCAAATCCTGGAATCGGTAATCCAATAGAGTAACTTTCTTGCTCAGATGGAGACTCATTTAAAATTCTATCTTGAATTTTAACAAGCGCTTCTGCTGTTTTTTCAGCTGGTGACACATCTCTTTTTTCAGTCTTGCTTTTCTCCCTAGGAGCAAAAACGGTAATTTGTTCATTTACCTCATCCATAACCTCTAGGTCTACATCAACGTTTATGACATACTTATGTGAATCTATGACCTTTGAAAGAGCTTCTTTTACTCTCTTCCTAATATCATTTTCAACCATTAGTTTTTGAGATAAATAGCCACTTCCTTGTGTAAACACTAAGGTTGCCATAACCAATAGAATGGGTATTGATAGCTTGGTTTTCCCCTTACTCATATGAAACTCCTTGGTATGTGTTTTTACTCCGCATTGTAAATTTTTTATTCATCACCCTGATAATCAGTAGCTGAGCGACCTTTACCGTGGTGTGGTGGGTTTATAAATGTAATTTGAATTCTTCTATTGGACGCTTTTTGCTTCCTTGTTTTATTCAACGATAAAACAGTTGGAAGGGGGTTTCCCTTAGCATCAACTGGTTGCCCTCCATCACCCCATGTTAATGTTAGTGGATTATACATAGGGTTTATTGATTTTATGCTGTCAATTCCTTTTGGAAACCAATCACCATATCCAGCCGCTAATAATCTTGGTGCAGGTACCCCTTTTTCAATCATGTATCTAACAACAGTTGCACCTCTTGCTGCCGAAAGCTCCCAATTGCTTTTGTAGAATTTCTGCCACTTCTTCGGCATGGGGTCACTGTCAGAGTGTCCTGCAACCTCTACCTGAAAGGGACTGGCTTGAATTCTAGGAATAATTTCTTTATCTAATAAGTCACCTAACTCTGGCTTCATATCTGCCTTACCTGAAGGAAAAGCAAAGTCGCCTTTAATGTTGACAATCAAACCTTTTGAACTGGTTTGAATGTCAATTGGGGGGTCTCCTGAAGGGTTTTCTTTTTTCATTTCCTCAATGGCTTCTTTCATTTCTTTTTTCATTGCCGCCAGGTTTTCTATTGGTTCAAACTCACCTTCTTCTTCTGCTGCCCCATCTTTTTTTATTTTACTCCCTAAAGATTTCCCTTCTGAGTTTGCCATTTCTTGCAGTTTTACCGGGTCCATGGTAGATATCGCAGCAAGAAGAACAAAAAAAGCAAAGAGGAGCGTCATCATGTCAGCAAAGGTTCCAAACCACCCAGGCAAACCTTCTTCTACAGAATTTGCTCCTTCTTCAAAGCCCTTATTCCAGGCCTTCTTTTCACCAGGGGTCATTCCCATCTAACCTACTCCCGTTTCCACTCTGAAGGTGGTATAAACGAATTAAGTTTCTCACGAACAATGATTGGGTGTTTTTTCTGATGTATTAATCGAGCTGCTTCTACCATTAGGTTTGCAGACATTGATGTTTGAGTTGTTTTATTACCCATTTTTTGCGCCATTGGAAGGAAAAATAAATTTGCAAAAACTGCACCATACAATGTTGTGATTAGAGCTGCAGCCATACCACCACCTAAGTTGTCTGCTCCTCCTTCACCACCAAAACCAGCTAACATAAGTACAAGACCAATTAGGGTGCCTACCATTCCCCAGGCAGGAGAAAGGTCTCCCATTGCCTTGAGCATGTCGGTCTGTACTTTTTCACGTTTTTCTCGGTACTCAATTCTCGTTTCTAAAATTTCTGTTACCTCCTCTAAAGAATAGCCATCAACAACCATTTGAACGCCGTCTTTAAAGAAAAATGTTTTAATACCATCAACTCCTTTTTCTAGGTCTGCTGGGCCTTTTCTAGCCTGTTCCGCTACCTCACACGCCTCATCAACAAGAGGGCCCATTTTATCGTCAGCGGGCTTTAGCACAGCACCAATAGCTTTCCCAAGTGCTGCAACATGATACATTGGGAACGCTACCATAACAGAAGCAAGCATTCCTCCAAACACAATACCAAAGCTTGGTGCAGAAACAAAGTTTCCAAAGCCCCCTGCGGCACCTTCTACATACAATGCATAGGCAATGCTACCTATCATAAATACCATTCCCAATACAACGCCAATAATTAGAGCAATATCCATTAGGTCACTCCTCGTTAAAACTTGCTGATTTTAATTTATTTTCACTTAAAGCCTTTAGAATGTTGCGCACATCCGTATACTCTGGATCTAGCCTTAATGCTAGATTCCAATTTATTGTGGCTCTCTGAACATCCCCTAATTTATAATAAATTGAACCTCTTCTGGCATAAGCTAATGCTAAATCAGGATTTAATTCTAAAGCCAAATCTACTTCTTTCAGGGCTTCTCTATAATCTCCAGCATAGAAATATCTTAAGGAACGAGACAGGTGTCTCATTGCCTCATTCATATTCATCTCTGACACATTAGACTTAAGCTTCATTGATTTAAGAGAGTCAGATAAAAATCTACTGTTTTGCTCCATTGCGTTGAGACGAACAAGCAAGTTTCTCATTTCATTGTTCATGAGAGCCATGGAATCTCTTAGCGTCTCTACGGCTATATTTGCCATTGAAATAGTCGAATCTCTATGAATTGGTATTGTAGAGGAGCTTCCTCGATTGGGGGTTTTAGCATAGATATTAGATGAACCTAGTGGTCCGCCACTCTGAACTCTCTGCATTGGGTCCCTTGGAACCGCAAAGTCAAGACCAATCGTTACGCTTGGGTGCTCAGACCAATATCTATTCCCCCATTCGGGCAATCTTTCTATGTGGGTGAACCCTAAGTTCAGGCGGTAATCCGAGGTAAGGGGGATGCGGAGTCCCACATTGACACCTGTCCCATCGAATTCACCCACAATATCCATT
>MDSZ01053911.1_pt1 | contig 206481 bp, 214 predicted proteins | sample 811201 | NCBI WGS metagenome assembly MDSZ01 (sample SAMN05326647, study PRJNA326480) | marine metagenome | isolation source: seawater | place: Indian Ocean: North | collected 2010
ACTGCGTAGCGTGCCTGCACGCCTGAGCGTTTTTAAGCGTAGCGTGCCTGCACGCCTGAGCGTTTTTAAGCGTAGCGTGCCTGCACGCCTGAGCGTTTTTAAGCGTAGCGTAGTTTACTACGTGAGCGAAGAGTAACGCCCGCAAAAGGAAAAAGAGGACGGAATTTAACAGCAGCTATCGTCGGGAATGGCGGAGGTGGCCAGCGTGTCGGCGCGTTCATTTTCCGGGTGGCCTGCATGCCCCTTAACCCAATGAAAACGCACCGTGTGTTCGGCGATCAATTCGTCAATCCGCTTCCAGAGGTCCTGATTTTTAATCTTGGACGGCCAGCCCTTGGCCTTCCATCCCGCCATCCATTCATTCACGCCCTTTTGCAGATAGGTGCTGTCGGTGTATAAATCCACTTCGGATGGGCGCTTCAGGCTTTCCAGCGCCTTAATGGCCGCCATCATTTCCATGCGGTTATTGGTGGTTTCATATTCGCCGCCGCACATTTCCTTTTCCAGATCATTCCAGCGCAATAACGCCCCCCAACCGCCCGGCCCGGGATTGCCACTGCATGCCCCATCGGTATAAATCTGTATCTTTGGTTTATTGCTCATCGCCCCTCGAATCCTTCTGCAATCACACTCAGCAAATCACACTCGCTCTCTATCTTATAAAGGTCGTCAGTATGTACAGTGACCCCGAAGCGCTCAGCCAGCGCCTGATATTTTGGCAGGCGCGTCTCAAACAAGCGCGGAAAGACCCAGCGCATAAAATCATCCGGCGGCAATGCATCCGCATCACGCAGGCCAAAAATCTGGCAATATTCATCAACCCATGCCTGAAACAAACCGGGCGGATAAAACAGCGGCTTCGGATACTCCTGCGCCCGCTTTAACATCGCAATCTCTTCATCCTTGCTGGCCTTGATATAGACAAACAGGCTGGCGCGGCCCAAAGCGGCGATCAATTCCTCATCTTCAATTTCACAAATACTGCCTGTTGAATCATTGACAAATTTGGCGTGCCCAGCGGCCAAGTCGGGAACGCGTTCCAGCGCGGCACATTCCGCCGCATAATACAGCCCCTGCCGGCGTTTAAATTCCGCCAAAGGCAAATCCCCCGGTTTGGATATAAAGCCTGATACGGCAGAAATATCATCGGCGCTGATCGCGCACTCAATATGGTCGGCCAGATACCGCGTGCCGATTTCAACATCGCAGGAATATTGAAACCACCCCCATTCGCGCATCATCGACGACAGGTGACTTTTCCCGACACCGGACATCCCCATCAAGGTCAGGGCTTTATGCGGGGCATTCAAAAACTCACTGGCGGATTTGTAAATCATGCAGCGCTCAGGGCCTTGGGCAATTTAAAGATCACATCCTCTTGCGCCAAAGTCACCTCCTCCACCGTGACATCATAATGCATACGGGCCGATTCAATGACTTCTTCCACCAGGATTTCGGGCGCTGACGCCCCCGCGGTAATGCCCAGCGTACCCACCCCGTCCATGTCTGTATCCAGCCAGTCAATTTCCGCGGCGCGTTGCACCAGCTTGGCCCGCGGACAGCCATAATTACGGGCAACCTCGACCAAACGGTTGGAATTGGATGAATTCGGCGCTCCCAGAACCAGCATATAATCACTGCTTGCCGCGATTTCCTTCACCGCCATTTGGCGATTGGTGGTGGCATAGCAGATATCTTCTTTATGCGGACCCTTAATATCCGGGAATTTTGCCTGCAGGGCCTGAACAATGCCGGCGGTGTCGTCAACGCTCAAGGTCGTCTGGGTACAAAAGGCAAGTCTGGTTTGATCCTGCACGGTAATGGTATCGACATCGGATTCGGTTTCCACCAGAATGACCGCGCCCTCCGGCAACTGACCGATTGTCCCGATAACCTCCGGGTGGCCGGCATGTCCGATTAAAATGATCTGATCCCCGTTTTTGTAATGCCGCTCCGCCTCGCGGTGAACCTTGCTGACCAAGGGACAGGTCGCATCAATATAGAACATTTCGCGGGCTTGCGCGGCCTCCGGCACAGATTTGGCCACACCATGGGCCGAGAAAATGACCGGCTGGCCATCATCGGGAATCTCGTGCAACTCCTCAACAAACACAGCGCCCTGATCCCGCAAATTATCCACCACAAATTTGTTATGCACAATCTCATGCCGGACATAAACAGGCGCGCCATATTTTTCCAACGCCAGCTCCACAATTTTAATGGCCCGGTCAACACCGGCGCAAAATCCGCGCGGCGCCGCCAACAATATTTTCAAAGATTTCTTTTCCATACGATGTATATACCCTTTCTTTATCCCCGAATCCACGATTTTACACGATATTTCACAATGCAAAGCCTTGCTAAGACGGCGGGGCTTTCGTAATCTTAGATGAACAGGAAGATAACAATTCCTTTGCCCTGAAACTCAGACGGAACCAAACATGATAAAATTACCAAGAGCCCTTCTTCTGTGCGCCGCCTGTATCGGCCTATCCGCTTGCCAGACGGCCGATGGTCTGGTCAGTGACATCTCCAGGACTTTTAATCTGGACCGCTCGTCATCCCCCTATGCCGTATCAGACGTCGAAGTCGCAAAAACCAATGATCCCTGCCCCCAGGTTCATATCGTGGATGAGCTAAGCTCTTTAAGTGAATTTGCCAGCGCCGGCAATACATCAGAACGGAACCTCATCTCCCGCGTAAACCTGCAACAGGTTGAAAGTTCCTGCAGCTTCCAAAGCAATCAGGTTTCGGTGGATTTGAAAATGGCTTTTGAAAGCACCCTGGGGGAAAAGGGCAAGCTCCGCAAAAATGACAAACCGTTCTTTTCCTATCCGTTTTTTGTGGCTGTAACAGACCCGAAAGGCGTCATTATGGCCAAGGAAATCTTCTCGGCCTCTATGACCTATGACCGCAATGAAGACAGCCACACCTATTACGAAAGCATGCGCCAGCTCATCCCGCTGGATCGTAAATCCAGTGCCAAACGCCACAAGGTCCTGCTTGGTTTTCAGCTGGACCCCGCACAATTAAAATATAACCGTCAGAATATGGTGGCCGTACCGGCAGACAATGGCGGTCAATAATGTTAGCAGACAAACCAAACGACATGGGCCATTTTGATCTGGAATATTTCTGGCACAACGAAGCCGACGAACACGAAAACGTGGCGCGGGACACCTTTAAAAACCTGATGGATGAATTTGGCCAGATGCTAAATATTTGCGCCGAATCCATACAGAGTGGCGGAAAAATTCTTTTCTTCGGAAATGGAGGCAGCGCCGCCGACGCCCAGCATTTGGCAACCGAACTGGCCGTTCGCTATGTGGGTGACCGCGCGGCCATTGCGGCCCTGGCCCTGACCACCGATACATCCACCCTGACCGCAATCGGCAATGATTACGGCTTTGATCACCTTTTTGCCCGCCAGATAGAGGCGATGGGAAAACCGGGTGATGTGGCCATTGGTATTTCCACCTCCGGCAACAGCGAGAATGTCTTAAAAGCCTTGGCCACAGCCCGCACGATGGGTTTAAAAACCATTGCCTTTACCGGCAAGGATGGCGGAAAGATTCCGGCGCTAAACCCAGATGTGACCCTCACCATTCCATCAGACACCACCGCCCGTATACAGGAAATGCATATCACATTGGGGCAAATGCTCTGCGGCGCATTGGAACAAAGGCTGGGCCTGATCTAAACTACGGCTTGAATAAATCGGGCGAACTGGTCGGGACAGGGGTTTCCGGTGCATCACCGATGGCCTTTTGTTCTTCATAAACGCTGCGGTCCAAAACCGGGCGGCCCATATCATCAATGGCCAGCGATAGATCGGCAGGGTCCGGCACCGATCTATCCGGCACGTCTATCGACCCGATTTCAACCGTCACAACCTCACGGCCCGACCGTTCCAATATATCATCAATGCCGTTGGTTTGTTCCACCCCGGCAGACGCGCCAAACCCGGTGCCGTTAATATGGGCATATCCGCGGTGAACCAGCAAAATACCGGGGCCGTCCAGATCAACGCCCATATCCTTTATCCGTTCAACATCGCTGCGGTCATCAACGCCCTGATTGAATAACGCGTCAAAATCATCGTCACTCATCCTCAACTCATACGGCATGGCCGGGTTGGCAAGGCGTATCCCGATCAGGCGTTCGCGGTGCATATCGGCCGCAATAACCGGCACGCCGTGTTCGGCGGCTGTCTTGACCATCTGATAAAGCCCTTCCAACGAGCTGCCGCGCATCATGTTTTCCAGATCAGGGACATTCAGCAACATTTCAACCTGGGTTTGCAGTTTATTCATCAAATAGGCATGTTGATCCGCCCTGATATCGCCCGATTGCATCATATCATCCGCCAGTGATCGCGTGGCCTCCAGATCCAGAAGAAAAGCCTTGCGCAGAAAGTCCTCAAAACCAATATCGCGCATAATCACGGGGTCAAATACCTCTTGCATCTCAACCGGATATTCCAGGGCAATCGCTTTAATATGGCCACCCGGCAAAGCCTTGGTCAGCCCCATAATCTGCTCCATAGTGCTTGCCATATCGCGGTGATCTTCGCCAAACACAATATCCATATTGGCGCAGGCGGCGGCGATTAATAATTCAGGCGCATCGCGGGACGGGTCGTCCATCACGGCCGCATAGGTCTGATCATACGCGGCGTGCGTAAACTCCCCGCATAACGACATATCGGCCTCTTGCGCGGCTTTTATGTATTTATTCTGAATATCCGCCATATTGTTCTTTATACGCCAGTGTCATCATTGTTCACCGTGAATGATACACGCATCTTCTTAAGATATACCTAATATAAAGACGGACCTGACTTTTTAATTGACATAAATTAAATGCTTTAACATATTGCGACAATGTAACATCTACCAAAAAGGGGAAATATTTCATGCAGCCACAATCAAAAAACGATGATGATTTAGCGACAGAACCCTCGATACAAGAGCAGTTTGAAGCCTTCAAGACTCTGGGCTATGATTACATCATTTATGCAGAATCAATAAAAGAACTCTCTTGTCCCTCACTTGGCATATTGGGCCGTATAGAAAAACAAGCATGCCCTGTAAAAGCAGATGACGCGCTACCGTTAAACTTAAAGCGTACATTTAGAACTCTTCAGGACTACTCAATCTATGGCATTTATGATTTATCCATGGATTTTGCAGCCGCCAGCGAAGCGAAGCATCATATTCCCCTCTCGCTCGCAAACACCTTACGAACTGAAATTCTGCACATAGAAAAAGGGTGTATACCTCGCTATTCTATATGGGAAAGGCTTCTAGGAAAATCTGCCCCGACGCCAACACTCAAAGACATTACGCTGCATTTTGCAGACGGCCCGGCCTAACAACTATGCCTGACAACCATGTCTGATAACTACAATTATCCTAACGCGGGCTGACCTGTAAAAAACGGACCGTATTGCGCTCAAACACACCGGCGGTTAAGTGTCCGCCCGGTTGATACACGCCGGTATCAATGCCGATGCGGTGGGCCGCGACAACCGGCTCCGGGGTGATGCTATGGCCATGGACGACCATTTTCTCCAATGTATGCGGCCAGCTTAAAAAAGGCTCTCGCATAAAGGTCAGGTCTTCGATGTCCTGTTGGCTGAAGGGGCGTTTGGGGTCAACCCCTGCATGGGCGAAGAAATACCCCCCTATTTGAATCGCCCCGGCCAGCGCGGCCAGAAAGCTGCGGTGTGATTCCGGCAAAACCCGCGCCAGCGCGGCTGAAATATCGGCCAATTCACTGGCGACAGGCACGCCGCCTTTAAAATCGAAGCCGTAACTTTGCAGGGTTTCAAGGCCGCCCCATTGCAACCACATCATCCCGGCCGCTCCTTCCGGCGCCCGTAAAAACTCCAGCATCGCGCCTTCATGGTTGCCCTGCAAAAAGGTTTTCTGAATGCCGTCCTTACGGCCCAGCCGCTCAACCAGCCGGTCCAGAACGCCCTTGCTGTCGGGGCCACGATCAATGTAATCCCCCATATACACGATATGCACCTGATCCGGCGGATTATCCAGCAAATCGGCACTGATCGAATCATGCATACGGTCCAGCGCCGCAAGGTGCCCATGAATATCCCCGATGGCATAAACCCGCATCCCGTCTGGGATACAAAAATCTGTGCTATACATTTTATCGTTCATATCTTGCCTTTTTATACGATCAGGTCTTGAGGAATTCCATTTGCTGACTTACACTTGGCTGGAATACAGTTCAACCAATACAAATACGACTATAAGATCTTAACATGAATGCCGCAACACCCGTAGAAACCTTAAGTTTTGAAGATGCCCTTGGTGAATTGGAAGGAATCGTCAAAACGCTGGAAACCGGCCAGACAAAACTGGAAGATTCGATCGGCCAGTATGAGCGCGGCATTGCCCTGAAGAATCACTGCGAGAAAAAACTGCGTGAAGCGCAGGCAAAAATCGAAAAAATCACCGTCGGAAGTGATGGCAGCGTATCCACCGCGCCACTCGACCCGCCGCAATAAAACCAACCACAATTTTTAGATAACAGGAACCCACACAATGCCATCACCCAGAGACGCAGATCCAGACCTCCAGATTGCCATGGATGATGTTGCATCCTCAATCAACCGCACGATTGAACGCCTTTTGCCGGAAACAGACCTGCCCGAAGCCCCTCTCTACGAAGCCATGCGCCACGGAACTCTGGCGGGCGGAAAGCGCCTGCGTCCGTTTCTGGTGATCCATTCGGCCAATCTGTTCAATGTCGATACAAACCGTTCGCGCCGCGTCGCCGCCGCGCTGGAATTTATCCATTGTTATTCCCTGGTTCATGATGACCTGCCGGCCATGGACGATGCCGCCCTGCGCCGCGGTCAACCAACCGTACATAAAAAATACGGCGAAGCCACCGCCATTCTGGCAGGCGATGCACTGTTAACACTGGCCTTCGAAGTATTGGCCGACCCTGAAACCCACGAAGACCCGCGCGTGCGCTGTGAATTGGTGCGCGCACTGGCCCAGGCATCGGGCGGCCATGGCATGATTGGCGGACAAATGCTGGATTTAATCGGGGAGCAGCAGGAATTTGATCTGGGCACCATATCCCGCCTGCAACGGATGAAAACGGGTAAGCTGATGGCCTTCGCATGCGAGGCCGGAGCAATTCTGGGCAAAGCCGGGGAACCGCAACGCCGGGCCCTGTGTAATTACGCCCATGATCTGGGCTTGGCCTTTCAGGTCACTGACGATATTCTGGACGTTGAGGCCGACCCGCAAGACACCGGCAAGGACACCGGCAAAGATGAAGAGGCCGGAAAAGCCACCTTCGTATCCACCATGGGGAAGGAAGGCGCCAAAGAACGCGCGGAAATGCTCATCTCTCAGGCGAAGGCGCATCTGCATATCTTTGAAGGGCGCGGTCAAAAACTGAAAGATCTGGCCGATTACGTTTTGGAGCTCCGCGCCTAAAACCAACCTCTTTTGCTTTTGCTTTTGATTTTACATCTGCAACACGATCGAATCGTCGCTTGCGAAAGGGTTCATTGTTGCTTGCAAACCCAGCCGGATGCAAGTCAGGGCCGGAACATGTTCAAAACAAAACCGCCCCATCTGCACCCCTTCCGGGACATTAACAACCGTTAAGTTACTGGCATGTCTAAAACAACACTCCCCCATCGCCGTTAACGACGGCCCATAAAACTGCGTTAATTCCTTAGCAAAAGCAAAACAAAAATCCCCCATTGTGGTGAGCAACGGCGCATCAAACTGTTTCAGCGCCATAACGCCGTGAATGCCCATGGCACCATAAAAACAATATGTCCCCATTGCGGTGAGCGACGGCGCATCAACCCGCTCAAGCGCATTTGTCAGCTGAAAACACTGATCCCCCATTCTGGTGAGCACAGGCGCATATAATTGCGTCAGCTTTGTCACATGTTTGAAAGAACCATTCCCCATCACCACCAATGCTGGCAGGCTAAGCTCAGTAAGACTACTGGCACCACAAAAACTATGTTTTCCAACCGCCCTGAGCGCGGACACATCAAGTACTGTCAGGCCATTCGAGGCGACAAAACAATTATTGCCCATTCTGGTCAGGGCCGGCGCCTTGAATTCCAATAAATTATCGGCATTAACGCAGCAATCAGGCCCCATTGTCTTTAGCGCCGGTAGATGAATACTTGTAATTTTATTCGTATTATAAAGGCATTTCTCGCTCATTTCCTTAAATTCAGGAAGGTAAAGCGTTTTAATTTGTGACCTGTCAGCCCCGATCAAAACCTCACCATTCAAGGTCAGATTACCCCCTTGAACAGCCAGCCCCGGATTCCCCCCGTAATAACGGTTAAAATCATCCGCGAATTTGTCAGGGTGCGCCGTATCAATTTTAATTAAGGTTTTCGTTTTATTGTTAAATATAAACCCGTCAAACAGGGCATCACCAGCCGCCTTATTAACCGTATGAACCTTCCCCTTCACAATCCAGGCGTTATCCCCATAATAGATATTATTGCGTTCATAATTATATTTAAAAATCTGTTCTCCTATCGTCACATATCCGTATGGGAGGAGCGAGCCGGAGACATTAAAATCGACGTCAAAATGTTCCTTTAGGGCGGAGGAAAGACCTTCGATAATATTATCCGGGTTGCTGCCGAATGTATGATCACAGCCTAAAACCGCATGGTTATAACGGTTTTTAATACTGATAAAGCCGCCAGATTTAAGCATTTGGATAGAAATTACCGAAGTCCCATAGGCATCTTCACGCTGTTCATTACCCTTAAAGTCTTCCCGTTTTATCTGGTCGGCATCTTTTTTAACCGCATGGACAATATGATAGTTTTTATGACGGGCATGATCATCAAACGTACACAGCAGCTCACTTTTTTTGAAATACCGCTGGATGCTGTTTTGTTTTTCCAATGTATCGGCATAAAACGCGTCATATCCGGCCTCATCCAGCAGGGCAAACGGGTCGCGCGGGCCCAAAACAGCGGACTCAGCAGCATCATTGGCGGCAAGCAGGCTCATCAGGTATGGAAGCACAGGCTCGGCCTTCCGCCCGGCGTGGCGAACAATGACATCCAGATCGGGAATCTCCAGAATGCCATTGTGAAAATTCCGCACCCCTTGTGCGAAGGTTTCCCCGTTTTGTTTCTTTAATTTTTTATACATGTCCTGCGACATATATGCTTTCCCTACGCATTTTTATAAAAACCACCGAGACAATAACACACGCGCTCGCATTATGGCAAATAAAATGTGTCATCGATGATAGAATGGCACCATCCGCAAAACCGCCTTTACGCCCACATGATTTGGCCGTAAAATAAACTTATGTTTGATCCTGACATTCAAAAAACCAACGGGTCTTTAATCCTGAACAAAAACAACGAAGTGGCCTTTGTGTACAGCGTTGATCTGCCCTTTGTGCCGCAATGGGTCAGCATGGATATTGATCTGGGTGAAATTTTCATTGGCGCCCCTGAAGATGACGACCACGATGGTCAGGGCTTTAAACTCGACCGCATTGATAAAACCATTTATGACCGCGTCATGACGGAAAAACGATTGTTGCTGATCTGTGTGGAGGGCGGCGATATTCGCAATGCCAAATCCGCGCAATGGGTGCCGCTTATGACGGCGCATCAGGATGCGTCGCCGCCGGAAGAACCGCCCACCAGGCCAAAATCATCGCGCTATAAATAAAACCTTTCTATCGCTTAAATGCGCCGGGTGCGGCGCCCCGCTGATTCCCGCCTTTCTGCCGCACGATGCGCATATTCCATAAAATTTACATTTTCTTAAATCTTGTTACCTATAATAATGATGCGGTAAACCATACAAAGGGTGTAAAAAATGCAAAACGAAAATAATCCGGCAACAGATGACATGCAAACACCTGCTCCGCCCACGCAAGATGCAGGGCAAACGCAGGTGCCCGGCCCAGATGCCGCGCAAATGCGCGAAGAAGAGGCCATCGCCATCGCCGAGGCCGCCGCGCTGGAAGAGGCCAATGCCCGCATTGATGATCAATACATCGAAGAATTAGCCCGCGAACAGGGCCTGAACGCGCAGGAGCTGCGCAACGACATACTGGTCACCACACTGGCCACTGATGCCCTTGGAAAGCATGCCCCGCCCATGGCTGGCCATGAACACGGGCCGCAAGATACGCTACTGCAAATGCTCAGCACCTTTTTCGGGCTGGAATTCATGGGCGGTCTGACCTCGGCCACCGGGAATATATTCAACGCGCTTCAGGACGGTGAACTCTTTACAGAGGTTGGCGGCATTAATGAAGGCGCCTTTAATGGTGTTATGCAGGATATGCAGAATTTGCAACCGCAGCCTGCCCCCGCGCAACCAGGGCCATCACAGCCTCAGGCGGCGGCCACCACATCGCTGCCCACCCCCGGAATGAACGGTATGGGCTAAAGGCTGAAGGGCTGTGTAACGAATAAATCAAGGGCGCGGCCAGCCTGCGCCAGATCACAAAACAGGAAATCCGCGGGCGCAGCATAAAAAAAACTGGCCATAGCCCTGCCAGATCGTCTATATATGGTCGCATCATGAAACAGGCCGTAAAAATAGATCATAACCCGCAGAAAGAAACGCAGCCCGAACAGGTGTCTGAGCAAGCGTCTGAGCTGGAGCAAGCGCCGGAACAAAGCAGCGCGGCAAGCCTGTTGGACCGCATTTCCACCCCCGCAGATATGAAAGCCTTAAGCGATGATGAAATCGCGCAGCTGGCCGGTGAAGTGCGCGAATGCATGATTAACGCGGTGGCCCAAACCGGCGGGCATCTGGGCGCCGGTCTCGGCGTGGTTGAGCTCACCACCGCCATTCATGCCGTTTTCAACACCCCCGATGACAAGCTGATCTTTGATGTCGGGCACCAATGTTACCCGCATAAAATTCTGACCGGCCGTAAGGGGCGCATGCACAGCATTCGTCAGGGCGGCGGCCTGTCCGGCTTTACCAAGCGCGCGGAAAGTGAATACGACCCCTTCGGCGCGGCCCACAGCTCGACCTCCATTTCCGCCGGTATCGGCTTTGCCACCGCATCTGATCTGTCCGGCAAAGACAACAAGGTCATATGCGTGATCGGCGATGGTGCCATGTCGGCCGGTATGGCATACGAGGCCATGAACAACGCGCACAACCTGTCCAACCTGATTGTCATTTTAAACGACAACGAAATGTCCATCGCCCCGCCGGTTGGCGCGATGAGCAAATACCTGACCCGTATCGTATCCAGCCGCACCTATAAAGGCGCGCGCGAGGCCGGTAAAAAACTGATGGACTACATGCCCGCCCCCATTCGCCACGCGGCCAAACGCGCCGAGGAAGGTGCCCGCATCAGCCTGGGCGGCGGTACCTTCTTTGAAGAAATGGGCTTTTATTACATTGGGCCGGTTGATGGTCATGACCTCAATCACCTGCTGCCCATTCTCCGCAATGCCCGCGATTCAAAGGGGCACAACCCGATTCTTATTCACGTTAAAACCCAAAAAGGCAAGGGCTATACCCCCGCAGAGGCCAGCCCCGACAAAATGCACGGCGTCAAGAAATTCGACGTCATCACAGGCCAGCAGGCCAAATCCACGCCGAAAGCGCCAAGCTATACCAAAATATTTGCGCAAGAGCTGATCGCGCAGGCCCATGAGGATGACCGCATCATCGGCATCACGGCGGCCATGCCCGACGGCACCGGCATGGACCTGTTCGGCCAGCAGTTCCCGGAGCGCACATTTGATGTCGGCATCGCCGAACAACACGCCGTCACCTTTGCCGCCGGTTTGGCCGCCGAGGGCAAGAAGCCGTTTTGCGCCATCTATTCCACCTTCCTGCAACGCGCCTATGATCAGGTCGTGCACGATGTCTGCATTCAGAACCTGCCCGTGAAATTCGCAATTGACCGCGCCGGTCTGGTCGGCGCCGATGGCTCCACCCATGCAGGCAGCTTTGACACCGCCTATCTGGGATGCCTGCCGAACATGGTGCTGATGGCGGCCAGCGACGAGGCCGAACTACAGAATATGGTCGCCACCGCCGCCGCCTATAATGACGGGCCCATTGCCTTCCGTTATCCGCGCGGTGAAGGCATCGGCATCACCCTGCCCGAACGCGGCGAAGTGCTGGACATCGGTAAAGGGCGTATTGTCCACGAGACCAAAACCAATGTCTGCGAACGGCGCGACGTGGCCATCCTGTCCTATGGCGGGCGCCTGCAAGAAGCCCTGAAAGCCGCCGAGGCGCTGGAGACCAAAGGCCAGTCCGTGACCGTGGCCGATGCCCGCTTCGCCAAACCGCTGGACACCGCCCTGATTGACCGTCTTGTTGATACGCATCATACGCTTATCACCATCGAAGAAGGTTCCATCGGCGGGTTTGGATCATTCGTTCTGGAATACCTTGCCAGCTCCGACCAGCTCGGCAAGGCCCACGTTAAAACCATGCACCTGCCCGATGTCTTTCAGGATCAGGACACCCCCGACAAACAATATGAAGAAGCCGGTTTGGTTGCAGAAAATATAGTCAGCGCGTCATTGCAAGAAACGCAGTAACGCGGCAATCCAGATGGATTGCTTCGCTCCGCTCGCAATGACGAAATACAAAACTTGATTTTTTAGGAATTGTATCCTATTATGCAATGTCGTTCAACCAACATGGAGACCGACATGACGAACCCGACCTTCCCCACCGACACACAGAACCACCCCGCCGAAGAGCATCCCAACCCGCTGGGTATCCCCAAAGACTTGCCCGTTCATATGGTGATCAAAGAGCTTTGCGGCGATCTGGCGCGCGCCATGCAATATGCCCCCACCGATACGGCCGTATTGGATGATCAGGTGCAAATTCTGAACGCCCTGTTCAATGCCACGCTGGCCGAACAATTGAATCTGGCGCAACAACAATATGGCGAAAGCCGGGCGCAAGGCTGGTTGGAACTGGCCTTGAAAATACAAAAACAATGTATGGATACGGTGCGCACGCGCCAAAGCGCGGCCTATCTGGACAGGCTGAGTGATCTACACAGCATAAAAATTCATAGGGCATTGCCCGCGGCCAAAACGCAAAAAGCGCCAAAGACGCCATATTGCGGGGCCGATTGCAATGATTAAACCGCCTTACGGCTGCGCCGGGTGCGGCGCGGCACTCTCAACAGGGGCGGCGGCGTCTGCATCCGGTTCATCGGCGCGCTCCAGCGCAAGCCCGCCCGCGAGTGTCGCGCTGCCCACGAATACACCGGCAAGCCCGGCGCCAGCATCGCCTGTCAACATGCTGGTTACGGTGCCAGCCATAATTTCAAACGCGCCCAGTGCGGTTATTGATTTTCCAAGTACGCTCATTTTTAAGACTCCCATTTGTATTCAATGCACAACCCATATCAAAGAATAAAAATTATGTCAAACAATACACCCCCCACCCCCGCAAAAATAACAAACGAAATGACGAACGAGAATAAACCAAAGAAAAGAAGGGCTTACCCCGATAAATACCGTCAGGAACGGGCAAGGCTGATCCGCAAGACCCGGCCATGGAAACGGGCGAGCGGCCCCAAAACCAAGGCCGGTAAGGCGGCCTCATCCCGCAACGCCCTGAAACACGGCCTGCGCAGCGCGGAAATCAACCATTTACGCGCCTTATTGCGCTCGCAGGCCCGGGCCATAAAGCAGATTCGGGGCAAAACCCCCTTGCCGGATGCATTTTCCTTAGGCAAAGGCGGAAAAATTTGCTACTAAGAACCCCCTTAAGGAAATTGAGACACGCAAATAGATGAGTTTACAAAAACCCAGCATCGTGATTTTTGACATGGACGGCACGTCTGTGCGCCATTTGAATCCGGCCATTTTACATGTGCTGGAGAAGCTGGACGATGGGGCGTATCGCGTAAAGAAGTTTTTTGATCGTTTATTACGCCGCGACAAAAAGGCATTATTTGTGAGCGCGGCCGAAGATGCCTATCACGCCCGCAAAAAACCGCGCTTGCCGGTGCATCGCGCCATTCATAAATTCCGCCGCAAGCCGGTTGAACAAATTGTGGAGCCCTGCCCCGGCATTTATCAGGTGCTGGAATTGCTGAAGGCGCATAACATTCCGGCCGCCGTGGTTTCAAATGGTCTGGGGAAAGGATACGGGCACGAGATCATGGAGACTTTTGGCTTTGAAGACTATTTTCAGGCCTCTATTTTCCGTGAGGACATTCATAATTCCAAACCCCACCCGGAACCAATATTACTGGCTTTGCGTGAAATTCTGGGCGGGAAAGAAACGCAGGAAGACGATGTCATCTGGTATATCGGCGATCGTCATAAAGACATTACCGCCAGCATTGAGGCCAACAAGCTAGTCACTGGCACAGTGCAGCCGATTGCCTATGGCGTGAACGCGGCGGCGGCCGTGATTGAAAAAGGGGTTGGCCCCGATCATATTATCATGAGCTATTTTGACATGCATACGCGTCTAAGCCGCTTTTTCAGGGCGGAAAACGTGAGCGCGCAAGGCGGCGCGAAACCCCATGCCGCAAAAACGCAAGCGGCCGAGATCGGGGATAAAATCGAAGGTATTGCGCGTGATGTCAAAACAATGATCCGCAATATCAGCGGCAGCAGCGGGGGCGGCAATGGCACAAAGAAATAAACGCATCTTGCAAATCGGTGATGTTCTGGGCATGGATTTTGAGTTGCCCGAAGGCTTAGAGCGCTTGAATGGCTGGCTGGTTTATAACTTTACAAAGCAAGGCATTCCGCAAGCGCTTGAGCCTTTAGAAAGCGCACCGGAGGGGGTTGTGAGCTGGTATACGGCTGGGGATCACATCCAACAAACCCTTAAAAAAGATAATGGCCACACAGGCGCGCGTCTTTGGACAGCCGGTGATGGCAGCGCAATTTTTAACAATATTGTACAAGGGGGGCACAATAACAAAGCACAGCTTGATGTCAGTGGGTCCTATCCACTCGGCAGATACTGGGAGAGCACTGAATTCGTTCTAGGGCCAGGCGGCGCGGTGGCACGTTGTCTGCATGTTGATCTGGCCAGAGATTGGAGAAGCAGGAACGACGTGGCACGCGTGCGGGCTGTGCTAGACGTCCCCGCGCTTGCGCGCCAGCTATAGCGCCAATGCTATTTCACGCGGAGCGGCGCATAAACCGACACGCCATGGGAATCACGGCTAACGATGGCGGCCTCGATCAGGGGCTTGAGCGGTTCAAACACGGCGCTTTGAAACCCCGGGCCTTCGAACGGGGATAAATCCCCCTCCCCCTCTAACAGGGCGATAAACTCCTCAACGGGCGTTTTGACTTTCGGAAAAATCTGCACGTAAACATCATGGCGATTTTTTCCGCCATTTAATGTCGCGGCATAATCAATGGCATCCATCAAGCCGCCGAACTGATCTGCAAGGCCAACGTCCACGGCTTTTTTTCCGCTCCAAACGCGGCCCTTTGCAACGGCTTCGACTTGCTCAAGGCTCATCTTGCGGCCTTTCGCAACGCGCTGAATGAAATTGGCGTAGACATGATCTAACATCGCATTCATGCGCGCCGCGCCAGATGCATCAAAGGTGGAATTCATCGACCACATATCGGCATTTTCGCCCCATTGAACGCGGTCCCAATTCACGCCGATTTTCTTCCACAATCCATCCAGCGAGAATTTGCCGCCAAGAACACCAATCGAACCGGTAATGGTGGTCGGCGCAACGAAGATTTGATCGGCATGGGATGCAATCCAGTATCCGCCGGACGCGGCCGTTGCGCCCATCGACACAATCACCGGCTTGCCGCCTTGCTGGGCTTTATCCAACGCGCGCAATATGGCCTCGGAAGCCGCCGGTGATCCGCCTGGACTATCGATCCGCACGACAATCGCCTTGATGTTCCGGTCAGCGGCAGCATCCAATATGGCTGGCGCGATTTCATCCGATGCGGCCAAAGAACCGCCAGCGCCAACATCACTGGTCACAATCGCTCCAACAGCGTAGATTAAGGCAACGCCGCCAGCCTTGCGTGTCTGGCGTATTTCTTTGGGAACATCACCTTGTTCAAAAATATTGACGCCAACATGATCGCTATAGCTTTGCAGGGATTGAAAGGAAACATCATCGCCGCCGTTGCCATCACTGCTCAGTAATTCTTTAACCTGATCAATCATGACATCGGCATAATTCATATGATCAATCAAACCGGCTTCCAGCGCCTCATCAGCCGTAAAAAGCCCTTGGTTCACCAATTCCATCAACCGCGCTTCAGTAATGCCGCGGTCGCTGGCAATTGTACTGACTATATGCGCCGTCATATCCTCAACCAGGCCGGAAATCTCTTCACGGTTGGCCGCACTCATTTGCGTATGGGTCAGGCTTTCATAAGCCGTTTTATATTCCTTGCGTTGAAAAAACTGAGGCGTCACGCCGATTTTATCCAAGGCATCGCGCGCAAAGGGCTGTTCGGCATTTACACCCGAAATCATAACCAGGCCCATTGGCTGCATCCACAATTCATCAAAAGCCGAAGCCAAATAATACCGGCCAAGCCCAGTACCGGCGCCGCCAAAGGATGTTGAGTAAATACGCGTAAATTTACCGCTTTGTTTGAAATCCAAAATCGCCGCGCGGATTTCTTCGGCCTGGGCACTGGAAAACGCACCATCACGCATGCGCGCAACAATGCCTTTCACACGATCATCATTCTTTGCCCGTTCAATCGCAGAAACATAATGACGCAATGTCATTTCCTTTGTCCCGAAGGGGTTGGCCAAAGACGCAGGCGGGCGTATTTCATTCAGACCACCTTCAAATTCAAGCACGAGAACCATATTATCAGGAAGCGGCGCCGCGGCCCGGTTCATCATCGTGCCTAATGTAATGGAGCTGATGATCATAGAAAACAGAACCAAAAACCCAAGCACCATCGCGCCGCGTTTAAGCGCAAGCCACACAATAGGAAGCACCTTCCATTTTATCGCGGGCCTTTCAACAGCTTTCGGCACAGAGGCCGAGAATAAAGGACGCGGTTTTCTCCACTTATAACGCTTCATGGTTTTGGGCTCTCTTTGAGTTATAAATCCATAAGGGAGTTTATACGATCAAGCCGCGAAAGGAAATACAGAGTTCTTGACATCGGCGGGGGCCACGGTTAGACATAACAAATAACAACACAATAAGATCGAAAAGAAGGCAACAACCATGACCAATTCAAAATGGGCCAAATTAAGCCAGGATATGCGCAGCGCGGAATATGCCTATAGCGTCGTAGATGCCATTGAACTAGGCTCTCTTAATACAGTAGAGGCAAAACTCATGCTGTGGCAAGAAACCAATATTTATGGGCTGGTTCTGACAAATCTGGAAAACGATATTAAATCGCTGTTTCAGCATTATAGCGGCGCTGCCTTTCCAGACAGTCAACTTGATGGATTGGATAAAGTGGCCTTTGAGGCCATTATAGATGTCTTACAAGACAAACAAATCTATGGCCCCAGCTTCAATACATGCCTGCACAAAACCGATATGATGATCGTGACAGAAAAAGCCATAAAAGCCTTGGGAATCGATCCATCGACACTGCCTGAAATCGGCATAAATGATCTGCCTGCACAAAATTCCAATAACGATGCAAACGCGGATAATACCGGGCCATTACCCCAATTGGACGTATAGAGATACAGCGCCTGTAAACACTGTTGCTATAAGCACTGGGCCTTGTGACGCAGCCAATGATCGGCCAGCACGCAGGCCATCATGGCCTCAACCACCGGCGTGCCGCGCAAACCAACGCAAGGATCATGACGCCCCTTGGTAAAGATACTGGTTTCGCGCCCATCGGTATCAATCGTCGCGCGTGAGGTTAGAATAGAACTGGTCGGTTTAAAGGCAACGCGGGCAATAACATCCTGCCCCGATGAAATGCCGCCAAGAATGCCGCCCGCATGGTTGGACAAAAATTCGGGATTGCCATCCTGATCCAACGTAATTTCATCCGCATTGTCCTCACCGCCAAACATCACGGTTTCAAAACCCGCTCCGATCTCAACGCCCTTGACGGCGTTAATGCTCATCATCGCTTTGGCGATATCGGCATCTAACTTGTCGTAAACAGGCGCGCCAAGCCCCAAAGGAATGCCGCTGGCATGAACCTCCACCAACGCGCCGGCACTGGACCCAGCTTTGCGCACAGTATCCAGATATGTCTCCCAATGCGCCGCGGCGGCGGCATCCGGGCACCAAAGCGGATTTTGATCAACCTGATCCCAATCCCAATTGGCCCGGTCAATTTTTTCCGTTCCTATTTGCACAACGGCGGCCCGAATTTGAACATCATTCCCGATCTGGGTTTCCAAAACGCGCCGCGCAATTGCACCAGCCGCCACGCGGCAGGCGGTTTCGCGCGCGCTGGAGCGGCCACCGCCCCGATAATCCCGAATGCCATATTTATGATGATAGGTATAATCGGCGTGCCCGGGTCTGAATTTATCTTTGATATCCCCGTAGTCTTTGGAGCGTTGATCCTGATTACGAATTAAAAGCCCAATCGGCGTGCCGGTCGTCATGCCTTCGAACACACCAGACAGGATTTCAACCTGATCAGGTTCACGGCGCTGGGTCGTGTGACGACTTTGCCCCGGTTTCCGGCGGTCCAGAAACCCCTGAATAAACGCTTCATCAAGCGGAATGCGCGGGGGCACGCCATCAACAATGGCGCCAATACCCGGCCCATGACTTTCGCCAAACGTTGTATACTGAAATAAAGTTCCGAAACGATTACCTGACATGGCTATGTTTTACCATAGAGTAAGCGGCCTGCACAGCCACTTTTTAATTGACATAATGCGCGCCGCCCCTTATTGTCCGGGCATGGATTTTTTCGAGAATATTCAAAAAAGGGTGGAGCGCTCCGGCCGCGATACTATTAGCAAGGACCTGCGTCATATATTTTCGCAGCTACAACTACCGGCGCCGCAGGCTGGTGAATACCGGCGCGGTCCAGGCAATGAAGGGCTTGTGTTCCTGCAACAGGCCGGCACCGTTTTGCGCGTTGTACATGAAGATGAATACCCCTTATTCAGACACCGGCATATCATGCGCCCCATTGGGGCCATCCGGCTTTCAGATCATTACCGGCTCGACCTGCAATATACCGGACACAGCCCCATCAGCCTACCCCATTACAAGGCCGTAGAAGAAAATTATAAATCAGATAACCTTATGGTCTACGATAAAGACATCTCCAATTTTTGCTATAGTGGGCATAAAACCCCTGAATTTCCAGAGGGCGAGCCGGTTATGTTCGACCCACAAGGCATTGATGAATTAGATTACCGCGTCCGGGGGATAAAAATCAGGAACTTATCGGCAAAAACCGGCAGACTGAGCAAGCTAACATCAAAGCTATTTAACGCGGCGCCGCCATCAAAAATACTGGATCTATCCCCGCAAAAAGGGGAAGAGCCGGACGGACAAGACTTGGCCTATAGTGATTTGAGAGACAAATTCACCGGCATGTTCGACCTTGGACAAAGCGCAGAAACCATTACGGTCGATCCTGACGCGGTGCAGACATTCTGGGCCGCCATGAAACAGGCAACGCAAGATGGGCGTTTAAAAGCCTCCTGGCTGGACGGTGATAACAAATGCGCACAAGACAAACAGATTGATAAAATCAGCAAAAACTATGATCAGCGCCTGCAAGGGCATAACCCTGTTTTTGCGTTATAAATCGGCGGAGCCCTAGCCAACCATTACTTTATTTTTTTGCGCGCTTAATGTGCCCTGTTCGATAATCGTAACGGTCAGGCGTGAAATACAAACGCGCTTACCGGTTGCAACCTCTGTAATATCGGTTTGCCAGACCTGCGTGCGGCGGCCGGTGTGAAAGGCTGTGCAGACCCCCTCGACATAGCCTTCGGTAACCGCACGGATGTGATTGGCGTTAATCTCTAACCCTACGGCGCGGTGGGTTTCGGGGTTAATGGTCATCCATGCGGCAACAGACCCAAGCGTTTCGGACAAGACGCAGCTTGCCCCGCCATGCAAAATTCCAAATGGTTGCGTTGTTCTTTCGTCGACGGGAAGACGGCCCTTGATAAAATCCGGGCCAATCTCTGTAAATTCCAGACCGATATGCGTTCCCATATTCGAATTACGAATACCCGAGAGCATGTCCATTGTGTAATCCTTGAACCAAAGTCGTTCAACCATTTGGATTACGCGGCCTCGTCTTTATCTTTCTTGGGAACCATATTGTTTAACAAAGCGGCCGTTTCTGCCACACTATCCACGGCGAGCATACCAACAGTGTGATACCCGGCATCGACATGCAAGACTTCCCCGGTTACGCCGCTGCCAAGATCGGAAAGCAGGAACAGGCCCGAACGCCCGACATCTTCAATCGTGACATTGCGTTTTAGTGGCGCATTCAATTCATTCCACCGCAGAATATGGCGGAAATCGCCAATGCCGCTGGCGGCCAGGGTCTTGATCGGCCCGGCAGAAATGGCATTCACGCGAATATTCTTGCTTCCCAGATCGGCAGCCAGATAGCGAACAGAGGCCTCAAGCGCGGCCTTGGCAACGCCCATAACGTTATAATGCGGCATAACACGTTCCGCGCCGTAATAGGTCAGGGTTAACAAAGATCCACCCTCGCTCATGAGCGGCACAGCACGCTGCGCAACCGCAGTAAAGGAATACACGGAAATATCCATCGTGCGTTTAAAGTTTTCACGCGTCGTATCCAGATACAGGCCATCCAGCTCACTTTTATCGGAGAACGCAATCGCATGCACGACAAAGTCAATCTGTCCCCATTCCTTTTCTATTTCGGCAAAGGCCGCATCGATACTGTCTTCATCAGTAACGTCACAGGGAAGAACCAGATTCGCCCCAATCTTTTCAGCCAAAGGGCGCACGCGTTTTTCCAGCGCCTCCCCCTGATAGGTAAAGGCCAGTTCGGCCCCGCTTTCCGCAGCCATCGATGCAAGCCCCCAGGCAATTGAACGATCATTCGCAACGCCCATAATCAGGCCGCGTTTTCCCTTTAAAAATAAATTCGTATTTTCCATCGTATTCTTTTATCGTCTATTTATAGTGTTACAGTTATACTGATCGTATCCTACACATTTAGCGCCCGCCGTCCAGCCCAAATGGTGTTGATCCGCAAAAACCCGTTTCATAGCCTTTTAAAACACCAATTTGTGCTATAATATCAAGCAGAAGCGCCGCAAGCATTCAACGCCGCGCCGCATCACGGATTACAACAACCAGAACAGGCTGTTCAGGGGTATCGAATGTCAATCGATCTAGCGAGTATCGACCATAATTGCAACGTCATCAGGCGCCAGATAGAGGACGAGTTCCGAGGCCTAAGCGCGCTTTTTATTGTGCATAAAAATAATGAGCGGGAAAAAACCGTCATCGATAAGCGCAACATCATCCTGGCCAAACCCCACGGCCAGCGCATCTACGATGCCTTGCTGATGACCAAAGAAATACATCACAATGAATCCGGATTTTTAGGAATCATCATTAACCAGAACAAAATTATGGGCATGAAGTTAAAGCGGCATCATACCGCCGTATTTTTCATCAATGCCGATACATTTCAAATCGACGAAAACGCCAAACACCATCTTTACAGCCTGACATGGCACGCCCTATACAGCATGGACCGCATTAATACGCGCCACGCCAACACCGAATTCCCCCAAAGCAAATTAATCAAGCCCGCCACAGATAAAGTATCGCTATCGAAAAACAATTTAATGGCCGATATTTTTGGCGCGATTATCATGGAAAGTCACGGGCACAAGGACTTTATCCTGCAATTGGCCAAGCGGCGCAGCCACGAGACCTTGCAAGCCGTCACAAAATTACACCCGCATATCCTCCCCTACCCCGTCGCCTATGAAGCCTGTAAACTGGTCTATGAAGATTTAAAGGGCACGATTGATATAAAAGCGCGCTTTATGCAGCAAATTATGGATCTGGCCTCAGAGGTTTCCCTGACCTATGGCGACAATGCCATCAAACAATGGTGGGCCTTTGCGCGGCCCGCGCAAGACATGGCCTGGGCCGGATACTCGCCTGAAAAAATTCTGGGCAATGCCATCTACACAAGCGAAGATACATTCGTGCGCGCGCTGGCTTATCAGATTGCCGATCTCGTTGAAATTGAACCGGACACAACAACAGACCAGGGGGCTTATAATCCCTTTGCCTCTGATGATTACAATGAGCGCATACATAGAATAAAATCTGACGAAACAGGAAAACGCCTGACCAGCATCGCCGTCTTGCAAAACAGCGCCAACCTCTTATTCGCTGAGGCCCAGCGCCATAATAAAAAACTTGTGACTGAAAATGCCTGCGGCTGGGCTTCCCATGCCCTGCATGAGGCCGCGCAACAATTTGAAGATTTATTCGCCCAAGGGATACACATAAGCGCCGATGACATTTTAAAAACATATCGCGACGCCCTGACGCAAACGCAGTGGCGGGATATTAAAAAGCTCTCCTATTACCTGAATCAACGCCACAGAAACGGCGCGCCCGTCAATTACGATACCATTGTGGAGCTTTTAAAGAAAACCAAGGGGCCCGAGCATTTATTGCAATATTTTGCCCGCTGCGCACAAAACGAAGACGCGCCGCTGAGCGATGGCCGCCCGCCGCAAGAAGAGCCATCTTCCGCGCAGAGTTCTGCTGAACAGGGGCTGGCGCAATTTATTAAAGACCCCAGCCTGACACAAAAGGAAATTAAACTGACCGGGAAAAATACAGGCGCCCCAGAATAAGCCAGCGAATAGGCGAAAAAAAGAGCCGGATTTTCACCCGGCCCTTTTCCATGATCTATCACTAAAACCTTATTTCACGATTTCCCAGCTACCGTCTGGTTGCTGACAAGCGGTGCCGTAACCGGTTTGATTTTGACCGTTCACAACAATTGTTTGTTGATATTCACGGCAATAACGCCCCGCCGAGCTATACCCGTCGCGTGTTGGGGTTACGCTGCCGTAATTTCCGGTTTCAGGGTTATTCCACTTCACGGTTTCACCAACCGGCGCTGAATAGGCCTTTTGATTGGCCTGTTGCGCGTAAGCCATGTCGGCTCGATCCAACGAGCTACCGATTTCGCTACCGATTAAACCGCCGAGCAAAACACCGGCCCCTGTCGCCCATAGCTGGCCAGAGCCTTTACCAACCTGTGAACCGGCCAAACCACCAAGAACCGCGCCGCCAACTGTGCCGACGCCCTGTTTCGTACCAACGCCTTGCATTGTGTTACAGGCCCCAAGTGACACCGCGGCCAAGCTCAATAATACTAATCCAAATTTTTTCATTCATCTGTACCTTTCATTTTTTCATCACGCTTTTCCTTGCGCATGAGTGAGAAGTGAATATATCTTTTTCATACCCGTTAGTAAACATATTACGCATAACTTTAGGATACCCTTCGCATGACAGATAATTTTCCCGGCAACCCAACAGATTTATTCCACGAATGGTTCCAAAGGGCCGAAGAAAAAGAACACAGCTACCCCGGGGCGATGTCACTGGCAACTATTTCGGCGGATGGAAAGCCCTCGGTTCGTATCGTCCTGATGCGTGGATACAATGAAAAAGGCCTTCATTTTTACACCAATTACGACAGCAACAAGGGACGGGGCTTGTTGGCCCATCCATATGCAGAAGCCAATTTTTACTGGAAAAGCACCGAACGCCAGATCCGTGTTTCCGGCCGCACAGAAAAAACCACGCCGGAAGAATCCGATATGTATTTTAACAACCGCCCCCGCCCCAGCCGCATTGGCGCCTGGGCATCACAGCAATCGCGCCCCATGAAATCCTATGCCGAACTGGAAGAAAGTCTTAGGGCCTATGACCAAAAATTTGACGGTCAGGAAAACCCGCCGCGCCCGGATCATTGGGGCGGATTTAGAATTATCCCCGAACGAGTTGAATTTTGGGCGGAAGAACCCTATCGTCTGCATAAAAGATTTGTTTATACTAAAAATGCCGATGGAACATGGTCTATTGGCTGGCTATACCCGTAAAAGACACTGAAAAATCACACTGAGTAACAAGGAAGAGAAACAACAATGAGCGCACAAAAAAAAGAAATGAACACCGACAATAACGCTACGCAGTATACGCAGGATTTCAGCGCCGATGTATCACGCCTTTTGGATATTGTGGCCAATGCCCTGTACACCAATCACGATGTGTTTCTGCGTGAATTAATTTCCAATGCCGCCGATGCCTGTGACCGGTTACGGTATGAGGCCATCACCAACCCGGACTTAACCAAGGATGATCCGGGGTTCCGTATTCACATCTGGCCCGACCGCGAGGCCCGCACACTCAGCATTGTTGATAACGGCATCGGTATGAACGGTGAAGAACTGGCAGAACATCTGGGCACAATCGCCAAATCGGGCACAGCCAAAATCATGGAGCAAATGAAGGCCAGCAATGAAAATGGCGCCGATAAAATGAAATTAATCGGGCAGTTTGGCGTTGGCTTTTACGCCAGTTATATGGTCGCCAGCAAAGTTACGGTCATCAGCCGCAAGGCCGGTGAAGACAGAGCCTATAAATGGGAATCTGACGGCGCCAGCGGCTTTAGTACGGCCGAGGCCTCACAAACCGAAGAGGCCGTATTGGGCGGTTCAAAACGCGGTACAGCCATTATTCTGGATATTAAAGACAGTGCCGTGGAATTCTTGCTGGAAGAAAAAATTCGTGAAACCGTTGAACAATATTCCGACCATATTGATGTTCCCATATATTTGGTGGAGGCCATCCACAAAGACAGCCACGAAGCCATTAATCAGGCAACGGCCATATGGGCGCGTCCTAAAAATGAAATCAGTGAAGAAGACTATGAAAACTTTTATCGCCACATCACCCACGGCTTTGATGAACCGGTCTTAACCAGCCACTGGAAAGCCGAAGGAACGATTGAATTTAATGCGCTTTTATATGTTCCGACCATGCGCCCGTTCGATTTGTATGACCCCAGCCGCAAAGGCTCGGTTAAACTCTACGTTCGCCGCGTATTTATATCCGATACGGTTGAAAACCTGATGTATCCGTGGATGCGCTTTGTCCGCGGCGTGGTCGATAGCGAGGATCTGCCCCTGAATATCAGCCGCGAAACTCTGCAATACAATCCTGTGGTCACAAAAATCCGCAGCGCCGTTACAAAACGAATCTTAAGTGATCTCAATAAGTTATCTGAAAAAGATGAAGCCGCCTTTAACACGTTCTGGGGGCAATTTGGGGCCGCGCTGAAGGAAGGCCTTTATGATGCCAGCGAACACCGTGATGCCATCTTTAAAATTTGCCGCTTCTTTTCCACCCACGACAGCGGCGAGAGCTATACATCATTGGCAGACTATGTCAGCCGCATGAAGGATGGACAGGACGAAATATACTATATCAGCGGAGAAAACCTGGAGAGCCTGAAAAACTCACCGCAGCTGGAGGGCTTTAAATCCCGCGGATTGGAAGTTTTATTCTTTACCGACACCATTGATGATTTCTGGCTGCAACAGGCCCCGGAATTTGAAGGTAAGAAATTCAAATCCGTCACAAAAGGCAATATCAATCTTGGTCAGTATGATGCGGATAAACCGGAAGAAACCGAACAAGAAAAAACCGAAAAAATCAAACAGGATGAAAGCCTTAAACCCCTTCTTGAAACCATAAAGAAAACATTATCCGAACAGGTCGAAGACGTCATTATTTCCAACCGTCTGACCGATTCCCCTGTTTGTCTGGTTGCGCCGGAACACGGCGTTGACATGCACATGGAACGGGTTTTAAAAGTACACCAAAAATATTCAGGCAGCACCAAACCTGTCCTGGAAATCAACAAGGACCATTCCCTGATCAGGAAAATGGTGAGCTTGAATGAAGATTTTTCCAACGAAGATAAAATCTCTGATCTGGCCTTGCTTTTGCTCGATCAAGCCAAAATCATTCAAGGGGAACCGATTAATGACCCTGCCGGTTTTGTACGGCGTATGTCCGGTTACATGGAAGAGGCCCTTTAGGAAAAAGAAAAGAAAAAATGGGCGCTGACATGTTAAATACTTGCCGCGCCCGTTCCCGCTCTCAACTCTATTGTATCATTATAAATTACGATCCTGACCGGGGCAGATACCCCTTTCTATCGGCGTAATCCGGACAATTTTTAATGGCTGCGTCGTGCAACATATCAATGGCCATATTTTTCATAACCAGCTTCCGTGTCATCAAAATCTGGAACTGATAATCCGGCAAGAGCTTTAACAGCGCATCCAGCGCGCTGGTATCGCGCGTATTGATATACGACAAAGCCTTTTCCATCATAACCGCATCATCAGCGACATCCGGGAATTTAGGTTTCAAAACATCGGCAAGACGCTTTAAGTTTTCTTCTTCCAGCATCCCATACATAAGCGAGACAATGTCCATCATATCGCAAACCTGCTCGGCAGACTGGGTATTTTCTTTCGCATCCGGAAAGATCTCGGGTACAAATTGCCGCACCTTGTCCCAGCGATACCCGGTATAGGCTTCAGATTCATAGTAAGCGATATAAGGGTCCAGTTCCTGCCCGTATAATGTGACCGGGCCTTTTGGCACCTCATACTCCGCATAAACCACCGGAGTCTCTGCCTCTGCCTCTGCCTCAGCCTGCGCCTTTACCGCCGCGGGAAACACCATTACACCGAGCGCGGCCAAAGGTAACACTGTTTTTTTCAATAAACTTTCTAACATTGTAAATCCTATTATCGTTTTCATCTTTTTTATAAGCAATACAGCCCAGCCCATTACGCCCCGGCCTTAAGGGACATAATTATAATTGGGATTATTTTTCTTCTTCTTTTCCTCTTCTGCCTTTTGTATGGCGATAATCTCCGCACAAATTTGTGATGTGGCCTTCGAGCGGTTTGATAACACCAGATTATCCGCCCACGCTGCATCCAGGGCAATTTTTTCTTGCAAATAAGCAGCAAACACGGGCTTTGGCACAATATTAATCATCACGGGATTACCATTTTCGTCAAAATCATGTTTCCACCCACATGGCGCCCTGCTGGTCAACAACATAAAGGTTTCAAACTTGATGAGATCATCAACAAAATCATTTAATGCGGCGCAATCATTGCCATTGGCCGCCATAAATTTATTCAGGTGATTGCGCGCCGAATCCCGGCTAGAGGTGGTCGGCAGGGAATTCACCGTTTCCAGAATATTGTCCATACTTGGGCAGCCAATTAAGTCAGCCGGAGTGGGAAGCGCAGGGATTGGGCTGGGTATATAGGGCGCCCAGGGGTTCCCGTTCACCGGCCCGGCATTGTTATTGTTATTGCCAGGAGGCGTGAAATTCTGCCCGCACACATAGTCACCATTGGATTTAAAGCCACATGCCGCATGGGCCACCCCCGGTACGGAACACATCGCCATAACGCCCAGTATCATTAAAAATAATGTCTTATAACTTTTATCGCCGTTATTTCTATCCCCATGCACACACATAACAAATCCTTATAAAAAATAATTACAATCTTATATTATTTTACAGTGGTACTCGTTTATATTTTATTAAACTTTATATAAAAATTTAATAAAATGCCTTACACAGGCAAGCACCCCACCTAAAATGTACACAAATTATAAAGCTGTGTTATGATTTACGTGGATAGTAAAACATTTTAATGATTGTTAAGGGCAAACGGGATTTGAACAACAATAAATTTTACACACACATGGCAAAATACATTTGCTGCACGGTTCTTGCCTTGCTGTGTTTTCCTTCAACATTTTCATTTGCCCAGATCCCGCCATCATGTGATGCCGATTATTATGATGTATTGCGGGCAAGGGGGTATCTGGAAGGCAAGCGCGAGATGGAAACCGCCCAGCGCATTATCTTAAAACCCGATAGCGTCCTGGAATACAGCTGCTTTGATGACCATTTGAACAGAGCAGGAAACATGGCCGGCACCTTTTCGGTTTTGGCCTTGGCCACCGGTGGTACCCCGGCTCAATTTAACGGGGGTATCGGTATCTCGGCCGCCAGCCTTACCAACAAGTTAAATCAAGTTGTTTACAATGAATTGGTTGGCTATTTGTCCAGCTTTTCCCACACATATGGCGGGGGAACGATATCCCTGCCCCCTTCGGCAATTTGTAACCCAATGTATACCGTATGGGCGGCCTCTAAATGTAAGAATTTTGATCCATCCTGGTGGGTGCGTTTTGAAGACCTCTCAACAATTGATATTCGCAATGTGCCAATGCCATGCGGCAACCCCGGCGCCCGCACCGGTAAAATATCGGCCGCATTGGGCGCGGCCTTCCCGGCGCCCGCACCGGTGTCCGTATCAGGCAGTATGGATTCCTACACGGGCTATGTTGACTGGATCATGGATTGTGCGGCCTCGGCCCCCATTCCAACCGGCATACAATTTACCCGACATGACGGAACCAGCGTGGATGATGCCGTGTGCGTTGTGCCGGGATGCCGGTATGACGGAAGTGCTTGCAATTAACCCATATACATTGACCTGATGGGGCTTCCCCCCGGCCAAAATTCAGGGTGTTTTTAAAACGATGCGCCTAAAGCAGGCCCTGATGGTGACGCTGGGTCATTTCATCAATTTCGTCTTCAGAAAAATCAAAATTACGGGCCAGTTCTTCAATAATGATCTGATGCAAAACGCTGCCTAAATCATCACCGCTATCGCACCACATATCCAATAACGGGCGCCGAAATACCATTAAAACATCATCATCATTGGCCGTCTTTTTTTCAATACCCGGGGAAATTTCGCGGCCACTGCGATACAGCGCCAACAGATCAAAAGGATCCTCAATATCCAGCTCGCTTTCCAGCGCTTCATCGGGGAAATCTTCAACCACCACGGATATATCCACGCAATATTGATCCAACTCATCAGGCAGGTGATCAAGGGCATTACCGGTCATAATTTCGATGTCTTCCAGTGAAGGCGGAACGGTAAAGTTCATAATTATCTTCCGAGCATCCATACGATTCTCCCTTGCAATAATACCAGTGATCACGGTTTTGTTGGCACCGCGAACAAAGTTATGTTGTTTCTTGATGAATCATATTTTAATCTGATTGTCAGGTTCAAACAAGCAAGGAACAGACTATGGTCAAGCAATTACCAGCCGATACTGTGGATAACGCTCTGAAATCCCTAACGGGATGGAACTTATCCGCTGACACAAAATCAATTCATAAAGACTTGAAATTTCAAGACTTTAATCAGGCGTGGGGGTTCATGAATCGTGTGGCTTTGCTTGCCGAAAAAATGGATCATCATCCGGAATGGTTTAATGTGTATAACCGTGTGGAAATCAAATTAACAACCCATGATGCCGGGGGAATCTCGGATCGTGATATCACAATGGCAAAGGCCATTGATCAAATGACCCAGTAATTCCCTTGCTTTTTACCGTCTGACCCTTTAAGCAATATAAATACATAATACAAAAAATTACTCGGTAAGAAAGTAAATGCAGGGAATGACAGGCTATAAATTCTCAAGAAAACGCCTATACGAATATATCGCTTCGGCCAGCACGCCCGTATCAAAAAAAGAACTTCTTCGTTTTTTTAGGCCCGGCGATAAATTGGCGGAACAGGTAAATCGCGGCCTTGAATTTTTACAAAGCCGCGGCAGGATTGCACGCGATAGCGGTCAAAAAAAATTCTATGCCACGCAGCCCTACGCCGACATTATGTACGCCACGGTTACGCGCAATAAGGCCGATAACAGCCACGGGTTAAACATATGGGGAAAGCCGAAAAATTCAACATTCCGTGCCAGCCTGTCCAGCCGGCAAGTCCAGAAAAACAAACTAAGAACCGGCGATGTTGTTCTGGTCAAAATTATAAACGGCAAAGGGTTAAACAGAAACGCGAAAGTGCTTAAAAAATGCGCAGCCGATAAACCGGCGCATCTTCAAGGCTATTTTAATAAGAATGCGGATGGAAGCGCCCGTTTTCAAGCCGCAGATAATTCCATTAAAACCCAGTTTCGCCTGCAAAACCCCGACCCGGGTTTCGAACTGGAACATCGCGGCGTTTATGAGGCCGCCATACCGATGGATATGCGCATTGACGCGCCCGAAGTTATCATCAAAAAAGATAACGGTATCGACCTGTCCTCCGGCGCCGATATTAACCGCGTCCTTCTTCGTAAACATGGCGTACCGTATCGCTATAGCGCCGCGGCCACCGTAGAAAGCGCGACATTAACAAAGCGCCCGTTTTCCAAGGCCCGGCGAAACGATGAATCAAAGCGCGGCTTTGTAACAATTGACCCAGAGGGCGCAGAAGATCTGGATGATGCCTGCGCCGTTGAAAAGCTGGCGGGCGGCTGGCGTTTAAGCGTTGCCGTTGCCGATATTGATGAATTTGTAACAGCCGGTACAGCCCTGGATCATGAATCATATTTACGCGGAAATACGATTTACCTGCCAGAAGGTAATTTCGGCCTGTATCCACATGAACTCACCATGCGGTGTTCCCTGCTGCATAATCAAGAGCGGCCCGTCGGCATTTATGAAGCCTTTTTTGACCACAAAGGCAATCTGTTATCTGAATCCACTGGTTTTGCGTATATTCGTACGAAAGCGCAACTAACCTATGACGATTATCAGGACCGCATCAACCAGAATGATCCGGACATACGCATCATGAACGAATTCCATCAGGTCTTGAAAGAAAAATTCAACCAGTCACGAGAAGGCTTGCATATTACCGATCAAATTCTAAACAATGACGACGAGGGGTATGTGGGGCACGGTTTTGTTGAAACCGCCATGGTAATTGCCAATCAGGGCATCGCAAGGGAATTACACGAGGCCGGACTAAGTGTCCCGTTTCGTAACCACAGCCCGGCCGCCCACCCACAAATCTATAAGAAAATGGCGGCTGAGTTACGTTATCTGGGCTTTGACATCACAGACAACCCCCATGAATGCAACTGGGCCATGCTGGATGATATATTAAAGCAAGCCCAAGCCCGCGGCATCGAAACGCGCGTTGCCGAAGTTCTACGCAATGACTTTTTCAACCGGTCTTTTTATGAACCACACAGCGCAGGCCACTTCGCCCTGGGCGCGAAGCATTATTGTCATGCGACCTCCCCACTGAGACGCAAGCCGGATTCATATATCTGGAGAGGCCTAAGACGCTTGAAAGGTATTAAAAAGGGCGCCCTTACCGACCGGGAAATCGAAAACATGCCCGAAATTTGCGATCACTTACAGCGCAAAAACCGCGTTGCAAACGATATTGCGTCTGACCGCAACAAATGGCACTTGATTAAAACCCTGAAAGCAGGCGAGGAACGCCCCGCAACCATCTTGCATATCAATAAAGACAGCGTTGAAATCATGTTGAAAAACGGCCTGCGCAACCGCCTGAGCGAAGAAATGCTTAAGGTTGCCGGATGGAATATTGATGCCCAAAACCGGCAAATCGTGCGCACCAGCCATGGACAGGAAGAACGCATCAGCCGGGATCAAAAATTACGCGGACGCATTGAATCGGTCAAACCGCTTCAGGGGTTATGGGATTTTGAACCGGAGCCAATGCCATAAAGCATCTAACGCGCCGCCGCCGCCCCATCATAAACAACAAACAATACCCGCCCCCGGTTGCAACAGATTTTAACTGCGCGTTGTAACCTGCGCCGGGTCCATGACAACTTCAATCAAACACGGCCCATCATAGGCCAGCGCCTGTTCCCAGACAGCGGGAAATTCATCGGCATGCTTCACCCGGGCCGCATAGGCGCCATAACTTTCACCCATTTTAACAAAATCAGGGTTACTCAGGGATGTGGCGGAGCTGCGCCCCGGATATTCACGTTGCTGGTGCATCCGAATGGTGCCATAAACCCCGTTATTACAAACCAGAATAATGGGCTTGCCTCCTGTATGCACCGCGGTTGCAATTTCTTGTGCGCTCATCATAAAACCGCCATCTCCGCAAATCCCCAGCGTCACACGATCAGGATATTCCAAAGATGCGGAAACCGCCGCCGGAACGGCATACCCCATCGCCCCGCTAATTGGTGCCAACAAGCGCCCGGGGCGCCCATAACGCAAATATCGCTGCGCCCAACCACTAAAATTACCGGCATCTGTGGTGACAATGGCATCCCCCGGTAAATGCTCCTGTAAAAAGGCATAGATTTGAGACAAATCCGCACCTGCCCATTTTCCACCACCGCCTGCGAGATCAATATGCGTCCATTGTTGATATGCATCGCGCCCTTCGTCACGCCATGACGCCCATACGCGCCCATCAAGCCGCCCGGAGGCCGCCAGCGCAGAGATCAAAGGATTAATATGTGCCTGAACCGCCATGTCCGGCATATAGGATTTGCCGAACTCTTCGGCCTGCGGATAGATATGGATAATTTTTTGATCATCCGAAAACAGGCTATACCCCTGCGTTGCCATTTCACTGAGGCGCGTATTCAAGGCCAGAATGACATCGGCCCGTTTCACACGCTCAATCAAGGCCGGGTTGGATGATGTCCCAAGCTCGCCAATATAATTGGAATGATTGTGATCAAAAATATCCTGACGCCGAAACGAGGTGCAAACAGGAATGTGGCTCGCGCTGGAAAAACTCGCCAGATCTGAAATCGCCTGATCGCTCCAGCCGCCGCCACCTGCAATAATCAACGGGGCGGAGGCCTGTGACAGCATATCTTTAATGGCCTTTACATCACTCTGGCTTGGGGCTATCTCTGTGCATTCAATACGGGCAATGGCCTGATCTGGCGTTACAGGAAACAAAACATCTTCGGGCAAGCCAATAACAACCGGCCCCGGGCGCCCCGAACTGGCCACATGCCAAGCCCGCGTCATATATTCACCAAGCCGGTCCGCCCGATCAACAACAGCCTGCCATTTGCTTAATGACCCAAACATTTGCTTTAAATCAAATTCCTGAAAGGCTTCTTTGTCGCGGTCATGGCTGGCGATCAACCCAACCAGCAAGATCATAGGCGTGGATGATTGCATGGCCGTATGCACACCGATAGAGGCATTACAAGCCCCCGGCCCCCGTGTCACCAGCGCAACACCGGGTTTCCCCGTCAGCTGTGCATGCGCCTCTGCCATAAAGGTAACGCCGGCTTCCTGACGGCATGTAACCACCTCAATTTCGGGATAATCCAAAAAACCATCCAATACAGGCAGATAGCTCTCCCCCGCCACGCAAAAAACCCGGCTAGCGCCCAGCGCACTCAGCGCTTTAACAACAATAGAACCACCATGCGACATTGTAATCTCCCAGTTATATTTTCGCCTATAATACCCGTTATTATCGCTGTTGAAAATCTGGCAATTCTGTTATTATTAAAAAATAGATAGTTTTTGACACAGTTTTAAAGCATAATTTTTTTATGGCATACGATCTTACCACGACAAAAATATTAATTGTTGACGATATGGCGCCGATGTTGACGCTTTGTAAATCAATCCTCAGCATTTTTGGTTTTAAGAATGTCTATCTGGCGCATAATGGTGAAGAAGCCTTGGAAATGACCATTCGTCATGACCCGGATTTGATTATCACAGACTGGATGATGGCACCGATGGACGGATTACAATTCACCAAGGAGGTCCGCAAGAACCCGCTCTGCCCCAATCCGTACGTACCGATCATTATGATGACAGGTTTTAGTTCAAAGTTACGGGTGGAGGCCGCGCGCGACTGTGGAATAACTGAATTTTTAGTAAAGCCTTTTACCTCGCGGGATTTATATAACCGTATCGTCCAAATAATTGAACGGCCGCGGCAGTTTGTGGACGCCAGTGACTTTTTCGGGCCGGACCGCCGCCGCCGAGTTATCAAAGATTATCAGGGCCCGCAACGCAGAGATGATGACGACAGCAAACAAGAGGCCACAAAAGAACAGAAATCTGCCAGTGATATTTTAAAAAAGCTCCGTGATGAAGCGCAGAATTTATCGAAAAAATAACCAGTAATATGATTGATCACAATAAAAAACCACGATTTATAAAACCGCCGAACAAACTGAAAATGAAAGTGGGAACAGGCGGTATAGAGGAACGCTTGCTGGATGACGCGCAAACCTATATCCAGCAAACCAAGATTGATTTCAAACCCATTGCCGAAAACCTGTTAAAAGACGTGATGAACGCGCTTCAGGCCGCGCGTAATGCCAAACAAGAGCACGAGAAAAAAGTGGCGGCAGATAATCTGGCCGGGGCCATCATGCAATTAAAGGCCAATGGCGGCATGTTCAACTATCAATTAATCAGCGAAATAGCCGCGCTGGCGCTACATTTTCTTGAAAATTCAAAAATCAACCCGGACGCATTGCAGGTCATCGATGTGCATGCCAAAACCATTCATATTATTCTGCATCACAACCTGAAAGGCGATGGGGGCAAGGAAGGGTATGCCCTGGTCAAAGAACTGGAAAAGGCTTGCGAACGCTACTTCAGCAAGCACAAGGAATAAAGCACACCACCCTTTTACCTATATTCGCCTATCTATGTTCGCCCTATTCCCCCGCGCCCATAACGTAGCTTACCTTGATATTCACGAGCATGTTATGATATACTGAAAGGATACTAGGAGAGTATAAATGGAAATATCAAGTGGTGTGGCCGCCCAACGGGCCCTCTTTAGACAGGAAGTTACGCTAAACGTTATAAAACAGGCCTCGCAACAGCAACAGGCCGTTGTCTCCCTGATAGATCAAGCCGTACAGAATGTAGCCGCCAGTTCGCGCGGTCAGGTGGTAAATACATCCGCGTAAAGCGTACCTGTGCGCCATACGCCGCCTTATGCGATGACGTAGCTGATAGAACGAACGCGCCCCAAATGACAGGCGCGTTTTTTATTGCATGAAAATCAAAAAAACTTAGGCCACCGCGCGAATAAGTGCGTGATGCGTCTCCCACAGATGCTGAAGAATATCAGCCATTGTATTAATGTCTTGCTCACTATGGGCCGCCGTTGCAGTCAGGCGCAACCTCTCTGTGCCTTTCGGTACGGTTGGATAATTAATCGGCTGAACATAAATATTATGCTCCATCATTAAAAGCTCACTAATCTCCCGGCAACAATTCGGCTCGCCTACGACCAGGGGAACAATATGGCTTTCTCCACGTAAGTACGGCAAATCCGCAACCTCAAGACGATCTTTAAACAATTTAACATTGCGGCGCATACGGCTGCGTTCAATATCAGATATTTTCAAATGCTCAACCGCGGCATGCGCAGCGGCCAAAACTGCCGGGGGCAAGCTGGTTGTAAAGATAAAGCTGGATGCAAAACTGCGCACAGCATCAACCAAAGCCATAGGCCCCGTGATAAAACCGCCCATACAGCCGTAGGCCTTACCAAATGTGCCTTCGATAATATCAATGCGGTGCATCAGGCCGCGTTCTTCGGCGACGCCGCCGCCGCGCGGGCCGTAAATCCCCACGCCATGCACCTCATCAAGGTACGTCAGGGCATTATACTGATCGGCCAGATCACAGATTTCCTTTATCGGGGCAATGTCGCCATCCATGGAATAAACCGATTCAAAGGCAATAATTTTAGGGCGGTCAATATCAACAGTGCGCAAAAGCTCTTCCAAATGCTCCAGATCATTATGGCGGAAAATCTTTTTCTCCGCGCCGGAATCGCGCATACCATGGATCATGGAGGCGTGATTCAGGGCATCAGAAAAAATCACGCAATTCGGAAGTAATTTCCCCAAAGTCCCCAATGCCCCTTCATTGGCAACATAGCCAGATGAAAAAACCAGACCGGCCTCTTTCTGATGCAAATCGGCCAGAGAGTCTTCCAATTGAACATGATAACGGGTCGTACCAGAGATATTACGCGTCCCCCCCGCCCCGGCACCGGAATTATCAAGGGCTTCATGCGCGGCCTTGCGAACAACCGGATGCTGGCCCATACCAAGGTAGTCATTGGAACACCAGATGGTGACCTCGCGCTCCGCGCCGTTATCAGGACGATATATCGCCTTTGGGAAACGCCCCGCGATACGCTCCAGATTGGCGAAACGGCGATAGCGCCCTTCCTTGCGGATCCCATCTAATTTGTCTTCAAAATGTGCGATATAATCAAATTCTTTGGCCACGGCTTTTACCCCTGAAATTCTTTTATAAAGTGTTTATTATATTATAGATGACTTTACAAATGTTTACTTTGATAAAAATCAAATAAACAGGCAAAAAATAACGGGATGACTAGCATTGACTGAGAATGATTATCAATATCAAGTATTCGCAGCAGCCAAATCAAATAAAAGACCTAAATAATACTTGATTAGTACCATTTAAATTCCAAAACTGGTCGCCAGATTTTCTGCGCGCGCCAATCCCTTATCCAGGGCGGCCATGGTCGGCGCCATATCAACGCTATCATCCCGTAACCAGACCCGCAGAACCTTAAGATACAAACCTGTCATGGCCGTCACACGAATGGCCCCGCGAATACCGCCAGTGTTCACCTGGACAGATTCCAGCATCCAACTGATAGACCGGCACAAATGCGGCATGGATATCACGGCCTGTTTGGGATCGCATTTGAAGGAAGACAAGATTGCACAAATGCCGTCACGCTGTTCATTCAGAACCTCAAAACGATCCATAAAAATATCGAACAATGCGTCTCGCGGCGATAGATCCGGGTCAGGCGGGCTCATACGGCTTAGGGTTTCGCGATCAATTTTGCGGCCAAGCGCGGCCAGAACATCAAATTTATCTTCAAAATGCTGATACAGCTCGGCAAGGCCAATACCGGCCTGCTTTGCAATATCAAATAACGTCACGTCTTCCCAGCCTTGCGTAGCAGCCAGGTGCAAAGCGGCATTCACGGCAGCGTCTTTGACGTTATCCACCTTTTTATGAGGGTTTTTCGGCTCAGTCATTCACAAATTCCTTGATCTTGTCTTGTTTTTCGCTGGGTTTTGTATAGAGATAATACGGATAAGCAAACGAATCAAATAGATAAAGTAAAAGGATTAATCTATGTCAGAACCCACCCTTGGCGTCGTCGCCGTCGGAAATGCCTTGCTGGATGTATTATCAAACGCCAGTGAAGAATTCATTGCAGAACAACATGCACAATTCGGCATGGAGAAAGGCTCCATGACCCTTATTGATGAAAAACGTGCCGTTGATCTTTATGCCATGATGGACGCCGGGATTGAAACCTCTGGCGGTTCAGCGGCCAACACAATGGCCGGTTTCGCCTCTTGCGGTGGAAAGGGCGGCTTTATCGGCAAAATCGCCGATGATCAGCTGGGGAAAATCTTTGCCCATGACATCAAAACATTGGGACTGACTTTTGAAACCACACCATTGGCCGTTGGCGCGCCAACCGGCCGCTGTCTGGTTCTGATCACACCAGACGCACAGCGCACGATGAACACATTTCTGGGCGCCAGCGTCGAACTGTCCCCTAATGACATTGACGAAGACCTGATTGCGCAAGCCAAAATCACTTATCTTGAGGGCTATCTTTTTGACAAAGAACAAGCCAAATCCGCCTTTATTGCGGCCGCAGAAGCGGCCCATGCAAACGGCCACCGGGTTGCCTTGACATTGTCTGACCCATTCTGCGTTGACCGCCACCGCAGCGATTTCCTGCGCCTGGTTGAAAATCATGTCGATATCTTGTTCGCCAACGAAGACGAAATCAAATCACTGTTCATGCAGGAGAACTTTGATGATGCCGTCAGCGCCGTCAGCAAAAACGTTGAAGTTGCAGCCATTACACGCAGCGAAAAAGGGGCCGTAATCATTGCCGGTGACCAGCGTATCACAGTCAAGGCCGAACCGGTCGAGACCGTTGTCGACACCACCGGCGCCGGCGACCAGTTCGCGGCGGGTTTCCTTTACGGGTACACCGAAGGCGAAGACCTGGCCACATGCGGGCGTTATGGCGCCATTGCCGCCGCCGAAGTAATCTCTCACGTTGGGCCGCGCCCATTGGTGCGTTTGGCCGACCTATTAAAGGAAAAGAAAGCGGCCTGACCGCTCGCGCCCGCACCCCTTAACCCACCAGGGAATGAAAATTAAGGGCTAAGGCATAACTTAAAAAACAATACAAAGGCTGGTGCCTATCCGCGCCAGCCTTTTGCTTTTAGCTTGGCCGCGTAAGAATCGAACGTTGCCTGATCCGGGCAAACGATACGGACTTCATCGAACCGGTCATCCATGCGGTCCAATATGCCCTGAATCAACAAGCGCGCAGCGCGCCCTTTGCCATAGCCTTTATGCCCCGCCGCCAATGGTGGAAACGCAACAGAGCGCAGCAACATACATTTGGCAAGCACAACCACTTTTCGTACGCACATCACCAGATGCTTATCCTCGCGTTCAAAGTCAGATTTCCAGTTCGGCCGGACAGATAAAATAATATTGCGGCAAGGCAATCCAAAATTCGGGAGCGCATAAACATCGCCTGCCTTGGGCTGGTACATGTTTTCAAGAATAAAATCATCCAGCTCCGCCCCCGCTTTTTTCATCAACGCCTGATTAATACGCCCAGATATTTCCAATGACTGCGGAATCAGGGACACAATCGCATCCGTATCCTGGGCGGTGATATCCCCAAGCACCAATTTGATTTTATTAATATTTGCGTTGGAGCTTGCGCCAAGCTCTGTTATCACTATATCCATGTTCGCCATGTTTAGATTTTATATTGTTATTACCGCTCTCTTCATTGCATCGTCGGCCTGGGCGCAGGATGTAATGAAGGATACATCACCATTATCTAATGATAAGGTTAATATAGTCCATAAGAAATTCGGAATTGCCATGCACGGCACGCCGAAATATGACGAAAACGATACGCATATTGATTACGCCAACCCCGAAGCCCCGAAAGGCGGCCACATTACGCATGCGGCGATTGGCACATTCGACACGCTCAACCCCTACTCCATTCGTGGCAAGGCCGCCCAAGGGTTGAATTTGGTGTATGACCGCCTGATGGCGCGGGTCTGGGACGAACCTTTTACGATGTATCCCCTGATCGCACAATCTTATGAAATGCCAGAGGACCGTTCTGAAATTACATTCCACCTCAATCCCAAGGCCCGGTTTCACGATGGCACCCGCATTACCGCTGATGATGTTTTATTTTCCTTCCAGACCTTAAAAACCGAAGGCCGCCCCAACATGCGCAGCGTCTACCGCCTGGTTGCAACCGCCGAAAAAACGGGCAATAACGGGGTCCGTTTTGTTTTTAAGGACGGGTATGATGAAGAAACAGCGCTTATTATTGCGATGATGCCCGTATTATCGAAAGACTGGTGGGCGGGAAGAACATTTGACGCGACAACATTGGACATCCCCAATTTGAATGGCCCTTATACGGTTGAATCTTTCGATACCGGGCGTAGCATTACCTATAAGCGCGTGGAGGATTACTGGGCGAAAGACTTATTGCCGAATGTGGGGCATTACAATTTCGATCGCGTTACCTATGATTATTACCGCGACGACACCATTGCATTCGAGGCCTTTAAGGCCGGCGAAACCGATATCCGGCGGGAAACCGATATTGCGAAATGGGCCGGGGCCTATGACTTTCCCGCGCTTGGTTCCGGCGAGGTCATCAAAGAGGCCATTCCCCACCAACGCCCGGAGAAAGCAAAGGGCCTGATTTTTAATACGCGCCGCGCGCCGTTCAATGACCCGAAGATACGCGAGGCCTTAAGCCTGTTATTTGATTTTGACTGGGCCAACAAAAATTTATTCTATGGCGAATACAAGCGAATCAAGAGCTTTTATCCCAATTCTGAGCTGGCCGCCACTGGCCACCCCAACGATTTGGAGTTAAGCATATTAGAACCATACCGTGAAGAAATTCCAGCAGCCGTTTTTGGCCCGGCTTTTGAACCCGCCAATGCCAGCAGCCAACAGGAATTGAGAACCAATATGCGCCGAGCCAGCGCCTTGCTGAAAGAATCCGGCTGGAGCGTCATTGATGGCAAACAGATGAAGGACGGACAGCCCCTAGCCTTTGAGATACTATTAAGCGCGCCTGAAGATGAGAAACTCGCGCTGCATTTCAAACGGTCATTGGATAAGCTGGGCATTAACGTCAACATCCGCGTTCTGGATGCCGCCGCCTATCGCGGGCGCATGAATAATTACGATTTTGATATGACGCTCTATTACTGGTTATCATCCCTGTCTCCGGGAACGGAACAAATTCTGTATTACGGATGCCAGGCCGCAAACGAACCGGCCAGATGGAATTTCCCGGGAATTTGCAACCCCGCCATTGATGCTATCGCCGCGGCCGTGGCGCAAACAAAATCACGCGAATCACTTGTTGCCCATATTCGCGCATTAGACCGTATTTTAATGTGGGAACGCTACATGATCCCACTTTATTACAGTGGCAGCGATTATTTTTCTTATAAAAATAATGTCAAACACCCAGAAAACACGCCAATTTACGGCGCTGTACTTGAAACATGGTGGATGGATCAAGAGGGTGAATGAAATGAGCATTGAGCTTGCGGCCAGCTCTTGCTATTCTTCCTGACAGGATATGTTTACTTTAGAGAAGAATTATTACGATATGAGATTTTCATTTTTAATCAGTGGATTGGCTGCCGCCTTAACCCTTAGCGCCTGTACCGGGGCAAACACACAGCAAATTGTCAACAAAGGGCAATACTGGCAACGCGCCAGCGTATCGGATGCAGCCTATATGCAAGGTCCAAAAGCGCAACAAATGTTAAACAATGACATCGCCACCTGCGTCACGGAATTGCGTGAGCTGGAGCGTTTGGGGCAACTGCGTGATGCCATACCGGCCAATCCCCGCGATGGCCGCGTTTTGTCATCGGACGAAATGGCGCTACAGTCTTTTGAAACGCCGGAGCGAACAAAATACCTGCTTTCCGAACACGGAAATTACCATGACTTTGAAACCTGCATGATTGCAAAAGGCTGGGAACGTGTGAAATACGTACCATTCGCCGTGGCCCACGAATCCCGCAAAAATTACATGAAAAACCATGTCGATTATGAATACAAACCGCCGGAAACAGATTACCATCACGGCGAAACGCAAACCCAAAAAGACGGGGTTTACAGCGATTTGAATGAATAAGTTTTAAAGAACACGTAAACCAAACTTATAAAAAGCTCATAGAATGTCTATGAGCTTTTTTTTCACGGCATCGACGCTTAAACTCCCCATTAAACACCCGCATGTCTGGGGGCTATACCCTTCATAGCCGCGCAGGTCATCAAAGCTCTCGGGCGTGGAGATATAATGAGCCTTCCTGCCCCAAGGGGCATAAATATGCGGATAGCTCGGCCCAAAAAGCCCCAGAGTAGGAACCCCGCAGGCCGCGGCGCAATGCATTAACCCTGAATCATTACCAATATAAAAATCACAACGCGACAGGGTTGCCGCGGCCACCCCTGGATCGGTTTTGGCAATAATATCCAGTTGGCGATCTTGCGGAATACTGGCCAGCACCTGACGGGCGGCGTCTTCTTCCCCCGGCGCGGCGAATACGGCCACGCGGGCCGCCTCCATTTTTCCACCGGGCCCGGTCAGAAATTTAATAATCTCCACAAAACGATCCGCCGGCCATGTTTTGCCAATCCAGTTTGCACTGGGCCCCACGCCCAAAACGGGCGCCCCTTCCGGAATCAAGGCACGGGCTTTCGACAATTGCTGTTCAGTGAACCATAATTTCGGCCCAGGCGCATTCGCCAAGCCCATAACGGCCGCATTTTGGGAAACCTTATGTTGATCTTTGGCAATATGTTTACCAAAAATATAACGCCGCCGCGCACGAATTAAACGCGATACGGCGGAATCCCGTAAATCCACAACAATATCCCAACGATGACCGGCAACCTTTTTCCAAAATTCCAGCCAATGTTTATTATATTTTTGTTTGCGAATGGGAATAACGGCCTCAAGATTAGGCACCCCTTCAAACAAAGATGCCGCCAAGGGGCCACATCCAATTGTTATTCTGGCCTCGGGGTAGGTTTGCACCATATAATGTAGTAAACCAGATGATAAAACCGCATCACCGATGCGACTTGATGTGATAAACAGAATACGTTGAACCTTTGACATGATCAGTACTATGCCAGATACATCCTTTTTTACAACATTGAAAAACAGGGGCCTTATTCGCATTGAAGGAAAAGACGCGCATGACTTTTTACAAAGCCTGATCACCAATGACATGCACAATCTTGGCGTGGACAACATCCTGTATGCCTGCCTGTTAACCCCGCAAGGGAAATTTCTGTTTGATTTTTTTGTCCATAAAAGTGAGGACGCTTATCTATTGGATTGTGAGGGCGGAGCGCGCGCGCAAGACCTTTATAAACGTCTTAGCATGTATCGTTTACGCGCCGATGTACAAATATCGGCCGAAGACAACATCGCCGTCTATGCCTGTTTTGGCCCCAATGCCCCCGGACTGCCCGACCCCCGCCACACGGACTTAGGCAAACGCAGTTTCCAAAAACCAGATCATTGCGCAGAACGCCCTTTCGAGGAATGGGACAAACGCCGCATTGCATTGGAAATTCCTGACGGGTCCCGTGATCTGGTTATCAATAAATCCACCATGGATGAGGCCCACATGGACCAAATTAACGCCATTTCTTACGATAAAGGGTGCTATATTGGCCAGGAACTGACGGCGCGGATGCATTACCGCGGCCTTGGTAAAAAACACCTGAAAATGGTTCGGCTATCCGATGTGCCAGACAGAGCAGAGCTACGCTCACAATGCGGGGATATCGGGCTGGCTTTGGTTCGGGATTAATGGCTTCGATTTATACCGCTTGCGGCGCAAAAACGGTTTTAAATAAGATAACAAGCAAAAGAACAACAATAAAAGCAATCGCCAGCAACACATCCTTGCGGCTAAAAAAATGATACATATCAAAGGTTTTCAAAACCTCTGATTCTTTGTCATTGTCTGTCTGTTTTTGATCATCACTCATGTCACTACTGTGGCGCGTATTGAGAAAGAAAGCAAGAAGGGAATTTCCGCCCTTCTTAAAACGGCTTTATCAACCGGCGGCCACCTTTCCTTTGGTCATTGAGACCGTTTTGGCATTGCCCTCACGGATCGCGGCCTGCGCAGCGGCCAAACGGGCGATAGGAACGCGGTAAGGCGAACAGGACACATAATCCAGCCCTGTGCGCTCACAAAACGCGATAGAGGACGGGTCACCACCATGTTCGCCGCAAATACCCAGCTTGATATTGGTATTCGTGGCGCGGCCTTTTTCGCAGCCAATTTCAACCAACGCGCCAACGCCTTCAACATCCAGGCTCGCAAACGGGTCACGTTCAAAAATACCTTTATTGGTATATTCCGGCAGGAAATTACCGGCATCATCGCGGCTCATCCCCAATGTGGTTTGCGTCAAATCGTTTGTGCCAAAGCTGAAGAAATCGGCGACTTCGGCAATTTTATCTGCAGTTAGCGCCGCGCGCGGCAACTCAATCATTGTGCCAACGGTATACTCAACGCGGGCGCCCTTTTCGGCAAAGACGGCCTTGGCCTCATCGTCCACAACCTGGCGCATCAACTCCAGCTCGCGGCGGGTGGCCACCAGCGGGATCATAATTTCCGGCACAACAGCATTCCCCGATTTTGCGGCAATATTCACCGCGGCCTCAAAAATGGCGCGGGCCTGCATTGCATATATTTCCGGATATGTAATACCAAGACGGCATCCACGGTGTCCCAGCATGGGGTTCAATTCTTTCAACTCCCCCAAACGGCGCGCAACAACATCGGCCGGAAAACCGGCAGATTTGGCAAAGGCCGCGATATCCTCTTCCTCATGCGGCAGAAATTCGTGCAACGGCGGATCAAGCAAGCGAATCGTAATCGGCAAACCCGCCATAATTTCAAACAATCCTTCAAAATCGGCGCGCTGTTCCGGCAAAAGTTTATCCAGCGATGTTTTACGATCCTCTACTTTTGTGGCGAAAATCATCTCACGCACATTTTGAATGCGGGCCGGATCAAAGAACATATGCTCTGTACGGCATAGACCGATTCCCTCTGCGCCAAAATCTCTGGCGGTTTTGGCGTCCAATGGCGTTTCGGCATTGGTACGGATCGTCATGCGACGGCGGCGATCGGCCCAGTCCATCAATGTCCCGAAATCCCCTGAAAGAACCGGTTTAATTGTAGGAACCGCACCCAGAATAACTTCGCCCGTGGCACCATCAATTGTCAGGATATCGCGCTCGCTCAGCTCATGGCCATCAATGCGGATTTTTTTGGATTTTGCATCGATGTGCAATTCCCCCGCTCCGGCAACGCAAGGCTTTCCCATACCGCGCGCCACAACGGCGGCGTGAGACGTCATACCGCCGCGCGATGTCAAAATGCCGGCCGCGGCATGCATCCCGTGAATATCTTCCGGTGATGTTTCCTGACGGCATAGCACAACCTTTTCGCCGGCATTAGAAAGGCGCTCGGCTTCATCCGCCGTAAAAACAATTTTCCCTGATGCCGCGCCGGGAGAGGCCGGCAACCCCTTGGTTAAAATTTCGCGGTCTGCGTCCGGGTCCAGGGTCGGGTGCAACAACTGATCCAGGCTTTGCGGATCAACGCGGCACAGAGCCTCTTCTTCACTAAGAAGGCCCTCCTTGACAAAATCAACGGCAATCTTCAGAGCTGCGCTGGCGGTACGTTTTCCATTGCGGGTTTGCAACATATACAGCTTGCCGCTTTCAACCGTAAACTCCAGATCCTGAATATCGCGAAAATGCTTTTCCAGTTTCGTACGCACTTTATCCAATTGCGCAAAGACATCCGGCATAATCTCTTCCATGGACGGCATATCACTGCCTTCCTTTTCGCGGCCATATTTGGTTAAGGATTGCGGCGTGCGAATACCGGCCACAACGTCTTCCCCTTGCGCATTGACCAGATACTCACCATAGAAATAATTTTCGCCGGTCGATGGATCGCGGGTGAAGGCAACCCCGGTGGCGCAATCTTCGCCCATATTCCCGAATACCATGGCCTGAACGTTTACGGCCGTGCCCCATTTATCGGATATTTCATGAATGCGTCTATAGGTTACCGCGCGCGGCACCATCCACGACCCGAACACAGCGCCTATCGCGCCCCAAAGCTGTTCCTTAGGGTCAGAGGGGAACGGGCGGCCCAATTCACGTTCAACCAGATCCTTATAGTCATCCACGACTTCTTTCCAGCCATCGGCCGAGATATCTGTGTCCTGAACAATATCATTATCGCGTTTGTGGCGTTGTATAACGTCTTCGAATTCATGATGATCAACCCCCAGAACAACATCACCGTACATTTGAATAAAGCGGCGATATGAATCCCATGCAAAGCGTTCGTCGCTGGATTGTTTCGCAAGCCCCAAAACCGTGTCATCATTCAACCCCAGATTCAAAACCGTGTCCATCATACCGGGCATGGAAACACGGGCGCCGGAGCGCACAGAAACAAGCAACGGGTTATCATGATCACCAAATTTCTTGCCCATCTGCTGCTCCAAAGCGCTCAAGGCTTCATTGACCTGCTGCTCTAACTGAGGCGGGTAGGAATTATCATGATCGTAATAATACGTGCAAACATCTGTATTAATGGTAAAACCCGGTGGGACAGGAAGGCCCAAAGATGCCATTTCCGCCAGGTTTGCCCCTTTCCCGCCTAAAAGGTTACGCAAAGTCGCATCACCATCTGTTTTCTGACCGAAATTATAGACCCATTTGCTCATTTTTTAGACACTCCTGAAAAGCTGGTAACTGGCCGCTATAGCATTGTATAAGGTGGGTTTAGCATATTTTCAGACAGAGTCAAAATATTCTTCCCTAGCATTTTTTATAACTCTGGCTTATAACAAACTATGACCAAAAACATATATGATCTGGAAGAAACAATAAAGGCCATGGACAGGTTTTTAGCCCCCGATGCCATGGACAAGCGTTTAATAGAAAAATGGCGTGACGCGGGTGAGGCATGCGCTCTGCATTTTCACCTTAGCCCGCCTGCCCCCGACGGAGATTTTGCCATTCTTCTTCTCCCTCGCCGTGACGTTGAAAAAACACTGAAAATATTCAAAAAAGATCGCGTTGACGTCATTAGCTTTGCCGCGGGCGTTGCCCTGGCGCAGCAACCCGGTTGTTCCGGTGGATGGGACGTTGTCGAAGAAGCCCAAAAGATTATCCGCGTGAATAAAGACGCCTGCGAACAAACCTTTGCGATGGATTTATAAAGCCGGGCCATTATCCTGATAATCATGACAGTGATTATAGGCTTTAATTTCTTGAATAGTTTCGTCCATCAAAGCAGCCTTTTCAAAGGTGCCGCCTTTTGATGCCTGATAAAACACGCCGGTAATCTTAATTTTCTCAGCGTATGAATGCTTCATCTCTCGTTCGACCTTGGGCACGATTTCATCTTCCTCATCAACCATAACTGATGTGGTGAAATGCCGGTCCAGTGACAAATGTGTTTCATCGATCACAACCTTATAGCGGCCGTCATTGGGCTCCCCCCTGTGAAATAAACCATGCCAGATTTGTTTAAATGATTTCATTCTATCCCTGCCTGTCCTGTTATTTTCCAAAACAATAAAGTTTTTGCGGATATATGTCAAACAAATCTAAACCGTAAGCGGTTTCATTAACATCAGGCAGAGGTCATCATCAACAGGCTTAAAATCCCCAAAGGCAATTTGTTTGCGGTCATAGGTCACGCCTTGCCCGTCTGGAACATAGCCCAGTTTGATATATAACCGCTGCGCCGCGCCATAGGAGCTATGGAGACCAAACCCAATCCCCATATCTGTATAACCTTTATCTCTGGCAAGGTTTTCACAATATGCAATCAGCGCACTGGCCAGGCCATTCCGGCGATAAGACGGGATAATGTTTAAATCCTGAATTTCAGGCATGCCCAGCTTTTTAAACAGCGCATATTTAGGCACCCAATTTAAGATGCCATACCCGGCATCATCATCCCCGGCACGAAGAATAAGCACTTCGCGCTTGCCTTGGGATTGCAATTCAAGACATTGATCAAAATAATCACTGTCCTGCGTTTTACCCAGCGCATTTGTCATGCTCCAAAGTACAGGCACATCTTGCACAGAGGCTCGTCTTATTGCTATCTTAAGACTCATGATAAGGATAACCACCCTCGTTTTGTTTACAGGCTATAGTTTGCTCCATTTCAACGGACAGGCGCAAGCACAAATGCAAATGCTGGATTACACAGCCAAACCAAAAATCATGAACACTTTAGGCCAAGGCAAGAGCAAAAAAAAGACACAGGGCAGCGCTAAGAATAACGCGCAAAAACCCGACTTATTTCTATCGCCTGATCATGGTCCATCTGCCCAGAACACCGCTACCCGGAATGGAGCCGCCATGCGCACGCATAACGCCGAAGATCCGCTTGGTCTGAGCGAACGGAACATCGATGACAATGCGCGCGGCGAAATTGACCGCGTATTTGCTCTTTATAAAGCGCTGAGTGAAAAACAAAGTGCCAAAGCCGCAGAAAAGCCACTAAAAACAAACCCAGGCGCCGCATCGAAACATCATCAGAACCGACAAAGTAAAGCCGCAGCCCCCTCCAGACAGAGCGCATCTGCATCACCCGGCGGGATAGGCCACATTCTTAAACGTTATCAGGAAAAAAAACAGCGAGGCACCGCCACTCAAACGCTCAATATTTCCAATCCTGATAAATTTAAAAGCGCCAATAAATAAACTTCCCTTCGCCGCGCCTTGCCAAATTAACGATTGCATTGCCCGCATTGCCTGAATAAAGTGGACATCAAATTCCACCAGTGAGAGACAAAAACCTGTATGAAAAACCCGGTCGAAGAAATTTCCCTTCTTTTGCAAACCGATATGGATGCGGTCAATACCATCATTTTACAACGCATGGATTCACATGTTCCATTGGTCAATCAACTTGCCGGCTATTTAATCGCTGCGGGTGGAAAACGTATCCGGCCGTTATTAACGCTGGCCTCTACGGCCATTCATAACGGTGACATGTCGCGCGCGCATTTGCTGGCCGCCTGCGTCGAATTCATTCACACAGCGACCTTACTGCATGATGATGTCGTTGATGAAAGTGATGAACGCCGCGGGCAGGCAACCGCCAACGAGGTTTTTGGTAATCAGGCCAGTGTTCTGGTTGGTGATTTCCTGTTTTCACGATCATTTCAAATGATGGTCGATGATGGAAATCTTGATATTTTGCGCATTCTATCGGATGCATCTGCGATTATTGCACAAGGCGAGGTGCTCCAACTCTCCAGCGCCAATAACATTGAAACCTCTATGGATGACTATATGGCCATCATCAAGGCCAAAACGGCGGCTCTTTTTGCCGCTGCGTGCGAGGTGGGCCCGGTCATAGCAGGCGGCCACACCGGCCAGGCCGAAGCCATGGCCGAATACGGGCTCAACCTGGGAATTGCCTTTCAAATCGTGGATGATGTTCTGGATTATTCCGCCAACCAGAAAAAGCTGGGTAAAACCGTAGGCGATGATTTCCGCGAGGGAAAAATCACGGCGCCCGTCTTATATGCTTTGGAAAAAGCGGATGCCGAAGAACAAGAATTTTGGACCCGCGTCATCAATGCCAATCAAAAAAACGATGATGATCTGGATCACGCCATCGCACTGATGCGCAAACATAAGGCTCTGGAACAAAGTATGGGGCTTGCTCAGGATTATGCCGACAAAGCACTTGAATCAATCAGCATTGCCCCTGACGGAGAATTAAAAGATCTTCTTAAGGCGTTAATAAAATTCACCATTAACCGTGAATATTGACCGCTCACCGCGCTAGCCTGCCCAGAACCGGATTGAGGCCCCATACAATAACGCCGTTAACCCCGCAACGCTCAGGCTGTGTGCCAACCCGGCAGGCAAAGCCGATTTCACAAAAATCACATAAAGAATGATCATCATTGGAATGGTCGCGACCAAATAACTCCGCGCGCCATGATAATCGAATTCGGGCAATAACAAGTAACTAAACCCCAACAGAGAAGTCATCAGCACCGCGGCAATCACATACCATAAATTTGCCACATGGCTAAAAAGGTGACTCCCCTTTAATATGATCCATAGAATGGCGGGTATTGAAACCCAGGCTGCGGGCAACAAGGCCATGGTATAGGCAAATTGATCTTCGAACAGGTAGTGCTGGGGCGCCCCTTTTTTATAGGCAATACCAACAACCGCAGAAATATAAGTCAGGCTTAGTACCGGGAAATAGCGCCGCGTGAGCACGCGGATGAATTGCCTGGGCAAAAGACGGTCTTTTGCGCCGCGTACAATATGAATTTTGGGCTCCTTAGAAAGTTCTTCTGTCATCGTGCGCTAACATGGATAAAAATGATACAGTGCCAAAGCAACCGCCGGGGCCGCCGTAAAAACATTATGTTGTTTTTGATGGCGGAAAACATAGGAATACACCTGAGCTTGCAAGGTTTTTAAATTCGCATCATTTGGCACGCAAAAATCCACGGTTGGGGCCGTTCCCAATGATCGCTGTAAATTATGATAATCCAGAATACCCGCAATATAGGCCTGACAGGCAATATGCCCCCCTGCAGCCCTTTCCTTGCCGTTTTCATCGACGCCGCAAATATGCAAAAGATATGATCCGGAAAATTGAGCCGCATATCCCTGCCCCGTATACCCGGCCAGCGCAACAGACAAAACCAAAACAAACACGCAAAAGCGCATCAGCCTTTACCATCCGCATTCTTTTTTAGCTGCTCCAAAACAGCAAACGGTGAATCGTCCTTGGTTTTGGCTTCGGCGCTCATATTCGATTGTTTGTATGATTTGCCTTTCGGATTGCCGCGCCGTTCACGCTTCCCCTTGGAACGATCCTTCTTGTCATCCCCTTGCTTTTTACCGCCCTTGGCCGCGAATGGCTTTTTATGAAATGGTTTGGATTGCGCATTGGCCTTCCCTTTTTTCAAACGGAAGGTTGCCAGCTCAGGCTTCTTTTGCGCCTCAACCTTAGGCGCCGCATCCGTGGTGGTCACACCTTGTTCAGTATGCGCGTCTGCCCCTTCGGTGATGGCCTCTTTAATATCACCGGTCAATTCCGGAGCAAGGGCAACGCCGGAGACATCTCCGGTTGCGTTGGCAGCATCCGCGCCCTTTGCATCGGCGCCTTTAGCATTTTCACCTTGATCGGCCGCGTCTTTCCCGCCTGTAGCAGAAGAATCCGAAGCCTCGGCAGATTGGTCCTCATTGTGGCCCTCATTGACAGAAATCTGATCATCCGCTTTTTGTTCATCAGCCGGATCATAAATCTTTTTATGGCCCATGGCCGTCAATACAGCGTACAGATCGTCAATTGGGCATCCTAACCATTCCGCCATTTTATGTTGTGCCTGAAACTTGCCTTGATCGGCCGCGTCATAAACGGCACTGATCACACGGTCCAACATATCAATCCGGATTGCCCGCCCGCCGTAGACCGGGTAACCAATTGATTGATAAAAATTGCGGTCAATCGATTTTTCATCAACTTTGGTGGATACAATACCGTCTTTTGGCACCTCAACCGGCAAGGTTTTTTCATGCCACAAAGCCCATAACAAACCACGCAGACGAACCGCTGCCGGTTTATTCAGGGCCGGCAAAAAGACCAGTATCGGCCCCAACTTAATACGGCGTGCACGTAAAACTGCGCGATCCTCGGCGGTAAGGTCGGCAATCAAATCCTCCAGCTTTTCACGCGGAATAATCCCCATCGCTTCATAGACCTGATAGGTAATACCGCGGGCGGCCCCTTCAATGCCATCCTGATTTTCAAGGTTAACCAATGGCTCCAATACCGTTTTAATATGCTGGTCCAGCCATTCCTTTAAAAATGTCAGGACAGCTTCTTTGTCACTGCCGTCCAATAAATCAGAATCGATCAGTTCCACGCCGGGCTTCAGCGCACTGTCCCCTTTTTTCAATGCGGCAACAGGCTCCCCGGGCAAGGGACTGCCCACTTTTTGTTGCCAAAGAAGTTTACCGCTTTCATCAAGCGTTATTTGTTCCGGTTTCGCATTCAGTATCATTGCTAATCGTCTTTTTACTTCCTTCGTTAATGCTTTTCGCGCCGTAGCCATGACAACTTTATAGTCAGCCCCGACCGCGTCCTTATCGGGTATAAAACGAAATGCATGCAAATGTCCAATTAAATGCGATTCAACAATCACTTCTCCGTTGGCACGAATGCCCGCCATAAGCTCCTGCCCCTCCTCCAGAGACTTCATTAACATCGAGGTGCGACTATCCACAAAACGCTTAATAAGCGCCTGATGTAAGGCATCAGAAAGTCCATCCTCAATGGCGCGGGCTTGGCCCTGCCAGTATTCTGCGCGTTCCAGCCAGTGATATTTGTGCGAAATAAATGTCCAGGTACGAATATGGGCAATACGCGCCATCAGGGCATCGACATCTCCTGTCCGATCATCCAAACGGCGAATGCGGGCCGCCACCCAATCCTCTGGCAATGGGCCATCGCTAACCCGTGTATAAATTTCTGCGATTAAATCCTGATGGGCATCGCTCAAAGTCTGACGAAAATCAGGCACTTGACAGACTTCCCACAGCAATCGCACCATCTCCGGATTATCGGCGCGCACAATAACATCATCACGGCGCATCATAGCCTTTAAGGCCAGATAATCATCCGAAGGCCGCCCGCGCACCAACATCTTATCTCCCGATGTCTGCTCCAGTGATTTTAACAATAATTTCGGTGAATTAAATTCAAGATCGGCATTGCGCCAACAGATTTCACGCACGCTATTGAAATCATGGTTTTCAATGGCCTTAACGACATCCGGGTCCAAATCATGGACGCGGCCAGTTACACCAAATGTTCCATCTTTCATATAGCGTCCGGCACGACCGGCAATTTGCCCGACCTCAATATTGCGCAAACCACGCAGGCGATGGCCGTCAAACTTTCGTGTCGCAGCCAGCGCCACATGGTGAATGTCCATATTCAGGCCCATACCAATTGCATCAGTGGCCACCATGAAATCAACCTCGCCGGATTGGTACATCTCCACCTGCGCGTTACGGGTACGCGGCGATAATGCGCCCAAAACAACGGCCGTTCCGCCACGTTGGCGCCTGATCAGCTCGGCCGTATTATAAACCTCATCCATTGAGAAAGCGACAATTGCACTTCGCTTTGGAAGACGCGTCAACTTCTTAAAGCCGGTATAGGTTAGCCGGGAAAAACGCGAGGCCTCCTCAAATTCAATGCCCGGAATAAGACGCGATAAAACAGTGCGCATTGTATCCGATCCCATCAGCATCGTTTCCTCCAAACCGCGCGCGCGCAAAATGCGGTCTGTAAATATGTGCCCGCGATCTGGATCTTCGGCCAGTTGAACTTCATCCAGGCCAATGAATTCAAAAGCCTTTTCGACCGGCATGGATTCAACCGTACAGCAATAATATTTTGCATTGGGGGGAATAATTTTTTCCTCGCCCGTGACCAATGCCACGCGGCTCCGCCCCTTTATTGCCGCAACTTTATCGTAATTTTCACGCGCCAATAGTCGTAAAGGAAAGCCAATCATGCCACTTTCATACGACAGCATACGATCAATCGCGCGGTAAGTTTTTCCCGTATTGGTGGGGCCCAGCAAGGCAAAAACGCGGCCATGATCACGACTATATTTATGTGGTAAACCCATGTTTCCATCTAATCAGGGCCACCGCGTAAAAACAAAGTCTTTATAGTGAAAAATGCAATTCACCCACAAATGCCCGCTTGGAACGGGGCTTGTTTTCTGCTTAAATACACCTAATTTCAAACAAGATATTTATAGCGGCAAAATAACCATTGCCACCAAGGAGTATTTACACCATGAAACGGTTTCTAGGGCTTGCCTGCTTAACAGTGTTATTTCTGCCTGCATTTGGCGCATCTGCCATGGCGCAAGACCTGGACGCCGACGGGAAAAAATTAAAATCCATGTTTCAGGCCCTGGTGCAGGAGCCAAACACCACGCCCGCAAACAACGATGTTCAAATCAACTTTGATGGAGACGTCAGCGTTGAAAAAGCCGGGCAATATTACGCAATCACCCTGCCTTTCATGAGTATAAATTACAAAGACGGCAGCCATTTTGACATTGGCCTGATTGGCGTAAATGCGGCCCCCCATAGCGTTGAAGGGCAATGGAAAATGACCTTTGCCCTGCCTGCCGATATGACCTTTAAAGATAACGGCGGCGGCGAACTGTTTACAGTCAATATCGGAGCGCAGCGATCCTCTGGTGTCTGGAGTGAAGCTCTCGGGTATTTTTCCAAGCTGGATGCAAACTTTGAAACCATCACGCTGAACAACCCGTCAAATGGCTTTACAATGACCATTCCAAATGCCCGTGCTGTTTATGATCTGGACCGTGATCAAGCAAGCAAATGGTCGGGCCCTATCTATTTCTCCTTTAATGATATCACGGCCATTGCCGATAACGTTGAAGGCAATGTACTGGAAATTGGTGCGCTGAACTTAAATATGGAGCTGTTTCAATACGACCCGGCGGCCATGCAGACCTATCGCACCCAGCTGCAAGACTTCATTGCGCTTAAAAATGCAGACGAGCCCGTTTCTGACAGCCAAATTGTAAGTAACCTGATAAACAGCTTTATTTCCATTTTGGGGGATGGTTTTACATCTGAATATCAAGTCAATGACCTAATGATTAAAGGCCCGCCCCAAAGCGCAAGCACCAACCTGATCAAGCTGGACAATGCCCATGCCGGTATTGATGTGACCGGATTCACCACAGATAAAGTCAATTTAAGCCTGCGCCTTGGTTATGACAATTTTACATTGGACCCCATGCCCGAAACACTGCCGGCACTGGCGCCAAATAACGTAAATATTGACCTGACCGTCACCGATATCCCGTTCCAGGACTTGATAGACATGAGTAAAAACACTCTGGATTCCAGTCTCGGCAGCCCCAATATGGCCAATATGGCTGCAATGTCCCTCGCATTTCGCTTACCGGCCTTGTTATCAAAAGCCAATACAGCCCTGCTGATAGACGATAATTACTACGGTAATGACATGTATCATGTGAATCTTGACGGAAAAGTCACCACGGATTTAACCGCGGCCAATTCTGCAACAGCAGACATCAAAGCCACAGTGCGGGGTCTTGACCGCGTTATCACCTTCCTTAGCGAACAAACGCAGCAGGGCAACGACACGGCACGCACGCAACAAATGCTGGCAACGCTGGCGGTATTAAAAGGCTTGGGCGCCAACGGCACCAATGACCAGGGCGAGACCACACATAATTATGATTTGGTGATGAGCAAAGATGGAAAAATCCTGCTGAACGGTCAGGACATCAGTTTAATAACGTCAATGCTGGGCGGCTTATCACCAGCAGCAGCGGCGCCGTCGCCAGAGGCCGCCAACACCAGGACGAAAGACCAATCTGCCCCCGCCCCAACGGAGGAGCCCCCTATACAAGAATAACGCTCTTATTGCAGGGCTTAAAAGTCTAAAAAAAACCTTAAGCCTTAAGGGGCCTTAAGAATGTAAGGAAGGATGGAATCCACGCGAAGCCAGCCTTCCCGCGACGGGCTAAGATGATTACGCTCAAACGATAACCACCCCTGTTCAACCAACACCTGCAAACGCTGCGTATCAATACCGTCACACCACGTATATCCGCTTTTTAGCTCGGCGCGGTCCAGATCCACCCCGGTTTTAACGCGCAGGCCGCCCATTAAAATCTCCTCGAACTGATCTTGCGGAGAGATGGGAGCATGGCCATGTGCACCATGCCCCTGACGCTGAACCGCGGCCATCCAATCGCCGGGACGTTTATAGTCTTCGGTAGAAAACTTCTGGCCTGCATAGCCAATACGGCCATGCGCCCCCGGCCCGATGCCGACATAATCCTGATAAAGCCAATAAACCATATTATGACGGGATTCTTGCCCCGCGGCGCCATAATTTGAAACCTCATAAGGCGGCATGCCGTGATCCGTCATCACATCACTTGTCATTGTATAGAAATCAGCCAGACAGTCATCATCCGCCAGCTTTAAATCCCCCCGGTCCACCTGCCGCGCAAATGCCGTACCAGGCTTAATAGTCAACTGATAAGCAGAAAGGTGCCCTTTCATCAAAGGGATAGCCTCTTGCAGTTCCTGCTTCCAACCGGTCAATGTCTGTCCGGGTCTTGCGTAAATCAAATCAAATGTAAACCGGTCAAACACTTTACTGGCAATGCCCAGAGCGCGCCGCACATCATCAGAGCTATGTAGCCGCCCCAAAAATGACAAAGCCTCATCCCGCAAGGATTGCACCCCCAAAGACAAACGATTGACACCGGCCTGCCTGAAGGCCTCAAATTTGTTCATTTCCGTTGAGGTCGGGTTGGCCTCCAGCGTAATTTCAACCTGGTCAGAGACGCCCCAGCCGCCCGTGACCTCATCGATAATGGCCCGCACTTCATTCGGCGCCATTAAAGATGGCGTGCCCCCGCCAAAGTAAATAGAAACAACCTCGCGACCGGGCATAAGTGATTGATACGTACGAATGGACTGTAAATAGGCCTTTAACCAGTCTTGCGCATCATGTTCTCGGCGCAAATAAACATTAAAGTCACAATACGGACATTTGGACAAACAAAAAGGCCAGTGGATATATACCCCGATCTGGCCTTCTTTAAACATGATATTGTAACGTGATTATCGTACGTTAAATATAACGCGGTTAAGCTCCGCCGGTTCCACACCTGCGTTGGTTGTTCCGATTGTGTTCAACATAGATTCAAAAACAATCGGCAATCCAAACAAAGCGCCACCAGCGGCCAATCGAACAGCCCCATCCTTCAAAGGCGTTTGCGTCGGGTTTTCGACATGGTCTTTAATTTTCATGATACCCAATGTACCAAATAGCAAACCCATCATATAAGACAGACCCGTTACCAGACCGGGCAATTCTTCAATCGAATTGTTAATATTGCGGGCAATATCACTAAAGTTATTAGCAGAAGCAAGCGCATCTTCAGAACCGGCCATAAGACCGACCATAACCGCAGCTTGAATTTTTAGTGTCTGTTTGGTGAAAACTTTCATAATCTAATCCTTTTCATTCATAAGGCTCGTGCGCTGATTTATAGAAGAAATACATGGCCCGAGTCAAGTATTAAATATGAAAATAGCAACTTTGCGCTTCTACTACAGTACGTTAGGTCATTTTCTTAAATGAACTAAATTCATTTCCAATTTTTGAAAAGCATTGGCGCGGTGACTGATTCTATGTTTGTCTTGCGGATCAATTTCTGCAAATGTTCGCTGCATCCCCTTTGCCACAAAAATCGGATCATAACCAAAACCGCGCTCCCCCCTGGGCGGCCATACGATTTCCCCATCAATACGCCCTTCAAAAGTTTGCGCATCGCCATTGGGCCACGCCAGCGCCAAAACACACATAAAAGCAGCAGAACGGTCGGCCGAATCCCCCAATTCATTATGAACGCGTTCCATCGCGACATTAAAATCACGCGGCTCACCTGCCCAACGTGCAGAATAAATCCCCGGATCCCCGTTCAGGGCGCAAACGCTTAGGCCACTATCATCGGCCAAAGCCACCTTACCGGACGCCTCCGCCGCCGCTCTGGCCTTTAACAGCGCGTTGGCGATAAAGGTCTTTCCCGTTTCTTCGGGTTCGGCCAAATCCAAATCTGAAGCAGAATAAAAACGGCTGACATATGGCTTGAGAAGCTCCGCAATTTCGCGCACCTTCCCCTGATTATGAGAGGCAATAACAAGGTCCTCATCATTTAAATCAATCATGGAACAATCCCCCCGATCCAAGAATCTGACTACAAGGACTTAAATTACAGGAAAATACCCCTAATTCAAGTCACTAATTTTGGGGGTCCCCATTTCAAGAAAGGCCTGTAGCGCGGCAGCATGTAAGGGATCATCATCCTTGACGGGAACAATGTCCTGAATTAATGCCTCTGGCGAACGACCATCCATAACCATGAAAACATTGGTAAACAAATCAAAATCAGTGTGCTCAGTAAGCCCTCTTAGCACACCAAGTTTACAAATTCTTGTCATCATATCAATCATGCCCTGATAATCAAACGGCATCATCTCGGCAACGCTCTCCCCGACACTGTTATCGTAAGATAACGTCATCGTAGCATCATTATGAATGGTAACCGTTACATCGGGCTGCGCGGGTTCTGGCTCACAAAAATCAGGAAAGGAAATAACATTGCCCTGCAAAGTACACTCACCAAGTTCCATCGCGTTGAAATAATTCTTTAAAATTTGGTGGCCTGTTTGCACGGTCCAGGCTTGAGAGTGCAATAATTTACGCGCGCCGTATGTATCTGCCGCAACATTCATGGCGCCTTTTACATCCAAAAGCGTGTATTCCACAGGCTGCAAAACAATTTGATCATTACGATCACGCATGATTTTTGCGTCATTGACCCCCTGCAGCGCAAATAAGTATATCATCGCCTTATCCAGCGCTTTAAACGCCTCTTGCGGGGTATCTCCGTCTTCCAGAACTATAAAGCGCTTTATTGAATTGTCTGCGCCGCTCAGGTGCTCATTATTATCAAATTCGTCCGCAAGGTCGGGATGCAGCCAAAACTCCAGTACAGATTCAACCTGCCCGCTGGCTTCATGTTTAACTATTTCAAACTGTCCCTGCAAGGCGTTCCCCGTGATAATATTCGGGTCTAAACCATCTTGCGCGTCAAAAACTTTATTGGCTTCATTTTTCATAAGCGCACCTTACATAACTGTGAGGTAAAATTGCAAGAAAAAAGAAAGCCTATAGTCCAAGAACCTTCTTTTGCAAGGCCGTCAGCTCGTTACAGCTTTGTTTTGCCAAAGATAAAAGCGCAAAGAACTCATCTTCACTAAAAGGTTCTTTTTCCGCAGTTCCCTGAATCTCACAAATGCCGCCCTTGCCGGTAATGACAAAATTGGCGTCTGTGTCGGCCGTTGAATCTTCATCATAATCAAGATCCGCCACCGGCGTGCCCTGATAAACCCCGCAAGAAATGGCACTAACTGTGTCTGTAATGGGAACAGACTCTAATAAACCTATGTTTACCAAATGCTGGAAAGCCATATGCATGGCGACAAATCCACCCGTAATCGCCGCGGTGCGGGTTCCGCCATCTGCTTGAATAACATCACAATCCACGCGCACCTGACGCTCCCCCATGGCTTTAAAATCAACGACAGCGCGCAAGGCCCGGCCAATTAAGCGCTGGATTTCCTGCGTGCGGCCCGATTGTTTTCCTTTGGCGGCCTCACGATCCATACGGCTTCCGGTTGATCGCGGCAACATACCATATTCACCGGTGACCCATCCCTTACCGGAATTGCGCATCCACATCGGTACTTTTTCATCAACAGAGGCAAGGCAAAGAACATGCGTATCGCCAAATTTCACCAGACAGGACCCTTCGGCATGTTTGTTTACGTTTGGAATTATTTCAACATCTCTTATTTGCCCGGCTTGGCGGCCTGATGGTCTGGTCATTCTTACTCTCTTTGTTTATTTGTTTGATGATATGTCATAAATTTTATCGACACTCTACGCACCTAATGCGAATTGTCAATTTCAACTTCAGCATTTATAGTAACAAGCATGATTACAGAATTAAATGAACGCAGCCGGGAAATATTTCGCTATATCGTCTCATCCTACCTGGACACAGGCAGCCCGGTTGGCTCGCGAACAATATCCAAATCAATTGATCTTAATCTGTCACCGGCCAGCATACGGAATACCATGGCCGATCTGGAAGAGATGGGCCTGTTGGCCGCCCCGCATATTTCGGCAGGCCGCCTGCCGACAGAAAGAGGCTTACGACTGTATATTGACGGGTTGATGGAAATTGGCGCCCTTACAAAACAGGAACGTCTGCGCATTGAAGCCGAATGCAACATAAAGGGATTATCCATTAATGAAGTCATTGCCAATGCATCGGGCATGTTATCAAACCTTTCGGCCTGCGCCTCACTGGTGATTGCCCCCAAAATTGAGAAACCCGTTAAGCAGATACAGTTTGTAAATTTAGAACCTGGCAAGGCCCTCATAATTATGGTCATGCAAAACGGTATGGTTGAAAACCGCATCATGGACATCCCGCGAGACCTGCCAGAAACAGCGCTTATTCAGGCCTCAAACTTTCTGAACAGTAAGCTAAACGGACAAACCCTGCAGGAAATTCAAGGCACCATTGCGCTGGATATCAAAGACAATAAAACTCAATTGGATAAGATAACCGCCAATTTGGTGGCAAAAGGCATTGCTGTCCCTCTCGGCAAGGAACAAAATGACAGCCGCATTATTATTCGCGGGCAATCGCATTTATTAGAGGATGTGAAAGCCATCGAAGATTTGGAACGCGCCAGAACCCTGCTCGGATATCTGGAAGAACAGAAAAACATGTTAAAACTGGTCGATAACGTTTCGCATGCGCAAGGCGTACAAATCTATCTGGGCGCCGAAAACGAAATTTTTGATCAATCCGGCTGGTCCATGATTTTATCCCCCTATCGAAACGCGGATGAAAAAATTGTTGGCGCCATTGGGGTCATCGGCCCCACGCGATTGGATTACGACCGCATCATACCAATGGTGGATTATACTTCACAAGTCATTGCAAGACTTGTCGATGACTATTAAGATAGTATGCTATTGATCGAAACAAACAGATCGATCTTGTGCAAAATTTTAATTTATACTGAGACCAAACATATGAATACATTTAAAGCCATTACCCTTGGGGCCGCCGCCATCTGCCTTCTGGCCGGGACATCACTATCCGCTAGCGATGCTTACGCCGCTGATGATACCTATAAGCCAAACCGTAAAGAGATGCGGCCAACACGGGATCAGATAGAGGAGCTTGGCTATACCGGCTCCCTGCCGCTGGATGAGTTTAAATATGTATTCGTACATAACCCGGAGGCACCGGAAGGGCACCTGACCCTGCGCGCATCAATCCCCGTACAGGTCCAGGGCTGTTACGAACTCTACGAACCTGAAATTGAACAAAAGATTATGGGCTCCGCACTTGTTCTGGATACAAAAATGCCGTTAATGAGACCGCCAAGCAGTCAGGATAAAAACCCCGATTGTGACGTCAAGCAGTCCATTAGCGTCGAAACAAGCATTGACCGCGCCCAATTGATTGAAAACAACATTACAAAAATGCGGTTTAAATCCAAATACTTCACCATATCCCGCGATATGGATATAACGGAGCATTCAGTGACGTTAACCGACCCTGCCAACAAAAAAGTGAAGCCCTACACATACTGGTCATTGCCTGCCAACGCTGTTGTCTTAAATGTTCCGATGTTTGATGATGACCTCACACAACATGATACCCAGCTTCAACAATTGGCCCGCGTTGCCAAAATTAAAGGGCTGGCCCCCGTCGAAGACCAAATCCCCGGCTACACGCCGTCCGGCAGAAATCACAACCGATTCTACTTTCTTGACACAAAAGGGGACGTACTGGATCTATTAAAACAGAGTGCGGGGCCCGTTACCATTGGACAAATCCATATTAAAGAACCATTTTATGGTCCAAACGGACAATATGATAAAGAAACTGGTATTGATATCATCGCGATGATACCAGGCAGCGCCGATTAAAGCGCCACATAAACAACTGGAGAGTAAAAATGACGAACAATACCGCCGCCGGTGAAGGAAATAACGAGCCAAATAATCAGGAAAGTCATCAGGAAGAAAGTTTGGCACAGCGATCCGCGCGTTTAGAGGCCGAAGCCCAGGCCATGTATGACGCAAAAAAGGACCACGACCCATTGGCGCCCCAACCGGCGCCGGAAAACGCAGGCATGGCAGACGATGCCGAATATGAAGCGCTGCAGCACAAAGTGGAGGCCCTGCAAGGCGAACTGGACGCAACAAAAGACAAAATGCTGCGTGCCGTTGCCGATGCCGAAAATACCAAACGCCGCGCCTTGAAAGAACGTGATGACGCCAGCAAATTTGCCGTATCAGGTTTCAGCCGTGAAATGTTACCCGTTGCCGATAACCTGCGCCGCGCTTTGGATGCCATTCCCGATGACGTCAAAAGCGATGAACGTATCGCCAATCTGATTGATGGTATTGAAGCGACCGAAAGGGAATTAATGCGCGCCTTTGAAAAAAACGGCCTGCAAAAACTTGATCCGCTTGACCAAAAATTTGACCCGAATTTCCACGAAGTCATGTTCGAAACCCCGATGCCCGACAAAGCCCCGGGAACCGTTATTCAGGTCATGGAAACCGGCTATACGCTGCATGGCCGCCTGATCCGTCCCGCCCGGGTTGGCGTTGTCAAAGATGATGGTCAGGGCGGCGGGGCTGCTCCCGGTTCATCAGACCCCGGGCATAATCTGGATACCGAGGCTTAAAAAATCAGGTGCGGGCCGAACGAAGCCCGCATATTAAAGCCCGGATCAATCACAGATCAATCCATCCAGCCTTGCCAGACAATCCATCCCCGCCCCCCCAAAAAAACCACAACATCTATTGACATAAAAGAAAAAATATTTCATAAGAACACCCAGATTGAAAAATTTGAGGTTTATTATGAGTGTTGATCCGCAATTCCATTCAGAAGACAACGTGACAGATTTACTACATGATATTATCAGTAAGTTAGGTTTAAGGGGAGCGCAGCACGAAGCCATTTTGCGCCGCGCCGGAAACATTATGGAACAGCGCCATAACCAGACACTGGAAGCCTTGCGTGAAAAAACCGCACCCATTTCCCCTTTATCAAAGGCGTTTTGGTCTGCCACCTTTAAGAACATGGGCACCCTGTTAAATATTTGGCCCAATACAAATTACAGAGCTCAAACCCAAGCCCAAGCGCAGGCTCAAGCGGAGAAAAAGCAAGAAAGCGCCAATACAACCGGCGGATTAAACATAGACTTTAAACAGGTTCAGGATGATCTGCGCCGCGCCACGGCCCAGTACATCGTCGCGCATCGATTATCTTTGGCCCCCTTAAGCGAGAAGGAGAAGAACTTTCTTTTCCCTGAGGGCATTCCATCCCATAATTATGGGGCATCGCCCAGTTCAGAATTATAATTATTACGACCTGATTGATCCATTTGACCGGTCATTGCGTATTAAGGAATGTGATACGGATTTTTTACATGGTAAAATTCTCTGTGAAAAATCTGCATCTGCCTCTGGTATTCCGCATAAGCAATTGATATAGTCCGCTATCAACAATATATATGTGTGTAACCAAAGGGAATGAACCGAGGGGCGCCTATGGTAGGGCTCTTCAAAATTATTCGCCAAACTGTAAGAGGTATAAAATGAGCAAAGTAATCGGTATCGATTTAGGTACAACAAACTCCTGTGTTGCCGTCATGGACGGTGACGAACCCCGTGTCATCGAAAACTCAGAAGGCACACGCACAACCCCATCCATGATCGCCTTCACCAAAGATGGTGAGCGTCTGGTGGGACAGCCTGCAAAGCGTCAGGCCGTGACAAACCCCAACAACACGCTTTATGCGATCAAACGTTTGATCGGCCGCCGTTTTAACGACGCCGAAGCAAAAGACCTGATTAAAAAAGCCCCGTTTAAAGTCGTCGAAGGCGACAATGGTGATGCATGGGTCGAGGTCGATGGCGAAAAATTCGCCCCGTCACAAATCTCCGCAATGGTTTTGGGGAAGATGAAAGAGACGGCCGAAAACTTCCTTGGTGAAAAGGTCACGCAAGCCGTCATTACGGTTCCGGCCTATTTCAATGACTCCCAGCGACAGGCGACAAAAGACGCCGGTAAGATTGCCGGGCTGGAAGTATTGCGCATTATTAACGAACCAACGGCCGCCGCATTGGCCTATGGTCTTGATAAAAAAGCAAGTGGTACAATCGTTGTTTATGACTTGGGCGGCGGTACATTTGACGTATCCGTTCTTGAAATCGGTGACGGCGTATTTGAAGTAAAATCCACAAACGGGGATACGTTCCTGGGTGGGGAAGACTTTGACAGCCGCATCATTGATTATCTGGCCGATGAATTCAAGAAAGAACAAAGCATTGACCTTCGCGAAGACAAGCTGGCCCTGCAACGCCTGAAAGAAGCGGCAGAAAAAGCAAAGATTGAGCTTTCCAGCTCATCACAGACCGAAGTCAATCTTCCGTTCATCACAGCTGATGCCAATGGCCCGAAGCACTTGAACATCAAGATGAGCCGCGCCAAATTGGAATCTCTGGTCGAAGATCTTGTAAAGCGCACCATTGACCCTGTCAAAGCCGCCTTAAAAGATGCTGGTATCAAGGCTTCTGAAATTGATGATGTGATTTTGGTTGGTGGTATGACCCGTATGCCAAAAATCATCGAAACCGTGAAAGACTTCTTCGGGAAGGACCCGCACAAAGGTGTAAACCCTGACGAAGTTGTCGCTGACGGGGCTGCTATCCAGGGCGGTGTCTTACAAGGGGACGTCAAAGATGTTCTTTTGTTGGACGTAACGCCGCTATCGCTGGGTATTGAAACTCTGGGCGGCGTGTTCACACGTTTGATTGAGCGCAACACAACCATCCCAACCAAAAAATCACAAGTATTCTCTACAGCGGAGGATAGTCAGAACGCCGTAACGATCCGCGTTTTCCAGGGGGAACGTGAAATGGCCGCAGACAACAAACTGCTGGGACAATTTGATTTGGTTGGAATTCCGCCGGCTCCGCGCGGCGTTCCTCAAATCGAAGTTACATTCGATATTGATGCAAATGGTATCGTGAACGTTCATGCCAAAGACAAGGCTACGAATAAGGAACAACAAATCCGTATTCAAGCCTCTGGTGGCTTATCAGATGCCGATATCGAGCAGATGGTCAAAGATGCCGAAACCAACGCAGATGCGGATAAAGAACGCCGCGCCGTTGTCGAGGCCACCAATAAAGCCGAGAGCCTGATCCATGCGACCGAAAAATCGCTGGAGGAGTTTGGCGATGATGTGCCGGCCGAAGAAAAAGCCAATATCGACGCCGCGATGGAAGATCTAAAGTCTGCCATTGAAGCCGGTAAAGCCGATGACATTGAGGCCAAAGCAGATGCTTTATCTCAGGCCGGGATGAAATTGGGCGAAATGGCCTATCGTAAAGCACAAGAAGAAGCAGCGGGCGCGCCGGATAATGCGGAAGACGCTCCTGCAGACGCCAATGCGCCTTCATCCGATGACAAGGAAGATGATGTGGTGGATGCCGACATCATGGATCTTGAAATCGAAGAAGATGAGGACGAGAAGAAGTAATCCCCGCGGTTGCAGATAAAGGTCAATGACGAGAGGCTTGTAAAGAACTTACGAGCCTCTCATCAGATAAACAAAAACGCATGACGGAGCTTTTATGATGAAGAAAACAGAAACTGGCGGATCCGTATCCTATTACGATATATTGCAAGTATCACCCGGGGCATCTGACATAGATATCCGCAGCGCATATTACAAACTTGCAAAACGCTTCCACCCGGATCGTAACCCACAGGAACGCCGCTTGTCCGAGTTGCGTTTTCGCCTCATCAATGAAGCCTACGCACACCTAAAAACGCCTGCAAAAAGAACACACTACAATCAAATTCTAAAGCAAAATAAAAAAACATATAAAACTCTAAAAAAGAGTGCGGGCAATGATAATAAAAACCCTAGCCCAGAGGCCAAAACGTGGTTTTTACAAACCCTGAATAATTTTTTCAGCGCCCCGCAAAAACGAACATAGCAAAAGCATATAAAAGTATATAAAACATGAGCGAAAAAGATTTTTACAAAACCCTTGGCGTGTCCCGTGATGCTGATGCCGATAGCATCAAAAAGGCATACCGCAAAATGGCGATGAAATACCACCCGGATCAAAACAAGGACAATCCGGAAGCCGAGGCCAAGTTCAAAGAAATCAACGAAGCCTATGATGTTTTAAAAGACGAACAAAAACGCGCCGCTTATGACCGCTACGGTAACGCGGCCTTTGATGGCTCAATGGGCGCGGGGGCTGGCGGATTTGGGGCCGGCAATTTCTCAGACATATTCGAAGACATGTTTGGTGACTTCATGGGAGGACGCGGCGGACGCAGCAGCCAAACACGCGGCTCCGATGTTCAATACACACTGGAAATCACCATGGAAGAAGCATTCCATGGTAAAGAAGCCAGCATAAAACTCCCCTTGAATGAAGAATGTGATGCTTGTAGCGGAAGCGGTGCAGAAGCCGGTTCATCTGTGGAGCAATGCCCCACATGCGGGGGCGTCGGACGCGTTCGCCAACAGCAAGGCTTTTTCACCATAGAACGCACCTGCCCCACCTGTAACGGCCAGGGCCAAACAATACAAAGCCCCTGTAAAAAATGCGGCGGTGAAGGCCGAATCAAGCGCACGAAGACCTTAAAGGTAAAAATTCCGGCCGGTGTTGAGCATGGGCGCCGCATACGCCTTAATGGTGAGGGCGAAGCCGGAGTGCGCGGTGGGCCAGCAGGGGACCTGTATGTCTTAATCGCCATTAAGCCGCATAAGCTGTTTAAACGCGATGGCGCCAATCTTTACTGCCGCGTGCCAATCACAGTCACAAAAGCCTCCCTGGGAGGCGATGTGAAAGTACCCACAATTGAAGGCAACAGCGCGAAAGTCAAAATCCCGGAAGGCACGCAGACCGGCCAGCAATTCCGGCTAAAAGGAAAAGGCATGTCAGTTCTTCGCTCTGACACCAGAGGCGATATGTATATCGAGATCTTCGTTGAAACCCCGGTCAATCTGGATAAAAAACAAAAAGACCTGTTATCACAACTTGATACAACGATCGGCAGCGAAAAGGCCGGCAACAAGCACTCCCCTGAATCGGCCGGATTTTTCACCAAGATGAAGGAGTTCTGGGACGACTTGAAAGACTAGTCGATCGCTCCCATTTTATATGCATGTCGTTTAACACCAACCTGACCCGTCTTAATTTTCATTATGATGAAATTCACAAGACAATGATTGAAAAAAAACTGGGCCTAAAAATTTCTTTGGGTCTGGTTAGCGGCCTACGTGGCGGGTACAGGTATTACCAAACCAAAAACCAGGGATTTTCCATGTGCCTTCAAGAACAAGGCATGCCCCAGGATGAATTGGACCGCCTTTGCATGAGCATTGCCGATCAGGCGCAATCGCTGGGTTACGATGTTCTCGCCACAAAAAGCGATCTTCCTTTCGACAATCGCTGGTTTTTGATGGGCGATCTACGCCCCCTCTTACAGGCCGGGCGCATGGGAAAAATCAATATCCCCTTCAGCAATTTCATGTATGCTACCATCATTGTCGAACTTGAAGAATATGAAACACAAGAAGAGGGGGACGCATAGCATGAAAATCGGTATTACTGGATACACAGGGCGTGTCGGACAATTATTGGTTCACGAATTACAGTCAGGAAAATGGAAATCACTTGAGCTGGCCGGGGGAACATCCCGTAAAGGACATGACAACATCAGCGGCATGTTTACAACCACGGATGCTGACGCACTATTTGAAAAATCTGATGCTGTAATTGACTTTACATTACCCGAAGGCACACTGCAGCATGCGGAACTGGCGGCTAAACATAAGAAAATACTCATTATCGGCACCACAGGGTTAAGCGCCGATCAAGAACAAAGCATTGCAGAGGCCGCAAAATCCACCCCCATCGTTTACGCAGCAAATATGAGTCTGGGCGTCAACCTCCTTAGCGCGCTCGTTGAAAAAGCTGCGCGGTCTTTAGCGCCTGATGACTGGGATATTGAAATTTTTGAAACGCACCACAACAATAAAATTGATGCCCCATCCGGCACCGCGCTGGCACTTGGACAATCCGCAGCCAGCGGCCGCAATACAGAACTCCCCTCCCCTGTTCAATCAGACCGCAATGGCAAACGGGAATCTGGCGAGATCGGATTTTCTGTTGCTCGCGGCGGTGATGTTGTGGGCGAACACACCGTGTTTTTCTTTGGTGACGGGGAGCGCCTGGAATTGACGCACCGCGCCACCAACCGGGCCCTGTTTGCCCGCGGCGCCCTAAAGGCCGCACAATGGGCAAAAGAAAAGCCTGCCGGTTTATACTCGATGAGAGATGTTCTTGGCCTGAATGACTAGCGTCACCCTTCTGTTGCCCCCATGGCTTCCATCGCCAACAATAACTTTTTGCGCGGGCTGCCCCAACCATAATTGTCAATAATGCCGCTAGCCCGTATAACCCGGTGACACGGTATGAACAAGGACACTGGATTTGCCCCCACTGCATTACCCACAGCGCGGCTGGCACTTGCCCGCCCTAAATTCTCCGCGATATCCTTATAGGTCCATATTGCGCCCAACGGGATCTTCAACAAAGCCTGCCAGACCTGCAATTGAAAATTCGTTCCATATAAATCCAACCTTAATTTTGATTCCGGATCACTCGAACCGCTCCAGATTTGCATCAACAATTCGGCTTCAGCCTGCACCGCGGCATCATCACGCAAAATAGTTGCACACGGCCAATGCGCCGCTATGCGCTTCATACAATGCGCTTCACTCTGGTTCATCAAAAACCCCAACCAACACACACCCTTATCAGTTTTGGCGATAACTATATGCCCCCAGATACTGGGCCGCACGCCCACGGTTATAATCAAACCGCGCCCTCGCCCCTGCACCTGCCCGGGGCTTACCCCTTCACAGACGACAAATAAATCATGCAGGCGGCCATTGCCCGACAACCCAGCATGATGGGCTGCATCTAATGTAGAGCGCCCTTGCTCCAATAACTCCCGCGCATAACGCATATTAAGATATTGCTGCAGCCGCTTCGGGCTTATTCCCACTTTCTGCTTAAACAATTTTTGAAAATAGGAGGGCTCATATCCCGCACGCCGCGCCAAAAAGCCAAGGTCCGGCTGCTGCGTGTGATGCGCCACGATATAATCAATGCTATCGGCGATAACATCCATATGAAACGAATGTGCATTATTTAGATGCGGCTGTGAACTGCTCATGCTCCACCGTAAAACGTAAGCAAAATAAAGCCAATCCGTTTCTTGCGATCATTCAAAAATCCGCTAAAATATTTTTATGAAGAAGGCCGATATACATGAATTTTTCAGGCGCCTGCATGCCATTGAGCCGGAACCGCAGAGCGATTTGAAATACACCAATGCATTTACTTTGCTGGTTGCGGTCGTTCTGTCAGCCCAAGCCACAGATGAAGGCGTCAACCGCGCCACCAAAGACCTTTTTCAGATAGCCGACACGCCGCAAAAAATGGTGGATCTGGGGCTCGAAAAGATCCGCGATTCGATTAAGACTATCGGCCTGTTTAATACAAAAGCCAGGAATGTCCTTGCGCTATCGGACATATTAATAAAACAACATAATGGCGAAGTGCCCGGTACACGCGAAGAATTAATGGCCCTGCCCGGCGTAGGCCGAAAAACGGCCAATGTCGTCTTAAACATTATCTTTAAACAGCCAACCATGGCCGTAGATACGCATATCTTTCGTGTTTGTAACCGCCTGGGCATCGCCCCGGGGAAAACGCCCGATCAAGTTGAGGCCAGGCTGGAAAAAATAGTGCCAGAAGAATACGCAATGCACGCGCATCATTGGCTCATTCTGCATGGCCGGTACACCTGCAAGGCGCGCACACCCTTATGCGAGACATGCATGGTTGCCGATTTGTGCCACTCAAAAGACAAACGCATATAAAACGCAAATGAACCTTATATGCTCTATTTCAAATAGGATTTATAAAAAGCGCTCACACTGATCATGCGCGGAGCACTGACAGACGGTAACAGGGATTCAAGGCAACTTTGTGACCCGGGCTGCACCGCTTCTACCCCATTTTGACGGCTCCGAACCTCATAATAGACAACAGGCGCATAATTCACATCCGCGTCTTCGGATTTATAATAAATGTCCAAAACACATTCCCGGCTACGATATTGCCAAACAACCGTAGGGGCATCGGCCCGCACCAATCCCGGTTCGCCCAAGGCTGTTCGTACCGCGCCCCCCCTTAATTTGTACAAATTATCATGACGCGCGCTTAAAGCCCGCTGTATATAGCGGGTTTGCGTATTGGTGAAAACCGGATCAACCCCATCAACCATAGCCGTTGCAGCCTCAGCCTTTGGAACCTCAAAGGTAAAATCCTTCGTAGCGCCCGCGAAGCTAAGGAACGCAGCAAAAATAGCCAAAACAGAAAACAACACCGTTATATGACGCGGCGCCATTAAAGCGAAGCCAGGCTGTGCCTGGCTTCTTATTTTGATTGGATTAATTAGAGTACACAGTTTCATAACTCGCCGTTTCCGTAGAATTATTCAGCTGCTGTTGCACTGAACAATTCACCGTCTTCATTATTTGCTGGCTGCTGCTGTTCTTTAATTTCTTTTGCTTTTGCCAATGCTGCGGCTTCTTTCGCAGACTTTTCTTTTTTAGCAGCTGGACGTGATGCGCTTGTGGCCCCTTCTTTCAAAGGTGTCAATTTACCATCAATCGTCGCACCGGCTTCGATTTGCAATTCCTTATAAGAAATTGATCCGGTGATAACACCACCCGCCGCAACAGTCAAACGACCATTAACGGTGATATCGCCTTCAAAACGGCCTGATATCTGGGCTTCATCAATTTCAACTGTTCCATAAAATGTACCAGTTTGTGAAATCTCCAATAATTTAGCGCCCTTCAAAGCGGCCTCAATCGTACCTTCAACCAAAAGCATGTCACAATGCTCAATCTCACCAGACATGGTAATGCCTTGACCAATCACAAGACGGCGTTCATCCGAAGAGTGTGAAGTCGCGCTCTGTGCTGAACCCATCGCCTGCGCGCCATAGCCACTGTATGAGCTTCCCGGATAAGCCGCACGGCCAGCTGGCTGCGCGCCATATGTAGAAGAAGGAATATCTACAGCTTTCGTTGTTGTGTTATCTTCATTTTGTGTTTCTGGTGTCTCGCTCATCGGTGCTTCCTTTTGCTGAGTTGTTGTTGATGATGTCTGGGATGTTTCCGCTTTAACGGCTGCAACGGCTTTATCCGCCTCTGCAGTATTATCTTTCTGCATGGAACGAACTACCTCATCGGCTTTGCTCGTATCGGCCTGTGGCATCTCACTCTTGGCGGCTTCAGGCTGTGCTTGTTGAGAGGGGCTTTTCTCAGCTTCTGATTTCACACGATGAAACATATAATGGTGCCTTTCAATGCATCGTCACGACCTTAAAGTCACGACATAGGTTAACAATAATTTTCTGAATTGGAACGGACGTTAACACGGGATTTTTGCCTGTGCAACCTAAGAATTTCAATATTTTCATAACAATGACTTAATAGACTGAAATGCAAAGGAAAAAAAATGATTTTTTTTACATACGGGCAGACTTAAAAATACATAACGTTTCATTAATTGAAATGGTCATAAATCTTTTGCGCCACGGCGGCAGAAATACCTTCAACTCTCTGCAAATCGGCAACAGCAGCAGTTTCCACAGCCTTCGCAGACCCAAAATGCAACAATAAAGCCTTTTTCCGCTTGGCGCCAATTCCCGGAATATTATCCAACGCTGAAACTTTAATATCCTTATGCCGTTTGGCCCGGTGCGCCCCTATTGCGAAACGGTGCGCCTCGTCGCGTAATCTTTGCAAAAAGTGTAAAACAGGGTCGTTAACAGGAAGCTGGAAGCCGAATTTACCATCCATAAAAAACTTCTCACGCCCGGCATGGCGGTCCGGCCCCTTGGATATAGCAACAAGTGTAACACTATCCAGAACTCCGCAGTCTTCCAATACCTCTTGCACAGCATTGTATTGCCCAAGCCCGCCATCGATTAATAATAAATCTGGCCAGGATTCATCCCCCTTCTCAACCCCTTCCCTTAACGCCCTCTGAAAACGGCGATTTAAGACCTCGCGCATCATACCGTAATCATCCGAAGCATCGGCGAGCTTTATATTAAACTTACGATAAGCGCTTTTGTTAAAACCGTCAGGCCCGGCAACAATCATGCCGCCAACCATATTGGTTCCGGAAATATGCGAATTATCATACACCTCAATACGAGATGGTCTGGAATCCATTGCAAAAAGCTCCGCCACACCGTCCAGCAGTTTAGCCTGAGATGAGCTCTCCATCATATTGCGCTGCAGGGCATGCCGTGAATTTGTCGTGGCAAATTCTATCAAACGTCTGCGCGTTCCGCGTACCGGCTTCACGATACGTACCTTATGGCCTGATTTATAACTTAAAGCCTCCTGCAATAACTCTTTATCTTCAGGCACTAAACTGACCAAAATATCGGCTGGGACGGGGTTATTTTCGTAAAACTGCGCCATAAAAACACTTAAGATGACTTCCGGCGCTTCCCCTTCCTGATGACGGGGGAAATAAGACGCATTGCCGTAGTTCTGCCCCGCTCGGAAGAAAAACACCTGAATGCACGTCTTGCCACCATCTTGCGTTAAAGCCATCACGTCAGCATCTTTTACCCCCTGCACATTTATATCCTGCGATGATTGAATGGAGGTCAGGGCACGGATGCGATCCCTGAACTTGGCCGCCTCCTCGAACTCCAGATCATCACTGGCCTTTTGCATTTTCCTTGAAAACCGTTCCTGTATTGAACGGCTTTCGCCTGAAAGAAATTCCAATACCTCTGCTATTTGCTCGGCATATTCCTCCTTACTAACATAGCCGACACAAGGCGCGGTACATCGTTTAATATGATATTGCAGGCAAGGCCTCGAGCGGGTAGCAAAGTTTCCATCAGTACAATTACGCAGCAAAAAAGCACGTTGAAGCGCCGCAATGGTTCTATTTACATTCCCTGCGGAAGCAAACGGACCAAAATACTCACCTTTACGGCGTTTAACACCCCGGTGCTTTGTAATCTGCGGGTAATCATGATCGCCTGTAATAAGAATATAAGGAAAACTCTTATCATCACGCAGCAAAATGTTATAACGCGGCTTTAGCCTCTTAATTAAATTCGATTCCAGCAGCAACGCCTCGACTTCGGTATGGGTATGTACAAACTCCATACGGCGGGTCAAGGCTACCATCCTCTGCAGACGAATAGGCAGTTTTGTAATTTGGGTATAAGATGTCACGCGGCGCTTCAAGGCTTTGGCCTTTCCCACATATAAGACCTCCTCCTTATCACCGATCATACGGTACACGCCCGGGGTCTCGGGCAATTCGCGCACATAGGACCGAATTATTTTAACCCCGGATTCCAGCGATTCCATTTCTTTATTTTTACTCATTATCAAAGAAGTAAGATCATTTTAACTCTATGGCAAGGCATAACAAATCAGGATCAAACTATACTTTAGTCTATACAATTAAAAGAAAATGCAACTTATGATATAAATATTATGCGCAACACCCCCGCCAACACAACCTAATCATAAAAAATATAAAAAATTATTAAATTAACAGTTGCATTTTTAAAAAATTAATAGTTTCTATATATCAACTTTTTAAACGATTTGATGGGGAAACTAATGAAACATATAATAATAAGAAATAAAAATAACGGCCTGACAATACATGAAGGATACTACAATAGTGATAAGGATTGCATTGAAGATGCCGTGGCACAGAATATTGATCTGAGCCATGCAGACCTGAGCTATAAAAACCTAAGCTGCGCAAATATTGATACAGCGCAACTATTTTGTGCAGATTTACGGCACTGCAACCTCAGCAACGCCAATATCTCAGAGAGTCATTTAGACAACGCCAACATGGAAGACACCAATCTGGTGGGTGCATGCCTGGCCGAAACCAGCCTGAAAAACGCGAGCATGATAAATGCCTCCTTTGGCGCAACAGACATGACTTACGCAACAATTGACGCATGCAAATTCAATACTCTATCTGCCCTGCATCTTGACTTTTCTACAGTAAAAAGCATGCAAGGATGTGCATTCTATACTATAGAAAAGGACATTCACGTCTTCTCGGCCCCGCCAATTACGATCTCCGGCCTGCCGCAGGGAAACATATATATCATTGATAATAAAGCATTATTAGGACACACCCGCTTTATAGAGATCGCACAGAACGAATGGAGCCAGCAAGCATTACTGCTTTCTATTTTACAAAAACAAAACAGTAAAATTTGACAAACACACCCAGAAAGGATATGTAAAAGGAATAATAATAAAGGCATAAGCCTTACTCTGTGCGGGAATTCATCAATGTATACATATTGGAGATGCGGCAATGTATTTGCCGCCCATTTGGAATGGAACCATGATTTCGGGATTTATCCATTTTTTGCAATCCATACTTGCAAAAATGAGGTAGTAATAGATATCCCTAAAATCAGAATCATTGTTTCAGGCCCAAATGCATTGAAACTAGAAAAACGACAGGAATATTTGTATGGACCGCATCAAGGACTTTCTAAAACTTTTACGCGAACTGCAGAAAATCGACCCCGAATTTCCCTTGCAATATGCGGTAGCCCTCAGCGTCATCTCTTTAAATGAAGGGTTGTCAATCTCGAAACTGGCAGAGGAAACCAAACTATCCATGTCGACCGTGTCCCGTATTGTCGGGGCACTTTCGAACACGCGCCAAAAAGGGGAGCCTTATGGCCTGGTACGTGTCCAGGTTTCTGCGCAAGAACGCCGCCGTAAGGAAATCTACCTGACAACAAAGGGGCACTTATTCATTGATAGTATCGATGCATTGCTGGAAAACAAAAAAACTGCGGACAGCGTAAAGCCAAGGATTGCCAGAGCGATTTAATTGTGCTTATTTACTAAAATTGCATTTTAAGGGCCCGTGGCGGAATGGTAGACGCTGCAGACTTAAAATCTGTTGTCCGTATGGACGTGCCGGTTCAAGTCCGGCCGGGCCCACCACTTCCGCCGCAGCCCGCTGATACACTTGTAATCCGCTAAAAAAGTCTTTCTCTTGCGTTTTACTACACAAAACTGCTACGTAGCTTAAATTGCCAAACATCTATTGATTTCTTCTTCGCCGACCTCGGCATGCGTAAGGATTGCTTTTTTTGTATTTGCATGTTCCCCTTGCAGGGCTATGTAAAGGTCATTAACACCTTTTACAAAGGTTTCTTGTTTAGGAAAATTGCGGCTTTCAAACGCTGATTTTAATTGAGCTGTCTGTTCGGGAGAAAATTCCAGAATATCAGCGCCCTTTTGAATCTGGCGCAGACCTTTATTCAATGTTCTTTCCTTGATATGACTAGAACTATTTTCCAGTAATTGCGCCGCACGGCCGAAATGGGCGTTGCCCTCCGCTGCTTTGACAAAATCCTGCAGCATAGATTTATACGGCATGGTATCAGGCAGTTTTTTAGCGGCCGAACGCAAACGCCGCATTTCCTGTCCAAAACTGGTATTCATAGCGAAACCAATGGCGGCAACGCTTGGCAATACTGCCCCGACAACGAATCCTAGACCGCCGCCGCCCTGATGCACAATTACTCCTGTAACTCCACTGCTTACTAAGCTAGCGATAACAAAAAGAGCGGTACCTGCTTGGAAATTCCCCGCCCCAGTTCTCGACCTAATATGCTCACGGTATGAATCTCCACGAGCGCCAGAATCATTTATATACTCATTATACGTTAGCACTTGATAGTCGCTAAAAGTTGGCTCGATTGTCTTTCCGTACATTTTAAAAATGGCTTTACCGCAAACCTTTGAGGCGCGTTTATTGGCTTCATCCAATTGCTCGAACAGCTTTTCCCGGTTTATTGTATCTGGAAGATTGCTGGGATTAGGGCCGCTCTGAGCACTAAATAATTCACGGACCTGCCCCGGTAGCAAAGCCTCTTTCGTTTGCGCCGCCAGATATTGGCTCTGACTCTGGGCAGGAAGAAGGTCTGCCGCGGCGGTCTGTTTTGCGATTTTTCTGGCGGCTAACGAATAGGTGCCATCAACCAGAATATCCCCATTTGCGGCCGGTAGAGGCAGGTTTTTTAGATCAAGTGGTTGATTGGTTTGCTCACACACTGCTTCTATTGATAGATCTTCAATCATTAAATCGGAATGATCATAGCCAATTTCATGGCATCCTAATTTCTGTCGATAATCCTGCTCTGTGGCGGCATAATGCAGCGCATCGAAGAAGCAGATACCGCTCATAATGGTTTTGGTTTGATGCGGTGCATGCTCGTTTTCTGCCGGATCCGCGCTCAAAAACTGGGTATGTTTTTTAAGTGACCATGTCTGGTTTGCTACCGATTTTTTCGCCTCGACCCATTCGCAATATCCGCTTTTGCCTTTGCTGTCGCCCATCATATAGGGCTGGCTGGCAAAGCTGGTGATATCACCGCTGCCAATGCGGCGCACCAGATCGCGTTGCTCTGGCAGAAGGTTATCACTGTATAAAATTGTTTCTGGGTCATGGCTTATACCCCTTAAGGCAATGTTTTATGAGAAATTAACTTTAATCAAGACCGGGATGTTGAGCGTAATGTTTATCATTATGTTCAACAGAGGCCGGTATTGCTGTAAATTCTGTGGCATCAGGCAACGCGTTATTATTTTCCGTGTTATTATTACTTATTGTGGCCAGAACCCGGCCAGTGAGTTGTTCAAGCTCAATCCGCTTTTCCTCCCTCGTTGACTCCATATCTGCATTCAATGTGGCTTGCGCGGATAATTGGGTTTCGATCGCTTGTAAACGATCGATTGCTCTTTGCAAGCGTTCCGGGCTGTCCATGCGATTGCTACGAATAGCGTTGTCCATATCCATCAACTGGCTTGTTCCTATTACCGTACCTTGTCTGGCTTGCTCCAGAATAGTGAGTTGGTACTCCAGCGTTTCTTCTGTCTGCTTTAGAACATTTACACGCTGTGCTGATTGAAAATCGCCATGAACGGATGCTTCCTCTTTTGCCTCAGGCAATTCTACCTCTCTTAGATTGCGCAATATTTCACGTCCGGCACAAATGTGATCGGTTAGCCCGATATATGTTTGTTCGTTTTCTTGAGCGAGCGAGGCTATTTGCTCCATGATTACCGGTACTTTTTGTTCCGCAATTTGCAAATCGTTTAGACGCCCCCCCCCTTTTACAAATACTATCATCGACAATCGTTACTCTTACGACTGAATGAGAAAATTATATTTGGTTATAAGACGGTCCCAATAAATAAAAACGGACAGACAGCCCCGCCTTGAAGGGAAGGCTGTTTGTCCTGCGGTTTTGTTTTTATGCTGCTTTCGCCAACATGGCCATCATCTCATCATTCAAGTGCAGGCGTTTCTTTTTTAAATCTTCCAGGCGCTCATCAGAGGCGGCCTCAACTTCTTTTTCAATGCGAAGAATTTCTTTGTTTACCTCATGATATTCATCAAACAACTTTGCGAAATGGCCATTATTCATTTTCAAGTCATGGATTTTTTCATGGTGCTCCGGGTGTTCCGCGGCAAAATCATGGTGCTCTGTAATCATTGGTTTTTCCTTTCATATTTAACTGAATTGATTAAAAAGGTACAAAATAAAACTATTTTCAGTGCATTAACGAAATAGATTCCCCCTCTTCTTACACATTATTTTAAATAAAGGGAAGCCGAAGCACCCAAGAATAAGGTGAGTGAGGGAAAACCAGCCAAGTATATGCGATGCTTGGCCCATTGCTGTGTTTCCAGACCACGCCCGTATTAGACCAGTTCAAAAAACACTGAGTAAAATGTGCGAAAGGGCTTCTGTCACCGAAGCCCTTTTCATGTACCTTGATTGACCGGCATACGCCCACCATCAAGCTGCAACCGCAAGAGATTGCGGTCATATTTATACCCCTGTACAACATTTTAATTTTTATTAAATCTGACCTTAATCAGAGTCTTTCTGTCTGACAAGGTTGTGATTGGACTTTATATGCTGCAACGCATAAATTATTCAATTATAAGAATAACTGACCAACGGAACTTCCCCCCGCCCCTCAATCAGAACAATCAGCTCTGCCGTAGCTTTTTCCAGCGTTTCCTTATCCGTGGAGCGCAAAACTATACTTAAGCCCAACACGCCCGCGCGAAAATGTGGATAACTTCCAATTTCGATTTTACCATCATAATCCCCCTGCAATTTACCGACATCTTCTGCCATGACACTTTCAGGCAGAGAACAGGCAACGGAGGCATTTAGCATCGGGTCCCCACCGCGCAAATCATCAACGACATTATTCATCATCGCCTGCATAATACGGGGAACCCCCGCAAAGACATATACGTTTTCCATCTGAAACCCGGGGGCGGCGCTAACCGGATTGGCGATCAATTTCGCCCCAACGGGAATATAGGCCATTTTAACCCTGGCCTGCGTCAATTCTTCAATACCGTAATACTCCTCTAGAATGCGGAATGCATCATCATTCACCTTGAGCTCCACATCAAACGCACGGGCAATACATTCGGCCGTAATATCGTCATGTGTCGGGCCGATCCCCCCGGTCGTAAACACATAATCATATTGCGCGCGCAATGTATTGACGGTTTCAATAATCGTATCTTTAACATCTGGAATAACGCGTGCCTCCATCAGACGTATACCGCGGTCACTCAAACTAGAGGCGATATAATTCGTATTTGTATCTTGTGTTCGGCCTGATAAAATTTCATTCCCGATCACAATGACAGCTGCAGTATATTCCCTCGTATTACTCATAAACGCTCCTTAAATTGCGCCCTAATTTTGTGAAATGCTTGAAAAGCAGGCCTTTTCAATATATGTCATGTGCGTTATCTTTAAATTATAGCATAAAGCAAAAAGGGCTGAATAAAAAAATGAACTTAAGTGCGCCGGTTAAAACAAACAGAGATGGTATCACCATCAATGACGACACTGGATTTGCCGGCATGCGCAAGGCCGGAAAGCTCGCCGCACAGGTTCTGGACATGATTACAGACCATGTTGTTCCCGGCGTTACAACCGAAGAGTTGGACCGCATTTGTCACCTTTACATTACAAAAAACGGTGCAATCCCGGCCCCGCTAAACTATAAAGGCTTTCCGAAATCAATCTGCACATCAAAAAATCACATTATATGCCATGGTATTCCTGATGACACCATCCTGAAGGAAGGCGACATTTTAAATATTGACGTCACTGTAATTTTGGATGGCTGGTACGGAGACACATCGCGCATGTTTTTTGTTGGCGATAAGATCCCCGTAAAGGCCAAACGCCTCGTAGAAGTGACTTACGATTGCATGATGTACGGTATAGAGGCCGTAAAACCGGGGGCAACACTTGGTGATATCGGCCATGCCATACAGCAACACGCAGAAAAAAACCGCTTCTCGGTTGTCCGTGACTTCTGCGGCCACGGTTTAGGGCGTAACTTCCACGAACCCCCTTCTATTGTTCATTACGGCGAACCGAAGACCGGCTTAATTTTGGAGCCAGGCATGTTCTTTACCATTGAGCCCATGATCAATACCGGAGATTGGCGCATGAAAGTACTGGCAGATGGCTGGACAGCCGTCACCCGCGACCGCGGCTTATCCGCACAGTTCGAGCACTCTCTGGCCGTTACTGATGACGGATTCGAAATTTTCACCCACTCCCCTAAAGGGTATACGCAGCCGCCTTACGCGTAATTTTGACACAAAACCAGTTTACATATAAAATAACCTTCTAACGTAAGGGGATTTATGCGTAATCTTATTGATATAATTCAGGACAAAAATGCACAAGGCATACCTGTCTACGTTATGCCGGTCGGTCTCCCGGCGAGCGGAAAGAGTAGTTTTTACAAAGAACTGGCAAGCAGAATTGATATCCAGCTCTTGGGCTTTGACGCCATCACTGAGGAATTCCAAAAAGCGAATAATCTATCCTACGGTGAAGCCTACGAGCAAATGCCGTTAGAAGAAAAAACAAAACGATTTGAAACCAGACGCGATTCTCTTATTGCTGACTCTCATAATATTTATCCCGACTTAACCAATCTTAGCGGCGCCACACGCGGCGATGTATTGAGAGACCTGCCTCAATATTTTCACATCGGAATATTTTTCCCCATAAATGAAGACGAATCCAAAATTCGGTGTCAACAAAGGCAAGCACAAACCGGAAAACACGTTCCAGAAGACGTTATAGAAATGATGGCGTCCAATATGAACAAACCGCGGCCCATTGAATTCGATATGCTGTTTCAATACAATGAAGGACAGTTAACCTTAATGTCGAACCACGATCATAATACACAAACACCCGCAGCAACGGGTATAGAAGCACCGGCTTTATAACCACATCATATCGCAGCCTTAATAAATTACTTTTGCATTGGGCGCCTGTTCTATTTAAAACATAGACATGGACAATGCCCAGAAAACAAAAAAAGAAAACAAGCCCCACTACCATGGCCACCGTGATCGCCTACGTGCCCGATTCGCCGAGGGCGGGGAGGCTGCGCTGCAAGATTACGAACTGCTGGAGCTTGCCCTGTTCCCCCTGATCCCGCGTAAGGACGTCAAACCGTTGGCCAAAGATTTAATCGCGCATTTCGGTTCCCTGCATGAAATGATGGCCGCCAGCATCGAGGCCCTGCAGGCCGTGGACGGCATAAGCTACAACTGCGCCGTTGGGTTAAAATCGATTTTTGCCCTCAACCTGCGCGCCATGAAACGGGAATTTAAGGCCAAACCCGTTCTGAACAACTGGACACGGTTGATGGATTATTGCCACGCCACCATGGCGCATGAAAAAAAGGAACATTTCCGCATCCTGTTCCTGAACAAGAAAAACGAGTTACTGGCCGATGAAATCCAAGGCTCCGGCACTGTTGATCACACCCCGGCCTACCCCCGTGAGATTATGAAACGTGCCCTTGAGCATGGCGCCACAGCCTTGATCCTGATGCACAACCATCCGAGCGGTGATCCTAAACCCAGCCGGGCCGATATCGATATGACCGAAACCATCATTCTGGCAGCAGAACCCTTTGGCATTGTCATTCATGACCACATCATCATCTCGCGCAATGGCTATACCAGCTTTAAAAGCGAAGGGCTGATATAGATGATTTTTCCACGTCATGGCGAGGAGGCACAGCCGACGCGGCAATCCATGTCGATGTGGATTGCTTCGCTTACGCTCGCAATGACGGCATTGATATTCCTCTCCGCCTGCGCTGCCCCGCTCCCCACCTCTGAGCGATTAGAACAGGTCAAGGCACAAAAATGGGCACAAGTGCGCCAGCAAACGGCAATCGCTGGCTTTGTTGAGGAAACGCCGGCCTTCATCCGTATTTTCAAACAGGATTCAACGCTGGAATTATGGTTACAAGAGCCGGAAAGCCCGCAATTTGGCCTATACAAAACCTACCCAATCTGTAACTTTTCCGGCACAAAAGGCCCGAAAATCATAGAGGGCGATCACCAATCCCCAGAAGGATTTTATGAGGTCGGTGCAAGACAAATGAATCCCTGGAGCCGCAGGCACCTCTCCTTTAATCTGGGGTTTCCAAATGCCTATGATACAGCGCAAGGGCGAACAGGCTCGGCGCTTATGATCCATGGCGGTTGTGATTCGGTTGGCTGTTATGCGCTCACCGATGAACTGGTCGAAGAGGTTTATTTGCTGGTCGAGGCCAGCATTGCGGGCGGTGCGAATGTCCCTGTCCACATATTTCCTTTCCGTATGAACGCCATAAACATGCACCGTCATAAGGCCGCACCATGGCTTCCCTTTTGGCAAAACCTCAAGCAAGGCTATGATGCCTTTGAGATTACAAAAATCCCGCCTGAAATATCCGTAAGGGCTGGACAAAACGGCGTGCAGTATGTATTCGATACACCCGTAAATAAAAGCGTATTCTGAGCGCACTTATCGAACCAAATTGGTTTTCTACTAGGCATAAGAAGCGAAGCCTAGTAAATCTAGGTGAGCGACGAATAACGACGCAGACAAGCAAATTGGAAAGATAAAACATGATACCCCGATACTCCCGCCCTGAAATGGCCAACATATTCGAACAGGAAAACAAATTCCGCATCTGGCTGGAGGTCGAGACACTGGCGCTGGAGAAAATGGCGGAAATGGGGATCGTACCGGACGCAGCCGCCAAAGACCTGCGTGAAAAAGGTGGTTTTGACGTGACCCGCATCAACGAGATCGAGGCCGAAGTCAAACATGATGTGATCGCTTTCCTGACCTCTGTCGCCGAACATGTTGGCGAAAACTCACGCTATGTGCACCAAGGCATGACCAGCTCGGATGTGATTGACACCAGCTTTGCCGTCATGCTGACGCAAGCAGCCGATATCATCATCAAGGATCTGGATCGCCTGTGCGAGGCCCTGAAAACCCGCGCGCTGGAGCACAAAGAAACGGTCTGTATAGGCCGCAGCCACGGCATCCATGGCGAGCCGACCACATTCGGCATGAAACTGGCCGGGCATTATGCCGCCTTCGCGCGGGCAAAAGAGCGCATGATCGCCGCCCGCGAAGAAGTCTCCACTGTCATCATTTCCGGCGCCGTTGGCACCTACCCCGTCCTGTCACCGGAAATTGAGGCGCATGTCGCTGAAAAGCTCGGCCTAAAGCCTGAAATTCATTCCACGCAGGTGATCCCGCGCGATCGCCACGCCATGTTCTTTGCTACGCTTGGTGTGATCGCCAGCTCGATTGAAAATCTCGCGGTTGAGCTGCGCCACCTGCAACGGACAGAGGTGCGAGAGGCCGAAGAATATTTCGACCCAAAGCAAAAAGGCTCCTCTGCTATGCCGCACAAACGCAACCCGATTGGCGCGGAAAACCTGACCGGTCAGGCCCGCATCATTCGCGCCGCTGTTATTCCAGCCATGGAAAATGTCGCGCTTTGGCATGAACGTGATATTTCACACAGCGCGGTTGAGCGTACCATTCTGCCCGATGCCTGCATTTCGGCTGATTACGCCCTGAACCGCTTGGCCGGATTGATCGAAAAGCTGCTGGTTTACCCCGATACTATGATGGCCAATTTGAACCGTCTGGGCGGGCTGCATTTCTCGCAGAAAGCCATGCTGGCCCTGACGCAAGCGGGCGTAAGCCGTGAAGAGGCCTACCGCATGGTCCAGCGCAACGCCATGAAAGTCTGGGGCAGCGCCGCCGAAAACGGCAATCAGGCCACGCTGGAGCTGCGCGGCGAGCTGGAAAAAGATCCGGATGTCACCGCAAAGCTCAATAAAGACGATCTGGACGAAATCTTCGACCTTGCCCCCTACACAAAGAATATCGATTTCGTTTTTAAGCGCGTTTTCGGTTAGAAAATAACGTAGCAACAGATATGTATTGACATAACACACGTCCTTGTACTATTGTTTCTTAAAATGTGGAGGCAAAGATGTCTATAAGTGGAATATTTACTAAAGCAAATGGTCAGCTACTAAAGGCTGGCGCATATTTAAACTCTAAATCACTGTGCTCTTTTGCAATGGGAAAAACAAATGTGTTCAATAATTCCGCAGCTCTAAGAATTGCAGCAGAAGGTAAGAACTACAAAGCATTTAGTACAATACTCAACAAAGCAACCGATGAAGGTGGTGGTTTTGCAACCACGCTTGATTTCGGACTAGGTCAAGATTGGAACAGAGTCGAAGACTTAGCCAAAACCGATGACATTTTATCCAAGTCACTTCTTGAATACGAAGCCAGAGCCGATCAGCGCATGGATGCCCTTTTCGAAGAAATCCCCGATCTAACCAGATAACCGGGAAGTGCGGGACACGTTGTTTTAACGTGCCCCCTTATGAAGCCACGCCTCCCCCCGCTTTTACCTGCTACCCCACTATATTAGATAAGACATATTGCATTTTACATAAATCTTAACTGTTTTTTACCTATTCTCGCGCTAGAATATTAGAAGAGCGTAACTTAAGGCAGAAAACTTTTGCATCATAGATTTATACATTCAGCATTCTACGACAGGCACAAACGTAAGATACTGCGCCTGAATGAAATGATTACGCTTGTGACCGCCATTGCCCTTCTCGCTTTTTTAACCGGCGACGAGACCTATCAGGCAAAAGAACGGCGTTTTATGATCAGCGAAATACAAATGACGGCATTTGTCACAGGGCTGCATACCGGTTTATACAAAATTGATGAGAAAGTCCTGAATGTGATGGGGCAAATTCCACGAACAAACTTTCTGGACAGTGAACATTCATTCTACGCCTATAAAAATGTGGCCCTGCCAATGGTATCAGAACGGTATATTATTCCCGAACCATTTTTAACCGCGATGATGATACATTTAATGGGAGTACACAAAGCCGACACAGTGCTGGAAATCGGGTATGGCACAGGATATGAAGCCGCCATATTGTCAAAACTTGCGAAAAAAGTTTACACTATTAAACAACAAAATCCGCTCGGCAAAGCATCTGAGGCATCAAACGTAGAAAACAGTCTGGCCGAATATCGCAATGTACAATCAGTTATTGGCAACGGCATTCATGGCTGGCCCAGGAAAGCGCCATTTGACGCCATACTGGTAAAACAAGCCATTAGCGATATGCCGCCGCAAGCCTTGATAGACCAGTTAACGCCTTATGGTCGTCTGGTTATTCCCATTGAAGACAGTACCACCCATGAACAGCGCGTCATGGTATATCTGAAAATGCCCGATGGATCGGTTCAAAGCCGTGAAACACTTTACGTTAAAATGACTCATTTACTGCCGGGCCAAGATATTTAGACATTCCCCTTGCAATGCCCCAACTACAAATGATAATTATTATCAGCTAAGCGGTTGAAAAATTTACATTTTCACCTTGCTATCATGGCATCTCTTTCGTATGTTAAAGCAGCATATTATAAAAAGCCCCAACAAAAAGGACAAATCCATGAAAGGCGACAAGAAAGTTATACAATTCCTGAACGAGGCATTGAAAAAGGAATTAGGCGCAATTAACCAATACTTCCTGCATTCCCGCATTCTTGAAGATTGGGGCGTCACAAAATTGGCCAAGCACGAATACAACGAATCCATTGAAGAAATGAAACATGCGGATGAATTAATCAAACGCATCCTATTTCTTGAAGGACTTCCAAACCTGCAAGATGTTGGAAAACTTCATATCGGGGAAAATGTTCAGGAAATACTGGAATGTGATTTAAGAATCGAAATTGAGGGCGTCGCAAATTACAAAAAAGCCGTTGCGCATGCCGAAAGCGTCCATGACTTCGTTTCACGCGACCTGTTCCTGACAATCCTGAAAGACGAAGAACATCATGTCGATTATTTGGAAACGCAATTACAAATGATTAAAGATATGGGCGCACAAAATTACATACAGTTAAATTCCGAAAGCCCCCTTGATGCCGAAGGCTAAGGCTAAGGCTAAAGTAATGTCAGTGTGACTATACAGAAGACAATAAAAAAGCGGTTATACAGGCCGCTTTTTTTTGTATCCATCGCAATAAAATAAACACGGCTCACATTACAGGCACATCAAGCGACAGCCGACAGCCAAACGCTAAAAACCAAACGCCGCTCATTACTCCAAGGCGCCGCCCTCAATATACGCTCTGGCAACTGACGGGGAAAGCACGCCTTGCTTATGAACATATCCATGCGCATCAATCAAAGCCGTAAAGGGGATGCCATTACCTGGCTGTATGCCGAAGCGTTCTAAAGGTTTGGCGAATATATCGCGGCGGTTCCACACATATGGGGTAAAGGGGATGTCCGCATATTGCTTTTGCAAATAACGCCATAAAGTCTCAGGATCTTTGTCTAACGAAACGGCAATGACGCGGCCCGGATAATCCTTGGCGATTGCTGATATTTCGGGTAAAGATTTTCGGCAATATGGGCACCAGGACGTATACAGAAAGAAAACCGTGCGCTGCCCCTTTGCCTGATCCAAGGCGGCGGCCACCTGACTGGCAGACACCAACTTATACTGCTCTGCCGCTTTTGCTTTGCTTGTCGCCACACCGGCCATAACAAATAACAAAGAAAACAGGACCGGCAGACCCAAAATATTGAAACGTAATGTGCGCATATACCACTCTATCATTCATATTTTCATTCGCTAGCCTATCATACAAAGTTACAGCTATGTGCATAATATTACAGATGATAATGCGAATGACTTGCATTATTATTCAGCAAATGATATTGATTCTTAATATAAGAATTTTACTTTGCAGGGAAGAGTGCCAATGTATATATGCAGCTGTAACGCTTTTAACGACAAAGCCGCTAAAGAATATTTATCTCAAGCCGAGGGCCGCGTTACCGTATCAGAAGTGTACAAAGCCTGTTCCGAAGGTGAAGACCCTTCTAAAACATGCAAAAATCCTTGCCTACAAGAACTCAAAGATATGGTCAAAGCCCATAATGAGAGCTTTGGGCCATCAATCCCTGCTCCTGCCAATAACAATGATAATGACAAGAGCTACGAAATTCCTGTACAAAACATTCCATCAATCTGATTGGCCTTGCATTGCCTACTAAGCTATGGCACGAGTCATTGACGGCGTTGCTTTTAAGTCAAAGCAGCGTTCTTACACATATGAACTATAGAGGTTATCTATGATGAAAAAACTAATTTGTACACTTGGGAGTATCCTAATCATGACAGCAGCAAGCACAACAACAGCAACAGCCGCAGACCCCGAAAACACAATTCTGATGGAAGTCTCCAGCGGCGGCACCATCGTAATGGAATTAAAACCTGATGTCGCACCGAAGCATGTTGAACGTATCAAAAAACTGGCACGCGAAGGCTTCTATGACGGCATTATTTTCCACCGCGTTATCGATGGCTTTATGGCACAAACAGGTGACCCGACAGGCACAGGAACAGGCGGATCAAAGTATCACGACCTTCCAGCCGAATTTAACGACACCAATTTTGGCCGTGGGACAGTTGGAATGGCCCGCGCATCCAGCCCAGATAGCGCCAATTCACAGTTTTTCATCTGCTTTGATGATTGCAGCTTCTTAAATGGCCAATACACTGTATTCGGTCAGGTTACAGACGGTATGGAATATGTTGACGCCATTCAAAAGGGTGAGCCACCAGCCAATCCAGACAAAATCGTAAAAATGCACGTTCAGGCAGATGCCGGAACAAACGAAGCGGAAACGGCTGAATAGCATCGTCAGCCTTGCGCATAAACAACAAAGAGCCCCTACCGCGTTTCAGGAAGGGGCTTTTTTATATTGAATGTCATAGGGCGATGTCATGACGTCTACTCACTAATGTCACGACTGCCCTTTGCTGTCTTTTTTTGTTTTTACAGACTTGGACTTCGGCGCAGGCTTACCCGTTTTTTTCGCGGCCACCTTCGGCTTGGCTTTTGACTTAGGCTTTGCTTTCGCTCCCCCCTTGTTTGCAGCTACCCCTGACGCCTTTTGCTGTTTATTGGGAACCACAGCATCACTGACAGCATCACGGTCAATATCCGGCTGCATATGCGCCTCATCCTCTTCCAGCTCTAGCCCGATAAACTCCAGCTCCTCATCATCTACATCCACACGTGCGCCGCTCGCGTCTTTACGCATTTTAATGCTGGTCAAGCTGGCGCTTTCACCTTTTTCAATCTCAAGAATCTTGGCGACCTCAATCATCATATCAATCGTTTGCGTTAATTTTTTTTCATTTTCAAACGGGCTCGGCGTGTCTATACGCAAGACAGTTTCCTGTCCCTTAAAAATAAAAATGACCCAGATATTCTTCTTTTTCATTAAATCAACCAAAGCATGCGCGCGCTTTTCGGTAAGATATCGTTCCAAGACACGCTTATCCTGAGAACGAATGATATATTCAGTGCTCCAGAAATCATAAGACGGGCTCAACTCCTCAGAAAAGTTCAAGGCCTGAACAACCTTGACCATGCCACCACTTCCAATCGCCCCATCAATGGGCATGCGGCTATCCATTTCCACTTCAATTGCCGTCATTTTACGCATTGTACCGCCGCGTTCGGTTTCATGCTCGCTTGTAAATATACCCACGGTATAACCGTTATAAACGCCATTAACCTGGGGGGAGCTCATGAAAGCTGAATTGCGATAGCGCAATTTATTCTTCTTCGCAAAGTGCCGCCATGCTTTTTTTTGCTGAAACAAAATCAGAAAAGTCCAGGCCGAAAAAAACAACAAACCGGCGGATAACAATCCCCACAAATAAAACCAGATAGACACGTCAAACACCTTCCGTCATGGATACATTATTCAATAAATCTCTTTGATTTTACGTGGTTTTCACGGGCAAGGCCAGAAAAGAAAAGAAAAGACAACAAAAGAGAAAAACAGCAAAACACAGCCGCGTCTCTTCTCACACAACAAAAAAGGCGGGGAACAAATCCCCGCCAGTTTCATGGACGAAACCCATTTTGAGTAGAAATATAGCTTAATGAAAACTATGCCGTTCTTCACCAGATTCACGATTAGGCACAAAATGCATCAAGTTCTTTGGTATGGCCAGATCAAGCTGCTTATGCTCTTGAACAAAGGTGTCCGGTTCCTGCTTGGTTTGCATCTCACTGGCCAGCGTGGCCATTTGTGTCAGCAGATTTTCCGCATGCGAAACAAGCGCTTCGGTTTTTGCCGTACTAATAAGATCAACATCGGCATGCTGCACAATCTTCTCAGATACAATCTGTTCATGCTCATTAACGGCATCAACCTTTTTCTCTAGCTTATTAATCGCGTCGCTGAAAAATCCGGTTTGCTTATCCACCACCTCAACCTTTTTCTTAAGCTCAGACATGGAATCACCAAACAGATTGGCCTGCTCACCCACATTGCTTACCTTTGCTTCCAATTGGTGCATGGACTGGCTGAATTGTCCGGTTTGCTTATCAACATCCTCGACTTTCTGTTCAAGTTTATGAATCGCATCACTGAAAAACCCGGTTTGCTTCCTCACCACTTCAAAGCCGGATCGTAACCTTTCAAATCCCGCCCCCAATACTATACTTGTTCCAACTGCAGCAACAGCCGAGAACACAGCCATCATTAATGACACCGCGACAACGGTTTCAACTTCAAGTGTCATAGCGTACACCCCTTTCAATTACCTTTTATTTTGTATTGATTATTTGAGCTAAAGAACGACCTGAAAATTCTTTTGAGGAATTAATTTCCATAACCCATAACCCCATCATAAATCAGCAAGGCTTAAAAATACGTTATTTTTCAATTGGATAAACAGAAAACTTCAGCAAAAATTAGCTAAAAATGTAGACATTATTAAACAAAACTAGATCACCTGAAGGCACATCCTTCCCGGTAACGATTGAGCGCTAATCACGAAAAATTACTTACGCTGCTGCTCAGTAAATACGTTGGCCATATTGTTCTTCGCCATTGGCTTGGCCTGCATATCACGCAAAACCGGTCGCAACTGCAACGACTTCTCAGGCATCATTTTCGCCCTTACATACACAACGCCGCTACCGGCTGTTCTTTCGTTACCGTAAGGGAAATGCGTATTGGTCAACTGCCATTCATAGCCCTCACCGCACGCGCCTAAAAAAAGTGGTAAAGATAAAAGAGCCAGTGTTTTTATACGTAGAGCCATCGAAGAACCTCACAGATTTCGCATCAGAATAGACACATGATATTTCAAAAAAAGTTACGCGTGGATAGCATGAATATGCTGTCTAACATATTAATGAGTCGTTTACCCCCTGGCAAGCATTGCTTGAAAAACACTCACATTATACACTGGCCATATATTGACTGAATAATACCGCCCATCACGCGCAGGACTTCTATGCCCCTAGTATATAACATGCATTTTCTTATACCGTTATTAATTGGGACCGGCTGCCTGATCTTTACCACAAACCTCTTATTCCAAGCCGTCTCCTATAGCAGAAAACAAGCACAAAGCTGCGATAACAACCATAGCAAAAACATCACCGAAAGAGAAAACATCGCCGAAAAAGATATTTTTCTTAAAGACAAAACCGCCCTCGCTCACGATACGGCCCCTATGGATATGCGTAGAAAAATTATGTACGCCCTGCTCTTTGGTGGATTGGGGATTGGTTCGATACTCTTTGCATTCGTCGAAATTCATCCTGATTTTAAATATGCGGCCAAGGCGATTATCTTCCTTACATTCATCACCAGTATTCTTATTGGTAATCGCCCCCAGAAGCAGAAGCCTGAAAAGCCCGAAGATCATAGCTTGAAAAATAATGATGAATAACAGGTACTAATACGTATCTTTATCATATTTGTAAAACACCACTGTCATGATCAAAACGCCTATCGTCCCAACCAGTGATGCCCATATACGGAAATACCCCATTGTTGCGGATAAATCTATATCCGCAAACACATAAAGCCAGAACGGCGCGTACGGGTCGTGAGCCGCCAAAGCAAGAGCAGCGACCAAAGCGGCACTAAATCCCATTACTTTTGATGATAAATCGCTCCAGATACGAAACATCATATAGACCACGCCAAAACACACGACCGTCATCATAATATAGCGGGCATCCTCTAAACGGCCGGCCTCACTCAATCCGTAAACGCCGCCAATTGCAAAAGCAACCAACACCGCCCATTTCAACGCTTTTATAAAAGAAGCAATCATACCTTCATTATACCACACAGACCGGCAAAATGTTCACATAATAATGATGAGCACCAAACCGCCTCAGGGCCCCCTTAAATTATATTGACATAACAATAGGCATTCCATATGATGCCGTATGAAAAAATTAAAATACTGCGCTGGCGCATTTGCTGCATCACTGATAATTCCTCAGCTTACCGACCCACTCGCTGATGAGCTTTTTGGCATATGCGCCCCCAATGCTTATGACGACACCAGCGAGAACAACATTGTAAGATCGCCCGCACCGGATACAAAAACCGTAACAACACCAAATACAAATACAAATACAGATTCAGATACAAAAATACGTATATTTTCACCGCAAGATCGCAGAGACATTAAAAAGCCGCAAACAAAAGCCGGCTCTAGCGTTAGTGAAATCTTTGCGAATATAACTCCGGATCAGCACTATATCGGATTGATGGACACCAATCATTCCCTAACCGAAATACGAATGGACGTATACAGCGATGATTTTATTGCGCATTATAAAGCCCTGAACGTCCAAACCTTTTTTATTGAACGTGATAAAACAATTCAGCCCATTCTTGATTTTTTCCTGCAAGGATACATGACCAGTGATGAACTATACAATTCCTTTAGTCTGGGAAGCATGTGGATTTCAGATGAAGCAGAAAAATATGCGGTCCATACGTATATTGCGACACAGATGAAGAAAATGCATGATGCGGGCATAACAATAAAAGCCATTGATTACGTTTCAGAAATGCCCGAAATCCCCCTAAAAATCACCGGCATGTTTTTAAATGACCTTTCGGAAACCATTCAGGACGAATGCGGAAATTCCAAGGTAACAGACAAAGCCATGATCTATTACAGCGCAAGCCGGACATGGATGAGTATCGCTGCGTTTCCATTCATGCAATTCGTTATGAGCACCAGAGACAATGAAACGGAACTCGGCCATTTCATTATGGACGAAACCAGCCGTAATGGCGGGCGCAGCGCAATTTTTTATGGGGCCGCGCATTTTGGCAATCACGATACCAGCTTTGTTACCGCCATAGGAAAAGAAGCATTCTTCAATCTTTCCCTTACCGCCGGATCTCAAGGACTGCCAACAACAGATACAAAAGTGGACGCCATGTATGATACAAAACATGATACAGGCGCTATATATAACTATGCGCCGGTACCACCTGCCGAGATTTTAGCGCCAGAATTCTAAACACGTTGCGAGCTCAAATAACAGGAATCAAACCATGTCAGATCAAGAATTCATTCCAGCAAACCGTCAGAATACAGAAGAAATATCTGATCGTATCATGCAGTTTCAGATACTGTATATCAAAGATGGAGCTGAACGGGATTACAGATGTGATCTGAAAAACCTATCGCTGGACAATGTCGATTTCACCAGATTATGCAAGGATGCCACATTAAGAGCAGCGGATACGCTATGCGATACCGGGCACGCGAAATATGTCGAATTTGCAGAAGAAAGCCTGGATCGCCTTGCAAATCATTTTGATTTCACCGACAGCACAGGTCACCGCACCATCTTTCATAAACTAGACTTCACGCATAGCGTCATGCGCAATACATACTTCGTTGAACCTGATTTCAGACATAGCTCACAATTTTTTACTGTGGATGTCACAGGTGCGCACTGGGTGCGGCCAAAGTTTACATTGAATACTCAACTCTGCGGCCTAAAAATTTTGCACATGAACAAACTGCAAGAACCGGAATTTTATGACCATGAAAACAGGCTGATTAAAGGGGCTTATGTTGATAACGATGGAATTATAAAATACAACAACAGCATTAAGAATGTCTGGGACAATGCCCGCAGGGGAGTAAACGTCGACAGAGCATTCCAAAACTATAATGCCCTCAGGAGCTTATCAGAACACACCAACAAACTCACCGATCTACGAAACGGTATCATCGAACAGGCTGGCCGTCTGCTCCCCTAAATGGATTTCTGCAATAAGGCAAAGAACTTCGTAAAATCACAGAGTCTTTTGCCGCGGGAAAACCGCGCGGATCACCGTCCCCGCAATAAAAAGGTAAATAGCACCGAACAACGCCATAAACGCATAGAACCAAGTCGGATCTGGTTTGGAAATATCCAGCAAAGCCTTCTTCGGGTTCTCAGGATTGTAATACGCCGTGACTGCCGCGCCCGGCGGATGCGCCGCCACAATCTCCTGCGCCCGGCTTTTCGAGCCCTCCAGCCCATAAGTATAACTATAACGCCTGGAGCGATAGCCCTTCCCGTCAACTTCAAATCGGTAATAAATATACGGATAATGGATCACGCGGTTATTACCGCTGCCGTGTGAGTTCCGCGTCTTCACCTCGGATTCCAAAACCCTGGCCTGCACAGGAACAAAATTATTATGCGCATGCATCTGAAGGCGCATATCCTCAAACACGCTCATCACCACAAACCCCGCGCCCAGCGCAATCACCGTCATCACCCCAAGAAAGAACAGCTTGTCACGCGTGCTCATCGGCGCGTCATCACCGCCCTCATCATTATTGCCCTGTGTAGAATGCTCCTCGCTCATCGCGCGCTCCCCCGCTATCAAAAATTCACGCATCAGTGTAGCGAAAATTCACCGCAAGCGCTAGCGCGTGGCACCAACATACCAAAACTCCAATAAGAAAATCACATAGGCAATCGCCATCATTACGGCGATCAGAAGAATTTGGGTGCGGGGACGAATTTTCATACGGATAAGCCTATCAAAAAAGCACCAGCATGACGAGTGCAAGAAAACCGCCCCGGCAAAAACAAAAAAGTCGCCCCAGTTTTAAAACGGGAGTGGCCCCACATTTTCCGGTCTAAAGCGCTCCCACCGCCATGTGGCCCCACTCGCCCCACATTTTTTAGACCGCGAAAGACGCGCAGGCGCGCTCCCCGATGTGCATAATAACATCAACGATCCAGCGTATAAGGAATATAAACCCCGACCGCGCGATCATAGCGCTTCAGCACCACGCCCTTGACCAGGCCCCGCTCACACAGGCGCATATAATGGGCGATCTTGCTCTTGAATTTATGGGTTGTGACCTCGATATACGCAAAATCATCCCCGTAAAAACGCTCCCCGCGTAAATCAGGATGCAGCGTGTCCAAAGGCCCCGGCGGGGCAATCACGCCGTCATCCGGCTTGGTCGAGGCAATATACCCCTCCCAGTCCGCATCGTTCATATAGTGTGGCTGCTCTGTTTCATCCTCATGTGTCATGAGATGAGTTTAGGATTATATTCCTCGAAAGTCAAGTTAATGTCTTTACATACTTTCAACTGGAAATAGAAACAACAAAATGCTAAATCTGCATAATGGTTAAAAAGACAAAAGAAACTAATCCAATAATAAGAAAAAATCTTTCAATCGGTGCAGAAGATGCCGAAATGGATGATGATTTTCTACAAGAGTGCTTTATAGAAACTGAAGATGTAAATTTACTTTTAGATACGACCAAGCCACAAAGAATTATAATTGGCAGAACCGGCGCAGGAAAAACTGCATTGCTAAAACACTTAAAAAAACATTCTGATAACGTTATCCAACTATCTCCAGAAAACCTATCGTTTCGATACTTAGCCGATTCATCCATATTAAATTTTTTTGAAGAAGCTGGAGTAAATTTAAATATTTTTTATTTGCTTTTATGGAGACATATTTTTTGCACTGAATTAATACAGAAAAAATATAATATCTGTAACGAACAAAAGATGAAACAATTTATCAATAGATTTGTAGCATCATTAAGTGGAGATAAAGGAAGAATTCTTGCACTTGAGTACTTACAAGAATGGGGAGAAAAGTTTTGGATAACCACCCAAGAACGCATTGTTGAAACCACGCAGAAGCTAGAAACTGATTTCGAAGCACATGCTTCTGGTGAAATAATAAAACTACTGAATTTAGGAGCTAAGGGAGCTCAAAAATTAACAGAAGAACAAAAATATGAAGCAGCGAATATTGGAAAGAATGTTGTAAATAAAATACAAGTTGAAAAACTTACACAAGTTATAAATATTCTTAATTCTGAAATTTTTAACGACCCTAAAGAGCGCTACTATATACTTATAGATCAACTTGACGAAAATTGGGCTAGTGAAGAACTTAAATATAAAATCATTAGAGCCTTAATAGATACTACAAAAAAATTTCAAAGAGTTACAAATGTCAAAATAATTATCGCACTTCGAGAAGACTTGCTGTTAAAAGTACTTAGTGAGACAAGGGACTCAGGATACCAAGAAGACAAAATGGAATCTTTATTTTTAAGATTACATTGGTTACCTGAAGAACTAGAAAACATTTTAGATAAAAGAGTTGAAACGCTGTTCAAAAGGCAATATGACAAAAAGCAAGTTAAAGCAAGCGATATACTTCCTAGTGGACAAAGAGATAAACATGATGCAGTGGGTTATATAATTGATAGGTCATTTTTAAGGCCCAGGGAAGTAATAAGCTTTTTTAATTGTTGTCTTGAACATTCCGCAGGACAGACACACATAAATTATAAAACCATATCAGATGCAGAGTTAGCTTATTCTAGGAAAAGAATAAGAGCTTTGGGAGATGAATGGGCTAATGATTTTCCCCTCCTAGAAAACTATGTAAATTTACTTCACGGACTTCCCTCTTCGTTTACTTTTTCAACATTAATGCAACTACCTTACATAGAGGATATACTTTTAGACATCGCCTGTTATGACAGTAAAAGATGCGAAAAAGATAAAATTTGCAAAATCACCAAACCGTACCTAGAGGGCAACAAACAAAAAAAACGCTCTATAATATTAGAAATTGTATGTGCTTTTTACCAAGTAGGATTACTTGGTGTAAAATTAGATGAAACCTATCCAACAGAATGGTCATATAATTCCACACCATTATTACAACCTACCCAAATTAAAGATAAAACAAAATTATATATCCACCCAACATTTTACAGAGCACTAGGGGTTAACATAAAAGCAGCGGCCTAAAGCCCCCAACTCCTGCTCTTCCAGCCGCTTGATCTCATCCCGCAGGCGGGCGGCGGTTTCGAATTCCAAATCCTCGGCGGCTTTGTGCATGCGGGTTTTTAGCTTTTATCATTTTCACTCAATGACTTACCGCGCTTCTTTTTGAGAAAATCACGAATATCTTCGTTACTATACCCAAGGAGCTTACCAACAATCTCGTCATGGGCGGGGTTGTACTTAAGCTCTTTGGAAAAAACGCTTTCTTCTATCCAAAGATAAAACTGTGCGCGCCACTCCTGCCCCGGTAACGTAAAACAAACAAACTTCACCCGATCACCATTACGCGCATTCGTCACGATTGTTTCCAACCGCATAATTTTTCCTTGCGCCACATATGGGGCAAAGGCGCGCTCGGGAATAATGTCTTCGGGAATATCGTCACCATCCACATACAGATCATGAAAAACAGCCAGCGATTTCTCGCCCGCCAACATTAAATCCAATTCCCGTCCTTCATGTGGTCCAATCATAGGTGAAGTCTATCATGGGGTTCTGGTAAAGCAATCCATTTGCGCGGGCGGCGCGCCCCTATGGATTGCCGCGTTGTCGCTACGCTCCGCCTCGCGGGTGACGAATGAAGTAACCAAAGAACCCGAAGGGTTAAAGCCCCAACTCCCCATTCTCCAGCCGCTTGATTTCATCCCGCAGGCGGGCGGCTTCTTCGAATTCCAGGTTCTCGGCGGCTTTGTGCATTTGGGTTTTGAGCTTTTCGATATGTTTGGCCAGTTTGGCGGGTTCATGGGCGAAATCATCCTGCCCCTTCTCCGCAAAGGACAGGTCTTTTTGTTTTTTGACATCGATATGATCGGCGCGTTCAAACACACTGTCGAGGATACTATCCAGATTTTTACGCACGCTGGCCGGGGTGATGCCGTGCTTGGCGTTATATTCCAGCTGTTTTTCACGGCGGCGGGAAGTTTCATCAATGGCGTATTGCATGGAATCGGTAATTTTATCGGCATACAGAATCGCCTTCCCATCAACGTTCCGCGCGGCGCGGCCGATCGTCTGGACCAAAGAGGTTTTGGAACGCAGGAAGCCTTCTTTATCCGCATCCAATATCATCACGCGCATACATTCAGGGATATCCAGCCCCTCCCGCAGCAGGTTAATCCCAACCAGAACATCAAAGGCGCCGCGGCGCAAATCCTGCATAATCTCGATCCGTTCCAGCGTATCCACGTCCGAATGAACATAGCGCACGGCAATATTGTTTTCGTTCAAATATTCCGTCAAGGCCTCGGCCATTTTCTTGGTCAGTGTGGTGACGAGCAAGCGCCCGCCCTGAGCAATCACCTCACGGGCCTCATGCATCATGTCATCAACCTGATTGGCCGTTGGGCGAATTTCAACCGGCGGGTCAATCAAGCCTGTTGGCCTTACAACCTGCTCCGCCGTAATGCCTCCGGCCTGCTCCAGCTCCCAAGGGCCCGGGGTGGCCGAGACATATATTGTTTGCCCGCGAATGGCTTGCCATTCCTCAAATTTCAACGGCCGGTTATCCAAAGCCGCCGGAAGACGGAACCCATAATCCACCAAGGTTGATTTACGCTTGAAGTCGCCATTATACATGGCGCGGAGCTGGGGCAACATGACATGGCTTTCATCCAGAAACATAATGGCATCATCCGGCAGATACTCAATCAAGGTTGGCGGGGCCTGCCCGGGGGCGCGGCCGGTTAAATAACGGGAGTAGTTTTCAATGCCCTGACATACCCCGGTGGCGGCCAGCATTTCCAGATCGAATTGTGTGCGCTGTTCCAAACGCTGCGCCTCCAACAGCTTTCCTTCGGCTTCGAAGTCTTTCAAACGAAGTTTCAAATCTTCTTTGATTTGCTTGATCGCTTGTTCCATCGTTGGGCCGGGGGTGATGTAGTGTGAATTGGCATAAATGCGCACCCCATCCAGATCCGAAAATTTTTCACCGGTCAGCGGATCAAATTCGGTGATTTTTTCTAATTCATCCCCGAACAACGAGAAACGCCACGCGCGGTCCTCCATGTGGGACGGGTAAAGCTCCACAGTATCACCGCGCACGCGAAACGTGCCGCGATCAAAAGCAATGTCATTGCGCTTATACTGCAGGGTAACCAAACGCTGGATCAAGGCCTGACGGTCTATACGGTCATCACGCGACAAATCAAAGCGCATGGCCAGATAATCTTCTTTGGACCCGATACCGTAAATACAGGAAACCGATGCAACAATAATAACATCCTTGCGCTCAAACAGGGCGCGGGTGGCCGCGTGGCGCATGCGGTCAATCTGTTCGTTTATAGAGCTGTCTTTTTCGATAAAGGTATCAGACCGGGGAACATAGGCCTCGGGCTGGTAATAATCATAATAGGACACGAAATATTCCACGGCATTATCCGGGAAAAAACTGGAAAACTCCCCATATAGCTGGGCCGCCAACGTCTTATTTGGCGCAAGTATCAAAGCGGGCCTTTGCATTTCCTCAATGACATGCGCCATCGTAAAGGTCTTGCCTGACCCGGTAACCCCCAACAAAGTTAAATCTGTCAGGCCCTCATTTAACCCGCCGCACAATGCTTTGATCGCGCCGGGCTGATCGCCTGTTGGCTGAAAGTCTGAAGCGATACGAAATGGCCGCGACTCATCCCCCTTACCGGAAAGGCGTTCAAACTGGACAGCGGCTTGTGATACTTCTACAGGATCCATGATGATAGATATATGCGCTGAAGCAGGTTTTGCCAAGCCCGGACAAAGGCATATTGACTACATTCCACATCCGCACTACAAATATAACAATAAACAAACAGGGGCAAGCCCATGCAATATTACGGCACATTAAGCAAAACATACCGAAGAGCCACACAAGAAGGCGAACCACAAACGCGCTATCACGTTCTGGCGACCTATCCGCAAAATTTGATAACGCCGGATGCGGCCCCGAACAAAGCGCGCTTAATAACGCCCAAGATGCATTTGCAGGACGGCGACCGCCTCACGGTGTTTCATTCGATCGCGGCGGGAAACTGTATCTGGAAAAACGAACTGCAATTCCGCGGCAAAGACTCAATGACCGGCGCAGCGCCGCAAGGGATCAAAACCAAGCAATGGAAAGCCATATTTGACGCCGACCTTCCGGCCAAACTAACCATTGCCAGAACCGGAGAAATTATTGACGGAACCCTATTGAACAACATTGATCGCCCCGGTGACGGTTATGTCTTGTGCGACTTTACAAAGCGAGCCCGCGGCAGCCTGCACGCCTTTGCGGATGGCGATACGCTGGAGGTCTATTCGACCATTACAGATGGCGATATTCTTTGGCAAGGGGATGTAAAAATCCACGAAAGCGCCGTAGAGATTGTAAAAACATTGACGGCGACAGAAATGGAAATCCTGAATCAAGGTGGCGCAAATATTACAGGGCGCCCCCCCGTGGTTGAACGGATCGCAAACCCGCTGATCACCCCGTCCGTTGAAGAGGCGCAAGAATGGCTCTATGCGTACCCTGTCCTGCTTGAGCGTGCCGGACCGTAAAAAAACGCCCTGTATCAGGACGCTTTTTTAAAGACTGTATTCCGGTCAAAATTTACGCGGCCATCTCGGCGCGCGGTGCATCATATGATGTATGTTGCGATTGCGCCGGGGTGGCGGGCTGATTGCTGTTGGCAACCGCGCCGGAATATTGGTGTTGCACAGATGACAATGTGTTCTGCATATAATTCTGATTTCCAACACCATCTGAGTTAATTTGCCCTTTAGCGTATTTACCAGAGGCATCAATCACCGCAGAAGCAACAACTTTGTCATCAGAAAATGTTTTCCCCCGTACAGCAACAGATTCTGTCATGCACGCACGTGAGCGAATGCCGCCCAATGTCGGGTCCACCGCGTATCGGAAATTCGACACCAGCATCGTTTTCATTTCCGGGCGGCCCAATAAAGATTTCACCGGATTTTTTAAAAAATGCTCAGCATAATGGATCCGTTGCCCGGCACGGAGGCCAGTTAACCCCACCCGTTTCGCCTGACGTTTAACTTTTCGCGCCGCTCCTTGTTGAGTTAATGTTCCAAAATTGCTTGTAATTTCCAGCGCTCGCATCGTCATAACTAATAAGTATTACTCTCCATATTTTTAGCATTACATTTATTTTAATAAGTACAATTACGGATAAACATAGAAAGATAAAAATAAAATTTCAAGTAAGGCCATCATAAAAAATCAAAAACAAAAACAAATACTTAATATTTACATCAAAACGATAGTAAATTTTACTTGTATATAATTTTAATTAATTAATATTATTAATTTATACTTATCGAATAAACAACATAATTATTTTTTATAGTAACCACAAAAATATTTTTCAACTATGATCACAAAACCTGTTTCTTGACATAATACACATCATTTGTTAAACAACAGTCATGGAACAGGTAGATAATAACAATGCGTAAAAACCCGCCCTATCAAAGCCCATTATTGGATAAGGTTCTGCACGGACACCTTCAGAGCATGGAGGGTATGCTATACTCAAGAGACGATGCCGCACTGAAAAGTGTTGCTTTGATAGGCATGTTGCTTCCCGACAAAAACGACATCCAAAACGGCATTGTGTCGCCCGATGATATTTATTGCCAGGATCAAGCCATGCTGCGCAAAACATTTGATACGCTATCCAAAGCCGGAATACCCCTGAAGCCTGAGGCAAAATTTCACGTATATAATATATTGCCGCCTATACAGAGCGACTTTTTAAGCGCAGCCACACACCATCAGGATGTGCCATTTCCGAAAAATGATCTGGCCGTCATTATGTACCTTCCCAAACACGGCCTCATGCCGCATGACCGCTTTTACAACATCGGGGAAGGCTTTAAAGATTACAGCTCGGATGAACTACACGGGGACATCACATGGTCACGTTATGTCAGCGTCAGCCGCATGCATCATGAATACAATATCTGGGCCGACGCCTCAAAAAACACCAGCGCCCGCATCGTCATCACCCATGGTGGCACCGATGATGAAATAACCACCGAACAATTCAAAGACCATACCGACTTTAAAACCCTGGTCGATAGCCATATCAATCAAAAGGAAAAGGGCCAATACGCGCGCAACAATATGGGCGTTATGATACAGCCCCAGATGTTGGAATGCCATGCGGCAAACCTAAACCCGCATAACGAAATTGGAGCCGCAATCCTGGACTCACTCGGACCACAGTAAAGCAGGTAATATTGACGGCCGCTCCACCCACCATCATTAAAACGCCACTCCGACTAAAATATTACATTTTGCGCATAAAAAATAATTGACAAGATTATGAAAACGGCGTAAAAATACCGAAACCTGTAAGTATTCAGGTTAAAACCACAACAACAAAAACAAAACCACGATAAAAAAAAGAAGCTATAACAATGTTTATTAACAGACTATTCAAAACTTTAACTGCGGTAACAAAATATCCATCTACGCACACCTGTCAGGAAATTGCCTCTAATTCAAACAGCGACCCGTCCTACCTGGCTTATCTGGGTGAACACCCGGATACATCTGTCCGCCGGGCATTGGCCGATAATGAAGCCACCCCAGCAGATACACTTTGCAATTTAGCGCTGGACAGCGATAAAACAGTCCGTGAAAAAGTTGCGGAAAAAATCTATACCCCCGCCATCGCATTGGAGATTTTATCAGAAGATAATGATAAGAAAATCAGTGATACGGCCCTTTACACACGAAACAGAATTAAGGCCGTACAGGCGCTGGTGGCCGCCAACAACAACACGCCGGAGATATAAAAACCGCTTCGGCTGTCATTTTATTAAAACACTGCGTTATATATCATAGCAAAGGCAACATTATGGCAATAACTAAGACATTTAAAGATAAGAGCGCGAAAGACATCCAGGAACAGCGTAGGGTTTTCCTATGCTGGCGCGAAGCTGTTGACTGCTTTACATCAGAGGAAAAACTGGCGGAGCTGGCCCACGATAAAAGCCCCCGGATCCGTAGCACAGTGGCAAACAACCATTCAACGCCCATTGAGACGTTATTGGAACTTTCCCACGATCAAGATGAAGACGTGGCCAATGCGGCCCTGAAGAACCTGGATATTAGGAACAAAAACGATATTAAACCAGAGACAAGTTTAGACACCTCTGAAGGGCCTGTAATTTAGAGCGCATCTTGATTGTTGCAAGCAAAGATTTACACATCACCAGAATGCCCCCGGCCACAAACCGGGGGTTTTCATCTAAAGCATACAGCAGCGCGGCATAGCGCCCCGCTGCCAATAAAATATTGAAGATTTCATAACCGGGTGGTAATAACAAACGTCCAAATCGCAACGAAGGCAACAGCAGAAAACACCATGAACACACAGATAGACATCCCCCAAGATATTGCTCAGAAAAGCCGCGCCTGGCCTTTTGAAGAAGCCAAAGCCGTCGTCAAGCGCTTGCTGGCCCAAGGCAAAGGGCAAATTAAAATTCCTGAAAAAGGGTATGTCCTCTTTGAAACCGGGTATGGCCCATCGGGGTTACCGCATATCGGAACATTTGGTGAAGTCTGCCGCACCACCATGGTGATGAACGCCTTTAAACGCCTGCAACCCGACATTCCCGTCAAGCTGATTTGCTTCTCCGATGACATGGATGGCCTCAGAAAAGTGCCGGGCAATGTTCCCAATCAAGCTCTGCTCGAGGACGCATTGGGAATGCCTTTAACATCAGTACCCAACCCCTTTGAAACCGATCATTTAAGTTTTGCAGAACACAACAACGCCCGCCTGCGAGAATTTCTGGACAGTTTTGGTTTTGAGTATGAATTCCTGAGCTCTACGAAGGATTGCTACACCAATGGCCGCTTTAATGAAGCGCTGAGCTTGATGCTTTCAAAATATGAAGACGTTCGCGCCGCTGTGCTACCGATACTGGGGGAAGAGCGCTCAAAAACATATTCCCCCCTGTTCCCGATTGTCCAGAAAAAAAGCGCGGATGATCACCACCCGATCATCTTGCACAATGCGGTCTTAAAAGAAGTTGTCGATGCCTCAAAAGGAATAGCAACATTTACGATCACAGATGACAGTGAGAAAGAGAAATCCGGATATGCCGCAGGAGAGGAAATAACGCAGTCTATTTTCAATGGCGGCTGCAAAGCGCAATGGCGTGCCGATTGGGCCTTACGCTGGTTTGCGCTGGATGTTGACTACGAAATGGCCGGAAAAGATCTGGTGACAGCCGCACAAATTGCCGCCGACATCGTCAAGGTATTGGGCGGCAGGGGCCCTGCGGGCTTCCGTTATGAAATGTTCCTTGATGAAAAAGGTGAAAAAATATCAAAATCTAAAGGAAACGGCCTAACGATGGAAGAATGGCTGACTTATGCGCCGCATGAAAGTTTGGGTTATTACATGTATCAACGCCCGACCAGCGCCAAGAAACTCTATTTCGACATTATTCCCAAGGCGGTTGACGAATACCTGACCTTTGCGGACAAGCTGCCCGAACAGGAACCGGATAAAAAACTGGATAACCCCGCATGGTTTTTACATGACGGTGAATTGCCGAGCGGACAAACCAGCCCGATTTCTTTTGCCTTGCTGCTTAATCTGGTCAATGCCGCCAACACAGATGACCCGGCGGTCCTGTGGAAATTTATTCACCAATATTCCCCGGAAGCCACACCGGATAACGCCCCCATGCTCAACCGCCTGGTGGGGTATGCCATTAAATATTACAAAGATTTCGTCTTACCGGAAAAATGCTACCGTGCCCCGGACGAACGGGAAAGCGCAGCATTAAAAGATCTCGCCGCGCGCTTGTCTGCCATGGATGAGGGCTTGGGCGCCGATGAATATATGACAGAAGTATTTAGCGCCGGGAAGGAAAACGGATTTGACAAAAGTGAACTGCGTGACTGGTTCAAGGCCATCTATGAGGTCCTGCTAGGACAAAGCCAAGGGCCGCGCTTTGGGTCTTTCATTCGCCTATACGGCGTAAAAGACACGACCAAACTCATTCAGGACGCGTTGGACGGTAAGTTTATAGCAATGTAGGCTCCTGATGAGCCTTGGTTAGGCTGACAACTCCAGTCGCGACCCCGACAGAACCGGATATCTATCCGGCTCTAATCTGTGATCGCCTGAGCAGCCCCCGAACCGGATGACCGAAGTTTCACCATCTTGCGTGCATCCATTTCATCATCATCGGAAAGCGTTCCAATCACTTGCACCCGTGACCCAACTGGAAAATAAGAATCTGCATCATTATCGATATCAAGGTCATCAATATTGACCTCAATCTTTTTACTATCCACGACAACAATAACATTATCAAAGCGAATACTATCAACAGTGCCTTCAATCACACTGTCATCACCGTCATCAATGATAATTGTATCGCCTTGTGCATAGGCGTCTACGGTAAAAACACCGCCAATAATAACGGTTAGTGCTAAAATACAAAATCTCTTCATCGTCATTCTCCTAACTGTGATGCCCCATACAAACGCTTGCCAATCTCTATAAGTTCCCATAGAGATATGGACATGAAAACAAAAACGCGGATCATAGCCCCCATAGTAATCGGATTAATCATAATCCTTGTCGGCGGCGCGGCTTTATACAATGCATTACGGCTGCCAACAGTTGCGGAAATCAGGGCGAAACCGGAATTATTTCAATTTGATGATTATCCTGACAAAATTGCCCTGCATACCAGGCTGTCCGCTTTATTTCCTCGCGGCACTACACAGCAGGAAATTGGAGCGTTCTTCAAACAGATCGGTATTATTCGAACAGCCAGTATAGCGGCAGACTGCGTGGTCACCAGCCGATACCAAAACGGCCGATTCATTTTTGACAAAAAAGAACGCAGCCTTATTGCAGTTCAGGTCATAAGCGATGGCAAACTGTGGCCGGAATATAAACCCGATTGCACCGCCCGGCAGGCTGTTCAGCCAACACAAAGCCAAAACCCGCTAACGCCAGAGGCCCAAAATGCTCCCCCAATTCATTTAGAACTTGAACCCATACCGGGGCTGGATGATTAGCAATACCCATTTTTTGTAAAAATGACCGCATCAGCCCTGAATATTATACCCCAATTCAGGCAGAGAAAATTTTTCGCGGTCATAGGCATCATCACCCTTTTTGATATCGCTTGGCCCATCCCAATAGGTAACAAGGACATCATAATCAGGGCGGTCCCGCTCTGCCTCTGGCTTTTTCGGGGGCGTTCCCAAATGTATAAAACCGGCGACGACATCACGCCCGTCCAGCCCCAGACCGGCACGCACATGTTCATCATACGCATACCAGCGTGACAGCCATTGCGCTGCAAATCCAAGCGCATTGGCCGCCAGCAATAAATTTTGACACGCGGCGCCCACGCTCATGATTTGTTCCCATAAAGGGTGCTTTGCCTTGCGCGCACGATAAATGACAGCCACAACCGTGGGCGCTTGCATGAACTTCTCGCCCGCCTCTATCGCCTTTTTGGGTTTATCATCAGGATTATTGCGCCCATAGGCTTCGGCAATAATCGCCGCAACCCTGTCCCGCGCCTCCCCTTCAAAAACCAGGAAATAAAACGGAGCGGTTTTACCATGATCCGGCACGCGCATGGCCGCGCTCAGCATTTGTTTCATTTGCCCTTTATCCGGCCCGGGGGCGATCATATCAACGGCCTTGGCGCTACGGCGCCGCAATAGATATTCCAACATCTCAGCACATGGCTTGCCAGTATAAACATCTTTCATGAATGTGATCCTTTTAAAATAGGCGTTTGACCGCCCGCATTGGTTTGCGCAACAAATACACCGGGGCGCTCAGAAATAAATCTATGTTTACCATCAACAAAGAAAAGGCGGCTAGCCGTTAAAAGGGAGGAATCCTCGCTCATAAACTCATCGGGTTGCAATTCACGCACCAGCATTATGCGGTCAGGTTCATTAACCAATAACGGCATTGGGCGCGCGCTTAGCTTATTCATCAGATTTAAATGTGATTTATTCAAACCAATTTTTGCGCAATCATTGAGCAAAGCCCAAATATCATCGGCCAGCCCCAATACATCCATCGTGGCCATATCACTGCCTTGAAATAACGGCGCTTTAAATTGTAAGGCACAAACCCCGCCTTCATCAAAGCGCTTTATCTGCGTCACATCTATAATGTGATTGCCATTGGCGGCTAGAAATGTGCCGGGATAACCGGCCTCTTCAAACAGACAAAAGCCCATAGCTGACCATACTCATATTTTTATACCTATTGATATTCTAAAGAATTACAAACGCCCAGAAAACCCTAACAAGAAAACCCTAACAAGCAAAATGGAGATATGTAAACACTTCATTAACTATTACGCATTATAATGTTGCTATTAGATACACGATAGAGAGGAAGATAGAAAATGGGACTAGGAATGGGTTTTTCACGTGGATTTGGTGGCGGTGGCCTAAAAGGGCTAATAGCAGAGTTATATTCAGCAGCAACATTTGATAACAGTCTGGATGCCAGCGATATGAAGGATCCTTTGGCTCCGACGAGTTTCTCGCAAGAGCTGGTTGCGTGGATGGAAGAGAATGCCGAAGATCTGGAGGGTGATGGGCCCGCCATGATTGAAAGCCTTAGCCAGGATATTATAGACAGTATACAAGCCGGGTATGATAATGGAGAAATAGAAGCCAATGAGAAAATCATTATTGATATAGCGCTGCGTGACCCCAATGAAGGTGAAACAATTGTGCTGGCACGAACAAGTGCCACCATTAATGAAGAAAACGGCATCATGATTGAAAATGCCCACCCAGCCTATATTCTGGACGAAGAACGCCGCTTGATTGGACATAGCAATCACTATTTCATAAACGAAACCAACAAAGCAAATGCGCGTGAAATCTTCCAAAGTATAAAAGACAAACTGCAACCAGGTTTTGACAAGGAAGAGAAAATCTTTCCCGAGGATCAGGATTTTGAGTGTCTAACCAGGCAAATTGTTGACGGTTGCATTGAGAATGAGACACACACATTTTTAGCCGAAAACGAAGAAAATCAAACACAGGAAATCAATTTAACGGTGCCTAGCCCGTTTAACAGAAATCCATAATCAAACATACGGCGCAGCCCTATCTGCAATCAATGAAGACTCGGGCTGCCCATTTTGCTGCATAAACAAACAAAATAACCAGCCTCTTCAAAAATAGAAAAACCCGTGATAAGTTACGCTCCGTAACCAACATATTTATCAATTTAGACGGGATTTCAAAGCGACATGAGCGACGCGCCAAATTTAACGTCACTGACAACAAACAGTGAGAGCTTCATTGCCGAGGTCAAAAACATCTGGCAACACGGCTTCATGGGCATTGATGTCGGCAATATCATTATTGCCATTGCCATATTTTTCGGCTTTCTGGTTATTCGCGGGATCTTCAGCAAATATGTGCTATACCGCCTAAATAAACTAACAGAAAAATCGCAAACCAAAGCCGACGATCAAATCGTGAATGCCTTAATCCCCCCGATTAAATTTATTCCGATTGTACTCGGCTTCTTCTTCGCTGGACAATATCTGGATTTTTCCGGTGACCTGGACATTATTTACGGTAATTTTATCCGGTCTTTGATCGCATTCACCATTTTCTGGTCGTTACACCGCGCCATTGAACCCATCAGCCATATGTTCCGGCGCCTTGAAACCATATTGAGCCGCCCCATGGTGATCTGGATTTTCAAATTCATCCGCTTTTTAATCATTTTCATCGGCGGCGCGGTAATATTGGAAATCTGGGGCATTGAAGTCGGACCATTACTGGCCGGGCTTGGTCTATTCGGGGCCGCGGTGGCGCTGGGCGCGCAGGATTTATTCAAAAATCTGATTGGCGGCCTGACCGTCATTGCCGAAAAACGCTTTCATCCCGGGGAATGGATTAAAGTTGATGGCGTCGTAGAAGGCACAGTGGAGGAGATCGGCTTCCGCTCCACGCGCATAATCCGCTTTGATAAAGCACCGGTACAAGTTCCCAACGCACAATTATCCGATGCGGCCGTCACCAATTTTTCCCGCATGAGCCACCGCCGCATATACTGGATGATTGGCGTCACATATGACACAAGCACCGATCAGCTTAAGGAAGTACGGGATGGCATTATGAATTACATCCAATCCTGTGATGATTTCGCGAAAGAGGATGCGCTGCCAACCTTTGTTCGTGTCGACAGCTTTAACGCGTCTTCCATTGATCTGATGGTTTACTGTTTTACCAAAACAACCGTCTGGGCAGAATATCTTGAGGCAAAAGAAAAATTCGCATTTGAAATCAAACGGGTGGTTGAAGGGGCGGGAACATCTTTCGCGTTCCCGTCACAATCGCTTTACGTTGAAAGCTGGCCGGGCGATACGGCGGAAATCTTTAATCCGCCGCCGGCCAAGAAGAAGGCTTAACCTATATCGCGCATAGGAGCAGAGGCAGAGGGCACAGCCCCGCCGCAGGCTTGCGCCTTCAATGCATCGATCTGATCAGAATCCACGCCCAGGGCTTGCAAACGCTCGGTAATGGCTTGTATTTCGGCGACTTGCTCCTCGGCCGTCCAATCTGCCTTGCTGTATACGGGAGCAATTTTAACTTCTGTCATCAGGAAGAGTGTTTCCAGCGGCATATAGCGCTCATCCTGAACCATCTTATGCCCTTTAATCGCTTGCTGTAACTGGTATGAATACTTATCCACGTCATGCGCCTTTTCCTGCGCGGCCATTTCTTCCGGCGTTGGCAAAAATATTTTTCGCAACGGTTCGAATACGTCCCTTAATTTACCCATGTTCAATTCTCCTGTTTGACTGAATGCTTTTTATTACATAATCCACAATATTTTAGCAAGCAAGAACGTATGCACCAGAGAAACACACCATCAACACTTCCATAATGACAAGCATAGATTCGGCTGTTAGGCTCGGCCGTTATGCAATGCAACCCGACCGCAGATACCGCCCCCGTGTTACCCGACATTCCCGCCCTATGCGTGAATGCAACAAGCGCAGCATTACTGACAACGGATGGCGAGGTGAAAGTCCTTAGCCATGATGCTGCCAAAATGCTTTTGCATAAAAAACATGTTATGGTCTGCCACGCACCGTTTACACGAACGCGGCTTGGTCTTGAAGACCTCTACACGTATGACGTCCTGGAACTTTACGCCTTTGTGCATCCGGGGAAATTCACAGTTCCCACCCCAACGGGGCTTGCTAAAACATTAGGCATCAATACGCCGCAAGATTTCGAAGACGCCCCACTCAGTCTCATGGAAATTGCCTCCTGCCTTTTAAAGGATTTGCAAAATGATCCGCTGAAGGCCAAAGCAGATCCGATAAAAATTGCCGGGCTGATGGGCCTTCAGGGCAAAGGGTGGAACTGGACCCCTTTTATTCATGAAAGTCTGGGCATCAATTACAACCCCGATGAGCAAGTATTTGGTAAAACGGCGCTAAATATCTGGAAGCATCTGCCGGAATGGGCAGAAGAAGCCCCGCCGCCGCCAGCCGGCCATGAAGGCGTAAGTGAGTTCGAAGCGGAGGAGCGCCTGACTGCGCTGCTAGGTCACGATGCGGAAACACGCGCGCAGCAAAAACAATACACCGGCACCATGGCAAAAATATTCACCCCGGCCGAAGATGCGCGCGACCCGCATATTGTTTTAGCCGAAGCAGGAACCGGCGTCGGAAAAACCTTGGGGTATCTGGCGCCTGCAAGCGTTTGGGCCGAGAAAAATCAAGGGGCGGTCTGGATATCCACCTATACTAAAAATTTACAACGCCAGATTGATACGGAACTGGACCGCCTATACCCCGACCCCGATTTAAAAGATATCCATGTATCCATACGCAAAGGACGCGAAAACTATCTTTGCCTGTTAAATTTCGAAGACCTGGCCAATGGCGCGGCCCTTGCACGCCATCCGGATACAGCAATCTCGGCCGGCATAATGGCGCGCTGGATTGCCACCAGCAAAGACGGTGACCTGACCGGCGCAGATTTCCCCGGGTGGCTCAACAGCCTTCTGGGGTTCAAACATACAACAGCGCTGGCCGACCGCCGCGGCGAATGCATTTACTCCGCCTGCGACCATTATCACCGCTGCTTCGTTGAAAGATCCCAGCGCAAGGCAAAACATTCCCGCCTTGTCGTGGCCAATCATGCGCTGGTTATGATCAATGCCGCCATGTCCGGCACTGGCGATGAGATGCCGACACGATATATCTTCGACGAAGGCCATCACCTGTTTCACGCCGCCGACAGCGCCTATGCCGCACATTTAACCGCACGGGAAACCCGCGATTTACGCCGATGGATTTTAGGGGCCGAAGGCGGCAAGGCATCGCGGGCACGTGGACTAAAGAAACGGTTAGAAGACTTATTGGAAGGCGATGAAAAAGCGCTTGGCATGAGCGCCGAAATTCTAAATGCAGCCAGAGCATTAACCAATGATGGCTGGTCCAAACGTATAAACGAAGGCGCGCCATTTGGCCCCACCGAAGAGTTTCTGGCCCTTATATACAAACAGGTTCACGCTAGAGCAAATGGCCCTGAAGGCCCCTATTCGATAGAAACCGATGTTCACCCGTTGATTGACGGTATTCTAGAGGCCTCTCAAAATCTCCGCGCCGCACTCAGCGCATTAAAAAAACCAATGACCGGTCTGGTGACCCATCTGCGCAAACGTTTGGTTGATGACAACGGCGAAATGGATTCAGACACACGCAAACGCATGGACGCCGTCGCCGACTCACTGGAACGACGCAGCGCGGTAACATTATCTGCCTGGATCGGCATGTTAGAAAATCTGGAAACGGCAACAAAAGATAAACGCTTTATTGACTGGCTGGAAATTGACCGCATTGAAGGCCGCGCCATTGACGTGGGATATTACCGTCACCACGTTGACCCCATGCAGCCCTTTGCCCTGTCCATGCGCCCGCATATTCATGGCATTGGCATTACCTCGGCCACATTGCGCGACAGCACAGATAATGAAGAAGAAGACTGGAAAAGCGCACACGCCCTGACCGGTATGGACTACATGGGCGGGCAAATCCATCAGATTGCCCTTCCTTCTCCGTTTGATTATGCCGCCCATACCAAAGTCTTTATTATTAATGATGTCCGCAAAGACAATATGAATCAGCTGGCCGGAGCCTATCGCAGCCTGTTTGAAGCCAGCGGCGGCGGCGCACTCGGCCTGTTCACCGCCATATCACGCCTGCGCGCAGTCCATGAACGCATTGCACCGGGCCTGGAAGAACGCGGCATGCCCCTATATTCACAACATATCGACGAAATTGATGCCGGTTCTTTGGTTGATATGTTTCGTGAAGATATTCACGCTTGCTTGCTGGGCACCGATGCTGTGCGCGACGGTGTTGATGTCCCCGGACAATCATTAAGGCTTCTTGTCTTCGACCGTGTACCATGGCCGCGCCCTACCCTGCTGCATAAAGCGCGCCGCGAGGCCTTTGGCGGGCGCAATTATGACGAAATGCTCACCCGCATGAAAATCAAGCAGGCCTATGGCAGGCTGGTACGCCGCGCCGATGATAAAGGTGTCTTTGTCATGATGGACAATATGTTCCCCTCCCGCCTGCACAATGCGTTCCCAGCGGGCGTGGAGATCATTAAATGCGGCCTGAACGAGGCAAGAGCGGGTATCGCTGAATTTTTGAAATAACTGTTTACTATTGTTACAAACCACGTGCACAAAAGCCTTTGCCGCCTTATAAAAACAAGCAACAACAGCCGTGAAAATTAAATCGTTAAAATAGTAATTTTTATGACCGCAAAGGCTTGTCATGCCCTGATAACTATGCTAAATCCACGGCTAACAAAAATATACAAATTATAAGGATCATCGTTTTGAGTGCTGCCATACGTGTTTCATCTGTCGTTACATCGCGTTACGCCACTGCTCTCCTTGATCTCGCCGCAGACAAGAAAAAGGTTGAGAAGGTCGAAGCAGATATGAAAGATCTGGGCGCTATGTTAGACGCATCCAGCGAACTTCGTGACCTTGTGCATGACCCCCGCATCAGCAAATCTACGCAAAAGAAAGTTATTGCCGATGTCGTTAAGAAGGCAAAGTTCCAAGACATCACCAACAATTTTCTGAATGTTCTCATTGAAAATCGTCGCCTCAATATTCTTGAGGCCGTTATTAAGCGCGTCCATCAGGAACTGGCCGCAATGCGCGGTGAACGTATTGCCAAAATTAAGGTGGCACAGGACCTGACGCAAAAACAGATTAAAGAGCTGGAAGCCTCGCTTGCGAAGGCATCAGGTTCAACAGTAACGCTGGATATCCAAGTTGACCCTGCCCTTCTGGGTGGTATGGTCATCACGCTGGATTCCCGCATGATTGACGATTCGGTCGCTGGAAAACTGGAAAGACTAAAACTGGCAATGAGTCGCGGTAGCAATGAAAATCAAGTTAAAAACTTAAGTGAGGTAGTATAAAAATGGAAGTTCGCGCAGCAGAAATTTCTGATATTTTAAAGAAACAAATCGCAGATTTCGGCGCTCAAGCCGATGTCGCGGAAATTGGCGAAGTCCTGTCCGTTGGTGATGGTGTGGCTCGCGTTTACGGTCTTGATAATATTCAAGCCGGTGAGCTGGTGGAATTTCCGAATGGCGTTCAAGGTATGGCGCTAAACCTTGAAATGGACAATGTCGGTGTTGTTATTTTTGGGTCCGACAGAGACATCGCCGAAGGTGACATTGTTCGCCGTACCGGCAAAATTGTTGAAGTTCCTGTTGGTAAAGAATTGCTGGGCCGTGTGGTTGACCCTCTTGGTAACCCTATTGACGGCAAAGGCCCGATTAAGGCCAAGAAAAAATCCCGCGTAGAGGTGAAAGCCCCTGGCGTTATTCCTCGTCAATCTGTGCACGAACCTGTTCAAACAGGCTTGAAAGCGATCGATGCCCTGGTGCCTATTGGGCGCGGCCAGCGTGAATTGATCATTGGTGACCGTCAAACAGGTAAAACGGCCGTTGCGGTTGACGCGATCATCAACCAGAAATTTCTAAACAAAGCCTCAGACGAGAAAAAGCACCTGTATTGTATTTATGTGTCAATCGGCCAGAAACGCTCTACAGTGGCGCAACTTGTTCGTGAATTGGAAGAACAGGGCGCGATGGAATATTCCATCGTTGTCGCTGCGACGGCATCTGACTCGGCTCCATTACAGTTCCTGGCCCCGTATGCGGGCTGTGCGATGGGTGAATATTTCCGTGACAACGGTTTGCATGCCCTGGCCATTTATGATGACCTGTCCAAACAGGCCGTGGCTTATCGTCAGATGTCCCTGTTGCTGCGCCGTCCTCCGGGCCGTGAAGCGTATCCGGGTGACGTGTTCTACATTCACTCTCGTTTGCTGGAGCGTGCGGCCAAAATGTCTGAGCAAGAAGGCTCCGGTTCATTAACAGCGCTGCCTGTTATTGAAACACAGGCCGGTGACATTTCCGCCTATATCCCAACAAACGTCATTTCCATCACTGATGGTCAGATTTTCCTTGAAACATCCTTGTTCTTCAAAGGAATTCGTCCTGCGATTGACGTTGGTGCATCGGTGTCCCGTGTTGGATCGGCCGCACAGATTAAAGCGATGAAACAAGTTGCCGGTACAATTAAACTGGAATTGGCGCAGTTCCGTGAAATGGAAGCCTTCGCCCAGTTCGCTTCTGATTTGGATGCCTCAACACAGAAACTATTGGCGCGCGGCTCCAGACTGGTTCAGCTCCTTAAGCAGAATCAATATGAACCGCTATCTGTTGAAGAGCAGGTTGTCGTAATCTACGCCGGTACAAAGGGCTACATTGATGCGGTTCCTGTCGATCAGGTGGGCCTTTACGAAAAGCGCCTGCTGGAAGATCTTCGTGCCAATGGGAAGGATATTCTTGAAACTCTGCGTGAAGAGAAGAAAATCGAAGAAAAAACAGAAACCGAGATGAAAAAATTCCTTGAGGAATTTTCAAAGAGTTTCGCAAACTAATGCAATGATTATGATCTTCCGGATCTATGTCCGGAGGATCATACTGAGTAGACAACTGATGGAAGTAAACCATGCCAAGTATTTTCAGAATTGGCTTTAAGCTATCAAAAGATTTCAACCATGCCACCAATATTGGCTTGGGTGAAATTGGTATGACTTTATCAAAATATGGTGTCACGGCGAAATCAACCACGCAGATGATTAAGGGCGCGGTATTTGATGATAAAAACTGTGATACCGATCAGAATAATAATTGCGACCTTATTGAACAGAACAAAGGCTTTTTAGACAAGATCATTGATCAGAGTGCCGAAAAGAACGGATATAATGACATTTTCTATGTTCATAAAAATGACAAACTCTTTTTACTGGACACGCCGGAGCACAAGCAATTAGCCGATGAATTAAAGGAATTTGTAGACCAAGGTTTATTATCAGAAGTTACCGTTTTTCCTACGGTTTTTGACGAGAGCTTTCAGCCCTGAATAGTGCAAAACAAAGGAAACGATACTGGATTAAAATGACAAAAAGCAGACGAAACATAAGGGGCCGGGACCCCATCATGAAAGAGTTCAACAAAAGAGCCGATGGCGTTAGTGACTTTATTAATCGCGCGCGCGCCGATTCTAGCGTTGATACGGATGTAAAATTCATGATCCATGATTTAAAAGTGATGGTTTTTGAAATCGATAAGATGATCAAGGCCAACAACGTAAACTGCATTGAGGCTTTAAACCGTTTATCGGATGTGGCCTTTGACCTGTATAATATCGGCCGGCCGGTTTACGAAAAATGGGGTAACTACGCCTATGATAAATTTGATGAAATGCAAGATCAGCTTGTACCGTAACAAAGGATATTAGAGAGAATTATGCCCAGTTTACGCGATTATAGAGATAGAATTAAGTCTGTTAAGTCGACCAAGAAAATCACATCGGCGATGAAAATGGTGGCCGCAAGCAATCTGCGCCGCGCACAGGAACATGCAGAAGCAGCACAGCCATATGCCCAGGCCATGTCAGACATGCTGGCCCGCGTTGCAAAAAACGTGGTCATCAACGCCTCCTCCTCTCGTTTATTGGTTGGAACAGGCAGTGATAAAAAGCATTTGATTGTGGTGGTCTCGGCCGATCGCGGCCTTTGCGGCGGCTTTAACTCTAATCTGGCGCGCGCAGTATCGCAAAAAATTCATGTCCTGGAATCAGAAGGAAAAAGCGTCGGTCTTGTTTTTGTCGGGCGCAAGGCAAGAGATGTCCTGAAAGGATTTCACGGATCAAAAATCTGGGACAGTTTTTTCGGCATGACGGGAAAAAATAAAGTCGAATTCGTTGATGCCAATGAAGTTACAGGGTATATCCTGGATAAATTTGAAGCCGGAGAATACGATATCTGTCACTTGGCCTATAATCATTTCGTATCGGTCCTGACGCAAAAACCGGTCATGGATCAGATTATACCGTTCAATCTTGATGCGGCCGGTGACGATAAAAAAGACGTTTCTGGCAAACAGGCAGAAAAAGCCGAAACCAGTACGCTGGTTTCCCCTTACGCATTCGAACCCGAGGAAGAGAAAATCTTAAGCGCATTGTTACCGCGCAATATCGGTGTACAGATTTACCGCGCCATGTTAGACAGTGCCGCAGGCGAACAGGCCGCACGCATGACGGCCATGGATAACGCAACACGGAATGCCGGTGAAATGATCAACGACCTGACCCTGCAATATAACCGCGCCCGTCAGGCCTATATTACAAAAGAACTCATTGAAATTATTTCAGGTGCTGAAGCACTATAAAAAGGAGAAAAACAATGTCAAAATCACTTCCACCATGCAGCGATAACTTTACAAAAGCGGCCAATGATGGGCAATATCCCGCCAACGATCAGGGCTTTATCAAAATGCCCAAAACCGCCAACGGAAAACCACGTTTCACCAGCCGTTCTGATGGTGCCGAAGCCGGCATGGTTAGCGGCGGCTATAACGGTGTCGGCCCCAAAGTAATCTAGGCACCCAACAGTAATTTAAAAGTTTATAAGCAAAAGAGGAAACCATGGCAAAAACAGCAACAAAGAAATCATCTGCATCCGGCGCAAAGGGTAAAGTGCTCCAGATTCTGGGCGCGGTTGTCGACGTTCAATTTGAGGAAGGTGAAGTACCTGCTATCATGAACGCATTGCATACGGATAATAATGGCCAAAATCTGGTTTTAGAGGTCGCCCAGCACCTTGGTGAAAACACCGTCCGCACGATTGCGATGGACATGACCGATGGTATGGTTCGTGGCCAGGAGGTTGTTGACACAGGTGACGCTATTTCCGTTCCTGTCGGCCCGGAAACAAAAGGACGTATTTTTGACGTTGTTGGTAATATCATTGATGGCGGACCTGCCGTGAAATCAAAAACGACATGGCCGATCCACCGCGAAGCGCCAGCGCTTGTTGATCAGGCAAAAGAAACTGAACAGCTGGTGACCGGTATTAAAGTTGTTGACCTGCTGTGTCCTTACGCCAAAGGGGGTAAGATTGGTTTGTTCGGTGGTGCCGGCGTGGGTAAAACTGTTACAATTCAGGAATTGATTAACAATATCGCCAAAGAGCACGGCGGGGTATCAGTCTTTGCCGGCGTGGGTGAGCGGACACGCGAAGGAAACGACCTTTACCACGAAATGATGGAATCAGGCGTTATCAAGGAACACGATTCAGAAAATTCACGTTGTGCCCTTGTATACGGTCAGATGAATGAACCACCAGGCGCCCGCGCCCGTGTTGCTTTGTCCGCGTTGACAATGGCGGAATATTTCCGCGATGAAGAAGGTCAGGACGTTCTGTTCTTCCTGGATAATATCTTCCGTTTCACACAGGCCGGTTCCGAGGTGTCCGCGCTTCTGGGGCGTATCCCCTCTGCTGTGGGGTATCAGCCGACATTGTCTACTGAAATGGGCGCAATGCAGGAACGCATTACATCAACCACCAAAGGGTCGATCACATCGGTTCAGGCCGTTTACGTGCCTGCTGACGACTTGACCGACCCGGCGCCGGCAACGACATTCGCGCACCTTGATGCGACAACGGTTCTGTCCCGTCAGATTGCGGAACAAGGGATTTACCCGGCTGTTGACCCACTGGATTCAACATCCCGTATCCTTGATCCACGCGTCATTGGTAAAGAACACTATGAAGTGGCCCAGGCCGTTCAGCAAACCTTGCAGACCTATAAAAACCTGCAGGATATTATTGCAATTTTGGGTATGGATGAATTGTCAGAAGAAGACAAACTTACCGTGGCCCGCGCCCGTAAGATCCAGCGCTTCCTGTCACAGCCATTCCACGTGGCCGAGGTCTTCACCGGTACGCCGGGTGTCTTCGTACAATTGGAAGACACCATCAAAGGCTTTAAAGCGATTAACGATGGTGAATATGACCACCTGCCTGAAAACGCGTTCTATATGATCGGTACCATTGATCAGGCCGTCGAAAAAGCCAAGAAAATGGCGGCAGAGGCCGCTTAATCATCACTAGGGGAAGGGCCACACCCCCTTTCCCTGAACATTGATACATGTGATAAAGAGAGCACAATGAACGAAACACAAGCGCTACAATTTGAATTGGTGTCCCCCGAAGAAAAGCTGGTATCGGAGCCGGTAAAAATGGCCGTTATTCCCGGCGAAGAAGGCGAACTTGGTATCGGGGCGCAACATGCATCTTTGGTTGCATCATTAAAGCCTGGCGTGGTGACCTTGCATAAAGATTCCACGAATGAAGCGCCGCGTAAAATATTTATCACAGGCGGATTTGCCGATATTACGTCCACCAATTGTACAATTTTGGCCGAAGAAGCCATTGATGTTACAAAACTGGATCAGGCAAAAATTGAACAAGACATCAAAGACCTGCAAGAAGATATGAGCATGGCGTCAGAGCCATTGGACAAAAAACGTATCCAGCGCAAGATTGATTTGGCCAAAGCGAAAATATCCGCTTTGACCGGTAAAATCGTGCTGTAAACTTTAACCGCAGGATTTCGGTATGGACCATCATTTACGTGCCCATTTTGAAAATACGCGTCAGAAAGCCCAACAGCGACGTATGGACAACCTGATTGGCGGGCTGGATACCGTTTTAAATAATTTGACGCATTATCTTGAAAACCAAGATGCCACTGCCGCGTTGGCATATTTGGAAGATGATGTCGGGATCAACACACTTCTATCACAAAAATCCGGTTTTCCTGAAGCCGCGAAGCCCGGCTGCCTTGTTCTGGAAAACATTTACAGCGCCCTAAAAAGCAAGGAATGCGAACCGCGCGCCCTTTGCCAGGAAATCTATGCCATCCAGCGCAACACTAGTGAAACCAGCGCGCTCTTTATTGCGGCCAACGACCCGTCTTAAATTATCTTCTGTATTTTTAGATCAGGCTGCAATGGCGTAAAAGTGCCTTAATCCCCTATGGTTCAAAAGCATAAAAAGCAGCGGAAGATTAATCAACCTCGGACTTCCCCCATTTTTCGGTATGTAAATCAATTGTAATGTCTTTTTGCGCGCGTAACAGGTTTAAAAGCGTATCCATATCATGCGCGGCATCAAACAACCCAAGACATTTATCGGTGATAAAACGTTCATCACGTGCGTTTTCAAACCAGGCAATCAAATCATCAAACTGATATTTATCGTTTAACAAACCTATCGGGCGCACATGCTTTCCCAACTGCTTTAAACCAAGCGCGCAAACCAGGTAATAAGAATTTTCAATCGAAGCGCGGTCAATGATAATTGGTGCATGCGTTCTGCGTGTTATTTCATCTTCAAAATGCGGGTAACGCGCTTGCAGGCCGGGCTGGACCTGAGGGATCTGTATATCACATGTTGCCTCAAAAACATCGTCCGTACTATCAACAACGATTAAAAACCTCTCATCATAATCTGGCAGAGATTTTAAATATGCGATTAAACCATCCCAATACCCTTCAATATTGACCAATACGAGCGGCTTATTGTGCAAATGCAGATACCCCCAGTACAAGAGCTCCAGGCTTTCATCCAAGGTGCCGTAACCACCGGGCAAGGAGACCACAATATCGGCCATCTGGAACATACGTTTTTTTCGGTCCCATAAATCATGCACCATAATTGTTTCACTAAGCCCGCGTAAAATGCGCTCGCTATCGCGTATCTTTTCTGGAATAATACCGGTGACTTGCGCTCCGTTATCAAGCGCCGCCTTGGCAACAAGCCCCATCAACCCCGCATCCATCCCGCCGTAAACCAGCGCCTTTCCTCGTTGCCCCAGTGCCGCGCCCATCTCTATCGCAGATTGCTTAAATACATCACGTGCATAACCGGAAGACCCTAAATAAACGGTATAAGTATGGATATCTTGCATAAATTTATTCTTGTTATTTCTTTCGCATCAAGATCATGAGCTTACATGAAAATCCTTATCAATCCCTAAAGAATTTTCACCAAGTGTTTTGCCTTCCAGCGCCTTAAAAAACACCGCACCACGAATTGAGTTGGTCAGGAACACTTCATCAGCATCCAAAAGGTTTTCTTTCGTCATTGATTGTTCCAGCACATCGTAACGCGCGCACATAATCTGCCGTGCCACACCGTTCAACACACCATCGCGCAGTGGCGGAGTATAGAGGCGCCCGGACCGAAGCGCAAAAATATTGCCCATTGTTGTACATGTCACGTGTCCAGCATTGTTCAGCAACACTGCATCATCAAACCCTTTTGCCGATGCCTCCCGAAGGGCCAATATATTATCCCCATAATTACATGATTTAATACGGCTGAGCGGGGAGCCTTCATTCCGGTAAACCGTACTGGCAAAACAGCCCCTGACCGGCGGAAAAACCTGTGGGACAGGTGTTAAACGCATAACAGCATGCGGCTTTGGCTCCTGCGGGACAGAAAGCCCGCGATCCCCCTCCCCCCGGCTTAGAACAGTGTTAAGGGCAAACCGGCCTTTCGTCGCCTCCGCATTTTTTTGTATTAAATGCGCCGCCAGGTTCATAAACTCGGAAAAAGTCACTCCCCAATCAATACCGAGAACCGCAGCCCCCTCTGCAAGCCTGATAAAATGCTTCTCGGCATGACATGGCTGCCCATCCACGCAAAGCATGGTATCAAAGACACCATCCCCAAGCCGAATACGATCAGCGATACGAAACACTTCAGCATCCGCATCTACCCAGCACCCATTATTCCAAATCACGCTCATGCGGCCACACACTGATTATCTCTATAAAAACCCTGCGCTATTGATAAAAAGTTTTGCACGATAACGTCCCCTTGGTCCGTCAATATCGATTCAGGGTGAAATTGCACACCATATACAGGAAACCGCGTATGCATGAAGGCCATAATTTCGCCGCTATCTGTTTTTGCCAGCACTTCCAAATCTTTAGACGAAGCCATATCAACGACCAAAGAATGATAGCGCGCCACCCGCAGAGGCGATGATACGCCGTCAAAAAGACCGCCCCCGTTATGCGTAATCATACTGGCCTTACCATGCCTGGGGTTGCTTGACCTCACAATTTTTCCACCATAGGCCTGCCCAATGGCCTGGTGTCCCAAACAAACCCCCAAAATGGGAATAGTCCCGCCAAGATCCCTTACAATGTCCAGACAAATACCTGCATCATCCGGGCTGCATGGCCCAGGTGACAAAACAATGCCCACAGGATTCATATCCCTGATTTCATCAACCGTAATGGCGTCATTGCGGACAATGCACACGCTTGATCCCTCGCGTTCAAAATATCGCGCCAGATTGTGCACAAATGAATCATAATTATCAATAACCAGGATCATAAAGCCCACCATAAACGAAAGACAAAGAGAAAGTAAATGCTTTCAAATTGAGAGGTTACGCGTCCGGTGCTTACGGGAGGCCAGCAAAGCTCTTGAACAACCCATGAGCTTTGGTCAATGTTTCCTCGTATTCCTCAGATGGATTGGAATCAACAACAATACCGCCACCGACCTGAAAACTAACGCCTCTGCCTTCAAACACCAGCGTCCGAATTAAAATATTCGTATCCATTGTTCCATCAAACCCGATATACCCCATTGATCCGCAATATGGACCGCGGCGCGTTGGCTCTAACTCATCAATAATTTCCATGGCCCGAATTTTAGGCGCCCCCGTAATAGACCCGCCCGGAAAACACCCTTGCAAAACATCAAAAGCATCATGATCCGGGCGCAGACGCCCTTGAATTGTTGATACAAGATGATGAACACTGGCAAATGTTTCCAATGCACAAAGATTTGTCACTGTCACATATTCCGGCAAGCAGCACTTGGATAAGTCATTGCGAAGAAGGTCCACAATCATAACGTTCTCTGCGCGGTCCTTTTCACTGTTTTCAAGGGCGGTCCTGTGCATTTGGTCCTGCTCCGGGCTCTCTTTTATATGGGGCCGCGTACCCTTAATAGGCTTTGTTTCAACGCAATCTCCGCGCACGGTAACAAAGCGCTCAGGCGATGCTGAAGAGATAATGACATCCCCGGCGTTAAAATACCCCGCAAAGGGCGCAGGATTAACCTCACGTAACGCCAGATAATGCGAAAATGGATCAAAGTCTTTTGGTAAATCCGCATCAAAACGCTGCGAAATATTTGCCTGAAAAATATCTCCCGCGCGGATATAATCAATCGTCTTTTGCACCATATTTTCATACCCTTCGCGCGAGAAATTACTGCGCCAGCTGGGTTGAAAGGGTGCATAGGAGGGAAGCTCCCCGGCTTTGTCCATACGCTGAAGAAAGTCGTGGTATTTTTCACTCGCTTGCGCCTCATCAGAGGCATGAATATACAGCTCGCCGCGCCCTAACGCGTGATCATACGCATAAACCCGGTCATATATACCAACGATCATGTCTGGCATATTGACATTATTTTGGGCCCGTTTAGGTAAATGCTCAAATGCGCGCCCCAGATCATAACCAAAAAATCCTGCCGCGCCCCCTTGAAATGGTGGGCCCTCAGCAACGCGCGCCTGCAAGGCGTTATGATAACGCAAACGAGAGCGTAATAAATACAAAGGCCCCTCTCCTGCCTCAATGCGGTGCTGCCCATTGTGATTGCGAACATAATAAGCCCCGTCTTTCCCCTCAATCGTCTCTACCGGGAAAGCCGCTACAAATGAATAACGGGAAGCAGGATGGGCTTGATCTGCACTATCGAGAAACAAAGAGTACGGATATGCCTGTAATTTTGAAAACACCGAAAGCGCATCGAAAGACGCATCCAGATCAAATTGATAAATATTCATGGCACATCATTCTTCATATATTTGGTATCGCAATCAAGACAATAAAAAATCACTATCTAAGCCAATATCATCGTGTCGATAAACTTCATGACGGCTTCACTCGTCCAATCCCACTGCATAAATACGAAACGATCCGGATATAAATATAGTGCCAACGCCTTTATCACCAGCAAATGCGCGACGTAAATTTCCAAAGTGCGGCGACCGGTAAATTGAATTGTTTGCACAACAAATCCCGGTAACGCATTGGTTATACGCGGTAATTCACCAGAGTGGAAACGTCTTAAAACTTGATACACAGCCACCATCCCCAATGATAATGACACCAGCTGCACCATGCTGAGATAATCCATTGGGGCGGCTTGCAACATTGTAAATGATGCAAACGACGCCGCAGCAAAATAAAAAACCTCACGATTATACTTCGCGGTTATATGGGCCTCATTGTCCTGACGATATCGACACATCGCCCCGAACACCGTAAAAAGGAACCCTATCGTACCGTATTCAAACACAATAGATGTTGGGACATACAGCAAAAGCAATATAAAAAACAAGCCAGCCAGGGCCTCACCACCGCGGCGCCCGGCCCCCATCCAGGCATCAATAAAATTACGCCCAATCATCAAGGTCACTAAAATGGAAATCGGCAAGACATGTTCCCCCACCACCATTGCCGAGCCCAGCAATACAAGTGCCCCAACCAGCGCCTTCAGCGAGATATCACGGCTCCTGGCATAGCCAATTAAAAAGAACCAGATCGGAACACATAAACGCCCCAATATACGAAACCAGGTTTCATCAGGGTAAAAATAGGCCCCTATATGATCAATGACCATCAAAACAATCGCGATTGTTTTCAAAAAATCATGAGACGTTAACTGATTTGGTAATTTATTCGCAGAATTCCATACAAGCATGGGGGATCCTACCCTTCCCTAAATGTTGTTATGAGCGCAAGCAGCTGAAACATCCCGTCATCAACAACTTCAAATTCAAAAAGTCCATACCCGTCAAGCCCCAAGGCCAGTGCAATACATTTAAATGCAACCAAATGCACGACATATATTTCCAGCGTTCTACGGCCGCCAAATTGCAGGCCCCATGTCACCCCGACCGGAAGCGCCGCGCCAAGCTCAGGGAATGTCTGCGATTTAAACCATAGCAAAGAAAGCCCGATAATCAGAACCCCAAGCGTCATGACGGACAGTTGCTGCGGATCGAAACCAAAGGACAAATGTTGCAACACGATAAAAATCAAAAACGCAAACACCATATAACAATGAAGCAATGTCTCACTGACGATTGTATCTCTATGGCGCACCATATAGCCATACATCGCGGCAATCAGCCCCAACACACCATATTCGCCAAGAAAAGAACTTGGCACAGCCAGCGCAACCAGCGCAAACGCGATCATAACCATCCAAACAGGCCCCTTCAGGGAAAGACGCATAACCGGGTCAAGCAATAAACGCACCGCCATGATCGTAAACAATATGTTCAAAGGAAGAAGCGTCCTGCCAACAATGACATCCGCCACCACCAACAATAAAGCCCCCGCCCATAACTTCACGGGAATATCACGGCTTCTGGCATATCCAATTAGAAAGAACCAGATTGGAACGCATAAACGCCCAATAGAACGCCACCACAAATCATCCGGAAAAAAATACATGCCTATATGATCAATAATCATGAGAACGACAGCGATCGTTTTCAGTAAATCATACGAGGTTATATCTGATGGTAATTTCCGCCCACCAAAATTTAATGACATATCTTTAGTGTTATTAATTTCACTCACAACGAAGCCCCATTCCAATTCCATGCATTATGATGGATATGTTCCCCGCAAACAATCCTTATGAACATTTACAAGAAGCTCTGCGGATCTATATCAATTTGAACCCGCACGGCAGATGGGATTTTAAAGCCATGAATCCATTCTTGTAAGATCTTCTGCAAATTGACAGATTTATCCGCATTCACCAGCAAACGATAGCGGTAGCGTCCGCGCAACCGCGCAAAAGGCGCCGGGGCTGGCCCCAATGTTTGAATAGTAAGCCCGGAATCGGTCATACCCTGCGGTGATGTTCGCCCCAGCTGTTTCGCAACCTCAATGACCTGGCTTTCTTCGCGGCCGGATACAATAATACCGGCAAGACGGCTATAGGGCGGCATATGCGCCTGTTCACGCTCCCAAGCCTCGGCTTCCAGAAACTCATCACGAGCCCCCGCTTCCATAGCCTGCATAATGCGGTGATCCGGCATAAAACTTTGCAAATATACCCGCCCGCGCTTCTCTGCCCGTCCGGCACGCCCTGCGACCTGATGCAAAAGCTGGTATGTCCGTTCGGCGGCGCGCAAATCCCCGCCAGCCAACCCCAAATCGGCATCAATCACCCCGACCAAGGTCAGATTGGGGAAATGGTGCCCCTTGGCAATAATTTGCGTACCAATAATGATATCGACTTCCCCATCATGAATTTTCTTCAGCATGGCCTTTAACTCATCATTACTCTCGGCTGTATCACTGGCCAAAATCATAACGGACTTATCTGGAAAAAGCCTTTTGGTTTCTTCGAATATACGTTCAACACCCGGCCCACACGCCGCGAAGCTATGCTCATCACCGCACTCAGGGCATATCTCTGGCGGCCGCTGGGCAAAACCGCAATGATGGCATTGCAAATTTCTTCCGGATTTATGTTCCACCAGCCACGCCGTACAGCGCGGACACGCCATTCTGTGACCACAAGTCCGGCATAACGTCAATGGCGCATACCCGCGGCGATTTAGAAAATACAGCACCTGTTCGCCCGCATCCAGGGCCTCTTGCGTGACTTGTTTTAAAGTGGGCGAAATGAAATGCTGGCGCTCGGGCTTATCGTGACGCATATCGATCAAATGAATATCCGGAAGCCGCGCACCGCCAAAACGTGCTTTTAAATGCAAATGATGATAACGACCATTCCACGCATTATGAATGGTTTCCAATGACGGCGTCGCCGAAACCAAAACAACAGGGAACTTTCCCATTGCCGCGCGCATAACCGCCATATCCCGAGCATGGTAAATAACGCCATCTTCCTGCTTATAAGCCGGATCATGTTCTTCATCAACAACAATTAACCCCAAATCCGTATAGGGCAAAAACAATGCAGACCGCGCCCCGATCACAACGCGCGTATCACCGCTGGCCACGCCGCGCCAAGTATTTTTACGCTGCGCCGGGCTCAGATGGGAATGCCATAAAGCAGGCGCACAACCAAAGCGCTGCTTAAACCGCTCGAGAAAGGCATTAGAAAGCGCAATTTCCGGCAGCAAAATCAAAACCTGCTTGTCTTTCGCCAGCGCGCCGGCCACGGCCTCGAAATAGGTTTCTGTTTTACCCGCGCCCGTAACACCATCCAGCAAGGCCGCATGAAACTCTTCGCTATCCAGCAAATCTTTCATCGTTTGCGCCGCATGATGCTGATCGTCCGATAGCTCGGCCCCTGCACGATAGGGATCTGGCTTGCGGCATGGCGCCGGAGAGTGAATCTCTGTTACCTGAATCAACCCTTTATCAGCCAGCCCTTTAACAACCGCACTCGAGCATCCCGCCTCGCGCGCGAGATCGGCCGCGCGGTAAGCCAAACCGCTATCCAGCACATCCAGAACTTTTTGACGTTGCGGTGATAATCCCTTGCGAATTAACTCTGGAAGGACCTCCCCACGTTGATAAGCCGTCACAGAAACCGGCGGTTCCAGGGCGCCAGGAACACTTAAAGACATCTTCATGACAAAGCCGCGCGCACTCATGGTGTAATCGGCCACCCAATCCAGAAACTTCCGCTGCACCGGGGCCATGGCCGGAAAATCATATTTATGAACAATGGATTTCAGCTTTTTAGCAGGCACTTCATTTGCCGCCTCGCCCCAAACCACGGCCGGAATCTCACGATTACCAAGCGGGACAACCACATAGTCACCCGCATTCACATTCATTCCATCAGGCACTATGTAATCATAGGCTTTATCAACAGGGTACGGCACAAGCACACTCATCACCGCCTTTGGCGCCGCCGAGAGTGGCGCCTTGCTCTGTTCATCTTCTGGAAGGAAACTTTCTTGCATGGCCTCAGTCTATGAGAAAGCACCTGTTTCTACAAAACAAAAATAAAACAAGCGCGAAACTCTCTGATTTTCTATTGAAAAATCATTGCTGGCGCGGTAACCAATACATAGACAAAAATTTAAGGGTAAAAACATGAAATTTTTCGCAGATACATCCGATATTGAAGACATCAAAAAACTCAACGAAGCTGGAATGTTGGACGGGGTGACAACCAATCCGTCCATCATTGCAAAGTCCGGGCGCGACTTCATTCCACTGATCGAAGAAATCTGCGATATCGTTGACGGCCCGGTCAGCGCAGAAGTGGCCTCAACTGATTACGAAACCATGAGCAAAGAAGGCGCAAAACTGGCCGCTATTGCCGACAATGTTGCGGTAAAGGTTCCCTTAACGCCCGCGGGTTTACGGGTTTGCAAAGAATTATCCGACAAAGGAACCATGGTCAATGTAACACTCTGTTTCTCACCCGGGCAGGCCCTGCTGGCCGCAAAAGCAGGCGCAGCATTTATCTCGCCGTTTGTCGGGCGTCTTGACGACATCTGCCAGGATGGTCTTCAGCTTATCTCTGATGTTTTACGCATCTACGAGAACTATGAATATTTTGATACCCAGGTTCTGGTTGCCTCTGTCCGCAATCCGTTACATATTATTGACAGCGCAAAAATGGGGGCCCATGTGGTAACGTGCCCGCCCAAGGTTATTCACCAACTCTATAACCACCCATTGACAGATAAAGGTCTGGCCGGTTTTGTTGAGGACTGGAAGAAAACAGGCCAAAGCATCTTATAGGCGTCTATTCACATTGATAAGACAGATTAAAAAAGACGCAGCGGGCCCCACGTTTTGCGTCTTTTTTACACCATTTCAGTTTAGGCATAACCATATTCAAGCCCCGCGCACCGTTGTTTTTCAAACAGTGCAAAACATTTGTTTCAGCCGCATAAGTCGCTGTGATACCCTTATACAATATTGATTCAAAAATACGCGACAGGCAAAAATATGAGCAACATGCAAAATGAAGACGGGCCGATGATGGATTTAAACGACGATGACATTCTGGATTACCTGCGGGACAACCCCAAGTTTCTGAAACGCAATCCAGAAGCACTGGAATTCATGGATATCCCGACCATTAGCTCAAAAGAAGGGGTTGCCGACTTTCAATCTTATATGATTAAACGCCTGAAAGCCGACAAAGAACAGGTCATGCAGGCCACGCAGGTTCTTGTCGAAAATTCACGGGCAAATATGAACAACCAGCAGCGCATCCATAAAGCTGTTTTGCGCTTACTGGAAGCCAGAAACTTTGACGATTTCATTCGCACCATGACCATGGACCTGTCTTCCATGCTGGATACAGATATCACAACCTTTGTTGTTGAAGCCAACGGCAATGACATTCCGCATGTCCATACCAACGGTATACGCGTTATCCCGTCAGGCACTATTGATAACTGGATGGGCGATAAAAATATCCTGTTGCAAGATAATATTTCCGGCATTGAGCCGATTTATGGCGGCGGCGCAACATTGGTGCAATCCCAGATTTTGCTGCGTATTGATATCTCAATTGATACCCCGCCTGCCATTCTGGCCTTTGGAAGCCGCGATCCGAATATGTTCCAGGATGGTCAGGCGACGGATCAGATCTTATTTTTGGCCCGCGTTATCGAACGGACATTCCGTCATTGGTTGAATTTACCAGTTTAATTAAAACTGGCATCTAAAACAGAGTGCAAAGTTTGTTGCGGCGACCATTCCCGCATTGCATTGCGTTTGGACTCTTTGATTAGCCCAACCGCCACAGCATGATCAAAATAAGATTTCACCCCATCCAGATAAGGGGGCGTCTTTACCAACACAAGGGGCGCCTCATTATCATCATAGACAATACTCTCTAATCCCATCAGAACCTCACGCATCGTCCCCGGCCCGCCGGGAAGAGCAAACATAGCATCTGCCCCCGACAACAGCGCCAAATGCCGAAAGCGTTCCAGCTCATCGGCCACAACTTTAACAGTGGCATTCATCAGCTGCACCTCGTGGGCATACCGATCAATATTAACAACATTAACATTGGCACCGGCCGCATCCGCAGCGATAGCACACGCGCCCATAACACCATTCAGGCCGCCGCCGTAAATAAGGTCATACCCTTCGCGGCCAATGGCACTGCCAAGCGCTCTGGCATTGTCTATAATGGCATTGTCTTGCGGGGTAGAAGCGCCCGCAAAAACACAAATTAATTTTCTTTCTTTATCCATAATATTGCCTTATAGCGCTAAGCGTGCCCGCATTACAAGAAAAATCAGGCCGCCTTTAGGGCTTTACGCGCATAAGCCTCTTCGGCATGCCCATCCCAAGACACACTTTGTGTCGCCTCATCCCGCACTATAAAGCTAGGGGTACCTTCGGCGCATTGCGGCTTTTCGGCCAATAAAAAATAAGCCCAGGCATAAGAATTATCATGCAGCATAATACGGCTGCGTTCATACTCACGGCCAACATCTTCAAAGTCGTCCAGAATGGCAAGGCATTCATCATCCAGCAAATACAGCTCCCCCGAAATGCAATCATTGCCATGTTTTTTGAGCCCCGGTGTCACATGTCCCGGCGAAGACTGTGAAGGGAATTGAAGCAAAGTATAGCTTGGCAGCATCGTTTTCGATGTGCTTAGAAATTTTGCGCATGCCATCTTATGATGATTACGCAGGCCGTTCATCAACGTTCCGTAAATAAATACTCTGTGGTGCTGTGACATCTCGTCCTCCTTCTGGCTGCAATATAATTTGCAGGAAGAAGTTTCTGATAAAATGTTGTACACTGTAAAGAAAATTGTATGCTGCACAGCACGAGAGTTCACTCGTATGACCATAAAACAAGACACGATTGCCATCTGCGCGCCTGATCTTGCCAAGACCTTACAGGACTGGCAGGATTATCTGATCCATGAAAAAAATGTATCAAAACATACATTGCGTGCCTATAGCGCCGACGTCACCCATTTTATTACATTTTTACATTTGCATTACGCCAAGCCCCCCTCATTAAATGACTTATCAGAAACAGGCATTCGGGATTTTCGCAGCTGGATGTCACAAAAGGCGATGGATGGAAACTCAAACGCAAGCCGCGCGAGGGCATTATCCGGCGTTAAGAATTACCTGAGTTGGCTAGACAAACAGGGCATCATGCATAACGCCCATATCAACATTGTCCGGTCCCCCAAATTGCCGCATAAACTGCCGCGCCCCTTACATGAAAAACAGGCCTTTCGTTTGCTTGACCAGGCCGGCATTTTCAACACCAAAGACGATTGGCTGGGCCTTAGGGACCGGGCGCTCTTCACAATGCTTTATGGATGCGGCCTGCGTATTAACGAGGCCTTGTCGCTGGATATAAAAGATTTGCCAAGGGATGGCTTTCTGCGTGTTATGGGCAAAGGTGGAAAAGAACGGCAAGTTCCCGTTCTCAACATTGTCGAAACCATGTTAAATGCTTATCTACAAAGCGTTCCCTTCCCCACCGATACTACCCGCCCCATTTTTATCGGCGCGCGTGGCCAGCGTTTAAATCAAGGCGTTGCACAAAAAGCCATGCGCGATTTGCGCCGCGCCTCTGGCTTGCCTGAAAATGTGACGCCGCACGCATTGCGGCATTCTTTTGCCACGCATTTACTGCAGAACGGGGCCAATCTAAGGGAAATTCAAGAATTGCTTGGGCATGTCTCCTTAAGCACAACCCAGCGCTATACTGAGGTCAACGCAGAAGAGTTGATGCGCATTCATAAGGCCGCGCATCCGCGCAATACAGAATAAAACACCCGGCAAGGCATGATCCTTAATTATGCAGGGCGCGTTTACCAACGGCCAACGCCGCCTCTTTCACCACTTCGGTCAGGGTCGGGTGTGCATGGCATGTCCGCGCAATATCTTCGGCCGTACCCTCAAATTCCATGACGCTCACAACTTCCTGTATAAGGTCCCCAGCACCCGGGCCAATAATATGCGCCCCTAAAACGCGGTCTGTTTTGGCATCGGCCAATACTTTCACGAAGCCATCAACCGCATTCATAGCGCGGGCACGGCCATTGGCCATAAACGGAAATTTACCCGATGTGTATTCAACGCCTTCTTCTTTTAATTGCTCTTCGGTTTTTCCGACATTTGCAACCTCTGGCCATGTGTAAACCACGCCGGGAATGCAGTTATAATCGATATGCCCGGATTGCCCGGCCAACAGTTCCGCCAAAACAACACCTTCATCTTCAGCCTTATGTGCCAACATTGGCCCTTTAATAACATCACCGATCGCATAGACCCCTTCCAGCGAGGTTTCAAAGAATTCATCGACATTGATACGGCCGCGATCATCCATCTCCACGCCAACCTTATCCAGCCCCAAACCATCAGTATAGGCTTTGCGGCCAATCGCCATTAAAACACCCTCTGCCGTCACCTTTTCCGCATCGCCGCCATTGGCAGGCTCAACTGTTAAATCCACGCCTTTGGCCGTAACTTTTGCGTCTGTAACTTTGGACGACAACTTAAATTCAAGCCCTTGCTTCTTAAAGACTTTTAACGCTTCTTTACGAACCTCACCGTCCATACCGGGTAAGATATTATCCATGAATTCTATGACGGTAACTTTTGCACCAAGACGGCGATAAACAGTTCCCAGTTCCAAACCGATAACACCGCCACCAATAACAACCATGCTCTTGGGCACTTTTGGAAGACTTAGCGCCCCTTCAGAGGATACAATTTTCTTTTCATCAATCTTAATTCCCGGTAACGAAATCACATCAGATCCGGTCGCTATCACGATGCTATCAGCTTCGTAGACATCTTTGCCGACCTTAACCTTACCCGCACCCTCAATAACGCCTTCGCCCTTAATATGCTTGATTTTGTTCTTTTTCATCAGGAACTCAACACCCTTGGTGTTGGCCTCAACCACGTCATCCTTGTGTTTCATCATGGCTTTCAGATCCAGCTTAACACCGGATGTCTTCACCCCCAGATCAGCGAGGTGGTGACCGGCTTCTTCAAAACGTTCCGATGCATGCAGCAAAGCCTTGGATGGAATGCAACCAATATTCAGACACGTACCGCCCAATGTATCGCGTTTTTCAACGATGGCGGTCTTTAAACCCAACTGCGCACAACGAATGGCGCATACATAACCGCCGGGACCGGCACCAATGATTATAACATCAAATTGTTCTGACATGATTTACATCCTTTGATCTGGAATTAGTAATTTGCTGAGCACCGTTATACGCCGCTCAGCAAATTTGTAAAGAATGGAATTATCAGATTTGGGCTTAATCCATACCGTAAATCGTCGGATTCTGGATAAAGACAACCGTCTTATTCGGGTCCGCGACATCATAGCCAAGAGACCTTGCATAATTGGCTTTGGCTTCGAACAATTTATCCGGATCGGTAAAGACCTGACACTTCATGATCTCCAACTCTTCGGCGTCAAAACGGCTCATGTAACGATCAAAATATCCGTATGTCTTGCCACCATCAGAAATTTGAGAATTCATGACAAACATCGGCCGCTTATCATTATTCAAGAACATGCCCTCGCGGCCACGCTCAATATACGCATTACTCAGCGCATCGGCATGGAATTCATAGCTGGTACCGATACCGCCCATGAAATAACTGGATTCCTGTGCCAGGACATAAACAGCATGCTGTCTTTCCGCCATATGGGCCAGTTCAAGCATATGAATGCGGTCATCCAGAATGCGGTAATATTTATCACCGAACTCACCATGGCTAGGGGCAAGGTTCTTCTGCATGAAATAAGGTGTATCACTGCCTTCGGCGCGTGACACAACCGGCACGCGGATACCCACTTTCGTAAAGCGGTCAAAACCTTCACCATAAGCCTGCATGGACCCGGCAAAGAAACGCTCCATGCCTTCACGTGTACCACCACCCGAGAAGCAGGTCATACCCGCACGGGCCGCAAGATAGGCAACACGTTCTGTATCATCCAGACCTTTGGGGATTTTTGCACTGGCCGTACCCAGACCAGCCCAGCGGAAGCCCAGCTCCGCATCAATATCCTTAACGCCAAGAATATCGCACAATTCCTGCTGCGTTAGCATTTTAAAGTCGGGCGCCTTCGCAGGGTTTTTCTTGTATGTCTGCGGATCCCAACGCCCGGCGGCCAGAACATCTTCCAGGCTGTTATCGCTATGATACAGCGTGACCAGGTCACCGTGCTGATGGGCAACGGCCCCGGTGTTGTGGAAATTACCAAAGTGAGAGAATTCTTCACGGGCGGCACGCTGATGAACAATTAATGGACGCCCCGTCGCAATAAACCCGCCATGTGGCATCAACGCCGTCAAGGAGTCATGCATTAAGGCGCGTTCAAGTTTAACCGTCAAACGATCAAGCGGGTCTTTGAAATCACGCGGGTCAGGCTTATCACCGATAACATATCCTTCGGCCGCATAGGCAAACCGCTCAACATCAGCCAAGGTATGAATTTTACCGAAAGCATTGCCACGCTTATAACCGGCCAGTTTCTTGGATTTAAGGTATGGCTTTGGCTCCATCTCTCCGATCTGGCTGATATCGGCCAACTTGGCCTCCGGCAAATCAATAAGGTGATAGGATTTTGGCTTGTTCAGTTTTTTCGCGCCCATGGCCCGCATTGCCGTACTGCTGGCGACGGCAAGCGCGCACCCTGTTTGGAAATATTCATTGTCTTCATCTTCGCGCAATTCGGCAATCGTTTTATCAATGCCTTGCAGAACCATGTGATATGGAATTTCGAAGTGATCAACGTCAAAATCCACACCGGCTTTTTCATCTGCAATGTCGCGCTCGGTAACCGCTCGGAACACGGCGCCCTCTTCCTGCGCATATGAAATAATCCCTTCAGGGGGCAATGGCAGATTTGTATCGGCCACCAACGGTTTAATCACAACAGAAACCCCCAGCGTTACCTGATCGGAAACTGTCTTGCCGGCCTTGCGCAGGTCTTCTTTTGCAATTTCAACGCGGCGCAAGAAACTAACGGCACCACCACTGGCTTTCATGACCTCTTTCATCCGTTTACCGGGAAAAGCATGATTTTTATCAAAGGCTTCGGCCACCAGAATATCTTGTGAATTACGGATATCGTCAAAAATTGGGTGTTCGCGGATAATAGGATCAATATCAACATTGCGGTCTTCGGCAATAACGGCAATATCTTTTGGGCTGTTGGTGCCCATAATTTGTAATGAGTTTTCTTTCTCGGACTCGGATAATTCATCCCACACATCCAGAACACTCATGCCAATTTTACCATGTGAAATTTGGAAACCATTGACTTCCGGTTCTTCTGAATCCGGAACCGTATCCCCAAAAAAGGCGTTCGCTGTCTTTAAAGTAACATCAAAAAACGCCAATGGACGGCGCCCCTCTTTTAATTTGGTGGTACTCATTGATGCCAGAACGAAACCGGCTTTTTCGGGCCAGGCTTTTTCCTGCCCGTCCCAGCCTTGTATTCTGTTCTTTTCATAGGGGTTTGTTTTTCTTCCTTTAACCGCGGCGGTAAAAACATCTTTCAATTCAATGAAAGGTTTGTATGGCTTTACAATAGCGCCGGACACCCCTGGTTGCCCGATAAGATTATATAATTTTTTCATTTTATTTTATTTTATACTCCGTTATCCGTGGCATTCGCAATAGTCATAATAAATGGCTTTATAAACAATTATTATTCATAATGCAAATTTATTTTAGTTATTCCTGATAAATCAACATGTAAGGCATAGAAAACCGTTCCACTGTGCCTTGCTTTGCTCTACCATATTCAATGAACGTTCTCTCAGTCGAATATATAAAAAAACAAAATTATAAATACAACTCTATGAATTATAAAAAGTTTAGGCTATAGATTGTGACTTGCCCGTATCACATGATGCAACGCGCCGTTGATCTTGTACACTCCAGCCCGCATCCCACCAATAAGATTGCCGCGACACTCTGCGGCACGGAATATGATGGCCGCGATTTCGCAATTACAAAAACAAATTATTGGCCAGGCCCCATTGAGACCAATATCGGGCGTGATGTTAAAATTGGAAATTCAAGCGGCACCGTCCATGCAGAAACAGCCTGCATCCTGCATGCCCCCTGTACTAAAGACGCCCTGCTTTTCATCACCGATCCGCCCTGCCCTAACTGCGCCAAAAATGTCGCCGAAGCCGGTATAAAGGCTTTGTACATTGACCATAAAGGATTTGAAAAAGATTTTGCCCAGCGGCGCGGCGATGTCTTTGCCGCCATGTCGATGCGCATTTTTGCGGCGGCCGGTATTCCGGTGTACAAGCTATACCGCAAGGAAAAACGGCTGGAAAATGTTCTGAACATTGATACAAACTACGTTCCTCCCCTGGAAAGCCCTGCCGAATTAATACCTGTAAAATCACAAAACACCATGTCACTTTTCAAAAAGCACATCCTCGCCTCAGCCAATCATTTTCAACAAACACCATTTGCATTGGCGCTGGCCGAACATCCCGGCGGGGATCATATTGTATTCAGAACCCCCAGCCACCCGACCGTTGGTTACACCCATCAGGACGATTTATCCAAGGAAGGAAAATACAGCTTTATACTCCAGCCTCTCAACCGCCTTTTGATGGCCGGAAAATATTATGGCCTTCAGTTAGACCCGCGCTTTATTTATTCAAGCCGCATCCCAACAGCCCGAGAACAGATTAATCTGATCGGGGCCGGTTACCAAACCCTGTATATTGGTCAGAACCAGCCCCCACGGGATGAATACGGCCCGCAAGCCATGAAACAACTACAAAATCATCATATTTTGAATTTCTTAAATATATAGCCCTAAACTAGTATAGGGACTCAATACGATCGGGAGGGGAAAATATGCCGACAGAAGACAGGGTTATTGTTTTTGACTACGAAGAAGTCTATACGGCGCTGCGGATTCGCTCCATCACAGAAAAAATGGAAATACCGGCAGAAGGGGAAATTCAAAACCTGAGCTTTGGCGAAGCAAACACCCCCGATTCCACCGTCACTATTCTTTTAAAAAAAACCGATGGCTCCACCGAAACCATAAAATTCACACTGGCCTTTTTTGCCAATGCCATGGTGTTTTTCTGTCAGGGCAACAATATTCCCGTTCCGCGCGCAGGAACAAAAGAAATTATGCATAAAGATAACAAAGTAATGCTGCACATCAAACTGTCCTAAATTGACAGGGCCATCATTTCGGTTTATGAACATTTCGCAATACTCCCTGAAAGAGAAGTTCATCCATGGCGTTTCAAAATATCTGCGCAAAAATCACCGACGCATTCTATCTCATCACACATAAACGCATTACGGCTGATCAGGATGTTAATGATGTCCTTTTAAAAACAATCACATTCATGCCGACCCATCTTTTACCCACATTAATAGATGACGCCTTTTGGAAAAAACTGGATAAACAGGATTATATGCGCGTCGCAACCTTCATGGCAGAAAAAAGCTACAATGAAGGCGGGTGCCCCATTGGCGCGGTCATCGTTTGCCGCGATACAGGGCGCATTCTTGGCAAGGGGCATAACAGACTTGTGCAAGACAATGACCCCACAGTTCATGGGGAAACCGCCGCGATTAAAGACGCCGGACGTATACATTTCAGCAATACCGATATCTATACAACCCTTACCCCCTGTTATGATATGTGCAGACCAACGATCAACCGTCTGGGCTTTGCCTCCGTCTATATCGGGTATGATTTACACGGCGCCAACAAGGCATCAGAAGACTGGCTTAAAGAGCAAAATATCCATGTCGAGATTATTCCAGACCAAAAATACATAGATATCTATGATCGTTTTTGCCGTGAAAAACCGCACCTTAATCATGAAGACTGGAAAAACCTGACCGAGGCCGATAAAGAGTTTGGTTCAGCCGAACACTAAACACCAGGCCGTAAGGGCCGCCTCTGCCACTTAAATCATATTGACATATAACACCCACCTCTATACAAAAAATCATACCGATTACGAAAATAGAGGTTCTTCCATGTCATCATATATCACGACCACCAGTTCTATCGAAGGGCTTGAAAAACGATACCTGCACGTTAGAAAGATATTCGACACCCTCAAAGACAGCGGATTCACGAACATCACCGCCTACGGTGAAGGGCTTAGCCAATTTCTGAACAATCACAACCCCAGCTTTGACCAACGCTTTCGCCAGCGTATCATCAGCATGCTCAACAATTCATTAGAAGAAAAACCCATACCGGCAGATCAGGGCTGGGTTCGCCCGACCGATATGGCCGATGTCACAATAGAATGCGATTACCCCGATCATTTAAAACCGGCTTCATTGGGCAATATATTCAGAACACAGACCCAAAAACACAACGTCTATTTAAAAAATGCGCGTCACGCCATTGAGAAAAATCCGGCATCAGCATTACGCAACATCCGGGATGCAAGCCGTCATGATGACGCCCCCGAAGAAATACGCATGGTGGCCAATGGCAAACGCAACCAAAGAATCCAGATCCTGGCCCATGACCGGCAGGGCGACGCCCCGGCGGAGCGCCTTAGTGTAAAGGATGCATTATCCAGAGAATTTGGAACCATCAACAAAATTGCCATCTGTTATGATGCGCAACAGGACCGCTTGGTGACAACCGCCCATAAAAACTGGCTGGCTGACAATCAATCCTCTACATTTCGCATACCGGCAGAGGCCGATTTAGAAGAAATCAACCACTCATTGGCTTACTACTTCACAGAACGGTCCGAGGGACGCCCGTTAAGTCTGGAAATTGATGCGCAAACAAACAGTGAAACATCACAGTATATTCGCTCCATTCATGATGCCGCGATCCATACATATGCCCTGCGTTATCAAGATTTTTCTTCCGCTGAAGACAAGAAAAAAATTGAACCCGAGATATTCGATCAGGCCGCCGAGTTCATGCTGGATATTTGCGGGCTTGATCTATAGGCGCAGCGCCCCTTAGTTAGCCCCCCGTTTTCACCGGACGTTTTCACCGGACGTTTCCACCGGGCGTTTCCGCCGTGGCCATTACATCGGTCAAGGTCGCGCACGCAAGCCTTCCGTTTGACACTCATTGGATACTAGTTTAATGAAATAATAGGGATAAAAAAAATATAAGTATAAAAATAAAACGGGGAGATATTAAACATGGCCTATCAAACCACGCAAGGCCCCATTGAAGGCTTGGAAGAGCGCTGCGCTCAGGTTCAGAATTTTTTAAGAGCCGTCAAAGAGGCCGGATTTTCGAACATACAGACCTACGGCCCCGGTTTAAGCGATTTTCTAAATGCCCGTAAAAACAGCAAAACATATCTAACCATTGAATGCACGCTCCCGCCCAGGGAAGAGCCCTCGATGTTCAAACGGATTTTACACTCCAAGAAAAGTTTGGAGCACCTGCATTTAGAGACCCTGCGCAAAAATTTAAATGCGCAAAGCAAGAATACACCTGAATTTAATGGATTAAGTTATGACCGTGTAATGCGCGATGGATATAAAATCCAGTTTTTACCCAAAGGGGAAAGCCAGAGAATTCAAATCATGAGTCAAAAACCGGCAAAACCGTATCATAGCGTTGAAGAAAAAAGTACGGCGCCGCAAGATTTGCCCATGTTTGGCGCGCTTAACAAGGTTCTAATGCGTTATGATGATAACTCAGGAACGGTGTCCACCATATACCACAAGAACTGGCGCAAGGATTATGCCGATAATATCTTTCGCATACCGGCGGAGGCCAGTCGCCGCGAGATTAACCACTCTCTAGCTTATTACTTCACACAGCGCGCACGTGGGCATGATCTTAAATTAATGATTGATGAGGCGCCGGATGACGGCATTTCAACCGAAGGTCTAAAACAGCAATACGCGCGCATGGTTCACGACGCCGCAACACTGTCCTATGCTGCGGAGAAAAACGCCGCCAATGCCCCGGCACAAACGCCAGCCGCGGATGACCGCAGCATATACACCGAGGCCGCAGCCTTTATGCACGAACTGGCTAAACGTGATCCATATTAAAATTCCGTGCACATCGCCCGGCAACCATAAAAAAGGCCGCATACAAGCGGCCTTAACTTTAATCATGTGTTTCAAAAAAAATTATACATCCAGTATCAAACGCTGAGGGTCCTCAATAGCTTCCTTGATGCGCACCAGCGAACTTACGGCCTCGCGGCCATCAATAATACGGTGGTCATACGACATCGCCAGATACATCATTGGACGAGCCTGAATAGATCCATCTTTCATAACAACCGGGCGCTGCGTGATATTGTGCATACCCAAAATACCAGATTGCGGCGTATTCAAAATGGGAGTGGAGAGCATAGAACCAAAAATGCCCCCATTCGTGATTGTAAAGGTTCCGCCCTGCATTTCATCCATGGTCAGTTTCCCTTCGCGCGCGCGCGTCCCAAGATCGACAATTTTAGCTTCGATCTCGGCCATGGATAACGTATCCGCATCACGAATAACAGGAACAATCAGACCTTGTGGTGTTGATACGGCAACGCCAATATCATAATAATTTTTATATACGATTTCATCACCCTGAATTTCAGCATTCACGGCCGGAAATTCTTTCAAGGCATTAATGGCCGCCTTCACGAAGAAGGACATGAAGCCCAGCTTGATACCATGTTTTTTCACAAACTGGTCCTGATATTGTTTACGCAAATCCATGACAGGCTGCATATCAACCTCATTAAAGGTTGTCAGGATTGCGGCGGTATTTTGCGCTTCTTTTAAACGGGAGGAAATAACCTTGCGTAATTTGGTCATACGAACGCGTTCTTCGCGTGCGCCTTGATCTTTTGGTGCCGTACCGTGGGCAACCGCTGAGGTTGATGGTGTTGGCGCACTTTCATTTGACGCAATATGTTTTTGTACATCTTCTTTGGTAATACGGCCATCTTTACCGGAACCGGATATAGCCGACGCATCCAGATTATGATCACCGATCATTTTGCGTACTGCCGGGGACATTGGCGCATTTGCACCACCTGATGATTGGGCGGCAGGCGCGCTGTCTTTCTTTGGCGCATCGGCTTTATCATCTTTCACTTCTTTGGTCTCGGCCTTTGCCTCAGATTTCTTGGGCGTATCATTGGCAACGCCCCCTTCTTCCAGCTGACCAAGTACGGCGCCGACCTCAACAGTTTCGCCTTCCCCCACGGTAATTTTTGCAATAACACCGTCACTGGCGGCGTTCACCTCAAGGGTAACTTTGTCCGTTTCCAGCTCCACAATCGGTTCATCTGCTTTGACCGCTTCCCCCTCTTTCTTCAGCCACTGTGCAACAGTCGCTTCAGAGACAGATTCACCAAGGGTCGGGACAACTATTTCAGCCATGTTTATATCCTAATATGTTATTTATTCATTGAGCATTTATTTACCCCCAAGCATAAACCAAGGCAAGGGGCTTTTAAAGGTTTTTTGCACCTTTTTAGAAATGTTGCCATCCTGCCTGATTAAATGTAACGGGTGATCCATTTTCATCCATTACCTGAACGCCGGCAGCGCCGGCTTCAAAGTTACCAACTTTTTGTAATTGAATATTTTTTTCATGCGCCAATTTAATAATCGTCTCTGCTTGATCCGCTGCAACACTCAGCAAAAGCTGATAATCATCCCCGCCGCTCAATAGCTCATGGGGGCTAACGCTATTGCATGCCAAAAGCTGCTCTACCGCTGCCGAATAACGAATATCGCCCAATGAAATAATGGCCCGTAAATTTGAAGCCGCCGCCATATGCCCCAGATCGGCAATCAAACCATCTGAAATATCCATGGCCGCATGAATATGCGCCTTTTGTTGTTCAAACAAGGGAAGAATGGCGACTGGCGGTTCTGGTACGAAGTAACGCGCGCGGCAAAACTCCGGAACATCGCTGATTACCTCGCGCAAGCCTTGCAGACCGCAATACGCATCACCGACACTGCCAGAAAGCAAAATCGCATCTCCGGCGCGGGCCTTGGCCCTTGACAGAGACCCCCCCTTATTCACCAGCCCAAACATGGTGATCGAGATAGATACATGGCCCCTAATGGATGTCGTATCCCCACCACAACAAAACAGATTATACAGCTTTTGATCCTCGGCCAATCCCGCCGTAAACGCACGCAACCAGGGCTCATCCACCTCCGGCAGGGCCAGACATAGCTGATAGCAATAGGGCCGCGCCCCCATTGAAAGAATATCTGAAAGATTACTGCGCAGCGCCTTTTTCGCAATTGTTGCGGCTGGTTGATCTGCAAAAAAGTGGATATCGGCGTTTAAGGTATCACTGCTGACCACAAGTTCTTTTCCATCAGGAACGCTCAGAACCGCCCCATCATTAACGAAATCACCCGCCTCAGCCCGGCCTTCCGCCAAAGGTAAAAAAAACGATCGGATAAGATCAAATTCTTTCATATCCGCCTCCCCCTTTTTTCTACCTTAAGCCCATAATGCATGAAAATGATGAACCGGGCCATGCCCGCGCCCAACACTCAGGCGTTCACTGTTTTGCAAGGCATATGTCACAAATGTTTTGGCTGCATGGGCGGCTTCTACCGGGGGAAGGCCCTTGGCCAGATAACAGGCCAGCGCGCTGGAGAGCGTGCAGCCGGTTCCATGATTGTGAATTGTCTTTACGCGCGGCGCCTCTAATATTTCAATCACGCCCTTTTGGTCCATAAACACATCATTGGACGTGGCGCCCCCCCAATGCCCCCCTTTTAACATGACCGCCTGACATCCCAAATCCAGCAACGCCTTGGCCATATCCTGCATATCCGCTTGAAAATCACGATCAAAAGATTTCGCCAGCAAAATTTCGGCTTCCGGCACATTCGGCGTTAAGACCCCGGCAAGCGGCAGCAATTTTGTCCGCAAATTTTGTATCGCCGTATCATCCAATAGTTTATCACCGCTGGTTGCCACCATCACCGGGTCAAGAACGACATAGCCGGGTTTATGGCGTTGAATGGCCTCGGCAATCGTATCAATCGTTTGGGGCGTGCCAGCCATACCAATCTTCATTGCATCAACACGAACGTCTTCAAAAATCGTATCAATCTGTTTACCTACAAAATCATGCGGCACCTGCTGCACGCCAGTCACACCCTTCGTATTTTGCGCCGTCAATGCCGTCATAACCGCCATGCCATAACAACCAAGCGCCGAAAATGTTTTTAAATCGGCCTGAATTCCGGCGCCCCCCGATGGATCGGAACCGGCAATAGAAAGAATGTTGGATATCATCGATAACCTTTTGGATTATAAATATTAGCGTTCTGTCAGCTTAACAAATTTTCGCGCGGCCTCACAAGGATCATCAGCTTCGGACACGCTGCGCATCATCGCCACGCCATCCGCCCCGGCCTGCAGCACAAGGGCCGCATTATCCGGGGTTATACCCCCAATCCCGACCACGGGAACCGGCGCGCGTTTGATTAAGTTCGCAAATCTTTCGGCGCCCAGTACGGGCTTGCCTTTGTCCGTTTGTGTTGGAAAGAACGGCCCCGTACCGATATAATCTACCAACGCAGGATCAACCGCATTAATGTGCTCTTCCGTAAAGGCCGTGAGACCAAGGATGGCATCCGGGCCCAAAATCTTACGGGCTTCGGAGGCCGGTATATCCCCCTGCCCGATATGGGCTCCATCCGCGCCAACATCGCGCGCAATTTCGACATAATCATTCACCAGAAACGGAATTTTGTATGGTTTCAACAGCTCGCACAGCATTGCCGCCTGCGCCGCCACCAAAGGCCTGGGGTCAACTTTGTTACGAAGCTGCACCATCGTTACGCCGCCTTGCGCCGCGGCCATAACAACCTGCGCAATATCCCGCCCAGCGCATGCATGCGGGTCGGCAACGAAGTAAATGGATAGGTCGAAGTTTTGTTTCATGGCGGGAGTTTAGCGGCGAAAAGACACGAATGCATCCAAAAATATTGACAAAACAATTTAATTTACATATTATCACAGGCATGAGTGCGGTACGGAACATACATAAAATCTTTGAATTTGTGAACGGTAACAAAGGGAAAATCGGGCCGCACGAAGGCAAAGTGGCAGCATTGATGCTAAGCGGAGAAAAGCCCGTAGGTCACTTAATCCTTCCCAATAACCGTGATCAAATTGAACAACTCCATAACGCCGTACTTAGTGGCAAAATGAGTATGCTCGATAGCCCAGATACTTGGACTGATGAATCTGGCATCAAGTACGGGGGATACTATTTTTGCCAAAGTGGAAAAGAACAGGATATGCAGAGACTCTTCGAATTATTCGAAGGAGGCAAAGAAATAAACTCCTATGAAGAATTCGTGGAAGTTACACACGAAATTGGTACAATTCTCGGTTAAAGCGAAGATGATATTAATCTCTTTCTCAAATGGCACTCGAGTTTTATGTTACAAGGTTTAGTCTGGTATCAGGAAAAGAAATTAAAATTTCTATCACACATATCAAACCTCTCCAGCCATGACCTTTGGCCCGTGGATTAAATCCAATTTAAACACTCAACGCTTCATCCACCAGTTTCAACTGTTCCAGATTATGACGTTTCATCAGGCCTGTCGCTGGCGCGGCGGCGGATTTACGGCCGACATATTTGGCGCGCTGGCATGGCTTATGCTTCATCTTGATCAGCACATCCTCAATGAACGGATCAACGAAGCTCCAATACCCCTGATTCTTCGGCTCCTCCTGACACCAGACGATATCAGCATTCTTATAGGCTGATAATTCTTCTTCCAGCGCTTCATCGGGGAATGGATAGAGCTGCTCCAGACGTAAAATCATAACATCATTCAATTTACGTTCACGGCGTTCCTGCAAAAGGTCATAATAAACCTTACCGCTACAAAGAACCACACGCTTAATTTTGTCCGGCTTGGCCAGTTTTTGCTGATCATCATCCCACAATACACGGTGGAACGTGCTGTCCGGCCCAAACATATCAATCGGCGACACGGCCAGTTTATGACGCAGCAATGATTTCGGCGTCATCATGACCAATGGTTTACGGAAGTCCCGCAGCATCTGACGGCGCAAGATATGGAAGTAATTGGCAGGCGTTGTACAATTTGCAATCTGCCAGTTATCTTCCGCGCACATCTGCAAGAAACGTTCAGGACGGGCGGAGGAGTGTTCAGGCCCCTGCCCCTCATACCCATGCGGCAGAAGCATCACAAGGCCGGACATCCGCAGCCACTTGCTTTCAGACGAGGAAATGAACTGATCAATGATCACCTGCGCACCATTCACGAAATCACCGAATTGCGCCTCCCACAGCACCAAAGTCTTTGGATCGGCCAAAGTGTACCCGTATTCAAAACCAAGCACCGCCATCTCAGACAACGGACTATCGTGACATTCAAATTTGGGTTGGTCTTTTGCGACATGCTGAAGAGCAATATGCTTTTGCCCCGTTGTTTGATCATACCAGATGGCATGGCGCTGAGAAAATGTGCCGCGGCCAACATCCTGCCCGGACAACCGCACCGCAAAACCATCTGTCAACAATGTACCAAATGCCAGCGCCTCTGCGGTCGCCCAATCAAAGCCTTCGCCAGTTTCCAGCATTTTATCTTTGGCATCCATAACCCGCTTTAACTTTTTATTGATCTCAAAACCTTCTGGAATTTTCGTCACAATTTCGCCGACGCTTTTAATTTCATCCAAGCCAACGCCTGTTTTCCCGCGTCGCGGCCCTTGCGGGGCCGTTTGCAGCCCTTCCCACGCACCGCCAAGCATATCGGCATTATTCGGCTTGTAACTTTTCGTGGCCTCAAAGGCTTCATCCAGATAGGCATAAAATTCATCCAGAATGGTCTGCGCCTCTTCCTCACTCAACACACCATCCGCAATCAATTGCTGCGCATACAAAGAACGCGTTGTTTCTTGCGTGGCAATTTTTTGATACATCAATGGTTGCGTAAAGGCCGGTTCATCGCCTTCGTTGTGGCCATAACGGCGATAACAGAACATATCAATAACGACATCTTTTTTGAATTTCTGGCGAAACTCCGTTGCGATACGCGCCACATGCGTAACCGCTTCCGGATCATCACCGTTCACATGAAAAATCGGAGCCGACAGCATTTTGGCAACATCTGTTGAATAAGGGCCCGAACGCCCGAATTTCGGTGTAGTGGTAAAACCGATCTGGTTATTAATCACAATATGGATTGTGCCGCCAACGCGGTAGCCCGGCAATTCGGAAATCATTAATGTTTCGGCCGTCACGCCTTGCCCCGCAAACGCGGCATCACCATGCAACAACAAAGGAAGAACCTGTTCGGCCTCATGGTCGTTGCGCTGCACTTGCTTGGCACGCACTTTACCGATAACAACCGGGTTCACAAATTCCAGATGTGACGGGTTGGCCGTCAAAGAAAGGTGAATATTATTACCGTCAAAATCACGGTCGCTGGACGTTCCAAGATGGTACTTCACATCACCGGACCCCAGCACATCATCAGGCGTAGACGATTGCCCCTGAAATTCTGCAAAGATGGCGGTAAATGGCTTGCCCATCACATTGGCCAATACATTCAAACGCCCGCGGTGAGCCATACCAACGACAATTTCCTTTAGGCCCAACTGCCCGCCGCGCTTCATAATTTGTTCCATGGCCGGTATCAGGGATTCCCCCCCATCGACACCAAAACGTTTTGTTCCCGGGTGTTTTTTATGCAGGAACTGTTCAAAAACTTCTGCCGCCACCAAGCGTTGATATATGGCGCGCTTACCTTCGGTGGTAAAGTCGGTTTTGTTACGCGGCTCCTCAATACGTTCCTGCAGCCAGGCTTTTTCTATCGGGTCTGCCATATGAAGATATTCCAGACCAATTGTTGAGCAATAGGTCTGACGCAGTGCATCCAGAATTTGTTGCAGTGTCGCTGTCTCCATTCCCAGCACACCGTTAATAAAGATCGGACGGTTATAATCATCACTATTAAAACCATGGTGGCTTGGGTCCAGCTCAGGGTGGGTTTCAACCTCTTTTAAACCCAGCGGGTCCAGATCAGCAAGCAAATGCCCGCGGGCACGATATGCGCGAATTAACTGGAGCGCACGAATAGAATCCATTGCGGCCCGTTTTACCGCCTCCGGGTCCTTGCCTTCCAATGCATCATTGACAGGGGCGGCCATTCTTTCGGTGATATGCGCGCCGCTGCCCATATGATCAAAACGGCGGGATGCCTTTTTATTTTCACTCGGCGTCCAGCTAGCGCCATTCAATTCGGCCAGTAATGAAATCTCTGTATCATTTAACCCTTTAAAAAACGCCTGCCAGCTTTCATCGACATTAATATGGTTCTTTAAATACTCACCGTATAAATGGGCGATATACTCCGCATTTAAACCACTCAAAAAAGTCTGGTTACCCGCTGCATTGGTCATTTCTATTCTTTCTTATTAACATGAAGATTTTTATATCAGTACGGACTTAATCATAACGCAAACGGAAATCAAGAGCCATATAGCATTTATAAAAATTCCACACTTGACTTTTTCATAATAAAAGCCTATTCATTGTATTATAAAAGACATGAACAGAGAGTTATCAAGATGAGAAATTCTTTCTACGCAGCAGTATTGGCAGCAGCCCTACCGGCGGCAACAATGGCCCAAGACCCGGCCCAAAGCCCGGAACCGGGTCAAAACGGAGACAATTGCATCCAAATGAGTGCAACCTTTAAATTCTGCGCAGACGAGAACGCCAATTCATACGATATAGACTCACCAAATACTGAGCCCCTGCTGGGTATTCCAGGAAGCCTCATAGAGAACGGGGGAGATATCAATGATAACTGCGCGCTTATCACGACGATAGAAAGAAACCCGCTTTTTGTTGTCTGCGCAGACTTGGAAACACCGGAACCGGCCGAACCGTAAGGCCGTTTTTAACATCCAACTTGGGCGCGCGCCCCTTATTCGCTCACCTTCAAGGCGGCGGATAGCTGGGATAACGCTGATTTCTCGGATGGGCTGATATTGGCCGGGTGCCCGGCATCATTTTCAGCCATTGTTGCAACGCCGCCCACAAATTTACCAATCATTGCACTCAAGAATCCTTCTTTTTTATCCGTTTCCATTGCATCAAAAGCGCTCAATTCGCTATGGGCTTGCGCCACCATTTTCCCAAGCTCCAGCACAAAACGCCGGTAATGCCTGGCCTCGGCCGTTCCAAACTCGGCCTGCACCACTTGAATAACGTCAGGCGCCTGCTTCACAATGTAAAAACATTCCTCTTCCCATTGTGACCAATTATCCTTCATGCGCATAATTTCACTTGCCACAGCCTGAATAAGAGCCGAATCCTTATGCACCTCCGCCAAGGCAGGAATGCCGCGCTCCAGTGCTTTCATCTCATTTTCATCATCGGCTTCCCCTTCAATATCATCCGCATGTGAAACCCACAGCCCGGCCTTATACGGCAAGGATATAACAGCCAATGCATGATTTTCTGAAAGCCGGGATAGATGCGCCATAATAAAACAACCTTTATACTTGAAACAATTTTACTTACGAATATTGAATTCCCAGAACGCTGGCCAGCGCATTTAATGTCTGACGTTCCTTCAAGGATATATTTAAATACTGGTCCATGCTTTTAAACGAACGATTCTTACGGGCCGCCTTATATTTTTCCCGGTAATACATAATATAAATGCGCAATTTGGTTATAAAGTCCAGCTTATCATATTCCCGAAACGCAAGCGCAACGGCCTCAGCGATTTCAAGCAAACGCTGCTTAAAGGCGTTCACCTCTTTTTCATCAACAACATCATGCAACAAATCGATCGCTCTTTGACAATCTTCAGAAACGTTCTTTGTTTCGGTTGCCCATTTTTCCCAATCCTGTTTACGGCTTATGGTCTCCGCCATGACATATTGCACAACTTCAGAACCAAAAACATCTTGCGTAAACCCGTGCAAAATATTGGCCAAGGCCGTTTTTTCCTCTTCATCAGCCACATCACCGCCAACATCGTCGGCGTGGCTAATCCAGGCGCCAACCCGATAAGGCAGGCTAACAATCAGTTCCCTGTGATCATGTGGCAATTCATCAAGAAAGCTCATAGAAGAAACCCTTATTCATTCATCTCTATAGCATACTATGAAATATACAGGGGCTCAAAGACTAATCTTCAGCAAGTTATCTTCTATTGCCCGGCGGCCAAAAGCGAGCCATTTTTATTGACCTCTATCTCGCCCCCTGCTTCATATCGCTCCCGGCATCATAACGGCACTACTTCTTATTCTCTTCACGTTCGCGCATCGGCATGGCATCAATCGCATCAAATATCCATTTGATCGGCACAGCCCTATCGACCGGGCTCCATACCTGTTTTAATTCCCCATCCAGCCCGACAAGAACGACCGAAAACTTATTGTTATCCACGCCCAGTTGCTTTTCCATGAAACGTTGTTCATTGGCGTCCATATCATACCACCCCCGGTAATTGTAATCGCTAATCTCGTCAATCTCATCAAGGTCCTCGCGCATAAACCTGATCGCGGCGAGCTTACGATCGGCCAGACCAGGTATATTATCCCGCAAGATTTGCAGCTGCTGCGCCACTAGCGGGTCATCTGGCTCCCCGGTAATAACCAGGGCGCGCTGGCTCCATTGCAGCGTGCGAAAGATTGGCGGCTTCGAACGTGCCTGCAAAGTTTCTAACGGCACCGGCGCGGCCTTCTGATAGCCGGATTCTGTTTTTTTCTCGCCAATTCTGGCGTGTGCATCCCCACAGCCGCCTATCAAACCAATGACAACAGCCCCCAATGCAATAAAAAATCTGTTTTGAAATGCTAATACCATGTTCTGCCCTCGATATATGAATGTATGACAATCAGTATAAACCAATCTTGAACAAGATAAAACGCGCCGGCTCTTTTTCCAACCACAGCGCGCCAACGCCATAAAAAAAGCCCGCGCCAATTAAAGACGCGGACATTTTAAAACTTACACAACGGGCCGCGATAACGGCCCCAAGGTTAGGCAGCCATGGCCTCAACAACGGCATCACCCAAACCGGCAGGCGATTCAGAGACAACAAACCCGGCTTCACGCATCGCCTTCATCTTGGCAGGAGCGGTATCATCCGCGCCAGAAATCAAGGCACCGGCATGGCCCATACGCTTGCCCGGAGGCGCCGTTGCCCCGGCAATAAATCCTGCAATCGGCTTTTTCTTATCCAGTGATTTGTAATACTCACAGGCCTCAATCTCGGCGGTACCGCCAATTTCACCAATCATCAAAATGGCTTCAGTTTCATCATCGTCCATGAACATTTCGATACAATCAATAAAGTTTGTCCCATTCACAGGGTCACCGCCAATACCAATACAAGTAGACTGACCAAGACCAACCGCGCCCGTTTGCGCAACGGCCTCATATGTCAATGTCCCAGAACGCGATACAATACCGACCTTTCCGCGCTTGTGAATATGGCCGGGCATAATACCGATTTTACATTCATCCGGCGTAATGATGCCCGGGCAGTTAGGCCCAATCAAACGGGTTTTTGAACCATCCAGCGCGCGGCGCACTTTCACCATATCAAGAACAGGTATCCCTTCGGTAATACAGATCGCCAAATCAACACCGGCGTCAATCGCCTCTAAGATCGCATCCGCGGCAAATGGCGGCGGCACATAAATAACTGACGCATTCGCGCCGGTTTCATCAACGGCATCCTTTACGGTATTAAACACCGGAAGATCCAGATGCTTTGTTCCGCCTTTACCCGGCGTAACACCACCAACCATTTTCGTACCATAGGCAATGGCTTGCTCACTATGAAATGTCCCTTGGGCTCCGGTAAAACCCTGACAAATGACGCGTGTGTTTTTATTAACGAGGACTGACATACTTTCTCCATTGATTAATTACCCCTTTGTTATAAAGGATAACGGCCATGAATCAACATGGTTTATATAAAAAATCACAGCTAAATTTTTCAATCCCTCTTGCGCCTCGAATAATTTATGCGTAAATATAAAATCAAACAATAAGAACAAAATTAAACAGGGATTCGAACATTGAATAACAAGCTGAAGAACGCGTTTGTCGGCGCGGCTTTTGCCGCAAGTTTGAGCGCATGTAAAGTCATCACCCCCATACCAACACAAGACGTCGAGCCGGAACCGCTCCCCCCTCCACCGGCCGAGCCCTTGATCACGCAATATTACGACATTGAATTGCGTGACAAAATTACGTTATTCACCTCAGAAAAATTCATGAATGAATTGCGGGAAACGGAAAGTCTTATCACACAAAACCCGAATGATAACTATCAACACATTATTAATGTCACCATTAATTCACCGGGCGGCCATGTCCGCGAAGGGTACCGCCTTCTTGATGCCTTCGAAAAAAGCAGCAACAACTTTAATTTCAAATGTGAAGAACAAGCCTCTTCCATGGCGGCCATTGTGTTCATCGGCGCAACCGGAACGAACCGCGACGCCGGACCGGATTGCACGATCATGATTCACCAACCCTATTTCACCATTTACGAACCGCGGGATTCCTTCAACTTTATAGCAACTACAGAATACAGCGCCTTAAAGCCGCAATACGAACTGGCAAAAAATGATCCCAATATACAAAGTGTCGTGATTAAACAGCCAGGGGCCCCTGATTACAAATTATCCCGCGCAGAGATATTAAACTGGTTTGAAAGACTGCATAAGTACCGCGAAACCGTCAAAGAACGATTATCAGAGACCACATTTTTAAACCCGAATGACATCGAAATTATTCTGGACAATGGCAACAACTACTTCTCAGTAGAAAGCGCGGCCTTCGCAGGTATGATTGACACCATCAATGGCGCCCCGCCAACCAGCGAGCATTTGCAACAAGGCGAGATTCTGTTTTGCAACAATCTGCCAACCCTGAGTTTGTGCGCCTAATTAAGATATCCGTACCTGCTCTACGCCACGCGGTGTTTCCATAAACTTGACAATCCGATCGGAGTGCGTTTTAATGCACCCCAATGGAATTATGGAAAGACCTAAAGCATGAGTTTAACTTTTTTACAAAATACCGCAATGGCCGCGGTGTTAACCATGACAACAGCATTTGGCGCAAGCGCAAATGATATGCCTGTTACTGATGACGACTGGATAAAAAACATAGAGGAATTAAGAAAAAAGACCAGCGCGTTAAAAGAAAAAACAAAAGCGCTAAAAGAGGAAAAAGCAGCCTCCATAGCATCTGATACGCGCATACAGGACCTGCTGGACAAAGGTGACTTAACGGAACTCAATCAGCTTACCTATATGGAATCGCCCTGGATTATCGATATTGAAAGGGTCAGCCCTGAAAATGTCGATAAATGGATCGACCAACTTCAATCACTGACACGTATAGATCCCACGCAACCGATTGTGGTTCGTTTGGGTGAATCACCAGGCGGCAGCCAAAGAGATGGGATGAATCTTATTGATGCCCTTCATGCCGCGCCAAATCCAATTGTCGCATTATGCACGGAATACGCCTATTCGATGGGCGCCGTAATTCTCTATACCCTGCAAAACGGTATCCGTATATCAACCGAGAATTGCGATATTATGTCGCACGAGGCACGATTTCACAATATTAGTATAACAACATCGAGTCTTGAGGATCTTTTAGAATATGCACAGGAAGCCGAGACGACTATAATTCAGTACACATCCCAGGCCTCCGGCTTGTCGATTGAAGACAGCGCAAAACTCCACACTCATCAAGACCTGCACCTCACCCCCAGACAAGCAATGGGGGCCGGTTTAATTGATGTCATCATACCGCACCGCACCCGTGATAACCCGCTCAGAAACCGCGTAACGGCAACAAGCGGCACATCGGCCGCAAGCTGGGCCGTGACAAATCATTCGAATGCGGAAGACTTTAAACACTTGTTTTGTGAGGCCACGAGATCGCGAAAGCTCGATTACTGCCAAGACGATAAAATTGATGAGCCGGTATTCCAAGAGGCTCAAAAAACCGCGCAGACGAATAATCTGGATTTCAATTAAAAAAGGGGCGGTATGCCCCTTTCTATTCTGTTTCTATGTGAAGGTGATTAAGCCGCTTTCATGGCTTCTTCGGTTGCCTGCACAACCTTTTCAGCAGCATCTTTCAAATTATCGGCAGAGATAATCGGAAGACCTGAATTCGCCATAATTTCTTTACCTTTTTCAACATTGGTTCCCTCCAGACGGACAACCAAAGGCACGCTCAGGTTAACTTCCTTCGCCGCGGCAACCACGCCTTCGGCAATGACATCACATTTCATGATGCCGCCAAAAATGTTCACCAGAATACCTTTAACATTCGGGTCAGAAAGAATAATTTTAAAGGCCGCTGTTACTTTTTCCGTTGTGGCGCCGCCACCAACATCAAGGAAGTTAGCAGGCTCCCCGCCGGAGAGCTTGATAATATCCATCGTGGACATCGCCAGACCGGCGCCATTGACCATGCAACCGATATTCCCGTCCAATGATACATAGGCCAGATCATATTCATGCGCCTTTTGTTCGTTCTCGTCTTCCTCTGTCTCATCGCGCATTTCGGCAATATCTTTGTGACGGAACAGCGCGTTGGGGTCGAAATTCATCTTCGCATCCAGCGCCATCACTTCATCACCGACAAGAATCATCGGATTGATTTCAACAATGGACGCATCGGTCTCGATGAAACATTTATACAAGTTGGTGAAGAATTTCACGGCAGATTTAACCTGCGCTCCTTCCAGACCCAGACCAAAAGCCAGACGGCGCGCATGAAAGCCGCTCATCCCTGTCGCCGGATCAACAGAGACCTTGATAATCGCATCAGGGTTTTCCTCGGCCACTTCCTCAATCTCCATCCCGCCTTCGGTGGACACCATGAACGTTACACGTGACGTTCCGCGATCCAAAACGACAGAACAGTAATATTCTTTTTCAATATCAACGCCATCGGTCACATAAAGACGCTGAACCTCTTTGCCTTCGGGGCCGGTCTGTTTGGTCACCAGTGTTTTTCCCATCATGGCTTCGGCGGCGGCGCGCACATCATCCACGGTCTTACATAGGCGAACCCCGCCCTTGCCCTCGGGATTGTCTGTAAAATGCCCTGCGCCACGGCCACCGGCATGAATTTGCGCCTTCACCACATACAGGCTTGCGTTCATTGATTCGGCGGCCTTTACCGCTTCATCAACACTCATCGCGGGGATACCATCCGGCACTGCAACACCGTATTTTTTCAACAATTCTTTGGCTTGATACTCATGGATATTCATGGTCTAGGCGCTCTCTTCTATTCTTTTATTAAGTTGATAATTTTAAACCTGTTTGCTTTTAACACCTGATAAGCGCTTTGCAAAGCCCTGCCCTGCAAAAAAATAATTTTCCAGAGGATAGAAATATTAACCCTATTTTAAGACTCTTTGACTATTATGAAAAGCAATTAGAGGGGCGGTAAAATTTCAAGTCACAATTTTGACGAAACTACCTCCAAGCCCTTATAATAGGGGCAGTTAAATAATAAAAAGACTATAATAAAAACAAGAAAATAATAAGACGGGCAAACCGCGGTAATAGAATGTGTAAATAGAGGTAACAAATGGGTCAGATAACACCTGACGGTGTAGCAGACAGAGAAATGAACCGGCAGGAATCAAATCCTGCTGTTGATTTTGACATCACGCCCGATCCTATCATGAATGAATTTTTCAACAGCCTAAACGGCGCCGTCCAACAAGATGCGGCCGCCGAAGAGGCCGTTGATCTTTTAATCAATGAAATACAAAAAACAACGGGCCTGTTTACAGACTCCCCTGACATGCAGGCGCAGGCATCCAGCCGCATGGAACAGCTCAACACGGCCATTCAAGACAGCAATATGCCCGAAGACATTAAATCTGCCTTCAATAACATCTACACGGCCTCAATCGACAACCCGCAATACTTAAACGCATTAAACGGCTTTATTCTGCAGGGCGGCGGGTCGATTTCCGGTATCGCGGGCGCCGCACAACGCCTGAATGATGAGGCGATTGAGAAACGCAACAAAGAAAACAGCAGCCGCGCGGCAACCGCAACAGCCGCGGCCATAGCACAAAGCGCGGCCCGCGTGGATGCGGCAAACGAAAACTATTCCAGTGCCATGGATGATTGGACAAAGAAATTGTTAGCCGGGGAAATCAGCTATAAGCAATATAGAGAAGCTGCAGATAAAGACTCTGAAGCGGCACTCGCCAGAGCGCTAACAAAAGACGAAGCCGAGCAAATTCGCGATCATCAAATCACGGACACAGAACGCCGGGGTAAACAAGGCGAGTTAACAAGCGAACAAGTAGAAAATCAAAAAGCCGATATCAATGAGAATTTTCATCAACAAATGCAAAAATTAGGGAACGGCGTTGATAACAATATTCATCAAAGCGCCGTAAACCACGCACAGGGACTAGACTTTGCAACCAGTCTTATGGTCAAGCAGGGAAGCGGAATCAACCTAAAAAATGATGGGTTTGATATCCCCACCTTTGAAACCAAGGCGGATATGAACGCCATGATCGAACAAATCTTTGCCGATGCTGATCAAAAGCTGGAAGATCAAAAACGGGCCTTGCAAGCCACCGAACAGGAATACACCCAGCTAAAAAACGATTACGAAAGCGCGATGGGGCAATTCCAGACTTTCCTTGGCTTTAATGACGAAGAACAAGCCCTGATAACGCAAATGGAACAGGACATTGCGGAACAAAAATACACGCTGGCCTTGCAGGAGGAGGTAAACTCCCTTACCCGCGCTGAAATTGAAAAACAAATGGCCAAAATTGAAGACTCTTCCGACATTGATATGAATTTCATTAAACAGGCCTTCATAGATATGGACCCCGAACTGGTCGCCAAAACAACAGAATTGAACCAGAGATTGGGCGTTGAAAATCACAACCCGATTGTACAGATGCAGGCTATGCTGGAAGACCAAGGATTGGAACTAACCGACCAGCAGCGGGCCGATCTCACCGATTTCATCGACACTGTCACAGACTTAAAAACAGACCTAAGCGCAGCCCAGCAGGAATTAGAGCGCCAGGGCGACATTGCCTATGGCGTAAATGAAGACGGAAGCTCAAGGCAACAAGACTCGAACTTCCCCGGCATGGCTGGCAAGGTTAATCCCTTTGTCTATGTCGATCACGCGCAACAAGACGTGACAGAAACGCAAGAAAAACTGAACAGCTATGCCCAGCAACAAGGCGTTTCACTCAATAGCGAGACACAAACCGAAGACGCCCCGGCCCCGGCGCCGGAGGAGCCATCCGCGATGGACATCAGAGCAGCAGAAATAGCGCAACAACTGGCCGCCATGGATAGCGTAAGCCGCGCCAATCTGGAAGAAATCGTATACAATGACAATTGGATGGGCCCAATGCACGATCAGATGATCGAAAAAGTAGAGGCCCAATTGACGGCCCAAAACCCGGATTTTAAATTTGCCGATATGGATATAGACGATCAAATCGTACTGGCCTTTATTCAAAATGACGGCACCCTGACCCAGCAAGATATCGAGTTAATTGTCAGCGAAAACGGCATTGAAGGGCCGGGATTCAAAACCGCCGTTGACGAGCTGACCGAAAAATACAGCCAGCACCCGCATTACAATATTGACCCGCCGGTACAAAGCGCAGCCGCAGAGTACCAGCCAGTAGAAGCGGATGCACCAGGCGCCGCACAACCTGCGCAACAGGCCCCGGAGCATCAAGCCCCTGCGCCAGATGGGCAAGAAGATTACGCTTATAATAACGATGCAAACCGCCCGCTCGCCCCGCCCGTATAACCAGGGTAAATTTGACGCTGAGCGCGATTTTGCGTATAGTAAGACGTATAAAAATAACTAAAAGTCATTCAAAGAAATGACAAAAATATTTAAGGGTGTAAAAATGGTACAAACGACCGACATAACGGCCGAGGTCGCCGCAATAAGAGCGCAAGAAGCACGCGAAGAGCAAGAGCGCATAGCCGCCGCGGAACAAGCCGCACAGGCCAGAGAAAATTATAACCCTGCCGTATATGCCGACCCAACGCGCGATCACATCGAACATTTTGATTACGCCGCCAGCAATGGTTTTCTGGCAACATTTTTTGAAGCCTTTCTGGTCAATTTTGGCCCCAGCCCTGATTACGACACGGGAACCCAGCGCGACCTATACCACGCCGTTGCTTTTGGGACCGCTGATGAGATGGATGAAGCCCGCATGGAATTTGCGACCATCGCCAAACACAGCGCCCCGCCCGCGGCCTCTGGCGAAGACATTGAAAACAATGTCAGACAAGTAAACAACTTTGCACGCGGCACAGGACAAGCATTGGAAAGCACATACAGGTCATTTGATAAAATTCACGAAGGGCGTCTTGCCCAGATTTCGGAAGAATCACGCAGCGCGTTCAATAGCGCCGCGCAAGATAACAGCGCCCCAGCCGAGGCCCCCGAAAACAATTACGCGCCGGAAGCCCTGGCCCCCGCCGCGCAATAAAAATAATGACGACGCGCCATAACGGCGCCCTATAAGCCGCGATTACGCCGCCTTGCTTACCTTGAACAAATGCGACACAGCGTCACGTTCCTCGCGCAGCTCCTTATCGGTTGCGTCCATGCGCGCTCTTGAGAAGTCATTAATCTCAAGCCCTTGAACAATTTCATATTTGCCATTCTTACAGGTCACGGGATACCCGTAAATGACACCCGGTTCAATGCCGTATGACCCATCGGATGGAATGCCCATGGACACCCAATCGCCTTCTGGTGTGCCCAACGCCCAGTTGCGCATATGATCAATCGCGGCCGATGCCGCAGACGCCGCAGAAGACAGGCCGCGGGCCTTAATAACGGCGGCGCCGCGTTGCTGCACTGTTGGAATAAACGTTCCTTCATACCAGTCTTGATCGACAAAAGACATGGCCTCTTTACCATTGATTTTGGCGTGGAACAAATCCGGATATTGCGTGGAGCTGTGGTTACCCCAAATCGTCATATTTGTAATATCTGTGGAATGCACATTGGTTTTTTCCGCCAATTGCGACAAAGCGCGATTATGATCCAGACGAACCATCGCCGTAAAACATTTCGGGTCAAGATCAGGCGCATTTTGTTGCGCGATCAGGGCATTTGTGTTGGCCGGATTCCCAACAACCAGAACCTTAACATCCCGCGAGGCATGGTCGTTAATGGCCTTACCTTGCGGGCCAAATATGCCGCCATTGGCGGTTAGAAGGTCAGAGCGTTCCATTCCATCCTTACGCGGCATCGCGCCAACCAGAAAACAGTAATCGGCATCTTTAAACGCAACATCCGCATTATCTGTTGTTATCACACCCGCCAATGTAGGGAAGGCGCAATCATTTAATTCCATCACAACCCCATCCAGCGCGCCCAGCGCAGGCGTAATTTCCAACAACTGCAATATGACAGGCTGATCAGGGCCCAGCATCGCGCCAGAGGCCAAACGGAATAATAATGCGTAGCCGATTTGTCCGGCCGCACCAGTCACAGCAATTCTCACAGGGGATTTCATAGTTCGGGTACCTTTCATGGATCTAAAAAATAAATTTATTACCCATTGAAAATATCACCTTTGCCCCAAATTTCAAACGATTTGGCGAGAAAATCAGGTAGAGATAAATAATCGTACCTAGCCGGCCTTCTTCAACCCTAGGAACTCCAGCTGCCAGTTTATATCATCTTCAGAAAGCGGATAATCCGTTCCATCTCTTGGGTAAATCAGTTCCTTGGGCGGAACCATCCCCATGTCTTTTTGCAACTGCAACGCCATACGCATCGACAAACCGGCATGCCATGACAGCGCAATAATCGGTTTTGGCGCCTTCATCTCAAAAATCCGGGAAACGCGGGCGCTATCTGTTTTTATCATGCGGGCAATCGCCGCGTTCACAAAGTCATGATCCCGCATGGCCAAAGCATCGGAAATAGTTTCTTCATTTAAACGTCCATCTTGCAGCACATTTTTTAAACGCTCTTCAATACTGCGGTCGTTATCCCCGTCTTCGGTGGCAAAATCCATGCGGCGGCGAAACACCGCGGCGACTTCTTCTGCCAATTCAGGGTCAATATCTTCGCGCGCCATTAATACATCACGCACCGATGCATCCACAAAATCCGCCAGTTCCCGCACGACAGAGGCTGGAAGGCGGCTGCGCGTTGCAATCGGCTTGTGCCATTCCGGAAATTCACGGGCGCGCCCCACAATCTCGTGAAGGACTTCATCATTCATGTCCGCCCCCTCGTTCGAAATCAGCGCCTTACCGGCGGGGCGGTCATTGGTTTCAATCACCGCCAATGACACAGGTGCGCTCACCGAGCTTCGTTCGGCAATCGCCTCAATCGCCCAACTGGCCGGATGTGATTGTAAAATGCACAACAGGTCTTCATCGGATAGCGCCGCGCAAAAACGCAAAATCGGTTCAGAGACTTCGCGTTCAACATCACGCGCCAGTTGCGCGGCCACCTTTGGCGGGGCATGGGCATGGTCTTTTAATGTACTAGAAAGCGCAACGCGCACTTTCAGAACCTCATCCAGCGCCAGTGTCCCCAGCGCCTGAACGGCAAAAGCGTAAAGCTGGCTATGTTTATCTTTTGACAGGTCAGGCAATAAATCCATTAATCGCGCCGCAAGGGCAAGACGAACATCCTGATCGCTGTCCTGCGCCAAAATACCTGAGGCATGCATGGGTGTTGATTTGTTTCCCGCCACGGCCTTACGGACCTTGGGCGATGGATCTGATTCAGCAAGATAGTACAAAATTTCTTTCTGGGTTTCGGTATTTTTGGCAAGCGTAATCCGTTCTTTTTCATTGGCGGATTTTAACTTTTCAGTCTGCGCCTGATAGTCGCTGCCACTATCCGATGTACCGCGGCCTTTCTTCTTTTTATTCTTAAATAAGTTTTTTACCAGAGTGATCATTGCAAAATCCGTACCATTCATGTCTTTCAACCCATAAGAATGCCACAAAAATATTTAGGTTCAATGAAGAATTAAAAAGAAATACCGCGCGCGCCAAACAGGAAACATCCCCTACAACGGCACCAAAACCCGTTTTGTATCAAGGCGTTCGCGTAATGATGGTATGTCGCGGCCAAGCCGTTCATCCATGCGTTCCAACATAAACTGACCAAGACAATTCAGGGGCGGTCTATCGCCCTTTTCCCAATCGATCAAATTTTTATTGGGCACCGATTGGGGAATAAAACGGGCAAAACGCCAGGCAAGATTTGCAGCCATATCGGCATCATATTCCCCCCCGGCGAAGCGGTGGCGGACATGACGTAAATAAGTATGGATCAACGCACGCTCATCCCCCAGCGCATCAATCACATTATCCATGGCCACATATAAATTCTCCCGCGCCGTATCGGATAACCCCTTTTTACTTTCCAGCAATTGCAACATGCCGCCGGTCAATACATCAACCAATTGGCGGCGCTGCGTGCCTTGCAACCCCTTCAAAGATGCCGATTCCCGAAGCAATTTCTCAGACAAACGTTCCTGATTAACCGGCATCACCCCAGATGCAAAATTATTAAAAAAGCCTCGAAATGGTTTAAAGTTCATACTTACCTCCATGGCCTTAACGTTTACCGGCCCCTATCCGCATGATTTTTTATAAAATACCTACGGCAACTCAGGCTCGGCCGCGTTATCATTTTCAATGACCGAGAGCCCCTTCTTCACCTGGGTTTCAGCGTCCCGCCCGAATTCATATTCATACGTGTCCTGTTTCTCAAGATAATCCAGAACCAGACCGCCCCATACTGTAAGGTATAATTCTCCCGCGCAATTGCGCCCCGCCAACTGACGGTCCAACAAATAATGATCCGTACGGGCGTTGCGTTCAAATACGCTATCCAGATCACCGAGTATCTTAATATTCGCGACCTCCTCGGCAGGGCAATCCGCCTGATCGGCGATCCGGCGCAGGCCAATAAGAACGCGCCCTGCCCCTTCATAACCATTCACAATGGTTTCAGCAAAATCATGAATAGATTGCATCACTTGCGGATGTATTGGCGGCTGCGCGGCCATCTCTTCAATCATGGCAATGACATTACGCTGCAAGTCGTAACGCACTTCAGGCGGGCAGAACATAAGAGTTTGGTTTATTTCGTTCAGATGCTTAACAAAATCATCCCAGACCTCTTCCGGGGCATTTACATCATCCATTTTACGTCCCTGTTTACATATACTTGTTATTTTTTCAGGGAGAATAGCGAAAAAAAGTATAAAGCGCAAAGGTCTTAGATGTTGCGCTGCACATATTCCTTGGATTGCATTTCATTTATGCGGGAAATCGTCCGTTCAAATTCAAATGAATGGTCATGGCCGTTATAAAGGTTTTCCGGCGTGGCATCGGCTTGAAAGACAACATGGACAGAGGCATCATACAGCACATCAATCAATGTCATTAAACGTTTGGCCTCGTTGCGGCGGTCATATCCCAGACGCGGGATCCCCTCCAGGAAGATAATGCGGTAACGCTGCGTGAGAGCCAAATAATCCTCGGCCCCCAAGGGTTGTTCACACAGCTGAGCAAAGCCAAACCGCGCGGCGCCATTGGCAACCTGCGCAACCTTTATAACCCGGCCCTTAACGTCAATGTCCTCGGCATGAACCTCTGCCCCGTCCGTTAAGTGATGAAACACTTCATTCACGCGCGCCTTTGTTTTTCCGCCCAGCGGACTAAAATACACGCCCTCCTGCGCCAGAACCTGCGTACGGTAATCGGTCGGGCTATCCAGGTGCACAATCTCCAGCTTGTTCTTCAGCAGGGCAATAAACGGCAAAAACCGATCCCGTTGCAGCCCCCCTTCATATAAACGATCAGGCTCCCAATTGCTGGTGGCAACAACAACGACGCCGCGATCAAAAAGCGCGGTAAACAAGCGTCCCAATATCATCGCATCAGCCACATCAGTCACATGAAATTCGTCAAAACAGATAACGCGAGATCGTTCCGCCAACCGTTCTGCCAAAAGCGGCAAAGTCGCATCCACCCCTTCACGAATGCCATCACTTTCCCGCCGGGAATGGATGTAATCATGCACATCGATCATAAATTTGTGAAAATGCACACGGGTTTTGCGTATATCATCCGGCAGACAGGAATAAAACAAATCCATCAGCATCGATTTACCGCGCCCCACGCCACCATACATATAAACGCCAAGCGGCGCGGCCTGCTTCATTTGGCCAAGACCGGTTATTCTTTGAAACAAATTGGCCGGTGCGGCCTCGTGGGCCTCCATCAGCTCATCATACAATCTCTGCAAGGCCTGCACCGCCTTTTCCTGTTCGGCGTCATGGTGTAATTCGCCCCGTTTCAGGCGAGCACGATATTTTTCTATCGGAATGTCAGACATTTTTCTTCGGTGCATTCATGCGGATCAACAGGATCGAAATTTCATATAATGCCAATATCGGCAAAGCCAGCATAACTTGCGATATGATGTCAGGCGGGGTTAAAAAGGCCGCCAACACAAACACAACTATAACCGCATATTTTCGCATACGCACCAGCCATTGCGCCGTAATCATGCCCGCGCGCCCCAGCAAGGTCAACAACACAGGCAACTGAAAGCATAAACCAAAGGCAAAAATCAGGGTCATAATCAGATCCAGATATTCACTCACGCGCGCCTCCAGCTGAATGGGCAAAACCGTATCCGACCCGCTGGTTTGAAAACTCAGGAAAAAAGGCCATGCCATCGGAAGAACAACATAATAAACACAGGCCCCGCCCGCAAAAAATAAAACCGGCGTAGCCGCCAAAAAAGGCAAAAACGCGCGGCGCTCATTGGCATAAAGGCCGGGGGCGATAAAAAGCCATATTTGCGATAACAAAACAGGAAATGTTAAGAACACCCCCGCAAAAAATGCAACCTTCATATAGGTAAAAAAAGCCTCGGTCAGGCCGGTATAAATCAAACGCTGCGATCCCTCACCGCCCATGGCCTCAGCCAATGGGTCCACCAGAAAACCATAAATCTGTTCCACAAAACCAAAGCAAATCGCTGTGCCGATAACCATGGTCAGTATCACCCACACCAAGCGTTTGCGCAGTTCCAGCAAATGCTCCATCAGGCTGGATCGTGCAGGATGCTCCTCGTCTCGGTCTCGGTCTCGGCCTCGCCCCCCCTCAGGCTCCGCCGCATCATCACCGCTCAGGGCGGCCTTATGGGCCATTATCGGGTCATTTTTGTTCATTCTGCCCCTTCCGTTTTGCCATTTACCCCATTCTCGTTCTGACTCTGGCCTGATTTGGGGGCGCTTTCGGAAAGATTGGCCATCACTTCATCGTCTTCGGCATCTTCAAACCGCGCATCACCCTCTTCAAAATTCACACTTTTGCGCATGTTCTCCATATCCGCATGGTGCATAAATTCATCAAATTGCTGGGAAAAGGCATATTTGACATACTGCAAACGGCGCACCAACCGGCCAAGCCCCAGCATCATTGCCGGCAACTCTTTCGGGCCAATAACCAATACGGCCAGTGCCATAATTAAAATCAGCTCACTCCAGCCAAAATCCAGCATGGAAAACGCCTTGTGTTAAAGATTAGTTATCAGACTTATCAGTTTGATCGGACACAGATTTCTGGTCGGCATCTTCATCCTTCAACCCTTTTTTGAACGACTTAATGCCCTTGGCCAGGTTTTCTGCAATGACAGGGACGCGCCCGGCCCCAAATACAACCACCACCAAAAGAATTACGATTACGATTTGCCAAAGTCCCGGTGCCATAGGCTTACCCTTCCATTATATTTTCGTCATCCGGCTCCTCTGCCAATTCTTCTTCACGCTCAACTTGCGCAAACAAATCATTGGCGGCCGGTAATGTGTCAATTGCCGGACGACGATCCAGAAGGCCGGAGGCTTTCAAATCATCAAGACCAGGCAAATCCATAATAGAAGAAAGCGAGAATTGATCAAGGAAATCTGTTGTCGTCACCCAAGTTAATGGACGGCCCGGCGTTTCGCGCCTGCGACCTGGCTTGACCCAACCGGCCTCAATCAACGCATCCAGCGTGCCCCGGTGCGTTGCAACGCCCCGTATGTTTTCAATTTCCGCGCGGGTTACCGGCTGGTGATAAGCCACAATTGCCAAGGTTTCCAATGCGGCCTTCGACATTTTCTTATGAACATTTTTCTCCAGATTCAGGGCCTCGCCCAAATCTTCCGCCGTACGAAAAGCCCAATACCCGTCAATATTCATCAACTCAACACCGCGCCCCGCATAATCGGCCTGCAACGCCTTTAACAAAGCCCCAACATCAGCCCCGTCCGGCATACGCTCGTGCAATTCCTGCGGCTTCAGCGCTTCAGGAGAGGCAAATAATAACGCCTCTAAAATTCTTTTATGCTCTTTACTCATCGCTACGGTCCTTTTCATTTTGGGCGTCTTCCCCGCCATCATCATCTTCCACAATACGCCCACGCATATATATGGGGCGAAACGCTCCGTCTTGTTTTATTTCCAACTTTCCCTGCTTAACTAGTTCCAGCCCCACAGTAAAGGTCGACGCCAGCGCCGAACGCCCATACATTTTATCCTTCACCCCATCAGGCATGAAACTCTCTAATGTTGTCCAGACACTATGCATACCTTTACGGGGCAGATTGCCCAACATACGGGTCAGGCGGCTCATCGCGTCTTCCGTACTCATCAAATGAAATTCGGGCAAATCATAATGGCTATCATCACCGCGGCGCTGAATATCACCATAGGCCTTTAGCATATCATACAGCGTCACATTCCAACGCGTATGCGTTACAACCCCAAGCCCTTCGGGCCGTCCCCGCGTAAAAACATCCTGCCCCAATTGCGGACGGTTCATTAAGGCTTCGGCGCAATTTTGCATGGCTTCCAAACGGCGTAGCTGGAATTGCAGGGCTTCGGCCATTTCCTGCGCGCTGGGCTCATCCCCTTCCTCCGTTTTGGGCAACAGCAAACGCGATTTTAAATAGGCCAGCCAGGCCGCCATCACCAGATATTCCGCGGCCAATTCCAGGTTCAGCTCCTGCGCGCGCTCAATAAAAGACAAATACTGCCGCGCCAGTTGCAAAATGGATATCTGGGTAATATCAACTTTTTGATTACGCGCCAAATCCAGCAACACGTCAATGGGCCCCTCATAACCATCGACATTGATCAATAACTGATCGGCCTCATGAATAGGCGACGGGGGGGTGCGCGGCGGATCCTCCTGAAATTCAGGCTGGTCTGATTTTACGGCTTCTGTGCTCATGCTGCCAATTTCCGAAATTCAGACGCAGATTGCAAGCGTTTCAACGCAGAACCGGCTAATTTTGGGGTTTTTTCGGCAATTTTGGCCATGACGTCCATATTCCCGCTGCAATGCAGGGCTAAATCGCACCCCGCTTGCAATGATTCTGCCGCCATTTCCGCCGGATCACCAAATGACGCAAGTGCCTTCATATCCAGATCATCCGAGATCAGGACCCCGTTAAACCCAATTGTTCCGCGTATGACATCCTCAATAACAGACGCGGATATCGTTGCGGGTTTTTCCGCATCGAACGCGCTATATATGACATGCGCGCTCATTGCCCATACCTGCGCCCCGATTTCAGAGGCCGCAATATCCGCAAAAGGTTTAAAGTCAATGGCCTGAAGGCTTTGTGCCTCCGCGTCCACGACCGGCAATTCCAGGTGCGAATCTGCGGCCGCCCGTCCGTGCCCCGGAATATGCTTCATAATGGGAACCACCCCGCTTGCCAGATAATGACGACAAACGGACAAAGCCATGCGGGAAACAATATCGGCGCGGGAAGAAAACGCCCGGTCACCAATAACATCATGGGTTTCCGGCGCCAATACATCGGCCACAGGGGTACAATTCACATTGATCCCGCAAATTTTCAAATCTTCAATCATCTGCAAGGAATTAAAACGCAGCGCCTCAAGCCCTTCATCAAGGCTGCGTTCCGCCTTTTCACCAAAGGATCTGGCGTCTGGATAAGCGCGCCAATTCGGCGTATTCAATCGTTGAACGCGCCCCCCTTCCTGATCAATCAAAATGGGGCAGTTCCGCCCGGATAAGTCACGCAAACTATCACACAGCGCCCGCACCTGATCCGGCGTCTCAACATTACGTTTAAACAAAATATAACCAAAAGGATTAGCCTCCTGAAAGAAGGCCCGCTCGGCATCGTTCAGGGACGTACCTGACAATCCAAAAACAACTGCGCGCGCATTGGCATCGACATCATATAATGTGCTCATTGATAGTCCTTTTTCCGTCCACAAAAACCCATCCGCATGAACCTGGGCAGGCAATCAGGCCCAATCATCGCTCACCATTGGTTATGTCTGCCGGCTTAGCGAACGACCAGGCACCCGCCCGGTTTTTGTACCTTAATGGCGTCACAAATATCTTTGGCTTGCGCTTCGGCGAACGGCCCCGCCTGAATGCGGAAAAATGTTCCTTGCGCAAGATTGGCCTCTTCAACACGGTAATCGGCGTTACCGGGAATTGCGCTCATCGCTGATTTTAACTTTACCCACTCCGCGTCGGCGCGGCTGCGGTCTGAAATGCTGGCCAGCTGCACATAATGTGTTTTGGCACCGCTGTAGCGCCCCTCAACACCCGAGGCAGGCTCAATTGTTTCCGGTGAGCCCGCAGATTTTTCAATCACAACACCTTGCCCTGTTGTGGCCGCACTATTTAGCACCTTTTCATTGTCTTTTTTCTCAAGAACACTGCGGACAAAGGCGAGTGTCTCTGGCGATTGTCCTGCTTCATTTAATGCCGGTGTCCCCTGTGCTGCTTTCTTTTGTGCAGGCGCCTTTTCATTCGCAAGTTTTTGCGCAGGGGCTTTCTCTACCTCAGCTTCAGGCTCTGCCGCCAGAATATTCTTCACAGGCTTTGCCTTGGGTGCCGGGCTGGTTGTTGTTTGTGCGGCGGCAACCGCAGCAGGTTTCTTGTCTGCCTGTTTTGCCTGCTCCACTTGTTCCGCCTGACTTTCATCAGCTTTGGCCGGTGTGGTTGTCACTTTTTCTTCTTTAACCACCTCTGCCGCAACCTTTTCTGCGGTATCGCTTTGCTTCACATTGCCCGCGCTCTGCTCTTCGGCGTTTTTACGATTAAATGCCGGGCTTTCGGTGATATTGGCAATTTCCGAAGACGCGGCGCTTTCACCCTGTTCGGCCAGCAATATCTCCTTATCCATGACCTGATCCTCTTCATTGGACACAGGCTCCAGCAGGTTTTCAATCTTGCCGGTGCCAGAAGCCGCCATACGGTCGGCATCAAAAATTGTGCTATCCTGAAACGGAATATCCATGCCGCCCGCATCGGCCGGTTCAATCTTAATTGGCACGGCCTCTGCCTTTATAATCGGAACGGCCTCGGCGGCCTTATCAGAATCCGGATAGAAACTGTATATCGCAAATGCGAATACGCCCCCTGCGGCCAAAACGCCAATAGTGGAAAATAAGGGAGAATTGAATAAACCGGCCATGATGCCTCCTGAGATACGCTTTAAAATATTATTATCGGTTTGCGGATCAAAATAATCAGCCCCGGATACGCGTGATTGAGTATATTGCGTTCCTTGCAATGGCTTATAACCAAAACGTCTGAAATCTTGTCCTTGTTGCATGATTTGAATTTAGAAAAAATACAAACAACCGGTCAAGACAAGCGCTCATGTTATGCACATATATTATTCACGCAAACCAAAACGCGCGTCAAAACGCCCCATCCGCAACGGTTTATCCCCCGCGCAAATCCCAGTACAGATCAAACAAACGCTCATGCTCACGCAAAGCATATCGGTCGGTCATTCCGGCAATATAATCGGCAACAATACGGGCCAGCGCGATATTATCGATCATTCCGCCCGCCTCTTCCACGCGGCGTTGCCATGGATCAGGCAACAAACGATAATTGGTGGTAAAGGCGTGAAATAAATCATTCACAATCTTTTCAACCTTCAGCCAGATACGGTTAATCGTGTAATGGCGGTACATACGATCAAAAAGGAACGAGCGCAATTCATCAACCTGTTCACGCATGTCATCGGAAAACGCCACAATCTGCATACCGGCATTACGGACATCATCGGGGCTTTGCGGCTTGACTTCGGCAAGGTTTTTACGCGTTTCCTCCAAAACATCGGCCACCATCCGGCCAATCATTTCGCGGATGGTTTCAAAAATCAGGTAGCGCTCCTCCGTCTCAGGCATATCCTGGCGCAGCTTACGGATAATACCGCGCAGAAGGGGAACTTTTTGTAAATCATCCAGTGTAAACAAACCGGCCCGCAATCCGTCTTCCACATCATGGTTATTATAGGCGATATCATCGGAAATGGCGGCAACCTGCGCCTCTAAAGACGCATATGTATGGATCTGCAAATCAACCTGGCTTTGCAGCTCCTTTAGCGTCACGGGAAGCGGGCCCGTCACAGGACCATTGTGCTTAACCACCCCTTCCAGCGTTTCCCAGGTCAGGTTCAGCCCATTCCAGCCCGGATAACGGCGCTCTAATGTCGTTAAAACGCGCAAGGACTGGTCATTATGGTCAAAACCATCCAGATCCTTCATGCATTCCTTCAGGAATTCCTCACCAATATGGGCAAAGGGGGTATGGCCCAAATCATGCGCCAGCGCAATAGTCTCGGCCAGATCCTCGTTCACCATCAGGGCGCGCGCCAGACTGCGGGTCACCTGCGCCACTTCCAGCGTATGGGTCAGGCGGGTACGGTAATGATCGCCCTCATGATAGACAAATACCTGCGTTTTGGACCGCAAACGGCGAAAGGCCGATGTGTGGATAATACGGTCGCGGTCACGTTGAAACGGGCTACGATTGGTGCTTTCCGGCTCTTCATAAATGCGGCCGCGCGATTGGTCCGGCCGGCAGGCATAAGCCGCCAAAGGCATGGCGCAAAAATTATAATCCGGTGATTGTTCACTTGTTTTTTTGTTGCTCATAAACTCGCTTACCCATTACACGGCGCCCGTAAAACATCATTCCACGTCACAAGACAGTCATAACACCGCCATAACGTGACAGGCGCATTTCAATTCAACTCCCCTATGGCCTTACCATGCCTGTCATAAAAAATCCATACAAGATAGTGCTTGAAACCATCGACAAGCGCGACTTTTATGCTATCTTATAAAACATGGATCTCATCATTGATGATAGTGCCAAAGCACGCATAGAAGAATTAAGGCAGGACAAGCAAGACCCGGCCCTGAAACTGCGCGTCCGTGTCGAAGGTGGCGGCTGCTCAGGTTTTCAGTACAAGCTGGACCTGACCAGCGAACAAAACAAGGACGACATGGTCTTTGATGAAACCGTCATCACCGATGAAATATCCCTGCCTTTTTTGGACGGGGCCGTTGTTAAATTTGAAAACGGCCTGATTGGTTCGGACTTCAAAATCGAAAATCCCAACGCCGTTGCCGGGTGCGGATGCGGAACATCATTTTCCATTTAATAACCCCTTATCGGTGCGCCGGGGCTTGATCCCCCCCAAAGAATGATTATGATGATCTGGTCATGAGCATGAAGATCACATCCTGGAACGTGAATTCCATTAATGCGCGGCTGGACCACGTCAAAAAATATCTGGACGCATACCAACCGGATATTCTGATGCTGCAAGAATTAAAAACCATGGATTTCCCGGCAATAGAGTTTGAATCGTTGGGGTATCAATCCGAAGCCGTCACCCAAAAAAGTTATAATGGCGCGGCCATTTTATCCCGTCATGACATTAAGCTGGTGCATTCCGCCCTGCCCGGTAATGAAGGGGATGAACAATCCCGTTATCTGGAGGCCGATATTAACGGCATTCGCGTTATCAATATTTATCTACCAAACGGAAATCCGGTCGGCACAGAAAAATTCACCTATAAGCTGGACTGGATGCAGCATCTTTATAATCGTCTTGCCCTATTGCGCCAGCAACGCACCCCTTTTGTGATTGGCGGTGACTTCAACATCATCCCCGAAAACATCGATGTACACGACCCAAAAGCCTGGCAAGATGATGCGCTGTTCAAGCCGGAAAGCCGCGCGATATTCCGCAAATATCTGAATTTAGGCTTGACCGATGCCTACCGCGCCCTGCACCCGGGCGCGCAGGCTTTCACATTTTGGGACTATCAAGCCGGAGCCTGGCCGCAAAATAAAGGCATTCGCATTGATCATTTCCTGCTGTCGCCCCGTCTGGCAGACCGCCTGGAAGCCTGCGACATTCATAAAGACCCGCGCGGTTGGGACAGGCCATCAGACCACACCCCCATTCAGGTCACCATTTCATGAAACGCCTGTTAAAAGGCGGATCCGCCATTTTTATACTATGCCTCACCAGTGCATGCGGCATGAATAATTACGCCGAAAATTCACTGGCCCGAAAAAACATCACCATCCACTCCACCCATACATTCGTGCAATGCCACAGCTATGGCTGCAAAAACAAATCGGATATTACCTTCACCAACAAAGACTGGACGCAGATCGCCGGACATTTCTCACCCGCGCCGGGATCCGCCGAACAGGAACGCCGCGCCATTGCCCTATCTATCGGCGACTTTGAACGTCTGATCGGCAATAAAAACGGCACCTCCAGCGATAAGGGCGGCACATTCCGCCGCATGATGGCCGGCGGCCTGCAACTGGATTGCGTTGATGAAAGCATCAACACCACCATCTATCTACAACTGCTGAACAAAAAGGACTTGCTGCGCTTTCACGATACCGGAGCACCGGCCGTCAGGCTGCCTGTTATTCATGCCGGGCGCTGGCCGCACCAAACAGCAACCATCATCGAAAAACGAAGCGGCGCCCGTTTTGCCGTTGATTCGTGGTTTCACGATAATGGCTTCCCGGCAGAGGTCATTCCATTAAAAAACTGGAAAAATGGATGGAAACCAAACACAATTCTTCAACATTGAAGGGTGATTTCAAAACGCAGGCATGGTAATTTTATGGTTCGAGACAGATTCTATCCTTATAAGGTTATACGCATGCGAACAAAATCAATTCAAAAAACACTTCTTGGCCTTGGCGCCGTGTCTATTTTTGCCCTGTCAGGTTGCTTCACCGGGCCCTATTTAAAAAAAGAAGCCGCAACCCGCATCGCCGCACCGGCCTGGATGATTGAAAGACAAATTGATACCGGCGTGTATGATCTAACGGTTTTTGAACGCATGCACCAGCGCAATGCAGATGCCAACATATACATCGAGGGCGATGGCACCGTCTGGACACAGGAACGTAAGCGGTCCCTGAACCCCACCCCGATGAACCCGGTTGCCCTGCATATGGCCGCCCATGACAAGGCCGATAACGTGGCCTATCTGGCGCGCCCCTGCCAATATTCCGACATGACAGACCCTGAAACGCCATGCCCGCAATCTACATGGGAAGGTGGCCGCTTTTCCAACAAAGTCATCACCTCCATGAATACGGCTTTGGATGAAATCAAGGCCCGCTATGATATAGAGAACCTCAACCTGATCGGATATGATGGCGGCGGCGCCATAGCCGCAATTCTGGCCGCCACGCGCGATGATGTCGTATCATTACGCACCGTGGCCGCAAATCTGGATCATGAAGTTTACACCAATCATCATGAAATTGCGCCGTTCGCAGAATCCTTAAACCCTGTTGATTATGCGGCCCAGCTAAAATATATCCCGCAACATCACTTCATTGGCGGTCAGGACGATATTATGCCGCCGACCATACTCCATAGCTATTTACAAGCCTTGGGCACTTCAAATTGCGTGAATTACACCTTTATACAAGAGGCCGAGCACGAAGCCGGATGGGTTGAAAAATGGCCGGCGCTGTTCCAGTCATTACCAAGCTGCGAAGGGCCGGCCCGCGTCATGGACTTTACCTTTGATGCTCCTGACTTTATGGAACGCCCCAAACCCAGCAAGCCATAAAAACAATAACGGCCATCCATGACCCGTCGACCCAAAATCACAGCGAGCGCCCTTCTCATCGGAACGGCGCTTTCTTTATCGGCGTGTTCAACCGCCACGCTCAGTGGACGTCAAGATTTGGCCCAAGACATCGCCTCTTCGGCCGGTCTGCATAAACAAACCATCGCCGCATCCCCATTTATGCTGGCGGCCTTTATCAAAACCGGGCAGATAAACGCGCCGGCCCATATCTACATCGAAGGGGATGGGCTGGCGTGGCTATCACGGACACAACCATCCTTAAACCCCACGCCAACCGACCCGGTTGCGTTGCGTCTGGCCGCGCGGGATAAAGCGCCCAATGTCATTTACCTTGCCCGGCCCTGTCAATATAGCGGCACCACAACGGGCGGCGCATGCCAGATGAAATACTGGACAGGCAGCCGCTACGCCCCCGAGGTCATCGCCGCCTATAATACCGCCTTAAACCAGATAAAATCACGGTATCAAATTAACGATATCCACCTGATCGGATTTTCAGGCGGGGCGACACTGGCCGCACTTTTGGCCGGATCGCGTGATGATGTGACAAGCCTGCGAAGCGTGGCCGGTAATCTGGATCATCACGAACACAGCCGCGTGCATAATGTCTCAATGCTGGGCAATTCATTGAACCCGCCGCAATACGCCGCGAAATTATCCGGCATTGCCCAATATCATTTCATCGGCGGCGACGATAAAATCGTACCCAAATCTATCTATGATAGCTACAGCGCCGCCCTGCCTGCGCAAAACTGTACGGGTTATAAAATCATTCCCGGTGTCAAACATGACAAAGGCTGGGCAGATATTTGGCCGGATTTATTGCGTATACCGCCCCGTTGTCACTAACCTGCACAACCATCATTGCAAAAGAAGCGCAAGCGGCGCGGGCAGCCCATCCCTATGGATTACTTCGCTGGCGCTCCGTAATAACGACGATTCAATACACAAGCAAAAACCCCTCGGACAACCGAGGGGTTCATGAATTTGATTAGCTTAGTAAGTCTAGCCGCAGCTTAGAACTTGTAAGCAGCTTTCAGCTTACCAGCGTGTGAGTCGTAGTCAGACTTGTATTCGAAGTCGTAACCGGCGCTCAGTTCCCAGTTGGTTGTGCTGAAGTATGTCAGACCAGCAGAAACATTAAATGTTGTCTGTGCAGGGTCGAAACCTTCAGTTTTGAATGAAGAGCCACCAGCCTGGAATGTGCTGGATGTCTGGTATTCATCACCAACAAGGTCATGACGTACGCCAACACCGATTTTTGGCTGCAGGTAAGACCCATCAGCTTGCTGGTAGTCCCAGCTAGCGTCAACGCCAACACCGATTTCGAACAGATCAAGATCGTCACCGCTTGTTGTCAGGTTCGCACCACCGGCACCAGTTTCAGTGTAACCATCAGCATCATAGTACTGGTAGTTAACCAAAGCCTTCGGTGTCAGAACAGTGTTACCACCAACCATGTATTTACGTCCGGCTTCCAAAGAAGCGAAGTAAACGTTGCTGTCGTAGTCAGATGTAGCGGTCAAACCGTTTACACCACCTACGTTGCTACGTGTCTGGTCGTTGTCGCCCCATACGTAACCAACTTGACCAGCGATGTATGTACGATCATCAAGGTCATAGTTACCGTATAGAGACACCTGGTAGCTGTCGATGTCAGTTTTTGTGTTGTTGACACCGTCTGAATCCACTTCTGTGTCAGCATAAGCAAATGCCACACCCCAGATCCAGTTTTCAGCCAAAGACTCTGTATCCAGACCAACGGCGATACCGTAGCTGTCAACATCGTAACCGGCAACACCGTCACGTACGTCCTGATCACCAGTCTGACCAAAACCTTGTACCCAACCACGAAGACCGTTTGTTACGTTACCAGCAAACATACCTGAGGCTTCAGTACCGTCACGCAGGGACGCAAGCTGTGTGTTTGTAACATTACGTGTGGATGTTGTGAAAGATGTCGCACCAGTAACAGCACCGGCATCAACAGATGGTGTTGTTGATTCGATAACAGCATCCGCGGCGGCCTGTGTAGGAGCAGCAGCAATGTTATCAATCACAGCAGCGATCTGTGTGTCAGTTGAGGCAGACAATTCTTCCAATGTGGCACCAGCACCGGCTGTCACTTTGCTTCCGCTAGCAAGATCTGTAATAGAAGTTCTTGTAACTGTAACGTCAGTGTCGTCACCGTTATTGGCTGTCACAAATGTATACTGGATAGAGTTATCAGCCAGTGTAGCCGCGCCAGTGTTGATGTGTGTCAACAACCGAACGGTACCGGTACCGATATCACCATTTACGTTAATGGACAGATTAGACGCTGTCAAAGTAGCAGCAGCACCACCAGTATCGGTCAAAGAACCGAAGTCAGCAGCAGCCAATGTACCGTTGGCATCTGTTACGCCCAACACATATGAACCAGTGTCTGTCAATGTTGCGGCTGTCAAAGTCGCACCAGTGTTAACAGTGGTTGTTGCACCGGCAGTATTTGTATATGTACCGGTTGTTGTGAAGTTGGCATTCATTGTTGCTTTAGAGTTAGCAGCCACAGTTGCAGAAGCAATTGTACCGGCAACACCATTGAATGTTACGTCACTTGCATCTGTACCATTACCAACGGTAACGATACCGCCCGTGATTGTACCAGATACAGTCTGACCAGATGTACCAATGAACTGCAATGTGTCAGCAGCGTTTTGTGTGATCGCATCAACAAACAGGTTTCCTGTTGTTGTTGTTACGTTCGCGGCACCACCGGCAATTGTCAACGCTTTCAAGGCAGCATCGGCACTTGTACCCAAGTTACCAACGATGGCCGTTGTCGACGCATTGTCGGCAATTGTGATTGTACCTTCACCATCTGTTGTTGCAGTAAAGTCACCAGTGATTGTTTTCGCACCGGCCGCAAAAGCGATTGTACCATCAGCAGAGAAGTTTGTTGTACCAACTGTGTAGTTGTCAGTACCTGTTCCTTGCGTCAAAGTCACAGCAGCAATGTCGGCTGTACCTTGAGTGATAACACCATCCACTGTTGCAGAGGCATTAACATCCAAAAGACCTGTACCAGAGATATCAGCATTTACACCGCCTGTACCGGAAACAAGAATTGTACCGGAGTTAGCAATACCGCCTGTTGCAGAAACAGAGTCAGCACCGGCATCCAATGTACCACCGGAAGCAACAGTCACGGCGCCAGAAGCGATCAATTTATCATCAAGGTCCAAAGTTGTACCAGACGCGATAGACACGGTCGCAGCAGTAACATCAGCAGAAGCTGTCAATTTTGTACCGGTTGTTGTCAAAGACAAGCTGTCCAGTCCAGAAACACCGCCGATGATACCTGATGTTGTAATGGTGTTACCACCAGTTACAACCATGTTATCAGTGTCATTGGCTGTACCATTGATTGTACCGGCAACTGTAAAGCCAGCTGTTGTACCATCAAATGTGATTGTGTTTGTATCTGAACCTGTACCGTTACCAAGAACGATGGCTGTAGCAGATGTAGCCGCCTTGAATGTAGCAGCAGAGTTTGTACCATCAGCAGCCGCAACAGTGATCAAGTCCAAAGCCTGTGACCCACCAATAATACCACTGAATGTTACGCCAGATGCATTCGCGATCGTCATGTTACCATCAGGATCTGTTTCCCCGTTGATAGTCGAAGAAACGGTTTGGGCAGATGTACCATCAAATGTTAATGTAATCGGCGCGCCATCATCTTTCAAAACGATCGCGTTTGCAGTGACATCACCAAAGATATTGGCTGTCATTGCGTTGTTGGCATTTGTATCAGAATCAAATGTCAATGTACCTGTACCCAGATTTACATCACCGTTGATATCCAAAGCAAATACGTCGGCACCTGTGTTGTCACCGGTCTGACCGTTTACAGTCACGTTCAAAGCAGCAATACCAGACGCAAGACCGATACCATTGGCAACTGTCAATGTTTCAGTCGCACCGTTGTTAGCATCGTTAGTGATTGTCAATGTCTGGCCTGTTACTGTTGCTGTAATACCAGCCACTGTAGAGGAGCTGTCACCAACTGTAGTATCAGCATTTACATCGATTGTACCTGAGGCAACAACGCCAAGGTCGTGTGATGCAACGGCTGTACCGGCACCATTTGTACCAGCATCCCAGTCAATGTTAGTGTCAGCAGTTTCATCAGGACCAGTTGTTGTGAACGAGCCACTGTCGTTACCATCAACAAGGAATTCATTCGCAGCGAACGCCCCTTGTGATACGCCAAAAGACAACGCTGTAACGGCCGCCCCCAGCAGTAGTTTTGTTTTTAAGTTAGATTTCATTATAACTCTCTCCTATTTTTAAAGTTATGAAATTAAAAGTCTTTTGACTTAGCGTTTGGATATCTTGAAGTTTCATACGTAAACCCATGCCTTTTTCAAAGCACGCATAAGTTTTACCAGTTGATTCGGCTTTCGCCAAGGCCGCGCTTGGGCTTTTACATTATTTTTTTTACGGGTGTTACAAAAATGCAACACCTCGGCTATATTTGACTTTGCTAATAAACACATGGGGTCTTGAGGTGGATATTCGTCATTGCGGCGGCCCAGATATTTACGTCCTTGCGAGAAGGCGCAGCCGACGCGGCAATCCATTTATCAGCTATGGATTGCTTCGCTACGCTCGCAATGACGGTGGTGTGGGTGCACCGCGTAGCGCGCCTGCGCGCCTGAGCGAAAAAAGTAGCGCCTGCGCGCCTGAGCGAAAAATAAAAAACCCCGCGCGGGGCGGGGTTTTGCGGTGTTCTTTTATTGCGGGGTTAGCCCTGCACCTGATCCAGCGCTTTGGTAAAGCCTTTCAGCGGCACCGGAATTCTAAGCGGCTGACCATCGGCCTTTGTGACCTCAACCGTGGCCTGATTGCCTTTGCTCAAACGATCCATCAGATCATCATTCAGGGAAACATACGCATAACAGCCATTTGGAAGGCAGTAACGCACCTGAAACGCCAGCGGCTTGCCATCATCTATGGTCAGCTTGACGCCAGGTTGCAACAAAATGCCCATTGGCAGAATGAAAATACCGCGGGCATTGCTTTGATCCGCCGGATAGCCAATGGCAAATTCAATCACGCGCTGGCCACTGTCTTTCATGTCTTGACGTTGGAACATTTCGCATTTCCCGCGCTTGTTTTCGGATTTGGTGGCTTCCTCATCATTGCAGCGCACCGCCCATGCGGTTTTTAAACCTGCCGCCGTGGCCGCGCCTGCATCCTGCGCATTGGCATCAGGCGCAGAATATTGTTGAAAGGCAAAAAAGCCGACCCCCAGCACCAGAAGGACCGCGGCGATGTATTTCATATATTTATTCATAGTATCCTCAATATTTTTAGTGAGTTTGTATGGCAAACACTATGGAATCTTATACGCCGTGTCCAGAGACTTATATATAGCCTGCGTTTTTTTCGGGGAAAACCGGATCATTATGCCTTAGCCCAACCACTGGCGCCCGGCAGCGGCAAAATTGACAGCGCGCCTATATTCTTATACTTGTCATTTTCATCAGGAATTTAAGGATCACGCATGGCACTTCATTATCATGAGACCGGCTTACCGGAACACATGCCGCGCTTGCGCAAGGCGTTTGAATGCGCGCTTCATGCCAGAGATTCCGCCATCGATAGCATCGCTGACCCCGCGACCAGATCCCGCAAACAAGAAGAATGGGAACAATTTATTCTCGACCAGAGCAATGCCGCAAAGCTGATACTCTCCATTCAGGACGGCATGCCAGCGGAACAGCGCGAGATAGCCGCGATGGCATCCTTTGTCGCCAGCACCGATAGCGGCTTTAGTGCCACGCTCACGCAATTCGGCATAGCTCCCACGCTGTTCTGCCTGCGTGCTTTTATGTGGATCGCCTTGCTAAAAAGCCGCCGCGCAGACACTCTCATCAAGTTCAGCGGTCAACCTTCGGATCGCATGCGGGAATTTACAGCCGCCACAATCATCACCGGATTTAACAGAGCCAAACGGGAATTTGGCAACCCAAATATTGACGAAAATGAAAAAATGCGCCAGCTAGAGCATTACAAAAGAACCTATCCGCAAGCCCTGACCCTGATCAAGGCCAACACCTTGCCAGAACCGCTGGCAACACAATCTGCGCAACTGCTCGAAGATATTCAAAATATCCATCTATAAAGCATAAAAAACAAATTGTCTTAAAAAGGGAAAAGGTGGTGCCCGGGGGGAGAATTGAACTTCCGACACGGGGATTTTCAATCCCCTGCTCTACCACTGAGCTACCCGGGCGCTCTCATGCGAAGCAAATTAGTAATAGGTGTATAAAAGAACTTCACGTCAATGTCCAGCCCCTCAATCACCGTTTACACAAAAATATTTCCATCCGTACGTTCATCCAGCGGAGGCGTGCGGCGTTTGCGGGTTATTTCCATCAAGCCCAGACTGGTCATGCCATGTAGCTGAACGGTGCAAGCATCGCCCTGAACCGCCTTTTCCATGGCAGCGATCAATTGCGCCTCATCTTTTTTGTTATTGGTTTTCAAAAAATCGATCATAATAATGCCGCCGCTGTTCCGTAGACGGATTTGCCGCGCAATTTCTTCGGCGGCCTCAATATTCACAGACAGGTTGCTGCCCTTATTCCCCCCACGATTCACATCAATTGCGGTGAGGGCCGCCGTTTTCTGAATAATGATACTGCCGCCCCCGCGCAGCATAACATAAGATTGGAACAAATCCTCAATCTGTCCCAGAATATCGCGGTAATCAAACAAAGCAAAATCCACCGAAGCATTTTCCATTTCAACCGGGGTAATTTTCGGCACCAGATCCGGCGCAAAAATTGTGCACCAATCCTCGGCCTCTGTGTAATGCTCCATAATCACCACCTCAATGCGCTCAATCTGCTTGGTAGCCTGATCACTTAAAGTGCGTTGAATGGCGTCCGGCCCAATCATTATCAGGCCCGGCTCATCGCCAGCAAAATAGGCGCTGAGCTGTTCCCAGGCCTCTTTCAAAATCTTCCCTTCACGGATCAGAATATCTGTCTGGGTATTGGCCGCAGAGGCCCGCAGGATAAACCCCTGAATATCACTCAGGCCATCCATCATGGTTTTGATTTGCTTGCGCGTCTCTTTATCCCGAATGCGCGCCGAAATACGGTTATCCTGCATCGTTGCGGAAAAAATCAAATGGCGCCCGGGCAAGGTGATATCCATGCTCATCTGCGCGATTTTATTCTCGTAATCGCCATCATCCTTGGGCAAATAAGCCGTCTTGGCCTGAACCGCAACCATATCACCGGGTTGAAAGCGCTTGCCGATCGGTTCCGCACCGCCTTTCTTAAAACTGCCATCCTCATCTTGTACGCGCACATCCTGATTGTACAAAATGCCGACATTATCAACATCCAGCTGCAAATAAACCGCATCCAGCGCCTTATCAATACTTTTCACCTTGGCCCAATATATGGAGCCCCAGCGGATTTCTTCGTCCACCGGATCCACCTCAAGCCCATCCAGACGACCATTATTTAACGTCGCAACCCAGATACTGCCTTCCAATTCTTCTATAAGGATGTCTAAAGCCATAGGAGTGAAATAACCCGTTTTTTAAAAAAGTGTACCATGATCACCCGCGCCTTAACAGCGGGGAATTTACACGCCATAACCCATTGTTTTTATATACTTTTTCAGCTTCGTCATTTCGTTTGTCAATTTTAGGGGGGTGGGGGTACCTCCCGGGCGCTCCGCCCCGCCCTGAACACAGGCCCCGTACCCTGCGCCCACACAGCCCGGCCATAAAACGCCCTGCACCGGGGCTTGAGGCGGCCCTGGCATTAAATCGGCACCTTTTCTGTCTTTGCTTTATTTTCATACGCGTTAGTATATGAAAAAATTCCTATTTTGTCGAGGCCATAATGCACAAACACCAAAGGACAGATACCGGCAACGCCAGATAAAATGCCAACCATCTATTTCGGAATAAGAGGCGGGGCAAGCGCGGCGTTTTGGCGCGCCTGATCATATTCATCCTGCGTCACAGCATGGCCGCGCAAATCATCCGGAAGCGCCTGCGTGCAGGAATCAAAGCTCTCCTGATCGAGGTTTTCGATCGTGTTGGATGTATAATTATCAATAATGGCGCGCACATCCGGGTTTTCCAAAGCAAATGGAATCACCGCATCTTCATCAATCACATAAAGATAATCAGGCGCATCAATCGCCTCCCCCGGGCTATCGCTGGAAAAGTCATAGCCGCTCTGCCGTGAGGCTATCGCGGCAATATGAACGACATTATCACCCCCAAGCCTTTCATTCAGGTCATTTTGACCGGTAAAATGCCCATTGCCATAAACAATCAATGCGCGCCCTGCTGACAATTCCGCTGTGCGACTGGCTATGACATCATCACCCTTGCGAACTTCTTCTTGAAAATAGTCTGCCGCTTGCGGCTCTGCGTTCCAATGCGCTTGTAAAAACACATCCTGACAGGCCACTTCTGGCGCCTGCGCAATGACATCATAGGCTTTGGTTAATTCAACATTAAAGCGCGGCGAATACCGTGGATCAGGATAAATGGCCGTCATATCAAACGCCTTTGCGGCAAAGGCCCCCACCAGATCTACAGGGTCCCCGCCTTTTTCTACACTTTCATAAAAGAAGGCTTGCGCGTCCCTGCCCGGAACAGCATCAATTTGCGCGGCAACCACATCATTCACAAGATAGTCTTCCGGCGGATTTTCCAGCGTAAAGGCATCATAGCCTGCGTTCTTCGCAACACGAAACAGGCCCAGATCACCCCTTAATGCACGAACGGATTCATCGCGGTGATTTGTATCCCCAATGGCAATGTAATCATATTGCCCGCTTAGATCATGGATGAGCGTGTAAAGATTGATGCGCTCGGACATTGCTATACCCTTTTATCAGATTTTGCCCTATTATCGCAAAAAGACCTTAAAAAAAAGTAAGCATTACAAAGCAAGCGTTATAAGGTATAGCCAGCCCCTTCCAGCAGGCGCGCAGTATCATAAAGCGAAAGCCCCACCACATTGGAATAGGATCCGCTAAGAAAGGAAATATAACGGGCGGCAACCCCTTGAATGGCATAGCCCCCGGCCTTACCATCCCATTGCCCGCTTTGGATATAGCCATCGATTTCTGCCGCCGAAAGGCGCTTCATTTTCACGCGCGTATCCACCAGGCGCGTGCGCATGCCCCCATCCGGCGCAATCAAGGCAATACCGCCATAAACGTGATGCGCCCGGCCAGACAGCATTTGCAAACATTTGCGGGCATAATGCTCATCCTCGGCCTTATCCAGCAAACGCCGCCCGCACGCCACAGTGGTATCGGCCGCCAAAATATAATCCCCTTGAAAACCGGCGGCTACGGCCCGCGCCTTTTCACAGGCCAAACGCAGCGCAAGGTCCTTGGGGTGTTCTGCCTTCAGGGGGGATTCATCAATATCTGCCGGGCAGACCTCATCGGGCTCAAGGCCGATTTGTTGAAGAAGCTCCACGCGGCGCGGAGAGCTTGAAGCGAGTATCAGCCTATTTTTCACGGAAAATAATTCGGCCTTTGGTCAGGTCATAGGGTGTCATTTCGACAACCACTGTATCGCCCTGCAAAACACGAATGCGGTTCTTGCGCATTTTACCGGCGGTGTGCGCCAGAATTTCGTGATCGTTTTCCAATTTCACACGAAACATGGCGTTCGGCAGAATTTCTGTCACCACACCTTTAAATTCAATTAAATCTTCTTTTGCCATTTTAATCCTGTATTCATTTGATTAACCCGCAATATTTATACCGTGTTCTTCCCAGATTGCAAGCGGCAGGTCATAACCCCGCTGTTCTATCCCCGCCATATCATGGCTTTGCTTTCATGCAACACGCAGATCAAGGTAAACAAACGCCGCGCCGTGGCGTGATCCATCTGCACCTTATCGGCCAAACGATCTATCAGCAGATCCGCCCCCTCATTGTGCAGGCCGCGCCGCCCCATATCAATGGCTTCCAACCGTGAAGGCTTACCCTCGCGCATGGCTTCGTCATAGCTGCGAACGATCATGAAGTAATCTTTAATCAGGCGCTTATAGGGTTTCAAAGACAGCACCAGCATGGGAACAGGCTCCCCATTGGCGTTTTCCATTTCAATCACCAACCGGTTATCCTGCACCGACAGGGTGAGCGTATAGGGCCCCTGATCAGTGCGCAGCGGCCGAAAATAACTATCGGTTTCCAAATCATGCACGGCGGCGCGGCGATCCTGCTCAAGGGAACAAGAAGAGCCGGAAGAGCCGGAAGAGCCCATAGAGCCGGACGCGGCGCATTCGCCATAGCCCGGTAAATTCACCTTGCAAATCGCATTTAAATGATCATCATTTCGCGGAGCTTCTATCATGGGACTATTCCACCGCCCGGCGAAAGGCATTGACCCATTCATTAATCGCGGCGGGGCGCGTTTTTTGCGAAGAACGGTTCACAATCAGGCGCGACGAAACGTTAAGTATCGTTTCCAGCTCCGTCAAGTTATTGGCTTTCAACGTAGACCCGGTTGACACCAGATCAACAATCCGGCGCGCAAGCCCCAAAGACGGCGCAATCTCCATCGCGCCATTGAGCTTGATACATTCAGCCTGCACCCCAAGTTTACCGTAGTAACGTTTTGTAATATTAGGATATTTCGTCACAATACGGATATGACTTTTCCCTTCGGATTTTATATCATCCAGATCATCATTATGGCACGCAACCGACAGGCGGCACCCGCCAATCTTCAGGTCAATGGGGGAATACAGCTCGCTATAATCAAATTCTTCCAGCGCGTCATTGCCAACCACACCAATATCCGCCGCGCCATAGGCCACAAATGTCGCCACATCAAAAGCGCGAACGCGAATTATTTCAAGGTCTTGGCGATTGGTCTTAAACTGCAGCTTGCGGCTTTTACTGCTAAAGAAATCATCCTCAGGGACAATACCGCACACATCAAGCATTGGCGTAAGTTCCTCCAGGATGCGCCCTTTCGGAACGGCCAGTATTGTAACGTTTGAGTCTTTATTCAGCTTTATTGTCATACAAATTATGTACGCGTTTTTCGCAAACGCAGCAAGAACGAAATCAGTTTACGGGTCACATGCCCCATATGGCAGGAGCAAGCATACCGGCTTAAACCTTTTGAATTTTAGCGCCGCAAGCGCTTAGCTTATCGACAATATTTTCATAGCCGCGTTCCAGATGATAAATACGGTTCACAGTGGTTTCACCCTCAGCAACCAAACCGGCCAGCACCAGCGCCACGGACGCGCGTAAATCGGTGGCCATTACCTCGGCCCCTTTTAATGATTGCACCCCGCGCACAATGGCGGAATTGCCCTGAACGGCAATATCGGCCCCCATACGGTTTAATTCCGGCACATGCATAAAACGGTTTTCAAAAATGGTCTCGGTCACCATGCCCGCCCCTTCGGCCAAAGTCAGCATGGCCATAAACTGGGCCTGCAAATCCGTCGGGAAACCGGGGTAAGGTTCGGTCATGATATCCACCCCCTTCAGGCGCAAACCATTACGGTTCACAATAATATCATCGCCATCCTGTTCCATATGCAATCCAGCCTCTTCCAATATCCCCACCAGGGCATGAAGTGACGACAAATCCGCATTTTGCAAGCGCAGCGTCCCGCCGGTCATGCCCGCGGCAATGATATAGGTCCCCGTTTCAATGCGGTCAGGCAAAACCCGGTGCGTGGCCCCATGCAAGGCTTCCACGCCCTCAATGGTAATGGTATCCGTACCAAGCCCTTGAATGTTGGCCCCCATGGATATCAGGCATTCGCCAAGATTAACAATCTCCGGCTCACGCGCGGCATTGGCCAATACAGTCGTGCCGTTTGCCAGCGCCGCGGCCATCATCAGGTTTTCCGTCGCGCCAACAGATACTTTGGGAAATAAAATCTTCGCACCGCGCAAGCCGCCTTCGGGCGCGCTGGCATGGATATACCCCTCCTCCAGCTTGATCTGCGCACCCATTTCTTCCAGGCCCTTAATGTGCAGATCAACCGGGCGCGTTCCAATGGCGCACCCCCCCGGCAAAGAGACTTTTGCTTCCCCGAAACGGGCCAATAAAGGCCCCAGCACCAAGATCGAGCCACGCATTTTTCGGACAATATCATAAGGCGCGGTCAGGCTGGTTAAATTCGCCGCACAAAGAGACATCAAATTATCATGCGTTCGTATCTGGCATCCAAGATGGGTCAGCAGCTCAATCTGCGATTTAATATCCCGCAGGCTGTTGGGGGAATTTTCAAGATGCAAGGCATCCTTGGTCAACAAAGACGCGCACATAATTTTTAACGCAGCATTTTTGGCGCCGCTAATCGGGATAGACCCGTTCAGCTCCACGCCGCCAATAATTTTTATCTTATCCAGCGCCCCGCCAGATGGCTTTACCGGTGGCTGCTGATCTGTTGTCTGTTTGGCTAAAGCGGTCATATAATTCCGTTATGTTATTCTGTTTTCATATTTCGCCAGATGGCGCACTATACACACAAGGCTTTGCATTTCTCAAGAAATAAATATCAGAAGAAATACTCTGGCAAGCACCAAGGATGCAAACGTCCAAAGCCCGCCCCTTTTACAGGCGCGGCAAAGTCACGCCGCGCTGGCCCATATACTTTCCTTGACGATCGGCATAACTGACCTCACACGGGGAACTACCCTTAAAGAACAGGAACTGCGCTACCCCTTCATTGGCGTATACACGCGCCGGAAGCGGCGTTGTATTGGAAATCTCCAGCGTGACATGCCCCTCCCAACCGGGCTCCAGCGGGGTAACATTCACAATCAAACCACAGCGGGCATAGGTGCTCTTGCCCAAACAAATCACCAACACATCTTTTGGAATGCGGAAATATTCGGTTGTGTGCGTCAGAACAAAACTGTTGGGCGGAATAACACAAATATCGGTTTCGCGGTTCACAAAGCTCTGCTCGGAAAATTCTTTCGGATCAACCAACGCGTTATCAACATTGGTAAAAATTTTAAAATCGGGCGCGCACCGCGCATCATACCCATAGGAGGACAGACCATAGGAAATCACCCCGTCACGGGTCTGTTTTTCCACAAACGATTCGATCATGCCCTCTTCCTGTGCCAGCCTTCTGATTTCATGGTCAGGCAAAATTCCCGGCTGGGTGATTATATCGGCCGCAGGCTCAGTCAGTGTTTTTGTCATCATGTTGCTCATCGCTCTTTTTTAGCTCCTTTATCTCTTTCACACGCTCCTTACGGCGGCGCATATTGGCCTTTAAGGCCTCGGCACGCTTATCCAGCTTGACCTGCTTTTTATCTTTATTCGTCATTGCGTCAAAAATCCGACTCAAAATATGATTTTTTTGTGATGTGTTCGCAGCATAGAAAAAACCGGCGCCCATGAGAAGCCTTTTTTGCACCTGCGCCGCAGAGCCATGGGGATAATCTGTTTTTTATACCGTGAAATGAAATTAGTACGTGACAGCGGGCCCAGTTTTTATTATAAATCCAACCGCTGCTGCTGTAGCTCAGTGGTAGAGCGCGTCATTGGTAATGACGAGGTCGGGAGTTCAATTCTCCCCAGCAGCACCATTTTTCTTTTCCTCCTCCATTCATGGCATAATTTATAGTAAAAAAATCATGCTCTGCGCCGCCGCGCGGCAATACAGTCTGTGGAAAAGCGCCGCCGAAAGCCTTTTCACAAGTGCAGCCCGGCATCGCCCCTGATAGAGTATGATAAACAAACGAGCCCTGACGACAATGCATACAAAGACCGAGCCAACCGCAACCAGCGCTGCCCCTATGATGAATTCTATCTATCAGGGCGACTCGATTGAACTCATAAAGGCTGTCGAGGATGAATCGGTTCATCTTATTCTTAGCGATATCCCCTACGGCATCGGCGCCGATGATTGGGATGTCATTCACGATAATAAAAACACGGCCTATTTGGGATCCAGCCCCGCGCAAAAATCAGCAGGGGCCGTTTTCAAAAAACGCGGCAAGCCCATAAACGGCTGGTCAGAAGCAGACAGAGCCATCCCCAAACAGTATCAAGAATGGTGTACCAAATGGGCCCCTGATTGGTATCGCACCTTAAAACCCGGGGCCAGCGTCTTTATCTTTGCCGGGCGGCGTTTGGCCCATCGCTGCGTATGTGCAATGGAAGATGCGGGCTTTAGCCTGAAGGATAATCTTGCCTGGATTCGCAATAGAGCCCCCCACAGGGCGCAAAGGCTAAGCGTTGTCTATGATAAACGCGGCGACGCCGAATCTGCGGCAGAATGGGATGGTTGGCGCATAGGAAACCTCCGCCCGATATATGAACCGATTTTATGGTTCACGAAGCCATACAAAATTGGAACAACCATCGCCGATAACGTCCTTGAACACGGTGTCGGCGCCTATAATCAAACGGCATTTTTGCGTTACGCGCCAGAGCCGGAAAATATTCTGCATGGCGGGTTAGAGAAAAATGAAGGCGGGCTTCACCCCACGCAAAAATCTGTTAAACTTATGCAAGCGCTTATTGAGCTCACAACGCAGGAAGGGCAAGTTGTTCTTGACCCTTTCGCGGGAAGCGGCTCCACACTGGTCGCGGCGCAAAACCTTGGACGAAACTTCCTGGGGTTTGAAGCCAGCCCCGAATATGTGGAAATATGCAGGAAAAGAATATCTTCTGAGCCCTAATCTATCAGGAAACGCCCATCATCAGATTATCGCATACTGATCTGATCGTTGCCTCTCTGCTATCTATTTTGTGCATGTGCACCAATTGCTGCAGGGCTTCTTTATGACTTAGCCGCATAATCGCTTCACGCTGCTCTGCATAATGCGCCAGCGCAATCTGCTTGGAAATATCAATACTCTCAACCGTTGCCATTTTCTCCGTTTTCCATAGATCAGCAACCGATCCACCATAATCCAACAGGCTGCGATTAACACCCTGCCAATAAGACGTCGCATCTTTTGACGGATTCATGGCCTGCACTGACTTAAAAACAGTATGCAACAGATTTAAGACCTTGGCTTGCCCCTCCGTCTCAACCAGTTGAACCAAAACGGCCAGATGCGAATAAGAAAAGATGCAAACATTTCTGGCGGCGGCCTGTTCGTAAATCTGGCTATTTTTGGACGGCAATTGATAAAGCGGGCAAACAACCATGGCAAATGGCTTCCCGCGCTTCCACCCGTCCATGGCCTGCACTTTAAAGTCCTTAAAGTCCTTCTGATTTTTTGCTGTCCTGCTAAGCCGGAACACTTTCGCATCGGCCACGAAGCTGTAATCCCTGCAAACCGCCTCAACATCCGCGGCATCTGCCCTTTCTGTCAAAACTACACTCTTTAATCCCATATAGGAATAGGCCGCCGATATCAACGCGTCCGTATATTTGGAATATAATTTTTCCTCACTGGTGTCGTGCCCATACGATTCAGGAATTGCCGAACAAAGCCGAAGGTGATCCAACAGGGCGGGTAAACCATATTCATCGATTTCTTGCGCCAATTCCGCCTCAACCCGCGATGAATCCGAACCGAAGTTATCGCCAAGCGTGACAATCTCATCGATCCAGTACCGCCGCCTATCGATCGCATTTTTTCCAATTATATCAGTCATATTCCACCCTTATCTTGTTCATTACAGTATCATAGCGCGCCGCATCCCAGAAACGTTTTATAGCATGTCTAGTGGAGAATACGCGGAGCGCACGAAAGCGCTGTAATATAATTTTCATAAACTTGACCGCACCCATAGCACATGATAAAACCCTTTAACCTTTCATTGAGAAAGTTTCCGCAAGGGGCGGGGAATGGGGTGACGCATTTGGCCGCCAGCTTAACAAAACAGGGCTAAAAGGGTGTCAGGTGGCAAGTAAACTGCGTTAAAAAAGGAACAGTGCAATGGCAACAGCAGAAACACAAGGCGTTACCAAACGCACCTTAAAAGGTGAATTTAAAGGTGTAACAGTAATCCGCGCAGAAAACGGTGATCTTACATTCGATGTATCAGCCTTAAAGGGCGTAAACGTAAATGTTATTACAAATGGCGAGGGCCTGGTTACGAAACAAATTCCGGTTGAGGAACAAGAAAACGCCCCCAAAGAAACCGCGGGCGTTATTGCATCCAGCGTTGCTGTAAAAAGTTTTTCCCCGGACAATTCCATGATCCGTCTAGGTGCGGTGCAGCTTAACAAAATCAGCCAGTATCTGACCGACCTTCCTGACACAGCCACGGCCACATTGCTGGTTGCGCCGCAAGATCTGGCCAATATTGACGGCGGCGGTCTTGGCACATGGGATGAGTCCATCCAAAGAATTCGTGAGATCAAAAACTATCACGGCCTGGACGGCATGGAGATTTATGACCCTCCCCAAAATGATTCTGAGACAGCAAGAGGCACACCTTACGAAAAAGCATGGGCCGATCAGATTAAAGCTGCTTTTGCACAAGCACAGCTCGATCGCAAAGAGGTCACCACAGGCCTGTTTATGCCAACGAAACAGCTTGTTCATGGCCGTGATCTCTTTTCACACATTGTAACTTTAGACACCAATCTCTACTCCAAGCAAAAAGAGATCGGCAAGCAAGGTGATGAATTTATCACAAAAATTAGCTCTGGCTTTGACTTTTGGCAGTGGTCGGCCGCCGAGAACCCAGCCCTCTCGTCCTTCGTGTACGGTGTCGAGTTCACGAACGGTAACGGTGATTGGGACGTTAAGAACAGGCTCAGCATGTCCGCGCGCCCCGTCGCTCTGGCGCTTCAGCCGTAAGGTTGTTGGTCATTTGGTTCTTTATCATGCATAAGGCCGCGCGCCGCGCGACCTGTTAAGCCGGGTAGCATTGCCTTGTATCGCCGCTTTAATCTTCGGCCTTAATATCGACAATGAATTTATCCACTGTGTCATTCAGGGTTGTGCCCTGACGGGCCAGATCTTTCGCCGCGTCCAGAATACTTTCCGCGGAATGTTTCACACTCTGCGATCCATCGCTGATATGCACAATGCTCTCGGAAATATCCTTGGTACCGATAGAGGCCTGCTCAACATTGCGGGCAATTTCATCCAGCGCCAGTTTTTGTTCCTCCACGGATTGGGCGGTGTCATGCGACATGGTTTTGTTATCATCAATCACGGTTTTCACCGATTCCAGCGATAACGAGGCTTCATGGCTTTTCGTCACAATCTCGGCCAGCTGCGTTTTAATATCTTCGGTCGCATTGGCGGTTTGATTGGCCAGCGTCTTGACCTCTGAAGCCACCACAGCAAAGCCTTTGCCCGCATCACCGGCGCGCGCTGCCTCAATCGTGGCGTTCAGGGCCAAAAGATTGGTCTGTTCGGCAATATCACTGATCATACTGGCCACTTCACTGACTTTATCAATGGTATTTTTCAAATCCGTCACGGTTACGAAGGATTTATCAACCTCTGATGCCGCGCGGTCTGCCGCCTGATAGGATTTTTGCGCCATATCCGCAACATGCGTGATAGAAGCCGTCATTTGTTCGGTCGCGGAAGACACGGCCGACACATTCGCCGAAGCCTGCTCCGAAGTCACCGCAACATTTCCCGCGCCTGTAGAGGTTTGCGAGGCCATAGTGGCCAACTCACCCGCACTGGCTTCCAGCTCGGTCGCGGCAGAAGAAACACCGGCCACAATCGTACCGATACGCGTTTCGAAATCCAGCGCCAGTTCATTCAATTTGGCTTCATAGGTGTTCTTGTTTTCCTCCAGATACACCGAAATCGCCATATCCATATCAATCATCGCGCATTGATTTAATGCCCGCATCAAATCCGCCGTTTTCATTTGCGCCTTTTCCGGCGAAAACCGGGATTGATATTGACGGGCGGCATGCGCATACAGCCGGTTCAGCGTAAAGGCATAGGCGCCGATATACCAGCTTGGCTCCAAGCCGATATGGCTGTGGACCAATCCGATTTTGCGGACCGACGCCGCATATTGATCATCGAATCTGGCGCTGAACAGGTTGAGCCAATGCCGTTCCTGCGCCGATTTCGCCATATCCATGCGGGCCTGTCCCTCAAACATACCGGCCAGTTGCGGCCATTGATTGATATGCGCATAAAATTCACTGAGAATACCGGGCAGCGCGGCCTTTAAAGCCGGGTAAAAGTCTTGTATTGCCGATTTGGTCTTGGCATCAATTTCGACAAAAGCAACCCGCTCCCTTAAAATATCGGCGGTGCCGCCATGCCCAGGATCCTGATATGATTGCGCCGCCTTGTTTGCGGTGTCATTGCCTCCGGTATCAGACTCTTCCTCCGTTACAGCTTTGCTCGCAAAGCTCCTTGCTGTGTTATACATCGTTCCATCCTTTCCCCTTATTAAGCAAAATGCGCGTGAAGTCACGTTCGCACCCTTGCTATATTAATATATACTAATTTACTTAATAGTACATTAAATAAAATGGATATTCAGGAGAAAATACAACCATGGTTCACCCCAAACTAACTTTCAGAGTGTGGTATCAAGAACATATCAGATGGTTCAAAAAGGTATTCTTGCCGCGCTAATTGAAAACAGAGCCAATACGGGCTATATCGCAAGCGGTCTGCCCAGCTCCAGACAATCGCGCAGGATGGCCGCCGCATCCTCGGCCGAAAACATATCCTGCGCCTCAATAAAGTGATGCAGATTTTCCCGCAAAGATGCGTTATTGTCATTGCCCGCCAAAATATAATTATGTGCATTATTTTTTGTGCTCATGTGCCGTTACCCCTATCTATTATTATTGTGTTACCCTGCCCCATGCCTTTCAAGAATTATGCCAAATTGCAAAATTATTTACTTTCAACAGGTTAACAATTAAAAACGTGAAAGCCCCCCTCACCCCCTGATCATTTTTTCCGCCCGCAGCAAGACAAAAACGCCAAAACGGAAAATATTGCCGTTGCTCCCCTCTATACTTTTTAAGAGGAATCGTTATCTTTTTAAACACGCGTTAACAAACAAATCAGGAGCACCGCGCCATGACCACAAAAAACACCCTAAAAGGAAAAACCGCCATCATCACAGGATCAACCAGCGGCATCGGGTTGGGGCTGGCGCATGGTCTGGCCGAAAGCGGTGTAAATCTGGTGATCAACGGTTTTGGTGATCCGGATAAAATCGAACAAGACCGCAAGGCCCTGGAAGACAAAGGCATCACCTGTCTTTATCACGGCGCAGATATGACCAAACCGGCAGAAATACAAGATATGGTCAGCGCCGCGCATAACGCATTCGGGCAGATTGATATTCTGATCAACAACGCCGGTATTCAGCACGTATCAAAAATCGAAGATTTCCCCGATGACAAATGGGAAGCCATCATCGCCATTAACCTTTCATCATCTTTTTACGCCACAAAACATGTTATTCCCTTAATGAAAAAACAGGGCTGGGGCCGCGTTGTCAACATCGTATCAGCCCACGGCCTGGTGGCCTCCCCGTTCAAAAGCGCCTATGTATCGGCCAAACACGGCATGATGGGAATGACCAAAGCCGTTGCGCTGGAAGTGGCCGAAGACAATATCACCGTTAACGCCATTTGCCCGGGATATGTGCACACCCCTTTGGTTGATAACCAGATCAAAGATACGGCCAAGGCCAGAGGCATATCCGAAGAACAGGTCATCAATGATGTACTTCTAAAGGCACAATGGACAAAAGAATTTGTCAGTATTGACCAGCTGGTCGGCACCGCAAAATTCCTGTGTTCAGAAGACGCCGCCAACATCACCGGCACGCATATCAGCGTCGATGGCGGCTGGACAGCGGCCTGATTTACCGCATAAAACACTTTTTCTTAACCGCACCCCCTATTGCCGCCGCCCGCCATCAGCAGGCGTTTACCAGAAAACGCAAACTGATTTAGCACAAAAATTAGATAAATTTTTATCAATTCCTTACGTCTTTTTAAAGGTTTCCCATATATACTTTTAAGATATGGGTGGACTTCCCTGGAAACAGGGCGGGATTTTTAAGGTATTCATGATGACACGATCATGCCGATAAATGCGTAAATTAGGGGTGTAAAATGGGATATAAAGATTTTCAGAATTTTGAAGGCGCCACAGGCGAACATCAGAACCAGACGATAACATTGGATGGCGGCGCGGAGCGCATAGATCTGCCCGATGCGGCCTATGTCAAGGACGCGGAGCTGAGCCGTGATGGCATGGATCTGGTTCTGGAAGGCCCCCAGGGCCCTGTCGTGATCGATAGTTATTTCGCGCAGGCCGAATTGCCAACACTGCACGCCCCCGACGGGTCTTATTTGAACGCAGATCTGGTCAATTCCTTCGTCAAGTCAAGCCCGCTTTATGCCAATGCCGGGTCCATGACCGATGAATCCCCGGTCGGCGCGGTGCATGAAGTAACCGGCAGCGCAACAGTAACGCATCCCGATGGCACCAGCGAACCAATCCAGCTCGGCACACCGATTTACCAGGGTGACATTATCGAAACCGCTGGCGATGGCGCCGTCAATATCATGTTTATTGATGAAACATCCTTTGCCGTATCGGAAGATGCGCGTCTGGCCATTGATGAATATGTCTATGATGCCGATACATCCGAAGGCGTCACAAACTTTTCGGTACTGAAAGGGGTATTTGTCTTTACCTCTGGCTTTATTGGCCGGGAAGACCCGGATGATGTCCACATTCAAACCCCGGTTGGATCCATCGGTATTCGCGGAACCATTATTGCCGGTGATGTGAATAACGGCGAAATTACCGTTGTTGAAGGGGCCATCGTTCTGCGGGACGGTCTTGGCAACGAAATGACGCTGGCCAACCAGTTTGAAACAGCCCAATTCGATACCGCCAACGGCACCATTAACAATATGGGCCAAATGGCCGCCAATGATGTGGCCGGGAAATTCTCATCCGTATCCGGCGTCGCCGCGCAGCTGTTTTCATCCATTAATGATGTCGCGCAAGAACAAGCCAAGGCCGCGCAAGGCAATGAACAAGGCACTGAACAGGGCAATGACGCTGAGGCCGGCCAAGGCCAGGAACAAAATCTGGATGCCAATGATGATGGCACCGTTGATGGCACCGTCGATAGCGATGGTGACGGCGCCGCCGATGGCACCGTAGAGGGCGCAGCCCCCGAGGACGGTGAAGCCGCCCAGCAAGGGGACGAGGCCGCCGCATCCGACGATGCGTCAAATACAGAAGGAAACACCGAAGGCGGCGCTGATGAAGCCGCCGGGGCGCAAGACACTGCCACAGACCAAACACAAGGCACGGACACGGCACAAATGGGTGCCTCCGAACCGGCCCCGGCCCCCATGCAGCCCGCCATGGGCAGCAACGGCGGCCTGCAAAGCGCCGGAACGACAACAACAAGCACCGGAACGACGACAACAACCAGCGCCGGAACGACGACAACAACCAGCCCAACAGGATCAGGCGGCACGACCAGCCAGCCACCACCACCACAAACAGCAAATGGTGAGACAACAGCAACACAGCCGCCGCCAATCGTAACACAACCACCACCACCACCGCCGCAGACATTCAGTGTCAGCACGCAAAACTTTTCGGTGACGGAAAATGTTCTGGGGGCACAGGTGGCCACGCTATATGATCCAAACCTGGATGTTGCCTCTATCGCACTGACAGGGCCATACAGTGACTTCTTCCAGGTCACAAGCGGCGCATCGGCGGGCGAGGCCTATGTTATGCTAAAGTCTGGGTTTGATCTGGATTATGAAGCCCTGAACAATTTTAATGTCGGCTTTAACGCCAGTGACGCGAGTGGAACAAATTCCTTCACTGGTGCCATCAATGTCAATGTCATTGATGCCGATGACCCGGCCTTTTATTATGCGCAGGCAAATGCGGGGCAAATAGGTCAAGGGCAAAGCTGGAGCTATAACTTTGCCAAGGATGCCTTTGACGAAGATTTTGGGCAAGACCCCACTGTTACCGTTAAAATTTTCGATGCCGGAAATGAAATTTATGACTCCGGTATTACACCATATCTGAACAACGCCAATGCAGACCTGTTGGCCGCCGATATTGAAAGCGCCAATATGGCCGGCGATGGTCTTTTCACCCTTACGGTGCCCACGAGCATGATCAGTAGCAGCAGATTGATTGATCTCAAGATCTATGTCGACGGGGTTGAAGAAGATGTTATTTCCATGAATCTGTACCAATCAACCGGAACACTGACCAACGGTAGCGGAAATAATATATCAGGCGTCTTTTATGCGGAAGACACCGCCCATATTGGGACCGATTTAAATGGATCGGGCGGAACCGTCACATTCTGGAGCTCTGATGACATTATTGAAATCAATTCTTTCAACAGCTTCATCGACACCGCCGCCGGTAATGACGTTGTCACACTGACATCTGGTCAGTACAACGACATCTCGCTGGGGGATGGGGAAGACTATATAATCAGCAAAGACGGCGCTGACCATTATATCTATGGTAACAGCGGCAATGACATCATTGAATTTTCATTTGAAACAAATGATGTGCTGGCCCAGCTGCAAGCCACGACATCGACTAACACGGTCATTGACGGCGGTCAGGACAGCCTGACAAACCCGTTCTTTATTAACTTCCAGAACACCGTCCAGAATGGGCAGGCCGCCCGTTCTTTCAATGGCAACGGTGATACCTTAAAATTCGGCGATCATGTTGCCTACGGTAATGGTAGCGGCATGATTGATTTCACAGCGATTGATAATGATATCATCCAGAATATTGAAATTCTGGACACCAATAACGGCGTCGCCAACACGATCACCCTGACCGGAACAGATGTCTTTGATATGACCGATCATAAAAACACCCTGGTTTTGCGCGGTGATGCATCCGATACGCTGGACTTTGATACAGAAGGCAGCGGGTTTACAAGCGGCGGAACCGTGACAGACACCACAAGCGGTGATGTCTACGACATATTCTTCTCGGACGGCGCCGATGTCACCTTGCTGGTTGATACCGACATCGCCACAACAATTGACGGCGTAGCCGTCTAGTGCCTGCCGGATTTTTATTAATCCAGCAACATACCGATTGCGCGTTTCCAGCCCTCTATGAGGGCTGTTCTCTTTTGCGCGGGCATAGAGGGGCTGTAGTAACGAGCCCCGCCCCAGCGGCTGGATAGATCGGAAAAATCAGCATACAGCCCGCTTTGCAGCCCGGCCAGTGACGCCGCCCCCCATGCCGTGGTCTCAATAACTTTCGGCACCTCGATTGTAACATTCAGAATATCGGCCAGAAATTGGCAAACAAATTCATTGGCCACCAAACCGCCGTCAACCCGAATGGTTTCCAGCGCCGCGCCGCCGCTATCACGTTCCATCGCGCCCAAAAGGTCATAAGTCTGATACGCCTGCGCCTCCAGCGCGGCACGGGTAATATGGGCCTGCGAGCTTTCCCGCGTTAAACCGGTAATGGCGCCGCGGGCGTGCGGGTTCCAATATGGCGCCCCAAGGCCGGTAAAGGCCGGAACAAAATACACGCCGTTCGTATCCGCAACACTGGTGGCCAGGGCTTCGCTTTGCGCGGCGTTGTGAAAAAACTGTAAATTATCGCGCAAAAACTGCACCGCGGCCCCCGCCACGAAGATAGACCCCTCAATTGCGTAATTCGTCGTTCCGTTTAGCCGATAAGCGATAGAGGTCAATAACCGGTTTTCCGAAGCCCTGAAATCTTCACCAATATTCATTAAAGCAAAACACCCGGTGCCATAGGTTGATTTGACCATACCGGTTTCAAAACACGCCTGCCCGATCAGGGCGGCCTGCTGGTCCCCTGCCGCGCCGCAAACCTTCAGCCCGGCGCCAAAATGCTGCGGATCTATTTCAGCAAAATCATAGGCATTATCAACCACTTCAGGCAATATTGCGCGTGGAATATCAAACAAGGACAATAACTCTTCATCCCATTTTTGCTGCACGATATTATACAGCATGGTACGGGATGCATTGCTGACGTCACTGATATGCGAACGGCCGTTGCTTAACTTCCACAGCAAATAGGTTTCAATTGTGCCAAAGGCAATGTCCCCGGCCTCCGCCCTTTGCCGCACCCCGTCGACATGATCCAGAATCCATGCAATTTTTGTTGCAGAAAAATAAGGATCAAGCAAAAGCCCCGTTTTGGCCCGCACCGTATCTTCATGCCCGGCATCTTTTAACGTTTTGCAATAATCGGCCGTACGGCGGTCTTGCCAGACAATGGCATTATAAACCGGTTCCCCCGTCTTGCGATCCCACAATATCGTCGTTTCGCGCTGATTTGTAATCCCCACAGCAGCAATATTCGAAACGGCCTCCGCCCCGATTGTGCCCAATAATTTCCTGCAAACCCCCAGCGTATCATGCCATATATCGCGGGCATCCTGTTCCACCCATCCATTGTGCGGGTAATGCAGCTTCAGTTCTTTTTGCTGCACGTTCAACACATCACCGGCATTGGAAAATAAAATCGCCCGTGAACTGGTTGTTCCCTGATCTATCGCCAAAAGGGTTTTATCGGTCTTCACTGCTTTAACTCCCTGATAAAATTTTCAATATTGCGTTTTGTTTCCTCAGAAATATGCAGCCCCAGTTTCGTGCGCCGCCATAATATATCATCCAGATTTTCGGCAAATTCATGGCCCAGCAAATACCGGATCTCACATTCATAAACGCCGTCCCCGAAATGCCGGCCCATCGTTTCAAATGACGTGGCGCCGGATAACATGGAATAAACGCATGTTCCGTAATGCACAGCATAACGCCGCAGCAATTTTTCCGGCAGCCAGGCAAAAGCATGTTGTAAACGCCGCATGAAAAAATCCATATCGCCATCTTCGATATCACCGCCGGGAAGTGGCTTTACCCCCGTCATACAATCGCCTTTGCGGCCGGATAACTGCATAAGGCGGTCCACCGTTTGTTTGGCTAATTTACGGTAGGTCGTGATCTTACCGCCAAAAATACTCAGCATAGGCGCAGCATAATGATCATGGTGATAGATTTTGTAATCACGGGTCACGGCTCTGGCTTCATCCTCACCATCATCTAACAAGGCCCGCACGCCGCTAAAGCTCCAGACAACATCGGATGGCGCAATCGCTTTTTTGAAAAAATCATTATAAGCATTGCAAAGATAAGCGGTTTCAGAATCGGATATACAAACCACAGGGCTATCCTGATCGACCGGTTCATCGGTTGTGCCAACCAGGGTAAAATCCGTTTCATATGGAATGGCAAAAACAATGCGCCCGTCTTTTTGTTGCAATATATAGGCCTGATCACCGTCATACTGGCGGGGGAGAACGATATGACTTCCTTTAACAAGGCGCAAATGCGGCAGGGATTGATCCTTTGCATAAAACCCGTTTTCTTGCAGCAAATGTTCGGCCCATGGCCCCGCGGCATTGACCACCATATCCGCGCGAATAGTGGTTGTTGCATCCGGCCCATCCGGCCCATCTGTCTTATCCGTTTCATCCGGCGCAGCATTTATGCTGCGGTACGATACGTTCCACCCTGTTTTATCCCCCTTCAGCCCGGTCACCTTATGGCGGGTTAACACCGTGGCCCCGTGTTTTTGCGCATCCATGGCATTTAAAATCACCAGGCGGGAATCCTGTACCCAGCAATCAGCGTAAGAAAACCCTTTCGCATACTGGTCTTTGAGCGGCGCCCCATAGTCATGTTTTTTCAAGGCAACATATCGCGATGAAGGAAGTCTTTTTCGGCGCCCGCCCAAAAAATCATACAAAAAGAGCCCTGCCCTGATCATCCACAATGGACGTATGGCCGCATGATGCGGCAAAACAAACGAAAGCGGCCAAATGATATGCGGCGCAATTCCCATTAACCGTTCACGTTCCTGCAGGGACTCGCGCACCAATGAAAATTCATAAAATTCCAGATAACGCAAACCGCCGTGAACCAGTTTCGTACTGGCCGAGGACGTCGCGCTGGCCAGATCATTCATCTCAAGCAACAAAACAGACAGGCCGCGCAACGCGGCATCCCGGGCAATACCGGCCCCGTTAATGCCCCCGCCAATCACACAAAGATCGTAATGCTGTTGCTGTTTGTTCATGCCCTATAGAGTAACGCATGAACGCATCAGGCCAAAGAGGATTTATTCCCTTTATCTTCGTTACTCGCATTCATTTTCTGAAGCAAAATACGCAATTTCGCCTCTAGCTGAGTGGCCGAAAACGGCTTTAAAATATAGCCATCGACGCCGCTGCTCTTTGCCTCGACGACGGATTCAAAATCGCCGCGCCCTGTCACCATCAAAAACGGCGTATCCGGGTCAACTGTGCGTAATTGCCGCAACAATTCCACGCCGTTCATATTGGGCATATTCCAGTCACAGACAATCATATCAATCATATCAAACGCATCATCCAGAAAGGATAACGCTTCGCGCCCGTCCGGAGCGTCAAAAACCTGCGTTACGCCCAATTCGCCAAGCATATTGCGCAGTAATGAGCGTGATTCCAGTTGATCATCCACCAAAAGGATACGTAAATCCACCAAACTTCCTGTCATTGTTTATATCCTCCTCTTCTTATTTTTTGACCTGTTTGTCCCGCGCATATTCGAATGTCCAATGACTTTGATCTTTCATCAAATCATTCTCTTCATTCATATTCCCCGGGTGGCTGACCAGCTCCCCGATTAAGCCAATCAGTTTTTCATACTCAACCGGTTTTGCCAGGAACGGCGAATGTTCGGGTATCTGGATATGATCATCATCACGCAAGGCCGGATAGCCGCTGATATAAAGGACATTGGTATCCGGTCGCAGTGACAAAAACAACTCGGCCAATTTAATCCCGTTTAATTCCGGCATCAAAACATCCGTCACCAGAATATCGATTTTGCCCTCATATTCATCCTGCTTGGCCAGCGCGTCATTGCCATTCACGGCCTCGATGACGGTCATACCGACATCCCGCAGCATCGAACAGGTAATCTCCAGAACATCCGGTTCATCATCGACGACCATGGCGGTATAACGGCTTAAATACTTGCCTTCCACCTCCATTGGTGCCAGGGACACTTCCTCCGGCACATCACTGGAAAGCGGCAGATAAATAGAGATAACACTGCCGTCCCCGGGCGCCGATTGAATATCAATATAGCCATCCATATCCTTTACCAGACCATAAACAACCGACATACCAAGCCCGGTTCCCCTATCTGCCGACTTCGTGGTAAAAAACGGATCGAATAATTTCTCCCGCGTGTTTTGATCCATCCCACAGCCCGTATCGGCAACGGACAAGCGCGCATAATCCCGCTCATCATCCAGCCTGGCGGAAATATCATCCGGCAAGGCCGCGGCGCTCGGATGGTCCACATGAATTGTAATGGTGCCGCTTTCTGCCTCAATCGCATCACGGGCATTGATGACCAAATTCATAAGAATTTGCGAAATGACATCGGGCGATGATTTAACGAATACGTTTTCATCGGCTGCCTGCATAACCAGTTTTATAGAGGGGTCCAGAACAGCGCTGAGCAGTATTTCCTGATCTTGCACGACCTGACGCAAATCAGATGTTTTTTCGGCGACCACCTTGTGCCGGGAAAAGGTAAGCAAGCGCTTGGTAAGTGCCGCGCCGCGCTGGGTGGCGGTACAAACCCTTTGCAGATAATCCTCACACACCGCGGCATCACTATCCAGTTTTTTACTGGCCAATCTGGTATAGCCGTCAATGATCGAAAGAATATTATTAAAGTCATGGGCAATACCGGCAGAGAGCTGCCCCAGCGCTTCCAGCTTTTGGGCCTGGAAAAATTCGGCCTCTTTCACCTTCAGGTCTGTCGTATCTTTTAAAATGCCAATAAACAAATCAACGGCGCCATAATCATCCAGAACCGGAGTAATGGCCATACTGTACCAGTGTGACCGGCCATCCTCATCAACACGGCTAAGGGATATTTCTGCCGGGCTTTTGCGTTCGAAGGCGGCCTCAATCAAACTGTCAAACATCTCGTCTTTGTCAAAGACCTCAAACAACTGCCACCAATATTTACCGGCCAGATCTTCCTTGGCAAAACCGGTCATAAGACCCGCCGCCGAATTCACGAAAGAAACCGGGTTGCCGCGCCGCTTGGGGGTTGAAATAATCACCCCGACACTGGCGGCCTCAATCGCCATCATCAACTGGTTATTCTTCTCCCCCAACAACGTAAAGCTGGCTTCCTGCCGCCATTGCCGGCTGATATCAAACAAAATGAACAGCGTATATTTCAATTTGGTTTTTTGCGCGATAATCAGGAACAACCGCCCGTTTTTCAATTGCACAACTTCGCGGAAATTTTCTTCCTGCCCACTATAGGGGTCGGTGTAGCTGACGATCGCATTGCGCAAATTTTCATCCATATCCACCGCGTTATCAAACATGAAATCAACCAGTTCCTGTTGATTAAAGGTTTCCGGATGTTCTGTTAGACTTTCAATGATTTTATGAGCCGATTGGTTGGCCGCATAAAAATCCCCCTCTTCATCAAACAAAACCTTGCCGTAAATAGAGGCGCTCAAAATGCCCTCCATAATTTCCTTTGACCGGCGCTGATTACGACAGGAAATCAGTAAGGCCGTGGACAAAACGCCCAAAGCAAATAAAAATAATCCTATTACCACCCAATAAAGCATAAAATATCTATTACCAAAGGTCGTTCGACCCCTTATTCATTAAATTTAGAACTTATACGGTACTATAGGTTGCATTAATATTTTACTTTTTCAGATCCTATGCATACGCATGTATATCAAAATTCTAATAGGCCTCTATATCTCGTAATTTTATCAGGGATACTTTTGATTTGCGGGACACAAACCGCATGGGCAAATGATGGTAAACACAGCGAATATTCCAGCAGCCTGACCGGCCCATTGGGGCTAAATTTAATCCCCAGCGCCCGTATGGACAAATCCGGGACCTTAAGCGCGGGCCTGTCAACAACAGACCCGTATTTACACGGTTATCTGGGCGTGCAACTGGCGGCCCCGGTTTATATCAATATCCGCCAAAGCGCCGAGATGTCCTCACTCAGCCAGGAGGCAGACCGGTTATACCCCGGCGTTGATATGAAACTGCGCCTGACCAAAGAAAGCCGTTTCACCCCGGAAATTGCGCTGGGCCTGCAATCCATGATTGGCCACAAACGCATGTCCGGCGAATATCTTGCCCTTTCCAAACGGTACAAGAACATTGATATCACGGCCGGCTTAGGCTGGGGGCGCTATGGCACGGCGGCACATTTCAGTAACCCGTTGAAAGTGATCTCCAGTCATTTCGGTCAAGACCGCATCTATGACGATGGCCTGTCCGCGCGCCCCGAAGACTGGTTCACCGGTGATAAAGTCGGGCTTTTTGCAGGAATTGAATATTTCACACCATTGCAAGGGCTATCCCTCAAGGCTGATTACGGGGCAGATCAATACAGCGCCGAAACCGCAAGCAGCGATTACGAAGCCGCAGAACCCTGGTCTGTCGGTTTAAACTTTCGCCCTGTTCGTGGCTGGTTCGATGCCGGTATAGCGCTAATGGGGCTGGATAAAATCATGGCACGCTTGACGCTGAAAACGCATCCCGAAAACTGGAAAACCTTAACGGCAAAGCGTGAGCGCACCCATATTATGCGCCCACACCGCGCCCAAACGGCGTCCAGCCCAGGCAACATGGAAACCGGCGCCTATGGCGATGGGGCCCTGATCTACAACACCTATCATCAGGGCCATACCGCGCTGACCACTTTATCATTGAACGCCCACGAAACCACGCCGCGGCAATTGGCCACGGCTGGAATAAACATGGCCAATCACGCCGGCCCCCATATCGAAACCCTGTCGATACGCCCTGAAAAATATAATCTAAAGGGCCCGCGCATCGGGTTGAACCGCCGTGATCTTGAAAATGCACTGGCGCACAAGCAAGGCAGCGCGGAAGAAATCTGGCAAAACGCGACATTTGATGCCAAAGGCAAAGATAAAAACCAAAACAATTATCGGTTATCGCAGCTGAAAACAGATAGTTTCAGCCTGATACTGGACAATCAATTTTCATTATCCGAGGACGATAGCGGCATCCTCTACCGCAGCGGGATAATCGGTGGAATGAAGACCACGCAGTTTTTGGGCCTGATACACGGGGCCGCCGATTTGCGTTTAAATCTGGCGCATAATCTTGAACGGCTCAATGAAATCAGACCCCCCTCTTTTTTACCTGTTCGCGCAAATGTCAGCGATTTTGCAGACAGCGTCCTGTCGCTTGACCGGTCCTATCTTACATTCACCCATAGTATCACCCCCGAATTCCATGGCGCCCTTAGCGGCGGTTATCTGGAAGAAATGTATGGCGGGCTTGGCGGCGAAGTGCTTTACCGCCCATTTGGCAAACGCTTTGCTCTGGGCGCGGAAGGCTGGCTGGCCGTAAAACGAGACCCAAACACCATAATGCATATGGGCTTTACACCAGACCGGGTCCTGAGCGGTCATATAAACGGCTGGTATAGCATCCCCGAACAAAACATAACCATCAAAGCGCAAATCGGGCGTTATCTGGCTGAAGATATTGGTGCCACCATCGCCTTGCAGCATGAATTTTCCAACGGCGCCACCATAGAAGGGTTTACCACCATCACCAATGAACAGGATTACAGCGTCTTTGGCGGGACCACGCACGCCTATAACGGCCTGCGCCTGAGCGTGCCCCTGGGCGGGCAAAAATACCTGCCAAATAACAGCGCGGTGCATGTGAGCGCAAAACCATTCGGCCGCAATTACGGGCAATCACTGGATAAGCCTCTTGATTTGTACAAAGAAACGGACGCCCTTTCATACAAACATTTAGCCCGGCATTGGCATGACATTACAGAATAAAGACGGAGCAAAAAAAGACCCCCTTACGGGGGCTTCTAAGTTGGTACCAGATCGGATGAAATCTAATAACTGATCAAAAATCAGCGACTTGTAAAAACTCGTTAAGAGATAATATATCCCCTGTTATGTGCTCACCTGTTGTACTAAACCTTATAGTTTTAGAATACATAAAATTTTATGTAAAATCAAGATAAATTTGAAACTATTCTATTTATCAAGGATTTTCAGCAGGTTAGCAAAATCATCCGGCGGATCAACGTCAAAGCTCATGCGCTCTTCGGTCATAGGGTGGATAAAAGAGATACGCGTCGCATGCAGGGCCTGACGCGGAAAACCAACGATGACCTCTATATCATCACGTTCATAACCGGCGCGTTTTAAGGCGGCGCGCAAGGCCGTTGGCTGCGGGCCATATAGCGGATCACCAACCAAAGGCAATTTGATATGGGCCATATGAACCCGTATTTGATGCGTGCGGCCACTTTCCAGACGGCACTGCAAAAGCGAGAGGACATCACGGTAATTGACCTTAACCGCGTAATGGGTTTGCGCCTCGCGGCTGTTCTGTGCGGTAATGGCCATTTTCTGGCGATTACGCGGATCACGCCCAATGGGTTTATCGACCGTCCCGGACGGCGGCATCGGCACCCCAAGCACAAGCGCCAGATAAACGCGGCTCAGGCTACGGTCAGAAAGCTGCTCACTCAGCCCCTGATGGGCTTTATCATGTTTGGCCACCACCATTAAACCACTGGTATCCTTATCCAGCCGGTGCACAATACCCGGACGAATTACACCGCCAATGCCTGAGAGGCTATCGCCGCAATGATGCAACAACGCGTTCACCATAGTTCCGTCATGATTACCCGCCCCCGGATGCACAACCAAACCCGCCGGTTTATTAATAACCAGCATATCATCATCTTCATAAACGATATCCAGCGATATATCCTGCGGCCGCGGCGCGGCTTCCTTCGCAGGGGGAATAACAACATGCAAAACATCCCCCAAAGCCACTTTTTCCGAAGCTCTGGTTTCCTGAAAGCCATTAACGCGCACCTGCCCCTCTTTAATAAGGGCCTGCAAACGGGCGCGCGATACATCATCACAATAATAATGCAACGCCTTATCCAGCCTTTGCCCCGAACAATGCGCGTCCACTTCAAAATTCAAACTGTCATGGGAGGTCATAATTCTACTGTAAAAACTCTATACGCTTAACACAGGGGTCATGGTACACCTCTGCCGGGGCGCCCGCAACTATCCACCCCTGGTTGGATCGAATAATCTCTGGCGGTTGCTGGGGCTGGCCAGCCATGGCCGGTTGTTCAATCTGGTATTCCACAAGGCTATGGCCGTAAATCAGACGCTCATTCTTCGCCCCCATCAACAGACCGGCGGCATGCGCCCCTTCTGCATTATAATAAGAATCGGCGTGCAAAATGACACCGCGGCCATTCATGGTTAATAACCGCACATAATCTTTATCTTCGGAATTATCAAAATCCCAGCCATTAAACAAAACAGAAAGCTGGCTGTCATCCTGAACCCCAAGGGCCACGCCGCTCAGGTTATAATCGTCCCGGTAATACCGTTGCCAGGCCACATCCCCTGTATCGGCATTCACCATCATCACCCACGCCGCACGCTTGCCATCTTCGGTCGCGGGCATGGATTCCCCCAACGCGGCGATATACCCATCATTATATTCGGTCACATCGTAAAAACGGCTGCCCAACCCGCGCGGAAATGGCTTTTGCCAGATAAAGCCGCCCTGTTCATTTAGTTTAATCAGCCAGCCAGAAATCCGGCCATCGGCGCTGCGCATGGATCCTGCGCCGATATAACCGCTGGATCCATGGTAATCCAGCGCCAGAATCTTGTTTTCCATCCCCAGGGCAAAAGCCACATCCCTGGTTACTTTGCGTGATTGACTATCCACCCAATACAGGGCGGAAAAGCTGTCACTTGTGCGGTCCCGTGGGTCTTTACTCACGGAAACTATCAGGCTTTTCAGGTCATGCGAGACAATAAAATCATGGGCCTGCAAATTAAAATCAGGATCCGCAATGGCGGCATGGCCCACCAGCTTGCCATCTTTATCGAAATAACCCAGCCACACGGCGCCCTTATCATTGTCCATACGGCGATTAACCAACACAAGATACCGATCATTCAGCGTTATTAACTTAACAACAGTCTCCAGCCCCGGCAAAGCGTGATCCACCGACCACACCGGGCGGCCGCGGCGATCAACTTCGCTCAGAATCAATGCCTTATCGCTGCCTTTATTGATATACCGCACCCCCGCGGCCAGCACATTTTCTTTATCCAGCGAAAAATCCAGCGCCTTAAATTCCTCATGGGTATCACGTTCCCCATACAGCGTATCCCACAGGCTATAGGCACCCAAAGATGGCTTGATCAATTTCGAGATCACCTCATGCGCAACGTCACAATTTTGCGCGTTTGCAGCGGGAATGGACACCCCGCCCAGCATAATCAGGGATAGTGTTATAAAAATACTGCGGAACATCTTGGCATACTTCATCTGATCAGTGTAAAATCGTTAACCGTAAAAGTCTATGCAAAGGTTGCGCCAAACCAGGCAATGCCTACCATTTACCGAAACCCAGAACAACGAATTTTTTCGCGCATGAAAGTAATCATCATAACAGATGCGTGGCACCCGCAAGTTAACGGCGTTGTCCGAACATATGAATTTCTATCCCGGCAGCTGCGTGATTTCGGGCATGACGTGAAAGTTGTCGGCCCTCATGATTTTAAGCGCCGCCTTCCCATGCCCGGCTATCCCGAGATTGAACTGGCAGTTTTCCCTTACCGCGCTTTAAAACAAATAATCGATTCGTTTGCCCCCGACTGCATACATATCTCCGCAGAAGGGCCGCTGGGCTGGGCCGCCCGTAAATATTGCCTAAAGCATAACAAAAAATTTTCAACCTCATTCCATACGCAATTTCCCGACTATGTCGCCAAACGCGTGGCCACGGTTATGCCGTCACTTTACAATTTCGCCCATAAAATGGGGGTCAAATATGTACGGCGTTTTCACGGGCCCTCATCAACAATGATGGTCGCCACAAACAGCCTGGAAGAGCGCCTGCGGGGGTGGGGCTTTACGAATAAAATGCAGCGCGTAACCCGCGGCGCCAATCTGGACCAATTCTTTGCAGGCGAAAAAACCCTATTTAAAGACCTTAAACGCCCGGTTGCGCTATATGTGGGGCGCGTGGCCATCGAAAAAAACCTCGACGATTTTCTTTCCATGGATTGGGATGGCACGAAGGTCATTGTTGGCGACGGCCCCAGCAAAACCTATCTGGAAGAAAAATACCCTAAAGCCATTTTCACCGGCACCAAGCAAGGCAAAGACCTGGCCGATCATTACCGCTCCGCCGATTTATTTGTATTCCCGTCCAAAACAGACACGTTCGGCATGGTACTGGTTGAGGCCATGGCCTGCGGCCTGCCCATATCCGGTTATGATGTGACAGGCCCAAAAGACATCGTCACCGAACCTTATCTTGGGGCATTAACCACGGATAATCTTGCCATCGCATCCAAACAGGCCCTGTCATGCGGAACCAGTGAACAACGCGCCCGGTACGCACGCGATCATTTCACCTGGGAAATAGCGGGCCGCCAATACGAATCCGGCCTGGTTCAAAACCCCAAACCGGCGGACACGGAATAAAAAATCTGTGGGTTGGCGCCGCTTTTCCCTTCTACGATCTTCATATCATCGTCCGGTTCTGCAATACTACGTCCCATAACTTCAATAGCTAGGAACCCTGATGGCCAATATACTGCTTGCAGAAGATGATCAATCCATGCGCGATTTCCTGACCCTTGCCTTAACAAAAGCCGGTCATAACGTAACCGCACGAGAGAACGGCATTGCGGCATTACAGGAACTGGAACACAATCAGGATTACGACCTGCTTCTGACCGATATTGTCATGCCCGGAATGGACGGCATTGAACTTTCGCAAATGGCGACAACGGCCTGCCCCTCCATGAAGGTGATGTTCATCACCGGCTTTGCCGCCGTGGCAATGGGCAGCAAAAACGTCAACAACGGGGACACAAAGGTATTGTCCAAGCCCTTTCACCTGAAAGAGCTGGTGGGACAGGTTAACAACCTGCTGGATGCGGCTTAAAGCCCTTTTTTCATTCACTGTCACAAAAAGACTTGTAATTTAATGCGTCAGCTTATAAATATAATCCCCTATCGCTAAAACAGAGTGGGCGGTTAGCTCAGCGGTAGAGCACTTGCTCGACACGCAAGGGGTCACTGGTTCAATCCCAGTACCGCCCACCACTTTCTCCTTCACACATCTTCATTGACACCCAGAAACAACCGTGTAACCATTGCATATCAATGAGTTTAATTTCGCTTGTGATTTTTTACGCCCGCAAATGGTTGGGGGCAAGCACCATCATTTAGGGGCAAATAACAGGGGCAAGCATATACCCATGGGGGCAAGATGAAACTTTCAGACATAAAAATCAAAAACGCCAAGCCAGCCGACAAAGCCTACAAAATGTTTGACGGAGGTGGCCTGTATCTTGAAATCCTGCCTACGGGCAAGAAACTCTGGCGTTTGAAGTATTATTTCCTCAGCAAAGAAAAACGCATATCTCTTGGCGCATACCCTCTGGTTACTCTTGCCGAAGCCCGTGACGCACGGGAAGATGCTAAAAAATTACTCCTAAAAGACATTGATCCCTCCACTGCCCGAAAAGATAAAAAAGTCGAAGCCTCACGTAATGCTGAAAATACATTCAAAGCCGTGGCGCTGGAATGGCATGATATGAACAAAGAGCGCTGGAGTAAGAACTATGCTTATAAAGTCCTGAAAGGGTTAGAGCTTAATGTTTTCCCGTTTATTGGTCACCGCCCTATTAAAGAAATCACACCGCCTGAACTACTGAACGAATGCCTGAGACGCATTGAAAAAAGAGGTTCACTAGATATTGCCGGACGCACAAAGCAAATATGCGGTCAGGTATTCCGTTACGCCATTCAAACAGGACGCTGCGAATGGAATGCCGCCGAAAACCTCCAAGGTGCTCTTAAAACAAAAAAGACGGAACATTTCCGCACGATTGACTGGAAAGAAATTCCTGATTTCCTGAAAGCACTGGATCGCAATGAAGCCAGATTGTTTGAACGCACACGCCGTGCCGTATATCTCTCACTCTTTACTTTCTGCCGCCCAAAAGAAATTCGCATGGCCCGGTGGGAGGATATTGATTTTGAATCAAAGCAATGGACTATTCCAGCCTCCTTGATGAAATCAGATCGTGATCATATTGTTCCCCTCTCCAATCAGGCCATAGAGGTCTTACAGGCGCAACATGAGGAAATTAAACTTCTAAATACACCATGGGTATTCCCCTCACAAATACGCCCTAGAGAGCCAATGAGTGATGGCACGGTCAACAAGGCCATTAAACGCCTTGGATACGGCAAAGATATGGTTGCGCATGGTTTTCGTGCCTTGGCCCGAACAACAATTAGAGAGCGTTTGGGTTATGATTCTGAGGTGATTGAAAAACAACTGGCCCATAAAACCAAAAACCCATTGGGCGAAGCCTATGACCGAACGCAATTTTTAGAGACACGGGTCATCATGATGCAAGATTGGGCAGATTTTGTTGACGGATTAGCCTCCGGCGCAAATGTACTCCACTTTCGCAAGGCAGGTTAAGCGCCCTGCTTTCTTTTACGGTACAAAGCCTGCCTACATGCATCAGAACAAGTGTTTTTATTAGAACGCTCAACAATCCACCTCTGGCAACCGGGATTCTCACAAGACTGCAAATGCACTCCATTCGTGAACATATCGGTCACCATCAACCACATGGCTGATATCAAGGTTTTAGGCTGAATACGGATGCTCCTGTGATGCTGACCATGAAAATCATTGCCAACTATTCCGATACTCACCTCTGGCGGCTCTGGAAAGTTGTTATATATATCCATGGCCGTTTTCATATCCTCAACTTCCAGCGCACCCAGAACCTGCTGAAATATCCTTGAGAACCGATCCCATGAGCTTAGAGAGTTGTGATACCCACCTACCTGATCAAGGCAGCCATAGCGATTAGCAAACCATAGCACGCTCTCCTCCAAAAGCTCTCCATCATCATTACGCTTTAACTCAGCCAGCTCCTTTACCATTCCCCGTGACCTTGCCCCCTAAAATCGGTCCATTTTTTGAGTTAGGAATTGGTTTATAAAAGTCTTTATGAAAGGAGACAGATTATGAGCCGAGGCAAGA